>ERZ808041.7-NODE-7-length-390156-cov-14.205812_pt1 | contig 390156 bp, 360 predicted proteins | sample MGYA00380192_ERZ808041 | MGnify/ENA primary metagenome ERZ808041 (study PRJEB31490, sample SAMN06133412) | mouse gut metagenome | isolation source: Z1_1 | host: mice | place: China: Chengdu | collected 2015-05 ...
AAAAAAGTTGACACAAAAAAAGCAGGTTTTATGCGACCTGCAAGTACTTTTTTCAATTTTCAACTGTCAAACTCCCGAGGAATGTAAGTTGTCTAAACGCAGACGACGTTTCCGTTGCCTGCGCGGGAAGTTCGTGTTAAAATGAACGGCAGAGGTTTTTATGGAAAAAGGAGAGAAAGCATGCTGCCAGAGGACTTTGTAAACCGGATGAAAGAAATGCTTGGGGAAGAATATCCCGCATTTTATGAGAGCTATGAGAAGCCACGTTATCAGGCGCTGCGCGTCAATCCGCTGAAAGCGGAAAGCAGGAAATTCGACGCGATAGCGCCGTTTTCGCTTGCGCCGGTTCCGTGGGCGGCAGACGGGTTTTATTATGCAGCTTCGGATACGCCCGGCAGACATCCGTATCATGAGGCGGGGGTATATTATATTCAGGAGCCGAGCGCGATGGCTCCGGCGGAATATCTGATGCAGCCGCTTGGGGCGGAGCAGACGGCTGCGGCGGCAGGCGCGGGCGCCGGGCTTGAAGACGGTGCAGATAACGGAAAGTCTGTCGCAGTGAGAGATGGGGAGCGCATTTTAGATCTCTGTGCTGCGCCGGGCGGAAAGAGTACGCAGATTGCCGCGGCAATGCGGGGAAACGGAATCTTAGTCAGCAATGAGATTCACCCGGCGCGTGCGAAGATACTCTCAGAGAATGTGGAACGTATGGGAATTTGCAATGCGATGGTCACAAACGAGACCCCGCAGCATTTAGCAGAGCATTTCACAGAGTACTTCACAAGGATTCTGGTGGATGCGCCGTGCTCCGGCGAGGGGATGTTCCGCAAGAATGAGGAAGCGTGCGGTCAATGGAGCCTTGATAACGTGAAGCTGTGCGCGGACAGGCAGGATGAAATCTTAGATTGTGCGGCGGCTATGCTCTCACAGGGCGGACGGCTTGTGTATTCGACGTGTACGTTTGCTCCTGCGGAGAATGAGGGAAGTGTCAGCCGTTTTCTTGACAGACACCCGGAATTTTACATTGAGAAGGTTGCGCCTGCGGAGGGAATGTCACCGGGCGTGCCTGCGTGGGGCGATGGGCGGGCAGAGCTTTTGGCTACGATCCGCCTGTGGCCGCACCGTCTCCGCGGCGAAGGACATTATCTGGCGGTTCTGCGAAAATCCGGCAGTTCTGGAAACAATCCCGGCTATGCGGCAAACGGAGAGGAGAGCGGCATTCTGGCGCGCGACATAAAGACACCGGGAAAAGGGTGTGTGGAGTATCTGGAATTTGCAGAGACATCGTTTACGAAAGCAGGTATGGAAAGGTTTGCTTACGAAGGGGCAAAATATATAAAGTTTGGCGATCAGCTTTATCTGGTTCCTCAGGGAATGCCGTCGGTCAAAGGGCTTAAGGTGCTAAGGCCGGGGCTTCACCTCGGTACGGTGAAGAAGGGACGGTTTGAGCCGTCACACGCCCTTGCGCTTGCCGCGAAGACGGGGGAGGTATTACATACGGCGGATTTGTCGGCGGACGGCAGAGAAATCCGTGGTTATCTAAACGGAGAAACATTTCCGGCAGAAGGGGCGAAGGGCTGGTATCTCGTGACTGTGGACGGTTACAGCGCGGGTTGGGGAAAGCTTGCTGGCGGTGTGATGAAGAACCATTATCCGAAGGGACTGAGGAAGCAGCTGTAGAAAATAAGATTTGTGAAAGGCGTGACGGCATGGGCGATGACAGCGTAAAACGTATATACATAGAGAGCAGGCTTTGGACCTTGCTGACCAGTGTTTTTTTGGAGAACGTCAAAAGCAGGTATCATTATGAGGAAAAGGACATGCCTCTGCTTCGCAGTGTAGCTGCTGATATGGCGGGGTGTATGCGCCGGCAGGAGAGTGTGTACCTTGTGTATGATGAGGAGCGCGGCGCGCAGGGGGATTCCGTCATGCGGGGCGATGAAAGAGACGATGGGGAGGAACAACACACGACCGCGACAGTCATCATGACGCTTGGAATCGGTGTTGATCTTCTGCAGGAGCGTTACCGGAGCACGGGACGCATGCTTGAGAGCTATATGGTCGAGAGCATTGGCGGCGAGCTTTTGATGCAGGGCTATAAGGTGCTTTCGGGATGGGTGCAGGAGCATTCCCGGTATTATGTGACGGCGCAGCATTTCTTCGGGGAGAATGCGCGCTATCCGCTTGCGCAGATGCCTGGGGCGCTTGCACGCGCCGGACAGACGAGGGTTTCCTGCAATGACGGCTTTTGTCTGAAACCCAAAAAGAGCGTTGTGTATGAGATTGAGTTGTCAGAGAATCAGGACAGGGAAGGCGGATGTATAGAGCCTTGTGCGGTATGCAGCAGACGGGAGGTGTGCGGCGTGCGCAGCAAGGAGATTCGGATTTAAAACAGCCGGTATGTGCAGGTGTAAAAAATGATTGGAAAGTAAGACAAATCCTGCTATAATAAAAAGTAATTGGGTATTTATTTGACAGGAGCGTACGGATGGGAGAAAAAAAGGCAATTAAGGAACAGAAAATAATCGAGAACGTACTGAAGTCCGAACTGGATTTTATTACTTATGTGGATGCTGATACCGGAATATATCACACGATTATCACCAACGAAGAAACGGATGTAACGCCGCCGTCTTATGGGGATTATGCGGAAGTAAATGAGGTGACGATTCCAAAGTTTGTGCATCCGGACGATCAGGAGGAGTGTGCAAAAGCGCTTCTGCTTTCGAATATTGTAGAGGAGCTTTCCGGTAAGGATCACATTGTGGTTCCATACCGGCTGTTATGCGATTCTTCTTACCGAAGGAAGGAACTTAGTATCTATTATCACGGTGGTGACAGAAAGACGATCGTGATGGTGCGGCGTGATGTGACGGACAGTTACGAGGAAGAGCAGCGCCAGAATGAGAGGCTGTATTATGCGCTTATGGATGCCAGACATGCCAATCAGGAGAAGAATGAGTTCTTAGAGCGCATGAGCCATGAGATTCGCACGCCGATGAATTCGATTATCGGGCTTTCTTATTTGACGAAAGAGTACGCGGACAATGATAAACAGGTACTTGAGAACCTGGACAAGATTAATAAATCGGCACATTTTCTGCTTTCCTTTATTGATGATATACTGAATCTCTCGCAGATAGAGAGCGGAAATGTGGCAATGGTACAGCAGGATGTGGAGTTTGAGAATTTTCTCGCTGATATTGCGCGCAAGGTGCAAAAATGGGCCAAACCGAAGCAAATCACGTTTGCGATGGAGAGACGGGGAGCTTTTGACAGAGAATACAGCTTTGATGGGGAGAAGCTTGGAAAGGCGCTGCTCAACATGCTTGAGAATGCAATAAAGTATACCAGGCAGGAAGGTCGGGTGGATTTTATTGTCGAACGACTCTATGACTCTGATGGGGAGGCGACAATCCGCTTTGAGATACGCGATAACGGGGTCGGTATTGAGGAGTCCTTTCTTCCGTATATCTATGATCCGTTTGAGCAGGAGGACGAGCATGGCACGACGTTAAACGGCGGTACAGGTCTGGGATTGTCCATTGCGCGTAATATCATTGAATTTATGGGCGGCAAAATCGATGTGTATAGCGAAAAGGGAAAGGGTTCGACTTTTGTTGTTACGGTGACGCTGCAGAAAGTCGCAGATTATGAGATGAGTCTTCGCAAGCAGAGCAAGCTGGAGAATCTGGATTATGACTTTTCCGGGAAGAGGGCGCTCCTTGTGGAGGATAACGAAGTTAATATTGAGATTACGAGAAATATTCTGAAGCATAAGAATCTTGAGGTCGAGGTCGCAGTCAATGGTGAGGAGGGCGTGAATGCCTTTCTTATGCATGAGCCAGGGTATTATGACGTTATATTGATGGACATTCGCATGCCGGTCATGGACGGTCTGACAGCGACAAAGAAGATCAGGAACGCAGAGCGTGAAGACGCAAAAAAAATACCGATTATTGCTATGACGGCGAATGTTTTTGAGGAGGATGTGAGAAAGTCCTTTGAGGCAGGAATGGATGCGCATTTGAGTAAGCCGGTAGATATCAAGCAGATGTATTTTGTGCTGGATGGCATGATATATGGGTGATACCGCAGTACGGACGGGATATGGTGGCATACCCCGTCTTTTTACTCTATAGGAAATATTGTATTGCGAAGAATCCGGCAGAACCGGATTTTATTTTTATGCAATATGGAATGATGTTATTCTCTGGAACTTTTTGTCGAATGCTGTAGAAGAACAAAGATAAAGGTCGCAGAGGTAAAAGAATCATCAATTATTGTAGGGAAAACACAAAGAAATATGATATATTTATAAGCAGTACGGTATATGTTAGGACTTGGCAGAATCGGAAATGGGGTTAAATGGATGAAAGAAAGAATAATCATGTTGGTGGCGGATGATGTGGCAGTAAACCGGGCATCATTTAAAGCGATGTTTGATCAAGAGTACGAGGTGTTGGAAGCGGAGAATGGAAAGGAAGCCTTGGAGATATTGGGAAGACAAAAGGTAGATATCGTGATTTTGGATGTTCATATGCCGGTGATGAGCGGGAGTGATGTGTTGGGCAGGATGAAGGCAGATCCGGATCTTCGGGATATACCGGTCGTGGTGAAGACCACGACCGATGAGAATATGGAAGTGGAGATGCTTAAGAAGGGAGCAGATGACTTCATCTTTTCTCCCTGTGAACCCGAGGTTGTCATCAATCGTGTGAAAAATATTGCGACACGCTACGTGGGAGGCAAGAAGCTGCTGGAACGACGGTTGGAGGAAGAGCGTCATTTAAGTACGGTCAGGGAGCATCTGATTACACGTATCGCACAGGAAGCGAAGGATGATGTGTGCGCGATTGAAGCGCTTTGCGGCGGGAAGGCGGCAGAAGGAAATCCCGGGATAGAAGAGATTTTCGGGAAAATTCTTGAGCGGACCGAGCATGTAAGGATGATGACGGCAGGCATTTTAGAGGAGCAGCTTGCGAGAGTGTCCGGCAATCCGGACAAGCAGGATCCCTTCCAGCTCTGCGGGGTGGTCGCGGAGACAACGGGAGAGTGTAAGGCGGCTTGTGAGGAACGCGGAATCCGTCTGCAGGTAAAGGGCGGAGAGATTTTCTGTGATAATCTGATCGGAGACGGAAAACGTTTAAAGCAGATATGGAGCAGGCTTTTGCAGAAGGCTTACATGAACACAGAGCCGGGAGGAAGTATCTGTACGACTTATACGGAGCACAGCGGAGAGGACGGAGGAATCGAGCTTGAGATTACGGTTCGCGGAACGATAGACAGTCGGGAGGAATACCCTATCATCAAGAGTCTTGTAGAACTCCTGCGGGGTTCCATGGAAGTAGTAAGTGAACATGGCGGACAGATTCTCTGCAAGATTACGCTTCCGTTCGGGATGGGAAAGGAAGCGTCTGTCGAAAAGAAAAGCTTTGACTGTCTAAAGACGATCGTTCTGGATGATAACGAGGTGACCAGAGATTATCACGCGTCGATGCTCGCACGGCTCGGTATTTCCTGCGAGATTGTAACGAACAGCGCGGACGCGGTACAGTTAATTAAGAAAGCGTATGTGCAGGGTAACAGCTATGATATCTGCTTTGTGAACTGGTATATGACGGGCGGAGAGAACACGATCCGGGAGATCCGCAGCATCTGTCCGCCCGAGCGGATGATTATCACCTGTTCGACCAGCGATAAGGAGCAGGATGAGGAGCGCATGTGTCTTGCGGGAGTGGATTATGTGATGGAGCGTCCGGTCTATCACGCGTCGATGTATCATTTCCTGACAGGCGTCTGCGGGAAATAAAACGTGCATAAAATAGCTGTCTGATGTCAACACTAGGATTGGTAAGTCAATCAGATATGGAGGTGTGACATGGGTCAGATATCAGAGAAGGAACTGTCAGCGTTAAATGACCTGCTGACCGAGGAGGAACTATTGATCAAGAAGTTCAAGATGCTTGCGGAGCACACGGAGGATCAGGAAATCAGTGCTAAGTTCACAGAGATTTCCAATCAGCATCAGGGACATTTTAACGCGCTGTATGCGCAGCTTGGTTAAGAACCGGACAGGAGGATGTGATGACAGAGCAGATTTATACAGACAAAGAGATTTTGGGAGACGCACTGACTGCGGAAAAGACAGCGACGAACAACTACAATACATTTGCAAATGAGTGTGTGCATGACGGCGTAAGAGATGCCATTCTTCACTGCCTTGAGCAGGAGCATGCCATTCAGGAGAATGTATTCAATATGATGCACCAGAGAGGGTATTATCCGACGCCGGACGCAGAGGCGAATAAGGTGCAGAGCGCGAAGCAGAAGTTCGCGCAGTGTGTAAAAAGCGTATAGAGGAAGCGAAGATGAAGGAGAGCGGCGAAACAGCCGTTCTCCTTTTTTTGGTATAAAGAAAAATAGATACCTTATTTAAAATTTTGTACCTGAAAATCAGAATACGGATACGGCATAATAATATCAGAAAATCGAAAAACGTGGTTGTAAAGGGATTTCTATAAAATGAGTTTATCACAAAGAGGATAAGATTGGGGGATTCTTAGCATGAAGAAATATTTGCAGGCGGGAGTGGTCGGGATCATGTGCCTGACGCTCGCAGGAGCCGGTATGACGACGGGAGAGAGAGAAAAGGACATGGAGATTAAGGATTATCACAATGAACTGTTTGGCGAAAATGTATATTTGTTCTCGCCGGAGGATGATCCGGGCGAGGTGAATCGGATATTGGAGAACATCTATGAACGGCAGGAGGAGAATCAGTTCGGCGGGGAGCGGTATGCCGTTTACTTTATGCCGGGCGTGTATGAGGAGGATATCGGGGTGAATGTCGGCTTCTACACACAGGTCTCAGGTCTCGGTGAACTGCCGGCCGATACGAGGATTCCTGGTCTGCAATGTACAGCCACATGGCTTGGGGATGATCCGAATAATCACAATGCCTGCTGTAATTTCTGGAGAGGCGTGGAAAATATCGAGATCGGAAGCAACACCATGTGGGCGGTGTCACAGGCTACTTTTATGCGCCGGACACAGATAGACGGCGCATTGTTTCTCCATGATAATTACGGGTGGTGCAGCGGAGGATTTCTCGCGGATTCCAACACGGAGCTGATGACGGATTCCGGTTCACAGCAGCAGTGGCTGTCACGTAACTGTAACTGGAAGGCATGGATGGGATCGAACTGGAATATGGTCTTTGTGGGCATAGAGGAGAACAAGGCGCCGGAGGGCAGATGGCCGGCAATCCCTTATACGGAGGTGGAAGAGACTCCGGTGATACAGGAGAAACCGTTTTTGATCTATGACGAGGAAGCGGGCTATCAGGTCTTTGTTCCAAAGGTGCGGGAGAATGCGGCAGGCGTATCATGGCAGAACGGGGCCGAAGGAGAGAAAATTCCGATCAGTGAATTTTACGTTGCCAGGGCGGGAGACGACACGGCAGAGACAATGAATGCCGCGCTTGCCGAAGGAAAGCATCTGCTGCTTACGCCCGGTATCTATGAGTTAGAAGAGGCGCTTGCCGTAACGAATCCGAATACAATCGTACTGGGGATGGGGCTTGCCACACTAAAGCCCGTAAACGGCAATACATGTATAGAAACGGCGGATGTCACAGGACTTATTATAGCGGGAATCCTGTTCGACGCGGGGGAGACGGAGTCCGGACAGCTTCTCGTAGTGGGCGATCCGGCGGATGCTTCGAAAGAGCCGGTGAAAACGCAGGAGAAGACCGCAGCAGCCGGGGAGAAAAACGACAGAACGTTTATCACGCTTTCGGATCTGTTTTTTCGGGTAGGGGGAGCAGAGACAAAGCAGCCGGCGAAGGCAAAGTGCTGTGTCACGATTCACAGCAGCAATGTTGTCGGAGACAACTTCTGGGTATGGCGGGCGGATCACGGGGATATGGTCGCCTGGGATAGAAATACCGCCGACACGGGAATTGTGGTAAACGGAGATAACGTAACGATATACGGGCTGATGGTGGAGCATTTTCAAAAATACCAGACCGTGTGGAACGGGCAGAACGGCAGAGTGTATATGTACCAGAGCGAAATTCCTTATGATGTGCCGGATCAGGCGGCATGGAAGAGCCATGACGGGGCTGTGGACGGGTATGCGTCCTTTTGCGTGGCGGATGAGGTGGAACAGTTCGAGGCATGGGGACTTGGCATATATTTATACAACAGGGACACTGCGGTCGACCTGCATTCGGCAATGGAGATACCGGACCGTGAGGGCGTGAAGGTACATAATATCTGCACGGTCATGCTGACGGGCTATCCCGGCATGGAGCATGTCATCAATGACAGCGGAGAAGCGGTGACGGCGGCGGGAGAGCGGCAGGTCATCTGCGAATATGAGAACGGCATACAAAAATAGAAGATGAATCGAAAAAAAGATACCTCTCTAAAAAAAGGTATCTTTTTTTGATTCCCCTCTTTTTTATAGAATGGTAGTAGAAAGGGAAAAGGAGGAGTATAACATGGAATCATATCGTATCCTTGATGAGAAAGGAACGTTTACATTAGAGAAGCCTGAGAATTACAGCGGGCTCTATTTCCCGATAGCCGGTGAGCAGGGAATGAAAAGCGCCATAGCGCCGAATCTGGGCGGAGACTGCAAGCTTGATCAGAACAGCTTTCTGCTTGAACCTGTAAGCATCGAGAATCTGCATAACAACCGGAGCACGAGAAACTTCTGGTGTCATGTGAAGCAGCGCGGGAGCTGGTCGGCGACGGGGGCGTCGGCGGAGGAGACGGTAAAGCGTTTTACGGATTGTCAGGATAAGAGCTGGCTTACCGCGGGGCTGATGTGGCAGACCGTAACGCGCAGATCGGATAAATATCAGCTTGAGGCGGAAGTCACCTCCTTTGCGGCGGTGGATGAAAATGTGGAAATCATGTATGTGAAGCTTCGCAACGCAGGGAATATGCGTGTGGATTTTACGCCGACCGCAGCAATCCCGATATACGGCAGAAGCGCGGATAACCTAAGAGATCACAGACATGTGACGTCTCTGCTGCACCGTATAACGACGACGGAGAACGGCGTACTTGTAACGCCGACCTTATCCTTTGACGAGAGAGGACACCAGAGAAATAATAAGACGTATTTTGTCTGCGGTTATATGAAAGACGGCAGGACTCCGGTCGATTTCTATCCGTCGGTGGAGGATTATATCGGTGAGGGCGGAAGCTTTGACTGTCCGCGAGCCGTAATCGAAGACCGCGCGGGCATTCCGGCGGGAAGCAGCCTTGCAGGGACGGAAGCGATGGGCGGGCTGCGTTTCCCGGAGGTTTCACTTCTGGCGGGTGAGAGTACAAGCTTTACGATTGTGATGGGAATCACGGAAGAGCCGGAGAAGATACCGGAAATCACAGAGCGTTATCGGACAAAAGAAAAGACGGAGGCAGAACTTTTGCGGGTAAAGGACTACTGGCAGAAGAAGGTAAATGTCTCCTGTCACACCGGGGATCAGAGGTTTGACGCATTCATGTATTGGGTGAGCTTTCAGCCGATCTTAAGAAGAATTTTCGGCTGTTCGTTCTTGCCGCACCATGATTACGGCAAGGGCGGAAGAGGCTGGAGAGATCTCTGGCAGGATTGTCTGGCGCTGCTTTTGATGAACCCGGACGGGGTCCATGGGATGCTGCTTGACAACTTTGGCGGCGTCCGCATGGACGGAAGCAATGCGACGATCATCGGAAGCAGACCTGGAGAATTTGTCGCAGACCGCAATAACATCACGCGCGTATGGATGGATCACGGCGTATGGCCGCTTATGACGACGAAGCTTTATATCGATCAGACCGGGGACATTGGGATTTTAGAGGAGGAAATCGCCTACTTTAAGGATAAGCAGGCGGCAAGAGGAACGAAAACCGATACGGATTGGAACGAAGAATACGGATGTATGCAGAAGACGAAGCAGGGCGTAGTCTATAAGGGAACCGTCTTAGAACATCTGCTGATTCAGAACCTCACCGCGTTCTACGAGGTGGGGGAGCACGGACATATGAGATTGCGCGGGGCAGACTGGAACGACGCGCTTGACATGGCGAAGGAGCGCGGCGAGAGCGTGGCGTTCACCAACGCGTATGCGGGCAACTTAAGTGATCTTGCAGAATTGGTGGAGGCGCTCGCAAATGAGCGGAAGAACAGAACCGGTCAAAAGGCGGCGGAGGATAAGGAAATCTGGGCTACGGTTACGATTTCAAAGGAACTTATCACGCTGCTTGCCGACGATCCGGCGCTGTATGATTCCATTGAAGAAAAGCAGCGGCTTCTTGCGCAGTACATGGATACCTGCATCCACGATATTGACGGTGAGAAGGCAGAGATTTTTGTGACAGAGCTTGCAGCAGGCTTAAGACACAAGGCGGAGTGGATCAGAGAGCATATCAGGAAGACAGAGTGGGTAGAGGATGCAAAAGGCAACGGATGGTTCAACGGCTACTATGACGATCACGGTGAGCGCGTGGAGGGAGAATTTGATTCGGGCGTGCGCATGATGCTGACCGGGCAGGTCTTTTCTGTCATGGCAGGCACGGCTTCGGATGAACAGATTGCGAAGATTGCAAAGAGCGCTGACCGTTATCTCTATAAGAAGGAACTCGGCGGCTACCGGCTGAACACGGATTTTGGCGAGGTAAAGCTCGATCTGGGCAGAATGTTCGGATTTGCATACGGAGAGAAAGAAAACGGGGCGGTATTCTCCCACATGGCGGTGATGTACGCGAACGCGCTCTACGGCAGAGGATATGCAAAGGAAGGCTACAAGGCGCTTGCAGCGCTCTATGAGCAGGCGATGGACTTTGAGCGCAGCCGTATCTATCCGGGTATCCCGGAGTACTTTAACGGCAGGGGAAGAGGACTTTATCATTACCTGACCGGAGCGGCAAGCTGGTATATGCTGACGGTCATCACGCAGATGTACGGTGTCAGGGGAGAACTTGGAAATCTTATGATAGAGCCGAAGCTTCTAAAGGAACAGTTCGATGCAAATGGAGAAGCTTGTCTGCAGCTTGACTTTGGCGGAAAGCATTGGAACATCTGTTACCGCAACGCCGGGGCGAAGGAGTACGGAGAGTACCGGATTGCAGGCGTGACGCTGGACGGTGAGGAACTTGCCATGGAGAATATCACGACGGAGACAGTACAGCGCAGCGTTATGCGAGACGGTGCGTCAGAGGAAGCGCAGTGCGGCATCAAACGGGACGGCGCGGCAGTGGAACTGCCGGAGAGGCTGATTGCAGGGCTTACGTCAGATGAAACGCATCGGCTTGAGATTACGCTCCTGTAGGGACAAAAACGGTAAGAGAGAAACGGCATCAGCCAGAAAATAGAAGAATGAGAGGACAGAGAAGATGATAAGACAGTCAGACAATTTTATGATGAAAAATTATGGAAGGGAGTCCACCTTTGCAAGCTTTCTTCCGGGAATCTCCGGGATCCGCGGCATTCCGATCTGGTGTTATTATGTGAATCGCGGACAGTGCGTGGTAAGCTTTGGCGTTGACAATAAGGATCATGCAATCATGGAATTCTATCCGGCGCACCAGGCATATCAGAATGTCAAGACGACAGGTTTCCGCACATTCCTTAAGAAAAACGGGGCGGTGACGGAGGCGTTTTCGGATGAGACGGTTCCCCACTGTATGCAGATTGCCGCAAACGGACTTGAAATCGAGGAGCGGAATGAGGCGACGGGGATACTTACGCATGTGACCTATTTTACACTGCCGGGGGAGAACCTTGGAGCGTTGGTGCGCAAGGTCTGCGTACAGAATATCTCTCAGGAGACGATGCGGCTTGAACTCCTCGACGGTATGCCTGCCGTCATTCCTTACGGGGTGGGAATTGACAGCATGAAGAACATGGGACAGACGGCAAAGGCGTGGATGCAGGTAGAGGACAGCAGGACGGGACTTCCGTATTTCAGGGTGCGCGCCAGCATGGATGATACCGCTGCGGTCACGAAAATCGAGGGAGGCAATTTTACCGCAGGCACGCTTTCCGACGGTAAGCTGCTTGTACCGATCGTCGACCCGATGCTGGTGTTCTCCTATGATACCTCCATGCGCAGGGCGGTGGGCTTTGAAGAGAAGTCTCTCGCAGAGCTTTCGCTGATGGAGCAGATTACGACAAACCAGCTCCCTTGCAGCTTCTACGGCGTGGAGCGGGAGCTTGCAGCAGGGGAGAGCATAACGCTCTATGAGATGATCGGTCAGGTGGAGAGAAAAGAGATTCTGGAGAGCTTCTTTGCAGAGAAAAAGGACTGCGATTACTTCGAGACGAAGAAAAGAGAGGCGGATGAGCTGGTAAAAGAGCTTTGCGCCGGAATCGACACACACACGGCGTCTGCGGACTTTGACGCCTACTGCAAATATACCTATATGGATAACGTTCTAAGAGGCGGCTATCCGATGCGGCTTGGCAGCAATAAAATATTTTATGTTTATTCCAGAAAGCATGGCGATCTGGAGCGGGATTACAACTATTTTTCCATGCTGCCGGAGTTCTATTCTCAGGGAAACGGCAACTTCCGGGATGTGAATCAGAACCGGAGGTGCGATACCTTTTTTGCCCCGTTTGTGGGAAGGGAGAATATCAAGGAATTTTACAGTCTGATCCAGTTGGACGGTTACAACCCGCTCGGTGTAGAGAAGATGACCTATCAGCTGAAGCCGGAGGCGGCAGGACAGTTGTTTGAGGGGCTGGATAAGGGGAAGAGAGAGGAACTGACCGCGTTTACCACAAAGGCATTTACGCCGGGATCGCTCTGCCGCAAGATGGAGGAGGTGTTCGGCGACGCATGGAATGAATCGCTGTTCTTCCAGATCATTGATTTTTCGGAGAGTCTTGTGAACGGGAACTTCGGAGAGGGCTACTGGAGCGATCACTGGACTTATAATCTGGATCTGATTCTGGATTATCTGGAGATTTTCCCGGAGCAGGAAAGGGAGATGCTCTATGAGGAGGATTATACCTGTTTCCTTGCGCAGATAAATGTCAACCGCCGGATGGCGCGCTATGCGGAGACGGAAAATGGTCTGCGCCAGTACCATGCGCTAAACGAGTCTACCAGACGTGATACACAGGAGAAGCTTGTGCGCACGGAGTACGGCAAGGGGGAAATCCTTCGTATGTCATTATTTGAGAAGCTGATACTTCTGTGCACGATGAAGTTCGCGACGCTCGATGCTTACGGAATGGGCGTCGAGATGGAGGGGGGAAAGCCGGGCTGGTATGACGCCCTAAACGGCATGCCGGGCATGTTCGGCTCCTCCATGGCGGAGACGTACGAGCTTTGCCGGATGTTAGAGTACACCGTCGGAGCGCTGCAAAAATATCCGGGAGAAATCCGCGTGATCGAGGAACTGGGATGTCTGGTCGATGAGCTGCACCTGATCTGCCGCATCGAGGGAGAGGCGTTAAAGACACAGGATATGGTGCTCTCCTTCTGGAACAGGATCAACGATGTGAAAGAAATGTACCGGGATAAGACCTTCAGCGGAATTTCCGGCAAAAAGATGAGTTTCACCTCGGGGAATCTGGCGGAGGTGCTTGGAAGCTTTCTTACAATCGTAAAGCTGGGAATTGCAAAGGCGGTAAAACTTGGCAGCGGCATTTGTCCGACGTACTTTACCTATGAGGTGCCAAGATATGAAGTGACGGCAGAGGGCATCCGCCCGCTGGCATTTACCGTGAAGCAGGTGCCGTATTTTCTGGAGGGACCGGTGCGATACTTAAAGCTTAACGAGGAGAAGGAGACAAAGCGCGCGCTGTATGAGCATGTGAAGAACAGTGATCTCTATGATACAAAGCTGTCGATGTACAAGGTAAACGCTTCTTTGCAGGACGCTTCTTTTGAATTGGGGCGCGCGAGGGCATTCACGCCGGGATGGCTGGAAAACGAGTCGATCTGGCTGCACATGGAATACAAATATCTCTTAGAACTTTTGCGCAGCGGACTCTATACGGAGTTCTTCGAGGATTTCCACAAGGCTGCAGTGCCGTTTTTGGACCCGAAGGTATACGGCAGGAGCATCTATGAGAATTCGTCCTTTATCGCAAGCAGCAAGAATCCGAATCAGGCATACCACGGCAAGGGCTTTGTGGCGCGTCTGAGCGGTTCTACGATCGAGTTCATCAGCATGTGGAAGCTGATGATGTTCGGTTCTCATATTTTTACGGTGAAGAATGGAGAACTTGCGTTTGCGCCGGAGCCTGCAGTGCCTGCTTATCTGATACCGGAAAACGGTATTCTGGAGACGACGATGCTCTCCGGTGTAAAGGTGAACTATCACTTCGCGGACGTGAAGGATTACATTCCGGGCGGCTATGAGATAAAGGGGATGAAGTTCCTTTACCACAGCGGGACCGTAGCGGATACGAAGCTTTCCTATGCGCAGGGAACGCTTGCCGAGGATATCCGTAAGGGCAGGGTGGCAGAGATTATAATAGAAATCGGTTGACGGTACAGAAATCTGTCAGAAAAAAGAAAGAAACGGAGGAAGCCAAATGAGTCAGATCACAGTGATCACAACAGATGGAAAACAGGGACGCTTCTGGGAAGAACAGAAGCTCGAGCGGAGGGATATGACGGACTGCATGCATGTGGTGAACGTCTACCCGGACGTGGAGTACCAGAAATTCCGCGGCTTTGGCGGCGCTTTTACGGAGGCGGCGGCGCATATTTACGGACAGATGAGCGGGCCAAAGAAAAAGGAGATCATGGAAGCGTACTATGGCAAGAGCGGGCTGCGCTATAACATGGGACGCATTCATATGAACAGCTGCGACTTTGCCCTTGGCAATTATACCTATATTGAGGAGGGCGATGCAGAACTTAAGACTTTTGATATCAGTCATGATAAGGCGGAGATTCTTCCGATGATTGCAGACGCCAAAAAGACGCACAGCCTGTCCGGGATGCAGGAAACAGATAAGGCAGGAATCAAATTCCTCATGTCCCCGTGGTCGCCGCCGGCTTTTATGAAGACCAACGGAGAGATGAATCATGGCGGAAAATTGAAGCACGAATATTACCAGACATGGGCAGATTATTTTGTGAAATTTATCCGCGCTTACCGAAGCGAAGGTGTGGATATCCGGTGGCTAACGGTACAGAATGAGCCGATGGCAGTGCAGACATGGGATTCCTGTGTTTATACGTCCGCAGAGGAAGGAATGTTCGTAAGGGATTATCTGGGACCGACCTTAGAGCGCGAAGGACTTTCCGACGTCGGAATCTTTGTGTGGGATCACAATAAGGAGGAGGCTTATCAGAGATTTCGGGAAGTGGTTGCCGATGAGGAGACAAGAAAGTATGTGGCGGGCGAAGCGGTGCACTGGTATACCGGCGACCATTTTGAAGCGCTTGAGATGGTGCGAAAGAAATATCCCGAAATGGAGATTTTCTTCTCCGAGGGCTGCGTGGAGTACTCGCGCTTTGCGGATTCCGGGGAGGTGCAGAAGGCGGAGATGTATGCGCATGATATCTTGGGCAATTTAAATGCCGGAATCAGCGCTTCGCTGGACTGGAATCTGCTCCTGGACAGCGAGGGCGGGCCGAATCATGTGGGAAACTTCTGTGCGGCGCCTGTCATGTGCGACGAGAAGGCTGATACCTATGAGAAGCGGCTTTCCTATTATTATATCGGACATTTCAGCCGTTATATCCGGGCGGGCGCAGTGCGCATCGGTACGAGCCGCTATACCGACGCGATCGGGGTCACGGGCTTTGTAAACCCGGACGGCGAGCGTGTAGTGGTACTCCTCAACCAGTCGGAGAAAGAACAGGAATATACCCTGCGGGAAGCGGGAAAAGGCATATGCGGTAAGCTTGCGCCACACACCATAGAAACCATCTGTTATTACAACTAAAAAAAAGACACCTTTTTAAAATTCGAATCATTTTTTGGGATGAATATCCCATATATAATTCAATTATCAACAGGAAACAAAGGTGTTGAATCCAAAAGAAGGAGAATAAGGAGGATATTTTTATGAATTGGAAAAAGGCAGTATCGGTATTACTTGTCAGTGCAATGGCGCTTTCAGTGACGGCTTGTGGGGATGATTCACAGACGGGAAACAGCGGGGGCGGCGATAGTGTGGCAGCAGGAACAGAAGCTTCCGGCGGTGATGCAGCAAGTGCAGGCACTTCCGGCGGTGATGCGGCAAGTGTAGACACTTCAAATGCAGACCTCGTTGTATGGACTCTTTCCGATGACTTAAAGCAGTTCGCAGAGAAGTATAAGGAGGAGACCGGCAAACATGTTGAGGTTGTAGTTACTGAGCCGGAGAACTACCCGACAAAGGTACAGACAGCGATCATGGCCGGAGAGGTAGAGCCGGATGTTTTTGTCGGCGAGCCGCAGATGCTTCAGGATTTCTATGATATCGGAGCTTTCGCAGACTTAAACGAGTTGGGTGCACAGGATTATGCAGACCAGATCGTTGACTATGTATGGCAAGTTGGTCAGGATGCGGATGGTATCCAGAGAGCAATCTCCTATCAGATTACACCGGCAGGTATCTACTACAGAAGAGATATCGCCGAGAAAGTATTCGGAACAGATGATCCGGATGAGATTGGCAAGTATTTTGCAGATTATGATACGATTTTACAGACAGCTCAGACATTAAAGGATGCAGGCTACAGAATCTTCGCTTCTGATGCAGAGATCAATTACTTCTCCGGAGATTCCGCATGGGTAATCGACGGAACTTTAAATGTCGACCAGGGCAGACTGGATTACATGGATCTTTGTGTAGAGTTATATCAGCAGGATCTGACCGCTTACGCTTCACAGTGGGCTACACCCTGGTATCAGGCTATGGCTGGCGAGGTGCCTATCTTAACAGCTGAGAACCAGTGGGGTACAGATGACATGAACATCTGGCAGGGCGACAGCCAGGAAGGTATTGATGCATTTAATGAGCAGGCTGCTGCATATGCAGAAGGTACAACGGAAGTATTTGCGTTCGGTCTTCCTTCCTGGGGCGTACTTACCTTGAGAGATCATGTGGGTGAGACCTCCGGTAAATGGGGCGTATGTGCCGGTCCTTCCTACGGATTTGGCGGCGGTACTTTCATCGGTGTCTCTGCAAATTCCAAGAGAACGGACGAAGCTTGGGAGTTCGTAAAATTCTGTACCTTGAACGAGGATACCGCAAACTGGTGGATCGAGAAATCCGAGGGTGATACCGTTTCTCTGAAGGCTGCACTTGACGCACACAAGGATGACGCTAATGAGGTTTATGGCGGACAGCATCTGTACAGCTTCTGGTTAGAGCAGGCTGAGGGTATTGATTACTCCAAGGTGACCAGATACGACAAGCAGATCGGTGATTACTGGGGCGAGGCAATTTCCGCAATCAAGACCGGTGAGGCAAGCAAGGAAGATGCGATCAATGAGTTCTATGACAAGGTTGAGAGCACATTCCCTGACATCACAGTAAACAGATAAGATATTTATTGCCGCAGCGGACCTGTTTATGCAGGTCCCGCGGCTCTTTAGAGGACATTGTAAACAATGTCCAGTCTGCAGAAAGGGCATGGTTTATTATGGGAAAGAAGAAAAAGGGGCTGAAAAGCTATGATAACATGGGATATCTGTTCGTACTTCCGTTTGTTATCGTATTTTTGATTTTTAGTGTATATCCGGTACTAAGAACTCTGTATTTAAGCTTCACTGACGTAAAGCTTGTGGGAGCGCAGACAGCGCACTGGGTATGGTTTGACAATTATAAACGTGTTTTCACAGATAAATATTTCTATAAAGCATTGTGGAATACCGTAAAAATCTGGGGCGTCAACATTGTTTTACAGCTTGGCGTGGCATTCCTTTTGATGATGGTATTCTCAGATGTAAAGTACAAAATGAAAGGACTTGGTATCTTCCGGGTAATTTACTATCTTCCGAATCTGATTGCCGCAACCTCCGTTGCATTCTTATATAAGACCCTGTTAGACTGGCGTTACGGTACGTTTAATCAGATTATTTTCCAGATTTACAAACTTTTTGGAAAGACCTACAATCCGATTGACTGGCTGGGAACCGGACAGTATGCAGGAGGAACTATCGCAGTCATCCAGACCTGGATGTGGTTCGGCAACTCCTTTATCATGCTGATGGCGGGCGTCCAGGGTATCTCAAAGGATTACTTTGAGGCGGCAGCTATTGACGGGGCAGGAAGATGGACCGTATTTGGAAAAATCACGTTACCGCTGATCCGTCCGATTTTGATGTATGTAGCAATCACATCCCTGATTGGCGGATTGCAGTTATTCGATTTGCCGTATCTGATGGTTTCTCCGTCGAGTGCATCTTATAAATCGGTAGAGACTTTGGTAATGTATCTCTATAAATTTGGATTTAGAACAGGAACAACACAGATTTCATACGCATCTGCGATTGCATACGCAATTTTCCTGATTATCCTTGTCGTATCGTTGATTCAGTTAAAAATATTTAACAGAAAGGAGGATTAAGGGGTATGAACGGTATTGGTTATAAAGTAAAAAAAGGTATCCTGTATGTTCTCTTAATTCTTCTTGGCGTGACCTGTTTGCTGCCGTTCCTTCTGATGATGGTGAATGCCACCAGAAGCGGTGCAGAAATTGTTACTTCCTTTACTTTGATTCCGAGTACGCATATCAAAGAGAACTGGAAGACGATTACCGGATATTTCAATCTGTTCAAGGGTATGTGGAACAGTGTGAAGGTTGCAGTTCCCGCAACATTGCTGTCAATTTATTTCTCAGCGTTGACGGCATACGGTCTTGCAAGGTATAAGTTCAAGGGAAATAAAACCATCTTCATGACGATTCTGATCTTTATGATGATTCCCGGACAGCTTGGACTTATTGGTTTCTACAACTTATGCGCAAAGTTACACCTGGTCAATTCCTACATACCGCTCATTATTCCGGCAATCGCATCGCCTGGTACGGTATTTTTCTTAAAGCAATATGTTGAGTCCGTTCTGCCGCCATCCTTGATTGAGGCAGCGAGAATTGACGGTGCCGGGGAGCTTTACTCCTTCCACAGAATCGTAATCCCGATCATGTCGCCGGGACTTGCGACCATGGGTATCATGGGATTCATCGGAAACTGGAACAACTATCTGCTTCCGATGATCATCTTAAATAAGAATGACAAATTTACATTGCCGGTTATGATGGCAAGCTTAAATGCATCGACGGATATCACTGCAAATCAGGGTGCGATTTACCTGGCGGTTGCAATCTCCGTAATACCGATTCTTCTGGTATTTGCATTTTTCTCAAAATATATCATCAGCAGTATTTCTGCGGGTGCTGTTAAAGAGTAAGCTACAATCTTTTTTCATAATACACTTTTCTCCCAAGGGAGCTGTCGGTTATGGCAGCTCTCTTTTGGCTCAATAGGAAATATCGTGTTGCTGTAAAGCGTAATGAAATGGTATACTAAAAAATAAGAAAGAAAAGAAACAGAAGAAACAGAGGTACTTTTATGAGGATAATAGCAGGAAAACGGGCAGTGGCGTTGGGGTGCGCGGCAATCATGCTTCCCTGTCTTACATCATGCGGCGATACCGCAGAGACGGGTGGGAAATGGCAGAATGCAGAGCAGACAACAGAGGATGCGGGTGGACCTGCGCCTGCGTGGGAGAAGTATGCAGATGAGGAGATCACGCTGGACTGGTATGTGAATTATTCCTGGTTTGCGACGCCGTGGGGAGAGAATCTGGTCTCAAGGACAATCACGGAAGAGACGGGTGTGAATATCAATTTCATTACGCCGATCGGAAATGAGACGGAGAAGTTAAATGCGCTGATAGCTTCGGACACGCTCCCGGATATTATCACGATCGGCTGGTGGGAGCCGCAGGTGAACGAGGTCATTACGAACGGCATGGTATATCCGCTAAACGAGCTGGCGGATGCTTATGACCCGTATTTCTGGGAGGTTTCAGATCCGGTGGCGGTCAACTGGTATACGCAGGAGGACGGCAATATCTACGCCTATCCGAATTCGTCCGTGACGCCGCAGGATGTTAAGGAGAATAAACTGTTAAATTCCAACGAGACGTTTCTCGTGCGCGGGGATATCTATGAGGCGATCGGAAGCCCGGATATGACGACGCCGGAAGGTTTTGCGGTAGCGGTGAAGGCGGCGGCAGAGCAGTTCCCCGAGGTGGAGGGAGGCGCGCTCATTCCAGTCGGCGCGCACGTGTTTGACAATGAGGGAAATGTATCGTTTGACAAATATCTGATGAATTTTCTTGCAATTCCATGGGAAAAGGACGGTGAGTATTACGACAGGCATACCGACCCGGAATATATCCGTTGGCTTAAGATGTTCCGCGAACTGGGGGAGGAAGGGTATCTGGTGAACGATATTTTTGTGGACACCAGAACCCAGATGGAGGAGAAAATCAGTCAGGGACGGTATTTTTGTATGCTGTATCAGTACAGCGATATGCTTTCCCAGCAAAAAACGCTTTATGCCAATGATCCTGACAGTATTTATATTGCGGTGGACGGACCGAAAAATTCGGCGGGGGATGATCCGACGCTTCCGACCACCGGAGTAGGAGGCTGGACGGTGACGATGATTTCAAAGAATTGTAAGAACCCGGAGCGTGCGATCGCATTTCTCGATTATCTGATGAGTGAGCACGGCCAGATGGTTACATACCTCGGCGTGGAGGGCGAGACCTATGATATGGTGGACGGAAAGCCGGTGCTAAAGGAGGAGGTAAGGGAACTTCTGGATACGGACCGGGCTTCCTATGACAGAATCTACGGCGCGGATGACGCCTACTGGATGCTGCAGGATAACGTGATGCAGATGCAGTGGAAGCAGGAGGTGTCGCCTGCGGTGGCGCAGCTTGAGGAGTGGACAAGGCAGTATGTAGTCTACAACGGGCAGGCGGATGTTGTCCTTCCGGCAGGTCTGCCGGAGTCAGCCGCAGATGACAAGATCACAAAGCTGTGGAGCGAGACGCTGCCAAGGCTTTTGCTGGCGTCTACGGAGGAGGAATTTGATGAGATTCTTGAGAAGTTTGTCGCAGAGCGGGAGGCGCTGGGCTTCGACGAGATGATGCAGAAGAAGACGGAGTATATGAAAGCGGCGAAGGAAAAGCTGGGAATGGACTGACAGAAAGGTGACAGTGCAGAGTCGGATGGGAAAGATACGTTTTTTAGAGCGGTTTCGCAACCAGAAATTAAATATCAAGTTTACATTCGTAATCATAGTATTTACCATTGTGCCGATTGGGGTATTCGCAGGAATACTCTTTTATAATATGGAACAGAATGTGGTGGATGAGAACTTAAATTACATGGAATATACCATGGAGCGCAATGAGGTTTCTATCGCGACCAACATCAATTCGATTAATATGTCCACGCAGTTTTTCTTAAGCGACGAGAAGCTGCTTGCGGTGCTGAACCGGGCGAAGGAGGGCAAGGCGCTTACGACGGAGGAATGGCTGACATTTAAGAACGAAAATGTCTCCTCGCTCGAGCGTCTGGTCAACAATAATCCGCTGCTTTACGGTGTGAGGGTCTATGCGGCGGGGGATAATGTGCAGGAGATGATGCCGATTCTCTATCAGGCTTCACGTATGGAGAAGCAGGAGTGGGCGGGGGAGGAGGATTATTTTGGATGGCACTATAATTTTACGGACAATATCTTCTCTTCTTATACGATGAATCAGAACCGCAAGATCGCATGCTTTGTGACGCCGGTGACAGACAGCGACAACGGACAGATCGGAACCATAGAAGCCGTGATGACGATGGAAAATATGTTTCCAAGTCTCTATGAGGGGATTGCGAACGAGTGGAGTTTCTTTCTGACGGAGGACGGAGAGAGTTATTTCGGGGAAGGAACAGAAGAAAACGCACAGGAGTCGATGGATGAGATTATGGCGGCGTATGAAGGCGGGGAGGGAATACAGACGACCTATATCCGCACGAAGCGCAGCAACCTTGTCGTTACCTATCTGACGATACAGGAGATGAAAGGCGTGCTTGTGTGCGTCAAGGATATTACGGAGAGTGTGCATGAGGTGTACCGAATGCGCAATATCTTTGTAGCGGTGATGATCGTATTTCTGATTGCGCTGGCATTTTTTATCAACGGTATTGTGCAGCATCTCTTAAAGCAGTTCTACGAAATTCTGCGCTCCATCCGCAAGGTGCAGAAGGGAGATCTGGATGTTGTCATCGAGAATTGCGGCGGGGATGAGATGGGAGAACTTGGAACCCAGATCAATAAGATGCTGGAGCATATCAAGCAATTGATGGACGATAATCTGAATCGTGAAATGCTGGCCAAGAACTCGGAGATCCGGGCGCTGCAGAATCAGATCAACGCGCACTTTATCTACAATGTGCTTGAGTCCATTAAGATGATGGCGGAGATTGACGAGGAGTATGCGATATCCGATGCGGTCACAGCGCTTGGAAAGCTGCTGCGCTACAGCATGAAATGGGTGTCGGACAATGTGCTCGTGGAGCAGGAATTGGAATATATTAAGAACTATATGGCGCTCATCAATCTACGGTTTGATTATGAGATTTACTTATCCCTTAATCTGCCCGAGATTATTTTAAAGCAGGAGATTCCGAAGATGTCCTTACAGCCGATCGTGGAGAATGCCATCTATCACGGAATCGAGCAGATGGCGGAGGACACCAATATCTACATCAAGGGATTTCTGGAGGGAGAGGACTGCATCATAGAGATTACGGATGCGGGAAAAGGTATGACGGAGGAGACCGTGGAGAAGCTGCGGCTTAAGATCGCCGGGGAGATGGATTCGAGCGGCGGCTCGGGCAACGGAATCGGGCTTAAGAATGTGCAGGACCGCATTCACATTGCTTTTGGCGAGGCGTATGGAATTGAGATCGCCTCAAAGCTGGGCTGCTACACGAAGATCCGGGTGCGGATTCCAATGACATATCGGAGTGTAAATGAGCAGAAGGCTCCGGCAGATGCAGGGCGATAGGAGAATGATATGAAGACAGTGTTGATTGTGGAGGATGAAAAGCTGATACGTCAGGGTATCAAGACGATGATACAGCGGAGCGGTGTGCCGGTGGAGGTCATCATCGAATGCAATAACGGAGAGATGGCGCTCGACGTGATAAGGGAACAGAAGGTGGACGTCATGTTCACCGATATCCGTATGCCGAAGATGGACGGCATTGAACTGGTAAAGCAGATGCAGTCCTGCGAGCATGTGCCGCTTACGGTCGCCATAAGCGGTTACGACGATTTCTCCTATGCGGTGGAAATGTTGCGAAACGGCGTGCGGGAATACATACTAAAGCCTGTGGAGCGGGAGAAGATCACGGAGATTCTTAAGAAGCTGAATGATGAGATAGAAAAGGAGCAGGAGAAGCGCATCGAGAAAAAGCGTCTGGGGCATCAGCAGATGAAGCATCTGATGCTGCTTTCCAACACTACCGAGGGGGAAATGCAGACGCTGGAACGGCAGTATGAGAAGGAGTTCTACGACAGCGGCTATGCCGTCTTATGTCAGAATGCGAAGGAGCGGACGAATCTTTCGCGGGGAAATTATATTTATCTGTCGGATATCGAGGGATGCGACGTGTTTGTTGTACCGGAGGATAAGCTGGAGCTGTTGCTTAAGAATGAACTTCTGACAGGCTGCACCGGCGTGAGCGCGATACATCATGGACTGCGGGAATTAAGAACGGCATACCTTGAGAGCGTCATGCTGCGCAAGGAGGCGTTCTGCCGCAATAAAAAGGAAGTGCGGGCAGAAGACGGCAGAGAGCACATCCCGGAGGGTCTGGTGCAGGAGGCAGGGAAGCTGACAACGGAGGCTGCAAAGCTGCAGCGCGTGCAGCTCATCGGTACGGACCGCAGGGACGACGCAGCGCGCGCGTGGGGGCAGTTTTTCTATGAAGTGAAGAATGGCAGGATAGAGACGGCACAGTACGAAGCTTGTATGGAAGATTTTTTCCGGGAGGCGGCAAAGACGTACCGGAACGTCATCGAGGAGGAAGCGCTAAAAGAGATCCGGGAGCCGTTTGCAGAGGACTGTATCGATGTGTATGAGGAAAAACTGATGCAGTTTATCTTCGCGCTATGGGAAAGCATTAACAGCCAGCTTGACGTGAACCGCAACGGGCAGAAGATACAGCGGGCAGTGGATTACATCGAACAGAATTATGCGAAGGATCTGAATATGGCGGTGGTATCCAATTATATTTCCATGAATTATTCGCTGTTTTCCTATTCCTTCAAGCAGTATACGGGAAGCAATTTTGTAAATTATCTCAAGGATATCCGTATGCGGGAAGCAAAGCGCCTGCTGGCGGAAACTGATATGCGCATTATAGAGATCAGCCAGGAAGTGGGATATGACAACGAGAAGCATTTTATGAAAATATTTAAAAGTTCCTGCGGCGTATCTCCGAGCGAGTACCGCAGGAATATGAGGGAGGATTGACGCGCTCACGAATTCTTTTTGGCGTGTTTTCTCTGATACATCTGCCTGTCCGCCTGTGTGAAAAGCGTGTCGACATCCTGGCTGCCAAAGCCGGGGAGCGCGGGCGCAGATGCGCAGCCGCCGCTGACAGAAATCGTGTATTCTTTGCTGCTTAGGCGGTTATAATTCGTAAGGTACTTATTGACGTGGGCGAGGAGATCGTCCGCGTCTTTTTTGGTGCAGCCGCTGGTTACCAGATAGAATTCGTCGCCGCTGAAGTGGGCGCAGATATCATTTTCGCGGGTGACGTGGGAGAGCGCCTGTCCGATGACCTGCAGCGCGAAATCGCCCTCGCTATGTCCGTAGGTGTCGTTGATCTGCTTTAAGCCGTCAAGGTCAAACAGAAAGCAGGTAACGTCTTCGCCACATGAGACGGCACGGGCAATGAGTGCGTCCAGATTCTGCTGATAGCCCTGGCGGTTGTAAAGTCCTGTCAGCGTATCTCTGGTGTAGATCGTTTCCAGATGATGCAGCATGAGGTGATTGCACTTTGCTTCGCAGATACCGTGGAGCATCCGGTTGATGTTGGAGAACCAGTGGACGAGCTGAAAATGATATTCAACCTGATTGTTCTTGTAGGAAAACGCTATATAGCCGAACTCCTTGTCCTCGAAGAACAGCGGCGTATAGATGTAGGAGGCAGCCGATTGACGACAGATATGTTCTGGCAGGAGCGTGTGCGGCAGGCGGCGTGTAAAACTGCAGGCGGGAAGACGTTTACCATCCCGGACGGCAAGCGCAAGGAGTGTTTCACCGGAGGACGTTTCCGGGGCAGCATCCTGTGCGGTCAGCCTGCGGATGCTGCTTGATACGGAGTCCCAGTCTGCGTAGAGACAGAGATAGAACTCAAGGCAGTGCTCGATTCCCTGTATATAGTGTTCGATCAGATCCATGCCTTCTTCTAATTCCGTGATGTGGGAAGCGGCTGCGGACATGCGTATGGACTCCAGAATGGCGGATTCAAGGGAAGCAATGCGGCGGTTTAAGGACTGCTGAAAGGCTACCACGTCGCGTCCCGTCTTTTCCTGACAGCCGCAGGAACCGGCGTATACAGCCGCGGCATTCACGCAGGTGACGGGAGGGATGCTGCCGCCACGCAGCGTCCGGGTCAGCAGTTCCACGGCACGGACTCCGAGTTCATAGACAGGGAAGGTCACGGTGGTGAGGGAGGGGATGGCGTTCTGTCCTGCCGCGGTGTGGTCGCAGCCGGCAACCGCAATATCCTCCGGAATGCGGCAGCCGTTTCCTGCCACGATCTGCATGAGCATGAGCGCCATGTCATCATTGTAGCAGACGATGGCGTCGGGATGCGTGCCGTCCGCAGTAAAGCGGGCGAATGCTTCTTCGATGGCAGCTTCCTCAATGGCGCAGATACAGATGTCGTTTTCTCCAACGGCAAGCCCAGCCTCCTCCATGGCATTGCGGTAATACTGCTCTCGGCTGTCGGAAAAAAAGCGCTGGCTCTCGCAGCCAAGATAGCAGATTCGCTTACAGTGATGGACTTTTGCAAGATGCGTGACAAGCTCGGCGGTCGTACGGTTGTTCTCAAGGACGACCGTGGGGAAGCTATAATTTGCGGAGGCGATTTCTATGACCGGGCAGGAGCAGTCTTTGCGCAGGGAATCGCGGATCTGCGTCTTTAACGCTTCGGATAGATAGGTATCCGAGGCAAAAATAATACCGTCATATTCCCTGTAGTCAGGAAGATGCAGAATACTTTCTTCGCCGATGCCGTAATCCCCGAGATCCTCTCCGTCCAGAGTCGTAAATATGTCGGTGCAGTATCCGTATTCCTGCGCCGTATCGATAATCCCCTGACAGACATTTTTCTGATAATATCCCATGATATGTGAGATAAACACGCCGATTTTTTCCGTGTGATACATATGAAAGCCCCCTCGTTTCCATAAGTTTTTCTTCTATAAAATAAAATATAGCGAAAGTACCGGGAAATTACAATGTATCATTTTTTTGGCAGGGTATATTTTTTTTTAAACGAAACGAGAATCGTGTTTTTTGCGCGAGCGTACAGTTTTTTAACGGCTTCTGGTCATACCAGATGCCAGATGGCAATATGCACAAAATGAGCAAGGCAAATATAGCGGAAAATGACGTTGATTTCAAGGATAAAGTATGTTAAAATTTAGACAAACATGAGGTATGACCAGAAGGCATATTCACGGAAGGGCATGCCTTGTTATAGGGAAAGGGGTATAAAATGAGTGAGTTCAAGGTGATTGAAATCAAGAAGAATATCTTGGAAGACAATGACCGGGAAGCGGATAAGCTGCGCGGTGAACTGAAAGAAGAAGGAACGTTTCTTCTGAATCTGATGTCCTCCCCCGGTTCCGGCAAGACGACAACGCTTGTGCGGACTATCGGGGCGCTGAAGGATGAAATGCGCATCGGCGTCATGGAGGCGGATATTGATTCGGATGTGGACGCGGATGCGATTGCGAAGACCGGGGCAAAGGCGGTTCAGATCCATACGGGCGGCATGTGCCATCTGGATGCGGATATGACGAGACAGGGAATCGAAAGTCTTGAGACAGGGGATATAGACCTTGCGATTCTGGAGAATGTCGGCAATCTGGTCTGTCCGGCGGAGTTCGATACGGGAGCGGTGAAGAACGCCATGATTTTAAGTGTGCCGGAGGGCGACGATAAGCCTCTTAAGTATCCGCTGATGTTTTCTGTCTGCGACGTGCTTTTGATCAACAAGATGGATGTGCTGCCGTATTTTGATTTTGACCTCGAGGCTTGTAAGGAGCGTGTGAAGAAGCTGAATCCGAAGATTCAAATCATTCCGATTTCTTCCCGCACAGGCGAGGGAATGGATGTGTGGTATGACTGGCTGCGCAGTGAAGTGGCAGAGTGGAAGCGTTAAGAGAAGAAGGAGAGTTTGGTTATGGCAGAGCAAAGAGAGTTGATTTTAAAATTAGGTAAGAAGATTACGGATCGTATTCCGTATAAGCTTGGTATGGAGAAGCTGACAACAGAGGATCCGGAGTACTGGGGACTGGCAGGCGTTGTCACCGATGAGATGGCGGAAGTGGCACTCTGTATGGATGTGAGGAAGCCGATTACACTGCCGAAGCTTGCGAAGAAGACAAAGAAGCCCGAGGCAGAGCTTGAGAAGCTTCTGCAGGAGATGGCGGTCATCGGTCTTGTGGAGTATAACTGGGAGAATCCAGAGCGTGAAAAGCAATATGTCCTGCCGATGTTCGTTCCGGGAAGCGCAGAGTTCATGGTCATGAACAAGAAGCAGGTGGAGGAGCACACGGAGATTGCGGATTTCTTCGAGAATATGTCGAGACTTCCGCTCGAGAAGGTAACGCCGATGGTGCCGCTCGGCGGGGCGGGAATCGGAATGCATGTCATTCCGGTGGAGAAGGCGATTCCGGCGGAACAGGAATCTATGGATATCGAGCATATTTCCTACTGGCTGAAAAAATATAAGGATAAATATGCGGTCGGTCAGTGTTCCTGTCGCTTACAGCAGAGAATCCGCGGCGAGGGTACAGGCGATATCGAAGGTGACTGGTGCATCGGCGTCGGCGATATGGCGGATTTCCTTGTGGAGACGGGAAGAGGACATTATGTGGAAATCGACGAGGTTATGCAGCTCTTAGAGCGCGCCGAGAAGATGGGCTATGTACATCAGATTACAAATATCGACGGAGAGAACAAGATTTTTGCTATCTGCAACTGTGCGGTCGGCGTCTGCAACGCGCTCCGCACGTCGCAGCTTTTCAATACGCCGAATATGTCGCGTTCCGCATACCGCGCGCATGTGACGAAGGAGAACTGCGTTGCCTGCGGCCGCTGTGTGGAATACTGCCCGACCGGAGCGGCAAAGCTCGGTCAGAAGCTGTGTACGAAGAACGGTGAGATTGCCTATCCGAAGCAGGAGCTTCCTGACGCTGTAAAATGGGGACCGGAGAAGTGGAGCAAGGATTACCGCGACAAGAACCAGATCAACTGCTATGAGACGGGTACGGCGCCGTGCAAGACCGCCTGTCCCGCACATCTTCCGGTACAGGGCTACGTGAAAATGGCGGCTGAGGGCAGATATATGGATGCTTTGAAGTTGATCAAGAACGAGAATCCGTTCCCGGCAGTCTGCGGCGCCATCTGCAACCGCCGCTGTGAGGACGCGTGTACGCGCGGCACGATCGATCAGGCGGTAGCGATCGATGAGATTAAGAAATTCATTGCCGAGCAGGAAATTCACGCCGACAGGCGTTACATACCGGAGATTGTAAACCATGTGGGAACGGGAGTCGATCTTCCTCAGAAGATAGCGGTTATCGGCGCAGGTCCTGCCGGTCTGTCCGCGGCGTTCTACTGCCGTAAGATGGGCTATCCGGTCACCGTATTTGAGAAGGAGTCCCGTCCGGGCGGAATGCTGATGAACGGAATCCCGTCCTTCCGTCTGGAGAAAAATGTGATTGACGCGGAGATCGACGTGCTCCGTCAGATGGGCGTTGAGTTTAAGTGCGGCGTGGAAGTCGGTAAGGATGTGACGATCGACGGACTCCGCGCGGAGGGTTACAAAGCATTTTATATCGCGATCGGTGCGCAGGGCGGTCGTAAGACCGGAGTTCCCGGCGAGGACGCAAATGGTGTACAGACAGGTGTAGAATTCCTGCGCAGCGTCAACCTTGACGAAGAGCATACCAGGATTTCCGGACGCACCGTAGTTGTCGGCGGCGGGAACGTTGCGGTGGACGTGGCGAGAACCGCGCTGCGCGCAGGGGCGTCCGAGGTATCGATGTTCTGTCTGGAGTCCCGCGATATCATGCCGGCTGCGAAGGATGAGGTCGAGGAAGCCGAGGAAGAAGGAATCGCAGTGAACAATTCCTGGGGACCGAAGGAAATCCTGACCGAGAACGGCAGGGTAAAGGCAATCGTATTTAAGAAATGTACTTCCGTCAAGGATGAGACGGGACGATTTAATCCGCAGTACGACGAGAATGAGCTTGTGACGGTAGAGTGTGAAAATGTACTTCTCTCCATCGGTCAGTCGATCGTATGGGGCGACCTGCTCGCAGGCACCAAGGCGGAAATCAACCCGAACGGAACCTTAAAGGCGGACCCGGTAACTTACCAGACCGCGGAGCAGGATATCTTTGTCGGCGGCGATGTGTATACCGGACCGCGTTTTGCAATCGATGCAATCGCAGCAGGCAAAGAGGGCTTTGTATCCATGCACCGTTTTGTAAACCCGGGTCAGAGCCTGATCTTAGGGCGTAACCGCAGGGAGTTTGTGGAGCTGGATAAGAACAACATTGAGGTCGAGACGTTCGACAATGCGAAGCGTCAGATTCCGGGCAGAAAAGCGGGCGTGGCGAAAGAGACATTCCGCGATCTGCGCTGTACGCTCACCGAAGAACAGATCAAGACGGAGGCAAAGCGCTGCCTTGGCTGTGGCGCGACGGTTGTCGATGAGAATCAGTGTATCGGCTGCGGCGTCTGTACGACGAAGTGCGAATTTGACGCAATCCATCTGACACGAGACCTGCCGGATGCAAGCCGTATGTGGAAGTCCGAGGATAAGCTCAAAGCTATTGCACCGTATGCGTTAAAACGCCAGATCAAAGTAAAGCGCAATAAACAGTAGGCGACGCACATATAAATTATGCAGAAACAGAGGCAGAGGTACATATGCACGAATTAGGAATCATTGTCCATATTGCAAAGACGCTCGATCAGGTGGCGGCGGAGAACGAGGTCACGAAGATCGGCTCCGTCACGCTGGAGATCGGCGAAGTCAGCGGCGTTGTGCCGGAATATCTGACGGAATGCTGGAACTTTTATCGGAAGAAAAGCCCTTTGCTTGCGGATTCCGAGATGAAGATTGAAATGCTGCCCGCAGTCACCTACTGTGAGAGTTGTAAGGAAAATTATGCTACCGTAGAATACGGGAAACAGTGTCCGCACTGCGGCAGTTATGAGACATATCTACTCAAGGGAAATGAATGCAGTATTAAGGAAATTGAAGCCTGCTAGACGCGGGCGCGCAAGCCGGGAGGAGTGTGTCGGGCATATCGGAAAATAGGTAAAAGTGCACAAAAAAGTAAATTGGATTTACAGAAGACATCTATAATGATACAATTTTATGTAGAAAGAACTACTGATATAGACATATGAGGAAAGTGCGATGTATGAGCATAAGATTGTCGTTGATAGAAGTTATTAAGAAATCCAAAACTGTATTTGATCTGGCTGCGGAGTGTTTTTGCCTTTTAGATGAAAATATTCTTAATCAGACGGATTTTATCAGTAGATATATGGACGAATATCCTGATAGGGAGGATATAGAAGCAGGGAATGGATATCGGGAAAATCCGAATATTCATTCCCTAAAAGTGTTTCAAAGAAAGATAATCGAATTGTTTGAAATGTATTCACCGTCTAATTATGATTACAGAAAGGGGAAGGTGATAAAAGAAGTTCGTTCATTAAGATTGGAACCGTATGGAGATTTAGTACACAATGAACTTACAATCGTCTTTTCTCTGCTCGCAGCACTTGACTGTGTAGCGGCCAAGTGGGAAAAGTACCGAATCAGAAGTAATCTTGGACCGTTGAACAGTGAGTCGGAGAATGCGCCATATCTGGTATATTTTCAGCAGGGAAAGACAATTTCCCATGAGCTGACTGTTGCGATCGGGCGGAATCGCAGCAGTGCCAGTGGTTTCGCAGACGTATTTGAAGGTTTTCGATTTTTGAAAAGAAGTGCCATAGATAGAGGCGTTGGAATACCACAGATATTATGCGTGCAATCATCTGTCAAACGGCAACGTGATGTACCGGAAAGGTATAAACTGCGGGCAGCCGTGATACCGGGGATTAAGAATGATTTCTGGAAAGAGAAGCAGTTGGGCGGAAGCAGAGTTGCCGTGGAGTATATTTATACGGCAGATCAGGTATTTGCACAAAATCTGATAAAGAGAATAGAGCAGGCTATTTCTGCGGGCGCGGAATTTATCGTTTTGCCGGAATATTCGGTATCTGAGGATACGTTAGAACTGCTTAAAAAGGAGCTGGCGAGGTGTCGCGTGCAGCCGGATTTGAGAGATAGCCGTCTGACAGCGGTTTTTGCCGGTTCAACATGGCATCCGGATAAGAATGATAACGTGATGTATGTTCTGGACGCATGGGGACAGGAGCTTGGGAAATACTATAAGTATTCTTCTTTTACGAAATCCGGCAAAGGAGCGCGGAAAGATAAAACGACAAATGTTTATGATATATGCGAGGGATTGGAGCATCCGGGGGGAGTATGTAATCTTTTTTCGGTGGAGGATGTCGGGTGTTTTCTGCCGGCGATCTGTCGGGATGTCATTGATGGATATTATACCGACATGCTGATAAGGATATTTTTGCCGGACATCCTTATAAATGTGGCGTGGAGTCCATCAGGCAAATCTTTTTTGTCTCATTATAAGGGATATGCAGAACATTCTTTTGTGAATTCTATATTGTGTAATGGCTGTGGGGCATTGGGGAGAAGCGCAAAGATAATGGGGGCTGCTACCATGTTAGGCAAGCAGGGAAGTGTGGCGTCGGGAGATACCAGAACGATGCATAGAGATACCGGTAAGTGTCGAACGTGTCAAAATATGTGCGGATTTATGGTGGAACTGGATTTTGCTCCGGAAAAGCTGCGGCACAAGGAGAGAATACGGATAACAGCGTTTTAGGATAAAAAGCGTTTGAATGTAGTAATAAGGTGTGCTAAACTATTTATAAACTATTAAGAAGGATGAATGCCCATGAAGATGGATGAACTGGCAGAGAACATTTTAAAAAAAGTGTTGGATAAAAGTCTGACAGAGGATATGGTTTATGAACTGACAAGAGCGTGCGTTGATTCGATTGTGGAAGAGATGGCGATATCCTGGACGGATGCGTTGAGGAATCTGGAGAGCTTTTTGGATTCACTTTGGCGTTCCAAAGGGTATCGGCAGTATGATGCAGACGACGTGTTTGAGCTGGGAAGGGTCTATACGGCTGTTGATATGCTGAAAATGGTCAGTGAAAAACACGAATTGACGGTAAAGGTGAGAGAGGATGCCGGGAAGTATGCTGCGAGACGAAAGTTGTTTGAACAGATTGCAAAGAATCCCGGAATTACACATAAGGATCTTGCACGAAAAGTGAACATATCGGAATCCGCGCTTTCTCAATTTTATGGGAAGATTCAATATGATAATTACATTTTAAGCCATAAAGCAGGAAGAACGAAATATTATTATTTGTCTATGACGGGTAAACAGCTTTTGGCGGAGATGGAACGAAATACGCATGTTGATTTGAATACTGATTTGGATGAGATGCAGTGTTTGCAAAGAGATGATATGGATAGATTGAGCGCGAGTACACCGAAATATAATGCGGACGTCGTTGCAAATATGTATGGCTGTTATAAAATGAGGGAAGAAGAGGAAGAAGATTTAGTATCCATGCAGGTAGCAGGGAAACTTAAACCAGAAGGAACAGTTCACTGCGGTATTATGGATTCGGTATCCATACAGATAGTAGGGAAATTTGGCTTTAATGCGGATAGTGTTGAACTTTCGGAACTGTTATCAAAGAAGTATATAAAAGAGCTAGAGGATGGAAAGCTGCAGATGCGGAAGGGAGAAAGGGTATGGAAAACATCAAAGCGATTGAAGCAGGCATAATACAGAAGCTAAAGATATTTCGGGGTGAAGATATTGATATCTGCTATGCCATTTATCAGGATATTGTACAGAATGAGGCATATGCGCCAAAGCTGCTGAAGTTCTTTTTCGAAAATTCCGATAGAATAGAATCCACTGAAGAGAAGGAGTGCCAGAAATTTTTTGATGAAGGAGAGGAAAATTTATATCAGGAATGCTACGGCAAACTGACAGATGGGCTATTGGAACAGTTACTAAAAAGAAGGGTCACTGTAGAGGCGTTTTACCAACAACTATGGGAATTCATTTCAATGGATGCGTTGTTTCCAGATGAGAAAGCGAAGGTATTTGCACTCTATTATATATGGATTGATATCAGAATTCCGTATTTTGAACTCCCGGAGAGTATTAGAATCGATAAGCAGGAGTTTGAACAGATTCAGGAGGAAATACGACCGCAGTTACAGAATGCACGTTTTATTCTGGCGTCGCGATTTTCACGATGGTCGGAATTGGCATATTTGCTGGTTCAGATTCTGGATTCTCTCAAGGATGATAAGCAGAAAGCAGTGCTTTTGGGTTATATATTGAATACAAATTCCAAGCGTGCAGGCCGGATGGCGGTTATGTCACAGATGATGGAAGAAGAGCAAGACGATTAAATAGGGCAGGGGCTGCCGCATTAACGAGTGAAAATTCGTGAAGCGGCAGCTTCATTTTTGTTTTTTTATAAGTAATTTCAAAGAAAAGTATTGATTTATTTTATATCATAAGTGAAACTTTTTGGAACTTCACGATGTCTAATCATTAGAAAACGATAAAGGAGGTGCAAAGCTCTCATGTTTTTCCCGGGAAAAGACACAAAAGAACAAAAGATAGAGAAGCTTCTGCTGGAAAATTACAACAGATATTATCGGCTCGCACTTAGTTATGTACATAACGAACCGGATGCGGCGGATATTGTACAGGAGGGTGCGTATAAGGCGATTTTAAATAGTGACACACTGCGTCAGGAGGAATACGCGGCGACATGGATTTACCGGATTATGCTGAATGAGATTTTCCGTTTCATGAAAAAAGAAACGCCGCTTCCCGTTGATGAGATGCCTGCGGATGCGGGGAAGGAAGACGCTTACGAGAATATTGATTTGAGAAGAGCGCTTGATGCGATGGACAGAGAAGATAAAGCAGTCATCGAGCTTCGGTATTTTGAGGACATGAAATTTGAGGAGATTGCAAGGGTGACGGACGAAAATGTGAACACGGTGAAGAGCCGTCTCTACCGCGGGTTAAAAAAGCTGCGGCTGGAACTGACAGATACGTGGCAGTGGGAGTAGAAGGAAAGCGGCGGCAGGCGCATCCGAAGCGTGGATGTGCGCAGTCAGGAGCAGAAAGCGAGGTATCATTTATGGAAGGTAATAAGAAAGACATAGAGAAAATGCAGGAATTAAAACAGGCGTACAGTGAACCGGAAATGTCCGGCGAGCAGCTTGCGCGCATGAAAGAGCGGATGGAGGAAGCGAAGATGGAGAAACGGAATAAGAAGAAAGAAAATCAGAACAAAAAGAATCATGCGATTCGCAACGCGGCGGCAGCAGCGGCGGCAGCGGCGGCAGTGGCGGTCGTGTTTGTGGCGCTGCCGAACACATCGGAGAGCGTGGCATACGCCATGAGCAATATTCCGGTGGTCGGAAAGCTGGTGGAGGCAGTGACCTTCCGGGATTACAAGTATGAGAGCGAGCGCAACAACGCGGATATTGAAGTGCCTGAACTGGCGGTAAATGAGACAACCCTGCCGGGAACGGAGCAGATTGCAGAAGGAACGGAACAGGCAACAGATTCAGAGGTGCAGGAGAATCTGAAGAAGACTACAGACGAGATCAATGCGGAAATCCAGAAGATTACGGACGAAATTGTCGCGGAATTTGAGGAGAATCTTGAATTTGAGGGCGGCTATCAGAACGTTATGGTAAAGCATGAGGTTTTGAGTACGACCGAGAATTATTTTACGCTGAAGCTGATCTGCTATCAGGGCTCGGGAAGCGGCGCGGAGTGGGATTATTTTTACACGATCGACTTAAAGACGGGGGAACGTCTGGCGCTGAAAGATCTGTTCGTCGAGGGTGCGGATTATATCACACCGATCAGCGAGAATATCAAGGAGCAGATGCAGGAGCAGATGGACGCCGACGAAAATGTATATTACTGGCTGAATGATGAGATTGAAGAGTGGAATTTCCAGAAGATTACGGATGAAACGTCGTTCTATCTGAATGAGGACGGAAATATCGTTATCAGCTTTAATGAGGGCGATGTGGCGCCGATGTATATGGGATGCGTGGAGTTTGTGATTCCGAGTGATGTGACGGAGGGGATTCGGAAGTAGGACTGAGGATGAAGCTTTAAGGTATATATTGTTGAACAAAATGGCTGGGGTTTCATAGATCGTTTTGCAATGAACTGCCGCACGAATTGTGTTTTGCAGCAGTTCATTGCAAAATTTTTATTACGAGAACGGAAATAGTTCCACTTTCCAAAATGAGAAACGGAATGCGACGATTTTGTTGGAGTTAAATTTTAGAGTTTTTATGCGTCCGAAGTTTAGTGACAGATTCCATATATCTTGCACTTAGCAGTAAGTTGACGAATGTGTTTCAAACTTACGCTGTTCCAAAGTTATTTACAGCTTGATTGATTTTAGTCTGCTCTAAAAAAGAAAAAAGTGCGAAATTTCGGATTTATATATTGAAATTTCGAGAATATATACTATAATATAGTATATATTTATGCTTACTCTCAGTACAAGAGAAAGGAATGGAACTATGACTGTTAGTTATAAAAAACTGTGGCATATGCTGCTTGACCGTGATATGAAAAAGAAGGATTTGCAGGAAGCGGCAGGACTTACGAAATATGCAATCAACAAATTGAGTCGGGATGAAGATGTAACAACGGAAATATTAGGGAAAATATGTGCTGCTCTGGATTGCACTACTGACGATATTATGGAGTTTATTCCTGATATAAAGTAAAGTCCGTTTTATGGGAAAGCAATAGATGTATAAAGGGATTATGGGCGATATATCCCTGACTAAAGGAAGAAGGATGGCTATTCAATATGAATAAACAACAGCTGGCGCAAAAGATTTGGGCATCTGCAAATCAAATGCGGTCGAAAATTGAAGCAAATGAATATAAGGATTACATACTTGGCTTTATTTTTTACAAATATCTTTCAGATATGGAAGTCAAGTTTCTCAAAGAGAACGACTATGATGATGAACTACTGAAAACCGTGTCGGAAGAAGATGATGAAACAGTAAAGTGGGTTCAGGAGAATATCGGTTATTTCATTTCGTACAAAGATCTTTTTTCGTCTTGGCTGACGATGGGCAAGGATTTTGATGTTTCCAATGTCCGTGATGCTCTTTCTGCGTTCAGCCGACTGATTTCTAATACACACAAAAAAGTATTTGATAAGGTATTTGATACCCTGCAAACAGGTCTTTCCAAGCTTGGTGACAGTTCTGGCACACAGACCAAAGCAATCAGCGGATTATTACAGCTTATTAAGGATATTCCTATGGACGGTAAGCAGGGTTATGATGTTCTCGGCTTTATCTATGAGTATCTTATCAGTATGTTTGCCGCAAACGCAGGCAAAAAGGCGGGAGAATTTTATACTCCGCACGAGGTTTCTCTGCTGATGTCCGAGATCGTTGCAAGTCATCTTCGTGGAAAGAATGAAATTAAGATTTACGATCCGACAAGCGGTTCGGGATCGCTGCTTATCAACATTGGTCAAAGTGTTGCCAAGTACATTTCCGATGAAAACAATATCAAATATTATGCTCAGGAATTGAAGGAAAATACCTATAATCTGACTCGTATGAACCTGATTATGCGTGGCATTAAGCCGGATAACATTGTCACTCGAAACGGTGATACTCTTGAGGAAGATTGGCCGTTCTTCGATGACAATGATCCGATCGGTACGTATGATCCGCTTTATGTAGATGCAGTCGTTTCCAATCCGCCGTATTCTCAGCCATGGGATTCAGTGGGAAAAGAAACTGATTCCCGTTATTCCCGTTTCGGTTTGGCACCGAGAGGTAAGGCTGACTATGCGTTCCTGCTTCACGATCTGTATCATATTAAGCCAGACGGTATTATGACGATTGTTCTTCCTCATGGCGTTTTGTTTCGTGGCGGTGAAGAGGGAGAAATTCGTAAGAATCTGATTGAAAATAATCATATTGATGCTATTATTGGACTTCCTGCCAATATATTCTTTGGCACAGGAATACCTACAATCATTATGGTGCTTCGTCAAAAGCGTGAAAATACCGATGTTCTTATTATTGATGCGTCCAAGGGATTTATCAAAGAGGGTAGGAATAACAAACTACGTGCATCGGATATTAGGAGAATTGCAGATAATTTTATTAAGCGTGAGAGTGTTCCGAAGTTCTCCCGTGTTGTCAGCAGGGAGGAAATCCGCAGCAATGAATATAACCTGAATATCCCTCGTTATGTGGATTCTTCGGAAGCCGCAGAGCACTGGGATGTGTATGCTTCAATGTTCGGCGGTATACCTACTGCTGAAATTGACGAACTGAACAGTTTTTGGACGGCTTTCCCGAATTTGAAGAAGACGCTTTTTGTCGAGAGCGATATTCCGTATGTGAATGTTGCCGTCCAAAACATCAAAGAGGCAATCAAAAATAACGTAGATGTTGTCGGATTTGAAGAATCATTTGGTGCAGCATTTCAATCTTTTCCCGATTATCTGAAAGCTGAACTGATCGGGAAAATGCAAAGTCTTGAAATATCCAAGACAGAGTCTATGCTGAGTACAGATATTTTTGAACGCATGAAAGACATTCCTCTCATTGATAAGTATGCAGCGTTTCAGTTGCTTGATGATGAGTGGACAAGTGTTGCTATTGACCTCGAAGTGATTCAGACGGAGGGCTTTGACGCAACAAAAAAGGTTGATCCCAACCTTGTAATTAAAAAGAAGGACGGTAAGGAGCAGGAAGTTCAAGAGGGATGGGTTGGACATATTATTCCTTTTGAATTAGTGCAGTCTACAATTTTGAAAGCCGAATATGATGAACTTATGTCGCTTGAAAGCCGTCTTGCGGAGTTTTCGTCTGAATATGAGTCTGTTCTTGATTCCCTGACAGAGGATGAAAAAGAAAGTGCAGGCAGCGTAATCACTGATGAGGGCGATGCCTTTGTGCCCAAAGAACTTACAAAGAAAATCAAGGAACTAAAAAAAGACACGACTCCCGAAAGTGCCCAGCTTCGCCACAAGTTAGAAGATGTTGAAAAACTTGTCAGAACCGAAAGAGAAGTTAAAACTCAAATCAAAACCAAGAATGCAGAACTTCAAGCAAAGACCAAGACAACAATCGAAAACTTGACCGATGAAGAAGTGTTTAAATTGCTTGAAGAAAAGTGGATCAGTTCGTTGGTAGAAAAGCTTCACAAACTGCCGGATATGGTCGTTGATGGCTTGGTTGCTAAAATTCAGGCACTTCAAAACAAATATGCTACTACTTTTTTTGAAATTGAGCAGCAGATAAGCGATGCTGAAAATGTCCTTTCAAAGATGATTGACGAGCTTGAAGGCAACGAATTTGATTTGCTCGGGCTAAAAGAATTTAAATCATTGCTTGGAGGTGGGCAAAATGACTGAAAAAACAGCAAAACCTCAAATTAGATTTGCAGGGTTTGATGATGCTTGGGAACAGCGTAAGTTGGAAGATTTTGGAAAAGCGACTGGGGGAACATCAATAGAATCAGAGTTTTCAGAAGATGGTATTTATAAGGTGATCAGTATTGGGAGTTACTCTGAAAACAGTGTTTATAATGATCAAGGATTGCGAGCCATAAAGTCAGAAAAGACAAAAAAAAGGATTTTGAATAAAGGCGATATCACAATGATATTAAATGACAAAACAGCTTCAGGAAATATCATTGGAAGGGTGATTTTAATTGAAGAATCAGGGGTTTATGTATATAACCAGCGGACTGAAAGAATTGAAATTAATGCCGATGAATATGATGCACTGTTTATTTATGAAATGTTAAATGCACCCCAAATTAGAGATAAAATTGTAAAACAAAGCCAAGGAAATACACAGATTTATGTGAATTGGCCGACCATTTCTTTGACAGAGTATTTGGTTCCGGAAATAGAAGAACAGATGAAAATAGGCACATTTTTCCATCACCTCGATAACCTTATCACCCTTCATCAACGTAAGCATGAAAAATTGCACAATATCAAAAAATCTATGTTGGAAAAAATGTTTCCGAAAAATGGTGTTGGTGTGCCGGAAATTCGTTTCAAGGGATTTACAGACGCTTGGGAACAGCGTAAGTTGGGTGAAGAATGTGTGATTACTATGGGACAATCTCCTGATGGTTCAACATATAGTGATGTACCAAGTGATTATATTTTAGTCCAAGGTAATGCTGATTTGAAAGATGGTTGGGTAAATCCAAGAATGTGGACTACTCAAAAGACAAAAACTGCACAGGCAGGAGATTTGATTATGAGTGTTAGGGCACCTGCCGGAGCAATGGGAAAAACAGCATTTGATGCGGTTATTGGAAGAGGTGTAGCTGCAATAAAAGGAAATGAATTTATATATCAGTTGCTTGTAAAAATGGATTTAGAAGGATATTGGAAAAGTTGGTCCTCTGGGTCAACATTTGAGTCACTAAACTCTCAAAACATTTTAAATGCTGAGATTGCAATACCAGATATAGAAGAACAAAAACTGATTGGAGAGTATTTTCAGAACCTTGACCACCTTATCACCCTTCATCAGCGTGAGTTGGAAAAACTGCAAAATATCAAAGAATCTATGCTTGAAAAGATGTTTGTTTAGGAGAAAGGTTGAAATGGGAAAAATTATTTTATTTCACGGTACTCCTAACAAAATTGTAGTACCGATATATGGCAAAGGCAATGAAAAGCACGATTACGGAATGGGATTTTACTTGACCGAAAGTATAGAACTTGCCAAAGAATGGGCGGTTTGCAGACCAAATGAAGCGAACGGTTGGGTTCATAAGTACGAGTTGGACACGGACGGACTGAAAATCTTGGATTTCCAGCAAATCAATGTTCTTACCTGGCTTGCAGAGTTGATGAAACACAGAGATGCAGCCGACTCTAGACGTTATCGTATGCTTGCAAAGAAGTTTATTGAAAAATACGGGGTAGACACCCATGAGTACGATGTAATTAAGGGGTGGAGAGCAAATGCTTCCTACTTCTATATTGCAAAGGAATTTGTTCGGGATAATATTGATATGGATATACTTGAAGAATTGCTTTCTTTGGGAGGTCTGGGAATTCAGTACTGTATCAAATCTGAACTTGCATATTCAAAACTGCATGAGATTGAAGGCAGTTTACTTTCTGTTAATTATACAGAGTTTAATGAGAAGTATAATCAGCGTGATATTATAGCCAGAAAGAGTATGCGTGAATTGATTGATTCCGATGCAAATAAGGTTACAAAGGTGTTTAGCACGCTTTTTGAGGAGTGATGGCTATGAAAGCGTATGCGGAAGATTATTTGAATGATGTGGTAGAAAATCAGGGTAAGTTGTTTGATTTTGTGGCGCAGTCTTACCCTGACACAGATACCGAAGATTTTATTAAGACCTATATGACAAGTAAAACAAGAAAGAGCATTGATGAAGCAAAAGCCTATGTCACCACAATGGACGCCAAAGAATTGTGGGCATATTTTACTGGAACGGAACAGTATGCATTGAAGTCTGGCAAGGCGCTTGACGGCTTTATGACCGATTGGATCGGAGAGTTTTATGCCTATTATCAATGGTATTACAATATTCCGAGTTCCGAAGTTATAAAAAAAGTTCCGCTTGATTTTTTGAAAAAAGCATATTACGGACTTCATGATTTAGAACTTGATTTGGCAGTGCAAAAGGTAGGTGAAGCATAATGCAGATTATTTGTTTTCACAATCCAAACGAGGAAAATGGATACCTGAGTAATTGGTATCTATCACCCTTTACGTTGGACGGAGTATCGTTTTCTTCGATGGAACAGTTTATGATGTATCGCAAGGCAATTTGCTTTCACGATGACGGTGTGGCAAGGCGAATCCTTAATGCCGACGATGTTGCCCGTATTAAAGAACTTGGTAGACTTGTGGCAAACTACAATGAAAGCCATTGGAACGGAGTGCGGCAAATTGTTGTTTACGAGGGATTGTTGGCAAAATTCTCTCAAAACGTGGAACTTAAAGAACAACTCAAAGCAACAGGAAACGCAATTTTAGCGGAGTGTGCCGTAAAAGACCGCATTTGGGGTATTGGACTTTCAATGCGCGATCCCGACAGGTTGGACAGGTTTAAGTGGAATGGACGCAATCTGCTCGGATATGCTTTGATGATGGTGCGTGAACGCTTGTAATACGCTTATTCTTGGGAACAGCGTAAGTTGGGGGAGATTTCAGAATTTAATCCGAAAGCGGTTCTTCCTGATGTGTTCGAATATGTTGATCTGGAATCGGTTGTTGGAACAGAAATGATTGCACATAAAACAACTGAGAAAGCAGATGCTCCATCTCGAGCACAAAGATTAGCTCAAACTGGAGACTTGTTTTTTCAAACAGTAAGACCATATCAAAAGAACAACTATCTGTTTGAAAAGCTGGATACTGACTATGTTTTTTCTACTGGATATGCTCAAATGAGACCAAAGATTGATGGATATTTTTTGCTTTCTTCTGTTCAAACTGAGCAATTTGTAAAAACTGTTTTAGATAGATGTACTGGAACAAGCTATCCTGCGATAAATTCAAATGATTTGGCAGAAATGACTGTTAATATTCCAGTCAAACAAGAAGAAGCAAAAGAAATCGGTGATTACTTTAGAAACCTCGATAACCTTATCACCCTTCATCAGCGTAAGCAAAACGTAAATCAAATATGAAATCAATACCTAAAAAAGCTTTTCCTGTGCGGAGAGGAGGAAAATAAATGACATTTCAATATGAAGCTGATTTTGAAAAAGCCTTAATTAAGGTCTTGGCGAACAACGGTTGGGAAGAAAATATTTTAAAAAATCCTACAGAACAAGATCTTATCAAGAATTGGGCGAGTATTCTCTATGATAATAATCGTGGCATAGATCGGCTCAATAACTATCCTTTAACGGATGGCGAAATGCAGCAAATCATAGAACAAATTACGGAACTCAGGACTCCGTTAAAACTGAACGGATTTATTAATGGCAAGACTGTTTCTGTCAAACGAGATAATCCCGATGATAAGGTTCACTTTGGTAAAGAAATCAGTTTGAAAATCTATGACCGCCGTGAAATCGCCGCAGGACAAAGCCGTTATCAAATCGTACAGCAGCCTGTTTTTCCAAGCAAGTCAAAACTGCTCAACGATCGCCGTGGCGATTTGATGCTGCTAATCAACGGTATGCCCGTCATACATATTGAGTTGAAGCGTAGCGGCATACCCGTAAGTCAAGCATATAATCAAATCCAAAAGTATTCATATGAGGGTGTTTTTTCGGGATTGTTTTCGCTTGTTCAGGTTTTTGTTGCAATGACTCCCGATGAAACGAGATATTTTGCAAATCCCGGACCTGAAGGCGTATTTAATACAGACTATTATTTTCAGTGGGCAGACTTCAACAATGAGCCGATAAACGATTGGAAAGCGATTGCTTCCTCATTGTTGTCAATACCTATGGCTCATCAGTTAATCGGTTTCTATACTGTTGCAGACAGTGCGGACGGTGTTTTGAAGGTTATGCGCAGTTATCAATATTATGCGGCAAATGCGATTTCCGATGTTGTAGCGAAAACCAAGTGGGAGAGCGGAAAACAGCTTGGAGGATTTATTTGGCATACGACGGGTTCAGGAAAGACAATGACAAGTTTTAAGTCTGCACAGCTTATTGCCAATTCGAAAGATGCGGATAAAGTTATTTTCTTAACCGATAGAATCGAACTTGGCACACAGTCTCTTAAGGAATATCGAGCCTTTGCCGATGAAAATGAAACTGTGCAGGCAACGGAAGATACTTACGTTCTTCTCTCCAAACTTAAAAGTAGTGCGACGGATGATACACTGATTGTGACTTCCATTCAGAAAATGAGCAGGATAAGGGAAGAAGAAGGCGGGCTCAACGCACATGATATTGCAGTTATTAACGAAAAACGCCTTGTGTTCATTGTTGATGAAGCACATCGCTCCACTTTTGGCGATATGCTTTCGAACATAAAGGAAGCTTTCACCAATGCTATATTTTTTGGATTCACGGGAACTCCTGTTTTTGATGAAAACGCAAAAAAAGATAATGCTCAAACCGATGTATTCGGAAATGAATTGCACAGATACAGCATAGCAGACGGTATTCGTGATAAAAATGTACTTGGCTTTGATCCATACAAGGTTCTGACCTTTCGTGACAAGGATATTCGTCAAGTGGTTGCATTGGAACAGTCAAAGGCGAAAACGGTTGAAGCGGCGATTGTTGATCCTGCAAAGTCCAAAGTGTTCTATAAGTATATGAATGCTGCCAAAGTGAAAATGGCAGGCTTTATGGGTGATGATGGCAAATGGGTGAAAGGAATTGAGGATTTTATTCCGAAGTCACAGTATCTTTCCCCGGAACACCAAAACAAAGTTGTTGAGGATATTAGACATAATTGGATAACTCTCAGCCGAGGAAAGTTTCACGCTATTTTTGCTACAAGCAGTATTCCCGAAGCAATCGATTATTATCGATTGTTGAAGGTCGCTATGCCTGAGTTGAAAACGACCTGCTTATTTGATCCGAACATTAGCAATGAGGATGGCGACTATAAGGAATATAAGGGCAAACCGATTGCATTTTTCAAGGAGGGCGGTCTTATAGAAATCCTCGATGATTACAATAGACGTTATGGTCAGGAGTTCGGTATTTCTACACACGCGAGGTTTAAGAAAGATTTATCTCTTCGTCTTGCTCATAAAGAGCAATATAAACGCATTGAGAGAGAACCTGAAAAGCAGCTTGATATGTTGATTGTTGTCGATCAAATGCTTACGGGATTTGACTCCAAGTGGGTTAATACTCTTTATATGGACAAGCTTATGGAATATGAAAATATTATTCAGGCATTTTCAAGAACGAACCGCCTTTTTGGTCGGGACGAAAAGCCGTTCGGTATTATTCGATATTATCGCAAACCGCATACAATGGAGCAGAATGTAAACAAAGCAGTTAAGCTGTATTCCGGTGACAGACCGATTGGACTGTTTGTTGAAAAGTTGCCTTACAATTTAAGTAAGCTGAATGCAACTTTTGCTGATATTGCCGATTTATTTAAGAATGCAGGGATTTCCGATTTTGAGAAATTGCCTGAAGAACCTGCGGTTAAAGCAAAATTTGCTTTGCTGTTCAAAGACTTTAACAGCTATTTAGAAGCTGCCAAAATTCAAGGTTTCCATTGGGATGAACTTGATTACGATTTTACCAATGAAGATGGTAAAAACCAGCAGACAATTTCAATGTCGTTTAATGAGTATGATTTTCTTATCATGGCTCAAAGATATAAGGAGCTTTCTTCGGGCGGTGACGGTGGCGGAACGCAGGGAAGCGATGAAGTGCCGTATGATATTGTTGGGTATCTGACAGAAATTGATACGGGTGTAATTGATGCTGATTATATGAACAGTCGTTTTGAAAAATATTTGAAGTTGATCTGTCAGGACGGCTCGGCGGAAGAACTTATACAGCAGGCAAAAGCAGAACTTCATAAGACATTTGCTGCATTGAGCCGAGAGGAACAAAAGTACGCAAATATTTTCTTGCACGATATTGAACGTGGAGACATAGTTGCGGAAGATGGAAAAACATTTCGTGACTACATAACAGAATATCAGTGTCGTGCCAAAGACGATCAGATTCACCGTTTTGCTTCCGTTTTTGGTCTTGATGAAGAAAAGCTACGTAATCTCATGAACTTGAATCTCAATGAGAACACGATTAACGAATTTGGCAGATTAGATGAACTGAAAAAAAGTGTTGATAAAACAAAGGCAAGAATTTTTTTTGAAGCGTGTGAGCAAACAAAACTCATTCCGCCGAAGGTCAATATGAAAACGGATCAGTTTATAAGAAGCTTTATTTTGTCAGGTGGTTTTGAAATCGATTTGCCAAATTCGTAAGGAATGCTTCAAAATGAGCTTGAAAATGAATTAGAATACGGTTTTGTAAAAGAGTCAAGGGTTTTCCTTGGCTTTTTTGCTTATTCTTGGGAACAGCGTAAGCTGGGAGAAATCGTAGAAAGAGTGACACGAAAAAATCAAGATTTAGTGTCAGAGTTACCACTTACGATATCAGCTCAATACGGGTTGATTGACCAAAATGAATTTTTTGACAAGAGAGTGGCGAGTAAAGATGTAAGTGGATATTACTTAATTTACAACGGTGAGTTTGCTTATAACAAGAGTACATCTTCGGATGCTCCATGGGGTGCAATTAAACGGCTGGATAGATATGAAAATGGTGTATTATCCACACTTTACATTGTTTTTAAAATAAAAGACGAAGAGGTTACGAGTTCTGATTTTGTTGCAACTTATTATGATACCAGTAATTGGCATAAAGAAATAAAAGCTATTGCTGCAGAGGGAGCCAGAAATCATGGGTTATTAAATATTGCACCAAATGATTTCTTCCAAACAAAACTGATGGTTCCACAAGATATAGATGAGCAGCAGAAAATAGGAGGCTGTTTTAAGATGTTAAATAACCTCATCACCCTTCATCAGCGTAAGCCATTTTTTACGGAATGGAGGATTTCAAATGCTAACAGAAACAACGCAAACAGATTTATTCTGTGAATATTATGCAAAGTGGATTACAGTGTACAAAAAGGGGGCGATAAGGAAAGTAACAATGGACAAGTACCTTATGACACAAAAATGGTTGGTAAAGCTGATCCCAAATCTAAAGGTATGCGATATGAACCGTATCGCCTATCAGCAATTGCTGAATGATTATGCGGAGTATCACGAAAGACAGACAACAATGGACTTTCATCATCAGCTCAAAGGGGCAATTCTGGACGCAGTCGATGAGGGACTTATAGAGCGTGATCCTACACGAAAAGCAATCATTAAGGGAAAACAGCCGACAGCAAAGAAGATTAAGTATCTTAATCAGTTTGAACTACATACACTCCTTACATCGTTGGAGCTGAAAGATCAAGTGAACTGGGATTATTTCATTTTATTGGTTGCCAAAACGGGTATGCGTTTTTCGGAAGCGCTTGCTCTGACACCGAAAGATTTTGATTTTGCTCATCAGACACTTTCTATTAGTAAGACTTGGGATTATAAGGGAAACGGCGGCTTTCAGCCAACAAAGAACAAATCTTCGGTTAGGAAAATTCAAATTGATTGGCAGACGGTTATTCAATTTTCAGAATTGGTAAAGCACTTGCCCGAAGATAAGCCGATATTCATACGCTCAAAGGTTTACAATTCAACCGTTAATGAGATTCTTGCCCGGCACTGTAAGGCGTGTAAAATTCCCGTTATTTCCGTTCATGGATTACGGCATACACATGCTTCGTTACTTTTGTTTACAGGAGTGTCGATTGCAAGTGTTGCTCGTCGCTTAGGACATTCGAGCATGACGACTACGCAAAAGACATATCTTCATATTATTCAGGAACTTGAAAACAAGGATATTGATTTGGTGATGAGGTCCTTGTCAGGTTTGAGTTAAATATTATTTATGGGCTTACGTTGATTAAGGGTGATAAAAAGAAGAGGAAATAAAAAATTTTCCTAAGGAAAAATCGCTGAGGTTATAAGACTTCAGCGATTTTTATGTGAAATTTTAGTTCGTATTGACCTGACAACATATGTTGTAGTCAAGCATTTTTGTAGCAGCGTAAAGACAGTAGAGAACCTTTGCTTATCAGCCCCTTTGCCGAACCATACATTTATGCTATAATATCACCATACTTAATATGCATTAAGCACACCGCATCATGCCACACCCAAGAATCCATACAAAAGGAGTCCCACACCATGACCATCACTCACGCCACAATAACCGACCTGACTGCCATCACCGCATTAGAAGCCGCCTGCTTTCCGCCGGCGGAAGCAGCGACAAGAGAAGCCTTTCATGCGAGGCTTCTGGCATTCCCGGAGCATTTCTGGCTTCTCTGGGATGCGGAGACGCTCGTTTCGATGATAAACGGAATGACGACAAACAATTCACTGCTCACAGATGAAATGTATGAGAAGCCTTCCATGCACGACGAAGCGGGAGCGTGGCAGATGATTTTTGGCGTGGTCACATTACCGGAGTATCAGAAGAGAGGGTGCGCCATGAAGCTGATGGAGCGCGTAATCTCGGATGCGAAGCAGCAGGGCAGAAAAGGACTTGTGCTGACCTGCAAGGAGAAGTTGATTTCCTTTTATGAACAATTCGGATTTGTAAGTGAGGGCGTATCGGAATCTGTGCACGGCGGGGCTGTATGGTATGTGATGCGCCTGACATTTTAAAGGGAGACACAGATGAGAGAGAAAAAAGAAGCGATTGCCTACTGTCTGACGTTCGATAAGGTGTATGAGGACTATCCTTTTCATGACCCGAATTGGTGTGTGATTCGTCACAAGGAAAATAAAAAGGTTTTCGCGTGGATCTTTGATAAGGACGGTTATGTGTGGATGAATGTCAAGTGTGATCCACAGTGGAGAGACTTCTGGCGGGAGACGTTTGCGTCGGTGGTTCCTGCGTATCATCTCAATAAAACATGGTGGAATTCCATCATATTGGACGGTACGGTGCCGGAAGAGGAAATACGCCGGATGATCGGGGAGAGCTACGATCTGACGAAGCCGAAGCGCAAAAGAAAGGAACAATTATGTTTGGAAAGAAAACGAGGGTGAAAAAACTGAACTATGATCCTGCCGAACAGAAACCGGTGATAAAATGCAGCATTTGCAATGGAGAGCAGGTAGCGGGACTGAAAAACATAAAAACCGGAAAAGTCGAAGAGATTATGGTCATCCGGGGGGAACAGGATTTGGAAACCTTTAAGCAGATGTGCGGCGTCACGGACGTGGCGAAGGAATATTAGAAAAGGAGCAGAATATGATGGACGAATATCTGATTAAGAACACGACGAGAGAAGAGCGGGAGCGTATTGTGAGGGAATCGCTTGGCTACAGCGATCTTGGCTGTGACGATGCCGTAGACGGTTATGATATGTATGTGCCCTATATTGAGGGCAAGAAAGAACTGCGTGAGATCACGATGGAATATCAGGCAAGGTATGTAAAGGATATGGAGCGCGAGGAGCGCGGACGCTGCAATCTATACTGAGAAGAAGCGCTGCGCATACCCATTGTGAAACGGAAAAAGTCTTGACATTCTAAAATTGCATTGCTAAAATAAGGAACGTCGAGTGGCAGAAAGCGTAAATCCAGATATGGGTTTGCGCTTTTTTTTCGCTATTGTACGGTGAAACATTCGACAGGTTGTGGCAGCTTCCCTCAAAAGACTCCGTGAAATTGCGCTGCAAACAGACGAAAGCAGCGGAAGAATTTTGGAGGTACATATGGAACAGAAAGAATCAATGAACAGGATGGGAATAATGCCCGTAAAGAGGCTGATGCTGTCTATGGGAATTCCGATGGTGTTATCCATGATGCTGCAGGCAGTCTACAACATCGTGGACAGCGCCTTTGTGTCGAACATGAAGGGCGACGGCGAATTGGCGCTAAATGCGCTGACGCTTGCATTTCCGGTGCAGATGCTGATGGTGGCAATCGGAATCGGAACGGGAGTCGGAACGAACGCCCTGTTGTCAAAGAGCATCGGACAGGGAAATGAGGAGAAAGCGAGCCGGGTAGCCGGAAATGCAATATTTCTCTGTTGTATTATTTATGTGGTATTCCTGCTGTTTGGCTGTTTTGGAGTGGATGCATACATAGGGACACAGACTGCAAATCAGACGATTGCAAAAATGGCGGGAACGTATCTTAGAATCTGCTGTATCATTTCCATGGGGATCGTATTTTTCAGCATCTTTGAAAAACTGCTGCAGGCGACGGGGCGATCGCTTTATTCGACGATTGCGCAGGTCGCAGGGGCGGTGACGAATATTGTCTTAGACCCGATTTTGATCTACGGATTGTTCGGCATACCGGCGCTCGGCGTTGCGGGCGCAGCGTATGCGACGGTCATCGGACAGATCGTATCGGCAGTTCTCGGGCTGACGTTCCATTTGAAATTAAATAAAGAAATTTCAAACGGATTCCGGTATATGAAACCGTCGGGGCAGATCATAAAGGAAATCTATACCATCGGGCTTCCGGCAATTATTGCGCAGGCATTGATGTCGCTTATGACGTACGGGCTCAATATTATTTTTGTCAAAATTGACGAGGCGGTCGTGACGGCGTATGGACTTTACTATAAGATTCAGCAGTTTATCCTGTTTGCGGCATTCGGACTGCGCGATGCGATTACGCCGATCGTTTCATTTAATCACGGAATGCGGATCGTGTCCTTAAGCTTTCTTTTTGCGGGGGCGAATATTGCGTATCAGGGTATTTTTCAGGCGCTTGACGCGGGGGTGGAATCGCTGGTGATTTCGGTGTGCAGACAATTTCTGTTCGTGCTCCCGATGGCGTGGGGCTTTTCCCTGTTGGCGAGGGAGTCGATGGATTACATGTGGCTTGTATGGATGACATTTTTGATTGCAGAATTTTTGTCAGTCGTCATTGCAACAATTTTTATGAGACGCATCAACAAGAGGGTAGTGGAAAATCTGGAAGAAGAGTGTTTTATTATTACACGGAGCAGGAGTGGGGGAGAGCCGGAAACTATCACCTCACGCTCGACAGCAGCGCCTTTGGAATTGAGGGCTGTGTGGAGATGATTCTAAGAGCGGCAGAATAGGAAATTTTGGGGGACAGTCTTTTGGCTGTCCCTCTTTGCATGTGCGTCTTGCGGCGCACATTTTTATAGCAGAAAATGTGTTGTTTATGGAAGAAAATACCGCTTGACAAGTCCAATGGAGTTAGTATAAACTAACATAGCAATAAGTTAGATATGCCTAACAGCCAAAAGAAATGGAGGACAACTGTGAGAAAAATAGGAAACATAATTTGTGTGATATTAGGACTCATATTTTTGGGAATCGGTGCGCTTGGCGCAGTACTTCCGGTACTTCCGACGACGCCGTTTCTGCTTGCGGCAGCTTTTTTCTTTGCCAAAGGTTCGGCGCGTTTTCACGAATGGTTTGTCGGAACGAACCTGTACAGGCGATATATTGAGCAGGCGGTAAAGAATAAGGCGATGGACAGAAGGGCGAAGCGCAACATGCTGATTACGCTTGGAATCATATTTTCCATAGGGCTTATCTTCTCACCGATGTTTGCAAAAATCATCATTCTTTTGGTGGCGGCGTTCCATTTTTATTATTTTATTTTCCGCGTGAAGACGGTGTCCTGTAACGAAGAATCAGGCTGTGAGCAAAAAGCGTGCGTGGCGGAGTGTCAGACGGAAAAGGAGGAGGGCGGCGTCATCTGCGGCATAGAAGAGTGGGAGGAAGTATGACGGAAGAAAAGCTGGCTTGGGATGACAGGAAGGAGACGGAAGAAAAGTCTGCGGGTGGCAGACGAATAACAGAAGAAAAGCGGGCGGCAGATATTGAGAAAAAGCGCAGGCGGGAAAAGGAGACGGTCGGATCGATGATTGAAATCTACTGTCACGGCGTACATAGAACGAAGCGCGGAACACTCTGCGACGCGTGCGGGAAGCTGCGCGATTATGCCGATCTGCGCACGGAGAAATGTCCGTTCATGGAGACGAAAACATTCTGCAGTGCCTGCAAGGTGCACTGTTATTCAAAAGAAATGCAAAACGAAATCAGGCAGGTCATGCGTTATGCGGGGCCGCGGATGCTGTTTGTACATCCCGTACTTGCGCTTAGGCATGTGAAGGTAACATTGGAAAACAAACGGAAAGCCCGCCGGGAGGCGGAGGGCTTAAGTAAGGAGCAGATATGAAAAAGACGAGAGAGAATTTGTTTGTGGCGGCAACGCTGCTCTTGTGTGTGCTGTTGTTTCTGGAGCATTTTACGGGAGAGATCTGGCATGTGGTATTTGGAGTGTTGTTGGTCGTTCTGATGGCCGGCCATCTGTGTAGACAGATGGTCAAGCTGCGCTATCAGAAAAGATCGGTGCGTGTGGCAGATGAGGTGCTGCTTGGAGCGCTTGTCGTGCTGCTTGTGACGGGAATGCTTTTGCATCCGCTTCAGGGAATGCTTGGTATAAAGCTTGTGCATAAGCTTGCGGCAATCGTGTTTGTGCTTGGAACCATCGGGCATATCGTGCAGCATCGGAAAAACGGAGGTACGAAGAATGTTTCATAAGCGATTGTTAAGGGAATTTCCGGAAAACAGAAAATGTGTGGCAGGAATCGTGGCGGCGCAGTGGGTGTCGCTCCTTGCAAATGTGACTCTGATGTTCACGCTTGCACAGTTTGTTGGGGATTTGCTTGCGGCGGGAGAAAAGGGGACGTCTTTCAATTCGGTCGTTATGCTTTTGACGGTATTTGCGGCGGCGTTTGCTGTGCGCCTGTTTGCAGCAAATGTGGCGGACCGCCTGTCCTATCAGGCGTCCACGCGCGTAAAGCGCAGGCTAAGAGAGCGGGTCTATGAGAAGCTGATGCAGCTAAAAACGGGGTATCGGGATACGGTGACGACTTCGGAAGCCGTACAGGTCAGCACCGAGGGCGTCGATCAGCTTGAAATCTACTTCGGGAAATATGTTCCGCAGTTTTTCTACAGTCTGCTAGCTCCGCTCACACTGTTTGTGATCGTGGGAATGATGAGTCTTAAGGTGGCAGTGGTACTGCTTATTTGCGTGCCGCTGATTCCGGTTTCCATCGTTGCAGTGCAGAAGTTCGCGAAGCGTCTGTTGGCAAAATACTGGGGGACTTACACAGGTCTGGGAGATACCTTCCTTGAAAATCTTCAGGGGCTTGTGACTCTAAAAATTTATCAGGCGGACGAGCGCTATGCAAAGAAGATGGACGAGGAGGCGGAAAAATTCCGCAAGGTCACGATGCGCGTGCTTATCATGCAGTTAAATTCCATCAGTGTGATGGATCTGGTCGCATACGGCGGCGCGGCGGTCGGTATTCTCCTTGGTGTGCTTGAACTTCGCAGAGGACAGATTACGGTGGCGGAATGTCTTTTTATCATTATGGTCTCGGCGGAATTTTTCCTTCCGCTCCGGCTGCTCGGCTTTTTTTTCCATATTGCGATGAACGGAAATGCGGCTGCGGACAAGATTTTTCGCCTGCTCGATGCTCCGGTGCCACAGGACGGAAGCGTCACGGCGACGAGCGGAAATGAAATTAAATTTACGGATGTAAACTTTGGATATGAGGACGGTAAGCGCGTGCTCTCGCAGGTGAACTTTACCGTTCCAGAAAAAAGCTTTGTCGCGCTTGTCGGGGAGTCGGGCTGCGGCAAGAGCACGATCGCATCCCTTCTGATGGGGGATAATCGGCTGTCGGAAAACAGCGGCAGCGTGACGATCGGCGGCGTGCCCGTCACGGAACTTTCCGGGGAGACGCTCTACGGGAAGGTGACGCGCGTCCGTCATGACAGTTATCTGTTCGCCGGAACGGTGTTTGACAACCTTAAGATGGGAAATGAGGATGCGGGAATCCGTGAGATGGAGGATGCACTTCGCCGTGTCGATCTGTACGATACGATCATGGAAAAAGGCGGTCTTAGGATGCCGGTCGAGGAGAAGGCATCGAATCTGTCGGGAGGTCAGAAGCAGCGGCTCGCGCTCGCAAGAGCATTGCTGCATGACAGTGATATTTACATTTTTGATGAGGCAACCTCCAACATTGATGTGGAGAGTGAGAATAAGATTATGGAAGTCGTGCAGGGATTGGCGCACAATAAAACGGTACTTTTGATTTCCCACCGTCTTGCAAACGTTGTGGCGGCGGACCGGATTCTGGTCTTAAAGGCGGGAGAGGAAGGAATTGCAGAGTGTGGCACGCATGAAGAACTGATGGCGCAGAAGGGTTATTACTGCAAACTGTATGAGACACAGCAGGAACTCGAGCGGTATGCATCGGGAGATGCTGGAAGCGGTAAGGCAGAAAGCATGAGAACAGATGTGGAATGCATGGGAGCAGATGCAGAAGGCATGAGAGCAGATGTGGAATGTATGGGAGCAGATGCAGAAGGCATGAGAGCAGATGCAAAAGGCATGGGAACGGATGCCGGAAGCAGGAGAACTGTAACTGGGGGCGCGCAGCGGCAAAAGGAGGTGGCAGTGTAATGCAGCGAATGGATAAGAAAAAAGAAAGGAAGAACGGCAGCCGCAGTGCATTTGCCGTCATGCTGGGATTGATCGGCATGATAAAGCCGCTGCTCGGAATCATGTGCGTGGCGATTCTGATGGGATGCGCCGGAAATCTGGCAGCAACGTTTCTGACGATACTCGGCGGGTATGCGCTTCTGACGGTTGCGGGGCTATACGAGGGCATGGAGCTTTCCGTGATTTTTACGCTTCTTATTGTATTTGCAGTGGCGAGGGGAATCCTGCGCTATGCGGAGCAGGCGAGCAACCACTATATTGCGTTTAAGCTCCTGGCGCGTATCAGGCACAGGGTATTTGCGGCGCTTCGTGCGCTTGCACCCGCGAAGCTCGACGGCAGCAGGAAAGGAAACTTGATTTCGATTATTACCAGTGATATTGAGCTTTTGGAGGTGTTTTACGCGCATACGATCTCACCGATCGCGATTGCGGTGATTACATCGATAATCATGACCGTGTTCATCGGAAGCCTTCATCCGGCGCTTGGCGCATTGGCGCTTGTGTTTTACGTGATGGTCGGGCTTGTGATTCCGGTCATAAACGGAAGACGCGGCGGTGCGAGAGGGCAGGAGTATCGCGATTCCTTCGGTGCGCTTAATACCTGTGTGCTTGACAATCTCTATGGACTAGAGGAAATTTTGCAGTACGGCCGGCAGGAGAAACGTATGACACAGATGGCGGAGCAGACGAGCCATCTCGAGCAGATCAGCGGACAACTCAAACGGCAGGAGACCACACAGCGCGTTACGACGGACGGTGTGATTCTTCTGGCGGGTGTGCTGATGGCGGCAGCATCGTCACAGCTTGCGGCGGCGGGTGCGCTCACCGGCGCACAGGCGCTCATTGCGGTGATTGCGATGGTAAGCTCTTTTGGACCGACGGCGGCGCTCTCTGCGTTGTCGAACAATCTGCATCATACGCTGGCGAGCGGAAACCGTGTGCTGGATTTGTTGGAGGAGAAACCGCTCGTATACGACATCGATGGAAAAGCGGACGCATGTAAGGGCGATATCAGGTGCGGCAATGTGAATTTTGCTTATCATGACAAAGAGACGGAGGGGCAGCTGGGGAAAGATATGCAGGAGAAAGCAAATATGGCGGAGAGTGTCGGTGACGCAGAGATTTTATCGGATTTTTCCGCGCAATTTGCGAAGAATTCCATTCACGGTATTCTCGGAAAGAGCGGCTGTGGAAAATCTACACTGTTAAAGCTTCTGATGCGTTTTTATGAGACGGAGCACGGTGAGATTTCATACGGAGGAAAGGAAATCGGTGAAATCAATACGACTGCGCTGCGCGGAAATATTTCTTATGTGACGCAGGAGACATTTCTTTTCCACGACACGATCGAGAATAATCTGAAGGTCGCAAAGGCGGATGCGACAAGGGAAGAACTGATTGCCGCCGCAAAGAAAGCTTCGATCCATGATTTTATCATGACATTGCCGGACGGTTACGAGACAGTGATTGCGGAGCTTGGAACTTCCATATCCGGCGGGGAACGTCAGCGCCTGGGAATCGCGCGTGCGTTTCTGCACGATGCGGATTATCTGTTTTTGGATGAGCCGACGAGCAATATTGACAGTATCAACGAAGGAATGATCTTGCGGAGTCTTGTGCGGGAAAAAGAGGATAAGACGATTCTTCTTGTGTCGCACCGGAAATCTACAATGGGGATTGCGGACGACGTACTTGCGATGTAGCTGTCAGAGTCATAATTATAGTATAGGAGCATAAATGCGCCGCATTCCGAGATGAGAACGGAATGCGGCGATTTGTTGTGCAGGCAGTTGACAGTCCCCGCCAAATAGAGCAGAATAAATCGTAAGAAATCTGTAAGAAATCCGTCGGCGCTTTTGTAAGAAACTGCCGTTAAGATAAAGTCAGGCTTGAAAGGAGAGCGGCGCGCATGCGCCGCGGTGAGGTTATGAATGAGTGCGTGCTGGTGGTCGATGACGACCGGGATATTGTAAAGGCGATTGCGATTCTTCTGGAAGGGGAGGGCTACCGTGTCTTAAAGGCTTACGACGGAATGCAGGCGTTGGAGAAGCTGGCGGAGGAGTCGGTACAACTCGTGGTGATGGACGTCATGATGCCGAAGCTCGACGGACTGTCGGCGGTCATGAAAATCCGCGAGCGGAAAAATATTCCAATCATTGTTTTAAGCGCCAAGAGCGAGGAGACGGACAAGGTCTTAGGCTTATCCATGGGAGCCGACGACTATGTGGCGAAGCCCTACAACCCGGCGGAACTTGCGGCGAGAGTGAAGAGCCATCTGCGCCGTTATACGAGTCTGGGAGACATTAACGCGGGCGCGTCCGCGGACGAGATCGTAAACGGCAGGCTGCGCTATCACACGAAGGAGCATATTCTCTATGCGGACGGTGAGGCGGTGAAACTTACGGCGACAGAGACAAGGATCGTGGAACTTCTGATGCGGAACCTGGGGCGCATTTTCCCGGCGGAGGAGATTTACCGCCGCGTCTGGGAGGAGGAAAGCTTTGCACCGGAGAATACAGTCATGGTACATATCAGACGCATTCGCGAGAAGATCGAACTCAATCCGAAAGAGCCGGAATACTTAAAGGTGGTGTGGGGAATTGGTTATAAAATCGAGAAAGTGGAAAAGTATCATTAGTTTTGGCGCGTTTTTCATGGGAATTAATCTGCTGGTTGCAAACGGATTGCCGCTTGCGCAGCAGCTTGCGTGGAGCGTACGAAACGGCGTGCCGTTCGAAGGGTTGGAGTGGGACTATCAGAATACGGAAGGTTTTCAGAGCCGGATGGAAGGCTATCTGTCGAATTTTCTTGCGATAGCGGTCGGGGAAGAGCCGGGGGCTTTTGGTTACGGTGGGTACTACACCAGTGTGCTCGTGGAAGATGCGGTGGCAGCAAGCGACGAAAGCACCGTGGATGCAGCCTATGAGAACGCAGTTATAGAGGCTGTAGAAGGCGGTCCGGCAGTGGAGGAATCAGACAGCGGTGCGTTCTTGGACAGGCTGTTCGGCAGCAGCGGCACGGCGACTTTCGAAGCGGAGGCAGCCTACGCGGAAGAGAATGCTTCGACGACGTATACTCCGGCACAGACAAAGGAATTGACGAAGGAACAGAAAAAGAAAGCGGCGGACGACTATCACGAGTCGATCCGTAAGGATCAGAACCTTTTGTACAGTGTTTCCTATGACGGAGAGGTGCTCTATACCAATATGGCGGGCAGCAAATGGAAGGAATGGGGAGATAAGCTCCCGGATGGCTACAATTTTGCCATGCAGTATATGCGCGGTTACGTGAAGATCGAGAAGGACGGAGAAGAAATCGACGTCTACGGCGACGGTTATTATGACGGCGAGGATGACTGGTTTGTTCCGGGCTATCACAATTTTACGGCGGATGAGGCGTTAAACAAAGCGCAGGTCGTCATGTTTGTCGCCGGGGAACCCAAAAGCTATACCAAAATAAAATACGGCAGGGGGACGAGCACCCAGTCGAGCGTGCTGTATCAGTTGTGTCAGAATACAAGGCAGAACTATATGCAGACACAGCGGAATATCGCGGGGCTCCTTGCCGGAGCGGCGTTATGCATACTCTATCTGTTTTTGCGCCGCGGGAAAAGAGCTGCGGACGTCTGGTTTGGGAGAGTGACAGGGAAAATCTGGTTCGAGATGAAGCTTGTGCTTGCTGCGGTGGTGATTTTGCCGGCGGCGGTTTATACAGCAAAGATTTCAACGCTATATATTTACGGGTACTGGTACGAGTACGCAAATTATGGGTACGGCACGAATTTTTACCGGGCAAAAATTCTGCTACTGCTGTTCTTTTTCTGGATGGTCTATTTTGCGGTAAATGATATCCGAAAGAATCCGCATACCTTCTGGCACGGACTCGTCAGCCGTTTTATGGGCATCGCGGAGACGAAAAGCCTGACGCTGTCGTTCTCGAAACGTATGGTGAACCGGTTTTTGCTTGTGGCTTTGGTCGGGATTTTCGCAGGTATCGGCGCGGTGATCCTGGTGGCGTTAAACGATAACGGGGTGATTGGCGTTTACGGAGACGAGGTGCATTTTCTGGCGGCTTTTTTTTCGGCAGTGGTATTCTTAGGAGTGTGCGCCTGGTATCTTGCCAGAATGAAACGGCAGGCGAAGGATCTGGATCTGCTCGCAGCGGCGATCGACGCCGTTCATGACGGCGATTACGGCGGAGACGGCGGGAAAACGAAAATAGAGCCGCCGGAGGACTCCGAGTTCGCCGGGCTTTTTGCAAAGCTTTGCGATATCAAAAACGGAATGGAAGCGGCGGTCGAGGAGCGCACAAAGAGCGAGCGGATGAAGGTGGAGCTGATCGCGAACGTTTCGCACGATATCAAGACGCCGCTCACCTCGATCATCAGTTACATTCAGTTCCTGAAGCAGGAGGAGAATCTGCCGGAGCACGTGAAAGATTACATCCGCATTCTGGATGAGAAATCGGAGCGCCTTAAGAATATGGTGCAGGACGTCTTTTCGGTCAGCAAGGCGGCCTCCGGTCAGCTTCCGGTGGAGCTTGAGACGCTGGACTTCGGGAAGCTGTTGCAGCAGACTTTAGCGGATATGGAAGAGAATATTAGAAAAAGTTCTGTGGTCATTAAAGCGGAGCTGCCGGAAGAGCCGGTATTCATTCAGGCGGACGGCAAGCGGCTGTACCGTGTATTCCAGAACCTGATACAGAATGCACTGCTGTATTCATTGGACGGCTCCCGTGTATTTCTGACCTTGCAGGAGAACGGAATGTTCGCGGCGGCGAGCATGAAGAATACGTCCAGACAGGAGCTGGGCGGCAAAGATTATACCGAGCGTTTTGTTCGCGGCGACGAGAGCCGAACTGACGGCGGAAGCGGGCTGGGACTTTCGATTGCGAAGAGCTTTACGGAAGCCTGCGGCGGCAGCTTTCATATTGAGACGATTGCCGATCTGTTCGTGGTGACGGTGGAGTTTCCGCTTGCAGAGGCAGCGGCAGATAAGGAAGAGGACAAATAAGAAGCGCAGACAGGGAGACGGCAATAAGATGAAGCAGACAGGTGTGTCAGAATATGTGAGACATCTGTCTGCTTTTTTGCAAATAGGAAATTGCGTCCTATTGCAGAAGAGCACTGCGTGCACAGATGCGCAGCTAACGTGCGCGAAACAAAAGCTGCGCGGGCAGAGAAGTTGAAGCGCGAGAGTGTGCGAAGCGCACTTTTGTTTCAGTGTTTTGCCGGATGTCTGTCCTGCTATTTTCCCCAGATGTCCGAACAGAATTTTAAGATTCTCTTAAAACGATATGAATTTATCGAAAAACGATAAAAAACTATTGAAATATAGAAAATTCTGGATATAATAAAAGAAAAAACAGCGGCAGGAGGAGCAGGAGATTTCGATATCTGACCAAATGCTGCGGAAGTGAGGAAGCTATGAGTCAGAGACAGATCGCGGTATGGTTAAAAGGAATTACGATTGCAATCGGAGTGATGGGACTGTTGTTTTTCTTTCTGGTGATGCCGTATATGGCGCAGGATGTTGCGGCGGGTTACCCGGAGGCGGCATATTTGTATTGGCCGGGAATGATTTACGGATGGGGGATCGGGATTGTCTGTTATGCGACTCTCTGGCAGTTCTGGAAGGTCTGCGTGGAAATCGGACGGGACAATTCATTTTCCAAGGAAAACGAGCGGTCGTTTGCGAACATCAGCCGTCTGTGTGCAGTTTTAGCGGCGGCATGGTTCGGCGGCATCGTATTCCTCGCGGTCGTTCACTGCCTTGGTGCGGCATATCTGTTTTTTATGATACTGCTGGTTTTTATCAGTATTGTGCTGGCGGTGCTGTCGGCGGCGCTGTCGCATCTGATTTATAAATCCTATGAGTTAAAGCACGAGCAGGATCTGACAATATAGACGGAGAGAAGAGGAAAAGAGAATGGCAATCAGAGTGAATGTGGACGTCATGCTTGCGAAGCGCAAGATGAGCGTGACGGAGCTGTCCGAAAGAGTCGGCATTACGATGGCGAATATTTCCATATTAAAAAACGGAAAAGCGAAAGCCATCCGGATTGATACACTGGATAAAATTTGCAGAGCGTTAGACTGTCAGCCGGGAGATATCCTGGAATATGTGCCGGAGGAAGAGAAGGAGGAGGCTTAAGATGGATAAAAATTTGCAGTGGAGCAGTGAAGAACAGACGAATATGCAGGTGTCGGAAAATATGCAGATGTCGGGAAATATGCAGATGCCGGGGAACATGCAGATGCCGGGGAACATGCAGATGCCGGGGAACGTGCAGCAGTTACAGGCATACGAGGAGCAGAGAAGAAAACAGCAGATGCTCGTATACGGACAGCAGGTAAGGCAGCAGCAGGAGCAGGAGGAGCGGGAGAAGAAAAAGGGCGCTTCCGTCTTCGGAAAGCTTGGCGCGGCAAGCCTGCTCTATACTTTGCTCTACACGATATGTCTGTATAAAAATACGATGGGAATCGCCGTTTTGCTCTGGGTGGTGGCGTGCATCGGTTACGTGTATACCGTTCAGAAAATATTCGGCATAACAGGAAAAAAGGACAGCGTGTTTTTGATTGCGGTGATGGGGCTGCTCGGCGTTTCCACGCTTTTGACGGGAAACCGTTGGATCGTCTGGATGAATTACGCGTTGATCTTTCTGCTGCTTGTCGCGCTTTTGATTCATAACTTTGCTAAAGATGACGGCTGGGATTTCGGCAGATGGGGGAAGGAGATATTTGTCGCCGTCTTCGGAGCCGTCGGAGCTGTCGGAAAGCCGTTTTCTGACGGAAGCGCATTTTATCGGAGCAGACCAAGACAGAAAAGTAAGAACGGCTATTATATTTTGATCGGAATCGGTGCGGCAGTACCGTGTCTTCTGTTCCTGGGCGTTATGCTGGCGTCGGCGGACATGGTCTTTGCGGATATGGTCGGCAGATTCTTCCGGCAGTTTCGGGTTCCGGCAAAATGTTTCGGCGTTATTTTTATGCTGTGTTTCGGATTTTTCTCTTCCTACTGCGGCGTGCGGTATGTGGAAGGGCGTGCCGCGTCTGTTCCGGCAGCCGGGAAAACAAGTGTCGAACCGTTGATTGCGATTGCGTTTACCACACCGATCGCACTGCTGTATGTTGTTTTTTCGATGATTCAGATCGTGTATCTCTTCGTGGGAGGGATGCAGCTCCCGGAGGGTGTGACTTACGCGGAATATGCAAGAAGGGGCTTTTTTCAGCTTTTATTTGTCTGTGCGCTCAATCTTGTGCTGGTGCTCGTGATACAGAAGTATTTTGGGGAGAACCCGGTTCTTAAGGCGCTGCTGCTGGTGATTTCGGGGTGTACCTTTGTTATGACAGCGTCGAGCGCGTGCAGGATGGTGCTCTACATCAAGGCGTATCAGCTTACTTTTCTACGGGTCTTCGTGCTCGTGGCTTTAGCTGTCATTGCACTTTTGATGGCCGGGATTGCCGTGAAAATACTGGTGCATGGTTTTCCGTTGTTCCGTTACGGAGTCGCGGCAGTCTGTGTGGTGTATCTGGCGTTTTCGTTTTCACATGTGGACTATTTTATTGCTTCCTATAATTTGTCGCATCCGATGGTCAGCGTGGAAAACGGCGGGGAAACGGTGGATTACGGCTATCTTGGCAGGCTGTCCACAGACGCCGCGCCGGCGATCGAGCGCTATATAAGGGAACAGGAAGAAGGCGTGAAGTGGGAAGAATTGCCGTCGTGGTATAAGGTTTACCGTGTCGGGCACAGGGAGGAGACGGAACATATTGGGCTCCGCAATTTTAATCTGTCGCACTATATTGCCGGCAGGCTGTTCAGAGAGTAGTGGAGAACATTTTTATGCAATAGGAAATTGCGTCCTAAATTTGAAACGCGAGAGTGTGCGAAGCGCACTTTTGTCGTATGTTCTATGAAAAAAACAACGAATCCACTTGAAATTCCATACAGATAATATATAATGTTTAAAATGGTTAAAAAATTAACAAAATGAAAAGTGCGAGGTAAAACACGATGTATGCTGACGAAAATGTGATTCGAATCAAACATGATGTACTTTATGAGGTGGCAAAGCTGGCATTTGCCGGAGAGCTTGAGGAGAAGAGGGATAATATCGCAATGAGCTTAATCCCGGGTCCGACACCGCAGTTTCGCTGTTGTATCTATAAAGAGAGGGAGATTATCAGACAGAGAGTACGTCTGGCAGAGGGAAAGGCTCCGGGAGTAATCGATGACGGAAATGTGATTCAGGTCATCAGCTCCGCATGTGAGGACTGTCCGATTTCCAGCTATACGGTAACAGAGAACTGCCAGAACTGTATTGGAAAGGCGTGTATCAACGCCTGCAAGTTCGGCGCGATCGAGGCGGGAAGGGATCGCTCTCACATTGATCCTTCCAAATGTAAGGAGTGCGGCAAGTGTGCGCAGGCATGTCCGTACAATGCGATCGCACATCTGAAAAGACCGTGTAAGTTCAGTTGTCCGGTCAATGCGATTACATACGATGAGCACGGTATTTCCATCATCGACAAGAACAAATGTATCCGTTGCGGAAAGTGCATCCACAGTTGTCCGTTCGGTGCGATCGGTTCGAAGACATTTATTGTGCAGGTCGTTGAGGCGATCCGTTCCGGCAAGCACGTATATGCGATGGCGGCTCCGGCGACAGAGGGACAGTTCGGCGAAGACATTACCATGGCAAGCTGGAAGAAAGCGATGAAGGAAGTCGGCTTTACCGATTTCTTCGACGTAGGACTCGGCGGTGATATGACCGCGGCGTACGAGGCAGAGGAGTGGGCAGAGGCATATAAGGATGGGAAGAAGAAAGTGACTTCCTGCTGTCCGGCATTTGTAAATATGGTTCGCCTGCACTATCCGGAGCTGGCGGAGTGCGTATCTACGACAGTTTCTCCGATGTGTGCGGTATCGCGTCTCATCAAGGCGAGAGATCCGGAGGCAGTGACGGTATTTATCGGACCGTGTCTCGCGAAGAAATCCGAGGTCGTTGATCAGAAGATTCCGGGAAATGCGGATTATGTCCTGACTTACAGTGAGATTCGCGCAATCATGAAGGCAAAGAGCGTTGTCTTAGAGCCATGTGCAAACGACGATCAGATCGCATCCACTTACGGCAAGCGTTTTGCAAATTCCGGCGGTGTGACGGCTGCGGTACTGCAGAGCTTAAAGGAGTCCGAGGACGAGATCGACGCAAAGGTATGTGTTGCGAACGGTGCGGCAGAGTGCAAGAAGGCGCTTCTTCTGCTCAAGGCGGCAAGACTTCCGGAGGACTTCATCGAGGGTATGGCGTGCGAGGGCGGCTGTGTCGGCGGACCGAGCGCCTACGACGACCAGTTCTCTTCCAAGAAGAGCCGCGATGCGCTGATTTCTCAGGCGGACGGACGCGGTATTCACGAGAACCTCGGCAATTACGATATGGAAAGCATCTCCATGCACCGCGAATAGCGGGGCGTGCATAGAGACTAAGTCTCTGGGCGTGCATTGTGAATAGCGGGGCGTGTATAGAGGTAAGCATCTTTTCAGATGTTTACCTCTTTTCTATTTTCAGGAAGTCTGGTAAAATACCTTATACCCGAAGGAGCGGGAAAGGGAAACATGGGAGAAATTGCATCACATTTTTGAGAAGAGGACGGATACATGAAAAAGGCAGTATTTTTTGATATAGACGGGACACTGTGGAATGACCGTATGGAAATACCGGACAGTACGCCGGGCGCGATCCGTGCGCTGCGCGAGGCGGGGAATTATGCGTTTCTTTGCAGCGGGAGAAGCAGGGCGAATATCCGTACGCCAAAGCTTGTCGATATCGGATTTGACGGAATCATAGCAGCTTTGGGAGCGGACATTTCATTTCAGGGAAAGACGATCTATGAGAAGCTTATGAGCGAAGCAGAGACAGCGCATGCGCTTTCGGTGATAGAGCGGTATCATATTTCGGCGGTTTTGGAAGGACCGCGTTATATCTATGCGAAGGAAGAGGAATTTGCGGATGACCCGTTTATTATCTTACTGCGGAAGGAGCTTGGCGAAGCTGTGAAAGTGACCGGGCGGACCGCGTCCTATGAGATCAACAAGATCAGCGCGACGACGAACGGGGCGGACATCGAGACGGTGAAAGCGGAGCTTGGCAATGCATTTTCCGTGATCGTGCATAACCCGGGACTGATCGAGATCGTTCCGTGCGGCATCACAAAAGCGACCGGAATCCAGAGGGTATGTGAATATCTGGACATTCCGAGGGAAGATACCTACGCGTTCGGGGACAGCCCGAACGATCTGGAAATGCTTGCATATGTCTCACACGGGATCGCGATGGGAAATGGGGACGAAGCTGTAAAGCAGGCGGCGGATTATGTGACGGCGGACATTATGGACGGCGGCATACGCGGCGGACTTATGCATTACGGGCTGATCTGACGAATACAATCGAAAGGAAAGGAGAACTGCGATGGCAAACATGATGGATTACCTTGACTGGCGGGGAGATCTGACATTTGAGGCATCACCATTTAACGAGGTAGACAATCTGATTCTGGCACAGCTTGTGTATGTAGACTTCGAGGGAATTGTGCCAAAGATGCCGGAAAGTATTTCTCTTGGCGAGGCGTCGGGAAAATTCTGGGAGGAACACACGGAAGAAGAAATTTTGGCGCGCGTGTCAATGACGAAATCGGCGGCATTTGTAATGGAGAAGATGGCGCAGACGACGCGGTTTCGTGATGTTCGTCTGTGGGGGTACATCAATGACATCAGCGACGAGGAGCAGTCACAGTTTTCGGTGGTCTGCGTGACGCTGCCGGATGAGAGTATTTATGTGGCATTTCGGGGAACGGACAATACGATCACGGGGTGGAGAGAGGATTTTAACATGGGCTATCTTTCGGAAACGCCGGGGCAGCTAAAAGCGGTGGCGTATCTGGAGCGTATGCTAAAACCCGAGCACAAGGTCATCCGCGTGGGCGGGCATTCCAAGGGAGGGAATCTCGCAGTCTATGCATCCGTCAAATGTAATCTGAATATTCAGGATAGGATTACGGCGGTCTACAGCAACGACGGGCCGGGATTCCGCCGGGATATGATTGAGAGCGAGGAATATCAGCGGATGCTTCCGAAGATCCACACCATTCTCCCGGAGTCGTCGATCGTGGGAATGCTCCTGGAGCATCAGGAGAATTACGAGGTCGTGCGCAGTTCCCACAGCGGTATTCAGCAGCATGACGCGATGTCGTGGGAAGTCATGGGTGTAGACTTTGTCTATGTGGAGCAGGTGGCGGCGCAGAGTCTTATTTTAGATGAGGCGATGAAGGCATGGCTCTATCAGCTCGACGGGGAAGAGCGCCAGCAGATCGTGGACACGGTGTTCGGAATGCTTGAGGATGCGAATATCAAGACGGTGGATGATTTTTACAATAGTAAATGGAAAAAAGTGCAAGAATTGATGAAGGCGAAGAACCGGCTGCCCGAGGAGAAGCAGAAAGTGTTCGCAAAGGCACTTAAGCTTCTCTGGAAGACCGGAAACGCCACGGTGAAGAAGAACGTCAGACAGGTGATGCTGGTGAAAAAATAAAAAAAGTATAAAATAGCAGAAAATGGATGAAAATATAAAAAACGAAGATAATAAGAGAAAAAGAGAGAAAACAGAAAGAAAATCGAATATAAACCGAAATATATCCGCTTGCAGATTGCAGGGCAAAAAATTATGATAGCACTATCGGTTAGCACTCAAACGAAATGAGTGCTAATAACCAAGGAAAAACAAACATTTTTATAAAAGAGCAGGAGGTAGACAAAATGAAATTAGTACCATTGAGTGACAGAGTCGTATTAAAGCAGTGTGAAGCAGAGGAGACTACCAAGTCCGGCATCATCCTTACAAGCGCAGCGCAGGAGAAGCCGCAGGAGGCAGAGGTCATCGCAGTCGGACCGGGCGGCGTCGTGGACGGCAAGGAGATCACGATGCAGGTCAAGGAAGGACAGAAGGTCATTTATTCCAAGTATGCGGGAACAGAAGTAAAGCTGGATGGTGAAGAGTACATCATCGTAAGACAGAACGACATCTTAGCAGTTGTAGAATAAGAACGAACAAAATGAGGAAAAGAGTTCGTACTGCATCAACGATAATAAAATAAGAAAGAGGTAGATCATCATGGCAAAGGAAATCAAATACGGAACAGAGGCAAGAACAGCGTTGGGAGCTGGTGTTGATAAGCTTGCGAATACAGTAAGAGTAACGCTTGGACCGAAAGGAAGAAATGTCGTACTGGATAAGTCTTACGGCGCGCCGCTCATCACGAATGACGGTGTGACGATTGCAAAGGAGATCGAGCTTGAGGATGCGTTCGAGAACATGGGCGCACAGCTTGTAAAAGAAGTTGCGACAAAGACCAACGATGTAGCAGGCGACGGTACAACGACAGCGACTGTACTGGCGCAGGCTATGGTACAGGAAGGAATGAAGAATCTGGAAGCAGGCGCGAACCCGATCATTCTTCGCCGTGGTATGAAGAAAGCAACTGACAAGGCAGTAGCGTCCATCCTTTCCATGTCCTCCAAGGTGAAGGGCAAGGATCAGATCGCCAAGGTCGCAGCGATCTCCGCAGGGGACGAGGAAGTCGGCAACATGGTTGCAGACGCGATGGAAAAGGTTTCCAATGACGGCGTTATCACCATTGAGGAATCCAAGACCATGCAGACAGAGTTAGACCTCGTAGAAGGTATGCAGTTCGACCGCGGCTATGTATCCGCATATATGTGCACCGATATGGATAAGATGGAGGCAGTCTTAGACGATCCGTATATTCTTATTACAGATAAGAAGATTAGCAACATTCAGGAAATTCTTCCGCTGCTGGAGCAGATCGTGCAGAGCGGTGCAAGACTTCTCATCATTGCTGAGGATATCGAGGGCGAGGCGCTCACGACATTGATCGTCAATAAGCTGCGCGGTACCTTCAACGTTGTTGCGGTAAAGGCTCCGGGCTACGGCGACAGAAGAAAGGCAATGCTTGAGGATATCGCGATCTTAACAGGCGGTCAGGTCATCAGCTCCGATCTCGGCTTAGAACTTAAGGATACGACCATGGATCAGCTTGGACGCGCGAAGTCCGTGAAGGTTCAGAAGGAGAACACAGTTATCGTTGACGGCGCAGGCGATAAGGCGGCGATCGACAGCAGAATCCATCAGATTCGCGGCCAGATCGAGGAGACGACTTCCGAGTTCGACAAGGAGAAGTTACAGGAGCGTCTTGCAAAGCTGGCAGGCGGTGTTGCAGTCATTCGTGTCGGCGCAGCGACAGAGACAGAGATGAAGGAAGCAAAGCTTCGTATGGAGGACGCTTTAAATGCAACGAGAGCAGCCGTAGAGGAAGGTATCATCGCAGGCGGTGGTTCTGCTTATATCCATGCGACCAAGGAAGTTGCTGCACTCGCAGAGACGCTTGACGGTGATGAGAAGACCGGTGCGAAGGTCATCTTAAAGGCACTCGAAGCTCCGCTTTACTATATCGCTGCAAATGCAGGCTTAGAGGGCGCTGTTATCATCAACAAGGTAAAAGAATCTGCTTCGGGCATCGGATTTAACGCAGCTACAGAGGAGTACGTTGACATGGTTGAGCAGGGCATTCTTGATCCAGTAAAGGTGACAAGAACCGCATTGCAGAATGCGACTTCTGTTGCATCCACATTCCTCACCACAGAGTCCGTTGTCGCAAACATCAAAGAGGATGCTCCGGCAATGCCGGCAGGCGGCGCAGGCGGCATGGGAATGATGTAATTTCATATTTACAGATAAATTTGTGCGAAAAAGGGACACATCGGGCATTGCTCCGAAGTGTCCTTTTTTTGTAGTTTCTGACAATTTGCGTTATTTTTTTGAAAAAACAAAAAAATCAGAAAACAATATTGTAGGATAAAAAAAAAAATGATATAATCCGTTAAAGAGATAAAGTGTCATGGAGGGAATGCGTATGAAAATCCTTGCGACATTTGATGCCAAAGATTATGAGGGCACAACAGGCATTTGCGAAAAGTATTCCGTGCGTGCAATTATCGTGCGGGACGGAAAGCTTGCCATGCAGTGCAGCAGGGATAGGGAATATAAGATTCCGGGAGGGGGCAAAGAGAGCGGAGAGGATGATATAAAGACGTTGATTCGCGAAGTGCGCGAGGAGACGGGACTTACCGTAAGAAGAGAGACAATCTGCGAATTGGGAGAGATTGTGGAACTGCGGCGGGACATTTTTGATAAGACGAAGAAATATGTCTGTCACTCACTGTTCTATTACTGTAAGGTAGAGGATGGACAAGCGCCGCTGCAGCTTACCGAGAGTGAAATCTCGAAAGGCTATGAGATGAAGTGGGCATCTCCGGCAGAGATTTACCGGAGGAATATTCTGATCGAGAAGGATCCGTGGATTGTACGGGATACGGCGTTTGTAAAGATGTTGATGGATGAGAAGGTGATTCTTCCTGATTGACGCAGGGGGAGGATGAAAGAACGAGGAGGAGAAAGATTATGGACATAAAACAGAGACAGCAGGAGGAGAAGAACGGACTTGCTTTTGTAGTGGGAATTATTATCCTCGGATTGCTGAATATTATGACATTAGTAGGCTATTTTGACGCGACGGCGAACAGGTCGCTTGTCATTGGAAGAACGGTTATTAATGTCATCTTATTGATTATATTCTTCGCGGGACGGGTAAAGCACAAGGGGGATGAGAAGTTTATAGATATTTCACTTACATGTATGATTGCTACATATGCAGTGATGCTGCTGACGAACCATAATGTATTTCTCTATGCGTTCATGTATCTGATTCTTTTGTCTGTGGTGTTGTATATGGACAGGAAACTCGCGGCAATCTGCGCGGTGGTGATTGCAGTGCTCAACATCATTGCCGGGGCAATCCATTTTGTGATATGGCCGGACACACAGGCGCAATCGCTTTTTCAGCCGATGTTTGCCATTGCGTATGCGGTAGTGCTTTGCATTGTTGTGAACATGCAGGAGCGGCAGTGCAAGGAGAATACGCAGGCAATCAAGGATCAGATGGATACGGCGGCGCGCGTGGCGTCCGAGATTATTGATTTGTCGGAAGCTCTGGTAGAGAAGTTCGACAGCGCGAGGGAGAAGGCGGAGATTCTTACCGAAAGCATGACCAGCAGCAACAATTCCGTGAAGGAGATTGCGTCCAGCGTCAAGCTTACCGCAGAGGCGATTGAGCAGCAGACGCTTCGGACGAACGATATTCAGGGCAATATTGAAAATGCGGAGCGGGAGACGAAAGAGATGCAGGAGGCTTCCGTTGTCACGCAGGATGCGATTCGTGAAGGCGGCGAACTGATTGCAGAATTGAAGCGGCAGGCGGTGCAGACGGCGGAGATCAACCGTGAGACGAGAGTGACGACGGATCAACTGAATAATCGTATTCAGGAGGTTGAGGTAATCGTCGGAACAATTTTAGGTATTTCCGATCAGACGAACCTTTTGGCGCTGAATGCGTCCATCGAGGCGGCGCGTGCAGGAGAAGCGGGGAAGGGCTTCGCCGTTGTTGCAGATGAAATCCGCAAGCTTTCCGAGGAGACGAAGGAGTCTACCGGCAAGATTACGGATATTATCGAGAAGCTGACCGTAAATGTTGAGGAGGCTTCCAGCAATATGCAGAAATCGGCGGAATCAGCCGATAAACAGAACGATATGATTGAGACGACGAAGGAGAAGTTTACATTGATCGAGGAGAAGATGAATGTATTCAATGATTCCATGAAGGAACTGACCGGAGAGGTGGAGAATGTCCTTATTGCAAATACGCAGATCAACGACAATATCACGAACCTTTCGGCGACGAGCGAGGAAGTGGCGGCTTCTTCTGAAAGCAGTCTGACGATCAGTGGGGACTCTATGCAGGATATGGAAAATCTGAACCATCTCCTTGGCGAAATTTATGCGATTTCCGAGCGCATGCGCAGTGTCGTGCAGGCGGAGAATGCTCTTTCGGAATAGCAGGATAAGAGTAAAATGGGCAGAGACGGATTTATTATCGCGTCTCTGCCTGTTTTATTATTGCGTCCCTGTTTTTTTATGTGGCGCAATGCGGGGGGATGTGGTAGAATAAATGGGCATAGTGACAGCTCTGTTATAGCACTGTAAGTAATGATAAGGGGAGGAACAAAGGCAATGAGCAAAATAGCGGTAGTATCTGACAGCAACAGCGGAATCACACAGTCGCAGGCGAAGGAGCTTGGCGTGACGATTTTGCCGATGCCGTTTTTCGTAGACGATAAGACGCTGTATGAGGATATTGATCTGACACAGCAGGAATTTTACCAGATGCTGACACAGAAGGCGGATATTTCTACTTCGATGCCGCTTGTGGGCAATGTGACGGATACATGGGATGAACTGTTAAAGGAGTACGACGGAATCGTGCATATTCCGATGTCATCAGGCTTAAGCGGTTCCTGCGAGACGGCGATCATGCTGGCGCAGGATTACGACGGTAAGGTACAGGTCGTCAATAATCAGAGGATTTCCGTCACGCAGCGTCAGTCGGTGCTGGATGCGCTTGCGCTTACAAAGCAGGGAAGAGATGCCGCAGAGATAAAAGAGATTTTAGAGCGGGACAAGCTTGAATCTTCGATCTATATTATGGTGGACACACTGTATTATCTGAAGAAGGGCGGCAGGATTACTCCGGCGGCAGCGGCGCTTGGAACGATTCTTAAGTTAAAGCCGGTACTGCAGATTCAGGGAGAGAAGCTGGATGCATTTGCGAAGGCGAGAACCGTAAAGCAGGCGAAGAGTATTATGATTGAGGCGATGAAGAGTGATTTTGTGAATCGTTTCCATGATCCGGACGGCGCGCATATGCATCTGGAAATGGCGTATACGTATGATTTTGAGGCTGCGGAAGTATTTAAGAAGGAGGTGGAGGCTGCGTTCCCGGGAATGGACATCCACATGGATCCGCTTTCCCTGAGTGTATCGTGTCATATCGGACCGGGCGCGCTTGCGGTCGCTTGTTCGAGAAAGTTACCGGAACTTGAGGCATAGAATGGACATCAATCTGGAATATTATAAGATTTTCTATTATGTGGCAAGCTATAAGAGCATCACACTGGCTGCGGAGATGCTTTCCATCTCCCAGCCGGCGGTCAGTCAGGCGGTGAAGCATTTGGAGAGCAATCTCTCCTGCACATTGTTCGTGCGCACTTCTAAGGGAGTGCGGCTGACGAAGGAAGGTGAGATGCTCTTTTCGTATGTACAGCGTGGATATGAGACGATTCTCTCCGGTGAGAAGAAGCTTTCGGAGATGCTCAATCTTAAGCAGGGGGAGATCTGCATCGGTGCAAGCGACATGACGCTGCAGTTTTTTCTTCTGCCGTATCTGGAAGCGTTTCATGAGCGCTATCCGGGAATCCGTGTGACGGTGACGAACGCGCCGACGCCGGAGACGTTAAGGCATCTGGCGGACGGTAAGATCGATTTTGGAATCGTAAGTACCCCGGTCGGCGAGAAGCCCTACTTAAAGATCATTCCGGTGAAGGAGATCCGGGACGTCTTTGTAGCGGGAAGAAAGTTCGAATATCTGAAAGGACAGACGCTTTCCTACCACAGTCTGATGGAGCTTCCGGTCATGTGTCTTGAGGGAAATACATCTACCAGACAATATGTGGAATGCTTTTTGGCGGAGGAGGGAGTGCAGCTTCGACCGGAATTTGAACTGGCGACAAGCGATATGCTGATTCAGTTTGCCGTGCGCAATCTTGGGATTGCGAGCGTGGTGGAGGATTTCGCTGCAGAATATATAAAAAGCGGGGAGCTTTTTCGGCTGGCATTTGATCGGGAACTGCCGAAACGTGAATTTTGTATTGTTTCTAACGAACGGATTCCGATGTCGGCGGCTGCATCTACGCTTTTGCGATATCTCATAGAACATAATGAACAGTTATATCGCATATAATGAATATTAATTTTACTTATATGGAAATATTGTGTATAATCTATCTGTAAAAACGTGGCAATGAAACTAGGAGGATGATGAACAAATGGTTAAAGCAGTAGTTGGAGCCAACTGGGGAGACGAAGGAAAAGGCAAGATTACCGATATGCTTGCAAAGGAAGCTGACATTATCGTGCGCTTTCAGGGCGGAGCAAATGCGGGACATACCATTGTCAATGACTATGGTAAGTTTGCACTTCACACCCTGCCGTCGGGAGTGTTCTACGGACACACGACAAGTATTATCGGAAATGGTGTTGCGCTGAATATCCCGATTTTATTCAAGGAGATCCAGTCCATTGTGGATCGTGATGTGCCAATGCCGAAGATTCTTGTGTCTGACCGTGCGCAGATCGTGATGCCGTATCACATTCTGTTCGATCAGTACGAGGAGGAGCGTCTTGGCGGAAAGTCCTTTGGCTCTACGAAGTCCGGTATTGCGCCGTTCTATTCGGACAAATATGCGAAGATCGGTTTTCAGGTCAGCGAACTGTTCGATGACGAATTGCTCAAAGAAAAGGTTGTGCGTGTTGCCGAGACGAAGAATGTAATGTTGGAGCATTTGTATCACAAACCGCTCATCGACCCGGATGAACTGCTTGACACGCTGCATGAGTACCGTGATATGGTCGCTCCGTATGTGTGCGATGTCTCCTCCTATCTTGATAAAGCTTTAAAGGAAGGCAAGACGGTTCTCTTAGAGGGACAGCTCGGTACTTTAAAGGACCCGGATCACGGCATTTATCCGATGGTAACGTCTTCCTCTACACTGGCGGCTTACGGTGCGATCGGAGCAGGAATTGCGCCCTATGAGATCAAGCAGATCGTGACGGTCTGCAAAGCATATTCCTCCGCGGTCGGAGCAGGTGCGTTTGTCAGCGAGATTTTCGGTGAGAAGGCGGACGAACTCAGAAGACGCGGCGGTGACGGCGGCGAGTTCGGCGCGACTACGGGACGTCCGAGACGTATGGGATGGTTCGACTGCGTGGCAAGCAAGTATGGATGCCGTCTGCAGGGTACGACGGACGTGGCGTTTACTGTGCTCGATGTGCTGGGATATCTGGACGAGATTCCGGTATGTGTCGGATATGACATTGACGGCGAGGTTACAACGGAGTTCCCTGTGACCGCGAAGCTTGAGAAGGCAAAGCCGGTATTAAAGACGCTGCCGGGCTGGAAGTGCGATATCCGCGGCATCAGAAAGTATGAGGATCTGCCGGAGAACTGCAGAAAGTACGTGGAATTCATCGAGGAGCAGATCGGCTACCCGATCACGATGGTTTCCAACGGACCGGGAAGAGACGATATAATTTATCGCAGCAAATAACGATATGGAAATTGCTGGGATTGCCGATGGCGGGGGATGTCATCGGCAATTTCTGTATGTGCGCCACATGCCGCACGTTTTTGACGGAGGAGAGACGATGGTTAAGAATATTATATTTGATGTAGGCAAGGTTCTTGTGGAGTGGGAGCCAGAACAGGCGATGGCGAGACTTGGCATGGACGAGGCGACCGTCGAAGCGGTGGCGGACGCTACCGTGCACACGAAAGACTGGGACGAAGCGGACCGCGGGGCATACCCGCCGGAAGAATTGCTTGCCCGGTTTATCAAAAAAGCGCCGGAATATGAGAAGGAAATTCGGGATTTCTGGGAGCATATCGGCATGGCAATCTATCAGTACGACTATGTAAAAGACTGGATGCGTGCGTTGAAGGAACAGGGCTGCCACCTGTATATTCTTTCCAATTACGGCGCATGGACTTATGAACATACGAAGGATGCACTGTCGTTTGTAGAAAATGTGGACGGCGCACTGTTTTCCTTTCAGGTAAAGCAGATCAAGCCGGAACCGGCAATTTATCAGACACTGCTTGCACGCTATAACTTAAAAGCGGAAGAATGTGTATTTCTCGATGACAGAGAGGAAAATATCGAAGGTGCGAGAGCGTGCGGAATACACGGCATTCGCTTTATTTCCTATGAGCAGGCGAAGCAGAGCTTAAGAGAATACGGGGTAGAAGCGTGAACTGTTGGGTGCGCATACGAAAAAGAGCATTCCATGAATTATTTCATGGAATCCTTTTTTTCGTCGTCCGAATCCTTTCGCACAAGACGGTAAATGAACGTGTAAGCCCAGATCAACGCGGGAATGATGACGGTCGCGTAGATGGAGGCCATCAGCATATTCATAAAGTTTTCGCTGGAACTTAAGGCGCAGACCAAGGTGGAGACGTAGAGTCCGATCAGTATCACGACGCCGATGAGGGCGAGAATCTGTTTTGTTTTTTTCATGGAAACCTCCCTTCCGTTTTTATGTTAGATGCAAAAGTAAGTTTCGTCAAGAAAAAACGTGCAGAATCATTGGAAGGATAAGTTTATGAAAATAGCAAAAATATTTTGAAATCTGAGAAAAAATTTGTTATAATATTGTGGTGCATCAAATAATCATATAGAAATCGAGGAATGAGATATGGCATTATTAGAGCAGTGGCAGAAGGTTGCCTATAATGAAAAGACCGACAGAGGGGAGCTGCAGAGATTTTGGCAGAGGTATTTCCTGCTGGAGAAGGGTGTATATGAGAAGCTTCTTACGAATCCGGACGAGAAGGTAGAGGGTACGGTAAAGGAGCTTGCAGATAAATACGAGCTGAGCGTTATGGATATGACAGGATTTCTTGACGGAATCAATGACAGCTTAGTTACGCCGAATCCGATCGACACGATGGAGGAGGACACCAGGGTAAGCCTTGCATTTGACAAGGAGAAGCTTTATAAGAACATGGTCGATGCGAAAGCGGACTGGCTGTATGAGCTTCCGCAGTGGAACGAGATTTTTGATCCGGAGACGAAGAAGAGACTGTACTTGGAGCAGAAGAAGTCCGGTACGGTCATCGTAGGAAAGAAGATCGGACGCAACGACCCATGCCCCTGTGGTTCCGGCAAGAAGTACAAGCAGTGCTGCATGAATAAGAAGTAAGAGCGTGGGTATGTAAAGTAGGGCGATTGACAAAAGTACTTTACAAACCGGCGGAAAAGGTCTATAATCCGAATCAACAAGAGAAAGAAAACGCGTGGAAGAGAAGAGTACGCTGTGGTATGTGACAGAGAAGGATGTCTCTTTTGATAAGAGTGCTGGAAGCATCCGGGCAGAAAGCAGCCGAAGACCATCTCGGAGCGACCCTAATCCGGTCCGGTGATTCCGTTATCATCATGTTATGAGGTTTTTCCGTGTGGAAGAACGAATCCGGGTGGAACCACGGTAATAGTATTATCGTCCCTGACGTTGCAGTGATGCAATGTCAGGGACTTTTTTGTGCAAAAGGAGGGAAAGAACATGAAAATCACATTAAAAGACGGCTCCGTGAAGGAGTATGCAGGAAAAATGAGTGTGTATGATATCGCAAAGGATATCAGCGAGGGATTGGCAAGAGTGGCGTGCGCCGGAGAGGTGGACGGTGAGATCGTTGATCTGCGCACGGAGCTTGACGGGGACTGCGAACTGAACATCGTAACAGTAAGTGATCCGGAGGGACTTAAGGTCATCCGTCACACCGCGTCCCACGTGCTGGCGCAGGCAGTGAAGCGTCTGTTCCCGAATGCGAAGGTGACGATCGGACCGGCAATCGAGGATGGCTTCTATTACGATTTTGATGCGGAACCGTTTTCCAGAGAGGATCTTGATAAGCTCGAGGCGGAGATGAAGAAGATCATTAAGGAAGGTCATGAACTGAAACGGTTTACGCTTCCGAGGGAAGAGGCGATCAAATTCATGCAGGAGAAGGGCGAGCCGTACAAGGTGGAACTGATCGAAGATCTGCCGGAGGGCTCCGAGATTTCCTTCTACGATCAGGGCGAATTCGTTGATCTGTGCGCGGGACCGCATCTGATGAGCACCAAGGGCATCAAGGCGTTCAAGCTTACATCCTCCTCCATGGCGTACTGGAGAGGGGATTCGAACAAGGCGCGTCTGCAGAGAATTTACGGAACGGCTTACAATAAGAAAGAAGAACTTGCCGCGCACCTGGAGCGTATGGAGGACGCGAAGCGCCGCGACCATAATAAACTCGGACGTGAGATGGAATTATTTACAACTGTAGATGTGATCGGACAGGGACTTCCGTTGTTCACACCGAAGGGTACCAAGATGATCATGAAGCTGCAGCGTTGGATCGAGGATCTGGAGGATAACGAGTGGGGCTATGTGCGCACACGTACACCGCTTATGGCGAAGTCCGATCTCTATAAGATTTCCGGTCACTGGGATCACTACAAGGACGGAATGTTCGTGCTCGGAGACGAGGAGGTGGACAAGGAAGTGTTTGCACTTCGTCCGATGACCTGTCCGTTCCAGTATTATGTATACAAGAACACACAGAAATCCTACCGCGATCTGCCGTACCGCATGGGCGAGACATCGACATTGTTCCGCGCGGAAGATTCCGGGGAAATGCATGGACTGACCCGTGTGCGCCAGTTCACGATTTCCGAGGGACATCTTGTGATCCGTCCGGATCAGGCGGAGGAAGAACTGAAAAGCTGTCTGGATCTTGCATATTACGTGCTTGATACCTTAGGACTTGCGGAGGATGTGACTTTCCGTCTCTCCAAGTGGGACCCCGAAAACCGCGAAAAGTATCTCGGGGACGAGGAGTACTGGGAGTCCACGCAGAATGCGCTGCGTGAGGTCTTAAAGGAGAAGGATCTTCCGTTCGTCGAGGCGGACGGCGAGGCTGCGTTCTACGGTCCGAAGATCGATATCCAGGCGAAGAATGTCTACGGCAAGGAAGATACGATGATTACGATTCAGCTTGACTGTGCGATTGCCGAGAATTTTGATATGTACTATATCGACCAGAACGGCGAGAAGATTCGTCCTTACATCATCCACAGAACCTCTCTCGGCTGTTACGAGAGAACGCTTGCGTGGCTGATTGAGAAATACGCGGGCAAGTTCCCGACCTGGCTGTGCCCGGAGCAGGTGCGTGTACTTCCGATTTCCGATAAATACGAAGCGTATGCGGGGGAAATCCTTAAGGAACTGAAAGCAAACGGGATCGATGCGACGGCGGATAACCGTTCCGAGAAGATCGGCTTTAAGATTCGTGAAGCGAGACTTGATAAGCTGCCGTATATGCTTGTAGTCGGACAGCAGGAGGAGGCGGACCATACGGTATCCGTTCGCAGCCGTTTTGCGGGAGACGAGGGCGTGAAGCCTCTGTCGCAGTTTATTGATGAGATATGTAAGGAAATCCGCACAAAGGAAATCCGCAAGGAGATTCCGGAGGAGGAGAGGAATAAATAAATTTTTTCCTCCACTTTCCACCACCGCAAAAATGTTTTGACAGATCTCTCCGGTATAAAACCGTTCCGGTGAGAAATACTAAGGGAGTCAGCGTGAACCGGCGTCTGCATAGGCGTTGGGTTACGCCAAAACAAAAGGGGGTGGAGAAGCTATGACATTATTGGATTGTTCTGTAACAAGCTGCGCATACAACGAGGATCACTGTTGCTGTAAGGGCGACATCCGCGTGGAGGGTGAGAAAGCGGCACGCAATGACGAGACGTGCTGCGGCAGCTTTAAGGAGCGCCGCCAAAGTGCGGGAAGAAACGCCCAGGGGCGTATTTCCAAGATGATCGATGTGGCGTGCGAGGCATGCAAGTGCGCGTTCAATGAGGACAGAAAATGCAGCGCCGACCATATCGGCATTGCCGGAGGAGAAGCATGTTCCTGCGGTGAGACGGAGTGCGCAAGCTTTCGCTGTAACGCTTAATTAATGGAGAAGCGGGAATCTTAGTCGTAAGCTGACAAAAGATTCCTGCTTTTTTCTGTCGATTTTTCTTGTAAAGTAAGGCAGGCGGCATTACAATGGAATAGGTACAAAGTCACAGATTTGCAGGGAGGGACACATGAGGAAGAAGTCGCATATCTCATTGGCGCGTTATATTGTGGAGAACCTTGGGGATGAGAAGCTTAAGAAGCATAAGTTCTCCTTTTATCTGGGCAGTGTTCTGCCGGACATCAAGCCGTCGTTTGTTTATAAGCGGCATGAACTGGACGGTACGTTTTCTTCTGTCAGCAGACACATCAAGCGTCTGTCGGAGGGACAGAAGACCATTGAGAAGCCGGGCCGCAAATATTATATGGATTTAGGGCAGATCAGCCATTATCTGGCCGATTATTTTACGTTTCCTCACAACGCGATTTATCCGGGAAGTCTGAAGGAACATTGTTCCTACGAGGAAAAGCTCAAAAAGGATCTGCGCGCCTACTTAAAGAGCGGCGAGGCAGCGAGGAATCACGGACGGAAGCTTGCCGGAGAGTGGACACCGCCTGAGGACGGTGCAAAGAGGGCAGACTTTGGCGATGCGGACGCTATCTGCAGTTATATCAAGGCGGCGCATGAGGAATATCTGGAACGGAAGCACAATGTGAAGGATGATATTGAGCATATTGTGGAAATCAATCACAGGGCGCTTGGAGCGATGATTGATCTGCTTGCCAGACGGCGTAGTGAGTGGCAGCTCGGTCACTCGTGATGTCGAAAATTGGCGGGTGGTTTTCGTTGATTTTAGGAAGAAAAAAGAGTAATATAGGATATAGAAGAAGCCAGTAGCAGAAAATGCTCTGCCGCGGATGCTGCGTATGGCATCTAAGGGGGGCAGACATAGGATTCTTGGCGATTTTAAGGAGGATTCAGATGAAGAGGATCTATGAGCTGCAGAAGAAAATTGAAACGGCACGACATGAATTGGATGAATCGTTTCTGAAAGAAGACGAATTCGAACACTATTACGAGAAAAGTACCAAGCTGGACAAGCTGATCGAGGAGTATCTCGAGCGAAAAGAAAAGATTGGTATATAAGGGATGTTTTATGGTGACAGCAGGTCAGGATAACTGATCTGCTGTTTTTTTGCCCAAAACTTGGTTTGGGGCTTTTTTCTATTGCTTTTTTTCAGAAAGTGGGGTAAGATTATCATACGAGTGGAGGAAAGTGGTGGAGAATGGTACAAAGTGGTGGATAAGTTCATAACTTTGTGGAAAACCACTGGAGGCAGGTGTTTGTGTTATGTTCATGGGAGAATACAATCACACAGTGGACCCAAAGGGCAGACTGATCGTTCCATCCAAATTCAGAGAGCAGCTAGGCAATGAGTTTGTAGTTACCAAGGGACTGGATGGATGCTTATTTGTGTACCCTGCAGATGAGTGGCGAGGTATCGAAGAGAAGTTCCGCAGTATCTCCATGACCTCCAAGGATGCGAGAAAGTTCTCGCGCTTTTTCTTCGCAGGGGCAGCCGCGGTAGAACTGGACAAGCAGGGGAGAATTCTGCTTCCTCCGGTTTTGCGGGAATATGCCGATCTGCAGAAGGATGTTGTCTTAGTCGGCGTCTTAAGCAGAGTTGAGATCTGGGATAAAGACAGATGGCAGGAGAATACCTATGATGAAGACGAGATGGACGAGATCGCAGAGCATATGGCAGATTTAGGATTCAGTATCTAAGAATTCGCATTATAGGAGGGGCATCGTTGGAGTTTAAACATTATTCCGTACTTTTGAACGAGACAATCGAACAGCTTAACATCAGACCGGACGGAATCTATGTGGATGGAACTCTGGGCGGCGCCGGACATGCCAGTGAGGTGGCGAAGCGGCTTTCCGATAAGGGACGTCTGATCGGGATCGATCAGGATGCAGACGCGATAGCGGCAGCAGAAAAACGCCTCAGTGTGTTTGGAGAGCGCATTACGATCATCCGCAGCAATTATGCGAATATGAAGGAGGAACTGCACGCGATCGGCATCGGGCATGTTGACGGGATCGTGCTCGATCTCGGGGTATCGTCGTTTCAGCTTGATGTGCCCAGCCGGGGGTTTACCTACCGCGATGGGGATGCACCGCTTGATATGCGCATGGATGACAGACAGACATTGACAGCGCGGGATATTGTCAATGATTACAGTGAGATGGACTTATACCGGATCATTCGTGATTACGGTGAGGATAAATTTGCGAAAAATATCGCAAAGCACATAGTAAACGAAAGAGCAAAGCAGCCGATTGAGACTGCCGGACAGCTCTCACAGATCATACGGGAATCGATTCCGATGAAGGTGCAGAAGACCGGAGGACATCCGGCGAAGCGCACGTTTCAGGCGATTCGGATTGAGCTTAACCGTGAACTGGAAGTACTTAAGGACAGCCTTGATGATATGATCGATCTGCTGAACCCGGGCGGACGGCTTTGCATCATTACGTTCCATTCGTTGGAGGATCGTATCGTCAAGACAAATTTTAAAAGAAATGAGAACCCCTGTACCTGTCCGCCGGATTTCCCGGTGTGTGTCTGCGGGAATGTTCCAAAGGGAACCGTTATTACGAGGAAGCCGATTCTGCCGGGAGAGAAGGAATTGGAGGAGAACTCAAGGTCAAAGAGCGCGAAGCTTCGTGTGTTTGAGAGGGAAGCGTGAAAAGAACTTCTAATGTCCGTGTCAGAGGACGATCTGTAAGGAAGTTTTAAGTTTCACGCGGTGAAGTGTGTATGAAAGCGGAGAGATCTGCGGTTGGAAAAGGAAGTGACAGCTATGAGAAATGAGACGGGAAGAGGGGGCGCGCAGACTGCGCCGCGTCGTCGGACTTACGAGAGGGATTATTATGTAGACGGTAACACAGTCCGCAGAGCAGAGGCAGCTCCGGTTCACAGACCGCAGCGCGAGCAGAGCGAAAGGCAGAAGCGTGAGCGCGAGGAGGAGCTTCGCGGCAAAAAGCGCGCGGCGAGACGGAATCAGGAACGCGAACTGCGCATGAGCAGAAGCTATGTGGCGTTCCTTACGATGGCAGTCGCCGTGTTTGGAGCTTTTGCGGGACTTTATATCCATATTCAGTCGGATGTGACGGCACGGATGAATACGATATCCAAGCTTGAGAGCCAGATCGCAGATTTGAAGGCGGATAATGACGAGGCATATAAGCGTATCAATACGGCGATCGATCTTGACAGTATCCGTAACACAGCGATGCTGCAGCTTGGTATGTGCTATGCGAAGGAGTCACAGATTATTTATTACTCTGTCGGAGACGACGATTACATGAATCAGTACAGCGAGATTCCGAGTGAGTAGGACAGGCAGGAGTTGCGATGGCAAAGAAGAAGAGAAAAACTCTGCTGAAATTTCCGAGGCGTATGCAGAAAAAGCTGATCGTTATGTTCGGCATCGTGGCGCTTATGCTGGTGGGACTGGTTGCAAGACTGATGTACATTGAGTACACAAGCGGAGAGAAATATGAGAAGATCGTGCTGTCACAGCAGGAATACGACAGTCAGACGATTCCCTATCAGCGCGGAGATATTGTAGATTCTAAGGGAACGGTAATGGCGACCAGTATCGCAGTCTACAACGTGATACTGGATTGCTCTGTTTTGACGAGCGACGAGAACTATATTGATCCGACGATTCAGGCTCTGGTAGAATGTTTTCCGGAGCTTACGGCAGATCAACTCTACGGCTACGTCAGGGATAACCCGGACGGTAAATATATTATATTGAAGAAAAAGGCTTCCTATGAGGAAATACAGCCGTTCATAGAAATGCAGGATGCCGAGAACGAGAAGGGAAAGAAGATCAATCCCAATATCAAGGGCGTGTGGTTCGAAAAGGAGTACCAGAGAGAATATCCGTATGGGTCGCTCGCAAGCGCCGTGATCGGGTTTACCGCATCGGGAAATGTCGGTGTCAACGGATTGGAAAATTATTACAATGACAAGCTTAACGGCATCAACGGCAGGCAGTATGGTTACTTAAATGCGGACAACAACTTTGAAAAGGTCATCAAACAGGCGGATAACGGAAGTAATGTGGTGATGACGATCGATGCGAACATTCAGTCGATTGTTGAGACAAAGATCGCGGATTTCAACGCTGCCTACACGAATGCATACCGGGAGGGTGACGCGGGGGCGTCGCACATCGGGGTAGTGATCATGGATCCGAACAACGGCGACGTGCTGGCGATGGCGAATTATCCGAACTTTGACCTCAGCAATCCGAGAGATCTTTCCGCATATTATACGGAGGAAGAACTTGCGCTGATGGATGATGACGCGAAGATGGACGCGTTAAATACATTGTGGCAGAATTTCTGTGTGACCTACACCTATGAGCCTGGTTCTACGGCGAAGCCGTTCACGGTGGCTGCCGGACTGGAGACGGGAACGGTATCGACAGGAGATACCTATTACTGTGACGGATATGAGCATGTGGGCGGTCATGACATACATTGTGTGAACCGGAACGGACACGGCATGCAGACATTGGAGCAGACGCTTATGAATTCCTGCAATGATGCGCTCATGCAGATGTCCTATAAGATCGGAAAGGATAATTTTGTCAAGTATCAGCAGCTTTTTGGGTTCGGACAGAAGACGAACATCGATCTGCCGGGAGAGACGCGGACGGATTCGTTGATTTTTACCTTGGATAATATGTCGCCGACGGATCTTGCGACAAATGTATTCGGACAGAACTTTAATACGACGATGATTCAGCTCGCAACGGCATACTGTTCGCTCGTGAACGGCGGGAAGCTCTATCAGCCGCATATTGTAAAACGCATTACGGATGAGAACGGCAATGTGATCGAGGAGATAAAGCCTACGCTGTTACGGCAGACCGTATCCGAGAACGCCTGCGAGACACTAAAGCAGTATATGTATTCGACGGTCACGTCGGGTACCGGAAATACAGCGAAGGTGGACGGATATTCGATGGGCGGCAAGACGGGTACGGCGCAGAAGATACCGCGTGACGGCGTCAATTATCTGGTATCGTTTATCGGATTCGCACCTGTGGAGGATCCGCAGCTTGTCATCTACTGCGTGGTCGATGAGCCGAATGCGGAGGAACAGTATCATAGTACTTTTGCACAGAACATCGTGCGCGAGATCTTAGAAGAAGTGCTTCCTTATATGAATATCTACCGTGATGAGGCGACGACCGGAATTCACTCCGGCTGGGATATCAAGGGGGAAGAAGCGGGAGCGCTTGCAATGACGGATATTGTAAATACAGAACTTCCGGTGGAGGATGGACTCACCGATGTGCCGAATACGACAGACCAACTTCCGGGGAATGAGGAGGGCGCCGATGCCGGAACAGCGCCGGAGGGAGACGGTACGCTCCCGCCCGCCGATACCGGAGGAACCTCCGATGCACCGCCTGCGGAGGGAGGAGAGAATCCGCCCGCGGACAATACCGGAGGCAGCCCGCCCGCGGAGGGCGCAGGGGACGGAACACCTGCAGATAATGCAGGAGATGCTCCGCCTGCAGATAACGCAGACATGCCGCCCGTCGTGACAGACGAGCCTGTAGAGGGAAACGGGCAGTAACAAATGATGTATAACCTCACGAAAGGATGAATAAAATTTCATGGAGAACTTTCGTGAGGTTTTGTATATGTCGGAAGAAAACATGTTTTATCGGAGTAAGACCTTTAACCGCAAAAAGATATTTATCATGTTTCTCGCGGTCTTTTTTGTACTGATGTTTTTGATCGGGAGGCTTGTGTATCTGATGATATTCTGTTCGGAATATTACGGACAGAAGGCGCAGGGTCTTCACGAGAGAGAACGTGATATTAAGGCGGCGCGCGGCAGAATTATAGATGCGAACGGAACGGTGTTAGCGACGAACAAGTCCGTCTGCACGATTTCGGTGATTCACAGCCAGATCGAGGAACCGGAGAAGGTCATTGACGCACTGGTAAAGGAACTGGGACTTTCGGAGGATGAGGTGCGCGGCAGAGTCGAGAAGGTCAGCTCGATCGAACGGGTCAAGACAAATGTAGACAAAGAAGTGGGCGATCGCATCCGTGCGTACGGACTTGCAGGCGTGAAGGTAGACGAAGATTACAAACGCTATTATCCATATGAGTCGATGGCGTCTTCTGTTCTCGGTTTTACCGGAGCAGATAACCAAGGGATTTTGGGCTTGGAGGTAAAATACGACTCCTATCTGCAGGGGACGAACGGGCAGATCTTAACGCTTACCGACGCGCGGGGCATCGAGATCGAGAATGCGGGAGAGACACGGATGGAGCCGGTCAACGGCTACGATTTGTGTATCTCCATGGATGTCAATATTCAACAGTACTGTGAGCAGGCTGCGGAGAAGGCATGCAGAAAGAAGCAGGCGGACAGCGTGTCTATCATTGTCATGAATCCGCAGAACGGCGAGCTGATGGCGATGGTAAATTATCCGGAATTTAATCTGAATGAACCGTTCACGCTGACGAACGAGATGCTTTCCGGCGTGGCGGATGCCTCGGTGCTTTCTGCGGAGGAAAAGCAGGATCTTTTGAACCAGATGTGGAGAAATCAGTGCATCAGCGATACTTATGAGCCGGGGTCGACATTCAAGATTATTACGGCAGCTGCGGCGCTTGAGGAGGGGGTCGTCTCACTCAACGACCAATTTTACTGTCCGGGCTACAAGATGGTGGAGGACAGAAGAATCCGCTGTGCCAAGACGAGCGGTCACGGGGCGGAGACGTTTGAGACGGGAATCATGAATTCGTGCAACCCGGTATTTATTGAACTGGGCGAGCGGCTCGGTGTAGACAATTATTACAAATATTTTAAACAGTTCGGGCTGCTTCAAAAGACGAATATCGATCTCCCGGGCGAGGCGGCGACGATCATGCATAAGAAGGAAAATGTCGGTCCGGTGGAACTTGCCACGATTTCCTTCGGTCAGTCCTTCCAGATTACCCCGATACAGCTCGTGACGACTGTTTCTTCTATTATAAATGGGGGAACACGCGTCACGCCGCATTTCGGTGTGGAGATTCGGGATGAGAAGGGAAATCTGGTCGAGAAACTAAAATACGATACCACAGAAGGAATCTGCACGGAAGAGACATCGGAGACGATGCAGTATCTGTTGGAAAAGGTCGTCTCCGAGGGCGGCGGCAAGAATGCAAAGATCGAGGGGTACTCGATTGGCGGCAAGACGGCGACTTCACAGACGCTGCCTCGAAGCGAGCACCGTTACATATCGTCGTTTCTGGGGTTCGCTCCGGCGGACGATCCGCAGGTTCTGGTGCTTGCAATTATAAGAAATCCGCAGGGAGTCTACTATGGAGGTACGATTGCTGCTCCGGTCGTGAAAGAAATTATGGAAAACATTTTGCCCTACCTTGATAAATCGTGAAAAATAACGTATACTAGATGGGTTAAATAGCGAGATAAAATACATGAGGTGTTTATTTATGACGTATGAAATCGTAATTCCGGTAATTGTATCCTTTGCAATCAGCGCTTTGCTTGGTCCGATCGTCATTCCGTTTCTGCGGAGGCTTAAAGTAGGGCAGACCGAGCGGAAGGAGCTGGAATCCCATCTGAAGAAAAACGGCACGCCGACGATGGGCGGACTGATGATACTGGCGAGTATCGTGATAACTTCCGTATTCTATGTGAAGGATTATCCGAGAATCGTCCCGATTCTGTTTATGACGGTCGGATTCGGCGTAATCGGATTTTTGGACGATTATTTAAAGGTCGTGCTCCGCAGATCGGACGGACTGCTTCCGTGGCAGAAGATGCTTTGTCAGATCGTGGTTACGACTGTTTTCGCCGTCTATATGGTGCGGTACGCGGGAATCTCTCTTTCTATGCTGATTCCGTTTTCGGGCGGCAAGTACTTAGACCTTGGCTGGCTTGCGATTCCTGTGCTGTATATTGCCGTGATCGGCACGGTGAACGGAACGAATTTTACGGATGGTCTGGACGGTCTGGCTTCCAGTGTGACGATTATGGTCGCGACCTTTTTCTCGGTCGTGGCGATCGGTACGAATGCGGGGATCGCTCCGATTACCTGTGCGGTCGTGGGTGCTCTGCTCGGGTTCCTTCTATTTAATGTATATCCGGCGAGCGTCTTTATGGGTGATACAGGGTCGCTGGCGCTTGGAGGCTTTGTGGTATCGACGGCGTATATGATGCAGATGCCGTTATTTATCCTGATTGTGGGACTGATCTATCTTGTTGAGGTGCTTTCTGTCATCATTCAGGTGACGTATTTTAAGAAGACGGGCGGCAAGCGCATTTTCCGTATGGCACCGATCCATCATCATTTTGAACTTGGAGGATGGTCGGAGACAAGGGTAGTAGCAGTATTCTCAATCGTGACGGCGATCCTTTGTATGATAGCGTTGTTAGCACTGTGAGAAGAAGTTCTAAGACGACGCACCAGTGGGTGCATCGCCTAAGAACTTCTAATCTCACGTTAGAAGAACGCAAAAGCAGCGTTCTTCGGAATTATAAAGCGAAAAGAAAACGAAGACAGGCAGAATAGAGGTGTAGAATATGGATTTGACAGGCAGGACGGTTCTTGTGGTCGGTTCCGGGATAAGCGGAGTGGCAGCCGCAGAGCTTTTGAAGAAGAAACAGGTAAAGACGATATTGTTTGACGGCAATCGCGATCTGGACATCGCGGCGCTGCGGGAAAAGCATTCGGTGTTTTCTGATATGGAAATTCTGTTGGGAGAGCTTTCCGAGGCGGATATGGAACGCTTTGATCTTGTGGTCTTAAGCCCGGGCGTTCCGACAGACCTTCCGATGGTAAATGCCGTGAGGGAGCGGGGAATCCCGATCTGGGGAGAGATTGAGCTTGCTTACTTTTTTGCAAAGGGACGTGTGGCGGCGATTACCGGAACGAACGGCAAGACGACGACAACGGCGCTTACCGGAGAGATTATGGCGAACTATTATAAGGACGTGAAGGTGGTCGGGAATATAGGAATTCCTTATACTTCCGTGGCGGCGGAGACGACGGACGAGACGGTGACGGTCGCGGAGATCAGCAGTTTCCAGCTTGAGACGATCCACACGTTTCATCCGGCAGTGTCTGCCATATTGAATATCACGCCGGATCATCTGAACCGTCATCACACGATGGAATGTTATATTGAGACGAAGGAGCGCATTGCTAAGAATCAGGATGCGGGCGATACCTGCGTGCTGAATTACGAGGATGAGGTGCTGCGTGCGTTCGGGGAGCAGCTTAAGACGAACGTACTGTTCTTCTCGAGTGAGAGAAAGCTGGCGAAAGGTCTTTATCTGGACGGCGGGGACATTTTTTATGCAGACGGAACCGGGACGGCAAAGATTATCAATGTGAACGAGTTAAATATTCTTGGAAAGCACAATTACGAGAATGTGATGGCAGCGTGCGGTATGGCGATTTCCCTTGGTGTGCCGATTCCTAAGATCGTGGAGGTCTTAAAGCGGTTTGAGGCGGTCGAGCACCGGATTGAGTACGTGACAGAAAAGCGTGGTGTGAAGTTTTACAATGATTCTAAGGGAACAAATCCCGATGCGGCGATCAAGGGTATCTGCGCGATGAACCGGCCGACCTTTCTGATCGGAGGCGGCTATGATAAGCAGTCGGAGTATGACGAGTGGATCGAAAGCTTTGGCGGCAAGGTCAAAAAGCTGGTGCTCATCGGGCAGACGAGAGAGAAGATTGCAGAATGTGCCAGAGAGCACGGGTTTACGGACATCGTGCTGTGCGATACCTTGGAGGAAGCAGTTGATGTATGCTACAGGAATGCCGTGCAGGGAGATGCAGTGCTCCTGTCGCCTGCATGCGCGAGTTGGGGAATGTTCAAGAATTACGAGGAACGCGGACGCATCTTTAAGGAATATGTGCGTGCTCTAAAAGAGGAATGACGGGTGACAACAAATTCTAAGAGAGGTTTTTAATGGCGCGAGGGCAGGAAAAAGAAAAAAAGCAAAAACCAATTCGATATTTTGACTACAGCCTGCTGTTCCTGATTATATTTCTGCTGTGCTTTGGACTGATCATGCTTTACAGTACCAGTTCTTACTATGGTTCTACCAGATTTGGCGACGCAGCATATTATCTGAAAAAGCAGCTGTTTGCCACGAGCCTTGGAATCGTCGCGATGATTATCGTATCGCGGATTCCCTACCGGTTCTGGATGAATGTAAGCGGGGTGGCGTATCTTGCGGCGCTGGGACTTTGTACTTTCGTTATTTTCGGCGGAAGAGAGGTAAAGGGACAGGCGCGCTGGATCTACATAGGACCGCTGTCATTCCAGCCGTCCGAGTTCGCAAAGCTTGCGGTCATTATCTTTCTGGCGCTGATTATCTATAAGACCTCCAAGCAGGTCGGGGAATTTAAAACGTTGGTGAAGGTCATGCTTATTGTGCTTCCCATCGTCGGCGTGGTCGCATATAATAACTTAAGTACAGCGATTATTATCCTCGGTATCGCGGTGTGTATGCTGTTCGTGGCAAGCCCCAAGTATTCGCATTTCCTTTTCGTAGGTCTTGCCGTGCTTGTGGTGGGCGTGGTCTTTATCGCGCTGGCGAGTTACCGCGCGGAGCGGATCCAGATCTGGCTGCACCCGGAGGAGTATGAGAAGGGCTACCAGACGCTGCAGGGTCTTTACGCGATCGGTTCCGGCGGATTGTTCGGAAAAGGTCTTGGAGAAAGTATGCAGAAGCTCGGGTTCATCCCCGAGGCACAGAATGATATGATTTTCTCGGTCATCTGTGAGGAGTTGGGATTATTCGGTGCGGTCTGTCTTATTCTTTTGTATCTGTTAATGATCTGGCGGTTCATGGTGATTGCCAACAATGCGGCGGATCTGTACGGTGCGCTTCTTGTAGTTGGAATCATGGCGCATATTTCGATTCAGGTGGTGCTTAATATCGCCGTTGTGACGAATACCATCCCGAATACCGGAATTTCCCTTCCGTTTGTCAGCTACGGCGGAACATCGATTCTGTTCCTGCTTTCGGAAATGGGGCTTGCGCTGTCCGTATCACGGGGGATTACATTTGAGGTTACCTGATTATGATTAGAGAGCAGAGAAGAAGAAAAAAAAGAAGAAAGATCGGTCTGATGGTTTTTCTGATCTTTGTGCTGCTTCTGGCACTGGCGGCGCTTGTGGTCTGGAAGGTGTTTACCGTGGAGAACGTGGAGGTGGAAGGCAATGAACTCTATTCCTCCGGGCAGATCGAGCAGCTCGTTCTAAATGACGAGTATTCATGGAATTCACTCTATGTTCTGCTTAAGTATCGGTTTGTGGATATGGGGGAGGTACCGTTCGTCGATACGATGGAGGTGAAGCTTAAGAACCCGCATACCGTACAGATTTCGGTCTACGAGAAGGGGATTTTGGGCTGCCTCTACATTGAGTCCATCGGACAGTATGCATATTTCGATAAAGACGGCTTTGTCGTTGAGACTTCCACGGAAGAAATTCCGGATGTTCCAAAGGTCACGGGCGTTACCTGTGAGGAGGTCGTGCTCTACGAACAACTTCCGCTGGAACGCGGGGAGGTACTTAAAGATCTTTTGAATCTGACGCAGATACTGAAGAAATACGATCTTCTGCCGCAGGAAATCCACTACGACGATAAGCTCATGCCGACGCTGGACTATGGCGGAACGCGCGTGGTTGTCGGATCGGAGGATTATCTCTCGCAGAAGGTGGTGCGGCTGTCGGCAATCCTGCCGCAGTTATCGGGGCTTTCGGGAACTTTGTATCTGGATACGTGGACACCCGATACGACGGATATCGTTTTTGAGAGGGATGAGTAATCCTTTTTTGTACAAAAAATGAAAAAATCAGTTGATTAATTGAAAGAAAAATTATATTATAGTGTATATGAGTTTAAAAACGGGTATTGCGTGCGTTTTGACTCATCTGATATTTGACAGAGAGTGGAACAGAAGGCGTTGTACGCCGGACGGTTCGTTGATAGATGGTGCGGCTTGGCATCACTTTACCAAGGGATATAATTAATGGGAGAGAATGAAGGAGGAACTACCTTGCTGGAGATTATGACAACAGAAGCAGATACCAGTGCAAAGATTATTGTAATCGGGGTTGGAGGAGCTGGTAATAACGCTGTAAATAGAATGATTGATGAGAATATCGGCGGAGTGGAGTTCATCGGAATCAATACCGATAAGCAGGCGCTTACCCTCTGTAAGGCGCCTACTCTGATTCAGATCGGCGAGAAGCTCACTAAGGGACTCGGCGCAGGCGCACAGCCTGAGATAGGCGAGAAAGCGGCAGAGGAGAGCATGGAAGAACTTTCTTCCGCGGTAAAGGGTGCAGACATGGTATTCGTTACCTGTGGTATGGGCGGCGGAACCGGGACAGGAGCCGCGCCGGTCGTTGCGAAGATCGCGAAGGAGCAGGGAATCCTTACGGTCGGTGTTGTGACGAAGCCGTTCAAGTTCGAGGCAAAGCAGCGTATGGTGAATGCGCTTTCCGGTATTGACCGTTTGAAGGACAGCGTCGATACCTTGATTGTGATACCGAATGATAAGCTGCTCGAGATCGTGGACAGGCGTACCACGATGCCGGACGCATTGAAGAAGGCGGACGAAGTGCTGCAGCAGGCAGTGCAGGGAATCACAGACCTGATTAACCTTCCGGCACTCATTAACCTTGACTTTGCGGATGTCTCGACCGTCATGAAGGACAAGGGGATGGCGCATATCGGTATCGGAAACGCCAAGGGAGACGATAAGGCGATTGAGGCGGTTAAGCTTGCCGTTGCCAGCCCGTTACTTGAGACGACCATCAGTGGCGCTACGCATGTCATTATCAATATTTCGGGAGATATTTCCCTTATGGATGCGAACGATGCGGCAAGTTACGTGCAGGATCTTGCCGGAGACAATGCGAATATTATCTTTGGTGCGAAGTATGACGAGTCCATGACAGACGAGGCGACGATCACGGTCATCGCGACCGGACTGGAGAATCCGTCGGGCAACAGCAAGATTATGCCGAAGCTCAACTATGCGAATTCCGCGCCGACCAGACCTGTATCGGGGGCATCAATGGGCAGACCGATGACGACGGGAACCACCGCCGGATACACAGGGGCGGGACAGACGGCCGGACAGCCGACGCCTGTGCCTGCGTTCACAGGGATTCAGAAGCCGCGTCAGCCGGAGAGCACGGTACCGCAGATGGATATTAAGATTCCGGATTTCTTAAAGAATTCCCGCAAATAAGCGGCAGGAACGTATACATGAAATGCAAAGAGACTGTTTTCGGACAGTCTCTTTTTGTGTGTCGAAAAAGGCGGACGACTTCGTAATTTGGCGGACTCTTTTTTGACAAAAATTATGACAGCAAGGAACTATAATAGGAATCATGTCAGAGAAAAATCGAGGTGAGAAGAGATTTATGTATTCTATGCGGATGTATTCCTGCTTTGGAATTTTCTGATGGATTTTATTGCGTTCGCCGGAACGAATCTGTTTTTGAAACGCGGCAGGAAATATCGTTTTCTGCTTTTAGGGGCGGCGGTGTCAGCATTTCTTAGCATGGTCTGCCTGCTTGCGGTGAAGAATTATATGCTGTATTGTCTGGTGACGCATTTCCTGATCAACACTGCGATGATACGAATTGTTTTTGGCAGATGCAGCGCAAAGACTTTTCTGGAAAATTGGGCGGTGACTTATCTGATCGTTATTCTGCTCGGAGGAATGATGGAGTGGCTTGGCGGAAGCGGGGCGCTTGCACGAAATCTGCTGTTGGCAGTGCCGGCAGCAGCGCTCGGTGTGTACGGCGCTCTTTATTATCTTATGCGGCGGAGAAGTTTTGGAAACCATATGATGCGCGCGCAGATCAGGAAAGATGCGCGTTACATAGAGCTTGTTGCCTATTGGGACAGCGGAAATCAGCTTAGGGACCCTTATACCGGACAGGGAATCAGCATCATCAGTCAGGCGAAGGCGCGTGAATTCGTGGATGGGAAAAAGGACCGTATACGTTTTGTACCGTATCGTTCACTGGGGGAGACGGACGGACTTCTGGCGGTCCTCGATGTGGATGAAATGGTAGTGCAGGATGGCGAAAGAAAACAGAAATTTCGCCATATGGCGATTGGAATCGCGCAGAAAGGACTGCTCGAGGATAAGGCGTATGACATGATTCTGCATGCGTCGTTGGGATAGCAGCGTGAGAAGAAATCCGAATGCTTACAGCAAGGACTGTTTTGCAGAGAATATCTATGTCTCACGCACAAATTTGTGCCAGTGGACAGAAATTTGCAGGTGTTGGGGTTATTTTAAGAAAGGAATGGATGGATATGTACATAAAGTTGGCAGTTCCGGAATACAGGATACGGGGAGTATGGGCGGGAATCAGCCGCTTTTTTCTGAAAGAACAGGATGAAGTGCACTATATCGGAGGAGCGGAGGTTCTTCCGCCGCCGCTTGCGGGTGAGGAGGAGAGCGCCTGCATCCGGATGCTTGCGGGAGATGAGCCGGAGGCGGCGCGGGGAAAGCTTATTGAACACAATCTGCGTCTTGTGGTATACATAGCGAAGAAGTTTGACAACACGGGCGTCGGGGTGGAAGATTTGATCTCGATTGGAACAATTGGTCTGATCAAGGCGATCAATACTTTTAATCCGGAAAAAAATATCAAGCTTGCCACTTATGCGTCGCGGTGCATTGAAAATGAAATTCTTATGTATCTGCGCAGAAATAACAAGACGAAGCTGGAAGTCTCCATTGACGAGCCGCTCAATGTGGACTGGGACGGAAACGAACTTCTGTTGTCCGATATTCTCGGAACGGATGAGGACATCATCTACCGTGATATTGAGACGGATGTTGAACGAACGCTGCTGAAAAAAGCGATTGCACGGCTGTCCGGCAGGGAACGCATGATTATAGAACTGCGTTTTGGACTGAACTCCGCGAACGGAGAGGAAAAGACGCAGAAAGAGGTGGCGGATATGCTGGGGATTTCCCAGTCCTATATTTCGAGACTGGAGAAGAAAATTATGGGACGCTTAAAGAAAGAAATTGTCCGGTTCGAATAGTGCAGGAACCGCTTTTATGCAAATTCCATGTGTTTTCGGCAGTAAAATTGTGAAAAGAATGACAAGGGAAAAGAATTGTAACCGGAACTAAAACATAGTATAATTGTACTAGAAAGAGAAAGCTTGGGGGTAAGCATATGATACTTGAATTCTTAGGAGCAGCGCATGAGGTGACAGGAAGCTGTCATTATCTGAAGTTCGGAGAAAAGCATGTCCTTGTGGACTGCGGTATGGAGCAGGGCGCGGATCTCTACGTGAATCAGGAGATACCGGTGAATGCGGCGGCGATCGACTATGTGTTTGTGACACATGCGCATATCGATCATTCGGGACTTTTGCCGTTGTTATATAATCATGGTTTCCGCGGACAGATTTTTGCGACGAAGGCGACGCATCAGCTCTGCGAGATCATGCTAAAAGACAGCGCCCATATTCAGATGTTCGAGGCGGAATGGAGGAACCGTAAGGCAAAGCGTGCCGGAAAGCCGGAAGTTGTGCCGATGTACGACATGAATGATGCGATGGGAGTGCTCACGCATTTCGTATCCTGTGATTATCAGAGGGTTATGCAAATTTGTGAGGGGCTTAAGGTACGGTTTGTAGATGCCGGGCATCTGCTTGGTTCGTCAAGTATTGAAATGTGGGTCAGTGAGGAGACAAAAAGCGGCAAGCAAGAGCGCAAGCTCGTATTTTCCGGCGATATCGGTCCGGGAAACAGACCGCTCATCAAGGATCCGGAATACATAAAAGACGCGGACTATGTTGTGATGGAATCCACATATGGAGATCGTACTCACGCAGCACCGCCGGATTTTGCGGTGGAGCTTGCCAGAGTTATTGCAGATACGTTTTCACGCGGCGGCAATCTTGTGATTCCGGCATTTTCTGTCGGACGCACGCAGGAGATGCTTTTCTTTATCCGCCGAATCAAGATGGAGGAGATGTTAAAGGGCTATCCTGATTTTGAAGTGTATGTGGACAGCCCGCTGGCAGTGGAAGCGACGACCATTTTCAATAAGAACGTTGCGGACTGTTTTGGCGACAAAGCGATGGCGCTGGTCAACCAGGGAATCAACCCGATCAGTTTTCCGGGGCTTCGGATGGCGATTACAAGTGATGAATCCAAGATGATCAATTTTGATGAAAGACCGAAGGTTATCATATCTGCATCGGGTATGTGCGAGGCTGGGCGTATCAGGCATCACTTAAAGCATAACCTCTGGCGCAAGGATTCCACGGTGCTCTTCGTGGGCTATCAGGTTCCGGGAACGCTCGGAAATGCATTGCTCGGTGGGGCGAAGGAGGTGCATCTGTTCGGTGAGACGGTCGATGTCCAGGCGAAGATTGAGAATCTGCCGGGGATCAGCGGACATGCGGATGTGAACCAGCTCACAAAATGGATCGGTGCGTTTGAGACAAAGCCGAAGCGTGTGTTCGTCGTTCACGGTGAGGACAAAGTGACGGAGCAGTTCGCCGACCATATCCACAGGGAGTTAGGACTGGACGCTTATGCACCGTACAGTGGAGACACATTTGATTTGCTGACCGGAGCCTGCATAAAGGAAGGCTCCAGGGAGGCGGCAGTAGGGAAGAAGGCAAGTCGCGTGTCCAGCAATATCTTCGCAAGGCTGCTTGCGGCAGGCGAGCGTCTGATCGCCGTGATTCACAAGTGCGAAGGTATGCCGAACCGGGAGCTTGGCAAGTTCGCGGATCAGATCAACGAACTGTGCAAAAAGTGGGACAGATAGTGACGGCGTGCGGATGCGGGCTTACATGGAGAGATAGTTGCGGATGGATTTGAGCGCCGATTTTTCCAGGCGGCTGACCTGTGCCTGGGAAATATGGATTTCCTCCGCAACCTCCATCTGCGTTTTCCCTTCAAAAAAGCGCAGCTTTAAGATATAGTTCTCACGCTCGTTCAGGTGATCCATGGCATCGCTCAGCGACAGTTCTTCGATCCAGTTGTCCTCGCGGTTCTTTTTGTCGCTGATTTGATCCATGATGTAGAGTGTATCGCCACCGTCGGTGTACACGGGATCATAGAGGCTGACCGGGCTTTGTATCGCATCGAGTGCAAAGACGATTTCTTCCTTGGTCAGACCGGATTCCTTAGCAATTTCTTCGATGGTGGGTTCCTTGGAGGAGGTCTTAGCGAGAATCTCCCTGGTGTGGATTGCTTTGTAGGCGGTATCCCTTAAGGAACGGCTGACGCGGATCGAGTTGTTGTCGCGCAGATAGCGACGGATTTCCCCGATAATCATGGGAACAGCGTAGGTGGAGAATTTGACGCCCATAGTCGGATCGAAGTTGTCAATCGACTTGATGAGTCCGATGCAGCCGATTTGGAAGAGGTCGTCCACGTTTTCGTGGTTGCCGGAAAAGCGTTTGATGACGCTTAGAACAAGGCGGAGGTTCCCCTTGATGTATGTCTCGCGGGCTTTTGCATCTCCCTGCTTGATACGGACAAAGAGGTCTTCTTTTTCCTCCTCTTTTAAAATTGGGAGTTTGGCGGTATTGACACCGCAGATTTCAACTTTATATGAAGCCATGATGGGTTCCTCCAGAAATATTTTCTGTTAAAAAGGATGCTTCATTTGGAGGAATTTTATTCAGAGATTTTTCGGAAAGAAATACAGAAGAATATAGAAAAAAGGATGAAATTGTAGTATAAATAAATATAAAGTATCTGTGAAGGCATGAAACAGATATGCAGTAAAATGAGTGGGGCAGACAGGGTATGAAAGATCGAATTGATGAGAGAAATGAGAGAGAGCGGATTGCGAAGAGCGTTGTCAAGTTCTGGAATGTAAATTATATTCCAGTACCGCAGTATGACGAACCACAAACGGCAGAGGAACCGGAGGAAACGATGCATGACGACGCGGATACAGAGGATGTGATGACGCACGAGGAAGCTTACAACGTCACGACGGGTGCGTATTCAGGTGAATATGGCAAGAATTACGTCGAGGATGAAGTGACAAAGGGACAGATTGAGAAGATTCTTCATGAGAAGACAGAGGCGATTCGAAGCTTGTTCGAACAGAATGATGAGGAGAAATAGGCACGCAGGAATATTTTGGCATATAATAGAATAAGAAAGGCTGTTGGAGGCGTTTATGTCAGAAATAACGCTGCGTAAATATCACGGGCTGGGGAATGATTATCTGATTTACGATCCGAACCGCAATGACGATCTTCTGCAAGAGAGGCAGATTCAGGCACTATGCAAGAGGAACATCGGGGTCGGGGCGGACGGAATTCTCTATGGCCCTTTTTTTGTTGGGGAGGAGATGTGGGTAAGAATTTTCAATCCCGACGGAAGCGAGGCGGAGAAGAGCGGAAACGGTATCCGTATTTTCTCGAGATACTTAAAGGATGCAGGCTATGTCAAGGGAGAGAGTTATGTGCTGCACACGAAGGCGGGAGAGACGAGAGTGACGTTTCTGGACGATAATGGAGATTATATGCGTGTGGACATGGGATATCCGAAGTTCGTGGCGGGGGAGATCCCGGCAGTGGGCTTCGGGGAGGAGATTGTGAATGAAGCCATCTTTTTCGGCGACAATTTCTATAATGCAACCTGTGTCTCTATGGGAAATCCGAACTGTGTGCTGATGTTAGAGGAAGTGAATAAGAAGAAAGCGCTGCACCTTGGACCGTACGTGGAAAATTCACGGTATTTTCCGAACCGCATCAATATGCAGCTCTGTCAGGTGCTTGACCGAAATAATATTCAGATTGAAATTTATGAGCGCGGGGCGGGCTATACCTTTGCCTCGGGAACAGGAGCCTGCGCCGCAGCCGCGGCTTCGCACAGGCTGGGACTGGTGGATGAACGTGTGACGGTGCATATGCACGGCGGCAAGCTGCTGATTGAATTTGCTTCGGACGGAAGAATCGACATGACGGGTCCGGTGGTGTATATCGGGAGTATTACGCTGGCGGAACATTTTTTTGCGTAGTGCATTGTATTTTTTCTGGGATTATGATAAAGTGAGCACTAGCGAGTCAGTCTGCCAGCAGGATTGACAAGCGGCGAACGCTGATCATAGGCGCTTGCGCCTATGATCAAGCAGGGTTTGCTGTGAATGATCACAGCGATCTATCACGTCAGTTCGAGACCTTCCTGACGTAAAACAAAACTAAAGGAGAAAAGAATATGAGAAATCGAAAGGTACAATTCATTGTACAGGCCGCAATGATTGCGGCAATCTATGTCGTGTTGACTTATTTTATCAACGCGTTCAATCTTGCTTCCGGGGCGATCCAGGTCCGTATATCGGAGGCGCTTACCATCTTACCGTATTTCACACCGGCGGCCATCCCGGGATTGTTTGTGGGGTGTCTGCTTGCAAACCTTCTGACCGGTGCGACGATCTATGACATTGTGTTTGGAAGTCTGGCGACTTTGCTTGGCGCGGTCGGAACATATCTGCTGCGGAAGCATAAGTTCATGTGCACGCTTGCGCCGGTAGCATCCAATGTTATCATTATTCCGTTTGTTCTGCGCTACGGCTATGGACTTGTGATGGAGTACGGCGGAAGGGACTGGTCGATTCCGTTCTATATGCTGACCGTCGGAGCGGGAGAGGTCATCTGCTGCTGTATCTTAGGTACGATCCTTTTGAATGCACTGGCGAAGGTGCGCAATGTGATTTTCAGCCCGGAAAGCTGAACTGTTACGAATAAAATTCTGTGTATTGCCCTGGGAAGGCAGGGTGGCAGAAGGGAAGAGAGTACCGGCTATAGGTTCAACCTATAGCCGGTACTCTTTTTTACATATTAGACAGGAGGGAATTTCCGTGCTACGATTTCATTGTAATCAAGTAGGAATTGTATAGTATGAGGTAAAGCAAAACAAGGAGGAAAATCTTGCACGGCCTGCCGGGCGTTGCTCCTGCAACAGGCACACGCCATGCAGGCATGGCAGGCATTTTGCTCCGCAAAACAAGGAGGATCATCATTATGGGAAAAGCATTAAAGGAAAGAAAGTTGAGATTTGAGACATTGCAGCTTCATGTAGGGCAGGAGGAAGCAGACCCGGCTACCGGCGCGAGAGCCGTACCGATCTATCAGACGTCATCTTATGTGTTTGACAACAGCGCACATGCGGAGGCGCGGTTCGGGCTGGCGGATGCTGGAAATATTTACGGAAGACTGACAAATCCGACCGAGGATGTGTTTGAGCAGAGAATTGCAGCGCTTGAGGGCGGTGTGGCGGCGCTTGCAGTATCTTCCGGCGCGGCGGCGATTACATATGCACTCCAGAATCTGGCGCATGCAGGGGAGCACATCGTGGCGGCAAAGAATATTTACGGCGGTACATACAATCTGCTGGCACACACATTTCCGGAGTACGGAATCACGACAACCTTCGTCGATCCGTTCAATTATGAGGAAGTGGAAAATGCAATTTTGGAGAATACGAGAGTGATTCATATTGAGACGCTCGGCAATCCCAATTCCGATGTGGTAGATATTGAAAAGCTGGCAACAATCGCACACGCACATAAGATCCCGCTGGTGGTAGACAATACCTTTGCAACGCCTTATCTGGTGCGCCCGATTGCGTATGGCGCAGACATCGTCGTACATTCCGCGACGAAGTTCATCGGAGGTCACGGAACGGCAATCGGCGGTGTGATTGTGGACAGCGGAAAGTTTGACTGGGAGGCGAGCGGAAAGTTCCCGTCACTGACAGAGCCGAATCCAAGCTACCACGGCATCAGCTTTACAAAGGCGGTCGGCGCGGCGGCATTTGTCACGAAAATTCGTGCGATTCTCCTTCGCGATACGGGAGCAACGGTGTCGCCGTTCCATTCCTTCCTGTTTCTGCAGGGATTGGAAACGTTGTCCTTGCGCGTCGAGCGGCATGTGGAGAACGCATTGAAGGTCGTGGAATACTTAAACGCAAATCCGAAGGTGGAAAAGGTGCATCATCCTTCCGTATCTGACGATCCGGTACAGAAGGAGCTTTATAAGAAGTATTTCCCGAACGGCGGAGGTTCGATTTTTACTTTTGAAATCAAAGGGGACGAGCAGACGGCAAAGGATTTCATCGACCATCTGGAACTGTTTTCACTGCTTGCCAATGTGGCGGATGTAAAATCCCTTGTGATTCATCCGGCATCCACGACGCATTCCCAGCTTACGACGGAGGAGCTTTTGGAGCAGGGAATCAAACCGAACACGATCCGTCTGTCCATCGGAACGGAAAATATTGACGACATTATCGAGGATTTGGAGGAAGCATTTGCGGCAGTGTAGGGGCATTTGCGGCAGTGTAGGATTGCGCTTGCCAGAATGTATAGATGCGGGTATACTTTTTCTATCAGATTTTGAGAAAAGGGAGAGCGTCGGTTATGCGTTTATTGATTGTAAGACACGGGGACCCGGATTACGAGAGGGATTCTCTGACGAAGAAAGGATGGAGGGAAGCGGAGCTTTTAGCCAGGCGGCTGTCGAAGCTTACGGTGAAAGACTTTTATGTATCGCCGCTTGGGAGAGCGAGGGATACGGCTTCCCTGACATTAAAGAAGATGAACCGCACGGCGGAGGAATGCCAGTGGCTCAGGGAGTTTGATGTAAGGATTACGCGTCCTGACCGCCCGGATGCAGAGAGTATTGCATGGGATTGGCTTCCGCAGGACTGGACGAAGGAGGAGAGGTTCTGGCGGAGGGAGCTGTGGGCGGCAAACGAGGTGATGCAGGCGGGAACGACACAGGGAACGCACGACGGAAACGGTATACGGATTGCAAGGAGCGCGGAGGGTGGAGCAGGTGCAGAGTACGACTGGGTGGTGCAGAATCTGGATGCGCTGCTCGCCGAACACGGGTATGTCAGAGACGGCGCGAATTACCGTGTGGAGCGTGCGAACCGCGACACACTTGTGTTCTTCTGTCATTTCGGTCTGGAATGTGTGCTTCTGTCGCATCTGATGAATGTGTCGCCTATGGTGCTGTGGCATCACACCTGCGCGGCGCCGACTTCTGTGACGACCGTCTATACGGAAGAGCGCAGAAAGGGAATCGCATCTTTCCGCATCTGTGGCTTCGGGGACATCTCGCATCTGTATGTCGGCGACGAGGAACCTGCGTTTTCGGGGCGGTTCTGCGAGACGTATGACAGCGAGGAACGGCATGACTAGAAGCACCTTGCCTGCCATGATTTTCCGGTATGATTCGTGTACCTTCCATGTTACAATCATTTTGTAACAAAGACGTAATAAGTTTGTAACAATATAGGAGGTACAGAATGAAGAGAGCAGTGTTTTTTGCAGCAGCAATGATGATGGGACTGACGTTTATGGGACAGACGAGCGGGGTGCAGGCTGCGACTGTGAATACGAATACGATAAAGAAGGTCGTCATGGCGAATGGCAGCACGTTGAAGGAATGTCTTGAGTCATTGGAGAAGCAGCAGTTTGGAAATTGTGTGGTTATCACGCTTCCATGCAATCCAGGCGCAGGAGAGAAGCCGGAGACGCCGGACGACGGCGCACCGGAGAACAAGCCGGGGATGCCGGATGACAGCAAGCCGGAGACACCGGACGACAGTGCACCGGAGAACAAGCCGGGAACGCCGGATGACAGCAAGCCGGAGCTGCCGGACGACAGCGCACCGGAGAACAAGCCGGGACAGGAGGAAGGCATTGAGACAGAGTATCATGCGTATGTGCTCCGTGTCGTGGAACTGGTCAATGAGGAGCGCGCGAAGGCGGGATTAAAGCCTGTCACTCTGCAGAAAAATATTTCCGCAGCGGCGCAGGTGCGCGCACAGGAGACAGAGGTTTCCTTCTCGCACACCAGACCGGACGGAACGAAGTTTACAACCGCGCTTGCGCAGGCAGGCGTGACATATCGCGGCGCAGGAGAGAATATCGCGTGGGGGCAGCGGACGCCGGAGCAGGTAATGAACGGCTGGATGAACAGCGCCGGACACCGCGCGAATATTCTCAACGAGAAATTTACATCCATCGGCGTAGGCTACTATCAGAATGCAGCGGGAACAAATTACTGGACGCAGTTGTTCACGTACTAGTATGACGCGCATGATTGCACGCTGAAAGCATAACAAAGAATGCACTGTGGAAGGATAAATGCCACAGCGCATTCTTTTTCTATTGTTAAATTGCCATCTTATGGTATAATGTACGCGTATGCAATGAGCAGTGTCAGGGCGAGGCAAGACAAGCCGCTGTGCTTGCACAGAGAGGATTGTCTTGGTGAGAACTGATAGTGCGAAGCACGTGAACGAGCGGGCTTAGCACGCGAGTTCGCACTGCGGGGTAAATTACTTTTAGTGGAGCGATAGCGCTAACCGCCCGCAAGTAAACATTGCTATGAAAAAAGAAAAGGAATATTGGAAATGAAGAAAATATTAGATTTGATTACAGATGAAGTGACACAGGCATTTGTTTCCTGCGGCTACGACTCCAAATACGGAAAAGTTACGCTGTCCAACCGTCCGGATCTCTGCGAATATCAGTGCAACGGCGCGATGGCTGCAGCAAAAGAATATAAGAAAGCGCCGTTTATGATCGCGGACGAAGTAGCAGCAAAGCTTTTGACAAACGATATGTTTTCCATGGTAGAATCCGTAAAGCCCGGTTTCTTAAATTTTAAATTGAGTGAGACATATCTGGCGGAATATGTGAAAGAGATGCAGAAGGATGAAGGACGTTTTGGCTGTGAGGAGACGAAAGCGCCTAAGACCATCATGATCGATTACGGCGGACCGAATGTGGCGAAGCCGCTTCATGTCGGACATCTGCGCTCCGCGATCATCGGCGAGAGCATCAAGCGTATCGGCCGTTTTATGGGACATAAGGTCATCGGCGACGTACATCTCGGCGACTGGGGCTTACAGATGGGGCTTATTATCACGGAGCTTAAGGAGCGAAGACCGGAGCTTGTGTATTTTGACGAGAGTTATACGGGAGACTACCCTGTGGAAGCGCCGTTTACCATTTCCGAGCTGGAGGAGATTTATCCGACGGCGAGCGGCAAATCAAAGGAGGACGCTTCCTATAAGGAAGCTGCGATGCAGGCGACCTACGAACTGCAGCATGGCAGAAAAGGCTATCAGGCGCTGCTTACGCATATTTTGAATGTTTCCGTGACGGACTTAAAGCGCAATTACGAGAATCTGGATGTTTCCTTTGATCTGTGGAAAGGGGAATCCGACGCACAGCCGTACATCCCGGATATGGTGCAGAAGATGAAGGACGACGGATTTGCCTATATCAGCGACGGAGCGCTTGTCGTAGATGTAAAAGAGGACGCGGACACCAAGGAGATTCCGCCGTGCATGATCTTAAAGTCCGACGGCGCGTCTCTTTACAACACGACCGATCTGGCGACGATTGTCTGGCGAATGAAGGATTACAATCCAGACAAATTGATTTATGTCGTGGACAAGCGGCAGGAGCTTTATTTTACACAGGTGTTCCGCTGCGCGAGAAAGACGGGGCTGGTAAAGCCGGAGACGGAACTTCAATTTCAGGGCTTCGGCACGATGAACGGCAAGGACGGCAAGCCTTTTAAAACGCGCGAGGGCGGCGTGATGCGTCTGCAGTATCTGCTTGAAAGCGTCAACGAGGAGATGCTCAAAAAGATTACCGAGAACCAGAAATCCAAGGAAAATCTGGACATCAGCGAGGCGGAGGCGAAGGAAACGTCTAAGATGATCGCGCTTGCAGCAATCAAGTACGGCGATCTTTCCAATCAGGCGAGCAAGGATTACATTTTTGATATCGACCGATTTACGTCGTTTGAGGGAAATACGGGTCCTTATATCCTCTATACGATCGTGCGCATCAAGTCCATTCTGAACAAGTATCATGGCATGGGGAAGGACGAGAGCGGTGCGGATATTGCGGCTGCACATTCGCAGAGCGAGAAGAATCTGATGCTTGTGCTCTCAGGTTTCAATTCGATGATGGAGACTGCTTACGAAGAGACGGCGCCGCATAAGATCTGCTCCTATATCTATGAGCTCGCCAATGCGTTCAACAGCTTTTACCATGAGACGAAGATCATGTCGGAGGAGAATGAGACGGTACAGAAATCCTACATTCAGCTTCTGACCTTGACGAAGTCGGTGCTTGAGACATGCATTCATCTGCTTGGCTTTGAGGCGCCGGAGCGGATGTAGATGTGACAGACAATTCCGGAAAGTGAAAAAGAGGTGCAGCAGCATGAAGCGGATTTGCTTCATGCTGCTGCACCTTCATTTGTTTTATGAAATAGATCGTTGTGTCTGTTACGCCGTATATTTTTCGACAAGCGCGTTGAGCGCGTCCCGATGCGTTTCGATCCATTTGTCGTAAGTCGTTTGTTCCGCCGCGACCATTTTGCCAAGCTCGACGAGGAACAACGGAATCTCCGTCACGGCGATTGCCTTTCCGGTATCGGCAATGCATTCCTTCCCCTGCAGGGCGCATCCGCCGACGAAAATTGCAAACGCAGGCTTCGGACCGTCCGGCGTCTGTTTGACTGCGCCGCGGAAACCGATGTCTCCTGTCTGATGTGCGGCGCAGGAGGACGGGCAGCCGGAAATGTGAATTTTCGGAAGAACGCCGTCCGCAAAGTTTTCTTTCCGCACAGCCTCGACGCAGAGACGGAGAAGCGCTTGGGAATCACCGATACCGACCTGACAGATGGAGTTGCCGACGCACGCGACAGATGTCTCAAAAAGCGTATTTGCACCGTCCGCAGTATGCGCGAGAACTTCCCCTGCCTCGTCTGCGGTGCAGTTGATGACATAAAGACCCTCCTCCGCGGTGAGGCGGATCTCAACATCCTCCATAGCGGAAATCAGGTCGTAGAGTTCTTTTATCTTGGCGGGGGAGAGAACTCCTCCGATCGGTTGATAGAAAACAGCGTAAAGCCCGTCCTGCTTCTGGGCAGTCACGCGTCGGTCTGTCACCGAAGAGCCGCTGCCCTTTTTCTTGATTTTGGGGATGACCGGGTCGATATCAAGCTTTTCGGAGGCGAGAACATTGCTTAATTTCTCGTTGTATGCAGCGATAAATCCCTCCGTCCCAAGCGTATCCTGCATGAAGCGCGTCCTTGCGCGGCCGCGGTTCTCGTAATTGCCGTAGGTGGTGAACGTGTCTACCATTGCCTTGATGTAGTAGAGAATCTTCGCCGGTTCCACGGCGGTCGCGACACATGCGCCGAGGCTTGGCTTATTTCCGAGTCCGCCGGCGGCGTACACGTCGAAGTTCCCATCCGGTCTTGCGACAAAGCCGAGGTCGCGGAAGGTCGCGTGCGGTTCATTGGCAGGCGAATTGGAAAAGCAGACCTTCAGCTTGCGCGGGAACTTTACGGCTTTGATAAAGCCCATCAGGTACTCGCCTGCTTCCTGCGCGTAGGGGAGCACGTCGAAATATTCATCTGCCTGTACGCCGGAGAGCGGGGACGCCATGATGTTGCGCGGAAAATCGCCGCCGCCGCCGCGGGAGATCATTCCGACCCTCCAGGCCTTGTCGATCAACTCGCAGAGATCCTCAGCTTCCAGATTGTGAAGCTGGATCGACTGGCAGGTCGTGAGCTTGATGAAATCAATGTGATACTGTTCGCACACGTCGGCGACAAATTTCAGACGCTCCTTTGTGAGCTGACCGCCCGCCATGCGCAGGCGGAGCATATGCTTTTCGCCGCCGCGCTGAGCGTAGCTTCCGAAGCCGCCGGAAAAGCCTTTGTACTCCGGTACGGTCATCTCCTTATTGTGAAATTTCATTGTCTTTTCTTTGAATTCTTCCAGGTCAGGAAGAAACTCCGTCAAATAATCCCTGGACATACAATCCTCCTTGTTTTGCACGTTTATACAAGTACGTTGACTCGCTTGCGCTCATTATATTGTGTGCAAAGGCAGCACACAATCATCATTCGCCGCTCTTCGAACATGCAAGCATGTTCTCTTCGCTTGCGCTCATTATATCATGTTTAATTTTGTGATTCCATAAAATACGAAAAATTATACAAGATCGCAAATTCTTTTCTAAAATCCAGTCATAAAAAATGAGACAAGTCATAGAATTAGACATAGCAGAGAGGGAGATAAGGAGGCGATACGGTGCATGGAAATTGCGAAAATTTTTCCGGGATGTCTGCGGGATGCTCTTGCGGGGGACGACTGGCAGGAGGGGCTGGAAGAAATACGTGTCCGTGTGGGACGACCTGTGGAATTTCTTTATGACACGGGAAATAAATATCTGCTGCGGAAAGAGGCGGGCGGCGTGTTTGCCGGGGCGCGGTACGGGGAAGTATACGGGGAAGAGAGCGGGATGCGTATGGCGGATATTGCGGAGATGCTCAATTATATCAGTAACTATTCGCTCTATGCGTACAGCGAGGAAGTAAAGCAGGGATATATTACGATCGAGGGAGGACACCGCATCGGACTTGCAGGAAGCGTTGCGCGGGAAAACGGTGAAATTTCCGCGGTACACCATGTCGCATTCTTAAATATCCGTATCGCCCATGAAAAAAAGGGATGTGCAGAAGAGGTCATGCAGTTTATACGGGATGGAGACAGCGTCTATAATACGTTGCTTCTCTCGGAGCCGGGAGCGGGAAAAACGACGCTTCTAAGGGATTGTATCAGACTGCTCTCTACGGGAACTAAGGAAGTACAGGGAGTGAAGGTGTGCGTTGTGGACGAGCGCTCGGAGATTGCGGCGTGTCATCTTGGCGTTCCACAAAACGATTTAGGACCGCGCACGGATGTGTTAGACGGCTGCGGCAAAGCAGAAGGGATGCGGATGCTGCTGCGCGCTATGTCGCCGCAGGTGATCGCAGTAGACGAGCTTGGCGGCAGGGAAGATTTTCTTGCGGTGGAGCAGGCGCTTTATTCCGGGAGCAGGGTGATCGGTACGATACATGCGGGGAGCGTCCGCGAACTATCAGAAAAACCATTTTTACAAGACTGGGTGGGAAGGCAGATGTTCGGGCGTTACATATGGATCAGGCGCACGCCGGGCGGCGGGCGGTGTACGCAGGTATTCGACGCGCATATGGAGAGATTATGCTGAAATTGATCGGAAGTATATTCATCGTGACGGCGGCGGCCGGCATCGCAGGAAGTTTCAGACGGGAGCTGGCAGACCACCTTGCCGTGCTGTATGAACTTAAGAGGCTCTTTGTGGATCTATCGTGCGCGGGGAACGGCACGCTGCAGCCGGTTGAGGTTCTGCTGGGCTGCTTTGTGCGCACACAGGATGTCCGCCTGAATGAAATCTGTGCCGAAATTGCCGGGCGCCTGATGGAAAAGCGTGAGGGACAGGGCGAAGAGGTGTGGAGGAAGGTGTTTGCCGACGGCAGAAAAGAACTTGGGCTTTCCGCGGAGGAAGGGGAATTGATCGAGAATGCAGGCAGCGCCTTTTTCGGGAAGAGCCTCGAGGAAAATAAAAGGCGTCTTTCTCTCACGTTGGAACAATTGGATTTTATGATCGAAACAGCCAGGCGGGAGCAGAAAGAAAAGCAGAGGGTATATGGGACGGTCAGTATTTTGAGCGGACTTATGCTGGTGATTTTGCTGATATAAATACAAGACAAGGGAGAGAGGATGCCAATCGATGAGCGTAAATTTGATTTTTAAGATAGCTGCAGTCGGGATTCTTGTGACAGTCATCAGTCAGGTGTTAAAGCACAGTGGAAGAGAGGAGCATGCGTTCTTAACAAGCCTTGCGGGGCTTATTATCGTACTGTTCTGGATCGTGCCGTATATTTATGAACTGTTTGAAACGATGCAGTCTCTGTTCGCACTGTAAGCGTTTGTCCCTCATGGGAAAGACCATAGAAAGGATGTCCAAAGCCGGGTTTATTTTTGGGCAGGGAGAGTTCGATGGATATAGTTAAAATTGCGGTTCTGGGAATTGCCGGGGTACTGATCGCTCTCCCGCTTAGAAGAGAGAAGAGCGAGTACAGTACATTTATTGCGATGGTGGTCTGCATCTGTATTTTTGTTTATCTGCTGACGAAAGTAGAGACGATTTTGGACTTTGCGGAAGAATTGAAGACGATGATATCGGTTGACGGCAGATATATAGGGCTGGTTGTAAAAATGGTAGGTATTACATATGTGGCGGAATTTGCAACAAATATCTGCAAGGATGCGGGCTATGCGGCGATTGCGGCCCAGATCGAGATTTTTGCGAAATTATCGATTCTGGTGGTGAGCGTTCCGGTCTTAAGTGCATTCCTGGAGACGATAGGGAGCTTTTTATGAGAAAAGAGAGTGTAGTGGCGGCCGGTTTTCTTGTTATTTTGCTTCTGCTTCTTCCGGCGACGGTGCTGGCGGGGGAAGCGGGGGAGGGCGGCGTGACGGGAGAGACGCCCGAGGAGTCCAAAGAAGGCTATTTGGAACGTTTTATGGGGGAACTCGACTTTACGGAGATGGACGAGCTGCTTGATACGGAGCTGTTTCCTGCGCAGCAGGAGAAAATACATTTTTCCGATGTGATGGAAGAACTGTTGACAGAAGGGCTCGATGGATTTGATGTTTCTGTGGTGGAGGAGTGGATTTTTGATGCATTGTTTTACGAGATAGACGCGGGGAAAACGCTTCTTGTCGAGATCGTATTGCTCGCCGTCGGGTTTTCGATGCTAAAAAATTTTTCGGGAGCATTTAAGCAGGCGTATATATCGGAAATCTGTTTTCTGCTTGTATATGGCATTATGGCGGTGCTGTTGCTGCAGTCCTTTTCCATCTATGAAGAAATTGCATCGGAGGCGCTTTCGCACTGCGTGGATTTTATGAAGGCGCTGGTTCCGACATTCGGCATCAGCATGGTGTTCTCCTCCGGACCGGAGTCCTCCGTGGGCTTTTATCAGCTCGCGTTTCTCGTGATTTATCTGGTAGAGTGGCTGTTTTTAAAAATTCTGATTCCGCTCATACAGATTTATGTAGTGCTTGAACTGTTCAATCATTTCTTTGAGGATGAAAAGTTCCAGAATCTGACGGAGCTTGTCTGCGGAGCCATAAACTGGGGAATGAAGAGCGCGGGGGTGCTCGTGCTTGGACTAAACGTCGTGCAGAGTATGATCGCTCCGGCAAAAGACCGCCTGACGAGCAGCACGGTAAGCCAGGCAGCAGCGTTTGTTCCGGGGGTCGGGAATATATTAAACGGGGTTGGTGAGATGATTTTGGGCGCAGGCATTTTGATCAAAAATTGTGTCGGTGTGGCTGCGCTGGTGTTTTTGGTCGTGATAGGGATTGGCCCGGTGCTAAAGATTCTCGGACTGTCTGTGATCTATAAGCTTGCGGCGGCTGTCGTGGAACCCGTGGCGGATAAGCGGATTGCGGGCTGCATGCGGGGAATGGCACAGGGAGGGATGCTGTATTTAAAAATGGTCGTTTACTGTCTGGCGCTTTTTTTTGTGACGGTAGCGCTCACGACGGCGGCGTCAGGCTTTATGCGCTAGACAGCACATGGTTGTTTCATGCGCCCAGGCGGCGTCAGGCTTTATGCGTTGGGAGGTGGCATATGCTTTCGTATATCCGGGGATTTATTGTGTTGTTCGTATTGCTGGCGCTGCTTTTGTATCTGCCGCCGGGGAAGGAATACCAGAAGTACATCCGTTTTTTTGCACAGCTTTTGCTCGTGCTTTCCATTTTGTCGCCATTTCTCTCAATCATCTGCGGGGATGAAGAATTCATGGACAAGATAGCCTATGAAGAATTCATGGAAAATCTGGATGAATTGTCGCGCGATACGCAGAAAATCGAATATATGCAGAACGATTATTACAGGGAGCAGTACGAATTTGCGGCAGCCCAGGATGTGAAGCAGATCGCGGGGCAGGAACTTTCGGAATACGGGCTTTGCGCGCAGGATGCGACGGTGCGGATGGGAGAGGATTACACGATCGAGGAGATAAGCGTGCAGATAAAAAAGCGGGATGCAGACAATATCACAGTCGGGGAGATCCTGGTCTCGGGAGATGAGGAGGGAAAGGGGGAGGCGGATGAAGCCGTTTACGCCGTGCTGCGGCAGAAGCTTGCAAGGTACTATCAGATGGAAGAGTCAAAGATTAAGATACAGTACGTGAATGCGTAAGCGAGGAGGGAGTATGCTGTCGAAATTAAAGGAATTCATAGAACAGGGAAAATGGAAAAAGTTAAAAAAGAGCGATTGGGCGGTGCTGGCACTGGTGGGGATATTGCTGCTTGTCATAGCGATGCCGACGGGAGAGAAGCAAAAGACCGGAAACGGCGGCGCGTCCGCCGGCTTTGATTCCGGGGAGAATGGCGTCGGGCAGCAGGGGAGCGGGATGGGAGACGGGGGTGCGGGAGGAAGCGTAAAAGCGCCGGGACAGGAAGCATATGTGGAATATCTGGAGGAGAGGCTTGCAGAGGTGCTGACACAGATGGACGGCGTCGGGAAGGTGGAGGTGATGATTACGGTTTCCGATGCAGGGGAGTCTGTCGTGGAGAAAGATAAAAATGTGCAAAGCAGCGTGACTTCCGAGAATGACAGCGGGGGAGGCACGCGCACGGTGACGGAGAGCAGCAGTGAAGATACAACGATTTTTGTCGAGACAGAGGATGGAACGTATCCATATATACAGAAGGAAAAACTGCCGACCGTCGAGGGCGTCGTCGTGGTGGCGGAGGGCGGAGGAAGCCCGACCGTAGTTTCTGAGATTTCAGAATCCGTAAAGGCATTATTAAAGGTAGAGGCGCATAGGATTAGAGTAGTTAAGATGTGTTCCAAGGAGGAATAGACGTGAAAAAAATATTTCGGAAAAACCAACTGGTGATTACGGCATTGGCACTTATGATTGCAGTAGCAGGCTACTTCAGCTACATGAATAATAACATGGATGATGAGCAGGTGACGGCGGAGGCGAGCACCGACGTGGACGCACTGGAAGGGGACTATGAGATATCGGATGAAGATACGCTTATGGAGAACGAGATTTTTACCGATGAGGGAACAGGCGAGGAACTTGCAGTGACAGACGGGACGGAGACGGCTTTTCTGGATGATGCGCAGGCAGACGCGGCGGATGCCGCGGAAGGCGAAGATGTGGCAGATGCGGCAGGTGATGCAAAGATAGCGGATGTTGCGGATGGCGGCGGCGCGGCGGATGTGGAAAATCCCGGCGAGGCAGTGCTTACGAGCACTTCGGTCGCCAACCTGGACTATGCTGCAGAAATGAAGCTGAACCGCGAGCAGATCCGCTCCAAGAATAAGGAGGCGCTGCTTGAAATCGTGAACAATACTTCTATCGAGGAGAGCTTAAAACAGGACGCCGTAAACAAGATGATCGCAATGACCGATATTTCAGAGCGCGAGGCGGCAGCCGAGATGCTTCTGGAGGCAAAAGGGTTTACCGATGTGGTGGTCAGCATCACGGACGACAACTGTGACGTTGTCTTAAATATGGGCGAGGTCACGGATGCAAAGCGTGCGCAGGTCGAGGATATCGTGAAGCGCAAGACCAATATTTCCGCGGATAAGATTGTAATTACACCGATCGTAGTGGGAGAAGCGGACACGGATGCCACTGCGGAGTAAGGCATGACGGCGCAGGCTGTTGCAGGAAGGATTTTAAGGCGAAATTCGTAACAGGAAGCCGAAGGCCAAACTGTTGCCAAAATTCTTGTTGCGGCAGCCATTATACTTTTCATTTGCCGGAAAGTGTAGTAAAATATTGGAAGATTGATGTACACGGGAACGAAGGAGGAGGCATATGAAAAACAGGGCGGTAAAGCTGTGCTGTGCGGCGCTTGTCTGTGCGCTGCTTGCCGGCTGTGGGAACGTGTCGGAAGTGGACGACTATGCGACAAACGCAGGATATGGCACGGCGCAGGCGGCGGATGCGGCAGACGGCACAAAGGAGAGCGGCGCGAAGGGCGGAGAAACAGAAGATGGCGGCGGTACGCAGAGTGCGGGCATTCCAAAGGATCAGATCAAGGTGGGTGTACTTCATCTGGGCGATCCTGCGGATGGCAGCGGATATACCTATACGCACGATTTGGGAATTCAGGGGATGCAGCAGAATCTTGGGCTGTCCGATGAACAGGTGGTGCGCAAGCTCAATGTGAGCGATTCTGACGGGGATGCGATAGAAAGCGCGATACAGGAGTGCATTGACGAAGGCTGCAACATCATATTTACCACGAGCTGGGGCTATATGGAGAAAACGGCGGAGATGGCGGAGCAGTACCCTAACGTCTATTTTTCCCACGGAACAGGCTATATGAGCAACGGAAAGAACTTCAATAATTATTTCGGAAGAATTTATCAGGCGAGATATTTAAGCGGCATCGTGGCGGGGATGAATACGAAAGCGGACAAGATCGGCTATGTTGCGGCGATGGATTCTTCCAATTCGGAGGTCACGGGAGGAATCGACGCGTTCGCGCTTGGAATCTATTCTGTGAATCCGGAGGCGCAGGTCTACGTGAAGGTGACGAACAGTTGGTTCGATCCCGAAGCGGAGGAAGCAGCGGCAAATGAGCTTCTTGAGCTTGGCTGTGACGTGATTACCCAGCACTGCGACACGGCCTATCCGCAGACTTTAGCGCAGGAGCGGGGGGTTTACAGCATCGGTTACAATTCCGACATGAGCAAGGACGCGCCGGATGCCTGCCTCTGCAGCGTGGTCTGGAACTGGAGCGCCTACTATACTGCGGCGGTGCAGAGCGTGATCGACGGTACCTGGGACGGCAGTAATTATTATGGCGGTATGAGCGAGAACCTTGTCAGTATCACAGCGCCCGCGGATTTTTGCGTGGAGGGCACGGCCCAGAAGGTGGACGAGGCGAAGCAGAAGATCCTGTCGGGAGAGATCGGGGTTTTTGACGGCGTGATTGAGACGAATACCGGAGAGACTGTGGGAGAAGAGGGAAAGACACTTGATGATGCGACGATCACAGGCGGAATCAACTGGTATTTTAAGACAGTTACGGTTGTAGAGTAGGAGGTACGGGACATGAGTATCAAAAAGAAAGTTTTATCGATTGCGATCATTCCCGTGCTGGGACTTGGACTGATTACGATCCTCCTGACACTTACGATGGTGAAGAATTCGATGGTGGATGAGATACAGGAAGCCTTGAAAGGCACGGCGGCGGCGACGCTTTCAGCCTACGACCAGAATGCCGGAGATTATCTAATGAGCAGCAATGGCGATATCTGGAAGGGAAGCTACAATATTTCCAAATCGGAGAGTCTTGTAGACCGCATTAAGCAGAATTCCGGCATGGATGTGACGTTTTTCTATGGGGACAAGCGTATTATGACCTCGGCGTTTGATGCAGACGGGCAGCGTATCTTAGGTTCGCCTGCCGGGGAGAAGATCGTACAGAAGGTGCTAAACGGCGGGGAGGAATACTTCAGTAAGGCAGTCTCCATCGACGGAACGCTTAATTACGGCTATTATATGCCGGTATATCAAAACGGCGGTTCCGGTCAGCCGATCGGCATGATTTTCGTAGGAATAAATAAGGAAGAAAAAGATGCGGCAATCAACCGGATTCTTCTTACGGTTGTCTTGTCGGTATGTGTGATCATGCTGGTCTGTATTGTGGTCAGTACAAAGGTGGCGGCTTCCATCAGTGGAAATATCAAGAGCAGTATTGAAGTCGTCGGCAAGGTGGCAGACGGCAATCTGGATGTGTGGGTAGAGGAAAAGATGCTCTCGCGCAGGGATGAGATCGGAGATCTCTCCAGAGTGACGATCACGCTTCGGGATGCGATGAAGTCCACGATCCGGGAGATTTCTAAGAATGCGACGCAGCTTAAGGAAGCTTCCGAAACGCTCGGTACGGCGGCGGAGCGCACGAACGGCACGATGAAGGAAGTAAAGCACGCGGTCAACCTGATTGCGGAAAGCTCGACGGAGCAGGCGAAGAATTCGCAGAACACCTCCGAATACATGCAGATTATGGGAAAAGATATTACAGAGACTTCGTCAGAGGTAAATATGCTAAGTGGGAACGCTCAGACGATGCAGCTCTCGAGCGAGAAGGCGGCGGGAACGCTTGCCAATCTGCGCCGGATTAACGACGAGGTGGAGCGTATTATCGGGGAGGTTCAGATGCAGACGAACCGTACCGATGACTCTGTGCACAAGATTCATGAAGTGACGGCGTTTATCACAGCGATTGCGGAGGAGACGAATCTGCTCAGTCTGAACGCGGCAATCGAGGCGGCGAGAGCGGGGGAGAGCGGAAGAGGCTTTGCGGTCGTTGCCGATCAGATACAAAAGCTTGCCGATCAATCGAACAAGTCGAGCAAGGAGATCGAGGAGACAACGAGAGCGCTGATGGAGGATTCCTCCAAGTCGGTAGAAATCATGCAGCAGATGCAGGAGATCATTGCAAACCAGAATGTAAGCATGCAGGAGACGCAGGAGATTGTCGAGGAGGTCTTAAGAGGAATCGAAAGTTCCATGCGCAGTATCGAACAGATCAAGGACAGCGCGAAGCGCCTGGAAAACTCCCGCAACGAGGTCGTGCAGGCGGTCGGAGAACTGTCGGATATTGCGCAGGACAACGCGTCTGGCACCAGAAGAACCTATGATGCAACGGAGGACGTCGCGGGTACGTTCGAACAGGTTTCCGTGAGCGCAGAGCAGCTTCGCGAGATCGCGAGACAGCTTGTGAAGAGTATCGATTACTTTAAGTTGTAAACTTGTAGGCGGTCATTTTGCGATCGCCTACAAGCTTTTCGTTTATCGATTATTTTATACGTGGAGTAAAATATGGAAGCATCTTATCGATTTTTTGCAAATAAAGCATGTAAATACTATCCCTGTCATGAGGGTATGGAGGAGTTTAACTGTCTGTTCTGCTACTGTCCGCTGTATGGGCGGGAGCGTTGTCCCGGAAATCCCGAATATATCTTAAAGAAGGAGACGGGGAAAGACGGTGGGGAATATGTGCGGAAGATAAAGTCCTGTATGAACTGTACGTTCCCGCATGATGCGAAGAACTATGACGTTATGATGCAGTTCTTAGAAAATACAGGAGAGCGCGAGAAAGAGAAGAAGCAGCTTACCGTCGCGGTTCTGGCGGATATCCACAGCAACCACACGGCGCTTGAGGCTTGTGTGGAGCTTGCGCGAAAGAAGGGGGCGAGGAAGTTCATTTTTCTCGGGGACTATGTGAGCGATTGCGCATACCCGCAGAAGACCATGGAATTCCTCTATCGTCTGAAAGAGAACTACGATTGCATGTTCATCCGCGGAAACCGCGAGGAGTACATGCTTGCTTATGCGAAAAGCAGTGAAAAGAACTGGAAACCGTGTTCCGCCTCCGGGTCGCTTTTTTACACCTATGAAAATCTTACGAAACGCGATCTGGATTTTTTTGCGTCCATGGAAAATCATGGCACGGCGTCGTATCCGGGCTGCCCTAAGCTTACCGTCTGCCACGGCTCCATAGAGAGCGCGAAGGAACTTTTATTTGAGGGGGAGGAAAATACAAGGCGTATTTTATCCGGCTGTAAGACAGACTATCTGCTAAGTGCACATACGCACATTCAGTTTGCATGGGAATATCAGGGAAAATATATCATCAATCCCGGTTCGGTCGGCGAACCGTGGTATTATGGCGGCAGGGCGCAGTTCGCGCTTCTGCACTGCGACGGGAGTAATTGGACGCCGGAGCTCTTACGCGTTTCCTACGATGTGGAGCAGGTCGTGCGCGAGTTTGCAGAGAGTGGGTTAAATGATATGGCGCCTTCCTGGGCGCGCATGTCGAGGGAGACGATTCGCACGGGCGTGGACAAATCGACTCCGGTATTAAACCGGGTAACGGAAATCTGCGCGGACACGTATATGTGGCCGGATTATCCGGAGGAACTGTGGGAGCAGGCGCTCCGGGAAGTCTGGCCGGAAATGCAGGAAGAGTAAATGAATGCGGGAAACGCAGGCGAATGCCGGGCGGCGCATTTTACTTGATTTTATCGGGATTACAGTTTATGCTAGAAAAGCAGATAAATTATTAGAAAATCGAAAGTGAATTGTAAGAAAATCGAAAGTGAGATGGATGGGATGAAGAGAGTATTTTTGATCGTATTGGATAGCGTCGGTATCGGGGAAATGCCGGACGCGGCGGATTACGGCGACGCGGGGAGCAACACGATAAAAGCGGCTTCCGCGAGTCCGTATTTTTCTATGCCGAACATGAGGAAGCTTGGATTTTTCAATATTGACGGGGTGGACGTCGGAGAGAAGGAAAAGGAGCCGGCGGGAGCCGTTGCGCGGATGACGGAGGTGTCGAAGGGCAAGGACACGACGATCGGGCACTGGGAGATTGCGGGCGTGATTTCAAGGAAACCGCTGCCGACTTATCCGAACGGTTTTCCGCAGGAGCTACTGGACGAATTTTCGGCGAAAACGGGCAGAGGCATACTTTGCAACAAGCCGTATTCCGGCACGGAAGTGATTCGGGATTACGGCAAGGAGCATATGAAGACCGGAGATCTGATCGTGTATACCTCGGCGGATTCCGTATTCCAGGTGGCGGCGCACGAGGACATCGTTCCGGTCGAAACGCTCTATGAATACTGCCGGATCGCGCGCGGGATGTTAAAGGGCGAACACGGCGTGGGACGCGTGATCGCAAGACCGTTTACCGGAACGCCGGGGAATTTCGCACGCACGGCGCGCAGACACGATTTCTCCCTGCAGCCGCCGCAGACGACAATGTTAGACCAGCTTAACGCCGCAGGCTTTGACGTACTTTCCGTCGGAAAGATCATCGACATTTTTGCGGAGAAGGGAATTACGGAGTATGTACGCACGACGGGCAATGAGGACGGAATTAACAGGACACTGGAATATATGAAGAAGGATTTTAACGGGCTGTGCTTTACGAATCTGGTAGACTACGATATGCTCTATGGACACCGCAATGATGTGGAGGGCTACGCGAGGGCGCTCACCTATTTTGATGAGCGGCTGCCGGAGGTGCTTGCCGCGCTGCGGGATGAGGATGTACTCATGATTACGGCGGATCATGGCTGCGATCCGAGCACGCCGTCCACCGATCATTCCAGAGAGTACACGCCGCTTGTAATGTACGGAAAATGCGTCCGCGCCGGAGCAAATTTCGGAACGCGAGAGAGCTTTGCGGATATCGCGGCAACAATTCTTTCGTATTTCGGCGTGGCGGAGGAATGCGCGGGAGAGGCGATTCCTGCGTTCCGGTAAAGGAATCCGGCGGGACATTTTTTGCATTTTAGGAAAAAATGTGATATAGTGCATGGGTATGCGTATTATATGGATTTGGAGGAATATTTCATTTTGGCTGATTTGAGAAAAGAGATAGAAAAGAGACGTACCTTTGCGATTATTTCCCACCCGGATGCGGGTAAGACGACGCTGACCGAGAAGTTTTTGCTCTACGGCGGCGCGATCAATCTGGCGGGTTCGGTAAAGGGAAAGGCGACGGCGCGCCATGCCGTGTCGGACTGGATGGAGATCGAGAAGGAGAGAGGTATTTCCGTTACCTCCTCGGTGCTGCAGTTCAATTACGGCGGCTACTGCATCAACATTCTGGATACGCCGGGACATCAGGATTTCTCGGAGGACACGTACCGTACCCTGATGGCGGCGGATTCTGCGGTCATGGTCATCGACGGCTCGAAGGGCGTCGAGGCGCAGACGAGAAAGCTGTTCAAGGTCTGCGTGATGCGCCACATCCCGATTTTTACCTTTATTAATAAGATGGACCGCGACGCGAACGATACGTTTGACCTTCTGGACGAGATTGAGAAGGAGCTTGGGATTGCGACCTGTCCCATCAACTGGCCGATCGGGTCGGGAAAGGGTTTCAAGGGGGTCTACGATCGTAATACAAAGGAAATCATGACGTTTTCCGACACACTCAAGGGAACGAAGGAAGGTAATGAAACGCACATTTCCGTGGATGATCCGGCTTTGATTGACGAGATCGGACAGGATGCGTTCGATAAGCTGATGGAGGAGATTGAACTGCTCGACGGCGCGAGCGCCCTGTTTGATCAGGAGCTTGTCACAAAGGGAGAGCTGTCTCCGGTATTTTTCGGCTCTGCGCTGACGAACTTCGGCGTGGAGACGTTTTTGCAGCATTTCCTTAAGATGACGTATTCGCCGCTGCCAAGAAAGTCGGATATCGGCATGATCGACCCGTTCTCGAAGGATTTCTCCGCGTTCGTGTTCAAGATTCAGGCGAACATGAATAAGGCGCACCGCGACCGTATTGCATTTATGCGCATCAGCTCCGGCAAGTTTACCGCAGGTATGGAGGTTGTGCATGTGCAGGGCGGCAATAAGAAGATCAAGCTCTCCCAGCCGCAGCAGATGATGGCGCAGGAGCGTCATATTGTGGACGAGGCGTACGCGGGGGATATCATCGGTGTGTTCGATCCGGGTATTTTTTCCATCGGCGATACGATCACGACGGCGAAGCCGTTCCGGTTCGAGGGAATTCCGACGTTTGCGCCGGAGCATTTCGCGAGAGTGCGTCAGGTCGATACGATGAAGCGCAAGCAGTTCATGAAGGGCATGCAGCAGATCGCGCAGGAAGGTGCCATTCAGATTTTCCAGGAATATAATATGGGAATGGAGGAGGTTATCGTCGGCGTTGTCGGCGTCCTGCAGTTTGACGTCTTAAAGTACCGGCTTGAGAACGAGTACAACGTTGAGATTCGCATGGATACGCTTCCATATGAGCATATCCGCTGGATCGAGAATGAGGATATCGACATGGATAAGCTTGTCGGCACCTCCGACATGAAGAAGATTCAGGACCTAAAGGGCAGACCGCTCCTTCTGTTCGTCAATGCGTGGAGCGTCGGCATGGTCTTAGACCGCAACGAAGGACTTGTGCTTTCGGAATTCGGGCGGGAATAGAGCAGTGAATGTTTGTCCGGGTCAAGGGGAATACAAAAAAGGAAGGTGTTTCGTATGAAGTATGATTTTACATCGATTATGGATCGCAGCGGCAAGGATGCCATAGCAGTGGATGGATTGGGAACGATGCCCGGATTTACACCGAGTTCTCCCAAGGAGGGGTTTGATGCCATTCCGATGTGGGTGGCAGATATGAATTTCCCGACCGTGCCGACAATCCCGGAGGCGATCATTGAGCGCGCGAAGCATCCGGCGTTCGGATATTTTAATGCGACGGATGAATATTATGATTCCATTATCCGGTGGCATGAGACCCGCAATGGGGTGAAGGGGCTGACCAAAGAATGCATCGGGTATGAGAACGGTGTGCTTGGCGGAGTGATATCCGCGCTGACTGCCTTTGCCGCCCCCGGCGATGCAGTGCTGCTTCACAGTCCGACATATATTGGTTTTACCGCGAGTGTCAGCAACAACGGATATAAGATCGTGCACAGTCCGCTGGTGAAGGATGAGAACGGCGTCTGGAGAATGGACTATGAGGACATGGATAGAAAGATTAAAGCGGAGAATATCCATGTGGCGATTTTCTGCAGCCCGCACAATCCCTGCGGACGTGTGTGGGAACGTTGGGAGCTTGAGAAGGCGATGGATATCTATAAGGAAAATGATTGTCTTGTAATTTCCGATGAGATATGGTCTGACATCGTTCTGGAGGGACATAAGCATATTCCGACCCAGATGGTAAACGAGGATGCGAAAAACCGTACCGTGGCGGTTTATGCGCCCAGCAAGACCTTTAACCTGGCGGGTCTGATAGGGAGCTATCACATTATTTATAATAAATATCTGCGCGACCGCGTGACGGCAAAGGGCAGTAAGCCGCACTACAACGATATGAATGTGCTTTCCATGCACGCACTCATTGGTGCATATAAGCCGGAAGGTCATGAATGGGTTGACGAACTCTGCGAGGTGATTACGGGGAATGTCAACTATGCCTGCGATTATATCAGGGATCATTTTGAAGGCGTGGAGGTATCCAGACCGGAAGGAACTTACATGCTCTTTTTGGACTGCACCAAATGGTGTGAGGCGCATGGCAGGAGCATTGATGATTTGCAGCAGGCCGGCTGGGATGTCGGTGTGGCATGGCAGGACGGACGAATGTTCCACGGACCTTGTGCGATCCGTATGAACCTTGCGCTGCCGCTTTCCCGTGTGCAGGAAGCGTTTGACCGGCTGAACCGGTATGTGTTTAACGGCCAGGCTGCATATTAGAGCAATGATTTATCATACAGTCAAGGGAGGAAAATTGATGGCAGTGATTACAGTCACAAACGATAATTTTGAACAGGAGGTTCTTGCCGCGAAGCTTCCGGTCATTCTGGATTTCTGGGCGGACTGGTGCGGTCCCTGCAAGATGCAGGCTCCGGTGTTTGACGCGCTTGCGGGGGAACTGGACGGCAAGGTCATTTTCGGTAAGGTCAATGTGGACGAGGAGGCTGCGCTGGCACTTAAATATCAGGTCATGAGTATACCGACAATTGTCGTGATGCGGTATGGAATTTTTCAGACAAAGGCAATCGGCGTGCAGACGAGAGAGGGGCTTTTGGAATTGTTAAAGAGCTGTGAGGACGGTGAGAATTAAGTCAGGGGTAAGGCTCTGCGGATGGAAAGGGAATGTCCAAAGCGCAGAGCGTTTATGAGATACGGTAACGGATGGGAAGAGGAAGCCATGAAAAAGCGAAAGAGAGAATATACCGGAAAATGGGCAGAATGGAAGAATCGTGCGTGGCTGTATTTTAATATCGGATGGACGATTCTGTATCTGCTGTGGAGAATCTTCTATACGGTTCCGGTGGAGTACGGCATTCTGTCGGCAGTGGCGGGTATTGTACTCCTTGCAGTCGAAGTTTTGGGTATGCTTGAGGCATTTGTGCACTATTTTAACATGTACCGGATCGAGAATCATGAGGTGCCGGAGGTTCCACATGAGGAGTTCCCGGATGTGGACGTATTTATCGCGACCTACAATGAGCCGGTGGAGCTTCTCTACAAGACGGTCAACGGCTGCGTGCATATGAAATATCCTGATAAGAGTAAAGTGCATATCTATTTGTGCGACGACGGAGGGCGCGAGAAAGTGCGGGAATTGGCACGACAGATGGGGGTCGGCTATCTTGACAGGGAAGATCATGAGGGTGCGAAAGCGGGAAACTTAAATCACGCGTTATCTGTGACAAATTCTCCGTTGATCGCGACATTTGACGCGGATATGATACCCAAGAGTGATTTTCTGATGGTCATGGTGTCTTATTTTGTGGCGCAGGAGATCAAGAACAGGGAGCTGGATGAGAAGGATCGCGTCAAAATCGGATTTATCCAGTCTCCGCAGAGTTTCTACAATCCAGATCTGTTTCAGTTCAATTTATTTTCTGAGGGACGAATCCCGAACGAGCAGGACTATTTTTACAAGGATGTGCAGATTACACGAAACAAGAGCAACAGCGTTATCTACGGCGGTTCGAATACGCTGATTTCCAGAGAGGCGCTGAATGAAGTCGGAGGCTTTTATACGAAGAGCATCACCGAGGATTTCGCGACGGGCATACTGATACAGAAAAAGGGGTATCAGTGCTTCGCTATCAATACGGTGCTTGCATCCGGGCTTTCCCCGACCACCCTTAGGAGCCTTATCAACCAACGTGTGCGCTGGGCGAGGGGCTGTATTCAGACGGGACGGAAGATGCATATTATCCTGTCGCGGAATATGAGCTTCTCACAGAAAGCGAATTACCTGGCGTCCATCTGGTACTGGTATGCTTCGTGGAAGCGGCTGATCTATATTATGTCGCCGATCCTGTTCGCGACCTTCGGAGTCATGGTCGTGAAATGTTCGCTCATTGAAGTACTGATTTTCTGGCTGCCGATGTATATCAGCAGCAACGCCTGTCTGAAAATGATGAGCCGCAATATCAGGACGACAAAGTGGACGAACCTCTATGAGACGGTCATATTTCCGTTCATGCTCATCCCGGTACTGATGGAAACGTTAGGAATCAGCATGAAGAAGTTCAAGGTAACGAAGAAGGGCGGAGATAAGGAGGATGAGAAGAACATTTTCCATGCCGTTCCACATGTGATTTTGATCGTATTGTCCGTCATCGGAATTGTAAACTGCGTCAGATGGACATTTGACACCGGAAGAATCGATTATTTTGTGATATTGTTCTGGCTGATTTTGAACCTGTATAATCTGGTGATGTCTTTATTCTTCATTCTGGGAAGGAAGGCAGTCCGGAATGCGGAGCGGCAGAGCGTTGCTATGGAGTGCCGTGTTAAGACGGAGTACGAAGAGGAAATGGGAACGACCATTGATATCTCGGAGAGTGGCATTTCCGTATTGCTCGACCATGTGATGGACATTGATGAAAAGGAGCCGGTGGAACTGACGCTTGACGACGGCAGATATCATGCCAAAATCACCGGACAGATCGTTCTGGTACAGAACAAGGAAGAAAAGTGGCGGTATGTATTTCTCGTGCAGGATCTAAGAGAGAGCAAGGCGGAGTACATGCAGCTCATTTATGACAGAGATCCGTCGCTTCCGATGAATCTGGACGAGTCGGTCAGCAGCTTTGACGATCTGCGCATCAATGTGAGCAAGCGGTTGTACACGCAGAATTTTCAGAACAGAAGACGTGCGAGAATCCCGATAGGCGGCGATTATCCGACGGATATGGAAAGGCACATACACATTATCGATTACAATTATGAGTATATACTTGTGGAAGCAGGTAAGAGAACTCCGGCAGTATTTTCAATCCCGCTGGGAGACGGGCTGGAGCTTGAGTGTGTGCTGGACAAAAGGCTTGCGGAGGACAAAAGGCTCTATAAGGTAAATAATTACCGAAAGCTGCATGATGACGCAGTGCTGCATGAGAAGCTCAAAGCATGGCTGTGCGCGCATATGCATCAAAAGGAAAGTGTGGCGGACACGACGCAGGTAAGCTTAAAGCGGCAGCGTATGCAGGCGGTCGATGAATTTTCTGAGATGGATTATCTGTAAGCGGTATGAGGATGGGAACAGGAGAACATGAGAGCTTGGAAGAAGAAATGTGTGATGCTTGCGGCGCTTTTGTGCACCGTTGGCGCGGGAATCGGAAGCGTAAATGTTTTGGCGGCAAAGAATGGGAAAGCGGATTTTTCGGATTTCATAGGAAGTAGCGAAGACATGGCGGGAGGAACGGTAGCGCCTGAACTGACCTATGAGAAAGAAGGGGATACCCTGCGGCTTTCCTTCGATACAAACGGTTATCAGGAGCGTTATTATACTGCTACCGCTTTTAAGAATGTGAAATTGAATCTGAAAGAGTCGGCGGGAATCTCATTTTGGGTTTGTAACAATCAGGCTGCACCGGTGCGGATGAATTTTGCCCTGTTTGATCCGGAGGGCAGAACCGTGGACGTGGGAGCGGGATTCTTTGTGAAACTCTGCGGCGAGACGACCTCCTATGCAAAAGTAGAATACGGATGTTTTGAGCTTCCGGGAGGCTTTGAGGGAGAGGTGCAGATTCCGTTCGACGTTTTGGCGTTTCAGGATACCGGGGGTGGCGTCGGGGAAATCGCACAGGTATGGGGATATGGCGTCATCTGTGTTGCCGAACAGGGGGAGACATATGATGTGACGTTTTCGAATCTGGCATTTCTTACAGCAGAGGAGACGGTAAGCGCCAAAGAGCCGTGTGAGCTTATCATAGAGGGAGACGAGCGGGCGTTCCGACCGAAGGTGGGCGAGAGCGACACGCCGTATCATGCGATGCTCTATAATATGCTTGGCGAGAGCAGTCCCGCAGAGGCGGTATTTTCATTGAACGACGAGTATGAGCAGGCGTCGGTTTCCGGGAACGGCGTGCTTACGGTGGGAAGCAGGTTCCAGGGGGAGACGATCGAGATCAAAGCGGAGACGGCGGACGGTTTAACGGCGGTCCGCGAGATTGCAGTCTATGATTCGTGGACGAACAGCGTCAGCACGGACAATGGGTTTGACGCTTCGCTGGCAGATCCCACAGAGATTCCTCCGATCGTAAAATGGGCGGACGATATGCGAAGTCCCCATACCTTATGGCTCATCCGGGGTGTTTTTGCGGCAGGAGGGATCATTTTTCTGGCGTACTATCTTGCAGTAAGAAGAGAGAACAGGGGTGGCAGGTAATTATGTTATTTTCAAGTATTGTATTTTTGTTTTATTTCCTTCCGGCTGTCCTGCTTCTTTATTATCTGTTCCGAAGATGGACTCCGGTAAAGAACGGGATCCTTCTGGTGGCGAGCCTGTTCTTTTATGCATGGGGAGAACCGTGGTTCGTGCTGATTATGCTGGCGTCGATCGTGATGAATTATATTCTGGCGCTTTTGGTGGATCGTTACAGGGAGCAGCAAATTGTAAAATTTTTTCTCACTCTTACAGTTGTCTTGAATATCGGATTGTTGTTTGTCTTTAAATATCTGGATTTCTTTTTGCGAAACATCGGGCAGGCAATGAACCGGGATCTGCCGCTAACGAATCTTGCGCTGCCGATCGGCATTTCCTTTTTCACGTTTCAGGCGCTTTCCTATGTGGTGGACGTCTACCGGAAGAACGGAAAGGTGCAGAAGAATCCGTTTTATGTGGCGCTTTACATTGCGTTTTTTCCACAGCTCATTGCGGGACCGATCGTGCGGTATGCGTCCATCGATGAGCAGATCGTACACAGGAAGGAGACATGGGACAAGTTCTCGGTGGGAGTGTGCCGCTTTATTGCAGGTATGGGAAAGAAGGTCCTGCTCTCCAATAATTTCGCGATCGTGGCGGATCGGATCTTCGACAGTTACCAGATGGGCGGTATGCCGGTGATGCTCGCATGGCTGGGCTCCGTCGCCTATACGCTTCAGATTCTGTTTGACTTCTCCGGCTATTCGGATATGGCGATCGGTCTGGGACTGATGTTCGGTTTCAAGTTCGAGGAGAACTTCAACTATCCGTACATTTCCCGCTCCATCGGGGAATTTTGGCGCAGATGGCATATTTCATTGGGAAAATGGTTCAAAGAATATGTGTACTTCCCGCTCGGCGGCTCGAAGGTGAAGAACATGGATATCGTGATCCGCAATATGCTGGTAGTATGGCTGTGCACCGGACTCTGGCACGGTGCGGAGTGGACGTTCATCGTGTGGGGACTCATCAATTTCGCGTTTCTGGTGTTCGAGCGGTTCATCGATCTGGAAAATAAGCCGGGACATAATATTTTAAAATGGTGTTACACGATGTTTGTCGTAAATTTGGGCTGGGTCATTTTCCGCGCGGAAAATCTGGTGTATGCGGGAAATTATATCAAGTGTATGTTCGGTCTGGACGGAAGCGGATTTTACAGCGACTATGCATGGATGTACTTAAGGGAATACGGGATCTTCTTCCTGCTAGGAGCCGTATTCTGCGTGCCGATCGGAAAGAGATGCAATTACCTGATTGTCAACGGGAAGGTGCGCACAGCAGTCATGGATGTGCTCTATCCGATACTTATGATGGGGATTTTTCTGATCTGTGTGACCTATCTGGTCAAGGGAAGCTACAATCCGTTTATCTATTTTAATTTCTGATACGGGCGGAGCCGGCCAGAGATTTTGGTGAAGGCAAATGCAATGATGTAAAGGGTGAGGCAGATGGAACGATTACTGGGGAAAAAGAAAATAACGGCGCTGCTGTTTCTGGCATTTCTGTTTGGATTCGCGGTCTTGAATGCAAAGAAGGAACTTCCGATTTTGCAGGATGCCCTGACAAGCTGGAGGGAGAGCGGCGGGACGCCTGCGGAACTAATTGCACAGATTGGCTCCGCCATCGATGAAAACGTCGTAGAAAAATATACGTTTATCGACGCCTACGGCTATATACAACTCATTTTGGGCAAGGAAGAAGAGTCTAACTTTGAGGTGGTAAAGGATCACGCGGGAAAGCTTTACTATACGTATTTTACAACGGAAATCAACGACGTTTCCGAGGAAGCCGCGAAGACGAAAAACCTTGCGGACGCCGCAGCGGAGAGCGGGGCAACGCTTATATACGTGATGCCTCCGGAAAAATATATCCATGGATTTACCGAATTTTCTACGGGTATCCCTTACAATATGGCGAACGAGACGGCGGATGATTTTCTGGAACGTCTTGACGGCTATGGCGTGGATTATATTGACCTGCGGGACTATCTTGATGAGAGCGGCATTCCCATGTCCGAGGTGTTCTACAATACGGACCACCATTGGAAGATACAGACGGCGTTCTGGGCTTCGTCGCAGTTCTGTGACATTTTGGAGGAACGTTACGGGGAGACCTTGGATCCGGATGATTACTACAGTAATCTGGATCATTACAATGTAATTACATATGACGATATTTTCCTTGGTTCCATGGGAAGAAAGACGGGGCGTTTCTATACGGAGGTGGACGATTTTACGCTGATTTATCCGAAGTTTACGACCGATTATTCCTACGAGAACAGCATTTCCGGCGATCTTGTATTCACGGGCAGGTTCGAGGAAGCGCTGCTTGCGACTCCGGTCATACGGCAGAGCAGCCAGCCGTTCGATACGGATATGTACGGCATCTATCTGTATGGAAATCCGGCGTACACGCACATCGAAAATAAAGATCACCCGGACGGACTGCGCATCTGTGTCATTAAGGATTCCTTCGCCGTGCCGTTCTCGGCGTTTACTTCCTTAAGGGTGAATACGGTGGATCTGATCGATCCGCGCTTTTATGAGGAAAATTATTATGAGACGATTCAGAACGGGGATTACGATTACGTTGTATTGATGTTCTCTCCGGAGAATATCGTGGAGGAGTTCTTCCCGTGGGAATAGAAAAGCAGCGTTCTTCCCGGAAATTGTCCGTGCCGGCTGCGGAATGGAGCTAAAGCTTCTTCTGTGCATAGGCAGCCTTCTCCCGCTGCATTTCAAGCATCAGGCGGGGGAGCGTCCATCCGGCGTTGGTCGGCGTGAGGACTGCCTTATAAGAAAGCTTTGCGTCCGCCCGGCGCAGTTCGAAGAGGAGCTTGTCCATGCGCTTGTCGGAAAGATGGCACATTACAAGAAGGCTCTCGGAGAGCGCGGGGGAGGCGGCGGAAGTCGGCGCTTGCGGGCAGGACAGGGCGGACGCGTCGTCTGCAGAGGCAGCGGTCGAAGCGGAATCCGCAGATTTGGCGCAAGAGGCGGACTTATGGCTGCCGGAAGCGATTTCCCCAAGCGTGAGCGCATAATCCGCGGGATCGACCCGCTCCATATGTAGTCTTAAGCGGGAGGCAATCTGATTTATCTTTTGAAATTCGGCGTCGTCTGAGCCGAAGAGCAATAGTTTTTCCATACGAATCTCCTTATGAATATAAATTTCTTATGTCTTATTTTACATCAAATCGTTGTCATATAAAAAGAAAAATTATAGAAAATTTACAATTTGATGGTAAAATGGATATATAATATAGAAAATGATAAATCGAAAGTTGCAGAGGAGAACTTTATGAAATCGAGCAATAGAGATGATGGTTGGTTAGCTGGAAGACTGTATTTCAACAGAGAGGATAAAAGAGTAATTATCAGGAGACCGCAAAGTGGGTTTGGCTATACAATAAATTTAGGAAATAAGTGGACATGGATATTTAATATTATTTTTGTAATTATTATAGTTATATTAGTCAGGGTCCTTTAAAACAACTTCCGATTTATAAGGATTTGTGATTATCCCAACAGATAAAAACGCGCCGTATTTTTACGGAAAGAGCACCCTTTTCCTATGGTATTTCGCGTTGTATTGAAAACAAATATAATATTATGTAATTGAGGTAGAGAAATGAATAACGACCCGTTTAAGGAATATTTGAAGGAGTCTGAGCCTGATAAAGCAAGCAAAGGGTATGCATGGAGTACAGCGATCGGATTGCAGGCAGTAGACGGACTTAAGCCGTCCCAATATTTGATAGATACCGCCATTTTGAATATTGAGGGCAAAATCACGCTGAAAGAAGCCCAGAACCTTATCAATCGTTATTATGAGGAAAGCCCGGAGCATTCAGAAAATGAGCGTACCGAAGAAGCCGACAAGGTATCTGCGCGAATAGCTGAGATACTGTCAGAAACTGCTTTTTCATTTTCAGCCAACGAGTATATCTCTATTCACCGCAGATTGTTTCAGGGGATTTATGAACATGCCGGAAAGATAAGAGAATATAACATTACGAAAAAAGAGTGGGTCTTAGACGGAGCTACAGTCATATATGGCAGTGCTTCGGAACTGAGAGCCACCCTTGAATATGACTTATCTCAGGAAAAGAGCTTTAGTTATAAAGGCTTGTCGATGGATGAGATTATCCGCCACCTTGCAAGCTTCGTTGCAGGGCTATGGCAAATCCACATTTTTGGAGAGGGCAACACAAGAACGACGGCGGTATTCTTTATCAAATACTTAAGAACGCTCGGTTTTTCAGTGACCAATGATATTTTTGCAGAGAATGCGTGGTATTTCAGAAATGCGCTTGTCCGTGCGAATTATACGAATCTGCAAAAAGGTGTTTATGAAACAACGGAGTACCTTGAATTATTCCTGAAAAATCTGCTTTTAAACGAGAAAAATGAACTGCACAATCGAAATCTTCATATAAGCGGACTTTTGGGCGATGAAAAAATGTAAGTGTCCATATGATGCTGCTCTAATACTTCTTTTCCAATAAGGGTAATCGCCTGCCCCGGGCAGTCTGCAAAGCAGCGGTAGCACATGGTGCAGCGGTTCCCCGCGGAAGCCTTTTGTGCTTCGATATGTATATTGTGCATGGGACATACCTTTTCACATATACCGCATCCGACGCATTTCTCCGTATCTATTTTTGGATTCTTTGTGTAACTCTTTGTCTTTCCGCGAAAATACAAGCGCTGTCCGAGCAGCCCGGCAAGACGGGAGAAAAAGCTTAAGCCCTCCCGGGAGGGCTTTCCTGCTTTATACTGCCTGGCGGCATGTTCTATTTTTTCGCAGGAAGCGTCTACGATACGTTTGTTTTCGGAAAAAGATTTCTTGAGCGCTTTCACGTCTCCGATACAATCCGGCATCCGAAGATGAAGTCCCCCGGTAATCGCAGCGCCGTATTTTCGGAACAGTCTTGCGGCGACTCCTGTGCCGTCACCGGAAAACAGCCCCATAGTTGCGATAATGTAAATGCTCTTTCCGCGCCACAGCGCGTGATTGTCTTCGATAAAATCCCGGACAATTTTCGGGAGATTGCTGTAATAGACCGGGTAGGCAAATACAAGCTCCGAAGCTTCTTTGATCGCGGGAAGGGCGGCGGTATCTTCGATGGAGTACATCGGAAGATTGTCTGAAATATTGTCTAAAAAGCGGGATAAGCAGAATTTGCTGTTGCCTGTTCCACTGAAATAAATACCTGTCATGTGGTCACACACCTCCGTTCGTTATCATTTTAAGGATCATGGCAAAGCCGTTTGCAAGAAAATCATCCTGCGTGAATGCAAGATTCTGCTCGAAATAAGTCTTTTTATTGGCATACAGCGAAATCAGTCCGCAGATGGAAGACCACAGGACAAAGGCTGCCTGCAGGGAATCAACATCCGGGCGGATGAAACCGTCTGCCTTTCCGCTTTCTAAAAAGTCACATACAATCGTATTGATTTCCTCACCCACATCAAAAATCGTCTTTAATACAGGAAGCTTTTCCTGTTCCTCCGGCTCTGTGCTGATGCAGCCGAGCATACACTCGAAATACATCGGATTGTCCTGTTCAAAACGCACCAGCGTATCACACAGGGAGCGGTAAGCCGATGTATAGTCGTTGTGCCTGCCAAAGCACTGCGTTAAGCCGTCGCGCAGGGCGGTCATGTATTCTAAGACAATGTGATAATAAATATCGTCCTTGTTTTTGAAGTAGACGTAAATGGTAGCCTTGCTGCAGTCGGCGGCACGGGCAATTTCATCCATGGTAGTCTTCGCGGTACCGTTCCGGTGAAACAGCTCCCCGGCAGCGTTAAGAATGCAGTTCTTGTTATAGTCGATGAGTTTTTGCTTTTTTTCCCTCATTGCAGTCTCCTTTGAAGTGTAAATCAGAATTAAATAACATAAATTAAACTAACAGTTTAGTAAATATAACATGAGTTTGAAAGCATGTCAATATATAGGAAAAAAGTAAAAAATAAAATGACAATGGACTTTGTTTGTAAAAAAGTGTATGATAAAAAAAGAATAAACGATGCATTTTTTGCAGATTGGATGTGATTTTATTAATTCTACAGCAAATTCTATGAGAAGAAAAATGATGTTGACAGGCGGCATCTTTGTATGGCTGCTGTGTTTGTTTTGTGTGGTTTTCGAGAGTGACATTTATGCGGCGGATAAGCGTCTGGTGAAGGTCGCTTTTTTTCCTATGGACGGATATCATATCACAAACCCCGACGGAAGCTACGGCGGCATGGATGTCGAATATCTGAATGCACTGTGCGATTACGCGGACTGGGAAATCGAGTATGTGGACTGTGACAGTTGGGAGGAGGCGCTTGCGCTGCTTTCCGACAAGCAGGTCGATCTGGTAGGCTCGGCGCAGTATTCCAATGAACGCGCGGAGATTTACCAGTATGCCGATCTGTCCAGCGGCTACACGTTCGGCGTCATCGCGACGAATCCCGAGAGCACGATCGCTTACGAGGATTTTACGGCGATGCAGCACATCACATTTGGAATGGTGGAGAATTATGTCCGCCGGGATGAATTCTTACAGTATCTTCGCGACAACGGCATTGAGAATCCGGTGATTACGGAATATGCGTCCACCGCCGACCTGCAGGAGGCGCTTTCCGCCGGAGAGATTGACGCGTTCGTTCACACATTTACGGAGGTGAGAGAAGGGCAGCGTCTGATCGGACGGTTTGCGCCGCGCCCGTTTTACTATATTACATACAAGGGAAATGACGACGTAATGCGTGAACTCAATCAGGCGGCGTCCGACCTTAAGATGAACCGTCCTGAACTGGAAACGGAGCTGGTGAACGAGTTCTATTACAGCAGATTCGATAAAACAGCTCTGCTTACGACGGAGGAGAATGCCTATATTTTTGAGAAGAAAAATGTTGTGGTGGGTTATCTCGACGGTTTTTATCCGTTTTCTTATGAGGAGGACAGCGAATTCAGGGGACTTACGAGAGAACTGCTGGAGAGCGGTCTTTCCGAGACGGGGCTGGAACTGGAATACCGAAGAATGGAAAGCCGCAAGGAAGCGCAGACAATGCTTCGGGACGGCGAAATTGACATTCTGGCATACTGTACGGAGACGGAGGAGGTACTGGAGGAATATCAGCTTGCGGCAGTCTGCGATTACGCGGAGGTTCCGCTTGTTCTGGTGACGGCGAAGAATCGGAATATCAACGAGATAGAAACGCTGGTGACGGTTCCTTTCCTCTTGGATGAAGCAGGGGAGGCGGTGCAGACCGGGGCGACGGAGATCGTTACTTATGAGAAGCAGCAGGAATGCATTGATGCTGTGAAGGAAGAGGAAGCGGACGCTGTGCTCTGTGACGGCTATCTGGCGGAATATCTGATGCGCACCGAATTTCGGTATGAAAGCCTCCAGATTAAGAACGTGTTGAACAGCGGGCATACGATTTCCATGGCAGTCAGAGAAGAGGACGAGCTGCTTTCCGGCATTCTTGAGAAGACGCTTTCCGAGATTGATTCGAAGAGAATCAATGCGTATATGCTGAGAGAAAACACATATCCGCTGATCAGTGTGATCGATTTCGTGCGGAACAACAGTCTTTGGATCATCAGTATTCTGGTGGCAGTCATGATTGTGATCATACTGCTGGCGGTGCACATGGTAAATGACAGCAGAAAGATCCAGAAGCTGATGTACAAGGATACGAAGATGGATATCTGGAATATGAACTATCTGATTTTCTGGGGAGAACATAAGCTGCTGCCGGAGCATAAGGCGCAGTATGCGTTAGTCTATGTGAATCTCGCGCAGTTCCGCCGCTATAACATTATCTATGGCTGGAACGCGGGGGAACGCCTGTTGGAAAAGGTCGCGGGGATTTTGGTGAAGAATGTGGATTCGAGGACCGAGATCTGCGCCAGAGATCAGGGAGATCATTTTGTGATGCTCTTAAATTATGCGGACAGGGAAGCGTTCATGGAACGGATTCAGACGATCAGGAGCGAGGTCGAAAAATGGATTCTGCGTGATACGAACAATCATATGCTTTTGCAGATGGGAATCTATGATATCCCGCAGGATGAGAATGATCTGCATCTGGCGATCAATTATGCGAATCAGGCGCTTGATTTTGCCGGAAGAAGCAAGGGAGATGAAGTGAGAATTTATGACGACGGGTTGGAAACGCTGCTCAAGGAGCGCCATGAGCGCGAGAAATTGTTGGAGTCCGTCGACATTCAGAAGGATTTTGCGACGTATTATCAGCCCAAGGTAGATATTCGCAACGGAAGGATCGTGGGCGCCGAAGCACTGGTACGATTTCTCGATCCGACGGAGGGCGACGCGGTGCGGGCACCGGGTTTTTTCGTGCCGTATTATGAGCAGACAGGTAAGATTACGGAGATCGATTTTTTCGTGTACGAATCGGTCTGCAAAATGCTCCGCAGGCGTCTGGACGCCGGACTGCCGGTGGTGACGGTTTCCTGCAATTTCTCAAGAACGCACTTTATCAGACCGGGATTCCCGGAACATTTTACCGAAATTCTCGACCGCTATGGGATTTCGAAGGAACTGATTGAGATTGAGATCACAGAGACGCTTGTTGTGGAAGAACTGCAGCAAAATATGGTAAAAAAGACGTTGGATGTGCTGAAAGAGGAAGGTGTCCGGCTTTCCATCGATGATTTCGGCGCGGGTTATTCTTCGCTTGGCATATTCGAGCAGATTCCGGCTTCGGTCATCAAGCTTGACCGTTCCTTCCTGCTCAACAAAGAGGACCGTGACCGTCAGGTGAAAATCATGCGGGGAATCGTGAAGCTGGGAACGGAGCTCGAAGCGCAGATTGTGTGTGAGGGTGTGGAGTCGGAAACGGACATCGATCTGATGAAAGAGATCGGAGCGTATGTGGCGCAGGGATATTTCTACTCCAGGCCCGTGCCGGAGACAGAGTTTGAGGCGAAGCTGAACGAAACGGTATAGTACGGCCGGAAGACGGCGCTGTGGATGGGATTGCTGTGTTTTAGGAATCGCATTCACGGCGCTTTTGTTCTTTTTAAGAACGGCGCTTTTGTTCTTTTTAAGAAACGGTTGCCATTTTGCAGATCTTATGCTACGATACTGGCAGACTTCTTATCGAATATCGGTATCAGACAGGATGTTTTTCCGTTGATACCGTCATAGCTATTCTTATATTCATCGGGCAGTTTCTGCCGGTTATCAGAGTGTTGCAAATTATTTTAGGTTTTATGGTTGACATTTGTGTGGAATTATAATACTATTAGAACAGAAAAAACGAACATAAGTTCGTAGAGCAAACAAATGTTCGCGAGACGGACTTGTTCGCATGGAGGAGAAAACATGGCAAAAGACGATAAAGTAATGAAAGATGAAAGACCTACCACGAAGGAAGAGAAGTTAAAGGCGCTTGACGCGGCGATTTCACATATTGAGAAGCAGTACGGGAAGGGTTCGGTCATGAAGCTGGGGGACAATTCGACGAACATGAATGTCGAGGGAGTTCCGACAGGTTCTTTGAGTCTTGACCTTGCACTTGGCATCGGCGGTCTGCCGAAGGGAAGGATCATCGAGATCTATGGGCCGGAGTCCAGCGGTAAGACGACCGTTGCGCTGCATGCGGTAGCAGAGGTGCAGAAGCGCGGCGGCATTGCGGGATTTATCGATGCGGAGCATGCGCTCGATCCGGTCTATGCGAAGAACATCGGTGTAGATATTGACAACCTATACATATCACAGCCGGACTGCGGGGAGCAGGCACTTGAGATCGCGGAGACGATGGTGCGGTCCGGTGCGGTCGATATTGTGATCGTGGACTCGGTTGCGGCATTGGTGCCGAAGGCGGAGATCGACGGCGACATGGGAGATTCCCATGTCGGTCTGCAGGCGCGTCTGATGAGCCAGGCGCTGCGAAAGCTTACTTCGATTGTCAGCAAGTCGAATTGTATCGTTATCTTTATCAATCAGCTTCGCGAGAAGATCGGCGTGATGTTCGGCAATCCGGAGACGACGACCGGAGGCCGCGCGTTAAAGTTCTATTCGTCCGTGCGCCTGGACGTCAGAAGAGTCGAAGCGTTAAAGCAGGGCGGCGAGGTCGTCGGCAACCACACGAGGGTGAAGGTCGTGAAGAATAAGGTGGCTCCGCCGTTCAAGGAGGCGGAGTTCGACATCATGTTCGGCCAGGGAATCTCGAAGGAAGGGGACATCCTTGATCTTGCGGCGGAGGCAGGCATTATCAATAAGTCCGGCGCATGGTATGCGTACAACGGCGAGAAGATCGGACAGGGACGTGAGAATGCAAAGACGTATCTGAAGGAGAATCCGCTCATCTGTGAGGAAGTGGAGGCAAAGGTCAGAGCGAAGTACAGCCCGGAAGAGAACGATACGGACGCAGCGGAGGGCGCGAAAGATGGCAAGGATGTAAAGGATAGTCCGCGTCCGGCGTCGAAGAAGGCGGCTGGCGCAGATAACAGCACAGGCGCGGCGGAGGCATAAGACGTGCAGGAAGTGCAGATAACAGAAGTAAGACGTGGGGAGAAAGGGAGCGTTCACATCAGTTTTGAGACGGGCGTTACGGTATCGCTCTACCGCAGTGAGATCCGAGGACTTTCCCTGCAGGAACAGAGGATTCTGCTCACGGAGGAGGCGTATCTTCCGTGGGCGGTGTACCGGAAGATCCTTACTCAGATTGTCGGTCTGCGGGCGAAGAAGCGGGCTATGTTTCTGTTGGAGAAGATGGATCGTACGGAGAAGCAGCTCTGTGAGAAGCTAAGGCAGAGCGGTTATCCTGAGGAATGCGTCGCGGCAGCCGTTGATTACGTGAAACAGTATCACTATATCGACGATCTGCGTTATGCAAAGCAGTATATCAGGTACCAACAGCAGAAGAAGAGCAGGCAGAAGCTTAAGATGGATCTGACGCAGAAGGGTGTCGCGAGAGAGGTGATCGATCAGGCGTTGGAAGAGGAGTTCGAATCGGATGAGCGGGTGAAGATCAAAGCGTTGTTGGAAAAGCGGAATTATGATTATAGTTGTGCCGACCGCAGGGAACAGCAGAGAACATACCAGTTTTTGATGCGCCGCGGCTACCGTAGCAGCGATATACTGGCGGTTCTTAGGACAGGGGAGACTTTTGCAGAAGAATAAGAGATAATGGGTTTTTTAGTACAATATCTTGTATTGCGACAGATCGGGAATGCAATATTATGCATATTGTACAGTAATTCACTTGACATAATGCATAAAATAGAATAAAATTTATATGTTGTAAATTATGACAGATAACGCTTATGTTTTTATGTTATATGTACAATGAAAATTTCATAAAGGAGGTGCTCCTGTGGAGACAGTGATTGCTGTTGTTGTTGCTATCGCAGTTACTGCTATCGTGGTTTACTTCATTACGACTGCATACCATAAGAAGGTGACGGAAGCCAAGATTGGAAATGCAGAAGAGAAGGCGAGAGAGATTATTGACGAGGCAGTGAAGACCGCAGAGACCAAGAAGCGCGAGGCGATGCTCGAGGCGAAGGAAGAGTCCATTCGTATGAAGAACGATCTGGACAAGGAAGTAAAAGAACGCCGGGCAGAGATCGGGCGAAGCGAACGCCGTGTTGTGCAGAAGGAAGAGAATCTGGACAGAAAGCTCGAGGCTATCGAGAAGCGTGAAGCTGGTTTTGCTGCGAAGGAAGAAGAGATCAACAAACAGAAAGCGCGGGTCGCAAAGCTCAATGAAGAGCGTTTACAGGAACTGGAAAGAATCTCCGGATTAACCTCCGAACAGGCAAAGGAATACCTCTTAAAAACCGTTGAAGAAGATGTTAAACTTGATACTGCAAAATTAATCAAAGAAATGGAACACAAAGCGAAGGAAGAGGCGGACAAGAAGGCGAAGGATTATGTGGTCACTGCGATTCAGAAATGTGCAGCAGACCATGTCGCAGAGACGACGATTTCGGTTGTCCAGCTTCCGAACGACGAGATGAAGGGAAGAATTATTGGTCGTGAAGGTCGCAATATCCGTACATTGGAGAACATGACGGGAGTGGAGCTGATCATTGACGACACACCGGAAGCGGTGATTCTATCAGGATTTGACCCGATTCGAAGAGAAGTGGCGCGTATCGCTTTGGAGAAATTGATTGTAGATGGACGTATTCATCCAGCTAGAATTGAAGAAATGGTAGAGAAGGCACAGAAAGAAGTGGAGACGATGATCCGCGAGGAAGGTGAGGCAGCGACATTGGAGGTCGGTGTTCACGGAATCCATTCGGAACTTGTTCGCTTGCTTGGTAGAATGAAGTTTCGGACAAGCTATGGTCAGAACGCACTCAAGCATTCTATCGAGGTTGCTCAGTTGTCCGGTTTGTTGGCGGCTGAGATTGGCGTGGATGTAAGAATCGCAAAGCGTGCCGGGTTATTGCACGATATCGGTAAATCTGTGGATCATGATATGGAAGGATCCCACATTCAGATTGGTGTAGATCTTTGTAGAAAATACAAGGAGTCGGCGATTGTCATCAATGCAGTGGAAGCGCACCATGGTGATGTAGAGCCGGAGTCTCTGATTGCTTGTATCGTACAGGCGGCGGATACGATCAGTGCAGCCAGACCGGGTGCAAGAAGAGAGACATTAGAGACATATTCAAACAGATTAAAACAGTTAGAGGACATTTCAAACGGATTTAAGGGCGTAGACAAGTCTTTTGCTATTCAGGCAGGCAGGGAGATTCGAGTGATGGTTGTACCGGAACAGGTCAGCGATGCCGATATGGTATTGATGGCGCGTGACATTTCCAAGAAGATTGAATCGGAGATGGAATACCCGGGACAGATTAAGGTAAATGTAATTCGTGAATCGAGAGTAACCGACTACGCAAAATAATTTTAAGACAATTTTTAAGAGCAGAGCGAACCGTTATATTTTTGGAATATAACGGTTCGCTTTTTTGTTCTATAGGAAACACCGTCCTGTTTTACGCGGCAAATTACCGGATGGATTTAAAATATTCAGGATGCTTATACACAATTTCCGTGCTGGAATTAAAGCCATCGTAGATGTGGTGGGAGATACTGTTGGCAAGCTTGTCGTAGTCTCCTTCCGCAATATATTCCCAGATGGTCATATGATCGCCATAAAGATTCAGCAGGTTGTTCCGGTCGCCCAGATTCAGAAATGTACGAAAACGCTCATACTGGGAATTGATGCTTTTTAAAAAGTTCATGACATTCTTCTTGCCTGCCAGCTCATAGAGGGCGTCGTGAAATTCATTATCACTGATAATGAAAGCGCGTCCCAACTCATCTGCGGACAGATCCGTATCTAAAAGTTCCCGCTGCCTTTGCAGGATCAGACGAATCCGAAATGCCTGGGATCTGTCGTAACTGGAAGCGAGATCCTTAAAAACAGATTGTTCCAGAACCTCACGCATATATAAAATATCGGAGATCATGTTCAAATCGATCAAAGAAACAAAGGTCCCGACATGGGGACGGATCTCCAACAAACCTTCCGTTTCTAACATCTTAAATGCATCCCGAACCGGAGTCCTGGAAATCTCGTACTTTGCCGCGGTGTCAATCTCGCTGATGACAGAGCCGGGCGGCAGTTCCAGGTGAAGAATCTGTTCTTTTAACTTTTGGTATACGGCCTCTGATGTGGCGGTGCGTTTCTTTGTATACATAAGAATAACCTCATATTTATTGGATGATTTTATTCCTTAAGTCAAATATCATTCGGTTGTATACTTAATATAAATCCATCATAGAAAAAATACAATCTCTTTTTCATAAATTCGGATAGAAATATATTCAAAGGGAAAAGTGGAGAACGTGCGGGAAAAAGCTATAATGGTAGGGAAGAACTTTACGAAGCAGGTGTAAAAATGCAGAATGACGATCTTGTATACAAGGCGAGAGAAGTTGCTGTTGGCGAGACTCAATGGATAAATTGTGCAAAATTGACAAAAGATGGAGCGCAAAATATACAAAACATAAAAATGTCGTATAGAGATTGACACTTGTATACAAGCGTGTTATAGTCAAAATATACACGGAACGCGATGCTACAGTAGAGCGAACAAATCCATGTATGCAAGCGGACGCGAGGGTGCATATGTCCGCAGACGAACAATATATGGCGGAAGGGAAAGCCCGGCGCCGGAATGGAGGAGAACATGAAATTATCATTTCGTTGGTACGGAGAGGATGACAAAGTGACATTGGACAACATCCGACAGATTCCTGGGATGCATTCCATTGTAACGGCAGTGTACGATGTGCCTGTTGGAGAAGTGTGGAGTGAAGAGAGTATTGCCGGATTAAAAAGGCAGGTGGAGAATGCAGGACTGCATTTTGAAGTGATTGAGAGTATTCCGGTTCATGAGGATATCAAGCTTGGAAAGCCGAGCCGCGACCGGTACATCGAGAACTATTGTGAGAACATCCGCCGTGTGGCAAAGGCAGGCATTAAATGCATCTGCTACAATTTCATGCCGGTATTTGACTGGACAAGAACTCAGTTAGATCATGTTCTTCCGGATGGTTCCACATCTTTGGTGTATTATCAGGAGCAGGTGGACAAGGTCAATCCACTAGAGAGCGACAGCGACCTGACCCTTCCGGGATGGGATTCCAGCTACACAAGAGAAGAACTGAAAAATGTGGTTGCAGAATACAATGCAATGTCTGAGGACGATCTCTGGAACAACTTACAGTACTTCCTGCAGAAAGTGATTCCTGTGGCGGCAGAGTGCAATGTAAATATGGCGATCCATGAGGATGACCCGTGCTGGAGCATCTTCGGACTCCCGAGAATCATCACCTGCGAGGAGAACATTGACCGTTTCTTAAAGCTGGTGGACGATCCGCATAACGGAATTACCTTATGTACAGGTTCTCTGGGCTGTTCCAATAAGAATGATGTAGTAGAGATGGCGGCGAAGTATGCGGCTATGGGAAGAATCCATTTTGCACATCTTAGAAACGTGGCGGTACTGGAAAACGGTTTTGAAGAGCGGGCGCATCTTTCCTGCTGCGGCTCTCTTGATATGTATGCTATCGTAAAAGCACTGCATGACAACGGATTTACAGGATATGTGAGACCGGATCACGGAAGAATGATCTGGGGCGAGACGGGAAGAGCCGGATACGGACTTTATGACCGTGCGCTGGGCGCAGCCTATATCAACGGACTTTTTGAGGCTGTTGAGAAAGCGTCCCGGGACAAATAAACAGAACCCAATTTAACAAAGGCTGCCGGAGTACTTCACGGCTGCCGGGTAAGTTAATATAATTTTTTAGGAGGAAGAAAAAATGAAATTACCAATGCAGGTTGACTTGAAAGACAAGGTAGCAGTTGTTACAGGTGCAGGCGGTGTGATCTGTTCCGTAATGGCAGAAGCGCTCGCTATGTCAGGCGCAAAGGTGGCATTACTTGACTTGAACGAAGAGGCGGCACAGAAAAGTGCGGATGCGATCGTAGAGAAAGGTTTTGTTGCAAAGGGCTACAAGTGCAACGTTCTCGAAAAAGAGAGCATCGAAGCTGCAAGAGATGCAATTGCAGCAGACTTCGGAACCTGCGATATCCTCGTAAATGGAGCAGGCGGCAACAATCCCAAGGCAAGCACGGACGATGAGTACTTTAAGCCGGAAGATTCCGGTGAGATGAAGACCTTCTTTGATCTGGATCCGTCCGGAGTACAGTTCGTATTCAGCCTGAATTTTATGGGAACTCTGCTTCCGACGCAGGTATTTGCAAAGGACATGGTAAGTAAAGAAGGCGCAAACATCATCAACATTGCATCTATGAACGCCTACACGCCGCTCACCAAGATTCCGGCATATTCGGGAGCAAAGGCGGCCATTGTGAACTTTACGGAATGGCTGGCAGTACATTTTTCGAAGGTCGGCATCCGCTGCAATGCAATCGCACCAGGCTTTCTTGCTACTAATCAGAACAAAGCACTTTTGTTTAATGATGACGGAACACCGACTGCAAGAACAGGTAAGATTCTGGCAGGCACTCCGATGGAGCGTTTTGGTGAGCCGGAAGAGCTGATCGGAGCACTGTTATTCCTGGCTTCCTCTGAGGCAAGCGGATTTGTAAACGGAGCATGCATCCCGGTAGATGGAGCATTTGCAGCATACGCAGGGGTTTAAAGCGCCTTACGGCCAATATGAAAGGAGAAGATATTATTATGTTATATCCAATTTTAACACCGTCACGTTTTTTGAGCGATCTTAGCGGAGTGTGGGATTTTAAGTTAGATAACGGCAAGGGATTTGAGGAAAAGTGGTATGAGGCCCCGTTGACAGAGGCTATGACCATGCCGGTGCCGGCATCCTACAACGATTTAAAGGAAGGAATCGATTTCCGGGATCATTATGGATGGGTATTTTATCAGAGAATGATTTCTGTTCCATCCGTTATCTTAAGCCAGCGTCTTATGCTTCGCTGTGCGGCGGTGACGCATCACGCCAGAATTTATCTGAATGGGGAGATGATTTGCGAGCACCGGGGCGGCTTCCTGCCGTTCGAGGTGGAGATTACCGAAAAAATGCAGCCGGGGGACAACCTGCTCACTATAGCGGTGGACAATGTCATCGACTACACCACGCTTCCGATCGGTGGCAAGTCCAACATGATGGGCGGCATGATTGGAGGTATGGGAGAGGGAGTTTCGGATGCAAAGCCACAGAACAATCCGAATTTTGACTTCTTCAACTACTGCGGTATCACCCGCCCGGTGAAGTTATATACCACACCGAAGGACTATATCGCGGATATCACGGTGGTACCTGCTGTCAATGGAGCGGATGCAAAGCTTACTTATAACGTAGAGACGGTTGGAAGCGGCGACTGCAAAGTAGAGGTATTTGACAAAAAGGGAAATAAGGTAGCAGAGGGGAATGGAACCGAGGGCGTTCTGGAAATTAAGGACGTAATCCTCTGGCAGCCGCTTGACGCATATCTTTACGATATCCGTGTGACTTTCGGCGAGGACGTATATACGCTTCCGTATGGCGTCAGAACGGTCCGGGTGGACGGAACGAAGTTCCTTATTAATGAGAAGCCGTTCTATTTCAAAGGCTACGGCAAGCACGAGGATACGTTCCCGGCGGGACGCGGCATGAATCTTCCTATGAATACGAAGGATATCTCTTTGATGAAATGGCAGGGAGCCAACAGTTTCAGAACCAGCCATTATCCGTACAGTGAGGAGATGATGCGCCTTTGCGATGAAGAGGGTATCGTGGTGATTGACGAGACCACGGCAGTAGGCGTCAATCTTACCTTTGGCGGCGGTGCAAACTTCGCGGGACAGAAGGTGGGAACCTTTGACAAGGAGCACGGCGTGCAGACGCAGGAACATCATAAGGATGTCATCCGCGATTTGATTTCCAGGGATAAGAACCACGCGTGTGTTGTTCTCTGGAGCATTGCAAATGAGCCGGATTCCGGGGCGGAGGGTGCTTATGATTACTTCAAACCGCTCTATGACCTGGCAAGGGAATTAGATCCGCAGAACCGTCCGTGCACTCTGGTATCGGTACAGATGGCAGATGCGCCGAACAAGGACTGCACCAAGGATCTGAGCGATGTATTCTGTCTGAACCGTTACTATGGCTGGTACTTTGGAGGCCCGGATCTGGTGGGACCGGAAAAGGCACTGCGCGCTGAGTTGGACGGCTGGGCGAAATACGGCAAGCCGGTTATTTTTACCGAGTACGGAGCGGATACGGTTGCCGGTATGCATGACACCACACCGGTGATGTACACCGAGGAGTATCAGGTGGATTACTATAAGATGAACAACAGCGTCTTTGACGATTATGAGTGCGTTGTGGGAGAGCAGGCATGGAATTTTGCGGATTTCGCTACCAGCCAGAGCCTGCTGCGCATCCAGGGCAATAAGAAGGGACTCTTCACCAGAGACCGGAAACCGAAGATGGTGGCACATTACTTCAAGGAAAGATGGCACGCCATTCCGGACTTTAACTATAAGAAGTAGGAAGGTTGCAACGGGGATGGCGTTGTATCCCGGACTTTAATTATAAGAAGTAGGAAGGCCGCAACGGGGATGGCGTTGCCATCCCCGATTTTAATTACAGGAAGCAAGGAGGGGTTATACAATGGTAGATATGAAAGCAAAACCGTTTTACTTGTCCGATGAGGACTGCAAATGGGTGGAAGACACCATCGCAGGTATGACAAAGGAAGAAAAAATCGGTCAGTTATTCTTCAACATGGGTGCATCCAGAGAAGAAGAATATTTAAAGATGACGGTAGATCAATATCACATCGGCGGTATCCGCTACAATCCGGCGCCGGGGGCTGCAGTGCATGAGCAGAATCGTATTTTACAGGAAAACAGCAAGATTCCGCTTATTATCGCATGCAACACCGAGAACGGCGGAAACGGCGCTTGCACCGACGGAACTATGATCGGCCAGCAGACCAAGATCGGTGCTACAAGAGATGCAAAGTACGCGTACGAACTGGGACGTATGGCAAATAAAGAGGCTGCAAGCATCGGCTGTAACTTATCCTTCGCTCCGGTCAGCGATATTCTTTACAACTGGGAGAATCCGGTCATCGGACTTCGTACCTACGGCAACGATGTAGAACGGGTATGCGAGATGACAAAGGCTTACATGGACGGCGCTCACACGAACGAGGGATTCTGCTGCGCGGCAAAGCACTTCCCGGGTGACGGGCTTGACTTCCGCGATCAGCATGTGGCAAACAGTATCAACGACATGAGCTGTGAGGAATGGGATGCAAGCTTTGGCAAGGTATATCAGAACCTGATCGACAATGGTCTGGAAGCAATCATGGCGGGACATATTATGCAGCCGGCTTACACCAGATATTTCAACCCGGATATCAAGGATGAGGATATTATGCCGGCGACCCTGTCACCGGAGTTGATCGAAGGACTTCTTCGTAAGAAGCTGGGATTTAATGGTATGGTACTTACCGATGCCTCCCACATGGTAGGTCTGACCTGCTGTATGAAGAGAAGCGAGATGCTCCCGAGAACGATTGCGGCGGGGGTGGATATGTTCTTGTTCTTCAATGAGATGGACGAGGATTTTGCAAGCATGATGGCTGGATATGAAAACGGCATCATCACAGAGGAGCGTTTAAATGACGCTCTGCACCGTATCCTTGCGCTGAAGGCGCATATGGGACTTCACAAAAAAGCAAAGACCAAGATTGTTCCGCCGGTGGAGGTGATGGAACAGACCGTTGGATGCGAAGAGCACAAGACTATGGCAAAGGAGATTTCCGACAAGGGAATCACTCTTGTAAAATACAAAGACGAAGATGTGCTTCCGATGCTTCCGGACCGCTACAAGAGGATTATGATCGTGTCTGTCGGCGGTCTTTCCGCAGGTGTGATGGGAACCATGATGGCAAAATTCATGGGCGGCGGAAAGAAGAGCCCTGCAGAGCGTCTGCGTGATAAGCTGATTGAAAAAGGGTTTGATGCCTTTATCTACGAGAGTCCGCTGGATAAGATGGCAAAGGAGGCTGCCGCAGGCGGCAAGGTAGATATTAATATGTACTTCGCGGGAAAGACGCCGATCGAAGAATTTGTGGCAGGACAGGATCTCATTATCACGCTTGTGGATATTCCGGGCGGTTTCCAGCCGGTAGCGAGACCAGGATTTGGAATGAGCAAGGGCGGCGGAGAGATTCCATGGTATGTATTTGAACTTCCGGTAATCGTTGTGGGAACCGGACAGCCGTTCGTTTTGGCAGATATTCCGCAGGCAAGAACCTACATCAACACATATGACAGTGACGATCAGACCTTTGATGCACTGATTGAGAAGCTGATGACGGGCAAGGCTGCATTTAAGGGTGAGGATCCGGTGGATGCTTATTGCGGATTGTGGGATACACACCGTTAAGCCCGGGATTTTTGGAAGGAAGTCATGTAAGAAAATATTCCGCGGTTGGAAAAATATGGTGATACAGCGAACTTGTATGCAAGATGACATATATTACTTTTGGAAACCAGGAAACAAAACATGTGCATAATGCACAAAAGAATGCACTAAATACTGGTATAAACACGAAAAACAGAATAAATGTTGACACTTGTATACAAGAATGATATAGTAAAATTACATTAAGACGAAAGAAAAACGTCAAGATGTGAAACTGCCTGTATTCAAGTTGGGTGCAAGGTTTTTCGGAAGGCAGGCAGAACAAAAATACTTTTTAAGAGAAGGAGATTTAGTATGAGTACAAATTCCTCGAAGTACTATGGTGAAAATGGCATTCATCGCGTTCCACTGTGGCGTATCGGTGGTTTTGCGTTGAACAACACAGCAACGAACCTTTATCTTTTTATGATGAACTACGTTGCCTACTATCTGACCGGATTTGTCGGGGTTGCAGTGGTGACGGCGTCCAGCTTTTCTATGATGATGCGTATCTGGGATGGCGTGACGGATCCGTTCATCGGATTTGTGGTAGATAAGACGAACGGAAAGTTCGGTAAGAACCGTCCGTTCATGGTGATCGGTAATGCGATACTGTTTGTTACATCGTTTATTTTATTCCATGTGACGCACTTATTGCCGGAAAGCAAGGGAGTCCGTTTTGCATTCTTTATTGTAGTTTCTGCGATTTATTACATTGGATATACGTTCCAGTGCGTTGTTACCAAGTCGGCACAGACCTGTCTGACCAATGACCCGAAGCAGAGACCGTTATTCTCGATTTTTGACGGTATTTACAATGTTATTCTTTTCACCGGCATGGCGATGATCGGCGCAAAGCTTGGTACGAAGTACGGAACTATGGCGCACACCGGTGTATTCCACGAGTTATGGCTGATGGTAGGAATCTGTAGTGCAATCTTTACTGCAATCGCGGTAATCTCCATTGCACCGAAGGACAGAAGCGAGTTCTTTGGAACAGGTAAAGCGGTTCGTGTTGGACTGAAGGATTACTGGGAGACTTTAAAGAACAACCGCGCAATCCAGATGCTGATCGTTTCCGCTTCTACCGATAAATTAGCTTCAAGTACGAAGACTTCTACCGTAACGCTTGTACTGTTTGCAGTTTTGGTTGGAAATTACGAGTTATCAGGTACATTGACAGGTATTACTTCCATTCCTGGTCTGATTCTTCTGATCTTCCTGGTAGGCGGACTTGCTACCAGACTCGGACAGAGAAAGGCTATGTTGATCGGTTCCATCGGTGGTATTATTGTGAATGCTTTATTAGGTATTTTATGGCTCGTGGGAGATCCTACCACAATGCTCAATGGAAACGGCGGATTACGGTGGAGCTTTTTTACCATCGCATATGTTTTACTGACCATTGCATTTACAGGATTCCAGGGTGTATCCGGCAACATTGTTATCCCGATGACCGCTGACTGTGCGGATTATGAGGTATATCGCAGCGGTAAGTATGTGCCCGGTCTGATGGGAACTCTGTTCTCATTGGTAGACAAGCTGATTTCCTCATTTGCACCTATGATTACCGGTGTTATGTACGCAGCAATCGGATTTAAGGAGGCATTGCCGGATGTTCAGACACCGTACTCCGATCCGCTTAAGTATGTAACCATATTCTTAGCATATGGTATGATTATTATTGGTCTGCTCTGTAATCTGGTTGCTCTGAAGTTCTATCCGTTGACGAAAGAGAAGATGGCAGAGATTCAGGGAGAGATCGCAGCAATCAAAGCAAAGGCTATGCAGGAGTAATTGCGCACGGCAGTATGATAACCTGGGCGTCAGAATTGATCTGACGCCCATTTTTTACTCAATAGGGGATTTTATTTTTGTATCAGGTAAAAGATAAATAATTGCAATTTCTGCCCGGGAATTGTACAATAAATAGAAAGAACGAGGCAGTAAGGAGAGAAGAAATGAAGTCCAACAAAAATGATGAAGTAGATGTAAGCAAGATGATTGCATTAGAGCAGGAACTACACGACCTAAAAAAGGAAAACGGCGTGGAAGAAAAAGAGGGAAGAGTTTCAAGAGCGATCTCCGGATTCTTTGAGCGGAGAGAGGCGAAGGAAGCGGTGAGATTGCGGAAAAAGAAGTATATCCTTCTTGCGGTATTCACCGGCTGGCTGGGCGGTCATCGGTTCTATGCAAAGCAGTATGCGTTGGCGATTCTGTATCTCGCTCTTTTTTGGACTGGATTTTCGGCTGCTATGACGATTATTGATCTTTTGGTGGTGATTCCCAAGGAGGCGGACGAGGATGGCATGATACTCATGTAAAGGTATGACTCGACAGGAAAGGAAGAGAGATAAGATGGATGGACAGGTCAGGCGAATCAAGAGAGAACTGATAAGAAGAGGGGCGATTCTTGATATTTATACAGATACGATGGAGCTTCCGGATGGAAAGCAGGAGGAGTGGGATTTTATCTCGCACAGAAAGGGTGCGGCGGCTGTCGTTCCCGTGCGGGAGGACGGCAAGATCCTGATGGTGCGGCAGTACCGCAATGCGATCGAACGCATGACGCTCGAGATTCCGGCAGGGTCGCGTGACAGCGTGACGGAGGACACAAAAGTGTGCGCGGCGAGGGAACTTGAGGAAGAGACAGGGTATAAGAGTGACGATCTTTCGCTTTTGATTTCCTTAAAGACGACGGTCGCGTTTTGCGACGAATTCGTTGATGTGTATCTGGCAGAGAATTTGAAGCCGGGAAAGCAGCATCTGGATGAAGGGGAATTCCTCGATGTGGAAGCGTATGAGATCGACAAGCTGTGCGAGATGATTTATGCGGGGAAGCTTCAGGATGCGAAGACTGTCTCCGCGCTGCTCGCATATAAAAATTTAGTGAATCAGAAGTCAAATACCGCGCGGGAATAAAATGCTGTAAAAGGCATAGATATAGAGAGAGAATAGCTGCGGGGCGTGTCATGAAGCGTGAAGGGTGGATTATTTTGCTCGCATTCCTCGGCGGAATTGCCCTGACGAATTTTCTTGGGAGCGAGCTGCTTACGACATATGGCATTCTGAATGAATATTTTCTGCGGCAGTATTCGTATCAGACGGTCGATGGGAGTCGTTTATTCTGTCATGTTGCGGTTGTAAGAGTGCAGGCGGCTCTCTTTCTCTATGTCCTCGGGAGAGCCATAGATGGCAGGGTGTTTGAACTTCTGGTAAAGGGACTTGCGGCGGCAACGTTTGGGTTCATATGTGTGGTGGCAATCGTGAACCTTGGGGCGAGAGGTATGCTTGTGGTGCTTTGCGGACTGTTTCCGCAATGGATTTTTTATCTTACGGCGCTTTTTGGGTACGCGAACTGGCGCAGGGAAGAAGGAGCAAACGGGCGGTATACCATGGGAGCGCACGGGCTTCGGGAGACTGTTACGGTGGGGGGGATTCTTATTGTCTGTGTTCTTGCCGGGATTCTCGCGGAGAGCTGGATCAATCCGATGCTGCTCGTATGGCTGCAGAAAATATTTTGAAAAATATTAAAAAATATAACAAGATATGGTACGGCGGAAAATGTGGTTCCGATATGTTGTATGACTTCCGGAAATGCCGGATTTTCAGGCAAAATAGCGATTGCTTTTCTTTTTACTTATTATTATAATAAATGATGTATCTCGTTTGGAGGTACATTTTTTAACAAATGATCGTCGGGGAAGGTACGAATATGACACAGGACATACAGAATTTCATCCAATATCTTCATCAGGTAAAGAAGACGTCTGAGAACACAGAGGTTTCTTATGCGCGTGATCTAAAGAAGATGAATCAGTATCTTACGGCGCAGGGCATCCATGATGTGAGCGAGGTTACGGCTACCAGCCTGAATTCCTATGTTCTGTTTCTGGAGAAAGAGGGCAGAAAGCCCGCTACGATTTCAAGAAGTATTGCGTCTATGAAGGCGTTTTATCATTATATGGAGAAGGAGCATAAGGTGTCGGAGGATCCTTCCGAGCGTCTGAGAGCGCCGAGGATCGAGAAGAAGATGCCAGCGGTCTTGACGCAGGAGGAAGTGACACGGCTTTTGGAGCAGCCTGGCGGAACATCGCCGAAGGAACTGCGCGATACGGCGATGCTGGAGCTTCTCTATGCGACGGGGATTCGCGTGTCGGAGTTGATTTCGCTCAAGGTGTCGGACGTGAATCTTGCGATGGAATATCTGACCTGTTCTGATTCGCATAAGGAACGGATCATTCCCTTCGGCAGCATTGCGAAAAAGGCGCTCAGTCGTTATCTGGAACTTGGCAGACCGAAGCTCGTCGGGGACGAGCAGGAAGAATGGCTCTTTACGAATTGCGCAGGACAGCAGATGAGCAGGCAGGGCTTCTGGAAGCTTATTAAGTCATATGGGAAGAAGGCAGGCATTGAAGCGGAGATTACACCGCATATGTTAAGGCATTCGTTTGCCGCGCATATGGTCGGGAACGGAGCGGATTTGAAGTCTGTGCAGGAAATGCTTGGGCATTCCGATATTTCTACGACACAGGTGTATGCGCAGATCGGACATAGAAGAATGCGGGAGGTCTATGTCAACGCGCATCCGAGGGGATAATTGAGAATAGTAGAATAAAAGTGTGCATAGAAAAACCCGGCAGGCGAATAGCGTCTGCCGGGTTTTCTGCAATAGGAAATTGCATCCTGTTTCTTAGCACATATCCGCAATATCGTAAATCAGGCGTTTGGAATCTTCCCAGCCAAGGCATGGGTCGGTGATGGACTTTCCGTAGACGTGATCGCCGATCTTCTGGCAGCCTTCCTCGATGTAGCTTTCGATCATAACGCCCTTTACCATGCGCCGGATATCCACAGATACCTGACGGTTGTGCATCACTTCCTTTACGATTCGAATCTGTTCTTTGAATTTTTTGCCGGAGTTGGAATGGTTGACGTCCACAACTGCGGCAGGGTTGCATAAATCCATTTTTTCGTACATATCGCAGAGATGGATGAGATCCTCGTAATGATAGTTCTGCGTGCTGTTGCCATGCTTGCTGACAGCGCCACGAAGAACTACGTGCGTAAGTGGATTGCCGGAAGTCTCTACCTCATATCCGCGGTAAACAAAATGATGCGGATGCTGTGCGGCATAGACCGAATTGAGCATGACAGCGAAATCGCCGCTGGTCGGGTTTTTCATGCCGGAAGCGATGTCAAAACCGCTGACGGTAAGCCGGTGCTGCTGATCTTCGACAGAGCGCGCGCCGATGGCGACGTAGGAGAGCAGATCTTCCACATAGCCCCAGTTCTCGGGGTAGAGCATTTCGTCCGCACAGGTCAGACCGCTTTCCGCAACGGCGCGGATGTGCATTTTGCGCATGGCGATCAGACCTTCCACCATATCCGGCGCTTTCTCCGGGTCAGGCTGGGAGGCGATTCCCTTGTAGCCCTCGCCTGTGGTGCGCGGCTTGTTGGTATAGACGCGCGGAATCAGGATCACTTTGTCGGCAACTTCCTCCTGAATGGAGGTGAGACGGCTGACATAATCGCAGACAGAGTCTTCATTGTCGGCAGAGCACGGACCGATGATGACAAGAAAACGGTCGTCCGCTCCGGTGATGACATTGCTGATTGCCGTGTCACGTTCTTTCTTTAACGCGGCAAGCTTGGCGGGAAACGGATAATCGCGTTTGATATCGGCGGGGGTCGGTAACAGATTCAAAAAAGTAAAGCTCATATGTTCCTGCATGCATCTTGATTTCTATGCATGCACTCCTTTCTTATGCATAGTCTGTATTTTAAGAATAGAAAATACAAGGATTATCTTAAAGGATAATGGAATAGATGTCAAATATTTGCATATTTATTCGGGATGGCGTAAACTATCTTAAGAGTGTACGTCAGGCGGGCGGGATGGGAACCTGCCTGTGCAGAGAGATACGGGAGACAGAAAAAGAAGGGAAGAATAGCATGATGAAGACATTGAAGATGAAAAACAGAACGATCGGAGAGGGAAGGCCGCTCGTCTGTGTTCCGGTCATGGAAGCGGACGCAGCGGAGATCATAAGGGAGATTACCTATCTTAGCCAGAGCGTGGCAGACGTCATTGAATGGCGCGTGGATGCGTTTTCGCAGTTTGGCGATTACAATGCGGTGCGCGGTGTGTTCGACGCGGTGGCGCCCGTGCTTTCCGATAAGCTGTTTTTGTATACATTTCGAACGAAGCGGCAGGGCGGCGAGGCGGATGTCGATGCGGCGACATTGAACGATCTGCACGATTTAGCGGCGGAGTCGGGCTGTGTCGATATGGTGGATCTGGAGTATTTTGAGGAAGAAAAGCCGACGCGAAAGATACGGAGCCTTAAGGAGCGCGGCGTGCATGTGGTGGCGTCGCACCATGATTTTGAGGAGACGCCGTCGCCCGAGGTGATGCGGATGCTGCTTGAGAGAATGTGCCTGGGCGGTGCGGATATTGTAAAGCTTGCGGTCATGCCGAAGACGCCGGAGGATGTGCTTGATCTGCTTTCCGTGACCTCTAAGTTTCATCTTGAGAACCCGGATACGCCGATTGTCACAATGTCGATGGGGAAACTCGGGAATATCAGCCGGCTCTGCGGGGAGACGTTCGGTTCCTGCATGACGTTCGGCGCGCATGAGAAGCCGAGCGCGCCGGGGCAGTATGAGATGGGAGATCTCGCGATGATTCTGGATGCGATTCATCGGAGCAATAAGCGCTGAAATTAGGAAGCCGAAGGCTGAACTATTATGAAATAATTATAAACACAGGGAGATTGCTTGACGGAGCAGTTTCCCTGTGTTAATATAGGCTCTACAAAACATAACAATGTTAATAATTAACAAGGTGGTGGAAATGGTGAATGAATTGCACGCCGAATTGTTTACGGCGATGAATCAGTTTCACAAGCTGAGAATCGGAGATATGTTTCCGGATATGGCAAAGAGCGACTGCATGCTCTTAATGGCGATCGCCGGATCCGACGCGCAGAAGGAAGAGAGTGTGACGGTATCGGAGCTGGCGGAGAGAGTGCATGCGCAGAAATCGGCAGTGTCAAGAAGCCTGCGGAATCTGGAGGTGCAGGGGCTGATCGAGCGCACCGTAAACCGGGCGGACCGGCGCAATACCTGTGTGACCTTGACGGAAAAGGGAAAGAAAAAGCAGGAGGAGATTGCGGCTACGATGGGAGAATTTGGAAGATCCGTGGTCTCGCAGATGAGTGATGAGGACATCAGGAGACTTACGGCATGTCTGAAGGAAATGTATGAAATTGCAAGGCAGGAAATTGAGAAAAGAAACAGGAAAAAGAAAATGTAACGGAGGGAGGAACGGAATATGGGAAAGATATTTAAAAATATGATTCCATATTGGAGACAGCTTATTCTGGTGCTGCTCCTGTTGTTCGTGCAGGCATGGTGCGATCTGTCGCTGCCTGCCTATACATCGGATATCATTGATGTGGGAATACAGAATCATGGAATCGAGCATGTGCTTCCGGCGGCCGTGACCGCAGAGGAGTTTGAAACGGCGAAGCTTTTGATGACGGAGAAGGAAAGAACGGTATGGGAAGAAAGCTATGAAAAGGATGGGGACGTCTATACCTGCAGCGTTACGGAGGAGGAGCGTTTAGATGAACTGGACGATACTTTTTTGCTTCCGTTGCTCATGAATTATCAGATGTCGGCAATCGAAGAAGCGTCTTTTAAGAGCATGCTGGCGAAGCAGACAGGGACGGACGCTTCGGCTTTTGAGAATGTGACCATCGAGGAAATCGGCGCAGGCATGGGCATAGAGCTTTCCACGTTCAAAAAGGAGACGGAAGATGAGGACGGTAATACGGCGGTCGCAACCTGTGTGGATATGCGGCAGCTTCTGGCGGCGATGCAGCAAGCCGGAATGCTGGGTGAAGAGGAACTGCTTTCCATGCGCGAGGAGATGGAGTCCACGGTCGAGACGATGGGAAGCTCGCTGGTGAAATCCATGGGCATCGCCTATGCGTCGGATGTGGATGCCGCGGCAGGCGTTGATGTGGATGCGATACAGACCGGCTACCTCTGGAAAGCAGGGCTTAAGATGGTCGGAATGGCGCTTATTATGGGAATTGTGACGGTATGCATCGGATTCCTCGGATCACGTATCGGAGCGGGCATCGGGCGTGATCTGCGCGGTAAGATATTCGCCCGCGTGGTGAGCTTCTCGAACACAGAGATGGATCATTTCTCCACGGCATCGTTGATTACACGGAGCACCAATGATATTCAGCAGATTCAGATGGTGTGTGCGGTGCTGATACGAATGGTCGCATATGCGCCGATTCTGGGCATTGGCGGAATCCTTAAGGTGCTTGAGACCGGGGCGGGAATGAGCTGGATCATTGTTCTGGCGGTGCTTGTGATTCTCGGTTATGTCATGGTGCTGATGTCGGTTGCCATGCCGCGCTTTAAGCTGATGCAGCAGTTGGTTGACAGAATCAATCTTGTGGCGCGTGAGATACTGACCGGACTTTCGGTCATCCGCGCATTTGGAAGAGAGAAGAGGGAAGAGGAGCGTTTTGACGAGGCAAACCAGAGACTCACAAAGACGATGCTGTTTACGAACCGGGTCATGACATTTATGATGCCGGGTATGATGATGATTATGAATCTGCTCACTGTGGGCATCGTGTGGTTCGGTGCGCACCACATTGACGAGGGCACGATGCAGGTCGGTGCGATGACGGCGTTTATCACGTATTCCATGATGATTGTTATGGCGTTTCTGATGCTTGCGGCAATGTCCATTATGCTTCCGCGTGCGGCTGTGGCGGCAGAGCGTATTGACGAGGTGCTTAGAACGGAGTCGTCGATTACAGATTCTAAGAATCCCGAGAAGCTTGTGGCACATGGCGGCGTTATCCGGTTTTCGCATGTGAATTTCCGCTACCCGAATGCGAACGAAGATGTTCTTTCGGATATTGACTTTACCGCGGAGCCGGGTAAGACGACGGCAATCATCGGCAGCACCGGATGTGGAAAATCGACGCTTGTCCAGCTTATACCGCGTCTTTATGATGTGACGGGCGGAAGCATTACGTTAGACGGAAAGGACGTCCGGGAGATCTCAATGGAGAGTTTGCGGGAGGAAATCGGCTTCGTGCCGCAGAAGGGCGTGCTTTTTTCCGGTACGATCGCATCCAATCTGCGGTTCGGCAGGGATGAGGCGACGGACGAGGAGATCCGTGAAGCGGCGGAGATTGCGCAGGCGTCAGACTTTATTGAAGAGAAAAAAGAGGGCTATGAGAGTACGATTGCACAGGGCGGCAGCAATGTTTCCGGCGGGCAGAAGCAGCGTCTTGCGATTGCGCGCGCGATTGCCAAAGCACCGCAGATATTCATATTTGACGACAGCTTTTCCGCGTTGGATTTAAAGACGGACGCCGCATTGCGGAAAGCACTGGCGAAGAAGGTTGCTGATAAGACTGTCATTATCGTAGCGCAGAGAATCAGTACGATTCTGCACGCAGATCAGATTCTTGTGCTAAACGACGGAAGGATTGTCGGAAAGGGAACGCATGAGGAACTGCTTTTGAATTGTGAGACGTATCGGGAAATAGCCAAATCCCAGATGTCTGCGAAGGAGCTGGGACTTGAGGAAAGCGAGGTGCCTTTAGATGAGTAACGGAAATGAGACGGCAAGAGGAGCAGGCAGACGGCACGGACCGATGGGACACGGAACGGGATCGGGAGAAAAGCCGAGGGACTTGAAAGGTTCGATAGGAAAGCTTGCGATATATATCAGCAGTTTTAAATTCGCAGTCATTATTGTTATGATTTTTGCGGCGTGTTCCACAGTATTTGGCGTCATCGGGCCGAAAATCATGGGAAGGGCTACGACGGCGCTCTCGGAAGGCCTGATGGAAAAAATTCGGGGAACCGGAGGAATCGACTTCGGCTATATCGGTCAGGTCTTATTATTTGTATTAGGGTTGTACCTTCTCAGTGCTGTGTTTTCTTTTGTACAGGGCTGGATTATGACCGGGGTCACGCAGAAGGTCTGCTACCGTCTGCGGAAAGAAATCTCGGAGAAGATCAACCGTATGCCGATGAAGTATTTTGAGAGCAGAACCTATGGAGAGGTTCTCTCGCGAATCACGAACGATGTGGATACGCTGGGACAGGGATTAAATCAGAGCATCACGACGATTATTACATCCGCTGCGACGATGATCGGTGTGCTTATCATGATGCTTAGCATATCACCGCTTATGACATTGATCGCGCTTATTATTCTGCCGATTTCGGCGGGACTGGTATCCTTTGTCGTGAAGAAGTCGCAGGGCTATTTTAAGACGCAGCAGGAATACCTGGGACATATCAACGGACAGGTGGAGGAGACGTACAGCGGGCACCTTGTCATAAAGGCGTTCAACCGCGAGAAGGACACGATTGAGGAGTTTAGCAGGACAAATGAAATGCTGTATGACTCTGCGTGGAAGTCGCAGTTCCTATCCGGTATGATGCATCCGATCATGGTATTCGTCGGAAACCTCGGGTATGCGGCGGTAGCGTTGGCAGGAGGACTGCTTGCCATCCGCGGCAGAATTACAATCGGTGATATTCAGGCGTTCATACAGTACGTGAAGAATTTTACACAGCCGATCCAGCAGATCGCGCAGGTCATCAATCAGGTGCAGTCGATGGCTGCGGCGTCCGAGCGTGTATTTGAATTTTTAAATGAGGAAGAGGAAGAGCAGACCGTAGAGAATCCGTGTGATGTGACAAAGGTGACCGGAGCGGTTTCTTTTGAGCACGTGCACTTCGGATATCGGCAGGATCAGACGATCATCCATGATTTCTGCGCCGAGGTCGCGCCGGGACAGAAGGTGGCGATCGTCGGGCCTACCGGAGCGGGAAAGACGACGATGGTGAAGCTTCTGATGCGGTTCTACGATGTGAACGAAGGGGCGATCTGCCTCGACGGGCATAACGTAAAGGAATTCAACCGCAGGGAGCTTCGGGATGCGTTTGGTATGGTGCTTCAGGATACGTGGCTTTTCCAGGGGACGATCATGGAGAATATCCGCTATGGAAGGCTGGATGCGACGGATGAGGAAGTCATTGAGGCGGCGAAGGCGGCGCATGCGGATCACTTCATCCGAACGCTTCCGGGCGGTTACCAGATGGAATTAAATGAGGACGCAAGCAATGTCTCGCAGGGACAGAAACAGCTTCTCACCATCGCGCGGGCGATCCTTGCGGACAATAAGATACTGATATTGGATGAGGCGACGTCCTCGGTAGATACGCGCACCGAGGTCGTGATCCAGAAGGCGATGGATAATCTGATGAAGGGGCGCACGAGCTTTATCATCGCGCATCGTCTGTCTACGATCCGCGACGCGGATATGATTCTTGTCATGAAAGACGGCGATATCGTCGAGCAGGGAAATCACGACGAACTTCTCGCGGCAAACGGATTTTATGCGAATCTGTATAACTCACAGTTTGAGGAAACAGCTGCGTAAGAGCGATTGGAACATGCGTCGTCCGGCTTGTGAAAAAGGCTGCGGCACAGAACGAAAAAGTTCTGTGCCGCAGTTTTTTGTATATTTTCAACAAAAACAAAGCAGTTTTTTTGTGACCGGAAATGACCGAAAATGATTGACTGTGACTGAAATTGATTTTATAATAAGACTATCAAAGATGACCGAAAATGAATGAATGTGAACGAAGGTGATTGAAACATGTTGACGGAAGAAAGATTTGCAAAAATATGTTCCGTACTGGAACAGAACGGGAGCGTCACCGTACAGCAGTTGATGGCAGAGCTGGACGCGTCGGAATCCACGATCCGAAGGGATCTGACGGCGCTGGATGCGGAGGGCAGGCTGACGAAGGTGCACGGCGGGGCGGTATTAAAGAACAATGCTTACAGCACAAAGGATGAAAAGGTCATAAATCGCAAAGAAATAAATAAGGAGGCGAAAAGCAAAATTGCAAAGTATGCGGCAGGGCTGATCGAAGCGGGCGATTTTGTTTACCTCGATGCGGGTACGACCACGGAGCGCATGATCGATTATATCACGAATAAACAGGTGATCTTCGTGACCAACGCCATCACCCACGCGAAGCGGCTGGCGGAAAATGGGTTTACCGTATATCTGCTGGGCGGGGAATTTAAGGCAGTCACTGAGGCGATTGTCGGCGAGGAAGCGGTCACGACCCTGGATAAGTACAATTTTACGAAGGGATTCTGGGGAGCGAACGGCGTCAGCATTCAGAAGGGATTTTCCACACCGGAGGTCAAGGAAGCGCTGGTGAAAAAGAAGTCCATGACAAACTGCAGGGAATGTTATGTTTTAGCGGACGACAGCAAACTGAACCAGATTTCAAGCGTGACGTTTGCTTCCTTTGAGAGCGCTAAGGTGATTACCAACGGACCGCTTCCGGCGGCGTACCGCAGTTGCGCGAATGTGATTGAAGTATTGTAGGAGAAGAGAGGAGGATTTGGATGATTTATACAGTGACCTTTAACCCGTCGCTGGATTATATCGTGACGGTGGAGCATTTTGCAAGCGGTATTGTGAACCGGACGAAAAACGAGATAATCTACCCGGGTGGAAAAGGAATCAATGTATCTATGGTTCTAAAGAACCTGGGGCATGAAAATACGGCGCTCGGATTTCTCGCGGGATTTACCGGGGATAAGATTGAACAGCTTTTGGAGGAAAAGGGAATCTCCACAAATTTTATAAAAGTAGAAAAGGGATTTTCCAGAATCAACGTCAAGCTTCGTTCAGACGAGGAGACAGAGATCAACGGGCAGGGACCCGTCATTGCGGCGTCCGATATCAATGCGCTCTACCGCAGACTGGATATGCTTTCCGACGGTGATATCCTTGTCCTGGCGGGCAGTATCCCGGACGTCATGCCAAGTTCTATGTATATGGATATTATGACGCATCTTAAGGAGAAAAAGCTTAAGATCGTTGTGGACGCCACAAAGGATCTGCTCGTGAATGTGCTCTGCCACAGACCGTTCCTGGTAAAACCGAATAATCATGAGCTGGGCGAGATTTTCGGGGTAACGCTGCGCGATAAGGCGGAAGTTGTCGCCTACGGCAGAAAACTTAAGGAGATGGGAGCGCGGAATGTTCTTGTCTCTATGGCGGGAGACGGAGCGGTGCTGATTGCAGAAGACGGAAATGTTTTTATGGCAGAAGCGCCCAAGGGAGAACTTAAAAATTCAGTCGGGGCGGGAGACTCTATGGTAGCCGGATTTCTGGCAGGCTATTTAGAGAGTGGCAGCTACGCGGACGCATTTCAGATGGGAGTGTGCAGTGGAAGCGCTTCGGCATTTTCGGAAGAATTGGCAACACGGGCGGAGGTACTTGCCCTGTTGGATAAAAACAAAGAGCTTTTTTTAAACAGTAAGGGGAAATGAAGGAGGAAAAGGTATGAGAATCAAAGAATTACTGTCTGTGGAGAGCATATTGCTTGACGGAATATGCGGCAGTAAAAAAGAAGTGCTCGACACCATGGTGGAACTGATGGCAAAGAGTGGGAAGATCGCGGATGTCGAGACTTACCGCAAGGGGGTTTACGCGCGCGAGGAGGAGAGTACGACAGGAATCGGGGAGGGGATTGCGATTCCGCACTGCAAGTCTGACGCGGTAAAGGAGCCCGGGCTCGCTGCTATGGTCGTAGGGGACGGCGTGGATTTTGATGCGCTTGACGGGGGAAAGGTGCACTTAATTTTCCTGATCGCCGCGCCGGATACCAAGGACAATGTACATCTGGATGTACTTAGCAAGCTGTCCGTTCTTCTGATGGATGAGGGCTTTACAACAAAATTGAAAAATGCGAAGACGGTCGATGAATTTTTGGGCATCATCGACGATGCGGAGACAAAAAAGGATGCGGCGGAGAATGAGAAAATGTCCGCAGAGACGAAGAAAGAAGAGAAGACGCCGGATGCACAGGAAGGAAGGCTCGTCCTTGCGGTGACCGGATGTCCGACAGGGATCGCGCATACTTATATGGCGGCGGAAGCTTTGGAGAAAAAGGCAAAAGAAATCGGATGCCGCATCAAAGTCGAGACGAGAGGATCGGGCGGTGCGAAAAATGTGCTTACGAGAGCGGAGATTGCAGAGGCGGAGTGCATTATTGTAGCGGCGGACACGCAGGTTCCGATGGAACGCTTTGCGGGCAAGCCGGTAATCCAGTGCAAGGTGGCGGACGGAATCAGCAAAGCAGGGGAATTGATCGATAAGGCTCTTTCGGGGCATGTGTCCGTTTATCAGGCGGCAGGAGACGGTCATACCGCAGATGAAGAAGAAGGAAAAGACAGTATCGGACATCAGATTTACAAGCATTTGATGAACGGCGTTTCCCATATGCTTCCGTTCGTAGTAGGCGGCGGTATTCTGATTGCGCTGGCATTCCTGATCGATGGCTTTGCGGTTGACTTAAATGCACTTTCATTGGAGGAGCGCGCGAACTTCGGCACGATCACCCCGCTTGCGGCGCTGCTTAAGAGCGGCATCGGCGGTGTGGCGTTCGGTTTCATGCTCCCGATTCTTGCGGGTTACATTGCAATGAGTATTGCGGATCGCCCGGGACTCGCCGTCGGTTTTGTCGGCGGAGCGATTGCGGCGAACGGAACGTCCGGCTTTCTTGGGGCATTGATTGCAGGCTTTGCAGCAGGCTATATTGTACTGGGGCTAAAGAAGCTGTTCGAAAAGCTGCCGAAGAGTCTTGAGGGTATCAAACCGGTGCTGCTGTACCCGCTGTTTGGAATATTATTGATCGGACTGGCGATGATTTATATTGTAGAGCCGCCGATCGGCGCATTGAACACGGCAATCAACAGTGGACTCAACAGCTTAAACGGCGCGAGCGCTATCATTCTCGGAGCGCTGCTCGGCGGAATGATGTCGGTGGATATGGGTGGTCCGGTCAATAAGGCGGCTTATGTATTCGGAACGGCGTCGATTGCAGCAGGAAACTATAACATTATGGCGGCAGTTATGATCGGAGGAATGGTTCCGCCGCTTGCCATCGCGCTTGCGACCATATTCTTTAAGAATAAGTTCACCGCAGAAGAGCGCAAAGCAGGTCCTACGAACTTTATCATGGGATTATCTTTTATCTCAGAGGGTGCAATTCCGTTCGCGGCATCCGATCCGCTGCGCGTTCTGCCGTCCTGTATCGTCGGCTCGGCAGTGGCAGGCGCGCTTTCCATGGCGTTTGGCTGTACATTGATGGCGCCGCACGGAGGAATCTTCGTATTCCCGACTGTCGGCAATCCGCTTTTGTATCTGCTGGCGCTTGCGGTCGGTTCTGCTGTAGGCTGTGTGCTGCTCGGCGTATTGAAGAAGGATGTTACAAAGCAATAGAGAAATAATAGAAAGAGAGGAAAAAATCATGAAAGAGTTCACATATGTTATCAAGGATGCACAGGGGATTCATGCCCGCCCGGCAGGGCTGTTCGTCAAGGAGGCTGCGGCGTTTCCGTGCAGCATCACGATTGCGAAGGACGGAAAAGAAGTCGATGCGAAAAGAATCTTCGGAGTCATGGGGCTTGGCGTAAAGTGCGGTGAAGAGATCGTGCTAAAGGCGGAAGGCGAGCGTGAAGAGGAAGCAATCGAAAAACTGGGCGCATTTCTGCAGGAAAATCTGTAAATTACAGGCGGCACGGATGGCGCAGGGGGTTCATCGTCTGTGCCGCAGCGGAAGGAATGGAGGTATGACATGGTACTGGAAGGCAAAAGCGTATTTGGTGGAATTGCAATCGGACGCCTGTCTGTATACAACAAAAAAGACCATCAGGTGAAGCGCCATAAAATAGCGGACGCCGCAGCCGAGACCGCGCGTTTTACCACGGCAAGGGAAACGGCGAAGGAGCAGCTGGCAGGCTTATATGAAAAGGCGGTAAGAGAGGTCGGAGAGACAGGCGCGATGATCTTTGAGGTGCATCAGATGATGTTAGACGACCTCGACTATATAGAATCCGTCACAAATATGATCGAGACGCAGCAGGTCAACGCGGAATTTGCGGTGGCGACGACCGGGGATAATTTTGCTGCCATGTTTGCGGCGATGGATGATGATTATATGAAGGAGCGCGCAGCCGATGTAAAGGATGTCAGCAACCGTGTCATCTCAATCCTGCTCGGAGCGGAGAGCGGAGCGCTCGGAGGAGATGAACCTGTCATTCTGCTGGCGGAGGATCTGGCGCCGAGCGAGACGGTGCAGCTCGATAAGAGCAAGGTGCTTTCCTTTGTAACACGGCTTGGTTCGACGAATTCCCATACTGCGATTCTTGCAAGAACCATGAATATTCCGGCATTGATAGGAATTGACTTTGCGGAGGATGTGGACGGAAAGCCCGGGATCGTCGACGGCTATACGGGAACGCTGATCGTGGAACCGGATGAGAGTACGCTTGCAGAATACCGGGAGAAAAAGGCGGCGGACGAAGAGAAAAAAAGACTCCTGCAGGAACTCAAAGGAAAAGAAAATATTACGGCGGATGGCAGGAAGATTAATCTGTATGCCAACATCGGCGGCGTGGCGGACGTGGCGGGCGTGCTTGCCAATGACGCGGGCGGGATCGGGCTGTTCCGCAGTGAATTTCTTTATCTGGAATCGAACGATTATCCGACCGAGGAGGCACAATTCGCGGCTTATAAGGCGGTAGCGGAGAATATGGCGGGGAAGAAGGTCATCATCCGCACTCTGGACATCGGCGCGGATAAGCAGGTGGATTATTTCCATATGGACAGGGAAGAAAATCCGGCAATGGGCTATCGTGCGATCCGCATTTGCCTTGACCGGACGGAAATCTTTAAGACGCAGCTCCGCGCGATCTACCGCGCAAGCTATTACGGAACCATATCCATCATGTTCCCGATGATTATTTCCGTGGCGGAGGTGAAGCATATCAAAGAAATCATTGCAGAGGTAAAGGCGGAACTTACGGAGCAGGGGATTCCGTACAAGGACTGTGAAATCGGAATTATGATCGAGACGCCGGCGGCAGTAATGATCTCGGATCTTCTTGCGAAAGAGGTAGATTTCTTCTCCGTGGGAACCAATGACCTGACACAGTACACGCTTGCCATCGACCGTCAGAACCCGAAGCTGGATGCAATCTATGATTCGCACCATGAGGCAATCCTTCGGATGCTTCGCCTCGTTGTGGAGAACGGGCATAAGGAGAACTGCTGGGTGGGCATCTGCGGTGAATTGGGTGCCGACACGTCGCTGACGGAGACGTTCTTGCAGATGGGCGTAGACGAACTCTCCGTCGCACCGGGCATGATCTTAAAGGTGCGGGGAGCGATTCGTAATTCCGTGGCAAACTGCGGGGAGAAATTTTAGTCCTCGTCGGGAAGCTCGTGGCTTCTGCCGCGCCTGATGTGGGAGATACCGGCGCTTTTGGCGGCGGGGTCCATGAAGCAGGCACGCTTGATGGATTCCTCCCCATAGCGCGTGCGGATCGAGTCTACCGCCTGATTGAGCCTGGATAACTTCTCTGTGCGTTCCATATCGAACAGGCTGTACTGCTCGTAGCTTTCGGCGGTCGCCTTGCTTGTGGACACACCTAAGAGGCGGATCGGGCTGTGATCCCAGAGGGCGTCGAACAGCTCGCAGGCACATTCGTAGATGCGCTCCGTGACATTCGTGGAGGACGGGAGCGTCATCTGGCGGGAGGTCTGGCGGAATTCATTGTCCACAATCTGTACTTGTACCACACTGATGTAGGCCTTTGCGGAGCGGATTCTTGCACCGACAGTCTCGCAGAGGGAAAGGAGTACATGCCTGGCGGTATCGGCGTTCGTGACGTCGTAGGACAGTGTCAGAGAATTCCCGTAGCCCTTGTTGGCGGGCGATTCGTGCGTCAGTTCGGCGGACTCGATCCCGTTGGCGTAGTGCCAGATTGTGTCGCCGTGCGACTTTAGCATGGAGACGATCATAGCGTGGTCGGAGCGTGCAAGCTCGCCGATCGTCGTGATGCCGAGAGAATGGAGGCGTTTGGCGGAGGACTTCCCGACAAAGAAGAGATCTTCAACGGGAAGAGGCCAGAGCTTGTCAGCGATCTCTTCGGGAAAGAGGGTGTGCACCTTATCCGGCTTCTCAAAGTCGGACGCCATCTTCGCGAGCAGACGGTTTACGGATACGCCGATATTGACGGTAAAGCCAAGTTCCGTCCGAATCGTGTCCTTTAATGTGTGGGCGAACGCGACGGGATCGCCGTAGAGCGATGTCGTTCCCGTCATGTCGCAGAAGGCTTCGTCGATGCTGTACGCCTCTACGGACGGCGCATAACGGCGCAGCAGTTCCATGAACGCATCCGAGCGTCTGGCATAAATAGAATAATGAGGGGGATAGATCTTAAGACCGGGGCATTTGCGTCTTGCATGGGCAAGGGGTTCTCCGGTCTTTATGCCGTACTTTTTGGCGGAGACGGACTTCGCAAGGACGATCCCGTGCCGTCTTGACTCGTCGCCGCCGATGACGGAGGGGAAAGTGCGGATATCGGGAGCGTCCGGATCTTTGCGCAGTAGTTCGGCGGCTTCCCAGCTTAAGAACGCAGAATTTACATCGATATGATAGATCAGTGATTCCGGCATAACGCACCTCCTTGCGACCACACATTCCATTTGCTATAATATGCCATGGATATCTATGTCTTATATTATAGCAAAAAGGGAACCATATGTAAATAAAATTCGAACAAACGTTCCTTTCTCTGGAGGAGAAGATGAAGCTTCGCATTTATACGCTGACACACAAGAAATTCGAAGTGCCGAAAGACCCCATGTACCAGCCGCTTCATGTCGGGCGCGCGGTGAGCGGCGATCTGGGCTATCCGGGCGACGATACGGGAGAGAATATTTCGGCGCTCAACTGTTATTACAGTGAACTGACCGGACTGTACTGGATCTGGAAGAATTGTAAGGACGTGGACTATGTCGGAACCTGCCATTACAGACGCTACCTGATCAACGGGCAGGAGCAGATCTTTACATATGCAGAGTATGAAGCGCTGCTTTCGGACTACGACCTTATTACCACACGCAGGGTGCAGCTGAACAATTCCTACTATTTTGGATTCTGCGCGAATCACAACGGGAAGGCGCTGGATGCGACGGGGGAGGTCATAAGGGAATTGTACCCCGGATATTATGAGACTTTCGTGCGTCTCGTACATGGAACGGAGACTTACTTTGGGAATATGATGGTCATGTCGAAGGCGCTCTTTGATGAATATGCCAGGTGGCTGTTTACGATTTTTTCGGCAGTGGAGGGATGCATTGAACTGGAGACGGGAGAGGACGCTTACCACAAGCGGGTATTTGGATTTATTTCAGAATTTCTGCTGCTCGTGTGGGCGACCGTCCGGGGGCTTAAGGTGTGTGAGTGTAAGGTCGGGATGCTCGGCGAGAAGGCGGAGACAAGGGAACTCAAGGAAAAGCTGGCGGAGTATTTCACAGCGCGCGACATAGACGGCGCGAAAGCGTATTTCCTGAAGCGGAAGAAGGAGCGCCCGGATGTGATGATGGAGGCTTCGGACGTGACAGGCGAACTCAGGCTTTGTATGCAGGTCATTGCGACGGCCGGAAAAGAGCGGCAGATCTGCGGGAAGAGTATTCTTGACCGGGAGAACCATTACGCCAGTCTGATGAAGATTTTTGCGGGAATCAACGGCGTCATTTACCGTTACCGCAATCATATGGAAGCGGAGGAGGATGTCCTCTTTCTGAGAAAATACGGGATTTCCGGCACTGCGCTTGCAGTTGCAGAAAAGCTTGTGGGCGATGAGCCGGCAGTACAGGAAGAGGTGCTTTTTCGCATCGAAAAGGATTTGGAAACGTCCGATCAGGGTTGAAAAAGGAGATCGGATATAGTACAATATTGCAGTATAAATGATGGATAAATAAGGAGGTTAAACATGGCGGAATTAAAGGGAACAAAGACAGAAGCAAATCTTATGGCAGCATTTGCAGGCGAGTCTCAGGCGAGGAATAAGTACACCTATTACGCATCCAAGGCAAAGAAAGACGGATATGTGCAGATCGCGAACATTTTTGAGGAGACTGCGGCAAATGAGAAAGAGCATGCGAAAATCTGGTTCAAGCTGCTCCATGACGGCGCGGTGCCGGATACGGTGACCAATTTAAAGGATGCGGCGGACGGAGAGAATTACGAATGGACCGATATGTACGCACAGTTCGCAAAGGATGCAAAGGAAGAAGGATTTGAGGAGATTGCAAAGCTGTTCGAAGAGGTCGGCAGGATTGAGAAGGAGCATGAGGAGCGTTACCGCAAACTGCTCGCAAATATTGAGGGTGGTCTTGTATTCTCGAGAGACGGCGACTGCATCTGGCAGTGTTCTAACTGCGGTCATATTGTAGTTGGAAAGGCGGCTCCGGAAGTTTGTCCGGTATGCAATCACCCGCAGGCGTATTTTCAGATCAAGGCGGAAAATTATTAGAAAAAGCCTTTGGCATCAGGAGAAGGAAGCGTGAATGAAAGCCTCATTCCCGGTGGGAGCGAACCGGAAATGAGGTTTTTTTATGTTTTTTTAGGAATAAGCTTGAAAAAAGAATGGATTTCTGTTACCATGTATAAGTTCTTTCTGATAGAGTCAGAAATGTGCAACCGTAGTCTAATGGATAGAACACCGGACTCCGACTCCGGCAATGCGGGTTCGATTCCCGCCGGGTGCATTTATATGGAGATGACGGCACGGATATGCCGGCTGTCATGGAATATTGGATATGCATTGACGGAACATGTACTGTCTGATGGAACAGCGGCGTTGGCGGACGTGCGCGCGGACGATGCAGAGCTACAGCAGGATAGCGGATAAGATCTCAGAAAGGTACGGTGGATTATCGATGGAAAATTCCAAGTTGAATCATACAGAGAATCAGAATACAGATACGAAGAATACAACGGTTTCAGATACAGCAGTTTCAAACGCGGCGGATAAGGCGGCGAAGCAGTCCGTGGTGGAGAAGAAGCGGGCGAGAAGACAGTCCGGTCAGCAGGATGGGGCAGCGGCGGCGCTTGCTTTTGTGAAGGAGCATGTACGCTACTTTGCAGCGGGAGCGCTTCTGATCGTGCTGGTCCTGGTGCTTGCGCTCTGCGCAAAGCCGGGAACGGGCGGCGGAATCGGACAGGCAGTGGGAAGCACCGAGGAGGCAGGGTCTGCAGAGGAAGCTTATCAGGTAGATGCATATGAGGATGTGAACGCGCTGATTTCACAGTACTATACGGCGTATGCTTCCGGGGATCTTGCGACGCTTACCTCGATCGCAACTCCGGTTTCTGCGAATGAGCAGAGTTATATTACTCTGTTCGGGCAGTATGTGGACGAATACCAGAACATCAAGTGCTACACGAAGAGCGGACTCGATGCCAATTCCTATCTGGTGTCCGTATCGATGGAGATTAAGTTCACGGGAGTGGACACAACGGCGCCTGGACTTGATTTCTTCTACATAAGGACGAATGATCAGGGAGCGCTTTACATTGACAATCTGTACAGCCAGTACAATCTGGCGAATCAGGAGAATGCACTCGATACCAGTGTGCAGAGCCTGATCTATGAGTTTGAAAATGATACGGATGTCATGGAACTTCAGAGTGAGATACAGGAACGTTACGATGTGGCGCTTGCTACGGATGCGAATCTTGCATTGATGATACAGACGACGATTCCGGGTGCGATCAAAGACTGGGTAGCTCAGATCAAAGAACAGAATGAACAGGTTCAGACGGAGAATACGGAGCAGATCGCGGGAACCGGAGAGGCGGTGGACGGCGAAGTAAACGACGACACCACGTATGTTGAAGATACGGAGACGACGCCGGATGACAGTGAGACGGCACAGACGGAGCAGCTTGCAACGACGGATCGAGTGAATGTCCGTGCGGGAGCGGATACTTCTTCCGAGAAGCTTGGAACGGTCGAGAAAGGCACTGTCGTGACACGTACCGGAGTGGAAGGTGATTGGAGCAAGATCGATTACAACGGTACGACAGGCTATATTAAGAATGAGTACCTGACCTATGATGTTGCGGGAACTGCTTCGGATACGGGAGAAGGCGATGTTTCGGATGCGGGAGATAACGCTGCTGCGAATACAGATAACGGAGATACAGCGGCTCTTTCAGAGGGAACCGTCGTCACGCTTAAGGATTCCGTGAATGTCCGTTCCGGAATGAGCGAGGATGCAGACCGTATCGGAACCGCGTACTCAGGCGAGAAGGTAACGGTAGTCATGAGTTATGCAGAGGGTTGGACGAAAGTAAAATGGAACGGTGAGACCGGTTACATTAAAACATCATTATTACAGTAGAAAAGCGGCGGCAAGACGCTTTAGAACGGAGACTTTTCGGAAGCGAAGTCTCCGTTTTTCGCTAAATTCATGGAGGTTCGGATGGACGGACAGGGAGTTCGGATTAATAAATTTTTGAGTGAGGCGGGAGTCTGTTCCAGAAGGGAGGCGGACCGTGAGGTGGCGCTCGGAAATGTGACGGTAGACGGCGTGTGTGCAGAAATGGGAACGCGCGTCCTGCCGGGACAGGTGGTGCGCTTTTGCGGGAAGCCGGTGTGTAAGGAGGAGGAGATGATCTTGCTGGCATTTCACAAGCCGGCGGGCATTGTCTGTACTGCCGAGAAGCGGGAGAAGAACAATGTTATTGATTATATCCATTATCCGAAGCGCATCTATCCGGTCGGAAGGCTCGACAAGGATTCCGAGGGGCTTTTGCTTCTGACGAACAACGGTGATATCGTCAACAAGATCATGCGCGCCGGAAATATGCATGAAAAGGAATATATCGTGACGGTAAATAAGCCTGTAACGGAATCGTTTCTGCGCGGGCTTGCGGGGGGCGTTCCGCTTGCAGAGCTTGGCGTGACAACGAGAAAATGCAGGGCATGGCGTGTCGGAAAGAGGGAGTTTCGTATTATTCTGACGCAGGGGCTGAACCGCCAGATCAGACGGATGTGTGAATATTTCGGGTACCGCGTGGAAAAATTGGTCAGAACCCGTATTATGAATATCGAATTGGGAAGTTTAGAAAGTGGGAGTTACCGCAGTGTGACAAAGGACGAATACAGAGAACTTTTACGGTTGACGGAAGACTCGTCGAACGAGACGGTAATTTTAAAGCAGGATGGAGGAAGCAGATGACACCGGAAGAGAGAATCAAAGCATTAAGAGAGCAGATCACATATCACAGCGACCGCTATTACAATCAGGACAACCCCGAAATTACTGATTATGAGTACGATATGCTCATGCAGGAGTTAAAGAAGCTGGAGAAGGAGCATCCAGGACTCGTGACGCCGGATTCTCCGACACAGAAGGTCGGCGGCGCGGCGAAGCGGACAGCGGGTGTTCTGGTGCGGCACAATGTGCCGATGTTAAGCCTGCAGGATGTGTTTTCCAAGGAAGAAATTTACGACTTTGTAGCGCAGATGCGACAGCAGCTTGACGATCCCGAGTTTGTGGTCGAGTACAAGATCGATGGGCTGTCGATGTCGCTCCGCTATGAGAAGGGCGAGCTTGCGCTTGCTGAGACAAGAGGGGACGGCATCAATTTCGGCGAAGATGTCACTGCCAATGCGAAGGTGATTTCGGATGTGAAAAAGAAGTTAAAAGGCGCGGCGGGGACAGAGGATTTTTCGCCGGAATATTTGGAAATCCGCGGTGAAGTCTATATGAAGAACGCAGCGTTCGACGCGGTGAATGAGAGACAGGAGCTTCTTGGGAAAAAGCCGTTTGCCAATCCGAGAAATTGCGCGGCGGGAACGCTCCGTCAGCTTGACTCTGCGGTGACGAAGGAGCGCGACTTGTCGCTGTTTATCTTTAACATTCAGGAGGTCCGCGGGATGCAGTTTGAGACGCACACCGAGGGGTACGAGTACTTAAAGAGCCAGGGGATCACGGTGATTGAGGATTATCGTGTGTGCCGTACAGCGGACGAGGTATGGGACGCGATCACAGCGATCGGAGAGAATCGCGGAAATCTCGCTTACGATATCGACGGCGCGGTCGTGAAGATCAACCGCTATGCGGACCGCGAACAGCTCGGCGCGACTTCCAAGGTGCCGCGCTGGGCAATCGCCTACAAATATCCGCCCGAGGAGAAGGAGACGAAGCTTCTTGATATTGAACTTTCGGTCGGAAGGACGGGGCGCATCACGCCGACGGCGATTTTTGAACCGATTCGTCTCTGCGGAACGTCCGTTTCCAGAGCAACGCTCCACAATCAGGACTTTATCGATGATCTGGATATCGGAATCGGGGATACGATCGTGGTGTATAAGTCAGGTGAGATTATTCCGAAGGTCAAGGAAGTAAAGAAAGAAAAACGCCCGGCGGACTGGAAGCGTTTTCTGATTCCCGACGTCTGTCCGGTATGCGGTGCGAAGACGGAGCGGGAGCGCGATACGGCGGATATCAAGTGTACCTCTCCGAACTGTCCGGCGCAGCTTGAACGGCATATTATTAATTTTGTCGGCAGAGATGCGATGGACATCAAGGGCTTTGGTACGGTTTATATTGAAGAACTGGTCAGAATGGGGTATATTAAAGATGTTGCTGACATTTTTTCCCTGAAAGAACACAGGCAGGATTTGATTGCGGCAGGAGTCATCGGCAAGGAAAAGAACACGGACAAGCTATTGGATGCCATCGAGCATTCCAAGGAGAACGATGCCTACAAACTCCTGACAGGTCTTGGGATTCCCAATGTGGGAAAGGCGGCAGCAAAAGCAATCATGAAGCATTTTAAGACGATGGAGAATCTGCAGAATGCCACGGCGGAGGAACTGACTGCGGTCAATGATATCGGAGAGATCAGCGCGGTCTGTATCCGCAGCTTTTTTGACGATGCGAAGAACCTGGACGTGCTGGCAAGACTGCGGGAAGCGGGCGTCAACATGCAGGCAATGGAGCAGGAGACGATCGAGTCTGCGATCAGCGGGAAGACGCTTGTAGTGACCGGGACGCTGCCGACGCTCGGCAGAAAGGAAGCGCAGGCGTTGATCGAGCAGTATGGAGGAAAAGTATCCGGTTCCGTCTCGAAGAAGACCGATTATCTCCTCGCAGGCGAGAGCGCGGGAAGCAAGCTTACAAAGGCAAAAGAGCTTGGCGTGCCCGTCATTTCCGAGGCGGAATTGTACGGGATGCTGAACCGGGACGCTTAGCTTTTTCTGAAATGTTTGAAGTATAGAAGGCGCGGATAGGAATACGATTTTGGAAAGAGAGGATTTGACATGCCAATCAGGATACAGAGTGATTTACCGGCAAAGGAAATACTGGAAAAGGAAAATATATTTGTTATGGATGAGAATCGCGCGTTGCATCAGGATATCCGTCCGGTCGAGATTGGAATATTAAATCTGATGCCGCTGAAAGAGGAAACGGAACTGCAGCTTCTTCGTGCGTTGTCAAATACGCCGCTGCAGGTGGATGTGACGTTTGTCACGGTATCGACTCATGAATCGAAGAATACGTCGATGAGCCATCTCAACAAGTTCTATGAGACGTTTAGCGACGTGAAGAGACGTTATTTTGACGGTCTGATCATTACGGGCGCGCCTGTGGAGCAGATGGAATATGAAGAGGTGGACTACTGGCAGGAGATCTGTCAGGTCTTCGAATGGACGAAGAGCCATGTGACCTCGACGCTGCATCTGTGCTGGGGAGCGCAGGCGGGACTTTACTACCACTACGGTCTGAAAAAGTATATGCTGCCGAAGAAGACATTCGGCGTGTACGAGCATCATGTGATGAACCGCAAGGTGCCGATCGTGCGCGGATTTGACGATTATTTCATGGCACCGCACTCGAGACATACCGAGGTGCGTGCGGAGGATATCCGTGCGGTGAAGGAGCTTACGATCCTTGCCGAGTCCGAGGAAGCGGGCGTATTTCTTGCGATCGCGGACGAGGGAAGACGGATTTTCGTTATGGGGCACCCGGAGTATGACCGCTATACGCTTGACAAGGAATATAAGCGGGACAAGGATAAGGGACTGCCGATCGAGCTTCCGGTGAATTATTACCCGAAGGATGACGATACGGCAAAGCCGAGACTGCAGTGGCGTTCCCACTGCAATATCATGTACAGCAACTGGCTGAACTATTATGTGTACCAGCAGACACCGTTTGAATTTATTGATACGGCGGAGATTATAGGCAAGTAAACTTGCCGCAAGTAAAGTTGCTGTAAATAAATTTGCCACAGGCAATAAGGCGTTCGTAGGGAAATGAGCAGGAGCAGAAGAAAAGAGAGGGGACGAAGGATGGCGGATGCAGTAAAGATAAGCTATAAGATTTTTCTGGAGGCGGAGGACGTATCGCAGTCGCGGATTCTTTCCTGCGCGTCCTATATGAGAAATATTCTGGCGGGATGCGGCAATTCCTATATCAGCCGCGCGGCGCTGGACGACGAGAGCGATATGGACGATTTCGCGCTGCGGCTTTTCGTGGACGAGGAGATCGAGGAAGCGGAGTGCGGCAATGAGGAGATGGCGGAGAACTTCATCGACGACATGGCGGGACTTGTGACAGAGATCGCGCAGGCGCACTCATTTCTTGAGATGGAGGGCAGTTTTTCCATAAGTTATAAGGGGGAGACGGTTTCTTACGCGTATACTTCCTGGAGCGGCGACGACGGATGCGATTTTTGTGAGATCGAGGCGGCGGAGTAAATTAATACTTTTTTTGGTTTCCAAAACGGGAATAGTCTGTTATAATAAACGCATAATATCACTTAGGAGGCTGTTAGCAATGGGTGAGGATCGTAAAACATTTAAAATAAAGGACGGTAATTTAGGAGAAGTGAAGATTGCAGATGAAGTGGTTGCCATCATCGCAGGACTTGCCGCTACTGAGGTGGAGGGTGTGGGTTCCATGGCTGGCAACATCACAAATGAACTGGTAAGTAAGCTTGGTATGAAGAACCTTTCCAAGGGTATCCGTGTGGAGGTGTTCGAGGGGACGGTCAGCGTGGATGTTGCATTGAACATTTCTTATGGCTATTCGATTCCGGAAGTATCTGCGAAGGTGCAGGAGCGCGTGAAGAATGCGATTGAGAACATGACCGGACTGGAGGTTTCAATCGTGAATATCCGTATCGCAAGTGTGGACATGGGCAGCAGCAAGTAGACGCATCAGATTCACAGTGAATGTAATAAAGGGTGTCCGTTGTGACATCCTTTTTTCCTTGTGCAATAGGAAAGTATTCGGAGAGGACAGATTGATGACAAGAAGAGAATTGAGAGAACAGATATTTAAGGTGCTGTTTGGCGCGGAGTTTCATGACAGACAGGAGATGCCGGAGCAGATCGCAGTCTACGGGGAGACGGAGGAGGCATGGGATGAGAAGGATGGCGCATATATCAGGGAGAAATGCGAAAATATTCTTGCGCGCCTGCCACAGATCGACGACGCTGTCAATGAGGCTGCAGAGGGCTGGAAGACCGGAAGGATGGGAAAGGTCGACCTTACTCTGATCCGCCTTGCGGTGTATGAGATGAAGTATGACGACGATGTTCCTGTCGGCGTTGCGATCAACGAGGCTGTGGAACTCGCCAAGAAATACGGAACGGACGATTCGCCTGCGTTTATTAACGGCGTACTGGCAAAGCTGGCATGAGAAAGAATGTTTATTCTGTCGGACAAGTGAATACATACATCAAGAACATGTTTGCGCAGGATTTTATGCTGAACCGTATCAGCGTAAAGGGCGAGGTGTCGAACTGTAAGTATCACACGTCGGGGCATATTTATTTTACGCTCAAGGACGCGTCGGGGACGCTTAATGCGATCATGTTCGCGGGGAACCGTCGGACGGGGCTTGCCTTTCCGATGAAGGAGGGCGATAAGGTCATTGTGACCGGGTCGGTCGAGGTCTACGAGCGGGACGGCAAGTATCAGATCTATGCCAGAGAGATCGAACCTGACGGCATGGGTAACCTCTATCTGAAGTTCGAGGCGTTAAAGCGGGAACTCGAAGAGATGGGAATGTTCGCCGATGAGTATAAGAAGCCGATCCCGAAGTATGCTGCGCGCATCGGCGTTGTGACGGCGCCGACAGGGGCGGCAGTGCAGGATATCCGCAATATTGCCGCTCGTAGAAACCCTTATGTACAGTTGATTTTATATCCGGCGCTTGTGCAGGGCGACGGCGCGGTTCAAAGCATTGTAAACGGCATTCATGCGCTGGATGCTCTCGGCGTGGACGTGATGATCGTCGGGCGCGGCGGCGGTTCGATCGAGGATCTATGGGCGTTCAACGAGGAGGAGGTCGCAAGGGCGATCTTCGAGTGCGAGACGCCTGTAATTTCTGCGGTCGGGCATCAGACGGACACAACGATTGCCGATTTTGTGGCGGATTTAAGGGCGCCCACGCCGTCGGCAGCGGCGGAACTGGCGGTGTTTGACTACAGACAGGTCAGAGAGTATATGGACGGATGTCTTGCACAGATGACGCGGCTTATGGAGAGAAGGCTTGAGGAAAAGCGGCAGAGAGTCTTGCATGCAAAAGAACGGCTTCGGTATCTTAGTCCTGCCAATAAACTGCGTGAGAATCGCAAATATGCGGCGGATCTTTCGGATGCGCTTGCGGCGCATATGACGCAGATCATTGGGGAGAAGCGTCATACGCTGGCACTGTTCTCCGGGCAGCTGGAGGGGATGTCTCCCGTGAAAAAGCTGAGTCAGGGGTATTCCTATGTGGCGGATGCCGCGGGGCGGGCGGTCACGGACGCGTCGGATGTGAAGCCGGGCGACCTGCTGTCGGTGCACTTGTATAAGGGCGCGCTCATGGCGCAGGTGACGGAGACGAAACTGCAGAATGGGATAAATGCGGGCGAAAGTGATGAAGACGAAGATGCAGAATAGAATAAATGCAGGCGAGAGCGATGGAGGCGAAGCTGCAGAATAATCATAAGGACGGGGAAATTGTGCAGGTCGAAGATGACGAACATGCTACGTTTGTAAAAATATAATCACAAGGACGGAAAATTATGAGCGAGAAGAAAGACAAGCCGACGTTAGAGGAGAGCTTTGCGAAAATAGAATCAATTTTAGCGCAGATGGAGGATCAGGAGACTTCCCTGGAGGAAGCGTTCGGTCTGTATCAGGCGGGCGTGGGAGAGCTTAAGACCTGCAATGTGATTCTGGACGAGGTCGAGAAGAAGATGCAGATCTTGAATGCAGACGGGGAATTAGAAGAGCTGTAGGAGCGGCGGAAAGGATGTGCCAAATGAATATCAGAGCAGAGATGACGGAGCGCACGGCGCAGATAGAGACGATTCTTAAGGCGTATCTTCCAAAGGAAGAGGGCTATCAGAAGACAATCATGGAAGCGATGAATTACAGCGTGCTGGTCGGAGGAAAGAGGCTCCGTCCCATGCTGATGCAGGAAACGTACCGTCTTTTCGGCGGCAGGTCGAAGGTGATTGAACCGTTCATGGCAGCGATCGAGATGATTCATACCTATTCGTTGGTGCATGACGATCTTCCGGCGATGGACAACGATGAATACCGCAGGGGAAAGAAAACGACGCACGCAGTCTTTGGAGAAGCGATGGGGATTCTCGCCGGAGATGCGCTTCTTAATTATGCGTACGAGACGGCGGCGCATGCGTTTGACATCGAGCCGGACAATCCGGGCGTGTGTCACGCATTTCAGATATTAGCGCAGAAAGCGGGCATCTACGGCATGGTCGGAGGACAGACTGTGGATGTGGAGTCCGAGGGTGCTTCCGATATGACGAAGGAAAAGCTGGACTTTATCTACCGGCTTAAGACGAGCGCGCTCATCGAGGCATCCATGCAGGTCGGCGCAGTGCTTGCAGGGGCGACGGCGGGGGAGCAGAAGATTATCGGGGAGATCGCAGGAGCCGTGGGACTTGCGTTCCAGATTCAGGATGATATCTTAGACGTTACCAGTACGCAGGAGGTGCTTGGAAAGCCGATCGGAAGCGACGAGAAGAACCACAAGATCACCTACGTGACCTATGAGGGCCTGGAGAAGGCGCGGGAGGATGTCCAAACGATATCGGAACGCGCGATCACGCAGATGGATGAACTGGTCGTGAAGAATGAATTTCTGACGGAATTGCTCAGATATCTGATTTCCCGGGAGAAATAGACTGTGATAAGGAACAGAGGTGCTCTGTATGATATTAGAACGAATTCAGAAGGAAAATGACATCAAGGAGCTGTCCGATGACGAGTTAAAGCTTCTGGCATCGGAAATACGGGAATTTTTGATCGAGAAGATTTCTGTGACCGGAGGTCATCTTGCGTCCAACCTTGGCGTTGTGGAGCTTACGATGGCGCTTCATCTTTTCATGGAGTTCCCGAAGGATAAGCTGATTTGGGATGTGGGGCACCAGTCCTATACGCACAAGCTTCTGACAGGAAGGCGGGATGGCTTTGAAACGCTGCGCAAGTACGGCGGAATGAGCGGTTTCCCGAAGCGCAGGGAGAGCGAGTGCGACAGCTTTGACACGGGACACAGTTCAACGTCCATTTCCGCAGGGCTTGGCTATGCGCATGCGAGGGAGATTTCCGGGGAGGACTATAAGGTCGTCTCGGTGATCGGCGACGGCGCGCTGACCGGGGGCATGGCGTTTGAGGCGCTCAACAACGCAGCGCAGCTTACATCGAATTTTATTATCGTGCTGAACGATAACAATATGTCCATTTCCGAGAATGTGGGAGGACTTTCCGGTTATCTCTCGGGCTTTCGGACGGCAGACGCCTACCGGGACTTAAAGCTTGGCGTCATGAATTCGCTCAACAAGATTCCGGTGTACGGCGACCGGATGGTGGAGCATATACGAAGGGCGAAGAGCGGTATTAAACAGCTCTTTATTCCGGGGATGCTTTTTGAGGAGCTGGGAATCATCTATTTGGGTCCGGTGGACGGCGGCGATATCAAGGGAATTTTAAAATTGCTGCGGGAGGCGTCCCATATCGACGGGCCGGTCATGGTGCACGTTATTACCCACAAGGGGGCGGGTTATGCTCCGGCAGAGCGGCATCCTGCGCGGTTTCATGGAACTGAGCCGTTTGAGATCGAGACGGGACTTCCGAAGCATCCGAGATCGACGGCGAATTATACGGACATTTTCTCTACGGTCATGCGCAAGCTTGGCGACAGGGATGAGAAGGTCGTCGCCATCACAGCCGCAATGACGGACGGCACGGGCTTGAAACGGTTCCACAATATGTTCCCGGAACGTTTCTTTGATGTGGGAATCGCGGAGGAACATGCGGTCACATTTGCGGCGGGACTTGCGGCGGGAGGCTTAAAGCCTGTGTTCGCGGTGTATTCTTCCTTCCTGCAGCGCGCTTACGATCAGATTCTTCACGACGTCTGTATTCAGAATCTTCCGGTGGTCTTTGCCATTGACCGGGCGGGGCTTGTCGGAAGCGACGGTGAGACGCATCAGGGAATTTTTGATATTTCTTATTTGTCCACCATTCCGAATATGACGGTCATGGCGCCGAAGAATAAATGGGAATTGTCGGATATGCTCAAGTATGCGGTTGATTTTGGGACGCCGATTGCGGTAAGATACCCGAGAGGGACGGCGTACGACGGTTTGAAGGAGTTCCGCGCGCCGATTGCATATGGGAAGAGCGAGTGGATCTACAGGGAGTCGGAGATTGCACTTTTTGCGCTTGGCTCGATGGTAAAGACGGCGGAGACGGTGCGGGAGAGACTAAAAGAACTGGGGTATGCCGCAAGCCTTATCAACGCGCGGTTCGCAAAGCCTTTGGACGAGGAGACGCTGCTTGAGGCGGCAGCACGCCATAAGTTGATCGTCACTCTGGAGGAGAATGTGATAAACGGCGGTATGGGCGAGCATGTTCTCCGCTTTTATGAGGAGCATGGATGTGATGTGTCCGTGCTTGTGATCGCGATACCCGACGTATATGTGGAGCATGGAAATGTGGACCTTCTGCGGAAGGAGATCGGCATTGACGAGGAGAGTGTTTTGACGAGGGTCACAGAGGCATACAAGAGCGTAGAGGGAAAGGAATAGGCGTTTGAAAGAAAGATTAGATGTTTTGCTGGTAAACAGAGGACTTGCTCCTTCCAGAGAGAAGGCGAAGACGATGATTATGGAAGGGAATGTCTTTGTCGAAAATGTGCGGGAGGACAAAGCGGGAACCACATTCGACACGGGCGTGGCGATCGAAGTCAAGGGCAGCACGTTAAAGTATGTAAGCCGCGGAGGTTTAAAGCTTGAGAAGGCGATGACACATTTTGATATTACGTTGGACGGTAAGATCTGTATGGATATCGGCGCTTCAACAGGCGGATTTACAGATTGTATGCTACAGAATGGCGCGATGAAGGTATACGCCGTGGACGTGGGGTACGGACAATTCGCGTGGAAGCTGCGCCAGGATCCCCGGGTGGTGTGCATGGAGAAGACGAACATCCGCTATGTGACCCCGGAGGATATCGCAGACGCGCTTGATTTCGCGTCGGTGGACGTCTCGTTCATTTCACTGACGAAGGTGCTCGTTCCCGCAAGAGCGCTGCTAAAAGAGGGCGGTGAGATGGTCTGCCTGATTAAGCCGCAGTTTGAGGCAGGGCGCGAGAAGGTCGGGAAGAAAGGCGTGGTAAGGGATGCGTCCGTGCATGAGGAAGTCATTCATACGGTCGTTACCTTTGCGGCGGAGCAGGGCTTTTGTGTAAAGAATCTGGAGTATTCACCGATCAAGGGACCGGAGGGCAATATCGAGTATCTCGTGCATCTTAAGAAGGAAGAGCAGGGAGGCAGGGAGGATGCGGTTGATATCCATGCCGTGGTCGCGGCGGCGCATAAAGAGCTGGATCATTAGCGGCAGGTGAGGAAGCGTATGAGACGTTTTTTGATTATCGCAAATACTTATAAAGATGAGGGTGGAAGGCTTACCGCTGCACTGTCGTCTTATATCAGGGAAAAGGGAGGTGTCTGCGAGAACTTTTTTTCGAATGGAGAGAGCTTTAGTGCCGCCGCACCGCGTATGGAGGAGCTTGCGCCCGGAACGGAAGGCGTGATCGTGCTCGGCGGGGACGGCACGCTGATCCGTGCGGCGGCAAGTCTTGTGGACAGCGCACTGCCGCTTATCGGCGTTAATCTCGGTACGCTGGGATATTTGTGTGAACTTGAGGAGAGCAATGTGTTTTCGGCGATCGACCGGTTGATGGCGGGTGACTATATGGTGGAACAGCGCATGATGCTGACCGGGCATGGGATCGCCGCGGGAAAAGAGGTCGAGGAGAGGATCGCGTTAAACGATATCGTCATACACCGCACAGGAGTGCTCTCGGTGGTGAGCCTCATCGTCTACGTCAACGGAGAGTATCTGAATACATTTCGGGCGGACGGCATCATTCTTTCTACGCCGACAGGATCGACAGGCTATAATATGTCTGCCGGCGGACCGATCGTCGATCCCAAAGCGCAGATGATCCTGATTACGCCGATCAACGCGCACAATCTGAATTCGAGAAGCATTGTCATCGGTGCGGAGGATGAGGTCGTGGTGGAGATCGGAAAGCGGCGCTCCCAGAAAGATGAGACGGTGGAGGTGAGCTTTGACGGGGACAACGCCGTAAAGCTTGCGGTCGGAGATCGTTTTACAATAAAGAAAGCAAAGGATACAGCGTGCATCTGTAAACTCAGCAACAAGAGCTTTTTGGAGATATTAAGTAAGAAGATGCAGGGGTATACGTAAGGGAGGGAAATCCCTCTGCTCACCAGAGGTTAGATTTTGCTCCCCAAATCGCATTTTGCTCCGCAAAACAGGGAGGGATTATGAAAACAAAACGACAGGCAAAGATACTGGAATTGATTAAGAAGAACGATATTGAGACACAGGAAGAACTGTCGGACTATCTGTTAAAAGAGGGATACCAGGTCACGCAGGCGACGGTGTCGCGGGATATCCGTGAACTGAAGCTGACGAAGGTTGCGATGAGCAGCGGAAAGCAGAAATATGTTGCACTGCAGGAGACAGGCGAGGATCTGTCTAAGAAGTATGTACGCGTGTTTCATGACGGTTTCGTGTCAATGGACATGGCGCAGAATATCCTTGTGATCAAGACGGTTTCCGGTATGGCGATGGCGGTGGCGGCTGCGCTCGACGCGATGAATATGCACGAGATCGTGGGAAGCATTGCCGGGGATGACACGATCATGTGCGCAGTTCGGAGCGTAGATGATACCATTGCCGTGATGAACCGGCTGAGAAAGATTGTAGAGGAATAGAAGGATTCTTTTGGGGAGAGAAAAGGTGATTCTATGTTACAAAGTCTACATGTTAAAAATCTGGCGCTGATCGACGAGGCGGAGGTGGATTTTACCGGAGGACTCAATATCCTGTCCGGCGAAACCGGAGCGGGTAAATCCATTATCATAGGCTCGATCAACCTGGCGCTGGGAGAGAAAATTCAAAAAGAAATGCTCCGCGAGAACAAGGAGACCGGAGAATTGGAAACGGCACTTGTAGAACTGTTGTTCACGGTGGAGGATGCGCGTGCGCGCGCACAGCTTGAGGCGCTTGAGGTCTATCCGGAAAACGACGAGGTCATCTTAAGCCGCCGCATTGTAAACGGACGCGGCGCAGCGCGCGTGAACGGGGAGAGCGTTCCGGCGTCGCGCATCAAAGAAATTGCCGCGATATTAATCGACATTCACGGACAGCATGAGCACCAGTCCCTTTTGTCGAAGAAGAAGCACCTTGAGATTCTTGACGATTTCGCGGGGGAAGCGCTCGCAAAAGAAAAGAGCGCGCTCGCCGGGACATACCACAGCTACCGGAAGCTTCTGGAAGAGGAGAGCCGGGCGGATGTGGACACGAAAGAGCGGGAGCGGGAGATTTCCCTTCTTGAGTATGAAGTTAAGGAAATCGAGGAAGCTGCCTTAAGGGAGGGCGAGGACGAGGAGCTTGAGAGCGACTACCGCAGGTTTTCGAACGGTCAGAAGATCGTTGAGGCGGTAAACGCCGCATACGGGAACACCGGAGGGGCGGAGGGAGCGTCAGAGCTTGTCGGCAGAGCCGTAAGGGAGATTTCTTCCGTTGCCTCTTACGACGACCGTCTTTCGAATCTGGAACAGCAGCTTCTCGAAATCGACGGGCTTTTAAATGATTTTAATCGTGAAATCGCGGATTATGCGGAGAGCATGGAGTTCGACGAGGAGACATTCTACGAGGTCGAGAGACGTTTGGATACGGTCAATCATCTGAAGGATAAGTACGGCGATACGATTCCGAAGGTGCTTGCGGCGCTCGATGAAAAGCGGGAGCGGCTCATGAAGCTGTGCGATTACGACAGTTATCTGGAAGGGCTGCGTGCGGATATGAAAAAGACAAAAGCGACGTTGGATAAGCAGTGCAAGACGGTGTCGGATATCAGGAAGGAAGCGGCGGGACGGCTTACGGAGGCGGTGACGGCGGCATTAAAGGATCTCAATTTTCTGGATGTGCGCTTTACGATGGAATTTGAGCGCACAGCGGATTATACAGCGAACGGTTATGATGACGCGGGGTTCCTCATTTCCACGAATCCGGGCGAGCCGTTAAAACCGCTCGGAAAGGTAGCGTCCGGCGGCGAGCTTTCCCGTATTATGCTGGGAATCAAGACGGTATTAGCTGACGAGGACGCTGTTGAGACGCTGATTTTTGATGAGATCGACAGCGGGATCAGCGGAAGGACGGCGCAGATGGTATCCGAGAAGATGAATATGCTCGGGAGAAATCACCAGATCATCTGTATCACGCATCTGCCGCAGATCGCTGCAATGGCGGATTCCCATTATCTCATTCAGAAATCCGTACAGAATCAGGCGACGGTTTCCACGATTGAACGGTTGGGAGCAGCGCAGAGTATCGAGGAGCTTGCGCGTATGTTAGGCGGCGTCGAGATCACGGAGACGGTGAGAAAGAGCGCAAAGGAGATGCGTGAGCTTGCAGAGAGCAAAAAGCTGGGAAGATGATGTTCTAAGAGGCATAAAATCAAAAGAAGTGCTATAGTTACGTTTGAAAAGTAAAAATATCCATATAATAAGGGAAGATGCGAAGCAGGATCGTTTCGTATCTTCCCTTATTTTTGTCCGTGCGGCTACGCCACGGTGAATCAGAAAATGGCAGTAAGGAGTTCATATGAAGCACAAATTTTACGCAGTGATACAGCAGATGACATGGATTGGATATTTTCTTGTGGCGGTATTCGCCGTAAAGACTTTCGACCAGGCGATACCGGATCAAATGTACATTGAACAGGGGGAAGACGTGTCCTATGATTTTCATGTTCCGGTCTCCGTTACGCTTGCAGAAGATAGCGAGGAGACATCCTACAGCTTCACAGCGCAGCAGAAGTTTTACCGAAATCCGTCCTACACGGTGACTTGTAAGCTGTTCGGTATTTTTCCGGTCAAGGATGTGGAAGTCACGCTTGTGGATAAACAGGAGGTGCACGCAAGCGGAGAGCCGATCGGCATATATGTGCGGACACAGGGGGTTCTGGTGCTTGGAACTGCGAACGTCCGCGATGAGAGCGGGAATGAATGCAGACCCGCGCAGAATCTTGTCAGGGGCGGAGACTACATTGTAAGCGTCAACGGAGAATCCGTGTATGAGAAAGAAGAACTGATGGAAAAAATCGACGCGTACGGACAGAACAGGGAAATTATAGGGATCGAGAGGAACGGTGAGTATGTCGAGGTATCTATGAACCCGGTAAAGGGCCAGGAAGGGCGTTATCTGCTCGGAATCTGGGTCAGGGACGATATTGCGGGGGTCGGCACGCTCACGTATTATAAAGACGACGGAACGTTCGGCGCGTTGGGACATGCGGTCAGCGACGGTGATACGGGTACGCAGATGAGCCTGTCGGAGGGCTATATTTATCAGGCGGATATTGTCGGAATTAAAAAGGGGGAGAGCGGGAGCCCGGGCGAGATTTCCGGCGTCATCGATTACGGCAGGGAGCATTGTCTCGGACGGATCACGGAGAATACACCGCTTGGCATCCGGGGGAAGCTTGAGACAGGAGCGAACGCCATGGATGAGGGAAGTTTGTATCCGATATGCTACAAACAGGATATACGTCTTGGAACCGCCTATATTGTCTCGTCCGTATCCGGGGAGAGCAGGCAGTATGAGATCCAGATCGAAAGCCTTGATTACAGCGGAAATGAAGAGAATAAAGGAATCATGTTCAAGGTTACAGATCCAAAGCTTCTTTCACTTACCGGGGGAATCGTACAGGGGATGAGCGGCAGCCCGATCATTCAGGACGGTAAGATCATCGGTGCGGTCACGCATGTTTTTGTGTCGGATGCGTCGATGGGCTATGGTATTTTTATCGAGAAGATGATATAATGAGCGCAAGAGAGTCAACGTGCTTGTATGATTGACGAGCGGCGAATGATGATCATGTGCCGTTTTTGCACATGATATAATACGCGCAGGGGAGCGGGGAAACTTTCAGGTTGACGACGCGCTTCGACAAAATATCGGAAGGTGAAATCAGTATTATCATATAGCAAAGAGTTTTGTCACAGGAGGGGCGAATATGGAAAAACTGAATGTTGCGATAGCGGATGATAATGAGAGAATGTTACGATTATTAGGGGATATTATCGAAAGTGATGATGATCTTAATGTGATAGGCGTTGCCAGAGATGGCGAGGAAGCATACAATGTGATAAAGACGAAGGAGCCGGATGTCGTACTTTTGGATATCGTTATGCCGAAGTTAGACGGGCTTGGCGTGCTTGACCGCGTGAACAATGATACGACGATCAAGAAGCACCCGACCTTTATCATGATAAGTGCCATCGGGCAGGAAAAGATTACGGAGGATGCGTTCAACCGGGGTGCAGATTATTACATCATGAAGCCGTTTGACAACGATATGGTCTTAAACCGTATCAAGAACATAAAGAGCAGCGCGGGAAGCCGCAGTACGGAAGTGCGCAAGGTCAATGCATATGAGAAGGCGAAGGATTTAAGCGAACGCAATCTCGAGGCGGATGTGACCGAGATTATTCATGAGATCGGCGTGCCGGCACATATCAAGGGCTACCAGTATCTGCGCGATGCCATTGTCATGTCCGTCAATGATATGGACATGCTCAACTCCATCACAAAGATACTCTATCCGACGATCGCGAAGAAATACCAGACCACGTCGAGCCGCGTGGAGCGCGCGATTCGCCATGCGATCGAGGTCGCATGGAGCAGGGGCAAGATGGACACGATCGACGAGATGTTCGGCTATACGATTCACAACGGCAAAGGCAAGCCGACGAACTCAGAGTTCATCGCGCTGATTACAGACCGCATTCGATTGGAATATAAGATGCATTAATACTTTTCAGAATATCAAAAAGGAGTTATAATATATCTAGGATCGAGAGGATTTTGACAGGGGTTTTATCAGAACCGATGGCAATCATTCTAAGGCTTGGAGGGTTATAACATGATGAAAGTATTATTTGCTGCTTCGGAAGCTGTACCTTTTATTAAGACCGGAGGACTTGCAGATGTGGCAGGGTCACTGCCAAGATACTTTGACACGGAGAAGTACGATGTTCGTATCATCCTGCCAAAGTATATCTGTATGGACGAGCGGTGGAAGGGACGGCTTCATTTTTTGTGTCATTTTTATGTTCATCTGAGTTGGAGAAGGCAGTATGTAGGGATTTTCGAGACAAAGCAGGACGGCATCACCTACTATTTCGTGGACAATGAATTCTATTTCGCAGGGGATAAGCCGTACAACAACATTTATGAGGATGTGGAGAAGTTCGCATTCTTCTCCAAAGCGGTCATTGAGGCGATTCCGTATCTTGATTTTTTCCCGGATGTGATACACTGCCATGACTGGCAGACCGGGTTGATTCCGGTATTTTTACGCACGCTCTACGGCGACGAGAAGTGCTATTCCGATATCCGCACTGTATTTTCCATCCATAACCTCAAGTTCCAGGGAAGATGGCGGCTGCCCGCAGTTATGGATATTACCGGGCTGCCGGAGCAGATCTTTACGGCGGATAAGCTTGAATCCTATGGGGAAGCGAATTACTTAAAGGGCGGCGTGGTCTATGCGGATGCAATTACGACAGTAAGCCCGACATATGCGAAGGAGATCCTGACGCCCGAGGGCGGCGAGGGCTTAGACGGACTGATGTATGCGCGCAGGAACCGTCTGTACGGCATTTTAAACGGGATCGACTATAAAGAGTATGACCCGATGACAGATTTGTATCTGTCGAATCATTACAATGAGATGAACCACACCGAGGGCAAGGCGCTTAATAAGGCAAAGCTGCAGAAGGATCTGGGGCTTCCTGTGGAGAAGGATGTATTTTTACTCGGTATGGTATCGCGCATGACCGATCAGAAGGGTTTTGATTTGATTGCATATGTCATGGACGAGCTGATGAACACGGAACGTCTGCAGTTCGTGGTCGCGGGAACCGGTGAGGCGAAGTATGAGCAGATGCTCAGTTATTTTGCGGGGAAATATCCGGATAAAATGCATGTGACGATCGGGTACTCCGAGGAGCTGGCGCACCGTATCTATGGCTCATGCGATGCATTTCTGATGCCGTCTTTGTTTGAACCGTGCGGACTGTCGCAGCTTATGAGCCTGCGTTACGGCACGGTTCCGATCGTGCGTGAGACGGGCGGACTTAAGGATACGGTGGAAGCGTACAATGAATATGAGCACACGGGAACAGGCTTTTCATTCGCCAATTACAACGCGCATGAGATGCTCGACACGTTGCGCTATGCCGTGCGGGTGTACGGCACCGACAGAAAGTCATGGAACGACATGATCGTCCGTGGTATGCAGAAGGATTTCTCGTGGGAAAAATCGGCGCGGGAATACCAGGAACTGTATCATACGGTCGTGTCGGAAACAGGAAGATGCAGATAGGCGGTCACATTGTGATCTGACCGTCCTCTCTGGAAAAATAATATACGTGATCGGATAAGATTTCCTCCCGGGATAACTGGGAGGAATTTACGTCCTGCACCATAGAGGAGAGTTCCATGCCTGTGGCGCGGTTGTCTGCGGGGATAAGGAGCACCTCATGCACGCTGCTTGGGAGAATGTAGAAGTCGCATTCGAGACGGTTGGCGAAGTTCTGCAGCAGATTGTCGTAGAGAATGCAGGAAGAGCCGTAGAGCTTCTGCTGATTCGAGAGGACGTACATTTGGCAGCATGTGTCCTTTTCTGCGCTTAGGGAGAAGGCTTCCTCCTCCGGGAAAAGCCCGTGCAGCACCTCTGTCATATTGCGGAGATCATAGTGCATGAGACGCGGGGTGTTCTGCATAGCGAGCGCGTAGAGATCGTCCTTTGTGATGTTCCAGTAGGGAAGGTGGCGGTTGTGGATGAGAATCGTGGCGTTGCCGCAGGGACCGGAGTTCAAAAGGCAGTGAAAGACGACGGCGAGGTCTAAGAAGCGGTAATGCGGGACGACAGAGAGCAGTTTGCGGTTGCGTTCGTAATTTACAAGCTTTAGGATGATGCGGGATTTTACCTTGTCGTAGTCGGTAAAGAAACTGATGTCGATGTGCCCGCTGTGGCTGTTCTTGCGGTAGGTCGCCAGAATGTCGGATAATATGGCGTCAAATGACTTGCCAAGCTCATATTGGCGGTAATAATAGTCCAGATAGATGGTGGGCGAGAGGTTGTCTCCGGGTGAAAGAATCGTCAATCCGTCGAGGTGTGTGTCGTTGTTCTTGAGAATGTCCGAAACGGCGATGGTTGCGTCGGAGCCGAGCTGACTTTTCAGCCCGGATACGATTTGCTGCTTGAATTCCTGATAGTTCATATAGCCTCCTGTGAGAAAGAAATGCGGGAGGGGAAGCGTACAGATGGGGAAGGGCGCAAAGAGCGCAAAGCACGCAAAGAACGCAAAGCGTTCTTTAAAATAATCCACGCTGACGGCAAAAGGGCAGACGCAAAGCGTCTGTCACAGATCGTGCCGTCACCGTGGATTTAATTTAGCATAGGTTGGCTTCGAATACAACTGTGCATTATTACTAAAAATGTAAACGACCGTCATTCGGATTTTAAGGTTTTCCACAGATAACTGTAGCGTTCCGTCGTGTCAATGCCGAGCTGTTTGTACACCGTACAATATTCTAAAATTTCATCGGGAGGGAAAATCGTAGGGTCATTTTTTGTCTCCTCATCGAGTGCATCCACGACCTTTTGGTTCGGTGATGCGTAGCAGACATACTCGAAATTCGCCATCGCGATGTCCCCCCGGCAGAGAAAGTCTAAGAATTTTTCCGCGTTTTCCCTGTGCGCGCAGCGTTTGGGAATAAACCAGGAATCGATCCAGAGATTCGAACCTTCCTCTGGCACGGCATAGGAGAGGTCGTCGTTCAATTCCATGGCGTAGGCGGCTTCTCCGGAATAGACAAGTGCCATCGCAGCATTTCCGGCAGCCATTTCGTCCGCAGTCTCGTCCACATAGTAGGCATAGACGATCGGCTTTTGTTCGATCAGAAGAGCGAGCGCATCGGCAAGTTCATCCTCGTCCTCCGTATTGATGTCATAGCCCGACAGCCTCAGAGCCGGGACGAAAGTATCGCGCACGGAATTCTGCATGATGATGGAATCCCGGTAGGTATCGTCCCAGAGGATATTCCAGCTTTGCGCCTCCTCCGTGGGCACCATTGTGGTGTTGTAGAGAATGCCAAGCGTACCGTAGAAATAGGGCATGGAGCAGCAGGCTTCGGGGTCGAAGACGCGGGAAGCGTCGATGATATCCGGGTTCAGATTGCCATAATTGGAAAAGCCCGAGAAGTCGATCGTGGAGACTTCCCCCTCAGAAATCAGGCGTTCTATCATGTAATCGGATGTACAGACGACGTCATAGCAGATGGAGCCAGCCGTGAACTTGGTGTACATTTCCTCCGGGCTTTCGTATTCTTCCAGCTTGATATGGATGCCCGTCTCCTGTTCGAACTGTTCGATGACAGACGGCTCTAAATATTTTCCGTAATTTAAAACGACGAGCGTATCTTTATCTGCATCAGCCGTATTTGAAGAGCTGCCGCAGCCGCCAAGAAAAAGAGCGGCTGCAAGAGTAAGGAAAAGAATGTGAGCTTTTTTCATTGGGAACACCTCCTTAGAAACTGCCTGCCGTCATCTGCTTATCGGAACGGCGGTTCATTACGAGAAGCAGGAGAAAGGCGAACAGGAACAAAATCGTTGACAGCGCGTACAGCTCCGGGCGTATGCCCTTGCGCAGCTCGGTATAGAGCATTGTGGAGAGCGTGTTGACGCCCGCGCCCTTTGTAAAAAAGGTGATCGAAAAGTCGTCCAAAGACATCGTGACTGCCATCAGAAAGCCGGAGAAAACGCCCGGGGCAATTTCCGGCCACGTCACCTTGCAGAACGCATAGAAGGGCGAAGCGCCGAGGTCTAACGCCGCCTCGTAGGTGGAGCGGTTCGCCTGATTCAGTTTCGGGAGCACATTTAAAATGACATATGGAATGTCAAATGTAATGTGCGCGATGAGCACGGTCACAAAGCCGAGATTCATAAATTTGACAAACAGCAGCATCAGTGAGATTCCTGTCACGATATCCGCGTTCAGGAGCGGAATATTTGTCGCGCCGAGCATGATGGAGCGGTTCCTGCGCTTCATGGCGCTGATTCCGATGGCGGCGAGCGTTCCGATCATGGTCGAGATGACGGCTGCCGCAAGCGTGATCTGCAGCGTTGTGAAGAACGCGCGCATGATTGTCTCATCAGTAAAGCAGGAAGCGTACCATTTCAGGGTAAAGCCGCCCCATACGACTCTTGATTTTGAGTTGTTGAAGGACAGCGCGATCAGCACGAGGATCGGCAGATATAAAAACAGGAAAATGATTCCGAGATAAACGCGCTGCGACCATTTTTTTACCATACGGCAGTACCTCCTCCGTCTTTATCGAATACATTCATCAGCGCCATGCTTGCGATGACAAAGAGCATCAAAACGACAGACAGCCCGGAACCTAAATGCCAGTTCGTACCCTGCATAAATTCCTGCTCGATGACGTTTCCGATCAGAAGCACCTTGCCGCCGCCGAGCAGATCGGAGATGACAAAGGAAGTCAGGGCGGGGACAAATACCATAATCACGCCGCTGATGATGCCGGAGAGCGTCAGCGGGAAAATAATTTTCACGAGAATGGTAAAATTTCCCGCGCCGAGGTCGCGCGCCGCCTCCAAAGTCTCCGGCTTGATCCGCACCATGGAATTATAGATGGGGAGGATCATAAAGGGCAGAAAGTCGTACACCATGCCAAAGACGACGGCGGTCGGCGTATTCAGCATCTTGATGTGGCCGACGCCGACGGCGGCGAAGATGGAATTTACGATACCGTTGTTCGAGAGCAGCAGCCGCCATGCCAGAATGCGCAGCATGAAATTCATCCACATCGGAAGGATGAATAAAAATACGACAAAGCTCTGGTGGCGGAATCGGAAGGTGCTAAGGATCATGCATAACGGGTAGGAGAGCACCAGACACACAAGCGTGCAGATCGCGCCGAGCTTTAAGGACAGCACGATCGACTTTACATGCACCGGGTCTGCGATAGCCGCGATGTTGGAAAAAGTAAATGCACCGTCAGATGTCGTCAATGCGTAATACAGGATAAATGCGAGCGGCAGGAGAATAAAGCCGATCATCCAGATCAGGTACGGTCCTGCCAGAAATTGCTTTTTTAATTTATACATCGATCTCTGCCGCCTCCTCGTCCTCGGATTCCGGTTTGTTCATGATCTGGATATTGAAGGGGATCACGCGGATGCCGACGCTTGTTCCGACAGTGTAGCACTGTGTCGTGTCTACGAGCCACTCATAGCCGCCTGCGAGAATCTCGATCTCATAGTGTACGCCCTTAAAGATTACGGATGTAATCACGCCGTCCATGAAGCCTTCTCCGGGGGAAACGATTTCGACGTCCTCCGGGCGTATGACGACGTCGACCGGGGTGTTCTCGCCGAAACCCTCGTCCACACAGGGGATTTTCGTTCCGAGGATCTTTACGACTTTATCCTTCACCATGACGCCGTCTATGATATTGCTGTCCCCGATAAAATCCGCAACAAAGGCGTTGACCGGCTCGTTGTAGATCATTTCCGGCGTGCCGATCTGCTGGATGTAACCCTGGTTCATGACGACGATCGTGTCGGACATTGTGAGCGCCTCCTCCTGATCGTGGGTCACGTAGACGAATGTAATGCCAAGCTCGTTTTTTAAGCGGATCAGCTCGTACTGCATTTCCTGGCGAAGCTTTAAGTCGAGGGCGCCGAGCGGCTCGTCGAGCAGGAGCACCTTCGGCTCGTTTACGATGGCGCGCGCGATCGCAATACGCTGCTGCTGACCGCCGCTTAAGGAGTCGATGGAGCGGCGCTCAAAGCCCTCGAGATTGACGAGCTTTAAGGCGTAGCGGATCTTATCCTCGATGTACGCTTTGCTCTTTTTTTTGATCTTCAGACCAAAGGCGATATTTTCCGCAATGGACATGTGTGGAAAGAGCGCGTATTTCTGGAAAACGGTATTTAAGTCGCGCATGTTCGGCGGCAGATTCGTGATATCCCTGTCGTCAAACAATACCTGTCCCTTGTCCGGTTTCTCGAATCCGCCCAGAATCCTTAGAGTCGTCGTCTTCCCGCAGCCGGACGGACCAAGCAGCGTGATAAATTCATTTTCACGGATATATAAATTCAGATCGTCCAGAATGACGTTATTTCCGTATGATTTGGTGATTTCCACCAGATTGATTAATTTTCGCTTCATATGGTAAGATTCCTTTCGTAACTGAACTTATATTGTATGATATCTGCATAAAAAGTCAATATATTTTATTTTTATAAATTGAAAAAAAGTAGTTGCAATTTTTTTAATATACGGTATAATAAGTCAATGTGATGTGTCGCTTCTGTGAGATCACGATATGCCGATATGGCTCAGTTGGTAGAGCAACGCATTCGTAATGCGTAGGTCGTCGGTTCGAGTCCGACTATCGGCTTAATAAAAACCTCTCAGTTTAACGCTGGGAGATTTTTATTTTTAGACTGGTTATAAGCTTGGTTCATAGAATTGGGACAACTTATAACTTAGGTTTATTTAAGGGAGGAAAATCCTCTGCTCCCAAGAGTGGTCGCATTTTCCTTCGGAAAACAGGGAGGATAATCAAATGAAAAAGAAAGCAATGAGTTTACTGCTCACAGCAGCGATGGCTGTTACCATGCTGGCAGGCTGCGGCGATTCCGACGAGGGAGCGGCAGACGGCAGCACGACGACTGCACCGGAAGCAGAGACGACCGAGCAGGCGACAGTAGAGGGAACAGAGGCGGCTGCTTCTGATGAGAGCACAGACGGTTATGAGCTGGCGCTCGTAATCGACGTAGGAACGATTGACGACAAGTCCTTCAACCAGGGTTCCTGGGAGGGCATTCAAAGATATGCAGAGGAGAGCGGTATTCCCTGCAAGTATTATAAGTCTGCCGAGGCTACCACAGACTCTTTCCAGGAGACGATCGGACTGGCTGTCGAGGGCGGCGCAAAGACGATTGTCTGCCCGGGATTCTTATTTGAAGAGCCGATCTACAACATGCAGAACCAGTATCCGGATGTTCATTTCATCTTAGTAGACGGTGAGCCGCATGATGCGGATTATAACTACGAGACCGCGGCGAACACGATGCCGATCCTGTATCAGGAGGATCAGGCAGGTTTCCTTGCAGGCTACGCAGCGGTAAAGGATGGCTACACCAAGCTCGGTTTCATGGGCGGTATGGCGCTTCCGGCAGTTATCCGTTACGGATACGGCTATCTTGCAGGAGCGAATTACGCGGCTGAGGAGATGGGTATCTCTGGCGTGGAGGTTACTTACTATTACACAGGTTCCTTCGATGCAACACCGGAGGCACAGACGATGGCTGCTTCCTGGTACAATGCCGGAACAGAAGTTATCTTCGCATGCGGCGGTTCTGTAGGTAACTCCGTAATGGCGGCAGCAGAGGCTTCTGACGGTAAGGTAATCGGTGTAGACGTTGACCAGTCTTCTGAGTCGGCTACCGTTATTACATCCGCTATGAAGATGTTATCCAACTCCGTATACGATGCGGTGAAGTCTGGATATGACGGTTCCTTCAAGGGCGGTGAGACGGCTGTATTCAATGCGGCGAATGACGGTGTAGGTCTTCCGATGGAGACTTCCCAGTTTACAACCTTTACACAGGCAGATTACGATGCGATTTTCGCAAAGATCGTTTCCGGCGAGATCGCAATCGACAATGATTATGAGAAAGAGATTTCTGATCTTGCTCTGCCGAACATTACTGTTACAGAGGTTCAGTAAAACGGGAATCGGTGAATTTTGCGATAATTGAAAGAAAGAGCAAAGGGGTGCTTGTGAAAGCACCCCTTTTATTGTAAAATAATACTTGGCGAAATAAGGCAAAGAGTGCTAACCGAAGAGGAGTTTTTGCGGATAGCAGAAATGGAGACATGGATGGACTATATTATTGAAATGTTAGACATTACAAAGGAATTCCCGGGGATTATTGCCAATGATCATATTACGCTCCAGATCAAAAAGGGAGAGATTCATGCCCTTCTGGGAGAAAACGGCGCGGGAAAATCCACGCTGATGAGCGTGCTGTTCGGTCTGTATCAGCCGGAGGGCGGCTGCATCAAGGTCAGAGGAAAGGAAGTTAAGATCAATAATCCGTTAGACGCCAATGCACTCGGCATTGGTATGGTGCATCAGCATTTTAAACTGGTGCATAATTTTACTGTCCTTCAGAATATCGTGCTCGGAAATGAAGATACGAAGCACGGGCTTTTGGAGATGAAGGCGGCGAGAAAGAAAGTCATGGAGCTTAGTGAGCGCTATCATCTGGCGGTCGATCCTGACGCGCAGATTCAGGATATCACGGTCGGGATGCAGCAGAGAGTCGAGATTCTCAAGATGCTCTACCGCGACAATGATATTCTCATTTTCGACGAGCCGACCGCGGTATTGACGCCGCAGGAAATCGACGAACTGATGAATATTATGAAGGAATTGATAAGCGAGGGCAAATCCATCATATTTATCACTCACAAGCTGAATGAAATCAAGGCGGTCGCAGACCGGTGCTCGGTGCTCCGCCGTGGAAAATATATCGGAACGGTAGAGGTGGCGGAGACGGACAAGCAGGCGCTTTCCGAGATGATGGTCGGCCATAAGGTCAATCTGACCATAGACAAGGATGAGGCAAAGCCGGGCGACGTGGTTCTGGAAGTAGAAGGGCTGACCGTCAAGGATAAGAAGCAGGGCCACACGAAAGATATTGTGAAGAATGTTTCGTTCAAGGTGCGGACGGGCGAGATCGTCTGTATCGCAGGAATCGACGGCAACGGTCAGACGGAGCTGGTCGAGGCGGTAACCGGAATGATTCGTGCGGACGAGGGAAGCATCCGCATCAAGGGCGAGGATGTGACAAAGAAGGCCATACGCTATCGTAATACGCACGGGATGTCCCATATACCGGAGGATCGCCACAAGCACGGTCTGGTATTAGACTATTCCCTTGAGGAGAACCTTGTTCTGCAGGATTATTTTGAGAAGCGTTTTCAGAATCACGGCTTTATCCGCAAGGATGCGGTGAATGCTTATGCGAATGAGCTGATCGAGAAGTTCGATATCAGAAGCGGGCAGGGCGCTGTCACAAAAGCGCGCAGTATGTCCGGCGGAAACCAGCAGAAGGCGATCATCGCGCGCGAACTGTCAAAGAAGCCCCAAATTCTTGTGGCGGTGCAGCCGACGCGCGGATTGGACGTCGGAGCGATCGAGTTCATTCACAGCCAGATCGTGAAGGAGCGGGACGCCGGCGCGGGCGTATTGCTGGTATCTTTGGAATTGGACGAGGTCATGAACTTAAGCGATCGCATTCTTGTTCTCTACGAGGGCGAGATCGTGGCAGATCTTGACCCGAAGGAGACGACGGTGCAGGAACTCGGGCTTTATATGGCAGGCTCGAAGAAGCAGGAGGGAAGATAAGATGAAAAAGAAGATAGACAGTATAGGGTTTATGTCCTCGCTGTTCGCGATTATCGTCGGACTTCTTGTCGGGTTTGTGATTCTGCTCGTCAGCAATCCGGCGGATGCGGGAGCGGGTTTTGTCACGATCCTGACAGGACCGCTCACGCATGGCAGCAAGGGTGTGGGACAGGTTTTCTATTATGCGACGCCGATTATCCTGACAGGTCTTTCGGTGGGGTTCGCGTTTAAGACGGGGCTTTTCAATATCGGTGCGTCGGGACAGTTCATCGTCGGCGCATTTGCGGCGGTCGTGGTCGGCATCAAAGGAGAGGCTCTCGGAAGCGTACAGTGGGTCGTTGCCCTGCTTGCGGCAGTGCTTGCGGGAGCCGTCTGGGGAGCGATTCCGGGGCTTGTGAAGGCTTACTTTAATGTCAACGAGGTAATCGCCTGCATCATGACGAACTATATCGGAATGTATATGGTGAATTATCTTGTGTCCACAAACAAGGGCTTATATGACAAGATTCACAATTATTCCAAGAGCGTTGCGAATACCGCGAATATCCCGAAGATGGGACTGGACAAGATCTTTGAGGGTTCAAGTGTGAACGGGGGATTTTTCATTGCGGTGATTATGGCGGTCGTCATCTATATTCTGCTGGAGAAGACGACGTTCGGATACGAGCTGAAAGCGGCGGGCTTCAACAAGGATGCGAGCAAATATGCGGGCATGAATGAGAAGCGCAACATTATTCTCTCCATGGCGATCGCAGGCGCGCTTTCCGGTATGGCGGGAGCGCTGCTTTATCTGGCGGGTTCGGGAAAGCATATCGAGATTGCGGACGTGCTCGCTGGAGAGGGATTTACCGGTATCTCGGTTGCATTGCTCGGTCTGTCGAACCCGATCGGCGTACTGCTTGCCGGCATTTTTATAGCGTATATCACGGCGGGCGGATTCTATTTGCAGCTGTTAAATTTCTCGACGGAGATTATAGATATTATTATTGCGGTCATCATTTATTTCTCGGCGTTTTCACTGTTCGTGCGCGTGTTCATCACGAAGTATAAGAAGCGCCGCGCAGAGAAGCAGGAAGGGGGTAAAAAATAATGGATACGCTATATCTGATATTTCAGCAGACAATGTTTTTTACGATTCCGCTGCTTTTGGTCGCGCTCGGCGGTATGTTTTCCGAGCGTTCGGGCATCATAAACATTGCGCTCGAGGGCATTATGATTATGGGTGCGTTCACGAGCATCCTCTTTATCAGTCTGACGCAGGATAAGCTGAGCGGACAGCTTCAGTTGATTCTGGCAATTTTGATAGCGGCGGGAACGGGTATTTTATTCTCCCTGTTCCATGCGTTCGCGTCCATCAATATGAAAGCGGATCAGACGATCAGCGGTACGGCGCTCAATCTGTTCGCTCCGGCGTTTGCGATCTTCGTTGCAAGACGCATCGGGGGAACACAGCAGGTGCAGTTTTCGAACACTTTCCGTATCGATTCCGTTCCGGTGCTCGGCGATATTCCGTTTATCGGACCGCTGTTTTTTAAAAATACCTATATCACGACTTACATCGGATTCGCGATTTTAATCCTTTCGGTGATCGTAATATATCATACGCGCTTCGGGCTGCGGCTTCGGGCATGCGGGGAGCATCCGCAGGCGGCGGATTCCGTCGGAATCAATGTCTATAAGATGCAGTATGCGGGCGTTATGATTTCCGGTGCGCTCGGCGGACTCGGCGGACTTGTCTTTGTCGTTCCGACTTCGACGAATTTCAATGCGACCGTGGCAGGTTATGGTTTCCTTGCGCTGGCGGTATTGATCTTCGGACAGTGGCATCCGGTGAAGATTCTCGGAGCAGCATTTTTCTTCGGTCTGATGAAGACCGTGGCGGCGTCGTACTCTGCGATTCCGTTTTTGGCGACGAGCGGAATCCCGAGCTATGTCTACAAGATGATTCCGTATATTGCGACACTGATCGTGCTGATCTTCACATCGAAGAATTCACAGGCGCCGCGGGCAGAGGGAATTCCGTATGATAAGGGACAAAGGTAGAAGGAGAATATAAAATGATTTTGGCGAAATATTTTGACCATACAATTTTAAAGGCCGAGGCAACTGAGGCGCAGGTCGCGAAGCTCTGCGAGGAAGCGCTTGCGAATGATTTCGCCTCGGTGTGTGTCAATCAGTATTATACGAAGCTTGTCGCAGAGAAGCTCAAAGGCTCCGATGTGAAGGTGTGCACGGTCGTAGGTTTTCCGCTCGGCATGTCGGATGTGAGAGTGAAAGCGTTCGAGACGAAAGCGGCGATTGAGGACGGGGCGGAGGAGATCGACATGGTAATTAATGTCGGCGCGCTCAAGGACAAGAAGTACGATTATGTTTTAAACGAGATCAGGACCTTAAAGGAGACTTGCGGAAAAGAGATCGTGCTCAAGGTCATCATCGAGACTTGTCTTCTGACAGATGAGGAGAAGATTAAGGCGTGTGAACTGGCGAAGGAAGCGGGGGCAGACTTCGTGAAGACTTCGACCGGTTTTTCCACGGGCGGCGCAAAGGCGGAGGATGTTGCCTTGATGCGAAAGACTGTCGGGGAGGACATGGGCGTGAAAGCGTCCGGCGGCATTCATACGGCAGAAGAAGCGCAGGCGATGATCGATGCGGGAGCGAACCGTCTCGGAACGAGCGCGACGCTTGCTATAATAGCATGAAAAGGAGCCATGCATGAATACGATTTTGATTGGAATTGCAGGCGGCACGGGAAGCGGCAAGACGACGCTTGCGAACAAGCTGGTCGACAGTTTTGGGGATGACGAGGTGAGCATCCTGCGCCACGACAATTATTATAAGCGTCATGACGAGATGAATTATGAGGAGCGGAGCAGGCTCAACTACGATCATCCCGACGCATTCGATACGGAGCTATTATGCGAGCACATTAAGGAACTTAAGACCGGAAGCTCCGTATCCATGCCGGTCTATGATTATTCGTTACATAACCGTTCAAAGGAAACGATCCTGGTAAATCCTGCGCCGGTAATTGTTCTGGAGGGAATAATGATCTTTGCAGAACCGAAGCTCTGTGATCTGATGGATATCAAGGTATTCGTGGATACGGATGCGGATGTGCGCATTCTCCGCAGAATTGTGCGGGATGTGAAGAACCGCGGACGTTCCTTAGACAGCGTCATCTGCCAGTACTTAACGACGGTAAAGCCAATGCACGAGCAGTTCGTAGAGCCGAGCAAGCGGCGGGCGGACATCATCATACCGGAGGGCGGCGAGAATGTGGTCGCGCTGGATATGCTGATCGAGCGGGTGCGAAAGCATCTGAACGGAAGCCGCGGAGAATAAAAGTGCGCTTCGCACACTCTCGCGTTTCAAATTTTTTTTCAGCGCAGCAATTCTTTTGGAACACAGCGCGCCATTTCGCAGTAGGCGGTATTGCTTGGATGCAGATGGTCGCCGCTGTCAAAGCCGTCGCGGAAAGCGAGCGGATTTTCGGTACCGCGCAGCGCGGCGTCAAAGTCGATGCAGCCGTCGGCGTCCGTTGTGGTGCGAATCCATTCATTGACAGCCGCGCGCAGTTCTTCGCGGAACGGTGCATAGGTGCGCCAGCCCTCGATGGGCAGAAGCGTACCGAGGTAGACTTGCATGTCGAGCTTTTTTGCTTCCTCAATGTACCATTTCAGACCGTCGATCAGTTCGCCTGCGGTCGGCAGATCGCTCATCGGACGGAAGGGATTGTTCTCGACGCCGACCGGATGAATGATATCGTTGATTCCCTGTTGGATGATGATGATGTCTGCGCCCGCGGTCGGTATCTCGTGGTGAAAACGGTTCGTACCCTTCAGCCCGTAGGAATCGTAGGTGATGCAGTCGTATTGACGGAGCACTCTGGTGCCGCTTGCGGCGCGCCGGATCACGGAGGTGTGGGAAAGACCTTCTTCGCGCAGACGAAGCGTCAGGTAATCCGGCCATGCCTGCGCGGTGATGGAATCGCCGTAGCAGATGAGCGCGTGGCAGTCTGCGTCCGCCATAATGTCAATATTGCTTAAAAAATAGAACCAGTTCGTTGCTTTTGTGGTGTCAAGTGGCAGCTCGTCCGCTGCGGTGACGTTGCCGAAGGAGAAATAGCCCTTGGACAGCGGTCCGGTAATCAGGACGGAGGACTGCATGGCGGTAAAATCCGCAAAGTAGATACTGACGCAGAGCGTCTCGCCTGCCGTGACCGGAAAGGGAATGGTGTCGCTGACAACGGATTTCCCCGGCGCAAGCGTTGTGCCTGATTTTCCGCTAAATGTAATAGGACAGACTGTGTGCGGTGCGAGCGGACAGGAGAGAGGAACTCTTTCGGTCAGGTCAGCGGCAGAGAGGGCAACGGTGGCTTTTGTGACGGTCACGGCTTCCTTTCCGCAGTAATTGTCGAGGGTGAACCGAAGCTGATTTCCGGAAAACGGTGCGTAGACCGGATAGCGAAGCGTGAGATCCTTGGCGTAGCTCTCCGGATGATGTTCCGCGACAGACATTGCGTTTCCCCACATGGAGATCCATTTTGTATCGTTCATGATGATCATTCCTTTTTCTGTAATCAATTTGCCGGATGCGGGAGATACCCGCGGCATTCCCATGTATTATATACGATATCCGGATGATTTTCCAGCAGCATGATACGATATCCGGCTGATTTTTCGACCGTGTCATCATATAGTAAGAAAGAACTTGTCCTTTTATGGAATAATTGCTATAATGACAGAGTCGGAAATTTATGACAGCTTATGAAGGCGGAAAAGAGAGGAAGGAACTATGGGAGAGACAGAGAACAAGAACATGCTGGTTCTGTTTGGAGTGATCGTCGCGGCGTTGCTCGTGATTTTGATTTCCATTCTGGGACTGGATGTGCCGGTTGTCCCGGTCTGTGTCATTGTTTTGATAGAGGCGGCGCTTGCCGTGTGCCTGCACGACGTACCGATCTGGCTGCATGGTCTGGTGGTTCTGGTGCAGATCGTAGCGGGTATTCTGTGCCACAATGTCATTTTTGTTGTGATGTGCGTGGTGCTCTATCTGCTTGGAATTTTGACACTTGGAGTAGTAAGGGACTGAGCAAGGGGACTTTTATGAGACGTTTGTCTGATAAAAGTCCTTTTTGTATATTGCCAAAAGTATGAGCGCATGTTTGGAAAAATGCGGGAAAGAACATACGCGGACAGCGGTCTGTGAGGAGGAGACAATGAAGAACGGTTGGGAAAGGGAAAAAATTTTAGTATTTGCATCAAGGGAAATCTGTTATATGTCGAGCAATTTTTTTGCACATCAGATCGGGGCGGCGTTCGAGGAACTGGGCTTTGCGGCGGAGATCTGCGAATTGTCGAAAGGGGATGACCTTGATGAGAAGCTGGAACCGTATATCGGCGGGGAATACCGTTTGATTCTCGATTTTAATTCGATGCTCCCGCGCATGGAGACGGAGGACGGCGTTCCATATCTGGATAAGCTTGACGGTCCGTTTTTCGACTATATTCTGGATCATCCGCTGTTTCATTACAACGGACTGACCAGTGCGGCGAGGAATCTGCACGCAATCGTTCTGGATGAGGCGCAGGAGCAGTATGTGAAACAGTATTATCCGGGGGCGGCAAGTGTTCATATGCTGCCGCTCGGTGCGACAAAAGCGCTTTACGATGGGGAAAAGGAGCCGGAATGCCGCATTCTTTTTCCGGGAACATACGACAGCCCGGATTCGGTGTATGAGCTGGTAAAGGCTTCGCCCGAACCGTTGGCGGGAGTTATGAAGGCGCTGATCGAGCGGAGACTTGGCGAACCCCTGCTTCCGATGGAGAAGGCATTCCGGCAGTATCTTACGGAAAAGGGGGCAGAGCTTTCAGCGGAGCAGTTTGCATTGTTCATGAACAGTATGTACCCGGTGGATGCGTATGTCAGAGATTATTTCCGCAAGGCGGCGCTCGATGAACTGCTCACGGAGAAGCTCCCGGTGACGGTCATCGGCGAGGGCTGGGAGAAGTATAAAGGAACGGACGAGGGAAGCTTAAGGCGGGAGCGCGCCGTGCCGTTCGCGCTGTCTTTCGAGCGCATTGCAAAGGCGCATATTCTCTTAAATGTCTCTCCGATTTTCAATCGCGGAATGCATGACCGGATTCCGGCGGGAATGGCGAATCATACCGTTGTGCTTACGGATGAGAACCCGTGGCTTGCTAAGAGGTTTGCGGATGGAGAGGAGATCGCATTTTATTCGTTGGAGAATCTTAGTACGTTGGGAGAGCGGGCGGGGCGCTTGCTGGGCGATTGCGCAATGCGCAAGCGGATCGCGGAGCGTGCCTACAGGACGTATGAAACAGAGCATACGTGGAAATGCCGGGCGGAGGCGATACTTAAAATGGCGGATGAAGTGCGGCAGAACTGATACTTACAATGGCGGAAGAGGCGTTGGGCTTCTCCGCTTTTTTTGTTCTATTCTTCTTTTTTTCTTTTTTGGAAAAAGAGTTGACAAATATATCGGGAGACGATATAATGACAATACGATATATCGGAAGATGATATATCGTAAGGCGGATGAAGGAGGCAATTTTTCTGATGGATAAAAATATTCCATTAACGGAAGCAGTGTTTTATATCCTGCTTGCAGTGAGAACACCGAATCATGGCTATGGAATTATTCAGGAAGTCGAGAGGCTCACAAACGGCAGGGTTACACTGGGAGCGGGAACGCTCTACGGCGCGATCCAGACGCTGGAAAAGAAGGGATGGATCCGTATTTACAGCGTCGATACCGAGTCGCGCAAGAAGAAGGAATATGTAATCACGGCGGAGGGAAGAGAAGCTTTTGAGGAAGAGCGGACGCGGTTGGAGGAGCTGCTGCGGAACGCCGGATTGATGACGGAGGAGAATGAAAATGATTAAGTTTCGATTTTATTTAGACAAGGATGCAGAGACAGAATGGCTCAATGAGATGGCGGCAAAGGGATATGCTATGACCGGATTTTGTGCCGGGTTTTATCATTTTGACAGTTGTGAGCCGGGAGAATACAGGTATCAGGTAGATTTCGGCGACCGCTTTTTCGGAGTCACGGAGGATTATCGGGAATTTATGCAGGATACCGGAGCGGAAATCGTCCAGACATGGGGATATTGGGTGATTCTGCGGAGACTGGCGGAGAAAGGTGAGTTTGTGCTTTATACGGATGTGGATTCGAGTATCGAGCACTATACGAAAATACGAAAGATGTTTAAGATCGTGACAGTGTTTGAGTTGATCTGTTTCTTTATAGAGGTGTTCGGAGCGGTAAGTGGGAACCGTCTGGCGGTTGCATTTGCGTTTCTGCTCGGAGCGATACTGCTTGCGCTTGTGAGTCAGGTCTTTAAAATGAATGCTATCATTGCAAAGCTTAGGGAGCGAAAGGGAGAGGCAGTCTCCGGAAAATACGGACCGCTATCAGCGTTGGTACCGTGCGGTTTATTGTTGAACAGCTGCGCGCTCATCCTGGAGGAAACGATTCATCCGACAGCGAAAATGGCTACGCAGATTGCAGCGATTATTCTGATGCTGGTCGGAGTTTATCGGACGGCGCGATATCGGGGGAAGTATCGAAAGTAAGGACGAATAACGGCGAATGGCGAAAAGAAGAGAGCGGACAAATATACTGATGAATGTAGAATACAAGGAATGACAGAGAACGTTTTAGCGGGGAAGGGTTGCACTTCCCCGCTTCTTCGTGTAAAATAGCAGAAACGTCTGAATTTTTATGCATATATGGAAGTGGAGAGGAAAGCGCATTTCATGAAACAGAATTATCAGAAGATGCTGGATGATACGATTGCACAGATTACGGCGCAGCAAATTGTGCCGTCGCTGCTTTTGCATAGCTGCTGTGCGCCGTGCAGCTCGTACTGTCTGGAGTATTTGTCCGAGTATTTTCAGATTACGGTATTTTATTACAATCCGAATATTTACCCGGAGGAAGAATATAGGAAACGCGTGATTGAGCAGCAGCATTTCATTGAACGGCTCCCGGCGAAGCACCCGGTCCGGTTCGTGGAGGGAGCCTATGACAAGGAGCGCTTCTACGAGTTGACAAAGGGGCTTGAGGAGGCAAGAGAGGGCGGCGAACGCTGTTTTCGATGCTATGAGCTGCGGCTTCGGGAGTCGGCTAGACTGGCACGAGAACTTGGAATGGATTATTTTACGACGACGCTCTCCATCAGCCCGCTCAAAAATGCAGAGAAACTCAATGAAATCGGGGAGCGCCTCGCAGGAGAATACGGCGTGCGCTATCTTCATTCAGATTTTAAGAAGAAAAACGGTTACAAGCGGTCGGTCGAACTGTCGGCGGAATACGGCATGTACCGGCAGGATTACTGCGGCTGCGTATTCTCAAAGAGGGAGCGAGAGGCACAGATTGCAGCGAGAGAGGTGTAGAAGCTATTTAAGATTAAGTGAAATTAGAATTTATCGTGCTTTGGCACAAATGAAGAGGAGTGAGACGGTTATGGCTTTTGTAGAAGCACTTGATAGTCAGGATTTAGAAACAATACGAAGCTTCCCTAAAGCGGATTTGCATAACCATTTTGTACTTGGTGGCAGTAGGGAGTATATATTCAATAAGACCGGATATAAAATCGAATCCATAACCACCCCGTTAAAATCTATGAGTGAGATGGACTCATGGAGCAGCAAATATATTGGGAATCGTTTTAATAGCCCGGAAGGAAGAAAACTCTTGATTGAGGCAACATTTGAGCAGGCAAAATTCGATGGAGTAACTGTATTGGAAATAGGCGAAGATGTGTGGGGCCTTGACGAGTTTTTTGATAATGACATTGAGAAATTGATCTTTTCCTTCCAGGAAGCGAACGCCATGATAGCTCCTGAGATCGAATTACGTTTGCAAATTGGATTATCAAGACATTGTCCGGTTGATTATCTGATGAATTGTTTATCGCACTTTTGGGGACATAAGGAATTTTATTCTATTGATCTTTATGGAGATGAATTGGCACAGCCGATAGAGAATTTCATCCCGATCTATGATAAAGCCGCTGAAAACGGACTTGTGTTAAAAGCTCATGTGGGCGAATGGGGCACGGCGAAGGATATAGTTACTTCAGTTGAATTGCTTCATCTTAACGAAGTGCAACATGGAATAGCGGCCGTACAAGATGAAAACGTTATAGATTACCTGATTGAAAACAATATCCGATTGAATGTCACACCTTCAAGCAATGTGTTCCTGGGTCGCGTACCTGATATGGCACACCATCCTATAGCGAAGCTCTATCGTAAGGGTGTGGATGTTACCATAGGCTCTGATGATGTATTAATCTTTGATTCGGATGTTTCAAAAGAGTATCTGCGACTATATCAGTCTGGATGCCTGACAAAAGAAGAACTTGATGACATTCGGGTAAATGGACTAAAAGGCCGAAAGGATAATAGTCATTAAAACGGGCTAAGAAAGATAAATCACAGTTTGCCGGAGAGATGGAAGCAATGTTTTTGATATATTAAATAGAAAAGAGAAAGAGAGGATTCATGTTATGGCACAGTTATGGGGAGGACGCTTTACGAAGGAGACGGACAAGCTTGTCTACAATTTCAACGCGTCCATCGCATTTGATCAGAAATTTTACAGACAGGATATCGAGGGCAGCATTGCTCACGTGACGATGCTCGGAAAGCAGGGAATCCTTACGGAAGAGGAGACGCAGGCGATCATTAAGTGCTTAAAGGAAATTCTTAGCGATGTCGAGGAAGGGCGTCTTGCGATTACGGATGAGTACGAGGATATCCACAGCTTTGTTGAGGCGAATCTCATTGACCGTCTCGGCGACACGGGAAAGAAGCTGCATACCGGACGCAGCCGCAACGATCAGGTGGCGCTTGACATGCGTCTGTATACCAGAAATGAAGTACTGCATACGGACGCGCTGCTTGCGGAACTTCTCGAAACGATTTTACATATTATGGATGAGAACACGGAGACGATCATGCCGGGCTTTACGCATCTGCAGAAAGCGCAGCCGATCACACTGGCGCATCACATGGGAGCTTACTTTGAAATGTTTAAGCGCGACCGTCTGCGCCTGCATGATATCTATGAGAGAATGAATTACTGTCCGCTTGGTTCGGGCGCGCTCGCCGGAACGACCTATCCGCTCGACCGTGAATATACGGCAAAGCTTATGGGCTTTTACGGACCGACGTTAAACAGCATGGACGGTGTGTCCGACCGCGATTATCTGATCGAGTTTTTGTCTGCGTGCGCGACGATCATGATGCATTTGTCACGCTTTTCGGAGGAGGTCATCATCTGGAATTCCAACGAGTATCAGTTTGTGGAAATCGACGACGCCTACAGCACCGGAAGCAGTATCATGCCGCAGAAGAAGAACCCGGATATTGCGGAGCTTGTGCGGGGAAAGACGGGACGTGTCTACGGTGCGTTGATGTCGCTGCTTACTACGATGAAAGGAATTCCGCTTGCGTACAATAAGGATATGCAGGAGGATAAGGAGCTTTCCTTTGACGCGATGGATACGGTCAAGGGCTGTATTGCGCTCTTTAACGGTATGCTCGCGACGATGAAATTCAATAAGGAACGGATGCGCGCATCTGCCAACGGCGGTTTTACCAACGCGACGGACGCGGCGGATTACCTTGTGAATCACGGCGTACCGTTTCGGGATGCGCACGGTATTGTCGGTCAGATCGTGCTCTACTGCATTGACAAGGGCATTGCAATCGACGATATGAGCCTCGAGGAGCTAAAAGCGATCAGCCCGGTGTTTGAGGAGGATATCTACGAGGCGATTTCCATGGAGACTTGTGTGAACAAGCGTCTGACTGTGGGAGCGCCAGGCAAAGAGGCGATGGAAAAGGTGATCGCGGCAGAGAAGGCTTATCTTGCTGAGGAATGGAGTCCGCTTTCGCAGAGTAACGTGTTATTGTAAGAAATGTACAAGAAACGACGAAAATTGACGTGAACTTTTACGAAATAGGCATTGCTTTTTGATCGAAAATAGCATAATATATTCACTATGACGACACTTGTTTGCCACAGACGGACACAAGGCGGCGGGTGTCAGAGAGAAGAAAGATAAGGGAGATTGGAAGAGTCATGAGCGAAAAGTTAAAGGTTGGTATTCTGGGCGGAACAGGTATGGTAGGACAGAGATTTATCTCACTGTTGGAGAATCATCCGTGGTTTGAGGTGACAACGATTGCGGCAAGCCCGAGAAGCGCCGGCAAGACTTATGAGGAAGCAGTCGGAGACCGTTGGAAGATGGATACCCCGATGCCGGAGGCAGTAAAGAAAATCGTAGTCATGAATGTCAACGAGGTGGAGAAGGTAGCATCCGAGGTGGATTTCGTGTTCTCCGCAGTCGATATGACAAAGGAAGAGATCAAGAAGATCGAGGAAGCATACGCAAAGACTGAGACTCCGGTCGTCTCCAACAACAGCGCGCACCGCTGGACGCCGGATGTGCCGATGGTGATTCCGGAGGTAAACCCGGAGCATATGGAGGTCATCAAATACCAGAAGGAGCGTCTCGGCACGAAGCGCGGTTTCGTTGCAGTTAAGCCGAACTGCTCGATCCAGTCTTACGCGCCGATTCTCACCGCGTGGAAGGAGTTCGAGCCGTATGAGGTGGTTGTGACGACGTACCAGGCGATTTCCGGTGCGGGCAAGACCTTTAAGGACTGGCCGGAGATGGTGGGAAATATCATCCCGTACATCGGCGGCGAGGAAGAGAAGTCGGAGAAGGAGCCGCTTCGTATCTGGGGACATGTGGACGATGCGAAGAAGGAAATCGTTCCGGCGGAGTCTCCGGTGATTACCTGTCAGTGTATCCGTGTTCCGGTATTGAACGGACATACCGCCGCGGTATTTGTAAAGTTTAAGAAGAATCCGACCAAGGAGCAGCTTCTTGACGCGTTGAAGAATTTTTCCGGCGTGCCGCAGGAGCTTGAGCTTCCGAGCGCACCGAAGCAGTTCATCCAGTATCTTGCGGAGGATAACCGTCCGCAGGTTTCCGAGGATGTCAACTATGAGAACGGTATGGGCGTATCGGTAGGTCGTTTGAGAGAGGATACCGTATACGACTGGAAGTTCGTGGGATTATCTCACAATACTGTCCGCGGTGCGGCAGGCGGTGCGGTGCTCTGTGCAGAGCTGTTGAAGGCGCAGGGATATATCACAAAGAAATAAAGCGTGTATGACGTGAAAAGAGCGCAGGCGGATAAAATGCCTGCGCTCTTTTGGGATGCAAGCTGCTCGATAAACGGGATAAGACGCATAATAAAGGAAAATATCTTTAATGTGACTGAATTACATACAAAGCCATTTATTTTTGTTAAGATATCTTCAAAAATAAATGGCTTTTGTCAGGGAGGTAATGAAAGTGAAGTCAAAAAAGTATGCTGTTGTAGATGAGAAACGGTGTGTGGCATGCGGCGAATGTACCTTTTTCTGCAGGAAAAATGCAGTTTCGGTTAAAAATGGATGCTTTGCATTGGTTGACAGAGATAGCTGTGTTGGCTGTGGATTGTGCAGTAAGAGTTGTCCTACGGGATGCATTACATTAATTGAGCGGGAGGGAATATAGATATGCATAAAAAATGGTATGATTATTTGTGGATTTGGTCAATCATATATTTTGCACTTGGATTTTTCAATATTCTGTTTGCGTGGCTCGGCATGATTGATTTTTTGGTGCCGCTTTTATTTGCTATTGTTGGAGGAAATAAAAGATTTTGTAATCAATTTTGCGGCAGAGGTCAGCTTTTCCGTAAAATAGGGGCGGAATGTAAATGTTCACGGAACAAACCGACGCCAAAATGGCTGTCATCAAAGTGGTTTCGATATGGATTTTTGGCATTTTTTCTTGCTATGTTCGGGAATATGGTTTTTCAGACCTATCTCGTAGCCGCAGGTGCATCATCCTTAAAAGAAACAATAAAACTATTCTGGACATTCAGAATTCCGTGGGGCTGGACATATTCTGCAGGCATGGTATCGGATTGGATCGCACAGTTTAGTTTCGGTTTTTATAGTCTGATGCTGACATCTACCGTGATTGGTCTGATCGTGATGGTTTTATATAAGCCGAGGACCTGGTGTACCTTTTGCCCGATGGGGACGATGACGCAGGGAATCTGCAAGATGAAACATCATTGAAAAAGAGATAAATGTAGAAACATAAATATGTCAAAGACAAGATGAAATAATTTGGAGGAAACGATAATGGATAGAATAGAAAAAGCTGTTGATTATAAACATAGTGGGTTTAACTGTTGTCAGGCTGTTGTAAAGGCGTTGGCAGATCTGACGGAAACGGACGAAGAGACTTTAAATATGATCGCTTCCGGGTTCGCAGTAGGTATGGGCTGTATGGAAGCAACCTGCGGCGCGCTTGTCGGGGCAACGATGATTACGGGATTGTTAAAAGACGGTAAGGGAAGCGTCGGAGCAGCTCGTGAGATTTTAAAAAAATTTAATGAATATTCAGGAGCGACCTTGTGTAAAGACTTAAAAGGTAAAGACACCGGTGTTGTGCTCTGTGAGTGTGATGATTGTGTCCGTAATGCGATACGTGCATTTGAGGAGGTGGCGGCAAAGCATACGGATCTTTAAAGGCAGCTTTTCCCCTTGTCATTTGTTTTAGCAAAGAGCTTATAAGTCTTTGCTAAAATCGACATGTTAGATATAAATCTAACAAAGCACTTGCACATTAGATGTATATATGATATCCTCTCTATAGATAGATGTGTATCTAATATATAAATTAGAAAAGCATCTAATAAATTCCGAAAAAGGTGCGGTAGTTTTGCCGGACCGGAACGGAGGATATGGTATGCAGGATAAGAATACGGAGAAAGCAGCGACGCGAACAGAGGAAGAAAGACGGACAGGAACAGAGGAAGAAAGACAGGCGGGGGCGGAAGAGCAAGTTGCGGCAGGCATAGAGACAGGGAAAACAAAGGTCGGCTATCGGGATGTCCTGCGGCAGAAGGAGTTTGGCAAGCTGATGCTTGCGAGCGTGATTACGCGCTTTGGCGATTCGCTGGATGCGATCGCGTTTACATGGCTGGTCTACCAGGTGACGGGGAGCGCGGCATGGTCAGGGTTTATTTTTGCCCTGAACCGTGTGCCGACCATTCTCCTGCAGCCCTTTGCGGGCGCGGCAGTGGAGCGGCGGAATAAGAAATATATTATGGTGGCGGCGGACGTCATCCGCGGCATTGTGGTCGCGCTGCTGGCGTGGTCGTATGTGGCGGGAACGATCAATCCGTGGATCATGGCGGTATTCACGCTCATTATTTCCACGGTGGAGGCATTTGAGATGCCTGCGGCGACCGCAATGATCCCGAAGCTTCTGGACGCGAAATACTATGAGTTCGGGATGTCCTTTAAATCAGTGGTATGCACGGTTGTGGAACTGATCGGAACGGGGCTTGCCGGAATTATCATTGGCTGCTTTGGCGTGCAGGCGGCAATTTTAATTGATGCGGCGACTTTTTTCGGAGCGGCGTTTGTGGAGCTTTTCTTAAAGGTGAAGGAAACCTGCGGGAGAAAGAGTGGGAAAGACGGTGTGCGGCAGTATATTACCGATCTGAAAGATGGATTTTTATATATGAAGGACAGACGCGTTGTGCGCAATTTCTGTCTGCTGGCGCTGTTTATCAATGCGATGCTTGTTCCGGTCAATTCTTTTCAATCGCCGCTCGTATCCGATGTGCTTGGCGAGGGGAGCGGGCTTCTCAGTGCTATGGGAATCGCACTTGTGCTTGGCAGCGGCGTGGGAAGCTTTCTTTTCCCGTATTTGTCCGAAAAGATCAATATACGTCGGTTCATTCTGATAAACGGACTGCTTTTGGCATTTTCCGAGGGTTTTATCACGGCGGGAAGTCACTTTAAGGGACAGACCATGATTGTATATGCGATTGCTTCGCTGGCGGCATTTGGAATGGGGCTTACGGCTTCCATGCTTTCTTCTCTGTTTAGCGTTTCATTCTTAAAGTGTGTCGAGAAGGATTACCTTTCCAGGGAGGCGGCGCTTTTGAATGCGGGAGCGACGGCGGCGATGCCTGTTACATCCTTTTTCCTTAGTTTTCTGGTAAAATTTATTTCGGTAAAAAATCTCTTTCTGATATGCAGCGCATTTTGTGGTATAATCTTCTTATGCGTGTGGGCTTTCCGGATGCAGGTGGAGGAAGAGTGCCTGGCAGAGGAGAAAGCGGCGCAGAACGAATAGGAGATTTGGGAGAAGCCGGATGGAAAACAAGGTCACGATTTGCGCAGAGATTGATTGGGTATTTGAGGGGTGTCAGCTTTTTGAGGGACTGCTGTTAGACCGCACGCTGGAAGAATTTAAAGAGGCGGTTTTTGTAAAGTACGGACTGAATACGGAATACAGCAGGAAATGTATTTTACTGCTGGAACAGATGGAGGCGGACGCCAGGGAAACCTTTGCTGATGAGACGGAGCAGATAGGGCGTTATTTCAGGGAGTTCCTGCCGGATACGCCGCTTGTCGATTTCATATTGTGCTGTGATACAGATAAGGAGCGGAGTTGCGTTACGGTAGAGCGGCTTACAGCGCATTATGATGCGCTTACGGCACAGCAGAGGGATGCCTTTTTCTATAAGGAAATGGTGCGGGATATAGAACCGGAAGAATTTCGGAAGGTTATCGGCTGCGAGAAAGAGGGTATCGTGGTTTCTGAGGCGGAGCGTATGCGCACGATTCTGTGTGAAATCCGAAAGCTGGATCTCTCATTGGAGAAAAAGGTGTTGCTTGAGGACGTTTATCTGAATCGTGACGCCTGTTTTAAGGAGATTACCGCGCTGCTTGAGCGGGCGGTTACCTTTCTGCAGGGGTATGAGCCACAGATGCGCGCGCTCTGCGAGCCGTGGGAAATGTATTGGACGAAAATCGTAGAAGAACAGCGTTTAGAAGAAGTGATGCAGCATTTCAACGTGAAATGTGAGGATGTGGAGAAGGGCGTGTATCTGTGTCCTTCCGTTATTCAGTGTGGGTCGATGTATATTAATATTGACGGCGGGGTGATCCCGCGTGAGAAAAGACTGATCCCGGCATGGCGGATCGGGCTTCTGTTGAACGAAGATTTCGGACCGAGCAGTGAAATGAAGGAGGAATATCAGACGGAGTGGCTGCTAAAGAGCCTTAAGGCGATTTCCGATCAGAGCAAATATGACATTTTGCTTTATATAAAGGAGAAGCCGTCCTACGGGAGCGAGATCGCAAAGCAGCTTTCCTTAACGACCGCAACCGTTTCCCATCACATGAACAGATTGTTGGGACTCGGGTTGATTTCCGTGGAGCAGAGGAACGGAAAGGTGTATTATCAGACGAATCGGGAGGAGATGCGAAAGCTGTTTGATGCGTGTAAGGAGATTTTGGGTTAAAAGGAGTGCTTCGGCACTCCTTTTTGGATGAGAGAAGGTGGGAATTGCAAAGAAAATCAGAATCCGGTTGTCGGAAAAGTTAAAAAATGATATAATTTTAAAAGTTATATCTGTGTGGGAATATTTCCCGCAGAGCGGTGCGAAATCATAAGAGAAAGGGCGCAGGAGGGGAACTATGGTCGTAAAGACATCGGTTTTAAAGGAACTGGAAGGCGAGTTTGCGAAGTCCGGCAATCAGCTACTGGTTCTGTACGGCAGGGAGGATTCCGAGAAGGAATTGCTGATAAAGGCGCTGGTGCAGAACAAGAAGTATTTTTACTATAGGGCAAGGCAGGTTTCGGAGCAGGAACAGCGCATGCAGTTTGAGCGGGAACTGACAGAGCGCTTTGAGGTTACTCTTTCGAAACATACGTATGAGGAATGCTTCAACCGCGTAAAGAGCGGTGATGCGACAAAGCTTGTCATTGTGATCGATGAATTCCAATATATTGCGAAGAAGGACGCTTCTTTTATAGAAGCGGTTCTGAAACTGATGGCGAGGCGGCTCTATCCGGGACCGGTGCTCGTTCTTTTGTGCAGTTCTGCGGTCGCGTGGGTGGAGCGGGAGCTTGACGGCTGCATCGGGGAAGAGGCGGTAAAGCGTCTGGATAGGAAAATTAAGCTTGGCAGCCTTAATTTTCTCGAAGTGGTGCGCGCGCTGCCGGAATATCCGGTCGCCGAATGCATCAAGACATACGGAATCATCGGAGGAGTGCCGGGCTATATCAACCAATGGAATTCCAGGCAGGATTTAAAGACAAATATCTGCCGTCTGATCTTAGCGAAAAACGGCTACCTGTATGGCGCGGCGGAAAAGCTGATCGGGGCGAGCCTGCGCGAATTGTCTGTCTATGAGACAATCCTTGCGCAGATTGCGTCGGGGCATGACAAGCTAAACGACCTCTATCAGGCAACGGGATTTTCCCGCGCCAAAATCAGCGTATATATGAAGAATCTGGCGGCGTTCGACATTATTTCCAAGGTCGTGTCCTTTGAGACGGGCGGCTGGGAAAATGCGAAGAAGGGCGTTTACCGCATACGGGATAATTATGTGAATTTCTGGTTCCGGTTCATTTACCCGCATTTGTCTGAACTTTCCATGATCGGTACGAAGGATTTTTATGACAGGTACATTGCGCCGGGATTGGACGCGTACCTGTCACGCTATTTTACCGAGGTGTGCATGGAGTATCTTGGACTCTTAGGCGTGGTGGGAAAGCTCCCGCTTAAGATCAGGAAGATGGGAACGTGGGTCGGAAAAGAGGGAAACATCGACATTATCGCCCAGAACGAGGTGCGTCAGAATATGGTGGGACTCTGTAACTGGGAGAATCCCGAACTTACGATGGAAATGTGTGAGGCGCTTTTTTCCAATATGAAAAAGGCGAAGATTTCCGCGGAGTACTACTTTTTATTTTCCGCGCAGGGCTTTGCAAAGGATGTCGCCGCAATGGCAGAGCAGGATAAACGTTTTATCCTTGTAGATATGAATGAGTTATAGAAACCGGAGGAAGAAAGTTTGGGTAAGGCGTTAATCATAACGGAGAAGCCGAGCGTGGCGCAGGAGTTTGCCAGAATCCTTGGCGTATCCGGGAGAAACGACGGGTATATAGAGAACGACGCCTATGTGATTACGTGGTGCGTCGGACATCTGGTAGAAATGGTGTATCCGGAGGAATACGATGAGAAATATAAGAAATGGAAGCTGGAAGACCTGCCGTTTCTGCCGAAGGATTACAAATATAATGTCATACCGAATGTGAGCAGGCAGTATGACGTCGTACATAGAATGCTGCACCGTGAGGATATCGAGGTCGTTTACTGGGCGGGAGACGCCGGAAAGGAAGGACAGACCATCGAGGAGAATATCCGTAAATTCGGCGGCGTCAGAGAGGGAATGAAGGAACTGCGCGTCTGGATCGACTCGCAGACCGAGGAGGAGATTCTTCGCGGAATGCGGGAGGCGAAGGATATGTCGGAGTATGACAAACTCGCAAAATCAGGTGTGATGCGTACCATCGAGGACTATGCGATGGGAATCAATTTTTCGCGCGCGATGTCGGTCAAGTACGGAAAGCTTTTAAATGACGCGGCGGGAACGACCAGCTATACGGCGATTGCCGTCGGGCGCGTCATGACGTGCGTGCTCGGAATGGTCGTCATCCGTGAGCGGGAAATACGTAATTTCACGGAGACGCCGTTTTACCGTGTGGTCGGAAGCTTCCTGCCGCAGAGCAGCACAGGAGTATTCCTCGCTGCAGAGGCGTCCGGCTTGCCGCAGAATGTTGCGGGAAGCGAAGGGACATCCGGCTTGTCGCAGAATGTTGCGGGAAGCGAAGGGACATCCGGCTTGTCGCAGACTGTGGATGGCGGGCGCATGGCGTCCGCCATTGCGGCGGAGTGGAAAGCCGTTCCCGGATCGAAGTATTTTGAATCGCCGTTTTTATATAAGGAGAACGGATTTAAGAAAGAAGAGAGCGCGCAAACGCTGATTGGGGAACTGACCGGAGGGCGTGCGGTGGTGGATTCCGTTGAGACGGGTGTTACGAAGAAGCGCGCGCCGCTTCTTTTTAATCTGGCGGAGCTGCAGGCGGAGTGTTCCAAACGTTTTAAGATCAGCCCGGACGAAACGCTTCAGGTGGCGCAGGATCTCTACGAGAAGAAGCTTACGACCTATCCGAGAACGGATGCGCGTGTGCTCTCCTTGGCGGTGGCAAAGGAGATCGGAAAGAATATCAGCCGCTTGAAGAATTTCGAGCCGGTAAGAGACTATGTGGAGCGCATCATGAAAGAGGGGCGTTACCGCCAGATCGCAGATACGCAGTACACGGACGACGCGAAGATTACCGATCACTACGCGATCATCCCGACCGGGCAGCTTACTGAGCTGGAATCGTTAAATGATCTGCAGCGCAGGGTGTATGAACTGATCGTGCGCCGTTTTTTAAGTATATTTTATCCGCCCGCCCAGTATCAGTCCGTCAAGCTTGTCGTAGCTGTCGCAGGAGAGAAATTGTATACTTCCGCGAAAGCGTTAAAGTCGCCGGGCTATCTTGAAATTGCAGGCATTCCGAAGAAGAAAGAGCGCAGCACGCAGGGAGAAAATGGAAGGACTTCCGGCAGCTCCGGGGACAGTGCCGCCGGAGACGGAAGCACTGATTCTCCCGGCGAGGACGAGGAGGAAAACACCGGGCTTCTCGCGCTTGCAGGGGAGCTTCATAACGGGGATGAGCTTCTTTGCTGCGGCTATGAAATCCGCGAGGGAAAGACTGCGCCGCCGAAGCGTTACACATCGGGTTCGATGGTGCTCGCGATGGAGAATGCCGGACAGCTTATCGAGGAGGAGGAGCTTCGCGAGCAGATCAAAGGCTCCGGCATCGGAACTTCCGCGACGCGCGCCGAAATCATCAAGAAGCTGGTGCGTGTCGGCTATCTGAATCTCAATAAAAAAACACAGGTGCTTACGCCGGAGCGTCTCGGCGAGATGATTTTTGAGGTGGTGTCGATGACGGTCCCGGCGCTCCTTAATCCGAAGATGACGGCTTCCTGGGAAAAGGGTCTGGACGGCATCACGCGCGGAACGGTCATCATGGAGGACTACCGTGCGAAGCTGGAAGATTTTATCCGAAAAGAAACGGTCGCGATGGTCGAGCACGACCTCACCGGACAGATTGCGGCGCGCATCAATCCGCTCGTGGGAAAGGGCGGGAGAGGGCTTGCCGCGAAGCGGAGCCTTGGAATTCCCTGCCCGGTCTGCGGCGGCACGATCGAGACGACGCCGTTCGGTTACGGGTGCAGCAATTATAATAAGGACGGTACGGGCTGCCGCTTCTCCATCGGGACGATTGCGGGCAGAGATTTAAGCGATGAGGAAGTAAAGCAGCTTTTGACGGAGGGACACACGGAGGTACTTTCCGGCTTTGTGTCCAAGACGAAGAAGAAATTTCAGGCGGCGCTTGTGTTGGAACGCGACGACGAGGGAAAGGCATCTGTAGGTTTTGATTTTTCAAGAAATCAGCCGGAACTCCTGGAGGGTGTGAAATGTCCGGTCTGCGGGTCGGATATGGAAATCACGCCGTTCGGCTATAGTTGTGTGAAGCATCGCGAACACCCGGAGGAATGTTATTTCTCAGTCGGCAAGATTGCGGGCAAGGCGATCAGCGTCGATGATCTGACCGAGCTTCTGACGAATGGCAGAACGGGGCAGATCAAGGGGTTTACCGCGAAGAATAAGAAGAAATTTAATGCGTGTCTCGTACTGGAAAAGGCGGAGGACGGGCGGAAAAACGTTGCGTTCGATTTCTCACAGAACGAGGCGGAGATCGTGCCGGACGTTGCCTGTCCGATGTGCGGCGGTGCAATCGTAGTGAAATCCTTTGGTTTCGGCTGCGCGAATTTTGACCCGAACAATCCCGAAAGCTGCCGCTTCTCGATCGGAACACTCGCGGGGAAAGATCTGAACGTGGCGCAGGTCAAGGAGCTTTTAAATCAGGGACGCACGGGAACGATCCGCGGCTTTAAGTCGAAGACCGGAAAGAAATTCGACGCCTGCGTCGCCTTAGAGCAGGGCGAGGACGGCAGGTTCGGTCTGAAATTTGATTTTGACCATGTGGAGGCGAAGAAGGTCAAGGATGTAGTTTGTCCGATGTGCGGCGGGGACATCGTTGTGACGCCGTTTGGGTTCGGCTGTGCAAATTATGTGAAGGACGATCCAAATAGCTGCCGTTTTTCCATCGGAAAGATGGCGGAAAAGACATTTACGGAAGCGAACGTGAAGGAACTTCTGACAAATGGCAGAACCGGGACGATCCGTGGCTTTAAGTCGAAGACCGGAAAGAAATTTGACGCAAGAGTTGCTTTAGCGCGGGACGAGGCGGGGAAGGTGACGGGGCTGAAATTCGATTTTACGGATTTAGAAGCGCCGAAAGTCAAGGATGTGAAATGTCCGCTCTGCGGCGGCGATATCGTGAAGACTCCGTTTGGGTTTGGCTGTGCGAACTATTCGAAGGACAATCCCGAAAGCTGTCGTTTCTCGATTGGAAAGATTGCGGGCGTGAGTTTAAAAGAGGCACAGGTGAAAGAACTGCTTCTTCGTGGCAAGACAGACGTAATAAAGGGATTTGTGGCAAAGACGGGAATGAAGTTCGATGCGCCGCTCAAGCTTACGGCAGAGGGGCAAGTGGCGTTCGATTTCCCGGAGAAGCCGAAGCCCGTGGAGACAACCGCGAAGTGTCCGCGCTGCGAAAAGCTTCTGATGAAGAGCCAGTGGTATTATGAGTGCGAGTGCGGTTTTAAGGTTTCCCATACGGTGGCGAAGGTACCGCTCTCCGAAGAAATCATGAAGGAACTGCTCGAGACAGGAAAGACAAAGGAAAAGGTGACGGGATTTGTCTCGAAGGCGGGCAATGTATTTGATACCTGCTTAAAGTTCGAGGACGAGCGGATTTCCTTTGACTTTGATAATCCCGGAAGTTCGTCAGGAAGCCGCGGCGCGTCAAAGACTGCGGGCGGAGACGAGCGTCCGTTCTACGAGGAGATTACGGAAGGCGAATTGTCTGCGGTTGCGGCGGCGGCGGAAGCGCACCCGACGGCAGTCGGGGCGGAGAGGAATGCAGCGCTATCTGAGGCAGAGGAAAATGTGACTGTGACCAAGCCGGGGAAGAAAGCTACGTTATCAGGGACAGAGGGAGAGATACCCGTGACGGAGCCGGAGGAAGCGCAGTACATCGACGAGGACGTGCCGCCGTTCTATGATGCGATGGCGGAGGAGTTCGCCGCGTATGAAGCGCAGGAGGAGGCAGCGCAGACGGCTGCCACGAACTTTTTGGATGAATTTCATCCGTAACAGTATTCCGATTCGGGAGGCCGGAAAAATTCGAAGATGAAAACGAAATCGTTCGATGAAATGATGTAAAATGTGAGGAAATAGGTAAAGGAGATAAAAGTGGATGGAAGAATACAAAACTGGATGCAGAATATTAAATCGTGATATAATTAAATATATTGCGATGGCAGCGATGCTGCTCAATCATATTGCAAATATTTTTTTGCCGAGCGGTACACTTTTAAATGAAATTTTTCTGGATATCGGATATTTTACGGCAATTACGATGTGTTATTTTCTGGTGGAAGGGTATGAGTACACGCATTCGAAGAAACAGTATGGAATCCGGTTGTTTGTTTTTGCCGTCATTTCGCAGATACCGTTTCAGATGGCGTTTCAACATGGCGGACTCAATATGATATACACGCTGTTTATCTGTTTCCTGATTCTTGTGGTAAGGGAAAAAGTGGCGAATCAGGTGCTTTGCATCGTTCTTCAGACCGTGCTTGTGCTTGTCACTATTTTGGGCGACTGGCCGCTTTTTGCTCCGATATTTACGATCATGTTCGACGCGTGGAAGAAGGATGAAAAGAAGCTTCCGCTGGCGTACGTGATTGCGATGATTTCGTTTGGGTTGATGAACTTTATGAACGCGACATATATTTATGAGGATCTGCCGATTGCAATATTGAGTGCGCTTGGCTCCTGCGTGGGGATTCTGGCGTCCGGAATTGTCATTTTGTATCTGTACAATGGAAAGCGGGCAGAGCACGGAAGAACGATTTCCAAGTGGTTCTTCTATATCTTCTATCCGGGGCATCTGCTTGCGCTGGCGTTGATCGCAAGGGCAGGGGTGTGAGAAGAAGTTCTGATTGCTTACAGCAGATGTGGTGCGCGTATTTTGTCAAGGGAATGTGCGGTTTTGCCAATACACTAGTGCCATAGTACGCCAGTCAGCTTTCGGGACAACAACAGCAGTCTATACATAATGCTCAGAAAGGAACTGCAAAATGCAGACGGAAATAAGAAAATTAAATATAGATAAAATAAACAGAGAACTGTTTTCCAACTTTGCGAGAAGGCAGGAGGTAGGCGACTGCTGGCGGAAGATAGATGGCACATGGGTCATAAAGCCCGATCCGTTTATTGACGATTGGAGTGAAGAAGACTATACTTTTCTGGTAAGCTGTTTAAAGAATACAATAGCAACGGGAGGTGTAGTGTACGGCGTGTTTCTGGATGGAAGACTAAAAGGATTTTGCTCGGTGGAGGCAGAACCGCTTGGGAGCGAAGGACAATACAGGGATTTGACAAGCATTCACGTCTCGGAGGAAATGCGCGGACACGGAACCGGGAAGAAGCTTTTTCGGGCGGCGGCAGACTGGGCAAGAGCACAGGGGGCAGAGAAGCTTTATATATCTGCACATTCTGCGGTGGAGACACAGGCGTTCTACCGTGGACTCGGCTGTGTGGAGGCAGAGGAGTATCAGAGCGTGCATGTAGAGAAAGAACCGTTCGACTGTCAGATGGAGTATCAGTTATAGAAAAGGAAGGGAAAACAATGGAAAACGCAAAGATCAGCAATTTATACGACTTAGACCAGACGATTGCAAAGGAATTATTCGAGGGACTGACCTATCCGTGGGAGGCGCTCGCAAAGATCAGCGATTTTATAAAGAAGCTTGGACCGACGCTTGATGCGGAGCGATATGAACAGCGCGGTGAGGACGTCTGGGTGGCAAAGAGTGCGACGGTCGCACCGACAGCTTTTTTAAATGGACCTTTAATTATTGATGAAGATGCTGAGATTCGCCACTGCGCATTTATAAGAGGAAGCGCTATCGTCGGAAAGGGGTCTGTTGTCGGCAATTCTACAGAACTTAAAAATGTCGTTATCTTTAACTCCGTTCAGGTTCCGCACTATAATTATGTAGGCGATTCCATTCTTGGATACAAGTCGCATATGGGAGCGGGATCGATTACCTCTAACGTGAAGTCCGATAAGACTTTAGTGGTAGTTAAGGATAAAGAAGAGAAAATTGAAACAGGATTAAAGAAATTTGGCGCAATGCTCGGCGATTATGTGGAGGTCGGCTGCAATTCCGTCTTAAATCCGGGCACCGTCATCGGCAGCCACACGAATGTTTATCCGCTTTCGTCCGTGCGCGGCGTCGTTCCCGCAAATTCCATCTATAAGAATCGGAATGAAGTTGTGGAGAAAGCGTGAGCAATACTTCGTCCCGGAACTTTGCATCCGCTGCAATGTCCGTGAGAAAATTTCGTCGAAATAGGACTTTACTATTTCCCGTAAATGTGCGAAAATAAATGAAGTATGTTAAATGTGTAACAATGTTTAGCAACAGAGTTCTATTTAAGTGAAAGGAGTCTTAAAATGATTTACACTAAGGAAGTTGAAAACATGTGTCCTGTAGCAAAGGGCGCAAAACATGAACCAGCTCCGATTCCGGAAGAAGGTAAATGGGTTCATTCCAAGAAAATTGAAGATATTTCAGGTTTTACACACGGTGTCGGCTGGTGTGCACCTCAGCAGGGTGCCTGCAAGCTTTCATTGAACGTAAAGAACGGTGTAATCGAAGAGGCATTAGTTGAGACAATCGGATGTTCCGGAATGACGCACTCCGCAGCTATGGCGGCAGAGGTATTACAGGGTAAGACCATTCTTGAGGCACTTAATACAGACCTTGTCTGTGATGCAATCAATACAGCGATGAGAGAGTTATTCTTACAGATCGTTTACGGTCGTACGCAGAGTGCTTTCTCTGACGACGGACTTGCAGTCGGCGCAGGTCTTGAGGATTTAGGTAAGGGACTTCGTTCTCAGGTCGGTACAATGTACGCAACCAAGGAGAAGGGTGTTCGTTATCTTGAGATGGCGGAGGGCTATGTAACAGGCATCGCTCTCGACGAGAACAACGAGGTTATCGGTTATCAGTTCGTTTCCCTTGGCAAAATGACTGACTTCATCAAGAAGGGCGATACGCCGAACGACGCTTGGGAGAAGGCAAAAGGTCAGTACGGTCGTGTTGCGGATGCAGCTAAGATCATCGACCCGCGCGTAGAGTAAGGAAAGGAGAACGAAGATAATGGCTTTATTTGAATCATATGAGAGAAGAATTGACCAGATTAACGCTGTGCTTAACAGCTATGGTATCAGCTCGATCGAAGAGGCTGAGAAAATCACAAAAGACGCTGGGCTTGACGTATACGATCAGGTAAAGAAAATCCAGCCGATCTGTTTTGAGAACGCTTGCTGGGCTTACACCGTAGGCGCTGCGATCGCAATCAAGAAGGGATGCACAAGAGCCGCTGATGCTGCTGCAGCAATCGGAGAGGGTCTTCAGGCATTCTGTATCCCGGGTTCCGTTGCAGACCACAGAAAGGTAGGTCTTGGACATGGTAACCTTGGTAAGATGTTATTAGAGGAAGAGACAGAGTGTTTCTGCTTCTTAGCAGGTCATGAGTCCTTCGCAGCCGCTGAGGGTGCCATCGGTATCGCAGAGAAGGCAAACAAGGTTCGCCAGAAGCCGCTTCGCGTTATCTTAAACGGTCTTGGAAAAGACGCGGCACAGATCATTTCCCGTATCAACGGATTTACCTTTGTTGAGACAAAGTTCGACTACAAAGAGAATAAGGTAAATGTTGTATATGAGAAGCCGTATTCCGACGGACTTCGCGCAACTGTTAAGTGCTACGGCGCAGACGATGTTCAGGAAGGCGTTGCAATCATGCATCTGGAGAACGTAGGTGTATCTATCACCGGTAACTCCACCAACCCGACACGTTTCCAGCATCCGGTAGCAGGTACATACAAGAAGGAATGTATCGAGCAGGGTAAGAAGTACTTCTCCGTTGCATCCGGCGGCGGTACAGGACGTACCCTTCACCCGGACAACATGGCTGCAGGTCCTGCTTCCTACGGTATGACGGATACCATGGGACGTATGCACTCTGACGCACAGTTCGCAGGTTCTTCCTCCGTTCCGGCTCACGTAGAGATGATGGGGCTGATCGGTATGGGTAACAACCCGATGGTAGGCGCTACCGTTGCTGTAGCCGTAAGTATTGAGGAAGCTCATAAGGCTGGCAAGTTCTAAGGAATACAAGGATTTTTGAAAAATAAAAAGACTCCCGCAGGTCATTGGTCAATTTCGAAAATGAAATTCGACCGCAATTTGACCGCGGGAGTTTTCTTATACTGTTAAGGCAGAAGCAGATAAATCATGTTGTAAATGGTTGGAAGCATGTGACGGACTCTTCGTATGGAAAATAAGAATCTGCGCCGGAAAACAGCAGAAAAAGTCAATTTTTTTCTGCCACCACAATGCAGTTGGAATATGGAAAAGCCGCAGGTGCGCCGCTGGCGTTGGACAACCGCACGAGTTTCCCAAGATGTTCTTCATAGCCCGGCTCTAAGAACTGCCGTGCCTCGACGATACGCGCCCCAAGGGAGCGGAAAAAGGCAACAAATTCTTCCAGTGTAAAATAACCGAATTGTTCCTGTACCTCATGGCTGTAGGATTCATTTCCCCAGGTATAGGTGTAGAGAAATTCCCGCATGAAATTGACGTCACCGGTGACGGTGAGGTTATTTCGGTCAATGGAATGCGGGCGGTTTTCTGTGACATCCGGCAGTCCTTTAAAATCTTTTTGATAGTTTAAGAAAAAGGCGAAGCCTTCCTCCGACAGAAAATGAACCGAAAGCAGATCGTCCCCGGGAGTTTTTACGCCGTCCCGGATGACGATCCTGCCCCCGGAGGGGATGGAGGCATAGGCATTTTTCAGCGCGGTTTTTACGGATGCAAGATTGAATTTGCCAAGGTCCGTATCTGTGTAGGAATAAATCTCATGTAAGATGGAAGAGAAAATGACGGTATCGGCGTTCTGCTCCGTAAAAGGCCCGTCCACAAAATTATGTTTTCTGACATCCCAACGGTGGTGTTCCTCCCGCTTTTTCTTTTCCAATGCTTCTATGACGTTTGTCGAAATATCTGTGCCGACGATGTGGCGGTCTTTATATTTTTCCTCAAGGAGATCGAGCATAATACCGCCGCCGGAACCGACGTCCACAAGGGTGTGGCCCGTGACATAATCCGCAATGGAGGATTTCGTGCTGTCTGCGGAATCGTTCATGGTCTTAAGATACTTATCTTCGTTGTTGAGACGGTCAAATTCATCCTTGCGAAAGCCAAACATATCAAAAAGGATCGTAATGCTTTTTTCATAGGTTAAAAGTCCTGAGCGTTCCGCCTCGACACAGAAGTCAATGAGCTTTTCGCAGGCAGGAGAAAAACAAAAATCCACGGACAGGGTTTGATTGTGGAACTCCGTATGCAGGCGGACATTCTCGATGGAATCATCCCGCAGGTACTTTTCAATTACCCTTTTCTTATAGATATTAATATGCTTTTTCCCTTCGTAATCATAGTACAGAGAATCCGCTAACGGCTTAAATGTGATGTGGGTTGCCTCCCCGGCGTCCGCACACTGTAGAAGCTTTCGCAGAATGATCTTTATCTGCTCCGCAGAGAAATCGGAGAGTGCCGCATCGAAATACCACAGTTCGTAACGGGGAAATATTTCATCTGCGAGAAACTGAATATCTTCCGTGGAAATATCCGCAAAACTTCTGCACAGGGAATGGGCGCGCAGGGCGTCTGCAAGCTCGGTCAGATTTCCGTCAAGTATCTGCTGAATCAGCTTTGTAACCTGTTCTGAGACGGAATTCCATAAGGACATGTCGACAGCTCCGATAACGCATTGATTCAGATAATAGAGCAGCTCGTAAAAATCCGTGGGGGAAAGCCTGTCTTTGAGAGCGAGAAGCGGTTCGTTTTTGGCAACGGAAACTTCTCCCCGGAGATTTTGTCCGAGAATGCCGTGGGTCTTAATCAGAGGATAGATGATACTTTTTTCGGATTCTAAATCCGTGGATTCCTCCAAATAAATTTCAGCGGAGGCGAGATTGTGAATCGCAATGGGAAGTCCCTGTTTCACCCAGCGCTCCCGCCGGACCTTAGAGCCTCCTTTGGCAACTTCCGACCACTGCAAAACCTTTTTTAACCGCTCATAATTGGCAGGGGACAGATGCTTTCGATTGTGTTCTAAAATGTCAAGGGTTCGAAACACGTAGTCTAAGGTTTCCCTTCCAGTAATGCTTTGGATGGAATCGATCCGCTCCACGTTCGCTGCATTATGCTCTGTGATGCAAAGATAGTAAAGCCAACGTTCCTTTTTCAAAATAGCAGGGTTCCATTTTCCGTTTGTAAGAAGCAGATCCTTCATATGTAATTAATCCTCCATGTTTTTTCATAATGAAAAAAGTATAACATAAGTGAGCCGCAGCGGATATTCATTTTGATGTCCGGTAAATAAAAATTATAAAAGCGCTTGACAATAACAGTCAGATGGACTATTATAATAAAAACAGTCAAAATGACTATTAAAAAGCGAAAATCACGTACCGGATTTTGAAAAAATATTTGGAAAGAAGGACAGGAGCAGAGAGATGCAGCACACAGAAAACAGAACGACAGAAAATATGACAGAAGAGGAGTTCCTAAAGCAATACAGACCGGAGCGATACGAGAAGCCTTCCGTTACGGTGGACATTCTGATCTTTACCGTGAACCGGGAGCAGCAACTGCAATTACTGCTGATACAGAGAGGGAAGCATCCCTATCTCGGGAAGTGGGCGATTCCCGGAGGCTTTGTATGTATGAAGGAATCCTTAGAGGAAGGAGCTGCAAGAGAGCTCCGTGAGGAGACGGGGCTTACCGGGATCTATCTGGAACAGCTCTACACTTTTGGAGCAGTGGAGCGGGATGTGCGGATGCGGGTAATCTCTGTTGCTTATCTGGCGTTAGTACCCGCAAACAGGCTTGCGATCCGGTCGGGGGATGATGCTGCCGATGCCTGCCTATTTACGCTGGAACAAAAGGAACAGGGATTTACGCTTTCCTCGAAGGAAAAGAACTGCATCCTTACGGAGGAGGATCTGGCATTCGACCACGGTGAAATCATAAGAACCGCCTTGGAACGGTTAAAGGGAAAGGTAAAATATTCGGATATCGCATTGGAATTGCTGGCGGATAAAGAGAAATTTTCCATCTATGAACTGCAGAGAATCTATGAAGCTCTTGCAGGGGAAAAGCTGGACGCCGCGAATTTCAGGCGTTCCTTTAAAAAGAAGTTTATTGACACGAAAAGAGTGGTAAAGCTGGAGGAAAAGTGCTCCGCATATTCAAAAAAACCAAGCAGCTATTATAAATTGCTGGGATAGAAGACAAAGGAGATAGTGTGAAAAATCCATATATGGAAGATTTTTCACAAACGAATTTATTCGTTTTGCAGATATTGTGCCTGCGGCCCAAAGTTTGCAGGTATCGGAAAGGCATGGTTATTAATATGGCGATATTAAAGTGTAAGATGTGCGGCGGCACTATGGAATATGACAGCGCAAAGAATCTGGCGGTCTGCCCGTACTGCGGAAGCACCTCCACCGTGTTCGAGCAGGACAAAAAGCTGTTTGAACAATTTCAGGGCATGCTTCGGACGCTGCTAAACCAGCAGAGCGGGACGGCGCCGGAGGAAGGCTTCTGGGTGGAGGCAAGCACGGAGGAATTACTGCGGGAGGACGGCGAACAGATCGAGATTACCTATCTGACAAAGCGGAAAGCGGATATATGCACGATGTATGTGGCAAAAAAGCACGTCATATACATTTTTGAAAAAGAGCATGAAGCATATGCCGCACAGTATCAGCAAATGGTGCGGGAACTCAAATACCCCAATCCCGCTATGAAGCGGGAGCTGGAAAACTATATCCCCAAGATCGTCACGGAATGCCGCCTGATGGACGGAAGGATTTTCCTTGCGATTGCCAAGCAGGAAGGGGTGTATCCGTTGGGAATGCTCGGAATCCTGTTGGATCGTCATGTGGCGTGGGTGGTAAGCCGGATGGAAAACCTCTGCTGTCTGTTGGAATATAACGATATGGTGTCAAATGCCCTGACCGTGGATAATTTGTTTGTCGATCCTGTAAATCATCAGCTATATCTCTATGGCGGATGGTGGTTCTCGGGCTATGAGGGCGCAGAAAATCATGGCTGCTCAGCCGAGGTAAAGCCGTATTTAAAGCAGAACAGGTGGGGAGAATGCAGAAACCACGGAAGCACCGATCTTATGAGCCTGCGTCTGGCGGCGGCAAGGCTTTTGGGCTGCCCGGACCTTGAAAGCTTAAAGGAGTATGCATTGCTGCCGAAGCCGTTTTTTGAATTTTTATCAGATAGACCGGAGACTACGGCAGGGGCGGATTTTTCCAAATGGGACCGCGTGCTGGAACGCTCCTATGGCGAGCGGAAATTCATTCCGCTGTCTATGACCGAGGCGGAGATTTTTTCCAGAAAGGACTAAGAAACGTGATATACGGGCAGCTTTTAACGGGGAACGGAGTAAATGGGAGACTGCGCTTCTCCGTAAAAGGATAGAAATCAGGATGAAAAGAGGAGGAAAAGAAGATGGGACATGGAAGTTATCAGAGCAGGGATTGGGAGAAATTAAAGAGTGCGCGCGGCATCAACGCGTCGTCAACGGTGAATGAGCTGTATCAGTCCAGAAGGATGAAGGAATCGCTCAATCCCTATGGAGTCGCGTACCGGGAATCCTGCGATTCGCTGGATAATCCGGCGTCGACGGCGATTATTTTCGGTCTGGATGTGACAGGATCTATGGGGTATCTGTCGGAGGAGATCGCCAAGGGCGCGCTGAACCGCACGATGCTTGAAATCTACGAGAAGAACCCGGTCACCAACCCGCATATTATGTTTCAGGCAATCGGGGATTCGAAGAGCGACGAGGCGCCTTTGCAGACCACGCAGTTCGAGGCGGATATTCGTATTGCGGAGCAGCTATTGGACGTGTATTTTGAAGGCAGAGGCGGCGGAAACGGCGGGGAGTCCTATCTGCTTTCCTGGTATTTCGCGGCAAGGCACACGAAAATTGACTGCTATGAAAAACGGAAGGAAAAGGGATTTCTCTTTACGATAGGGGACGAATGCACGCATAAGGAACTGACGCGTGTAGAAATCAGCCGCGTGTTCGGCGAGGATGCCGGGCAAAACTACAGCGCAATGGAATTGTACAACGAGGCTTCTAAGAAATATGAGATTTTCCACATCGTCATGAAGGCGGGGGCTTATGTTTACCAGAAGAGCGGAGAGGACTGGAATAGGCTGATCGGAGACAGGGCAATCGAACTGTCGCCGGATGATCTGGATGTGCTCCCGGAGATTTTCGTCAGTCTGATGCAGGCGGTAAAGGGAATGAAGAGAGAAGAAATCGTGGCACAATGGCAGGGAAAGGCAAGAGATGTCGTGGCGGGTATCTTAAAGACCACACAGCTTGGAAAGAAAAAGAGGTTTTTAATTTTTTAAATGAGAGAAGGAAAAGTTGTAATCGGAAAAAACTTTGGAGACGAGGGAAAGGGACAGACCGTGTCGTGTCTCTGCCGGGGGAAAGACGCCGTTGTGGTGCGTCATAACGGCGGGGCGCAGGCGGGACATACCGTGGAGGACGGAGCATTCCGTTTTGTATTTCACCAGTTGGGGAGCGGCAGCCGATGGAACTGCCCGACCTACTGGAGCGAGACTTTTTTGCCGGATCTGTTAAAGCTCGGCGAGGAGGTGGAGGCACTCCGGCGGGAACTGTGGGAGAAAACGGGAACCCGCTTCACGGGAAGCATCTATGCGCACGGCGGCTGCGCCTGTGTCACGGTTTACGATGTGCTGTTAAACAGCCTGACGGAGCAGCTTAGAGGAAAAAAGAAGCATGGTTCCTGCGGAATGGGAATTTATGAAACGGTTCTGCGTACCGGAGAAGAACGATTTTCTTTACGGCTGCGGGATTTTCTTTGTGCCGGGGAGGCGCAGATTGCAGAGCGCCTGCGGGCAATCCGGGAGGGTTACGTCCGCCCGAGGGTCGAAAAGCTTTCGGTAGAATACCCGGACGAATTTTTGCGGGAAGAGATTCAGGAGTGGCTTGCGCTGCTCTGGGATGAAAACCTGTGTCGGAATGCGGCGGCGGAAATGTGCGCAAATTTCAACCGATATGTTTCGCTGGCGGACTGGCAGGAGATTTCGGAAAGGTATGAGACGGTCGTCTTTGAAAATGCACAGGGGCTGATGCTGGACGAGGACAACCGGGAATATTTTCCACATCTGACGCCTTCCCATACCGGGCTTTTCAATGTGGCAGAGCTGCTTCGTGGAGACAGAGCGCAGGAGGGCGCGCAGAAGGAGCAGAAAGCGGAAACGGGGCAGCCCGATCTGGAAATCTTTTATGTGACCCGAACCTATGTGACAAGACATGGAGCGGGGAGACTGGATTTCGAATGCGGGAAGGAAGAGATTAACCCCGGCATGACAGATCTCACGAATGTCCCCAATCCGTGGCAGGATTGTCTGCGCTATGCCAGACATCCCGCAGGGGCGGAATTTGTCCGATATATGGAAGAGGATCTGCGGCAGCTAAAGGGGATCGCATGTCCTGTGCGGTGCACACTTCTGGTGACACATGCGAATGAAACCGGAGGAAAGATGTTGTTTGCGGATAAGGAGAGAACGATTTCGGAGGTTTCAAAGCTTTTGGAGGAAAGCGTTTCGGTATTCCTTCGGCGACATTCCCTTCTGCTTGTGGAAGGTCTTGGAAAAGTAAAGGCTGTTGTCAAAGCCGAGGGAGTTCGCGATCGCGGTGATCGACAGGTCGGAATGCTCTAAGAGATAGCACGCCTGCTTCATGCGGAAATCCGTCAGATATTCCTTAGGGGACTGTCCTAAGACCGTCTCGAAAGAGCGGAACAGGTGGCTCCTGCTGACGCCGACATAATCCGCGATATCCTCCACGGTGATCGCATAGGAATAATTCGAGGAAATGAACTCGATTCCCTTCTGCACATAGCTGTTCGTCGAATTGCGGCTGTCCGGGCGGCTCGCGCCGTGCAGAAAGAGCGCGAGCATCGTATACAGGCGTCCGGTCATCTCTACGGCGTGTTCGAACTCGTTGCCGCGCGCGTCATAAATGTGCAGAAGCTGCCTGTGAATGTCGCTGCCGAGCGGCGTGTTTCGGATAAAAGGGGCTTCCGGTGTGAAATCCGTCGCTTTTAAGATCATGGAGGCATCGCTTCCGGTAAATCCGACCCAGGCGTATTCCCAGGGGTCCGATTCATCGGCAAAGTAGAGCACCTCGGTGTTGGGATAGACGAGAAAGGTGTCTCCGGCGTGCAGGAGAAATGTCTGCCCGTGTACCTTATAGCATCCGCTCCCGGAAATGATGTAGTGAATCAGATAGTGGTCGCGGATTCCAGGCCCCCACTGGTAGAGCGCGTCGCATTTCTGGAAACCGACGTTGTAGACCGAGAGGGAGACAAGCTCCTTCTCGGTGACTTTGTAAGAATTTTTATAATTCTTTGCCATACGAAGCTCCTTTTTATGGATGTGTCTCGACATAAAATTGTCTGGGAATAAAAAAACTGTCTGTGTTCATTATAAGGATGAAACTGGCAAGATGCAACATTCTTACATATATTTTATACATTTATGGCTATACTTTTTGGATGGGATAGGTTAATATAAAACTCGTAGAAAACATGTCTGTGAAACTGGTGGACAGACACATGTACCGAAGGGTACACAGGAAAGGAGAATGAATTATGGCGATTTTAGTAACAGGCGGCGCCGGATATATCGGCAGCCATACATGTGTGGAATTACAGAATGCAGGCTATGAGGTGGTGGTGCTCGACAATTTGAGCAACGCTTCCGAGAAGTCCTTAGAGCGCGTGACTGCAATTACCGGAAAGCCTGTAAAGTTTTATAAAGGCGATATTTTAGACAGAGACATTTTGAACAAGATTTTTGCGGAGGAGAAGATCGACAGTTGTATTCATTTCGCGGGACTCAAAGCGGTCGGCGAGTCCGTTGCGAAGCCCTGGGAATATTACAACAACAATATCGCTGGTACGCTGACGCTGGTGGACGTGATGCGCCAGAACGGATGTAAGAACATTATTTTCTCTTCCTCCGCTACGGTATACGGCGATCCCGCGGAGATTCCGATCACGGAGAACTGCCCGAAGGGACAGTGCACGAACCCTTACGGCTGGACAAAGTCAATGTTGGAGCAGGTATTGACGGATATCCAGAAAGCAGACCCGGAGTGGAATGTGATCCTGCTTCGCTACTTCAATCCGATCGGCGCGCATAAGAGCGGCACGATGGGCGAGAATCCGAACGGCATTCCGAATAACCTGATGCCGTATGTGACGCAGGTCGCGGTCGGCAAATTAAAGGAACTTGGCGTATTCGGCAACGATTACGATACGCCGGACGGAACAGGTGTGAGAGATTACATCCATGTTGTTGACCTGGCGGTCGGTCATGTCAAGGCGCTTAAGAAGATTGAGGAGAAGGCGGGGCTTTGCATCTACAATCTCGGAACAGGCCACGGCTACAGCGTGCTCGATATCGTGAAGAATTTCGAGGAGGCGAACGGTGTGAAGATTCCGTATGTCATCAAGGACAGAAGAGCGGGCGATATCGCGACCTGCTACTGCGACCCGTCCAAGGCGAAGCGTGAGCTTGGCTGGGAGGCACAGTACGGCATCCGCGAGATGTGCGAGGACTCCTGGAGATGGCAGAAGAACAATCCGAACGGATATGAAGGTTAATGGCAGAACGGGTGAGGATCGCCGATATCGCGGAGGAGCTTGGACTTAGCACTGCGACCGTCTCCAATGTGATACACGGCAAGACAAAGAAGATTTCGGACGAGACGGTGCGGCGCGTGCAGGAGCTGCTGGAAGAACGGCAGTACATCCCGAGTATGGCGGGGATTCTTCTGGCGCAGAACGACTCCCGGATCATCGGCGTTGTCGTCAATAACCATGAGAAATATGAAGGTCACGCATTGGAGGACGGGTTCATCTCGTCCTCCTTAAGTGCGTTGGAGACGGAAATCCAAAGGTCCGGCTATTTTATGATGGTAAAGGTGACAGACCGCTGGGAGGAGATCACGCGGTTCGCGTCGATGTGGAATATGAACGGGCTGGTGCTCATCGGCTTCTGCGATTCGGATTACCGGAAGCTCCGGGAGAATATGCACATTCCGTTCGTCGTGTATGACGGTTATCTGTGCGGTGCAAAGCGGATTTCCAATATCACGGTCGACAACCGGAACGGCGGCTTTCAGATGGGAAATTACTTAAAGCGCATGGGGCACAGGCGTGTTCTCTGCATTTCGGACAATGACATCTGTGTCGATCTGGAACGCTATCAGGGTTTGTGCGCGGCGTTCCCGGGAGAGGAGCCAAGGCTCATGATCGTGCCGATGGTGCGGGGGGAACGCCGCCGCTTTTATGAGGAAAAGCTCGCCGAAATATGTTCCTATACGGCGGTCTTCGCAGTGTCGGACGCGCATGCGATCGAACTGATCTTCTTTTTGCAGGAGCATGGAATCCGTGTGCCGGAGGATATTTCCGTGGCAGGCTTTGACGACAGTCCGGCAGCGGCGTGGTTCGGAAAAGGGCTTACGACGGTGCGGCAGGACGCCGCCGCACGCGCCGGGCTTGCGATGCGTCTCCTCGGTGAATTGAAGGAGCAGAAGGAAGAAGGACAGACCTGTGTTCTGCCTGTTGCATTGGTGGAACGGGGGAGCGTAGGAGCGGTACCAGAGTGTAAGAGCGGTGCCTGAGAGTGCGCCGGCAGCATTTGGCATACAAAAATAAGCATGAAATTTTGGCAGAGTGTACAAAATTTCATGCTTATTTTTGTAATAGGTTACGCGTTTAACCTATGGACGAATCACAGATCTGGGATTAATATCTGCTTAGAAGGGCGGGGAGGAAAATCATGCACGGCTTGCCGGGTGTTGCTCTTGCAAGGGCGCACGCCACGCAGGCATGGCAGGTATTTTGCTTCGCAAAACAAAGAGGATTGGATATGAAGACGGAAGAAAGAAGAAATTACATCGAGGCGCTGCGCAGAATTGCGGTTCCGGTCACACTGCAGAGCCTTTTGTGTTCGTCGTTTAGCATGGCGGATCAGGTGATGACGGGACAGCTTGGAAGTATCTGCGTCGCGGGGATCGGACTTGCCGGGAAATTTTTCTCGGTGCTCTCGGTCATAATCGCGGCGGTCGCGTCCGTTGCCGGGATCATGATGGCGCAGTATCTCGGAAAAGGGGAGGAGCGTGGCACGGGGCAGAGCTTTTATGTGAATTTATTGCTTGCGCTTGCGACAGCTGTCTTATTTTTACTGGGCTGTCTCTTATTGCCGGAACAGATCATGTCGCTTTACAGTACCGATGCGGCTACGGTGCAAGAAGCGGCGGCGTATCTTCGTATCTTAGGCATTTCGGCGGTCCCGCTGGCAGTCGTATCGATGCTTGCAGCGCTGCTGCGGTGCAGGGAGGCGGCGAAGCTTCCGCTTGCTGCGAGCATTGTCGCAGCAGTCATCAACACACTGGGAAATTATGTTTTGATTTTCGGAAAATTCGGGTTCCCGGCGCTTGGGGCGAGTGGGGCTGCAATCGCTACGGTCGTCTCTCAGTTTGCAAATATGTGCCTGTTGTTCGTTCTGTATGCTAGGATGGCGGGACGGGAGCAATGGAAGCTTCCGTTTGTGTGGAAATTTGAGCGGGAGGGGCGTATCCAGTATGTGAAAATTTTGCTGCCGATGCTTGCCTGCGAATTCCTGTGGGTGCTCGGGGAAAATATATATGCGACTATCTACGGGCATGTCGGAACGCAGGCGTGCGCGGCGATGACGCTGACCTCGCCGATACAGGGGCTTTTGATCGGCGCGCTGACAGGCCTCTCGCAGGCGGCGTCCGTCATCACCGGAAAAGCGCTCGGAAGCGGGGAGAACGACCGGGCGTATCGGGACGGAAAGCGTCTGCTTCTCACCGGACTGATCGGGGCGGGAATCCTTTCGCTTTTCGTGGTCGTGCTGTGCCCGTATTATGTGCGGATTTACCGCGTCGAGGACGAAGTGCGTCTTATGACCTGTCAGATTCTGTATATGTATGCGCTGATCGCTCCGGTGAAGGTCTTAAATATGATTCTGGGAAGCGGCATCCTGCGGAGCGGCGGAAAGACACAGTATGTGATGTATATTGACTTCATCGGGACATGGCTGTTCGGCGTGCCGCTCGGACTGCGTGCCGCATTTGTCCTGAGGCTTCCGATTGCAGGCGTCTATCTGATGCTTTCCCTGGAGGAATGTGTACGGCTGGCGATTTCTCTGGTGCTGTTTCGCAGAAAAATATGGATGAATCAGCTTTCGTGAGCTGTGTGATTGTGAAATCTGAGTATAAAAATATTTTAGCCCCTTAATTTGGAAAATTATTGCCATACACTGGCATGTATGTTACTATCATACGTGGTAATAAAAACTATGTGTGATAGAGGTGTATAATGAAAAGGATATTTGACGGAAAGGCATTTGAAGGATGGAATATTTCCCTGCCGCTGATTCAGGGCGGAATGGGGGTAGGCGTAAGCCTTGGAGGGCTTGCGGGAGCGGTCGCAAAAGAGGGAGGAATCGGCATTATCTCCACTGCGCAGATCGGCTTTGACGAACCGGAATTTGTCGGGCATGAGGCGGACTGTAATCTGCGGGGAATCAGAAAGCAGATCGCGCGTGCGAAGGAGATCGCCGGAGGCTGCGGTATGGTCGGCGTCAACGTCATGGTTGCGCTGCAGCAATACAGGGAGCATGTGATTGAGGCTGTAAAAGCGGGCGCGGACGTCATTATCTGCGGTGCCGGGCTTCCGGTCGATCTGCCGGAGCTGGTGCGCGGCAGTATGGTCAAGATCGCGCCGATTATTTCCTCACGGAAGGCGGCGGCGCTTATTTTAAAAGCGTGGGATAAGAAATACGGGCGCGTACCGGATTTTATCGTGGTGGAAGGACCGAAGGCAGGCGGACATCTGGGTTTTCATGAGGAGGAACTTTCCGATATCCCGGGGATGCATTTTGACAAAGAGCTTACCGCGGTGATTGAGGAGAAGCAGGGATATGAGGAGAAATATAAGAAGCCGATTCCGGTCTTTGCAGCGGGCGGCATCTGGGATGCAAAAGACGCCCTGCGCGTGAGAGAACTCGGGGCGGACGGCGTGCAGGCGGCGACCCGTTTTGTGGCGACGCGCGAATGCGACGCGTCGGAGGCGTATAAGATGGCGTATGTCAATGCCGCAGAGTCTGACACGACGATCATCAAGAGTCCGGTCGGAATGCCGGGGCGTGCGCTTTCCAACGCGTTTATCAGGGGCACGAAGAGCGGCAGGGAGCAGATCGGGAGGTGCTATCACTGCATCAAGAACTGTAATCCGACGGAGATCCCTTATTGTATCACGAAAGCGTTGATCGCCGCAGTGCGGGGCGACGTGGAGAACGGGCTTATTTTCTGTGGAAGCAATGTCGGCAAGATCAGGGAGATTTCTACGGTGCATGATGTGGTGTGCGATCTGATGTATGAATAAAAGCAGGGAAGAAAAAGCAATGCGTATTCAAGAGTAACACAAGCGAAAAGCCCAGGTGAGCAGACCCAGGCTTTTCTTTTCGGAAAAATGCCAATAAAAAATGCCGGAAATCAAGCTTTCCAGCATCTTCGGGTTGGGCTGTTAATATTAACAGAAACAGTTCCTAGGGGAATCGAACCCCTGTTTCCGCCGTGAGAGGGCGGCGTCTTAACCGCTTGACCAAGGAACCATACGGTTGAAACGAAAAATATGTAATTGAGCAGTTCCTAGGGGAATCGAACCCCTGTTTCCGCCGTGAGAGGGCGGCGTCTTAACCGCTTGACCAAGGAACCGAACAATGAACATTATAACAGGCTTACAGAAAAAAGCAAGCCCTTTTTTAGAATTTTTTTAAAAATCTGAAAAACGTGTACAATTCATGCGAAATATAGTATGATATGCCTTGATAGGAGAGTGAGGAAAATGTCAATAGAGAGAGCAAGAGCATATTTGGAAATGTGCGGCGTTTCAGACCGTATACAGGAATTTGACACGTCGTCTGCGACGGTCGAGCTGGCGGCGCAGGCGCTGCATACGCAGGGCTGCCGGATTGCAAAGACGCTGTCCTTCGCGGTGGAGGATCGCGCGGTGCTGATCGTGTGCGCGGGAGATACTAAGATCGATAATACGAAGTACAAAGCGTTTTTTCACACGAAAGCGAAGATGCTGGCGCCGGGCGAGGTGGAGAGTCGGATCGGACATGCCGTTGGCGGCGTTTGTCCGTTTGGAATCGAAGACGGTGTAGAGGTCTATCTGGATGAATCGCTGAAGCGGTTCGAAACGGTGTTCCCTGCCTGCGGCAGCAGCAACAGTGCGATCGAACTGACGATTCCGGAATTGGAGCAGTTCGCTAAGCCGCTTGCATGGACCAACGTCTGCAAAATCGCCGGGTGACTGTAAAACGGCGGTAAAGTTTGGAAAAAGGCTTGCATTTCCTATAATAAAGTGCTATTCTATCCTATGATAACACGATGACTGGATTGAGAGAGGGCTTTGTCCTCTCTCAATTCATGTTTAACGGCAGTTATCACGAAAATTGAATATGGAGGAAGGTGTACAGATGTCAAAGCGTGAACTATATGAAACGCGCACCGAAGAACTGATTACTCCCATTATAGAGCGCATGGAATTTGAACTTGTGGATGTGGAGTATGTAAAGGAAGGCGGCACATGGTATCTCAGGGCATACATCGACAAAGAGGGTGGCATTACCGTCAATGACTGCGAGGCGGTCGCCAGAGAGATGAATGAGATATTGGACCGGGAGGATTTCGTGGAGGATTCCTATGTATTTGAGGTCAGCTCCCCGGGACTCGGAAGACCGCTCAAGAAAGAAAAAGACTATATACGGAGCATGGGGAAGGAAGTGGAGATACGGACTTACCGTGCGATCGACCATGAAAAAGAATTTTACGGTATTTTATCGGCATACGATGAGGGAACCGTAACGATAGAGACTGACGACGGCGGCACGCTTAAGTTTGCGAAAACGGATATTGCGTTGATCCGTCTGGCGTTTGATTTTTAATAGATGACGAATATATAAGGAGGAGATATACCATGGCAAATAATGAATTATTAGAAGCATTGAACATATTGGAAAAGGAGAAGAATATCAGCAAGGAGACATTGCTTGAGGCGATTGAGAATTCCCTTGTGACGGCGTGCAAGAATCATTTTGGCAAGTCCGAGAACGTAAAGGTAAGCATTGATCCGGAGACTTGTGAGTATCATGTATTTCAGGAGAAAACAGTTGTTGAGAAGGTGGAGGATCCGGTGGAGGAGATCAGCCTTGTCAATGCGAAGATGATCGATTCCAAGTACGAGGAGGGTGATATCGTAAATATTGAGGTACAGTCCAAAGAGTTCGGACGTATCGCGACACAGAATGCGAAGAACGTGATCCTGCAGAAAATCCGTGAGGAGGAGCGCAAGGTGCTGTTCGATCAGTACTACAGCATGGAGAAGGATGTTGTGACGGGCGTTGTACAGCGTTATATCGGCAGAAATGTCAGCATCAATCTCGGCAAGGTAGACGCCATTCTGACAGAGAACGAGCAGGTGCGCGGCGAGGTGTTCCAGCCGACCGAGCGTATCAAGGTGTATATCCTTGAGGTCAAGTCCACTTCCAAGGGACCGAAGGTTCTGGTATCAAGAACGCATCCGGAGTTAGTGAAGCGTCTCTTCGAATCGGAGGTCACAGAAGTCAAGGAAGGCATCGTCGAGATCAAGGCGATCGCGCGTGAGGCGGGAAGCCGTACGAAAATCGCAGTGTGGTCCAACGACCCGGACGTCGATCCGGTGGGCGCATGTGTCGGTATGAACGGTGCAAGAGTGAATGCCATTGTCGGTGAGCTGCGCGGCGAGAAGATCGATATCATCACATGGAATGAGAACCCGGCAATGATGATCGAGAACGCATTAAGCCCGGCGAAGGTCATCTCGGTTATCGCGGACGCGGAGGAGAAATCAGCAAAAGTCGTTGTACCGGATTACCAGCTTTCCCTTGCCATCGGTAAAGAAGGACAGAATGCACGTCTTGCGGCGCGCCTGACCGGATTTAAGATCGACATTAAGAGCGAGACGCAGGCGAGAGAGTCCGGGGATTTCTTTGATTATGACGAGTACGAGGATGATGAGTACTACGACGAGGAGTATGACGGCGAATATGCGGAGGACGGCTACGATGAATCCGGCGAGTACGCAGAAGACGGCGGCTATGATGAGCCTGGCGGATATGCTAAGGACGGAGCATATGATGAGTCCGGCGAGTATGACGATGCTGCAGAGAGCGGCGGTTATGATGAGGAAGAAACGGCATCGGAAGATGATGAGTAAGAGCGTTAGGAGTTGAGTAGAGAATGGCAAACAGGAAGATCCCAATGCGTCAGTGCGTGGGCTGTCGGGAGATGAAGGCCAAGAAGGATATGATACGGGTCATTAAGACGGCGCCGGAGGAAGGCGCGGACAGTGAAATCCTTTTGGATACGACCGGAAGAAAGAACGGCAGAGGCGCTTATCTGTGTCCGAACAGCGAATGCCTTGGCAAGGCGATTAAGAGCAAGGGTCTGGAACGATCATTGAAAATGCCAATTCCTGGGGATGTATATGAAATGCTGACAAAGGAGATGGAGGAGTTTGAAACCAGATAAAGTATTGTCGATGCTTGGCATTGCAGCCAAGGCGGGTGGTGTTGCAAGCGGAGAGTTTTCCACGGAGAAAGCAGTCAAAGACGGCAGGGCGTATTTGGTCATCGTGGCGGCTGATGCGTCGGAGAACACGAAAAAGAGCTTTCGGAACATGACGGATTTTTATGAGGTTCCAATGTATTTGTACGGAGATAAGGAGACACTTGGACACTTCATAGGAAAAGAGTTCCGGGCATCACTTGCAGTGACAAACGAAGGGCTGGCCCATTCGATCGAAGATAAATTGAAGCAGATGTTAACAACTGAATAATGGAGGAAACAAAATATATGGCAAAAATGAGAGTTCACGAACTTGCAAAAGAGTTAGGAATAGAAAATAAGCAGATAATCGAATTTTTAAGTACAACGGAATATGCAGTTAAATCTCACAGCAGCAGCGTGGAGGATAATGTGCAGGAGATGATCCGCGGTAAATTTGGCAAGAATAAAGCGCAGGCAAAGCCCAGGCAGGCGGGATCGGATGCCCCAAAGCAGAGTGAAGAAAAGACGCAGGTGAAAGATGACGGCGTTCAGACGAAGACGGATACTATCCAGGCGAAGAACGGCGGCGCGCAGGCGAAGGCGGACGCTGCACAGGCGAAGAATGGCGGCGTCCAGGCGAAGACGGACGCTGCGCAGGCAAAGACCGACAGCGTGCAGACCAAGACGGACGCTGCGCAGGCAAAGCCGCAGAAATCGGAAAGCGCAGAGAACCGGGCAGAGCGGCCGAAGAAGAAATCCAGTATAACAGCGGTATTTAATGCACAGTATAGTAAACAGGGAGGCGCACACGGCGGCGCGAGAAGACCGGCTGGAAACGGCAGACCGGGAGAGAACCGCCGTCCGGCAAACGGGGAGAGAAGACCGATGGGAGAGAACCGTCGTCCGGCTGGCAGCAGACCAACCAGTGATTACGATGTGAGAAAAGCATTTGAGCGCGCGATCAATCCGGAGGCTGCAAAAGCGGCGGAGGAAGCGGAGCGCGCGGCAGCCGAGAGAGCAAAGGAGGCTAAGGCAAAAGCGGCGGAGAAGAAGCCGCAGGAGGCAGAGAAGAAGCCGCAGCGCCGCGTGGAGAACGTTTATGAGAACGTCTACGAGAATGTTTATGCGCAGAGCACGGATAACCGCTCCACGGGAGATAATCGTTCCACTGGGGATAACCGCCGTCCGGCGAACGGAGACAGAAGACCGGCAGGGGATAACCGTCGTCCGGCAAACGGAGACAGAAGGCCGGCAGGGGATAACCGTCGTCCGGCAAACGGAGACAGAAGACCGGGACAGGGCGGTGGATTTGCCGGAGGCAGAGGAGGAAGAGCCAATGGAAATCAAAGACCTTATCAGAACGGCAGACCGAATCAGAATGGCGCGCAGGGTGACAGAAACGGCAGCCGAGGCAATTCGTATCGCGGCAACCAACCTGGCGGCAGACTCGACCGCGAGATCGACCGTTTCAATAAAGAAGCTGCGGCGTCTTCGGAAGAACTTCGCGGCAAAGAGTCCAGAGAGCGTGAGAAAGACCGCAGCAAGAACGGCAGACAGCGCGGTGAGTTCGATGCACTTGGCGGCAAGAAACAGGAGCGTTTTGTCAACCTTGAGAAGAACGGCGGCAAGAAAAAGCCGAACCAGCAGCCGCAGCCGAAGCAGGAAGAGGATGTAATCAAGACTTTAGTCCTTCCCGAGAAGCTTACGATCAAAGAGCTTGCGGATAAGATGAAGGTACAGCCGTCTGTGATCGTGAAGAAGCTGTTCTTAAAGGGAACGATGGTTACGGTAAATCAGGAAGTGGAGTATGATACGGCAGAGGAGATCGCGCTTGAGTTCAACTGCATCTGTGAGCCGGAGGAGAAGATTGACGTAATAGCAGAGCTTTTGAAGGAGGAAGAGGATGCGGAGGAAACCTTGGTGTCCCGTCCGCCGGTTGTCTGCGTTATGGGTCACGTTGACCACGGTAAGACGTCCCTTCTGGATGCGATCCGTTCTACGCGTGTGACAGACAAGGAGGCAGGAGGTATCACACAGCACATCGGTGCGTCTGTGGTATCGATCAACGGTCAGAATATTACGTTTCTTGATACGCCGGGACATGAGGCGTTTACGGCGATGCGTATGCGCGGTGCGAACTCTACGGATATCGCGATTCTCGTAGTCGCAGCGGACGACGGTGTAATGCCGCAGACCATTGAGGCAATTAACCATGCAAAGGCGGCGGGCGTAGAGATTATTGTTGCAATCAACAAGATCGACAAGCCGAGCGCGAACATTGAGCGTGTAAAGCAGGAGCTTTCCGAATATGAACTGATCCCGGAGGACTGGGGTGGAAGCACCGTATTTTGTCCGGTATCTGCACACACCAAGGAAGGTATCGAGAATTTGCTTGAGATGATTCTTCTGACGGCAGATGTGCTTGAGCTGAAGGCGAATCCGAAGCGTAACGCAAGAGGACTTGTCATTGAGGCGCAGCTTGACAAGGGACGCGGTGCGGTCGCGACCGTGCTGGTGCAGAAGGGTACGTTAAAGGTAGGTCAGCCGGTGGCATGCGGAAGCTGCTACGGTAAGGTACGTGCGATGATCGACGATCAGGGAAGAAGAGTCAAGGAGGCGGGACCGTCCACTCCGGTAGAGATTTTGGGACTCTCTTCTGTTCCGGAAGCGGGCGAGACTTTCGTTGCCATGGATACGGAAAAAGAAGCGAGAGCGTTTGCAGAGACTTATATTTCCGAAGGCAAGAACCGTCTGATCGAGGATACAAAGGCGAAGATGTCGTTGGACGATTTGTTCTCACAGATTCAGTCCGGAAATGTAAAGGAACTTGACATCATTGTAAAGGCGGATGTACAGGGCTCCGTCGAGGCAGTAAAGCAGAGTCTTGTGAAGCTGTCGAACGAGGAGGTCGTTGTAAAGGTCATCCACGGCGGCGTAGGTGCGATCAACGAATCCGACGTCAGTCTGGCTTCCGCCTCCAACGCGATCATCATCGGATTCAATGTTCGTCCGGACCCGACCGCGAAGGTGACAGCCGAGAAGGAGAATGTAGATGTCAGACTTTACAAGGTCATCTACAATGCGATCGAGGACGTGGAAGCAGCCATGAAGGGAATGTTAGACCCGGTCTTCGAGGAGAAGGTGCTTGGTCATGCAGAAGTACGTCAGATTTTCAAGGCTTCCGGCGTCGGAAACATCGCGGGTTCCTATGTGCTTGACGGTGTGTTCCAGCGAGGCTGCAAGGTTCGTATCTCCCGCGAGGGCGAGCAGATCTTCGAGGGCGATCTCGCATCCTTAAAGCGTTTCAAGGACGACGTGAAGGAAGTAAAGGCAGGCTACGAGTGCGGTCTTGTATTTGAAGGCTTTAATGATATTGCGGAACTTGATATCGTGGAGGCTTACACGATGGTAGAGGTACCACGCTAAATTTCGGCTGGAACACATATGGAAAGAACAAAAGGTGTGACCGAAATTTAGCGGGAAGAACACCGGAGGTGTTCTTCCGAGCGTCGCGTCGTCGGGTGAGATTTATGACATTGTAATAGAAGATATGGAACGGCAGTCCAGAGGATTACAGGGTTAGCTGCCGAATCCATATATGGAGAAATGGAATGAGAAAAAACAGCATTAAGAATACCCGTATCAACGGGGAAGTGCTGCGCGAGTTGTCGAACATTATCCGCGGAGGAATCAAAGACCCGCGGATTGCACCGATGACAAGCGTAGTGACCGTGGAGGTCGCACCGGACCTTAAGACCTGCAAGGCATATATCAGTGTGCTCGGGGACGAGGAAGCCCAGAAGAGCACGCTGGCAGGACTTCGGAGTGCGGAGGGCTATATCCGCAGGGAACTGGCACGGAACATTAATCTTCGAAACACCCCGGAAATTACCTTTATCCTGGATCAGTCGATCGAGTATGGCGTGCGCATGTCGAAGATGATCGACGATGTGACAAAGAATATTCCTGACAGGGCAGAAGAGCCGGAGGATAGAGCAGGGGAAGATCAGGAATGAGACAAAGCTTACGGCATGGTCTGTGATGCCGCGGCGGATGCGGCACGGAGGATGATATGACAAATTTTGATGAATATTTAAAGGAGGTGCGCACAGTCGCAATCGGCGGGCATGTCCGTCCCGATGGCGACTGTGTGGGTTCCTGTCTTGCGACTTACAATTATATTAAGACATGGTATCCGCAGATGAAAGTGACGGTGTTCCTTGAGCCGATTCCGAATATTTTTAAATTTATGGCGCATGCCGATGAGATTGTTTCGGATTTCACCGGGGAGAAGACATACGATCTGTTTATCGCGCAGGACTGTGGCGATGCCGGACGGCTCGGAGAGGCGGCGCATTTTTTTGAAGCGGCGAAAAAGACGCTCTGTGTCGATCACCATATCAGTAATCAGAGCTTTGCCGATGAAAATTATATTTTCCCGAATGCCAGCTCGACATGTGAATTGATTTACGAGCTTCTTCCAAAGGAGCGCATCACGAAGGAAATCGCGGAGTGCATTTACACCGGAATGGTGCATGATACAGGCGTGTTCCAGTATTCCTGCACTTCCAGAAAGACGATGGAGACGGCGGGAGCGCTGATGGAGCTCGGCATTAATTATCCGAAGATTGTGGACGAGACTTTTTACACCAAGACCTACAACCAGAACCGGATTATGGGGCTTGCGCTGCTTAAGAGCAAACTGCATCTGGACGGCAAGTGTATTTCCAGTGTCATTACGGCGGAGGAGATGCGCGAGTACGATGTGCTGCCGAAGCATCTGGACGGGATCGTGAGCCAGCTTCGCGTGACAAAGGATGTGGAGGTCGCAGTCTTTTTGTATGAGACAGACGACGGCGTCTTTAAGGTGAGCACGCGCTCGAAGAAGACAGTCGATGTAGCGAAGATCGCGGTGAAATACGGCGGCGGTGGTCATGTCCGCGCGGCGGGATTTTCGATGAGCGGTGAAGCGGACGCGATCGCCCGGACGGTTGTCGCGGATATTGCGGAACAGTTGTGAGACAGGAAAACGGACATGATGAACGGAATTATCAATGTGTATAAAGAAAAGCGATATACCTCGTTCGATGTGGTGGCAAAGCTGCGGGGAATTCTGAAAACAAAGAAAATCGGACACACAGGGACACTCGATCCGGATGCGGAGGGGGTGCTGCCTGTGTGTCTTGGCAAAGCAACAAAAGTCTGCGAACTGCTGACGGACAAGACCAAAGAGTACGAGGCGGTCATGCTGCTTGGTGTGACGACGGACACGCAGGATGCGACCGGAACCAAACTTTCGAGCAGGGAAGTACTCTGTGACGAAGAAGAGGTAAGAAGCGCAGTGGAAAGCTTTGTCGGCGACTATATGCAGATTCCGCCGATGTATTCCGCTTTAAAGGTCGGCGGAAAAAAACTCTGTGATCTGGCGAGAGCAGGTGTGACGGTGGAGCGCCCGGCGCGCCCGGTCACAATTTACGGAATTGAGATTATGGCGGTGGAGCTGCCGCGGGTGCGGATGCGCGTATCGTGTTCGAAGGGAACCTATATTCGCACGCTTTGTCAGGACATTGGTGATAAGCTTGGCTGCGGCGCTTGTATGGAAAGCCTGCTCCGCACGAGAGTCGGAAACTTTGGGCTTTCGGATGCACTGACGCTTGGTGAAATCGAGAATACGGTGCGTGGGCTGACGGAGAATATTCCGACGGAGATGTGGGACACGTTGGAAGTTCCGTTTCTTCATGCGGTGGACTCGGTATTTATGCAGTACGAGAAAGCGGTCGTAAAGAAAGAATTTGAAAAGCTTTTGTATAACGGCAACCGGATGCGTCAGGAGATGTTTTCCGATTACCGGAAAGAGTGGGAGACGCAGCCGATCCGCGTCTATGATGCATGCGGACAGTTTATCGGCGTTTATGCGTACCAGGACGACAGGAAAGACTATAAACCATTAAAGGTGTTTATGTAGATCATGAAATATATCAGGAATACAACGGACTTTTATATAGAGGAAAATTCGGTCATTTCCATTGGAAAGTTTGACGGCATTCACAGAGGACATGAGAAGCTCCTTGAATATTTTGCCGAAAAGAAAGCCGATGGGCTTTGCGGCGTGATCTTTACCTTTGACATTCCGCCGCGCAAAAATGTGCAGCACGTCGAGACGAAGGTGCTTACGACAAACGAGGAGAAGATGCATATTTTTGAACAGCTCGGAGTCGATTATCTTGTGGAGTGCCCGTTTACGCCGGAGATCATGTGCATGGAAGCGGAGGACTTTATCGATAAGATCGTGCGCCAGCTTCATGTGAAATGTATTGCCGTCGGCGAGGATTTTCATTTTGGGCACAACCGTGCGGGGGATTACCGTCTGCTGGAGAAATGCGCAAAACAATATGGATATGAGGTCATTGTCGTGAAGAAGATCAAGGAGGAGGAGCGCGACATCAGCAGCACCTTCGTACGTGAGGAAATTGCTGCGGGAAACATTGAGCGGGCAAACCGGCTGCTTGGCTACCGTTACTTTGTGACGGGCAGGGTCGCACACGGAAATCAGATCGGCAGGACGATCGGCATTCCGACAATCAATCAGCTTCCGCCCGGGGAAAAGCTTCTGCCGCCGAACGGCGTGTATGTCACGGAGGTCTATATCGGCGGACATAAATACAGAGGAATTACAAATGTGGGGCACAAGCCTACGATCGAGGGGAAGAACCCGGTCGGAGTGGAGACGCATCTGCTGGATTTCGCGGGGGATGTATATGATAAGGTCGTGACGGTGGAGTTCATAAGCCGGGTGCGTGAGGAGAGGCATTTTGCGTCCATTGAGGCACTGAAAGAACAGATGCAGAATGATATTGCCTACCGGAGAGCATATTTTGAGAAAAATGCGGAATAATTATTACATAAATATTACAGAATTGTGTTGACAGCGTAAAATATGCTTGCTATACTGGAATCTGGAATCGCGGAAATGAAATCCGCACAGTACGTTGTATCTGCGAAGTATGGAACAGATACTTGGCAGTAATTTCAGGATGAAAAGATCAGGAGGTCTTATGAAGACAAGATTGATGAAAGTAGCAGGATTATTACTTACCGGTACATTGGTATTTACAGTGGCATATACAGGTCAGGCAAAGGAGAAGGAAGCGACGCTTTCGAATGCGGATGTGCGCGCAGGCGTTTCCACCGAGTTTGACGGAGAATTTGGTTCCTACGGTAACACGAAAGTGGCGTCCGGTGTAACGGGCGAGGTTTCCGGTTATCTGAGCAATGCGACGACGGGCGTTGCCGGAGTCACCGGATTGGATGCAGTGAAGACGGCGACAGGGCAGGATATCGCTTTGGACGGAACTTTGGCAGCGGACGGAAGCGTGACGGACGGGACAATGACAGACGGCGCAGCAGTTGACGGAAGCGTGACAGACGGCGCAGCGGTTGACGGAAGCGTGACGGACGGAACTGTAGCGGCGGACGGTACGGCAGTGACAGATGGAACTGTAGCGGCGGACGGTACGGCAGTGACAGATGGAACGGCAGTGACAGATGGTACGGCGGCAGACGGAAGCGTGACAGCGGATGGAACTGCAGCGGCGGACGAAAGTGTGACAGCGGGTCAGGCAGAAGCAGACGCAACGGCGGCGAGTGCGGCGCAGGCGTTTGGATATACGAATCTTGGCGTGGCAAATGTAGACGGCAACTTAAATGTCAGAGAGGCGCCGAGTACAGAGGCATCGGTTGTCGGCAAGATGCCGAACAATGCAGGCTGCGAGATTTTAGGCGTTGAGGGAGAGTGGACGAAGATTTCCTCCGGCAAGGTCGAGGGCTATGTAAAGTCAGAATATCTCTTAAGCGGCGACGCGGCGCTCGCGCGTGCAGAGGAAGTAAAACAGACGATTGCGAAAGTAACGACGACGACGCTTTACGTGAGAGAGCAGCCGAACACCGACTGCACGATCATCACGATGATGCCGGAAGGCGAGGAACTGGAAGTTCTTGAAGTGTTGGACGGATGGGCGAAGATCAATGTCGACAGCGACGAGGGTTATGTATCTACCGATTATGTGGAGATTTCCACAGAGTTGTTGAAGGCGATGACCATGACGGAGATTCGTTACGGACAGGGCGTTTCGGATGTACGCGTATCTCTGGTACAGTACGCGACGCAATTTGTCGGAAATCCATATGTATGGGGAGGTACGAGTCTGACAAGAGGAGCGGACTGCTCGGGATTTGTTTTGAGCGTATTTGCGAACTACGGTATTTCCCTGCCGCATTCCTCCCGTGCACAGGCGAACTGCGGTGCATCGATTTCCGCTTCGGAAGCACAGCCGGGTGATCTGTTCTTCTACAGCAACGGCGGCGGCATCAACCATGTGGCAATCTATATCGGCAACGGACAGGTTGTACATGCAAGTTCACCGAAGTCGGGCATCAAGATTTCCAATGCGTACTACAGAACACCGGCAAAGGTAGTAAGAATTATCAATAATTAAAAAGGCATTTACAAGCATACATTGCTGTGATATAATGCGAGAGTATGAGTTTAGCCCATATTCGGTAGATGGACACTCCGACCTTTTACTGAGTATCCGAAGTTTTTGGGCGTTGGGCGCATAACGCAGACCCGGAGGCACATTCCCTGTGTCATCCAAAAGAAATCAAGAAGGAGGATCAGAACATGATCGCAAAGGACAAGAAGCAGAGCATTATTGCAGAGTATGGAAGAACCCCGAATGACACAGGTTCACCGGAGGTACAGATCGCGATTTTAACAGCGCGTATCGAAGAGCTGACAGCTCATTTAAAGGAGAACCCGAACGACCATCATTCCAGAAGAGGACTTCTTAAGATGGTAGGTCAGAGACGTGGTTTACTTGCTTACTTGAAGAAGATTGACATCGAGAGATATCGTTCCTTAATCGAGCGTTTAGGTCTTAGAAAATAAGGATGTCAGAGCGGGCATACCTGCCCGCTTACAAATAGAGCGGAGAGTTCCCCCGCTCTATTTTTACTTCATTTCATAGGAAAGAATTTGTTGCATTCACATATGAAACAATGGATTTTCTGTGAATTTATGGCAGAAGCGTATTTCCGAGACCACTGAAATATACATACTGTTCATGTCAGACGGCGTGTGTGTATTTCAGTAGTTTCGGTGCTTCTGCATAAGGACAGGCCAGGGGCTTTGTCACGCAGCGGTCCGCATGATGCGGATTGTAAGATTTTGAAGGTAGAAAAGGAGAATTGGCATGTACAAAAGTTTTACAATGGAGCTTGCCGGAAGAACTCTTACGGTGGATATCGGAAGGGTCTGCGCGCAGGCAAATGGAGCAGCTTTATTAAAATATGGTGAGACGACGGTCTTATCCACCGTTACTGCGTCGGACAAGCCGAGAGACGGCATTGACTTCTTCCCGCTCTCCGTAGAGTACGAGGAGAAGATGTACTCAGTCGGAAAGATTCCGGGCGGTTTCAACAAGAGAGAGGGAAAGGCGTCTGAGAACGCGATTCTTACTTCCCGCGTTATCGACCGCCCGATGCGTCCGTTATTCCCGAAGGATTACCGCAACGATGTGACGATCAACAATATGGTGATGTCCGTAGACACAGAGTGCCGTCCTGAGATCGTGGCAATGATCGGTTCTGCGTTGGTAACGACGATTTCCGATATCCCGTTTGCAGGTCCGTGCACGACGACACAGATGGGTATGGTAAACGGTGAGTTTATCGTGAACCCGTCCCAGAAGGTATGGGATACCGGCGACCTGCAACTCACGGTTGCATCTACCGCGGAGAAGGTCATCATGATCGAGGCGGGAGCGAATGAGATTCCTGAGAATAAGATGATCGAGGCGATTTACAAGTGTCATGAAATTAACCAGACGATTATCGCGTTCGTCAATCAGATCGTTGCAGAGGTAGGAAAGCCGAAGCACACTTACACAAGCTGCGCTATCCCGGATGAGATGTTTGCTGCAATCAAGGAGATTGTTCCGCCGGAGCAGATGGAAGAGGCGGTATTTACCGACGAGAAGCAAAAGCGCGAGGAGAACATCCGTCAGATTACGGAGAAGCTCGAGGAGGCGTTCGCAGACAACGAGGAGTGGCTTGCAGTCCTTGGCGAGGCAGTATACCAGTACCAGAAGAAGACCGTCCGCAAGATGATCTTAAAGGATCACAAACGCCCGGACGGACGTGCGATCAACCAGATCCGCCCGCTGGCTGCAGAGGTCGATCTGATTCCGAGAGTGCACGGTTCTGCAATGTTTACACGCGGACAGACACAGATCTGCGATGTTGTCACTTTAGCGCCGCTTTCTGAGGTACAGAAGATTGACGGTCTGGATGAGAACGTCACGACCAAGAGATATATGCATCAGTACAATTTCCCGTCCTACTCGGTAGGCGAGACGAAGGTGTCCCGCGGACCGGGACGCCGTGAGATCGGTCACGGCGCGCTCGCGGAGAAAGCGCTTATGGCGGTGCTTCCGTCCGAGGAGGAGTTCCCGTATGCAATCCGTGCCGTATCCGAGACATTTGAGTCCAACGGCTCCACCTCCATGGCTTCTACCTGTGCATCCTGCATGTCCTTAATGGCGGCGGGCGTTCCGATCAAGTCCATGGTTGCAGGTATTTCCTGTGGTCTTGTGACGGGTGAGACGGACGATGAGTACATTGTTTTGACTGATATCCAGGGCTTGGAGGATTTCTTCGGCGATATGGACTTTAAGGTAACGGGTACGCACAAGGGTATCACGGCAATTCAGATGGATATCAAGATCCACGGTCTGACAAGACCGATCGTTGAGGAAGCAATTGCGCGCACCAGAGAGGCGAGAATCTATATCATGGACGAAGTAATGTCCAAAGCGATCGCAGAGCCGCGCAAGCAGGTGAGCCAGTACGCGCCGAAGATTATTCAGATTCAGATCGATCCGGAGAAGATCGGCGATGTAGTCGGACAGAGAGGCAAGACGATCAACGAGATTATTGCACGCACGGGCGTGAAAATTGATATCACGGACGACGGCGCCGTATCGGTATGCGGTACGGATGCTGCCATGATGGACAAGGCAATCGAGATGATTCGTATCATCACGACGGATTTTGCCGAGGGTCAGATGCTCACCGGAACCGTAGTCAGCATCAAAGAGTTCGGCGCATTCTTAGAGTTTGCTCCGGGCAAAGAGGGTATGGTTCACATCTCAAAGATTGCGAAAGAGCGCATCAACCGTGTAGAGGATGTTCTTACACTTGGCGATAAAGTCAAAGTCGTTTGTCTTGGAAAAGACAAGATGGGAAGAATCAGTTTCTCCATCAAGGATGTACCGCAGAACGCGTAATGTAAGGAACGCAGGATACAGCGTATGGGCTGTATGATATGAAACTGTATAACTGTTTAGGACAGATTTATGCGGAACCGCATAAATCGTATGAAAATGTACAGAATGCAGGAGCAAGCCTCATCAGCGAAGCTGATTTTCATTGGCTTGCGGCTTGTATCTGTGAAGGTACTGAACAGATATAAAACTGTATAGAAATAGGCCGCTTTCATCGGAGCATTTTGGGAATGTTCCGATAAAAGCGGTTTTTTTGTGCAATAGGACTCAGAAAATTTTTCAAACTCCCGCACAAACCGGGCGCGGATTCGTTATACAAAATGAAAGCAATATGAGAGGAAAGGGAGGTTTCGGGTGCGGACGGACATTGAGGAAAATTACAATAAAATCTACAAATACTGCTTTTTCCATGTGCACGACCGCATTCTGGCGGAGGATCTGACGCAGGAAACCTTCCTGCGCGCGCTGCCGCACGGGATGGAGGGAGAACTGCCGTATCTTTATACCGTTGCCGGAAATCTCTGCACAGATTACTACAGAAAGCGGGGAAGGGAAGCAACCTATCCAAAGGAAACAGAGTGGGAGGAGCAGGGAATCCCGGGAGAGCAGGAAAACATTCCGGAAAAGCTCCTCATAAGGGAAGCGGTGCAGTCCCTGTCTGAGGATGCAAGGGAATTCGTGTGGCTGCGGTTCGTACTGGAGGAATCTGCGTCAGCTGTCGCAGGGATTCTCGGTATATCCAGATTTGCGGTTTACCGCAGGGAGAAACAGATATTGAAGGAACTTCGAGAAAAGTTAAAAGAGGGAGGGTGAAGACTTGAAAAAAAAAGTTACCGACCGGGAATTAAAAAGAAGAATTAGGCAGGCGTTCGCCGTGCCGGAACCGGAGGGCGGACGGGTATTTATGAAAAAAATCGGCAAGGAAGAGCGAATTGTCATCAGCTGTGCGCAGTTCTTTCTGATACAGCTTTCCTACATCAGAAAACGGATCTGGGCAGCCTCTGCACTGTTATTCGCAGCGGCGGTCGCGGCGGCATATGCTTTTTGGAGAAGTGCGGCGGGAACTATGGATCAGGTACTTTTGTGGTGTATATCGGCGGTGACGCCGTTTCTGGCACTTCTTTCTGTGGTGGAAGCAGGCAGATCGGCAAGCTGCGGTATGCGGGAGCTTGAGATGAGCACGAGATATCATTTACCGGAAATTTATCTGGCGCGTATGCTGTTTCTGGGATGCGGCAATGCCATGGAACTTTTGGTTTCTGTCATTTTATTAAAAAATGCGGGGCAGGGGTCGGTACTTATGACAGCAATCTATCTGCTTGTGCCGTATCTTCTCACGATTACACTTTCCCTGTGGGTGGCGGGCAGACTGGAGGGGGGACATACGATGGTCAGTGCCATGGTGTCTGCCTGTACGGTTGCAGCGACATATGTTCTCCTTTGGGGGGCGGATGCAAGGATTTACGATGCCGGATATGAGGATATGTGGCTGCTTGTCTTTGCGGCGATCTGCTACTTTGCTGTAAAACAGCTTTCAGGTGAGAAAAAAACATGGGAGGAAATCATATGCAGTTAAAATTGGACAGGGTGAGCAAACAGTATAAGAACAAAATTGCGGTGGATCGGATTTCGATGGAGTTATTGCCGGGGGTGTACGGGCTACTCGGCGCAAACGGCGCGGGAAAAACGACGCTGATGCGTATGCTGTGCGGTATCTTAGATCCGGATGCGGGAGAAATCACACTCGACGGAATCAGCGTAAAAGAGGGGGAATACCGGGATAAGCTTGGCTATCTGCCGCAGGAATTCGGCTGTTATCCGGAATTTACGGCGCTTGATTTTCTGGTATATATTGCGGCGCTAAAGGGCATTCCAAAAGCAAGGGCAAAGAAAAAAGCGCGCGAGCTGCTGTCCTATGTCGGACTGGAAGGACAGGAGAAGAAAAAAGTCCGCGCTTTTTCAGGGGGAATGAGACAGAGGCTTGGAATCGCACAGGTTCTGTTAAATGAGCCGTCGGTGGTTATCTTAGACGAGCCGACGGCGGGGCTTGATCCAAAGGAACGCGTGCGGTTCCGCAATATGATTTCAAAGCTTGGCAGCGAGGCGATCGTGCTGCTTTCAACACATATTGTGTCCGATGTGGAATATATTGCAGACACGATTCTTGTCATGAAGGACGGGAAAATGCTTCATTCCGGGCGCAGGGAGGAAATTATAAAAGCAGTCTCGGGGAAGGTATGGGAATGTGAACTAAGTCAGGAGGAAGCGGCACGTCTGACAGAGAAATACAATGTGGCGAATGTGCATGAGGAGCATGGAACGTATTGCCTGAGGCTTATCGCAGAGGAGAAGCCTCATGAGACGGCGCAGGCAAAAGAACCTACCCTTGAGGATTTGTATTTGTACTATTTCAGTGAGGAAACGGAGGGAAAGTGATGAAGGAGATTGCGTTTTTATTCCGGTTGGAATATGGAAAGCTTATGAAGCGGAGACTGACATGGTTTGCAATTTTAGGTATTCTACTTCTGGTGATTGCCGACCCCACGGCGAGCCTGGTTGGAACGAGGTATTATGACGGAACGCCGATTGGAAGTTCTGCGCAGTGGCGTACATGGGAGAGAGAAGTTGTAGATGCGATGGAGGGCATGGTAATCGACGAAGCATTTTTGAAGAGAGCAGAGCAGTCGGTGCGCGCATTCTGGGATGAGGCAGAAGAAATCCGGGGAACAGAGGGAGCGACGGAGCGCTATGTGTCCGGCTACATGGAAATGGAGATGCCCTACAATATATTGCTGGAATCGATCAGCGGACTTGGAATTAGGCGGTATGAGATGGATTTCACGGAATACTATGCGCAGTATGACGCATATATCAGAGATTATTACAAGAGCGGCCTGTCAGAGAAGGCAATTTCGGAACTTGTTGCCATGAGCAGGAAAAACCAGCCGTTTGTGTACGGCTGGCAGAAAGGCTGTAATATGTATGCTGAAACCCGTAACGGGCTGTCGTTTTATACCTGCTTTGCCCTAGTAATCTGTCTGTCGGGTATGTTCGCCGGGGAGGTATCGTCGCGGATGGAGGCGATGGTGCTCTCGACCCGCTACGGGAAAAATAAGCTGCTTGCGGCAAAGCTTTTGGTCGGAATGAGCCTTGCGCTGGTGGTTTCCGTGGTCACAAGCCTGATCAGCTATGTTGCGAACGGAATGATCTATGGATTTGGCGGCACAGAGCTTGCGGCGCAGATGATGCATCCGTTCATAGCGTGGAATCTGACGATGGGTCAGCTCTGTCTTATCATGACGGGCTGCGGAGTACTGGCAGCCATGCTTACGGCTGCGGTCACGATGGCGCTGTCGGCGCAGGCAAAGAGCAGTAGCAGCGTTTTGATTATCGGGTTTCTGTTTTTATTGATACCGTTATTTATTAATATTCCGGGACAGTACCGGATTCCGGCCGCCGTTTATCATCTGCTGCCGTCATTGCTTCCGAACATTCAATACGCCTTCGACGGTTCGCTGGTGCTGCAGATAGGGGATTCTTTCCTGCCGGAATGGCAGTCTGCCTATCCCGTGTATCTGGCGGCAAGCACGATCTTAACCGTTCTCACCTATCGGACATTTCAGAAGCATCAGGTGGGAAGATAGCACAGCGTTGTTTTTTGCATACGTTATAAAAAAAGGTTTTTTATGAATCATGTAAAAAAATTGATCCATACGGATTATGCATATAGAATGGGACTGAGCGGGAAGAATGTGACTGTTGTAGTTATGGATACCGGGATCGCAGGGCATGTCGATTTTGATAAAAGAATTATTGAATTTCGGGATTTCTGCAACGGCAGGAGCGGTTTGTACGACGACAACGGACACGGTACGCATGTGTCGGGAATCATAGCGGGAAGCGGCGAGATGTCAAAAAATAAGCAAGGGGTTCGTCTTTACAGCGGCGTCGCACCCCGCGCGAATCTCATTATGTTAAAAGTGTTAGACGAAAAAGGCAACGGAAATACGGCGAAGGTCTTGAAGGGAATCGATTGGATCGCACAGAACCGGGAAAAATATCAGATCAGAATCTTAAATATTTCGGTGGGAATGCTGCCTGGTGCAGGGCAGAAGGAACAGCAGGAACTGCTGGCGGCGGTGGACGATCTGTGGGACCGGGGCGTTATGGTCGTGGCGGCGGCAGGCAATAACGGACCGCAGGAAAATTCGGTCACGATTCCCGGGATCTCGCGCAAAATCCTTACGGTCGGAAGCAGCGACGACAGGAAGGAAGGAGGCGGCAGGGGGTTAAAAAGCGGCTACAGCAGTAACGGACCGACGGAGTGTTGTATTGTGAAGCCTGAAATCCTTGCGCCCGGAACGAAGATTACAAGCTGTGCGAAAGACGGCAGGGGTTATGCAGTAAAGAGCGGTACATCGATGGCGGCTCCCGTCGTTACAGGGGCGCTTGCGCTCGCGTTTCAGAAATATCCGCATATGAAACCCGCCGAGATGAAACTGAGGCTTTATGAGCGGGCATATCCCAGAGGAGAGCAGCTCGGAAAGAAATGCTGGGGCGTAATACATGTGGATAACCTGGTGCGCGGCAATGGCGGTTTTTAGGAGGATTAGACAGCAGCGTGATTGACTTTTTGCAGGAAAAATCATACAATGAAGATTATCGGTTTTAGTATATGATACCGGTATGGCTGCATTGATGTGAGTGAAGGGAGAACTGCTTATGAAGAAAATCGCGCATTTGCTTTTTGGAAGATTATTTATTGTGGGTCTTTCCATTCTATTGCAGGTGATCTGGATGTTTATGGTTCTGTGGCGGTTCAACTATCAGTTCACATATGCAAATCTGGCGTTTCGTGTGATCGCGGTTGTCGTGGTGCTCGTCATTGTGAATAAATGGGTGAATCCTGCAAATAAGCTGTCATGGACATTTTTAATTCTGCTTTCGCCGATTCTTGGCCTGCTTCTCTATTTTCTGTTCGGGCGTTCCGGTCTGACGAGGCATACCAGAAAGAAAATGGACGACGCGGAGTCGGAGGTGGCGGTGCACCTAAAGCGGGATGAAGCGGCGGAGAAGGCTCTGCGGGCGGAGAGTATCGGGGCGTTTCGGCAATCGGAGTATATCAGGGAGTGGGGGCATTTTCCGCTCTGTCAGAGGACGGCCACCCATTACTATAAATGTGGGGAAGAAATGTTCCCCGATATGCTTGCGGCGTTAGAGGGTGCAGAGCATTTTATTTTTCTTGAGTATTTTATCATCGAAGAGGGCTATATGTTCAATACGGTGGTAGATATTTTGGAACGGAAGGTGAAAGAGGGCGTGGAGGTGCGCCTGATTTACGATGACGTCGGGTGCGTCGGTACGCTTCCGGCGGGATATTATAAGAAGCTTCAGAAGAAAGGAATCAAATGTGCTGCATTTAATCCGTTCCGTCCGATTATATCGGTCGTTATGAACAACCGCGACCACAGGAAGATCCTTGTGGCAGACGGAACGGTAGGCTTTACCGGAGGTATCAATCTGGCGGACGAATATATCAATAAGGTGGAGCGTTTCGGGTATTGGAAGGATACGGGAATCCGCATTGAGGGTGAGGGCGTGTGGAGTCTTACAACGATGTTCCTTAGCATGTGGAACTATATTGTAGGTTCGCATGAGGATTGCCGTGCTTATATGCCGTCAGTGTACCAGAAGACGCCGTTTGAAAATGACGGATATGTACAGCCGTATGGGGACAGTCCGCTGGACCACGAGAACGTAGGAGAGGATATCTACTTAAATATTATTGCAAGGGCCACGGAATACGTATATATTTTTACACCGTATCTCATTGTGGATCACGAGATGATGGTTGCGCTCTGCAACGCGGCAAAGAGCGGGATCGATGTGCGTATCGTAACGCCGGGAATTCCCGATAAGAAGATGGTATATCTGCTGACGCAGTCTTATTATGAGCCGCTCATTCGCTGCGGCGTGAAGATCTATCAATATACGCCCGGTTTCATCCATGCGAAATGTTTTGTCTGTGACGATGAGATCGCGACGGTAGGAACCATTAACCTGGATTTCCGCAGCCTCTACCTGCATTTTGAATGCGGCGTCTGGATGTACCGCTCCAGGGCGGTGCTTGAGGTGAAGGAGGACTGCATGGAGACGTTTGCCTGTTCCACGGAAGTGACGAGGGAATTCTGTAAAAACCGCCCGCTTCCGGTGCGGCTTTTACAGAGTATGCTGCGGCTGTTTGCGCCATTGCTGTAGAGAGCGAAATATCAGCTCAGAAAATACTGAAGCGTTTTTAAAAAGTAGTCGCGGTAGGTCGCGGCGTCTACGTCCGCTGTGCAGAGGATATTCACACTGCCGATTTCTTTTCCGTTTAAGGTGTAGACGGCTTTTCCGGCAACATCGCCTTTTTTCATCGGTGCTGCGGCGCTTTTCGGCAGCTTGAGCGATTTCTTTACGCCGGAGAGATCACTTCCGTCCGTGGAGATATAGGAGAACGGGCTTTCATATTTCAAATTTACATATTCTTTTGTACCTTTCTTGATTTCAAGCGCCGGAAGCTTATCTTCGTTGGCGTCGGAATAGATGTGGCATTTTCCGAAGCCGTAATTGAGCAGTGTTGTCGCGTCGGCAAAGCGCACTTTGTAATCGGGCGCAGCCATGACGACGGCAATCAGTTCCATGTCATCTTTTTTTGCAGTGGCGGAAACGCAGTATTTTGCCAGGCCTGTCGATCCGGTCTTTAACCCGGTCGCGTATTCATACTGCCGGATGAGCTTATTCGTATTGGTCAGACCGAATTCGCTGCTTCCTTTCGCCGTGTTGTGCGTGATATTTTCCATCCAGATGGTACAGTAATTGTGGATTTCGGGATGCTTTATAATCAGCTCTCTGGACATTAAGGCGACGTCATAGGCGCTTGTCATATGACCGTCCGTGTCAAGACCGCAGCAGTTTACGAATGAGGTGTCCTTCATGCCAAGTCCCATGGCGCGCTCATTCATCTGCCGGACGAATTCGGATTCCGAGCCGCAGAGAAATTCTGCCATGGCGACGCAGGCATCGTTCGCGCTCGCAACGCTGATGCACTTGATCATGGTATCGACAGTCTGCGTTTCGCCCGGCTCTAAAAAGACCTGGGAGCCGCCCATGCTTGCCGCGTAGTCCGATACGGTCACAGTGTCGTCAAGGGAAATCTGACCGCGTTCTAAGGCGTCGAAGATGAGAATCAGGGTCATGATCTTGGTGATACTTGCCGGGTGCAGGATGTCATGGGAATTTTTTTCGTAGATGACGGTTCCGGTGGACGCTTCCATAAGGATGACGCTCGGCGCGGATACCGCGAGATCGGCGTCAGAGGAAGCGCCAGACTGGGCGGCGGTTTCCGTGACAGATGCATCGCCCGACGCAATCATGGGTGTAAAATAGCCTGCGGCGGGGGCCGACAGGGCAAGGTTCATAGATAAGAGCAAAGAGACAAAGAGTTTCAAGAAAAACCTCCTGTTGGAACGTAAATACCGATCGAACGATAGTACTTTTGTATATATTGTAGCTGCGGTGCCTGTACATTATGCAAAAAAGAACAAAAGAGTGGCGGAAGCGGCGCAGGGACGGGGAACAGCAGCCGGATATCACGTCGAACGATTAACATAAGAATACAAATTATAGTGAGAATTTTTGATGGAAATACTAAATATGGTAATTTCCTCTTGAATTTTTGTACAAAGCAATGTAAAATTGTCTGGTCGGGGAAGTTGTTGTCTGAGAGGAAGATCAAATGGATATGACGATTAAGCTGCAGGTGTTCGAGGGACCGCTCGATTTGCTGCTGCATTTATTGGAAAAGAATAAAGTCAATATTTATGATATACCGATCGTAGAGATCACGAATCAGTACATGGAGTATATCGCGGAGATGAAGCGGCAGGACTTGAATGTTGTAAGTGAGTTCCTTGTGATGGCTGCGACCTTAATCGACATCAAGTCGCGGATGCTTCTTCCGGCACCGGAGAAGGACGAAGAGGAGGAAGAGGACCCGAGAGCGGAGCTGGTACAGCAGCTTCTTGAATACAAGATGTACAAGTGCATGGCATACGAACTGCGTGACCGTCAGATCGATGCGGAGCGCGTACTCTTTAAAGAGCCGACGATTCCGCCGGAGGTGGCAGAGTACGAGGAGCCGGTCGATGTCAGGGAACTGGTGTCCGACGTGACGTTGGCGAAGCTTAATGAAATTTTCAAGTCGATCATGAAAAAACAGGTGGACAAGATCGACCCGATCCGATCCAAATTCGGTAAGATCGAGAAGGAAGAGGTATCGCTTTCGGATAAGATGGCGTATCTGGAGAATTTCTGCCTGACGCACAGCAGGTTTTCTTTCCGCAGTCTGCTTGAGGCGCAGGCGAGCAAGATGGAGATCATCGTTACCTTTCTTGCCATTCTCGAATTGATGAAGACGGGAAAGATATTTATTTCACAGGAGCATACCTTTGACGACATTAAGATCGAGTCAAAGATTGTCGCATAGAGTTGGAGTTTTAGCAGATGGATGATAAGAAGTATGAGGCGATTATAGAGGCAATTCTTTTTACTATGGGGGAGTCCGTGGAGCTTGAGAAGATTGCGGGCGTTTTGGAGTTGGACAAGAAAGAGACAAAGCAGATCATTGACCGCATGATGGAACATTATGAGGATGATTCCATCGGTGTGCGGATCATCGAACTGGACGGTGCATATCAGATGTGCACCAAGAGCGAGATGTACGAGTATCTGATCAAGATCGCAAAACAGCCGAAGCGCCATGTCTTAACGGATGTCCTGCTCGAGACGCTTTCTATTATCGCGTACAAGCAGCCGATCACGAGAGCCGAAATCGAGAAGATCCGCGGCGTCTCCTGCGATCACGCGGTCAATAAGCTTGTCGAGTACAATCTGGTCTGTGAGCTTGGAAGGCTGGATGCGCCGGGCAGACCGCTGCTTTTCGGAACGACCGAGGAATTTCTGCGGAGCTTTGGCGTACAGTCGATTGACGAGCTTCCGGTCTTAAATCCGGTACAGGTCGAGGAATTCAAACAGGAGGCGGAAGCCGAGATGCATATGAAGCTGGACATTTAATGTCCGGCTTTTCTTTTGTTCTGGAATCATGCTCTGTTCTGTCATACAAATCCGGCATCGCCGCATATAAATCTTTGAAACAACTTTTCTGGAGCAATATGTATCGTCGAATCTTATCTTTGTTTCTGTGTATTATTACCCTTATTTCTACAACTATCAAAGTATCAGCCGAAGAGCCGCCGAAGGAGACGGAGCTCTATGCGAAGTCGGCGGTGCTTATGGATGCGGATTCCGGCAGGATCCTCTATGAGAAGAACGGTCATGAAGCGATGGCGAACGCCAGCACGACCAAGATTCTGACCTGTATTCTTGCATTGGAAAACTGTGACCTTGACAGCAAGGTGACTGTCTCGCAGAATGCGGCGTCCCAGCCGAAGGTGCATCTTGGGATGCATGAAGGGCAGACGTTTTACCTAAAAGATCTGCTTTACGGGCTGATGCTGGAGTCCTACAACGACTGTGCCGTGGCGATTGCGGAGCATATTGCCGGGAGCACAGAGAACTTTGCCGATATGATGAATGAGAAGGCGAAGGAGATCGGCTGCGAGGACAGCTACTTTATTACGCCGAACGGACTGGATAAGAAAGACGATGTGAGTTTCCATCATACGACAGCAGCCGACCTTGCTAAGATCATGCGCTACTGTATCAAAGATTCCGCTAAGACTGCCGAATTTCTGGAAATTACGCGGACGGGGCAGTACGGCTTTTCCGATGTGGAGGGGACAGCTTCCTATAGCTGCTACAATCATAACGCTTTTTTACAGATGATGGATGGGGCGCTGACGGGAAAGACCGGATTTACCGGAACGGCGGGTTACTGCTATATCGGTGCGCTGGAGAGGGATGGAAGAACGTATATTGTCGCGCTGCTCGCCTGCGGCTGGCCGAACAATAAGACCTATAAGTGGTCGGACACGAAAAAGCTGATGACGTATGGTCTTGAAAATTACAGAAAAGAAGACCCTACACAGAAAGCGCCGGATGCGTCAAAATTTGTGCCGATCGAGGTAGAGGACGGACAGAGCGGGGCGATCGGCAAAACAGCGAGCGTTTCTCCGGTCATTGAGAAATACTGCGGGTGTACCGGTCTGCTGTTGAAAGAGGGGGAAGAGATTGACATAAAGTATGAGATTTCCGACCGTCTGTACGCGCCTGTGAAAAAAGGTGATTTCATTGGAAAGGTTTCGTATATGCTGGGCGACGAGGTGATCGGGGAGTGCTGCATCGTGGCGGGCGGCGATGTGGAAAAGATTGATTTTGGGTGGTGTATGGAGCGTGTGCTTGCGCTTTTGTGGTTGTCTTAAAAAAGTATCCAAAAAGTGTCAAAAAAATAACAATTTACTTGAAATCCTATGAGAAAGCAACTATAATTTATCATAGCGCAATTTGTTGAATTTTTATACAAAGCGCAGAGATTTACATCATTCACTATGAAGCCGCAGCTTAATTTCATGCGGTCAACAATTTATAGATGGAGGGCAAAAGAATGAATAGTAGTAATGGTAGCCTGGCTATGCAGCGCATCACCAGGTTAGTCGATGAGAACAGTTTCATGGAAATCGGTTCTCTCGTAACCGCAAGAAGCACAGATTTTAATCTTGCAGCAACGGACACCCCATCCGACGGCGTCATCACCGGACATGGACTGATCGATGGCAATCTGGTGTTTATCTACAGCCAGGATGCATCCGTATTGAACGGAACGATTGGGGAGATGCACGCGAAGAAGATTGCGGGAATCTATGACATGGCGATGAAGATGGGAGCGCCGGTCATCGGTTTTATCGACTGTGCAGGTATGCGTCTTCAGGAGTCTGTTGACGCGCTGGACGGATTTGGACAGATTTATGCGAAGCAGGTTGCTGCATCCGGCGTGGTTCCGCAGATCTCCGCAGTATTTGGAAGCTGCGGCGGCGGACTGGCGGTCGTTCCTGCACTTTGTGATTTTGCGTTTATCGAGGAGAGCAAGGGCAAGATGTTCGTCAATTCTCCAAACGCTATTGACGGCAACCGTATCGATAAATGCGATACGTCCGCAGCGAAGTTCCAGGGCGAGGAGAACGGCTGCATCGATGCAGTGGGAACAGAAGATGAGATCCTTGCGCAGATTCGCGAACTTGTAAGTATTTTGCCGCTCAACAACGAAGGTGATGTGTACACGGAAGAGTGTGGAGACGATCTGAACCGTGCGTGCGAGAGCATGGATACCATGAAGGGAGATCCGAGATATCTTTTGACAGAGCTTTCGGACGGACATGTCTTCTTTGAGACAAAGGCGGGCTACGCGAAGGATATGGTAACCGGATTCATCAAAATGAACGGTATGACCGTCGGTGCGGTTGCAAATTGCACCGAGGTGTATGATGAAGAGGGAAAGAAGGCGGAGGAATTTGACAATGTATTGTCTGCAAAGGGCTGCAGTAAGGCGGCTGATTTCGTTACCTTCTGTGATGCGTTCGAGATTCCCGTTCTGACCCTTACCAATGTGAAGGGCTTTAAGGCGAGCATGTGCTCCGAGAAGCGCCTTGCAAGAGAACTGGCGCATCTGACGAGTGCATTTGCAGGCGCTACATGTCCGAAGGTGAACCTCATTACCGGAGAGGCATACGGAAGCGCATATGTAACAATGAACTCCAAGTCGATCGGTGCGGATTTCGTATATGCATGGAAAGATGCAAGGGTAGGTATGATGGATGCAGGGCTTGCAGCAAAGATCATGTATGCGGATGCATCTGCGGACGTACTCGATGAGAAAGCAAAAGAGTACGAAAAACTGCAGGGCAGCGTTATGACAGCGGCGAGAAGAGGCTATGTAGACCTTGTCATCGATCCTGCAGACACAAGAAAGTATCTCGTAAATGCATTTGAGTTGTTATATACAAAGTGTGCAGGCACACCGGACAAGAAGCACGGAACAAAATAGAAAGGTGAAGTTTATGAAGAAAAAATTATCTCTTATTCTTTGTCTTTGTTTTATGGTTCTGGGACTGGCAGCATGTGGAGAGGACCCAAAGTCCGTTGATTACTTTGGACTGACCTACGATGAAATGCAGAGTGTTATGGAGCAGGAAGTGGCTACGCTGGTGTCATTTACAGACGACAACAGAGCCTATATTCAGTCCTACGGTTCCGAGACGGCGATCAAACTGGTTGAGACATGGGATGAGACAACAAGTGATTTGGGCGCTTATCAGGGACTTGGTGAGTTTTCCATTACAAAGACACAGGATACCATGACGGTAGAACAGATAATCGAATTCCCTGGCAGGGAAGCGATTGTTTCCCATGTGTATACATATAATTACGAAACCGAGCAGGCAGAACTTACCGATGCATCGGTCGATCTGGTGTATACATTTGGCGAGAAGATGCAGAAAGCGGGCTTAAATACATTGATGGGAATGGGAACGGTATTTACGGTTCTGATCCTGATCAGCCTGATTATTTATTGTTTCCGTTTCATTTCCGTACTGCAGGACAAGCTTTCCGGCAAGGGCAGTAAGGCTGAGTCGAAGGCAGAGGAAGCGTCGGCAGCGGCAGTTGCGGCGGAACTTGCGGCAGAAGGACGGCAGACGGCGCCTATGGACGACCTTGAACTCGTTGCGGTCATTTCCGCGGCAGTTGCGGCGGCGAGCGGAACATCCGCAGACGGCTTTGTTGTGAGATCGATTCGCAGACGCTAGCGTGAAAAGAACTTCTAGAGCTCATGTCAGGGGACATTTCGCAAAGAAGTTCTAAGTTTCACGCTGAAGAACGCAAAAACGGCGTTCTTCGCATGAATGAATCACAAGGTTCATACGATTGAAAGTTCGCAGAGCGAACTTTCGGGTTGCCGAAGCGCATGTCAGAGGACAGCTACGCAGAGGTAACGGGATGCCTTAGAAGTTCTAATAATAAAATATTTAGGAGGAAAATTTAATGAAAAGCTATACAATCACAGTGAATGGAACTGTTTATGATGTAACGGTAGAAGAGAACGGCGCGGTCAGCGCACCGGCGGCAGCGCCGAGACGTGCGGCAGCAGCACCGGCGGCAGCGCCTGCAGCAAAGCCTGCAGCACCGGCGGCTGGAGCAGGAAGTGTTAAGATTGAGGCAGGAGCAGCCGGAAAGGTATTCAAGATCGAGGCTTCCGTCGGCGCTTCCGTAAAGAAGGGCGATACGATCCTGATTTTAGAGATCATGAAGATGGAGACTCCGGTTGTCGCTACCCAGGACGGTACTGTGGCAAGCATCAATGTAAGTGTTGGAGATATGGTAGAAGCGGGCGCATTACTTGCAACATTAAACTAATTTAGGAGGAAGACAATGAGCTATTTTATGGAGACAATGGATAACCTCCTGCATCAGACCGCGTTTTTTAACCTGAGCGTGGGAAATGTCGTAATGATCGTTGTTGCGTGCGTCTTCCTGCTTCTGGCGATTAAGTTCGGTTTTGAGCCGCTGCTGCTTGTCCCGATCGCATTTGGTATGCTGCTTGTAAATATTTATCCTGATATTTTTGCAAGCCCGGAACAGATGAGCAATGGTGTGGGCGGATTATTCCACTATTTTTACATTCTGGATGAATGGTCGATCTTACCTTCTCTGATTTTCCTTGGAGTAGGAGCGATGACCGACTTTGGTCCTTTGATCGCAAACCCGATCAGTTTCCTTTTGGGAGCTGCGGCGCAGTTCGGTATTTTCGGAGCATATTTCCTTGCAATTCTGCTTGGCTTTAATGACAAGGCAGCGGCTGCTGTTTCCATCATCGGTGGAGCAGACGGACCTACCTCGATTTTTCTTGCAGGAAAGCTTGGACAGTCGGGATTGATGGGACCGATTGCTGTGGCGGCGTACTCGTATATGGCGCTTGTGCCGATCATCCAGCCGCCAATCATGAAACTGTTTACGACGAAGAAGGAGCGTGCAATAAAGATGCAGAACCTGCGTCCGGTTTCCAAGCTGGAGCGCATCCTGTTCCCGATTGTCGTTACGATTGTGGTATGTACGATTCTTCCGACGACGGCACCGCTTGTCGGCATGCTGATGCTTGGTAACCTGTTCCGTGAGTCAGGCGTGGTTCGCCAGCTTACAGATACTGCTTCCAACGCGCTTATGTATATCGTAGTTATCCTGCTTGGAACTTCCGTAGGTGCTTCTACGAGTGCTGAGGCATTCTTAAATTGGACAACAATTAAGATCGTCATCTTGGGACTGGTTGCATTTATTTTTGGTACGGCTGCAGGTGTGCTGTTCGGTAAGCTGTTATGTTTTATCACAAAAGGCAAGATCAATCCTCTGATCGGTTCCGCAGGCGTGTCTGCCGTTCCGATGGCTGCCCGTGTATCACAGAAGGTTGGAGCAGAGGAAGACCCGACGAATTTTTTACTTATGCATGCAATGGGACCGAACGTTGCCGGCGTTATCGGTACTGCAGTAGCAGCCGGGGTATTTATGGCGATTTTCGGAATTTAAGAATAGGCAGGGGAGAATCCCCGCTGATTTTAGGAGGATAGATACATGTCAGAAGTTGGAACAAAACCAATTAAAATAACAGAGACTGTACTGCGTGATGCGCATCAGTCCCTGATTGCAACCAGAATGACGACCGAGCAGATGCTTCCGATCATTGATAAGATGGACAAGGTCGGCTACAATGCGGTAGAGTGCTGGGGCGGCGCTACATTCGATGCGTCTCTTCGTTTCTTAAAGGAAGACCCGTGGGATCGTCTGCGCAAGTTGAGAGACGGCTTTAAGAATACAAAATTACAGATGTTATTCCGTGGACAGAACATCCTGGGATATCGTCCGTATGCCGATGATGTGGTAGAATACTTTGTACAGAAGTCTATCGCAAACGGTATTGATATTATCCGTATCTTTGACTGTCTGAATGATATCCGCAACTTGCAGACGGCAGTTACCGCTTGTAACAAGGAGAAGGGACATGCGCAGGTTGCATTATCCTATACGCTCGGCGATGCATATACCCTTGACTACTGGATGGATATGGCGAAGCGAGTGGAAGATATGGGCGCAAATTCCCTGTGTATCAAGGATATGGCGGGTCTTTTGACTCCGTACAAGGCAGAGGAGCTTGTGAAAGCGCTGAAGTCTTCTACGAGTCTTCCGATCGAGCTCCATACGCACTACACCTCCGGCGTTGCTTCCATGACTTATATGAAGGCGATCGAGGCGGGCGTAGACATCATCGATACCGCAATGTCCCCGTTCGCACTTGGAACAAGCCAGCCGGCAACAGAGGTTATGGCTGAGGCATTCCGCGGAACAGAGTATGATCCGGGCTTCGATCAGATGCTGTTAAAGGAGATCGCAGACTATTTCCGTCCGCTTCGCGAGGAGGCGTTAAAGAGCGGTCTGATGAACCCGAAGGTCTTAGGTGTGGATATCCAGACACTTCTGTACCAGGTTCCGGGCGGTATGCTCTCCAACATGGTATCCCAGTTGAAGGAGCAGAATGCAGAGGATAAGTATATGGAAGTTCTCGAGGAGATTCCGCGTGTCCGTAAGGATCTCGGTGAGCCGCCTCTTGTTACCCCGTCCTCCCAGATCGTCGGTACACAGGCAGTGTTCAACGTTCTGATGGGTGAGCGCTACAAGGTCGCTACCAAGGAGACGAAGGATGTGCTACTCGGCAAGTACGGACAGACGGTTAAGCCGTTCAATCCGGAAATCGTTGACAAGGTACTCGGCGAGGACAAGAAGAATGCGATTACCTGCAGATATGCAGACCTTCTTGAGCCGGAGCTTGATAAGATCGAGGCTGAGATGAAGCAATGGAAACAGCAGGACGAGGATGTATTGTCCTACGCACTGTTCCCACAGGTTGCAACCGAGTTCTTCAAGTACCGTGAGGCACAGCAGAAGAAGGTTGACGCATCCGTTGCCGATACGAAGAACGGAGCTTATCCGGTATAAATGATAGTGTTAGACAGGGCGTTCCTATATGGACGCCCTGTTTTTGTGCAATAGCAAATTGCGTCTTATTGTATAAAAGCACTGTGTGCACAGATGTGCAGATTTTGTTCTGCCGATAGGTTTATACGATCCGAATCACGCCGCAGGCAATCTTCTCGCCGGAATCTCCGGCAGGCTGCGAGGTAAAATCATCGCGCATCCGGTGTACGACAACAGATTTTCCGGTAATTTCGGGAACAACAATACGTTTGTCGTAAAAAGCGGTCCAGGCATACCCCTGGTTTCCGAACAGCGGGATCAGATCGCCGGAGTGTTCCGGGTGCAGGTTGGGAACGCGGTCTTCCCGGTTATAGTGCCCGCCCGTTTTGTCGAAGGGCGGCGTGCAGTCGCCGAATTCGTGGATATGCATGGCATAAAAATCGGTGGAGCCGGGCGTCGTCACATTGGGAAGCCCGAAGAATTCCGCTTCGATCAGCGTTCCTTCATAGTCGGTAAAATAGAACTTTACAAGACCTGAAAGACCGGGATAATTACGGTTTCCGGTCACCCATGCAGTGGCGTCGGGCGGATTGTTCAGCAGGGTCCTGATAAATGTAAGTCCTGGGGTAATCTCTCTCATAGAAGTCTCCATTGGGAAAAATAAGCGATAGACATATTTTTCGTTCGAACATTTTCTTTCTTTACAATATGCAGATAAGCGGGAAATGGCTCATTGGATTTTCTTGCAAAAAAGACCGTATTTGATATAATAAAAATATTGAGGCGGAAATCATTCCGCAGAAGCGAGGAGAAGTATGAGCAACACGAATGACCTGAGTAACCGCATTAATGATGCTTACAGCAAATTGAGCAAAGGGCAGAAGCGGTTGGCGACTTATATTACGGACAATTATGACAAGGCAGTGTTTCTTACGGCGGCAAAGCTGGGGGAGGTAGTCGGCGTCAGCGAGTCCACGGTCGTGCGCTTTGCAACGCATCTTGGTTATAAGGGTTATCCGGAATTTCAGAATGCCCTGGAGGAGCTTGTGCGCAATAAGCTCAACTCCATTCAGCGGATGGAAGTCACATACGGCAGAATCAGCCAGTCTAAGATTCTTGAGTCCGTTTTGAAGTCGGATGCGGACAAGATTCATTCCACGTTGGAGAAAATCGATCAGAATGCATTTGAACTGGCGGTGGACACGATCCTGCACGCAAAGCACATCTATATCATCGGTATCCGAAGCTGCGCGCCGCTCGCGAGTTTTATGGCGTTTTATTTTACGCTGATGTTCCAGAATGTCCATTTGATTCAGACAAGCAATTCGAGTGAAATCTTTGAACAGATGGTGCGCATCAGTAAGGATGACGTCATCATAGGAATCAGTTTTCCGCGCTATTCCATGCGTACCTTAAAGGCGATGGAGTTTGCGAATAACCGCAGCGCCAAGGTAATCACGCTGACGGACAGTGTACATTCACCGATGAATCTGTATTCTTCGTGTAATCTGATCGCGGACAGCGATATGGCGTCAATTGTGGACTCGCTTGTGGCGCCGCTTTCGGTCATCAATGCGCTGATCGTTGCGCTCTGCATGAAAAAGCAGGGTGAGGTGGCGCAGACTTTGGAGATGCTGGAAGATATCTGGGATGAGTATCAGGTGTACGAGAATGATGAGATCAATTATATTGATGATTCCATAAAAATGCGTTACGGCAAAGTAGGAGATACCGATTTCCATGAGTAGAGTAATTGTGGTGGGCGGAGGACCGGCAGGAATGTTCGCGGCGATTGCGGCGGCGGAGAGCGGGCATGAGGTCACGCTGCTTGAAAAGAATGAGAAGCTTGGCAAGAAGCTGTACATAACGGGGAAAGGACGTTGCAATATCACAAATGCGGGAGATATGGACACGCTGTTTTCCAACGTTATGACGAATCCCAAGTTTTTGTACAGCGCATTTTATGATTATGACAATCAGTGCGTGATAGATTTTTTTGAACAAAACAATCTTGCAGTCAAGGTGGAGCGCGGCGGAAGGGTATTTCCGGTATCAGACCATTCGTCGGATGTAATCGCGACGCTGCAGCGCGTCCTAAAGGAGCGCCGTGTTGCCGTCAGACTCTATACAGAGGTGAAGGAACTGCTGACAAAGACAGAGAATGCAGGCGCGGGACAGGAGAAAAGCAGAGCCGGAGCAAAAAACAGTGGCGTGTGCAGGGCGGAGAATGCAGACGGCGGACAGGAAGGGCGCGCGCAAAGTCGCGTGACGGGCGTGCGGCTTGCCGACGGTACGCTTCTGTCGGCGGATGCGGTGATTCTTGCGACCGGAGGATTTTCTTACCAGACGACAGGATCGACCGGAGACGGATACCGCTTTGCGAGGGAAACGGGACATCATGTGACGGAGATTCATCCGTCGCTCGTGCCGTTCTATGCAAAGGAAGACTATGTGACGCAGATGCAGGGGCTTGCGCTTAAAAATGTCAGTGTGCGTATACGTGACGGAAAGAAGCTGCTCTACGAAGCGTTCGGCGAGCTGCTTTTTACGCATTTCGGGGTCAGCGGTCCTCTGATGTTGAGCGCGAGCGCGGCAATTAAGCCGGGGCGTGTGGAAAAGAAACTTGCGATGGAAATTGACTTAAAGCCTGCACTGACAGAGGAACAGCTTGACGCACGGCTTCTGCGCGAGTTCGAGGTGGTGAAGAATAAGAGGTTTAAGAATTCCATCGGGCATCTGTTTCCGGCGAAAATGATTCCGGTCATGCTGCAGCTTGGCGGAATTGATCCCGAGAAAAAAGTCAATGAGATCACAAGAGAGGAACGGCTTGCATTCGTCCGTCTGATGAAAGCGTTTCCTCTGACGCTCTGCGGTCTGCGCGATTTCAAAGAGGCAATCATCACCCGCGGCGGCGTGAGTGTTAAGGCGGTGAATCCGTCGACGATGGAATCAAAGCATGTCCAGGGGCTTTATTTCTGCGGGGAACTGCTCGATCTCGATGCGATGACGGGAGGCTTTAATCTGCAGATCGCATGGTCGACCGGGCATTTGGCGGGAAGCAGTGTGAGATGAGTTAAGGAAAGAATACATGAAATGAACAAAAAAGGAGAGTAATAATATGAGTATGAATATAGCGGTAGACGGACCTGCGGGTGCGGGAAAAAGCACGATCGCAAAGCGTCTTGCAAAGAAGCTCGGTTTTATCTATGTGGACACCGGAGCAATGTACCGTGCGATGGCGTATTATTTTTTGCAGAACGGCATCGCGGCGGAGGATGAGGCGGCGATCGCGGCGGCGTGTCCCGATGTGGATGTGACGATCGCTTACGAGGACGGCGAACAGCAGGTGATCTTAAACGGCAGGAATGTCAACGGCGCAATCCGCACGGAGGAGGTCGGCAACATGGCGTCCGCCACGAGCGTTTATCCCGTCGTGCGGGAGAAACTGGTGGAACTGCAAAGACAGCTTGCCGCCCGTTCGGATGTGATTATGGACGGCAGGGATATCGGAACCTGCGTGCTGCCGGATGCGCAGGTTAAGATTTATCTGACCGCAAGCTCTGCGACGAGAGCAAAGCGCAGATTCGACGAGCTTTCGGCAAAGGGAGAGTCCTGCGATCTTGCAGAGGTCGAGCGGGATATCATTGACAGGGATTACCGCGATATGCACCGCGAGACGTCCCCGTTAAAGCAGGCGGATGACGCGGTGTTGGTGGACAGCTCGGATATGGATATCGACGAGGTCGTCGCGGCGATTACGGAAGTATACCAAAGCAAGGTAGATCCGGATGCGTGCGTAAAGCAGTAATAAGGGGAAGATGTGAAGCTATGAATGTGATTTTGGCAAAAAACGCAGGGTTCTGCTTTGGAGTAAAACGGGCGGTGGACACGGTGTATGAGCAGTTGGGCGCCGATCAGCCGATTTATACGTTTGGTCCTATCATTCACAACGAGGAGGTCGTGCGTGATCTTAAGGAGCGGGGAGTTACGGTGATAAACGACATCGAAGAACTGGAACAAAAGCCGCCCGGAACGGTCGTCATACGCGCTCACGGCGTGGAGAAGGGCGTGTGCGAGGAAATTAAGCGGCGCGGTTTTTCCATTATTGATGCGACCTGTCCCTTTGTGTTGAAAATACATCGGTTGGTGGAGCGTTACAGCGGGGAGGGATGCCAGATCGTCATCGTCGGAAACGAGGACCATCCCGAGGTAAAGGGCATCAGAAGCTGGTCGGATGCGGCGTGCACGCAGGTGATTGCAAGCAGGGAGGACGCGCTCGCATTTACCGCTGACCGTGGGAAAAAGGTATGTATTGTATCACAAACGACATTTAATTACAAGAAATTTCAAGAATTAGTTGAAATTATAAAAGAAAAAGGTTATGATATAATTGTTTTAAATACAATCTGCAATGCCACGGAAGAGCGACAGACGGAAGCGCTGGCGGTTGCGAAGCAGGTGGACGCCATGATCGTCATTGGTGGCAGGAATAGTTCCAATACGCAGAAGTTATTTGAAATATGTAAAAACGAATGCAACAATACTTACTATATACAAACTGTAAAGGATTTGGATCTCGCAAAGCTGGGGTCCGTCGATAACGTAGGTATTACCGCAGGGGCTTCTACCCCAAACAATATTATTGAGGAGGTTCAAAAGAATGTCAGAAATGAGCTTTGAACAAATGCTGGAAGAATCATTTAAAACAATAAGAAATGGAGAGGTAGTTGAGGGTACCGTTATCGATGTGAAACCTGATGAGATCGTTTTGAATATCGGCTACAAGTCCGACGGAATCATTACACGCAGCGAATACACGAACGAAGCGAACGTAGATCTGACCACTATGGTATCTGTCGGCGACACCATGGAAGCAAAGGTTTTAAAGGTAAACGACGGCGAAGGTCAGGTACTCCTGACGTACAAGCGTCTTGCAGCCGAGAAGGGAAGCAAGAGATTAGAGGAAGCATTTGAGAACAGGGAAGTGCTGACTGCGAAGGTCGCACAGGTATTAGACGGCGGATTATGCGTCAATGTGGATGAGACGAGAGTGTTCATTCCGGCAAGCCTTGTATCCGATTCCTATGAGAAGGATCTTTCTAAGTACAAGGATCAGGAGATTGAGTTCGTGATCAGCGAGTTCAACCCGAAGCGCAGAAGGATCATCGGCGACAGAAAGCAGCTTCTGGTTGCTAAGAAGATGGAGCAGCAGAAAGAACTGTTCGCCAGAATCAAGATCGGCGATGTTTTGGAAGGAACTGTTAAGAACGTAACAGATTTCGGCGCATTTATCGACCTTGGCGGCGCTGACGGTCTGCTTCATATTTCTGAAATGTCCTGGGGCAGAGTAGAGAGCCCGAAGAAGGTATTTTCCGTAGGCGACAGTGTAAGAGTGTTCATCAAGGACATCAATGAGAATAAGATCGCACTCAGTATGAAGTTCCCGGCAGAGAATCCGTGGAACGGTGCGGCTGAGAAGTTCGCAGTAGGCAACGTTGTGGACGGCAAGGTGGCAAGGATGACAGATTTCGGCGCGTTTGTTGAGCTGGCGCCGGGTGTGGATGCGTTGCTGCATGTATCGCAGATTTCCAAGGAGCATGTTGAGAAGCCGTCTGACGTATTGAAGGTAGGTCAGGAGATTACGGCGAAGATCGTTGATTTTAACGAGGACGAGAAGAAAATCAGCCTGTCCATGAAAGCGCTGCTTGATCCGGAAGAGACGGATGCAGACGTTGCTGATGTCGACATCGAGGCAGTTGCAAACGAGGAATAATCGTTCCAAAGGTAGTTGTAAAGAAGATAAATAGGCTTGCACATATGTGGAAGCCTATTTCTACACTATAAGAGACGTTGTTTGGGAACACTGAGATTTACTTTTTATGGAGAAATAGGAAAGGAAGAGAACCGGGAGAAGAGATATGCTTGAGAATGATAATTATGAGAAATTCAAAAAAGATATTTTAGCGCTTGCGAAGATTGACCTTAATTCCTACAAAGAAAAGCAGATGCGGCGCAGGATCAATACGCTGATCACTAAGAACAATATTAAGACCTATAATGAATATGTAGAGTTGATTCGCAAGGACAGGGAGAAGTTCGATCAGTTCATCAATTTTCTTACAATCAATGTATCGGAGTTCTATCGGAATCCCGAACAATGGAAGCTGTTGGAGAACCAGGTGTTCCCGAATCTGATTCAGAAGTTCGGCAAGAATCTTAAGATCTGGAGCGCGGCGTGCTCGACAGGTGACGAACCGTATTCACTTGTCATGGCATTGTCGAGACATTTACCGCTCACCAATATCAAGATTATTGCAACGGATATCGACAAGCAGGTCATTGATACGGCGCGCATGGGACTTTACAACGAGAAGAGTGTTGCGGGTGTGCCGGATGATTTGAAGAGTAAGTATTTCAGTAAGGTCGGGAGTTCCTACCAGATTTCGGACGAGATCAAAAAGCGTGTGGAGTTCAAGGAGCATGATTTGTTGAAAGACAGCTATCCGACGGGGTGTCATCTGATCGTGTGCAGGAATGTCGTGATCTATTTTACCGAGGAGGCGAAGGACGAGATCTATAAGAAGTTCTATCAGTCCTTGGTGCCGGGCGGTCAGCTTTTTATCGGAAGCACGGAGCAGATTATGAATTATCGTGAGATCGGCTTTGAACGAAGCAAGTCGTTTTTCTTTGAGAAGGCAAAGTAAAGCAGATACATAAACAGTTGGTAGCTACATGAAAATGAAAGGGTTGCCGCATTAAGAATACATAAAATGTATTTCTTGATGCGGCATTTTTTGTGTAATTAGGAAATTATGTCATAGCGCTTATTTTCGATTTGATTGCAGCGTCGTCAGAATATGGCGGACATATTGCCGCTGCATATCCGCAGAACCGATGAATGTTTCGGACAATTCAAAATAACACTTTTTGGAGCGTGTCCGTTCACGGAAGGCGGGCGTGAACAATTCCTCGTATTGGGGAAGGAAAATGGCATATTTCCGGTTGTAGCAGTTGGCTGCGGTCGCCTGTATGCGGTTCGCCTTGTCAACGCCGGAAGCGATATCCTTGTGGATGGCAAGATCTTCTCCGGGAAGATAGTAATAATTTTTTGGATTCTCATAGAAGAAACGCAGTTCTCCCTCGAAGAGCCGTATTCGAAGGCGCGCCGTGCTGCCGTTCATGGACAGATAGCAGTCGTCGTAGGAGACGGAGACGGGTTTTGGCACCGGATAGGAGAGCGTGAGGGCAAAGAACAACTCCTTGTTGCCCGAAACACCGTCCATGGAGGTGTATTCGCTGGCTTCAATGGAGCAAAGCGTAAATGCGCCCTCCCACAATTCACGGTAGGAGAGTATCGAAAGCAGTTTTGGCATATAGAGCACGTCTTCGTAATTGTGACCGCGCAAAAGCGCTAAAGTATCCCTGGAGGGAGATTTCCTGTATTCCTTGTAGACTTCGATCAGCTCGCCGCCGGAATAGGCGTCCACGCGGTCGATTCCGAGAAAAAGCTCGACGGATTTCTGCTTCAGACTGGGAAGTCCGAAGAGAAATTTAAAGCGTGCCGTCTCCTTGTACAGATCGAGAAAATCGTGTGAACCGAACGGATCATCTATCTGATGTGCGGCATATTTGGCTTTAAGGTATGGGATATCGAACCCGATCCCGTTGAAGGAGAGAATGATGGCAAAGTCTGAAAGCAGCTTGGAGAAGGCGGTAAGGAGTGCAGGCTCGTCGTCGGTTCCTTCGGCGAAGAACTGATCCAGACAGAGCACATCGTCCTTTCTGGTGGCGCAGCCGATCAGATAGAGCTGTGTGCGTGCCGGAGAAAAGCCGGTCGTCTCGATGTCGAAAAAGATGGAATTTTCATCAAATACGTGGTTCGTGACCGGGTCGGAAAAGTCGAAGATGATTTCCTCATGCCATGTGATCATTGTGATGTCTCCTTGTGGTGTGTTTATTTGGTATGCAGTGCGAACTCGGGAGCTGAGCTCCCTCGTTCACGGGCTTCGCCCTATCAGTCCATAAAGGAACAAATTTTTCCGTGCAAGCACGAAAATTTGTTCCTTCATGGACTGGCACTGCTCATTGCCTGCGCGTACATTATACCATAGACGCACAGCGTCCATGGCATTCGCCGTGGGCGACCGATGCGCACAGCGGCGCGTATAATGTCTGACGACATTATACCATACAAACGAAATTGAGAGTGGGGGAATTTTTATGGGGAAGTATGTAAAAAAATACAAAAAATTCGAACAATTTGTCTGTTGTTGTGATATAATTTACAAGATAGGTATTCTATGACTTTCGACATGGAATATAATACAAATAAGAGAAAGTGGGGCACGAAAAATGGGTTCAAAAACATTTAAAGGCGGCGTCCATCCTTATGAAGGGAAGGAATTAGCGAAAGATCAGCCAATCGTTGAAGTTTTACCCAAGGGTGATCTGGTATATCCGCTGTCACAGCATATCGGTGCGCCAGCCAGTCCGGTTGTAGCGGTAGGCGATAAGGTGTTGAAGGGGCAGAAGATCGCCGAAGCGGGCGGTTTTGTATCATCACCGATCTATGCATCAGCTTCCGGTACGGTCAAGGCAATCGAGCCGCGCCGAGTAGCAGTGGGTGATATGGTGAATTCCATCGTCATCGAGAATGACGGGGCGTTCGAGGAAGTGGAGTATACGCCATGTGATGATGTAACTGCACTTTCCAAAGAGGAGATTGTAAACAAAGTCAAAGAGGCAGGCGTTGTAGGTATGGGCGGCGCGGGCTTCCCGACGCATGTGAAGCTGTCTCCTAAGGAACCGGAAAAGATTGAGTATGTCATTGCAAACTGCGCGGAGTGTGAGCCGTATCTTACGGCGGATTACCGAAGAATGCTGGAAAATCCGGAGGAACTGATCGGCGGTATGAAGATCATCCTTCAGCTTTTCAATCATGCGAAGGGAGTTCTTGGGATCGAGGACAATAAGCCGGACTGCATTGAGAAGCTTACAGAACTTGTCAAGGATGAGCCGCGCATCGAGGTCTGTCCGTTGCAGACGAAGTATCCGCAGGGTGGTGAGCGCCAGCTTATTTATGCGGTGACAGGAAGGGCAATCAATTCCAAGATGCTTCCGGCGGATGCAGGCTGCATCGTGGACAATGTAGAGACGATCATTGCGGTATACAACGCGGTAAAGCTTGGCAGACCTGTGACGAACCGTATATCTACCATCACGGGTGATGCGATTGCCAATCCGGGGAACTTTTTATATAGCATTGGTACGAATTACGCGGAACTGGTCGACGCGGCGGGCGGTTTTAAGACGCAGCCGGAGAAGATCATTTCCGGTGGACCGATGATGGGCTTTGCAATGTTTGGACTGGATATTCCTACGACGAAGACATCCTCCTCCCTGTTATGTCTGACAAAGGATGAGGTATCTCAGATGGAGCCGTCTGCATGTATCAACTGCGGACGCTGCGTTGAGGCATGTCCGGAGCAGCTTATTCCGTCAAGACTCGCGAAGTTCGGCAACAACGGTCTTGCCGCGGAGTTTGAGAAGTGGAACGGTCTTGAGTGCGTAGAGTGCGGAAGCTGCAGTTTTGTGTGTCCTGCGAGACGACAGCTGGCACAGTCTATCAAGACTATGAAGAAGCAGGTACTTGCTGCAAAGCGTAAGAAATAATTCAAAAAACTAAAAGAGAGAGGTGGATTATCGTGAGTGATTTATATCATGTTTCATCATCACCACACGTTCGTTCCAAGGACACCACAAGCCGTATCATGCTGTATGTGATTATCGCATTGCTGCCGACGAGCTTGTTCGGTATTTATAACTTTGGAATCAAAGCATTGATTTTGATTTTGGTGACCATCGCAAGCTGTGTGGCTTCCGAGTGGATCTTCAATAAGATCGTACATAAAAAGGACACCGTCACAGACTTAAGCGCTGTTGTCACAGGTCTTCTTTTGGCGTTAAACCTTCCGGTGAATCTTCCGTGGTGGGAGGCGGTCATCGGCGGTGTGTTCGCAATTATCGTTGTGAAATGTCTTTTCGGCGGTCTGGGACAGAATTTTATGAACCCGGCGCTCGGTGCAAGATGCTTTCTTCTGATTGCATTTGCCGCAGATATGACGAAATTCGGCGTGACAAAGGGCGGCGTCGAGGTGTATTCAAGTGTAACTCCGCTTGCAGCGATGCGCAACGGAGAGGTAGTCAATACGATGGATATGCTGATCGGACGCACGGCAGGAACCATCGGTGAGACATCTGCGATCGCAATTTTGATCGGTGCGATTTTCCTGATTCTGATGGGTGTGATCGATCTTCGGATCCCGGCATCCTACATCATCACCTTCGCTCTGTTCATGGTGCTTTTTAGCGGACATGGACTGGATGCAAATTACATCACCGCACAGCTCTGCGGCGGTGGATTGATGCTCGGTGCATTTTTCATGGCGACCGATTACGTGACTTCGCCGATTACCCCGAGAGGGCAGATCGTATTCGGTATCTGCTGCGGTATCCTTACGGGATTGTTCCGTACCTTCGGCGCGAATGCAGAGGGTGTTTCCTTCGCAATCATCTTAAGCAACCTGCTTGTACCGATGATTGAGAAGTTCACGATTCCGAGAGCGTTCGGTCAGGTGAAGGAAGCAAAGGAAGGGGGCAAATAGGATGAATAAGAGAATCGTACATGACGCTTTGATTTTATTTGCTTTTACCGTGGTATTAGGACTTTTGCTCGGTGTGGTATATGGTATTACCAAGGAGCCGATTGAGAAAGTAAATTACGAGAAGACACAGGCCGCTTACAAGCAGGTGTTTGAAGATGCGGCTTCATTCGAGGCTTATGAGGGCTTTGATGCGGACGCAGCCAACGCGCTTGTCACAGAGCAGGGTTATGCGGATGAGATTGAGGATGCACAGGTGGCGAAGGATGCCGGCGGCAATGTGCTCGGCTATGTGATTACCGTGACGGCGAAAGACGCCAGCCAGTCCACGATTACGTTTTCTGTGGGAATCCGCAGTGACGGTACGGTGAACGGATATTCCATTACTTCGATAGCTGAGACGCCGGGACTTGGTATGAAGGCGCAGGAGGAAGCATTCTACAGCCAGTTCGAGGGCAAGAATGTGGATTCCTTTACTGTTGTGAAGGCTGCTCCGACGGCGGACAACGAGATTGAGTCGATCTCCGGTTCCACCATCACATCCAGGGCAATGGCAAACGGTGTGAATGCCTGCATCGTTTACTTCCAGAATGTATTGGCAGGAGGTGCAGAATAATGAATAAAAATGTAGAGCGTTTGTATAACGGTTTGATCAAAGAGAACCCGACCTTTGTGTTGATGCTCGGTATGTGTCCGACGCTTGCGGTTACATCCTCCGCCATCAACGGACTGGGTATGGGACTTTCCACTACGGTAGTACTTGTATGTTCCAATCTGCTGATTTCCGCATTCCGTAAAGTGATTCCGAACGGCGTGCGTATGCCGGCGTTTATCGTTATCGTTGCGTCGCTGGTTACGATGGTGCAGTTCATCATGAATGCGTATACCCCGAGTCTCTCTGAGTCGCTGGGCGTGTACATTCCGCTTATCGTTGTAAACTGTATCATCTTAGGACGTGCTGAGAGCTACGCTTCCAAGAATCCGGTCGTTCCGTCCATCTTCGACGGTATCGGTATGGGACTTGGATTCACCTTCGGTCTGACCTGTATCGGTCTGATCCGTGAACTCCTGGGCGCAGGACAGATTTTCGGTTTCCAGCTCCTTTCTCTGGAGTGGTTTACGCCGATTACCATTTTCGTTATGGCTCCGGGTGCATTCCTGGTTCTGGCATGTCTGGTCGCTATCATGAATATTGTGCGTGCGAAGATGGAAGCGAAGGGCAAGCCGCTCGCGGCTCCTTCCGGATGCTTAAGCGGTGACTGCGCAAGCTGCGGTCAGTCTGCGATGTGTACCGGACGCAGCCTTTCCAAAGAGGGTGCGGCAACAGCGGCGAAGAACGCAGCCGACGCGCCAAAGACAGAATAGGAGGATAGGTACAGATGAAAGAATTACTTTTAATTGCAATCGGTTCCGCGATTGTAAACAACGTTGTATTGAGTCAGTTCCTCGGTATCTGTCCGTTCTTAGGAGTTTCCAAGAAGACAGAGACCGCTGCCGGCATGGGTGGGGCAGTTGTGTTCGTTATCACGATTTCATCCTTTGTGACGGCGCTGATCTATAAGTTCATTCTTGCAAATGAAGCGTTGATGAAAAAGGGCATTGACCTGACGTATCTGCAGACGATCGTATTCATCCTTGTCATTGCAGCCCTGGTTCAGTTCGTTGAAATGTTCTTAAAGAAGAATATGCCGCCTCTGTATGAGAGTCTTGGCGTATATCTTCCGCTGATTACGACCAACTGTGCGGTTCTTGGTGTAGCGCTTACCAACGTGACCAAGGAGTACGGCATTTTAGAGAGTGTTGTCAATGGATTCGCAACTGCGGTCGGATTTTTGATCGCGATTGTCATTATGGCGGGCATCCGCGAGAAGATTGAGTACAATGATATTCCGAAGCCGTTCCAGGGTACGGCGATCGTGCTCATTACCGCGTGTCTGATGTCCATTGCATTTATGGGATTCTCAGGAATGATTTAGGAGGAAAAAGAAGATGAACATTACAGCAATTTTAGTTGCAGCCGTTGTCGTCGGCGGTGTAGGTATCTTAATTGGATTTTTCCTCGGTATTTCCGGAGAGAAATTCAAGGTAGAAGTAGACGAGAGAGAGGAAGCAATTTTAGAGGTGCTTCCGGGAAATAACTGCGGAGGCTGTGGTTATGCGGGATGTTCCGGTCTTGCGGCTGCCATCGTAAAGGGCGAGGCTCCGGTAGGACAGTGTCCGGTCGGCGGCGCTCCGGTAGCGGCGAAGGTCGGCGAGATCATGGGCGTTGCGGCGGAAGAGGGCGCGCGCAAGGTCGCTTTCGTGAAATGTGCCGGAACCTGTGAGAAGGCAAACAGAGACTACGAGTACACGGGAAATGAAGACTGCAGCGCTATGGCGTTCGTTCCGAACGGCGGACCGAAGTCCTGCAATTACGGATGTCTTGGCTATGGCTCCTGTGTGAAGGCATGCCCGTTTGATGCGATTCATATCGTAGACGGTATCGCGCTTGTCGATAAGGAAGCATGTAAGGCGTGTGGCAAATGTGTGGCTGCATGTCCGAAGCACTTAATTGAACTTGTGCCTTACGATGCGAAGCATCTGGTACAGTGCAGTTCCAAGGATAAGGGCAAGGACGTTATGAAGGCTTGCTCGGTTGGATGTATTGCCTGTCATCTGTGCGAGAAGAATTGTCCGTCGGATGCGATCCATGTCGAGGACAATATCGCGTACATTGATCAGACGAAGTGTACGGGATGCGGAATCTGTGCGCAGAAGTGTCCAAAGAAAATCATCTTATAAAAAAAGGCGGTGTTCCTGTCATGTGGCAGGACGCCGCTTTTTTTGTTATGCAATAGGAAATTGCGTCCTATTGCATAAAGGCACTGCGTGCACAGATGCGCAGCTGTCGTGCAGCGCCATACATGGCGCGGAACAAAAGCTGCTTGCAGGATGGATCGTTATTCAAGGATGGTGTACGGAACCGAACTTCCCATCCCGGAGCTTACATGTATCTCATAATCGTCTGTGATAAAAATAGCTTCCGTATCGTCGAGGCTTTCAATCAGTGTCATTCCATCCTCTAATCCGAGGGAGAAGCAGGTCGTCGAGAGCCCGTCTCCATCCACGGAGTATTTTGTGATGACGGTGACGCCGAGCAGGTGGTTGTCGTAGGGATATCCGGTCGCAGTGTCAAGGATATGGTGATAGCGCTTGTCATCCACGGTAAAATAGCGCTCGTATACGCCGGAGGATACGACAGTCTCATCCGTCACAGAGACGGAGGCGATTGCTTCATTTTCCAGACCGAAAGGCCGCTGGATGCCGATGGTATAGGAACTGCCGTCCTCCTTTGGTCCGAGGGCAAGCACGTTTCCGCCGAGGTTGATAAAGCCGGAGGTAACGCCGTTATCGTTCAGGAATGCTCTCATTTCGTCTGCAATATAGCCTTTGGCAATGCCGCCGAGATCGATTTTTGCGTCGTGGTTTAAAAGCGTCACTTCGTTGCCGTCAATTTCTATATTGCGGTAATCTACGGTGGAGAGCGCAGCTTTTATGTCGTCATCGGATGGAATCATGGAAGCGTCGGTCTTGTCGAGAAGCGCTTTGGTGGAGATATCCCACAGGTCGGAAAGCTTTCCGATGGTGATGTCGAACTTCCCGCCGCTTAGTTCCCCGTAGGAAATGCCCTTCTGCAGCAGCTCCACCGTCTCGTCGTGAACCGAAACGGGCGCGCCCGCCGCGTCGTTGATTCTGGAAATGTCGCTGTCCGCAATCGTGTTGGAAAAATAGCTTTCGTATTTTTCAGCGAGTGCGAAGCATTCGTCTAAAAGCTGCTCGCTGCCGCCGGCGTAGATGGTCACGGAGATAATTGTATTAAAGTAAAAGCCGGATTTGGTCAGAGTTTCCGTGCTTGTGTTGCCGCATCCGGAAAAAAGGGAAGTTATTCCGACCAAGATCGCTGTAAATAATGAAAAAAGTCTTTTTCTCATAGAATACCTCAATAAATCAATACAATGTCTGTGTCATAATACATGCAAATCGCAAAATCCTATAAAAATGTACCATAAAATGGGGCTTCATACAATGAAATTTATATACAAATCATTTTGCCATTTTCATAGATATATGGTAGAGTAATACAGTATCAGGTATCAAAAAGGGGACAAAGCGGAAATGGAACAGAAGAATTTTCATTTTAATGAGAAAAAGCGGGTCGTTGTTAAGATCGGCTCTTCTTCATTAAATTACAGTGAGACTGGGAATCTGAATTTTACGAAGCTGGAACATCTGGTGCGGGAACTTTGCAATCTGCGCAATCGTGGAATGGATGTCTGTCTGGTAAGTTCCGGTGCGATAGCTGTCGGCAGACAGACGCTCGGCATGGACGCTCGACCGCGGGACATTTCGACGAAGCAGGCGTGCGCGGCAGTCGGACAGGCGAGGCTGATGATGATCTATCAGCGCATGTTCGCGGAGTATAATCAGGTCGCCGGGCAGGTTCTTATGACAAAGAACACGATGGTGAATCCGGTTTCGCGAGAGAATGCGAAGAATACGTTCGATGAGCTGTTCCGGCTCGGCGTGATCCCGATTGTCAATGAGAATGACACGGTATCTACATATGAGATGCAGTTCGGTGACAACGATACGCTCTCTGCGATCGTAGCGTCACTTGTAGGAGCGGATCTTCTGATCCTGCTTTCCGATATCGACGGTCTGTTTACCGACGATCCGCACAAGAACCCGGACGCGAAGCTGATTGAGGTCGTGGAGAAGATGGATTCCGAGATCTACGGTATGGCGAAAAGTTCGACCGGAAGCGATGTGGGGACCGGAGGTATGGCGACAAAGCTGACGGCTGCGAAGATCGCGACGCGCTCCGGTGCGGACATGGTTATTGCGAACGGCAAGGACGTCTGCATTCTGCACCACATTTTTGACGATTCCTTTACGGGAACGATTTTTTCGGCGGAGAAGAAGGAATCCTTCCGCATTGAAGATTTTATTTTGGAAACGATTGGATAATAGAGGCTATGAAACAGGAACAGATTGACCGAATTAATGAATTATACCGCAAATCAAAGGCGGAAGGGCTGACCGAGAAGGAGAAGAAGGAACAGGATCTGCTGCGGAAGCAGTTCGTAGCGGATGTGAAGAAGAACCTTACGGCGCAGCTTAATAATATTGATATGGTAAACGCTGACGGTACCGTGGAGAATCTGGGAGAGAAATATGGAAACAAGTCGGGGCTTTCCTGAACAGGAAGCTGCGGCGGAACGCAGGAAGCGGGAAGCGGTCAGAGAACGCCATAAGGTGCTTCGGAATGCCATGACGGCAGAGGAAGTGCAGGAAAAGAGCCGTATCATTTGTGAACGACTGCTTTCATCTGACTGGTATCGTAACAGTCAGATCATCTACGGTTATTATCCGCTCGGGAAGGAAGCGGACTGCCTGCCGTTTCTGGCGCAGGCGCTCCATGACGGCAAGACGGTCGCGCTTCCGGTCACGGATAAAGCGGATCGCCGGATGGAGTTTCGGCAGATCACTTCTTTTTCGCAGGTCGCAGAAGGGAGCTTTCATGTAATGGAGCCCGAGGCGGCGTGTCCGTTGATACAGACGGAGGATGCCGTTGTGATTGTTCCGGGCGTAGTATTTGACGGCACAGGAAACCGCTATGGTTACGGTGGGGGATATTATGATCGTTATTTTGCCCGATTTCCGGGGTTACGGCGCATGGCGCCCGCCTACGAGAACCAGATGGAAGCGCGGCTCGCTGTGCTTGAGACGGATGTAAGAATGGAACACATCTATACGGAGAAGACAATATATTGAGAATGAAAGCTTAATCGTGAAGTTCTAGACATAATATTATGGAAACGGAGACGTCAGGGCGGAGCCGTATGGCGAAGAAAGGATGGATGGGCATATGGAATTATTGGAAATCTGCAGGAGGGCAAAGGAAGTGAGCGCACAGGTCGCGAAGCTTGATACGGACACGAAGAACCGTGCGCTGTGTGCTGTTGCAGACGCATTGGTTGCACACGCGGATGTGATTATTTCCGAAAATGAGAAGGATATCGCGCGTGGAAAAGAGAATCATATGCCGGAAGGTCTGATTGACCGCCTTCTTCTGACACAGGCGCGGATGGAGCAGATCGCGGAAGGGCTTCGCAAGGTGGCGGACTTAGACGACCCGATCGGGGAGGTGCTTTCCATGAAAAAGCGTCCGAACGGGCTGATCATCGGTCAAAAGCGTGTTCCGATCGGTGTAGTCGGTATGATTTACGAGGCGCGCCCGAACGTTACAGTGGATGCATTCGGGCTGTGCTTTAAGACGGGAAATGCCGTTATCCTAAAGGGCGGAAGCGATGCGATCTCCTCGAACGCGGCGATTGTCGGCGTGATACAGGAGGCGCTGACGGAGCAGGGAATCCCAAAGGACGCCGTGCTTCTGATCGAGAATACGGAAAGAGAGACGGCGGCAGCCTTCATGAGGATGAATGATTATGTGGACGTACTGATTCCAAGAGGCGGCGCGGGGTTAATCAAAGCGGTCGTGAATCAGGCGACGATTCCGGTCATTGAGACGGGAACCGGAAACTGCCATATTTTTGTGGACGAGACGGCAGATTTCGATATGGCGGTGCAGATTATTTTAAATGCAAAGACACAGCGCATCGGTGTGTGCAATGCCTGTGAGTCGCTTGTAATCCATGAGAAGATTGCGGACGCATTTATGCCGAAGCTTGCTGCGGCGCTTGCGCAGAAGAATGTAGAGATGCACGCCGATGAGAAGAGCCTTAGGGCGGCGCTCGGAAAGACGGCAGGAGAAGGCAATCAGGCGGTGCTTAAAGAGACGGTGGGAGAAGGCAATCAGGCGGTGCTTAAGACAGAGGGCATAGCAAACAGGGAACTGCTTCTTCCTGCCACAGAGGAGGACTGGGGAACAGAATATCTCGACTACATGATTTCCGTCAAGACGGTGTCCTCGGTCGATGAGGCAATCGCACACATCAATCGCTACAACACCGGACATTCAGAGGCGATCATTACGGAGAACTATACCAATGCGCAGCGCTTTCTGGATGAGGTCGATGCGGCATGTGTCTACGTCAATGCGTCTACGCGTTTCTCGGACGGCTTCGAATTCGGTTTCGGCGCGGAAATCGGCATCAGCACGCAGAAGCTTCACGCGAGAGGACCGATGGGGCTAGAGGCGCTCACAAGCACCAAGTACATTATCTACGGAAACGGACAGGTGCGCCCATAAGCTATTTTATTGAAAAGAAGAGACAGATGAGATTATGAAAAGGAAAATGAATCTTAACATCATTGATAAAAAACAGATACCACAGAGCGAGCCGGAGCGTCAGTACTATTTTATGGATATCGCAAAGGAATATGTGAGCCAGCTTGCGGCGCAGAAGGGGAGCGCGCTTACCTTCCATGTAACGACGTTTGGCTGTCAGATGAATGCGCGCGATTCCGAGAAGCTTGTCGGTATCTTAGAGCGCATCGGGTACGTGGAGACGGAGACGGAGGAGGCGGATTTTGTCATCTACAACACCTGTACGGTGCGTGAAAATGCCAACAACAAGGTCTATGGACGGCTGGGGGCGCTCTGTAATTACAAGAAGAAAAATCCGTATATGCTGATCGGGCTCTGCGGCTGTATGATGCAGGAGCCTGCGGTGGTGGAGAAGCTAAAGGAGAGTTACCGCTTCGTCGATTTGATTTTCGGTACGCATAATATTTATAAATTCGCGGAACTGATCGTTACGGCGCTGGAAAGTGGTTCTATGACGATTGATATATGGAAAGACACGGAGCAGATCGTGGAGGATCTTCCGGTGGAGCGGAAATATGCGTTTAAGTCGGGAGTCAATATTATGTTCGGCTGCAACAATTTCTGTAGTTACTGCATTGTTCCGTATGTGCGCGGACGCGAGCGCAGCAGAGAGCCGAAGGAAATTATTCGGGAGATTGAGAATCTGGTTGCGGACGGCGTGGTGGAAGTGATGCTGCTCGGACAGAATGTCAACTCCTACGGAAAGAATTTAGAGGAGCCAATGACGTTTGCAGAACTTCTTGCGGAGATTGAGAAAATCGAGGGCTTAGAGCGCATCCGTTTTATGACTTCCCATCCGAAGGATCTCTCGGATGAATTGATTGAGGTCATGAAGCATTCCAGGAAGATCTGCAGACATCTGCATTTGCCGCTCCAGTCGGGAAGCAGCCGTATCCTTGCGGCGATGAACCGCAGATACGATAAGGAGCATTATCTCGCCCTGGTAGAGAAGCTTCGCGCGGCAGTGCCGGACATCGCGCTGACGACGGATATTATCGTAGGTTTTCCGGGGGAGACGGAGGAGGACTTTGAGGAGACGCTTGACGTCGTGCGGAAAGTCCGCTACGACAGCGCGTTCACCTTTATCTATTCCAAGCGTACCGGAACGCCGGCGGCAAGCCGCGAGGATCAGGTGCCTGAGGAAATCATAAAGGAGCGGTTCGACCGTCTGCTTGCCGAGGTACAGCAGATCGCCGCAGAGAAGGCGGGAAAGCTGACAGGACAGGTACAGCCGGTGCTGATCGAGGAAATCAATGCGCAGGATGATGCGCTTGTGACAGGACGCCTTAGCAATAATTCCGTTGTGCATCTGCCGGGAACAGCGGAGCTGATCGGGAAGATCGTTGATGTCAGGTTGAAGGAATGCAGAGGCTTCTATTATCTTGGAGAATTAGAGAAATAGAAGGAGGGACGAAGCCTCCGGCTTCTATTATCTTGGAGAATTAGAGGGCTAGCATATGAGGCGGGTAAGCAGAAATGATATGATATTTATGGCGGTTCTGGTTGTAATCGCCGCGGCTGTATTCGTGTTTTTCTCTGCAACGGGAAAGGAGAGCGGGGCATATGTGCTTGTTACGATCGACGGGGAAACGTACGGCACTTACAGCTTAAAGACGGAGCAGGAGATACCGATTACGCAGGACGGCGTCACGACCAACGTACTTGTCATCAGGGACGGCTTTGCGGACATGACGGAGGCGGACTGTCCGGACAAGCTCTGCGTGCACCAGAGAGCCATATCGAAAAATAATGAAACGATCGTCTGCCTGCCGAACAGAGTCGTCGTGCAGGTGATGGGAAGTGAAGAAAGCGGGTTTGATTCCATTGCGAAATAAAGTAGCTTATTTGGGCGTCTTTCTGGCGCTGGCGTTGATCTGCAGTTATGTGGAATCGTTGATTCCATTTTACTTTGGAATTCCGGGGGTAAAGCTCGGATTGACAAATATTGTAGTTGTCCTGATGCTGTACTGCGTCGGGACAAAGGAAGCCTTTCTGATCTCGATGCTGCGCATCGTGCTCTCAGGTTTTCTGTTTGGAAATATGTTCAGTATTCTCTACAGTCTCGCGGGAGGGATTTTGAGCTTTCTGGTGATGTACCTGCTAAAGAGTACAAGGAAGTTCGGTGTGCTCCCTATAAGCGTCAGCGGCGGTGTGTTTCACAATGTGGGACAGCTTGTTGTTGCGGCGGCGGTGGTCGAGAATTATAATATTTTTTACTATATGCCGGTGCTGCTTATCGCCGGAATCATCACGGGATTTTTGATCGGGATCGCGGCGCAGGAGATGATTCTTCGGATCGGCGACCGGCTGAAATAGGAGGAAACGGACGTGTATGCATATATCAGGGGAATCCTGACGGACATGGAGGCGGACTGTGTCGTCGTGGAAGCAGGAGGAGTCGGTTATAATATCTATACGGCGGGACAGACATTTGATTACCTTCCGTCCGTCGGCGAGGAGGTAAAGCTTTATACATATTTGAGTGTGCGCGAGGACGCCATGGTGCTCTATGGATTTCTGACAAAGGATGATCTGCGTGTGTTCAAGCTGTTAATCGGAGTGAGCGGCATTGGACCGAAAGGAGCGCTTGGAATCCTGTCGGTGATGACGACGGACGATCTGCGCTTTGCGGTGCTCGGAGACGACGCAAAGGCGATCACGAGGGCGCCAGGAATCGGCGCAAAGACAGCGCAGCGCCTGATTTTGGAACTCAAAGATAAGCTTTCCTTAGAGGATGCGTTTGAGCAGAAGCTTGCGCATGCAGAAGAACAGACGAAGAATACAGTCAGTGGAACGAAGAACGAGGCGGTGCAGGCGCTGGTGGCGCTCGGCTATTCCTCGTCAGAGGCGTTAAAGGCGTTAAACGGTATCGAGATCACGGAAGAAACCGATGTGGAGGATATTCTAAAATCGGCGCTTAAGAACATGGCGTTTTTGTAAAATCTTATGGATGGCGGCAGACTGCAGGGAAGTGCGGCAGACTGTTTTCTATTTGACGATAGAAAGGCATGGTTGGCAGGATGGAGAAACGTGTGATATCCACGCAGGTGCAGGAGGAGGACTTAAAGATTGAGAAAAGCCTCCGCCCGCAGACGTTGGATGATTATATCGGTCAGCAGAAAGCAAAAGAAAATTTAAAGGTCTATATCGAGGCGGCGAAGGCTCGCGGGGAAGCGCTCGATCATGTGCTCTTTTACGGGCCTCCGGGACTTGGAAAGACGACGCTCTCCGGAATCATTGCAAATGAGATGGGAACGCATATGAAGATCACCTCGGGCCCTGCGATCGGAAAGCCGGGGGAGATGGCGGCGATTCTGAGCAATCTGCAGGAGGGGGACGTCCTTTTTGTGGATGAGATTCACCGTCTGAACCGCCAGGTGGAGGAAGTGCTCTATCCGGCGATGGAGGACTATGCCATCGACATTATGATCGGCAAAGGCGCGACGGCGCGTTCCATCCGGTTAGATCTGCCGAAGTTCACACTTGTAGGTGCAACAACACGGGCGGGACTTTTGTCCGCGCCGTTGCGCGACCGTTTCGGCGTCGTGCATCATCTGGAATTCTACACGGTAGATGAGTTAAAGACGATCATCCTTCACTCTGCGAGAACGCTGGACGTTGAGATTGACGGGGAGGGCGCCTATGAGCTGGCACGCCGTTCACGCGGCACGCCGCGTCTGGCGAACCGTTTGTTAAAGCGTGTGAGAGACTTTGCAGAGGTAAAATATGACGGAAAGATCTCAAAGGAAGTGGCGTCCTTTGCACTCGATCTGCTCGAGGTCGATAAGATGGGGCTCGATCAGAATGACCGGAATATCCTCATGCTCATCATTGACAAGTTCGCCGGGGGTCCGGTGGGGCTTGATACCTTAGCGGCGGCGATCGGTGAGGATGCAGGAACGATCGAGGACATCTACGAGCCGTATCTGGTGAAGAACGGATTTATCAACCGTACGCCGAAGGGACGCGTCGCGACCGATCTGGCGTATCGGCATTTCGGACTGACACGCTGATGCAACTATTTCAAGAAGTAGTTGCTTTTGTGGAAATATGACATTATAATATACTATATATTGTGAACGGGATGTACCAGAGCAGGAGGAAGAAGCTATGGCAGAGAAGACGAGCGCCGAAGTGATTATCGGTGGAAAGGTATATACACTGAGCGGTTACGAGGGCGAAGAGTATCTGCAGAGAGTTGCCACTTATATCAATAACAAGATCAACGAGTTCAACAATATGGAAGAACTGCGCAGGCTTTCCGGCGATATGAAGGCGACTTTGATACAGCTTAATATTGCAGATGATTATTTCAAGGCAAGGGCGCAGGTAGAGAAGCTGGAACAGGAGATCGAGCAGAAGGACAAGGAGATCTACGACTTAAAGCATGACCTGATTTCCAACCAGATTAAGGCGGAGAGCGATGAGAAGGAGCTTAAGGAGCTTGAAGCAAAGAATCAGGAGCTTCTTTTGAATAAAGCGAAGCTTGAGGCATCGCTTGAGGATGCGTTGCTTGGAAAGGTGACGAAAGGTAAGAAAACGGAAGGTAAGAAAACGGAAGAGTAAGAAGTTTTGGGGGACGGAGAGGTTTGCTTTCGTCCCTTATTTTAGCGTAAGGGTGTGTGGAGGTTAAGTATAATATGATACAGCGGGGAAAGGAAATCGAATTGCTGGCGCCTGCCGGTTCCTATGAGACATTCTGCGCAGTGCTGCGTGCGGGAGCGGATGCGGTCTATCTGGGCGGCAGTCAGTTCGGCGCGCGGGCATATGCCGACAATTTTACGGAGAATGAACTGCTCGCGGCAATCGATTACGCGCATATCCATGGAAGATCGGTCTATCTGACCGTGAATACGCTCTTTAAGGAAGAAGAGTTGGAAAACCGGCTGTACGACTATCTGCGCCCCTACTATGAGCAGGGATTAGACGCGGTCATCGTTCAGGATATGGGAGCGCTGTCATTGATCCGTCGGGAATTTCCCGATATGGAGATCCACACGAGCACCCAGATGACGGTGACGGGTGCGGAGGGTGCGGCTTATATGAAATCACTCGGCGCATCCAGAGTGGTGACGGCGCGGGAACTGTCGCTTTCCGAGATCCGGCGGATTCATGAGGAGACGGGCGTAGAGTTGGAAAGCTTTGTGCACGGCGCGCTGTGTTACTGCTATTCCGGGCAGTGCCTCCTAAGCAGTATGTTAGGCGGCAGGAGCGGGAACCGCGGAAGGTGCGCACAGCCTTGCAGGCTGCCCTACGAAGTATATGACGCGGCAGGGAAGAAATGCGGTGTGCAGGGAGAGTTTGTCTTAAGCCCGAAGGATCTGTGTACGATCGACATGATACCACAGCTCTCCGAGAACGGTGTATATTCCTTCAAAATCGAGGGGAGGATGAAGCAGGCGGAGTACGCGGCGGGCGTAGTGTCCGTCTACCGCAGCTATATTGACCGCTATCTTAAGAAGTTAAGCGGAGCGAGAAGCGCCACATGCAGCGAGAGCGAGGCGAGAGCCATTGCCGCGGCGGACTACCGCGTGTCGAAGGAGGATCGGGCGAAGCTGCTTGATTTTGGAAACCGCAGCGGTTTTACGGACGGGTATTATCTGCGCAGGAACGGCAGAGAAATGATTACATTTGTAAAACCCGGGCTTGCGAAATCAAACGACGCGCTGTGGGATGCGGTAAAAGAGCGATATGTCCGCGTCAGACCCGAGGATGAAATCAAAGAAAAAATCAATGGAATCTTAAGATTAAAGAAAGATTCTTCTGCTACAATAGAATTGTCCCATGGAGGAGTGCAGATCGTAAAAACGGGCGATACAGTGCAGGAAGCACGAAAGCAGCCCCTGTCAAGGGAGAAGGTGGAAGCCTGCATGAAAAAGACGGGAAATACACCGTTTGCCTTTGAAAAGCTTGAGATAGAGATGGACGAAGGAATATTCCTTCCGGTGCAGTCGCTCAACGCGCTGCGCAGGGAGGCGCTTGACGCACTGGAAGAAGCCTTGCTGGCGGGGTATCGGAGAACGGCGCAGGTAGTGTCGGAGGATGTTACAAGAGCGGATGTGTGTGGGAAGACTGTGGTTCGTGCCAAAGAGCGCGGTGTTTTGGAAGCGGGAGCAGCGGCAGAAGACAGCCCACGGAACAATCTTGCAGTCTCCACGGAGAACCTTGCAGTCTCCACGGAGAACCTTGCAGTCTCCACGGAGAACTTTGTAGTCTCCACGGAGAACAGAGCGCTTCGGGACTGTATTCTTGGGAAGTCGTTCGTGGACGATATCTATTATGACAGTTCATGCTACGGAAAGCAGTTTTTTGCGGAACTGACAGAGGATGTTACGGCGGCGCACAGAGCGGGAAAGAAGGCGTATTATATTCTTCCGGCGGTATTCCGCGGACAGACGGCGGATTTTTACCGGGAGCACGGGAGTGAACTGCTTGCGGCGGGGATAGACGGTGTTGTCGCAAAGAGCTTTGACGCGGCGGCATTTACAAGGGAGCAGCTTGGGCAGGACGTTCCGATGATTTTGGATCACAGTCTCTACATATGGAATAAAGAGGCGAAGAAGCTTCTGTGGGAGCTTGCGCCGCTGCGTGATACTGCGCCGCTGGAGCTGAATCGAGGGGAGCTTTTCGGACGGGACAACCGAGGGAGCGAGATTGTAATCTATGGATATCTGCCGCTTATGACCTCGGCGCAGTGTGTTCACGCCAACACGGGGACGTGTGACAAAAAACGGACGGTGACTTACTTAAAAGACCGCTACGGAAAATATTTTCCGGTCAAAAATAACTGCGCATCATGTTATAATACGATATATAACACAACGCCGCTGATGCTTTTTGACAGTCGTGCGGATTTTGGGCGCATGGGGATGGCGGGATGGCGGGTTGCATTTACGATAGAGGATGAAAAGACCGCGGAAGAGGTGTTTTTTTCCTGTGAGGAATCATTTCTTTTGGGCTGGAGAAAGGCAAAAGAGGTATTTCCCCGGGAATATACGAACGGACATTACAAGCGAGGAGTAGAGTAATCGTATGACAGACTTGATTGTTGAAATATCGAAATATCTCATGACATTTTTATTTGCACTCTATGCGTATGAGTGCTTTTCGTCGTTCCGCGGAAAGCTGAGTGATGAGAAGCGGCAGAGGATTTTCAAGCGGCAGATGTTTCTGATGTATCTGATTCATCTGGACGCTTATCTTGCGATTTACGCAGTGACGGATGATATCGAAATGATTCTGTTCTATGTCGTTCAGGTGGCGTTCGCCGCGATTACGATTTCCTGTTACCGTCTGATTTATCCGAGGTCGTCCGGTCTTTTGGTCAATAATATGTGCATGCTGCTTATGCTAGGGTTCATTATGCTCACGAGGCTCTCTGTCGACAAGGCGTATAAGCAGTTCGCAATCGCGGTCGGTTCGATGGTGCTCACGCTTGTGATACCGGTTCTCATACAGAAGGTAAAGTTTTTGCGCAGGGTACCATGGCTCTACGCCGTCATCGGCATTCTTGGGCTTGCGGTGGTGCTTGTGCTCGGAGCAACGAGCAGCGGGGCGAAGATTTCGATTGCGGTGTTTGGAATCGGCATCCAGCCGAGTGAGTTCATCAAGATTTTGTTTGTGTTCTTCATAGCATGTATGCTCTACGAGAAGACCGATTTTAAGCGTGTATGTATCACGACGGTACTCGCGGCGGCACATGTGTTGATTCTTGTGTGCTCAAGAGATTTGGGCGGCGCGTTGATTTTCTTTATCGCGTATCTTGTTATGCTCTATGTGGCGACAAGAAAGCTGTTCTACTTCGCGGGGGGAATCCTCGTGGGCTGTATTGCCGCGGTCGTGGCGTACAACCTCTTTGCACACGTGAGGGTGCGTGTGCTTGCCTGGAAGGACCCGCTTTCTGTAATTGAGGACCAGGGTTATCAGATCAGCCAGTCCCTGTTTGCCATCGGTACGGGCGGCTGGTTCGGAATGGGGCTGTATCAGGGAATGCCGGAAAAGATTCCGGTCGTTGAGCAGGATTTTATATTTTCGGCGATTGCGGAAGAACTTGGCGGAATCTTTGCACTCTGCCTTTTGATGGTCTGTGTAAGCTGTTTTCTGATGTTCTTTAACGTGGCGATGCAGATGAAGGAACAGTTCTATAAGCTGATTGCGCTGGGACTTGGAACTGTGTACGGATTTCAGGTGTTTTTGACGGTGGGCGGCGCGGTCAAGTTCATACCTTCTACGGGTGTGACGCTGCCGCTTGTCAGCTATGGAGGCAGTTCGCTGCTTGCGACGATGATCGTCTTTGCCATCGTGCAGGGATTATACATATTAAGGCAGGATGAAGGGAATGTGAATGAAAAAAGAGATGGAACAAAACAGCGGCAGGCAGGAACAAGGCGGCAGCATGCAGCAGCAAAGCGGAGAAAAACAGGGTTTGATGAAGAAATTGAAGATTTTTCATAAAAAGCAGACGGGGCAAAAGAAGACATCAAAGAATCGGGAATTTGCGGTCATCACGTATTCTTTTCTGGGATTGTTTTTATGTCTGATGGGGTATTTTGCTTATTTTGAACAGGTGAAAAGCGAGCAGTTCATCAACAATCCCTACAATAAGCGGCAGGAGCTTTTCGAGCAGAATGTTATCCGGGGAGAAATCTATTCGGCTGACGGCGTGACGCTCGCCCAGACGCTCACGGACGAGGCGGGAAATGAAACGCGCAAATATCCGGCGGGAAGGATTTTTGCCCACGTGGTAGGTTATTCCACACACGGGAGGACGGGAATTGAGGCGCTTGCGAATTTCTCGCTGCTTCGGTCAAATATCTTCTATATGGAGAAAGCTGTGAGCGACCTGCAGGGAGAGAAGAGTCCGGGAGATAATGTGACGACGACGTTAAATTATGAACTGCAGCTTCGGGCATTTGACGCGCTCGGCAGTTATGACGGTGCGGTCGTTGTGATAGAGCCGGAGACGGGGAAGATTCTGGCGATGGTTTCCAAGCCGGATTTTGACCCGAATACGATTGCACAGGATTGGGATGAACTCATATCTGACGATAACAATAGTTCTGTTCTTGTGAACCGTGCGACACAGGGGCTGTATCCGCCGGGATCTACCTTTAAAATCTTTACGACACTGGAATATATTCATGAGAATCCGGGCTATGAGGACTATAGTTTTCAATGTGTGGGAGAATATACGGTCGGCAAAAAGACGATACACTGTCATGGAAATAAGAAGCACGGTGCGGAGAATCTTAAGGATTCCTTTGCGGAGTCCTGCAATTCCTCGTATGCTTCGCTCGGATTGACGTTGGATCTGGAACGTTTTTTGGCGCTCTGTGACGATATGCTTTTTAATACGGAGCTTCCGACTTCTTTTGAATATTCGAAGAGCAGCTATGTGCTTGCGCCCGGCGACAGTGATTCCGCGGTAATGGAGACGGCAATCGGACAGGGAAAGACGCTCGTGACGCCGTTTCATATGGCGCTTGTCACATCGGCGATCGCCAATGACGGTGTGCTGATGACGCCGTATGTCATCGATCATGTCAACGACAACGAAGGAAATCTTGTAAGGTTGTACCAGCCTAAGGAATACGGTATGCTTCTGTCAGAGAATGACGCTGCAATCCTTCAGGAATATATGAGAGCCGTTGTGGAGGAAGGTACGGCGGCGAAGCTGAAAAATGACAGCTACGAGGTGGCGGGTAAGACCGGGTCGGCAGAATTTTCCTCCAGTTCGGATTCGACGCATTCCTGGTTCGTCGGATATGCGCACAAGGAGGGGAAGCCGGACATTGCGGTCGCGATCATTGTGGAGGATTCCGGAATTGGAAGCGAGTATGCGGTACCGATTGCGCAGGAAATTTTTGACGAATATTACAGAGAAGAAGAGTAAAAGTCACACAGCGGTTGCGCGCAGCCCCGAAAAGTATTATACTTAAACTGATTAAGTAGACGGAAAAGAGAGTTTTCGTCGATTCGACCACATCAGGAGGTATTGCAATGATAGAGGCAACAAGCTGTGGTGGTGTGGTAATATTCCGCGGTAAGATATTGCTTTTGTACAAGAATTACAGAAATAAGTACGAGGGCTGGGTTCTGCCAAAGGGAACAGTCGAGGCGGGGGAGGAATACCCTGATACGGCAGCGCGGGAGGTCATGGAAGAGACAGGTGTAAAAGCTGCGATTATCGAATATGTCGGTAAGAGTGAGTATTCCTTTACGATTCCGGAGGATAAGGTGGAAAAGGAAGTTCACTGGTATCTTATGATGGCAGACAGTTATTACAGTAAACCACAGCGGGAAGAGTATTTTGTGGATTCCGGATATTATAAGTACCACGAGGCGTATCATCTGCTCAAGTTTCCGAATGAGAGACAGATTCTTGAGAAAGCTTATAATGAATATCTGGAGTTAAAGAAGAGTAATTTGTGGGGAAATCACAAATACTTTTAGCAGGGATAGCACGGAGAAGTCACATGACATGGTATGACGAGTTGTATGTAGGAGAAAGTATCATACATAAGACAAAGAAAATAAAATGGAAAATCTGCCATAATGCAGGGCAAATCGGAATCTACGTGATTGCGTTTGCGTCGAATGAGAACAATCTTTTGGATATCATTCCTGCGCAGGAACTGCTGCTTTCCGGCTATCCCAAACGGCAGCTTTATGTTGTCGGACTTGCAAAAGGCTATGACGAGGCGGTGGAGGTAGCCGCATCGATTGTGGATGAGGTATACCGCGCGACGGGGACCTTTGATATCCGGGGCTATCTGGCAGAGAGGAAGAAGCGCAGGGAGGATGCATGGCAGTCATATTGCTGATATTAAAAATAATTGGAATCATCCTGCTTCTTTTGTTGGGATTACTTCTGCTCGTACTTGCATTAGTGCTGTTCGTTCCAGTGCGTTACCGGATCGGCGGCGAGGTGGATGAGGATATATCAGTCCGCATTGCCGTCACGTGGCTGCTTCATCTGGTGAACTTTCAGTGTGTGTACGAAGAGGGGGAGACGAATACCGTTCTCCGTATCGTAGGTATTCGAAAGAGAGGCAGGATGACATCCCCGGATTCGGGGGATGAAGGATGGGACGAGCCGGACGGGGAGGAAGTTTCGGACGGGAAATCAGAGCCGGGAAGCGCTAAGGCGCAGGAGACAGAAGAGCCGCAGCGCACGGAGCCAAAAAACGTCGAAGCGGTGCAGACGGCAGGGAAGCCAAAAGCGGCAGAGCCGCCGCAGGAATCGTGGATGAGCCGTATATTTTCCTGCATAGGACGGTTTTTTGAAGGTATCCGCGCCAGGTTTAAAGCATTAAAGCAAACAATTCGCCGGATGAAAGAAAAGCTTAGTGACATCAAAGGGGTTCTTTCGGATGAGAGTCATAAAATCGTACTTCCGCTCATCTGGGAGGAAGTAAAATACCTGCTTTTACATTTTAAATTTCGAAAGATAAAGACGGATCTTGCATTTTCACTTGGCGATCCCGCGCTGACGGGACAGGCACTTGGAGCCTTGAGTGTGCTGCCGTTTCTGTATCGGTATGAGATACAGATAGCCCCTGATTTTGCGTCGGAGAAGACTTATGTCAAGGGTGACTTTGAAATCAAGGGTTATGCGAGAGGAATACATCTCGCAAGGTCGGTGATCCGGCTGATTCGCAAAAAGGAATTCAGAAATTGGCTGAAACAGTTGTTAGACAGATAAGAAATGCACAATAAGAAAGGATGGAGAAAACAATGGCAGAAAACAATTTTAATTCAACAGTAGAATCTTTATTTAAGGGAATGGACAGCTTTATCACGACCAAGACCGTAGTGGGGGACGCGATCCATATCGGAGATACGATCATCCTTCCGCTCGTGGATGTATCTTTTGGAGTGGGAGCAGGAGCGTTTTTGCAGGATAAGAAGAATAATGCCGGAGGCGGTATGGGCGGTAAGATTACGCCGAGCGCCGTGCTCGTGATTCAGAACGGCACGACGAAGCTTGTTAATATTAAAAATCAGGACGGCGTGACAAAGATTCTCGATATGGTGCCGGATTTCGTGAATAAGTTCACCTCAAGGAATGGCGCTGTAAATACAGCGCAGTCAGCGAATGAGACGCATTCGCCGGAGAGCGAGGAGGATGCGAAGGCGAGAGAGACTGCCGGCAAAGAGATGGAGAAGATTTTGGAGGATTCCGTAAATAAGGAAGCATAACGGTACAAAATGGACGGTGCACGGACGGCACAGTCCGTGAAGATCATTCAGGCATCAAAGCAGCAGCAAGGGGAGTTCTTAAGCCGCAGATGGGTCAGAAGTGCAAACAGCCAGGGAGGGATGAGCATGAGTATGATGCGTGTAAAAGAAGTTTCCGACGATATGTCGGCGAACAGGTATCGTGACAAGGATAGTTACGGCAGAGATAGTTATGAAAAGAACATCGAGAAGGAAATTACGAATCTCAAGGAGCAGATGAACAGTGTCACCTCGGACAGCAAGCTTTCCGAGCGGGAGAAAGTCAGTGAAAAAAAGAAAATTAAGGAGCAGATTCAGAACCTTGACAGTCAGTTAAAGCGCTACCAGGTACAGAAACAGCAGAAGGAAAACGTCAAGGACAGCGGAAAGTCAGACGACGGCGAAGTATCAGCGGCAAGGGACCAAAGGATGGCGGCGGGAACGGAAAACGCCGTGGTACAGCAGGCATCCTCCGGCACGAACACGGCGCAGAATCAGAGCGCTTCCGCAGACGACGGCAGGATGGGGCTTGATGATGCTGAAGCGGGAGTGATTATCTCGATTTCCAATACCAAAGACCAGATTAACTACATGCATAAGATCAAGACAAACCTTGAGGGAAGAATGCTGACCGCGCAGACCGAGGAAGAGAAGCGGGCATTGCAGGAACGGATCAACAACGTCTCGTTGACGATGGGACAAAAGATCAAGAAGATTGCAGAGGCGGTTGAGAAGAACCAGATCAGTGAGGAAGAGCGCAAGGAGAAGATCGAAAAGCTCCGGCAGGAAGAGGAAGCAGAGCGTAAGGCAAGACGGAATGTCGTTCTGCCGGACAGTATACAAACGGTGTCTGGCGGGAAGACAGTATCTGCAGGATCAACGCGGGGAGGAGAGAACTTTATTGTGAAGGGGAAAGTCAGCATTTCATGACAAAACAGTATAAGCGGGACAGCCAAAAGCATATATTATAATGATATATGCTTTTTTTGGTGGTTCTATGAAGCGGATGCTGGGTTTTGCACTGTTTTGTTTCGCGATGGGAATGCTGGTCATGCTGGTGATCCATAATCGCTTTATCGGATTTATTTTGTTGATTCTGTGTCTGCTTGCGGGATATTACCTGTTCTGCTGCGATTGCTGAAAAAAATAAGGTGAAGATGATTTTAAAACGAAATCTATTATAGATTTGTCCTGTATAGAATAATCTTGCAAAGTGACAAAACAGATATTATAATAACAAAAAACAAATTGAAGAAGCAGAGTAAATAATGATGAATGTTACAGAGAATCGGGGCAGGTGAGAACCGATGCAGGTAGTCATAATTGAAAATCCCTTCTGATTGGCAGTCCGAAAGCAAATTTTAGTTTCTGATTCCATCTGTGCAAGAATGGAGGTGATTGGCATGAAAAATGCCGGTATAATTTATATGAGGTAACTTAGAAACTTGCACAGAAGGAGAAACGTAAATAATATGAAAAGATTGAACAATGCATTACCAACAATAAACAAATTAATGTCCGAAAATGAAAAAATACTATTTAACTTATTTTATCTAATATCAGACAGTGAAGATGCTTTTTGGGTAACAGATGAGGAATTCTATATAATCGGACAGACAAATGAACGTCTGGCAATGTGGATTTGGATAAAAGAAAATACAAGTGAGGATGTGCTCACAGATATTGAAGGGGTTATTGAAGAGCGTCTGGACTTGAATCCTAAATTAAATGTAATAGCAGATGAAGCGATAATTCGACCAATCCTGAATAGAATATCGGAGCGGAAAAAGGTTAGCTATAATAGTATGATTCCGATGGTAATTTATCGTTGCGATAAAGTTACAAATGCGAAGAAAGCAAGTGGACACATGATATTGTCAAATGCCAAACACAAAGAAATTTTGGAAAAATTTATTGTCGGAATGGTTTGGGATTTAGAAAAACGCCCTATGTATGAAGGTGAGTCGGAAGGATTTGCAAATGATGTAGCAGGTTCTCCGGATTTGTATTTGTGGGAAGATAACAGACAGGTGGTTTCCATGGCGATGATAGTTCATAGAGCAGAGAAATTTGCCAGAATCAATACAGTATATACAGATTCTTTGCAACGTGGGAAAGGATACGCCGGAATGCTGGTCGCCGAAGTGACACAGAAGATTTTGGACGAAGGCAGAATTCCAATGCTTTATACAGAACAAGACAATGTATGTTCAAATGCTACCTATCGAAGGATTGGTTATATGGTTTGTGGAGAATTGACACAATTTCAATTTGATTGACTGGTTTCGTGACGTATAAAACGAGGGCGACATTGGGATTGAGTGAAGGAGATATTTGGATAAGCAGAGATTATGATTTTGGTACATATACACATACTCTTTTAAGCTTGCTGTTATGCATTTATGTACCGGATATAAAAAGCATTGGTTATGAAAAACCAATGCTTTTTAAGGTCTTTATGCAAGAATCTCCTTCACGCATGCCGCAATCGCATCATCTTTGCAGTTTGCAAAGAAATACTCTGCGAAATGCTCACCGCTTAACGCGCCTTTGACCAGTTCACGGTCAAGCTCCTTTAAAATGGAGACTAAATCGCGGTGCGTTACCTTTTTCACTTCGTCCAAGATCTTCTTGTTGCGCTGTTCGGGAACGACGCGTTCCTTCGGATATCCGCCGCCGCCCGGTGCACAGAATAATTTCTCGAATATGTAGGTGAGGTTCAGTTCGCCGCCCCAGCCGAAATTTTCCGCGAACGGAAGAGCGATGCAGTTTCCGTCGTTTACCTGGGAGAAGAGATAAGCGTCAAGCGGGGATTCGATATGCCCGCAGAGTACCTGTGGGAAGGAGTTGCAGGCAAGCATGGCGCCTTCGCCCGTGCCGCATCCCGTGATGACGAAATCGGCTGCGCCGGAATTTAATAAGACTGCGGCAAGAATGCCGTTCTGTACATAGGTGAGCTGATGCTCATCCTCAGCGGAGTACATACCGTAGTTGAATACGGTGTGTCCCATTGGCTCTACAACGGATTTTAAGGTAGAACAGATCATTTCGTTCTTTGCCGCCTGGCTGTTCTCGTTAATCAATGCGATTTTCATGGTTTTTATAACTTCCTTTCCTTGATAAAATTATAATAAATCTGTCATGGCAACGTCGTCCATGTCGTCGAAATCCTGATTCTCACCGACCATACCCCAGATGAAGGTGTAAGCCTGCGTGCCGCAGCCGGAATGAATCGACCAGCTCGGTGAGATGACTGCCTGCTCATTGCGCATCACGATGTGGCGAGTTTCGGTCGGCTCGCCCATGTAGTGCATGACAAGTGCATCCTCCGGTATATCAAAATAGAGATATACTTCCATACGTCTGTCATGTGTGTGACAGGGCATCGTGTTCCAGACACTTCCCGGCTCGAGCTTCGTCATACCCATCTCAAGCTGGCAGCTTTCTACCTGTCCCGGAAGAATATATTTGCAGATGGTTCTATGGTTGGCGCTCTCCAAAGAGCCGAGCTCTACCTTGTTGCAGTCCTTTACAATGACAACGCCGTCCTCCGGTGTTCCTTCCGGCTTGATTAAAACGGTCGGATAGGTCATATGTGCAGGTGCGCTGTTCAAGTAGAACTTTGCAGGAGTGGAAGCGTCGTCGCTTGCAAAAGAGATGTCCTTGGAGCCCATGCCGATATACATGCCTTCCTTGTGACCGACACTGTATACTTTCCCGTCAATCGTGATCTTTCCCGCACCGCCGATGTTAATGACGCCAAGCTCACGTCTCTCGCAGAAATACTGTGCGCGCAGTTCGTCTCCGGCAGTGAGAACGAGAGTCTCCTCTACCGGAACGGCAGAGCCTGTGATAATACGGTCGATGTGGCTGTATACCATTTTGATAACATCCGGCGCAAAAAGGTCGTCGATTAAAAATTCCTCTCTTAAGCGCTCTGTAGTGTAGTGCTTGACATCTCTTGGAGATGCGGCTGTTCTTAGTTCCATAACGAATAATTCTCCTTTTCTATATAGCTTTTCCCGCGGCGGGAGAGTGTCACAGACAATCGCCCGCCGCGGGAGAATGATAACATAATTAACAGGTCTTTAAATCGAAACCGAAATAGTTGACCGCGTTGTTGTAGCAGATCCCCTTTACGATTTCACTTAAAATCTCGTAGTCCGCCGGAAACTCACCGTTTTCCACCCAGTTGCCGATCAGGTTGCAGAGGATTCTGCGGAAATAATCGTGGCGCGTGTAGGATAAGAAACTTCTTGAATCAGTCAGCATTCCGACAAAGCCTGAGAGATTACCGAGGTTCGCCAGAGAAATCATCTGATCCTGCATACCGGTCTTGTGATCGTTGAACCACCATGCGGAACCCTGCTGGATCTTTGCGACAGCGGTGGAATCCTGGAAACAGCCTAAGATCGTGCCGATTGCCTGATTATCGTTCGGGTTCAGGCTGTAAATTATAGTCTTCGGCAGATTGCCGTCCTGATTCAAAGCATTTAAGTAGTCTGCTATCTCAGAGGACGGAGCGTAATTGTTAATGCAGTCATATCCGGTATCCGGTCCCAATCGGTCGAACATCGGTGTGTTGTTGTCGCGCTTGCAGCCGTAATGAAGCTGTAATACCCAGTTTCGCTTTGCGTATTCTTTTCCGACATAGACCATAAATGCGGTCTTGAATTTCAACTCTTCTTCGCGGGTAATGGATGCGCCGCCGAGACGTTTTGCGAAAATAGCCTCGATCTCCTCCGCGGAAGCAGGAGCATACATCACATACTCTAACCCGTGGTCGGATACGGAGCAGCCCATGGAAGAGAAGAAATCCATGCGGACAGAAAGCGCTTTGCATAAATCCGCAAAGGAAGCGATCTTAACGCCGGAAACCTCGGAGAGCTGTGCGATATAATCCGAATAAGTTACTTTCTCAATGTTCATAGCCTTGTCCGGGCGCCATGCAGGAAGTACCTGTACGTCAAATGTTCCGTCATCGGCAATCTTCTTATGCCACTCCAGCGAGTCCACCGGATCGTCCGTGGTACAGATCAAAGTCACGTTGGACTGCTTAATAATATTGCGTACAGACATATCCGGCTCTGCGAGGCGCTTGTTGCAAAGCTCCCACACTTCCTCTGCGGTGTTCTTATTCAGTACGCCGTGATAGCCGAAATACTTCTGCAGTTCCAGATGACTCCAGTGGAAGAGCGGGTTTCCGATCGCCTTGCCGAGTACCTCGGCCCATTTTAAAAACTTCTCTTTGGCGGAGGCATCTCCGGTGATGTATCGCTCGTCCACACCGCAGGAGCGCATGAAACGCCATTTGTAATGATCTCCGCCAAGCCATACCTGTGTGATGTTTTCAAACTGGCGGTCCTCATAGATTTCCTGCGGATTGATGTGGCAGTGATAGTCGAGAATCGGCGTGTCCGCAGCATTGTCGAAGTATAACTTCTGCGCAGTCTCTGTCTGAAGTAAGAAGTCTTTGTCCATAAATTGTTTCATGTGATTTCCCTCCATAAAAAATGATTTCATTATAGTAAAATTATTAAAATAATGTGGTTCCTCGTTTGATGAGTTTTCCTGAGAATATGGATTTCTTCGGCATTTCCTCTCCGGCGAGAACACCCAAAAGCGTCGCAACAAGCTGGTGCGTCTGTGTCTCAAGGCGGTTGTCTACCGAGGTAAGCTCCGGCGTACAACAGGTCGTGAGCATGGAATTATTATACCCGATTACGGATAAATCTTCCGGCACACGCAGTCCCCTCCCTCGCGCGAACTTCATGGCGCCGATCGCAAGCTGATCCTCGGAGGCAATCACGCCGTGAAAGGACGGCTTCTTTTTTGCGAAGCGGTCGATATAAGCGGCAACGTCGTCCATCTGCTGGGGATCGCCATTGTAAAACAAAATCCGCTTCTCATAATCGGGAATATTCTGCTTCTCCATCGCAGCTTTAAAACCGCTCAGCTTCTTGATGCCGCTGTAGGAGTTGGAATTATATAGGTAGAGAATATCTTTGATACCGGACTCCATCATGGAAGTGGTGATCTCATACATGGAAGTATAGTCGTCGCAGAGCGTGCTGTATACATTCGGATAATCGAACGCTGCATTGAGCAGCATGATCGGCACCTGTGAGGAGATATCCTTGATGTATTGGTTCTCGTCCTCCGATGTGCCGATGAAGTTGGAGCCTACCAGAATAATACCGTCCACTTTCTTCGAGAGAATGAGATCAAGGTAACTCTTCTTGATATCCAGATTATACCCGGTACAGCAGAGCAGCGATTCATAGCCGTTTGCCTGAAGCTCCTGTTCGAGATAGAAAACGGCTTTTGCGAGAAAAAGATCGGAGGAATCCGCGCAGAGAATACCGATCGTCTGCAGGGAGCGCAGCCCCATTCCCCTCGCGAAAGCGTTTGGCGTGTAATCGTATTTTTCGATGATGTCCATTACCTTCTTGCGTGTAGCCGGCCGGACTTTGTCGCTTCCGTTCAATACACGGGAGACGGTGGCAATGGACACGCCGGCCTTTTTTGAAATGTCATAGATTGTCATAGTCCTATTCCTTAAAGTGATGAATTATATGGCTCGGTTATAGATGAAAACAGCTTTATACATGATTGTTGCACAAATGATTTCATTCTTTGATACAAAATGATGAAAGCAGTTTCAACATAACCAATATTATTATACAATACGAAAAAAAAGAAAGCAACTATTGAAATGCAAAAAACAACAAAAATGCCAAAATAAGAACAGAAAACAGAAATAAAATGGATAACTTCACTAAATTGTGCAAAATTACATATTGACTAATTTGATAAAAGGTGTAAGAATACATAGTGTAAACGCTTACAAAGCAACAGAATGCAGAATCTAACAGAATACCGGGAGGATATCATGGAGCTATTAAGTAAGGAAAAAACAGGAAAGGTCGACAGACCAGTCAGAGTGTTACAGTTTGGCGAGGGGAATTTCCTTCGCGCCTTCGTTGATTATATGATCGACATTGCGAATGAGCAGGGAAAATTCGACGGGGATATCGTGTTGGTAAAGCCGATCGAGTTCGGCAGTCTCGAACGTTTTCATGAGCAGGAGTGCCAGTATACGGTACAGCTTCGTGGAATCGTAGACGGTGAGCCGAAGAGAATCAACCGTATTGTAACCAGCGTGACGGATGCTGTAGACGCCTACGGCGAGTATGAGAAGTACGCGGCATATGCGAAACTCGATACACTTCGCTATATCGTATCAAATACGACGGAGGCGGGCATTGTGTATGATGATACGGACCGCCTGGAGCTGAATCCGCCGAAGAGCTATCCTGGAAAGCTGACAAAGTTCTTGTATGAGAGATATAAACATTTTGACGGCGCAGCGGACAAGGGACTTGTCATGCTGCCGGTCGAGCTGATCGACGACAACGGTATTCATCTGAAGGAATGTGTGTTAAAACTGGCAAAGCTCTGGAATCTGGAAGACGAATTTGCCGCGTGGCTGAACGAGGCGTGTGTATTTACTTCCACTTTGGTAGATCGTATCGTAACAGGATATCCGAGAGATGAGGCGGAAGAACTGTGCAGGGAGTTCGGGTATCAGGATAATCTGATCGTAACCGGAGAGCCGTTCGCGCTATGGGTGATTGAGAGCGCAAAGGACATCGGCAAAGAGTTTCCGCTTCCGGATGCAGGGCTTCCGGTCATCTTTACCGACAATCAGAAGCCGTACAAGCAGAGAAAGGTAAGAATCTTAAACGGAGCGCATACCTCCTTTGTACTGGCATCCTATCTCTGCGGCAATGACATTGTATTGGAGTCTATGAACGATGAGCTGATCTTAACCTTCATGAAAGCGACGATCTTCGATGAGGTTATCCCGACACTTACGCTGCCGAAGCAGGATCTGCTTGATTTTGCAGAGGCTGTGATTACGAGATTCAATAACCCGTATGTAAAGCATGCATTGTTGTCTATCTCCTTAAACTCCGTTTCCAAGTGGAGAGCGAGATGTATGCCAAGTTTCCTCCAATATATTGAGAAGGAAGGAAAGCTTCCGGCACATCTTACCTTCTCGCTTGCGGCGCTGATGGCGTTCTACACGGGAACGGAGATCCGCGATAAAGCACTTATCGGACACCGGGACGGCGAAGAGTACAATATCATGGACGACGCTGCAGTGCTCGAATTCTTTGCGGAAAACAGCGCGAAGGAGGCGAAGGAGTATACACATGCAGTGCTTTCCAACGAGTCCTTCTGGGGACAGGACTTAAGCGTGCTTCCGGGTGTGGAGGATGCAGTCGCTTCCTATACAGAAGATATCCGTGCTCTGGGAATGCGTGGAGCGATGGAAAAGATTTTTGCATAGACAGGTGCAGTCAGGAGATGATATATGAAAGATTTTATCAAAATCCATGAAAATGATAACGTGATCGTAGCGCTGCGTGAGATTAAGGCCGGAGAGGCTGTTCCGGTTGCAGACGGAACAGTGGAGGCGTGCGAGACGATTCCGGCGGGGCATAAGATGGCGATCCGCGATATCACTGCCGGAGCAGAAGTCATAAAATACGGTTTCCGAATCGGAAATGCCAAAGAGGACATCGGGGCAGGACAGTGGGTTCATGTACATAACCTAAAGACGGCGCTCGGCGATCTGCTGGAATACACTTATGAACCGGTGCATGCGGACGTTGTCAAAACGGAGAAAGCTACTTTTATGGGTTTCCAGCGTCCGGACGGCAAGGTCGGCGTGCGAAATGAAATCTGGATCATTCCGACGGTCGGCTGTGTGAATAACATTGCGACCGCGATGGCGAAAGCGGCGGACCAGAGAGTGAGGGGAAGCGTGGAGGAAGTCGTTGCATTTCCGCATCCGTACGGCTGTTCCCAGATGGGAGACGATCAGGAACATACGCGAACCATTCTTGCGGACCTGGTGAATCATCCGAATGCGGGCGGAGTGCTTGTCTTGGGGCTTGGTTGTGAGAACAGCAACATCGGCGAACTTAAGAAGTACATCGGCGCTTATGATGAGAACCGCGTGAAATTCCTTGTCTGCCAGGAATGTGAAGATGAGATGGAGGAGGGGGCGAAGCTCCTGGATGAACTGATCGGTTATGCGGCGGAAGCGAAAAGAGAGCCGATAGACGCGTCAAAGCTGATTATCGGCATGAAGTGCGGCGGAAGCGACGGCTTCTCGGGAATCACGGCAAACCCGCTCGTGGGGAAGTTCTCTGATATTCTGATCGGAAAAGGAGGAACTACGATTCTCACGGAGGTGCCGGAGATGTTCGGAGCGGAGACGCTGCTTATGAACCGTTGCGAGAATCGAGAACTGTTCGATCAGACGGTAACGCTCATTAACGATTTCAAACAGTATTTTAAGGATAATCATCAGACGATCTATGAGAATCCGTCTCCGGGCAATAAGAAGGGTGGAATTTCTACTTTAGAGGATAAATCTCTGGGATGTACCCAGAAATCGGGAAGTGCGCCGGTACGCGGTGTTCTTTCTTACGGCGAGCGTGTGGAGACGCCGGGGCTGAACCTTTTGTCCGCACCGGGCAACGATCTCGTCGCGGCGACGGCGCTCGCGGCAAGCGGCGCACATATCGTGCTGTTTACGACAGGGCGCGGCACACCGTTCGCGTCACCGGTACCCACGGTTAAGATTTCCAGCAACAGTATGCTTGCAGGCAAAAAGAAAAACTGGATCGATTTTAACGCAGGCGTTCTGGTGGAGAATGCCGGGTTGGACGAAATGGGACAGAAATTGTTCGATTACGTGATGAAAGTTGCATCCGGCGAGAAGGTCTGCAGTGAGAAAGCCGGCTTTCATGATATGGCGATCTTCAAGCAGGGCGTAACATTGTAAGATGTTTCATAACGATTCAGAACAGATACGATGTTTCACAAAAATGACAGTATTTACTTTATTTTGTCAATGGTAAATACAATATGGTTTCCGTATGATAGAAAGGCAGAAACCATATTGAAAATAGAAAAGGAGAGAAGAAGATGGGTATTTTAAACAATTTTTCACTGGAAGGAAAAGTAGCGCTTGTGACAGGGGCATCCTATGGTATCGGATTTGCAATCGCATCCGCATATGCTGACGCGGGAGCGACTATTGTATTCAACGATATCAAGCAGGAGCTGGTAGACAAGGGACTTGCCGCTTACGAGGAGAAGGGCATCAAGGCGCACGGCTATGTGTGCGATGTGACTAATGAAGAGCAGGTGCAGGCAATGGTAAAGAAGATCGAGGAGGAGGTCGGCGTGATCGATATCCTTGTAAACAACGCGGGCATTATCAAGCGTATCCCGATGCTCGAGATGAAGGCGGAGGAGTTCCGCCAGGTCATCGATGTTGATCTTAACGCACCGTTCATCGTGTCCAAGGCGGTTATCCCGGGCATGATCAAGAAGGGGCACGGAAAAATCATCAACATCTGCTCTATGATGAGCGAACTTGGACGTGAGACGGTATCTGCATATGCGGCTGCAAAAGGCGGTTTGAAAATGCTTACAAGAAATATTGCATCCGAGTATGGCGAGTACAACATCCAGTGTAACGGTATCGGACCGGGTTATATTGCGACTCCGCAGACGGCTCCGCTTCGCGAGATCCAGCCGGACGGTTCGAGACATCCGTTCGACCAGTTCATTATCGCAAAGACTCCGGCAGCAAGATGGGGCGAGGCAGAGGATCTGCAGGGACCGGCGGTATTCCTTGCTTCTGACGCATCCAACTTTGTCAACGGTCATGTCGTATATGTGGACGGCGGTATCCTGGCTTACATCGGAAAACAGCCGTAAAAAGTCAAAAAACGTATAAAAACAGCCGAAAAACATTTTTTACAAAAAAAATGAAAAAAATGAAAAAAAGTAGTGCATTTTTATGAGGGCTGTGCTATAATACAATATGTAAGCACTTACATTATTGCAATGTGACGAAACAGAATTCAAACAGGATTCGTAAAGCTGACACATTGCCAAGAAAGAAAAAGGAGAAGAAGACTATGAAAAAGGATTTCCTGAAACGTGTAATGGCTACCGGTTTAGTAGCAACTATGGCACTTGGCACGGCAGCCTGTGGTGATTCCACAGGAGACAAGACCGCAGATGCTCCGGCAGCAGACGCAGCAACAGACGCTCCGGCGGCAGAGGCAGCGCCGTCCACCGAAGAAGCGGCAGGCACAGACACAGCCGCAGCGGATGACGGTTCTTACGAAGAGTGTACTCTTACTATTTCATGGTGGGGCGGCGACTCCAGACATGAGGCTACTCAGAAGGCAATCGAGGCATTCGAGGCGGCTTACCCGGGCATTACGGTTGAGTCTACCTTTGGCGCATGGGATGGCTGGGAAGAGAAGATGGCAACTGCATTCGCAGCAGGAACCGCTCAGGATGTAAACCAGATCAACTGGAACTGGATCACACAGTACGACTCTGACGGATCTGCATTCCTTAATTTAAATGACTATGCAAGCGTGATCGATATGAGCCAGATCGATTCTGCATACCTTGATATGTGTACGGCAGGCGACGGCTCTCAGGCGGCCCTTCCGGTTTCCATGACAGGTAGAATCTTCTACTGGGATAAGACCACATTCGATGAGGTTGGATGTGAGCTCCCGACTACTCTGGAAGAGTTGAAGGCTTGCGGCGAGGCATTCGCGGCATACGGTGACGATTATTATCCGTTAGCATTGGGCGAGTACGACAGAATGATTCTCATGGTATATTACCTTGAGTCTGTATACGGAACCGACTGGGTAACAGACGGACAGCTCAACTATACGGTAGAGCAGGTTGCTGAGGGACTTCAGTTCATCCAGGATCTTGAGGATGCACACGTAATCCCGTCGATCGCAACTATCGCTGGTGACGGCGCTTCTTCTCTGGATCAGAACCAGAACTGGATCGACGGACACTATGCAGGTATCTTCGAGTGGGATTCTTCCGCAAGCAAATTCTCCGCAGCAGCAGAGGGACGTGAGATCGTTGTCGGCGATTACTTAACAGACCTTGGCGATTACAAGGGAGGATATGCAAAGGTATCTATGTGCTGGGCAATCGCATCTTCCTGCGAGCATCCGAAGGAGGCGGCTTTACTTGTAAACTTCTTAATGAACAACGAGGAAGCAGCTACAATCCTTGCTTCTGAGAGAGGTGTTCCGGTATCTCAGATCGCATTAAAGACAGCAAACGATGCGGGCTTATTGAACGGTCAGGTCGTAGAGGCGAACGGTAAGGTTCTTGCATGGGTTCAGAACAGCTTAGATCCGAAGTTTGAAGATTCTCAGTTAAAGAGCAGCGACGGCGTATACTACGATGTAATGGCTGGCTTAAGCTATGGTGATTACACAGTAGAGGAAGCAGCACAGGTATTAGTGGATGGCGTAACAAGCGTTATCTCCCAGTAATTGGCTGCATGAATTTCGGAGCTGCTGTTCACACAACAGCAGCTCCATTTTTAAAAGGTGTATGATGAATTTTAATCTATATGTGGCAGAATGCATTCAGAATACGGATGCCTGTAAGAAAATTTCAGGATTCGCCATGGAAGGATCAAGGATACTCTATGGAATTTCTGAAAGCGGATCACAAAAAGAACAGGCAGCAGAGCTTTTGAAAAAAGCAGTCGGCGCGAAATGGAGCGCCGGCAGTACAATCATGGATTCCCCGGCTGTGGGGAGAGCCTGTTTCTTCCTGTATGAGCAGATGGGAGAGGCGCACAGCAAAGAAACGATGGAAGCATGTATGGAACAGCTTCGGAACTGCCCGAGGACGAAGGAAGGAATCTTCCGGGGGGAGGGTATGGACGAAAGCCCGATGCCGTGGACATGGAGGTTCGACGCATATCCATTTTATATGGAGTATGAGACGAAGTACCATAACAAAGCGGATTATGCGGATATCGTAAAACAGCTTTTGAGGCTTGCACCGGAGGATGGCGAATGGACATCCGATACGGCATGGTATCTTATGACGGTAATCATGGTCATGGATCGCATGAGCAGAGAGATTTTTGAACATTACAAATCTCTGGAAGAGGTTTTTAAGGCGACCATCAGGAACATTCTTAGTCCCGGCTGGAAGTGGGACTTTGAGCAAAAAGAAAGTGCAATGATGGGCTGCTCTATTCTAAAGGCTTGTAATATGGGCGTTTTAAATAGTGAAAAATATGCAGAAATTGGACTTTCCATGACAGATGGTCTGATAAATGGATCATTCGATCTGAAAGATTCAGAGCTGGCGGGACTTGCCATGATGGCATACGCCTGGCGTCTGACTTTAAATAATTTATAAGTAGGAGGTACAAAAGGTTGGCTAAGAAAAGTAATACGGCAAATGTCACTGTGCCAAAGAAAAAGAAATCATTCCAAGACATTTGCAAAGAGAACATTGGCTTTTTCTTCGTTTTGCCGTGGTTGATCGGTTTTCTGATCTTTAAGCTGTATCCGATGGGAGCGTCGTTATTCTACAGCTTCACGGACTACAATCTGTTCAAGGGTATGAATGTGATCGGAACGCTGGATAATTATGCCAGTGTGTTCACAAGCCCGAAGATCACAAAGGCATTGGGCGTTACGTTTAAGTATGCGTTTATCACGGTGCCGCTGAAGCTGGTATTCGCATTGTTCATTGCGTACATATTGAACTTTAAGATCAAGGGAGTGAACTTTTTCCGTACCGCATATTACATTCCGTCTATCCTCGGAGGTTCTGTAGCGATCGCCGTACTTTGGAAAGCGGTATTCCGTGATGACGGACTTTTGAACGGACTGCTGGGCATCTTCGGAATTGAAGGTCCGAGCTGGCTGTCCGATCCGAATTGTGCGCTGTTTGTTATCTGTCTGCTTCGTGTATGGCAGTTCGGGTCTGCGATGATTATTTTCCTCGCAGCGTTAAAGGGTGTATCTGCTGATCTCTACGAGGCGGCGGCAATCGACGGTGCAGGCAAGTGGCGTCAGTTCTTCTCCATCACCGTGCCGATCATTACACCGGTTATCTTCTACAATCTGGTAACGCAGTTATGTCAGGCGTTCCAGGAGTTCAATGGACCGTACATCATCACACAGGGCGGACCGAGAAATTCTACGACACTGATTTCACTGTTGATCTACAACAGCGCATTCAAGCAGTACGATATGGGTATGGCGAGTGCGATGGCCTGGGTAATGTTCGTAATCCTGATGATCTTTACCGTGATCGCGTTCTTAAGCCAGAAGTACTGGGTATTCTATTCTGATGAGGAGGGTTAAGGAAAATGGCAGCAGAAAGTAAAACAAAACACTATGTCAATGTATTCTTAAGATACTTTGTCCTGATCCTCGTTGGTCTGATCATGATTTACCCGCTGATCTGGATGGTCGGTGCAACGTTTAAGTCGAATGCAGAGATTTTCTCCAGCATCGGTTTCATTCCAAAGAATCCGACCATAGAAGGATACAAGGCAGCCATGGAGAATTACGGCGGTGCGATCAACGTGTGGAAGGCAATGATCAACACTTTCTCCTATGTAATTCCGAAGGTAGTATTTACGATGATTTCCGCAACAGTTACCGCTTACGGTTTCGGTCGTTTTGAGTTCAAGGGAAGAGGCGTTCTGTTTTCTGTCTTGATGGCGACGCTGTTTCTGCCACAGGTAGTGCTGAATGTTCCGCAGTTCATTTTATTCACGAAGCTGGGATGGGTAGACTCTTCCCTGTACCTGCCGATTATTGTGCCGACACTGTTCGCAACGGATACGCTTTTTGTGTTCCAGTTGATTCAGTTCTTGCGCAATGTACCGAAGGAGCTGGATGAGGCGGCGAAGATTGACGGATGTAACGCGATGCAGACATTGGTGAAGGTCATTGTTCCGATGCTTTCCCCGGCGATTACTTCCATCGCATTGTTCCAGTTCATGTGGTCATCCAATGACTTTATGGGACCGTTGCTCTACGTCAATACACCGGCAAAATATCCGTTGGCGCTTTTCGTTAAGCTGTCCATGGATGCGGATTCGGGATTCTCATGGAACAGAGTGCTTGCGTTATCTCTGATTTCCATTATCCCTTCACTGATCGTATTTTTCTGCGCACAGGATAAGTTCGTGGACGGTATTTCCGCAGGCGGTGTTAAGGGCTGATATTTAAGAATAGAAGAGGGTGGCAGGATTGCCACCCTTTTGTAGTATTATAAGGATTGCAGCGCAAAGCGGCGATTCATATTCGGGAGGAAAAGAAGATGGAGATTCGGCTTGTGATGAAGACGGCGAGAAGCGCATCTATAGAGCTGGACGACGGCGGTATCTATAAGACGAAGGAAACATACCGCATTTTGGTCAATGAGAGCGAAGAGAAGACGACAGACACAGTGATTACTTCGGTTTACGGACTAAGACCGGATACCGATTACGAGATCCGTGTGGAGGATATGCAGGGGAAAATGCAGGGAAATCTTGCATTTCGCACAGATTATGAATTTGTTACGTTAAATGTACGGAAATTTGGTGCAAAAGGAGATGGTATTTCGGACGATACATCGTTCATACAGGCGGCGATCATGGCGTGTCCTGCGAACAGCCGCGTGCTGATTCCAAAGGGAACGTACAAGATTACGAGTCTTTTCTTAAAGAGCGGCATCAATCTGGAACTGGCGAAGGGCGCCGAACTTCTGGCAGATACCGACCGATCGCACTTTGCAATTCTTCCGGGGCTCGTGGAAAGCTATGACGAGACGGAGGAATACAATCTCGGCACATGGGAGGGGAACCCGCTTCCGATGTTTGCCGGAATCATTTCCGGCATCGGCGTCTCCGATGTGACGCTCTACGGCGAGGGAAGCATCAATGGCGCGGCAAATCACGAGAATTGGTGGAAGAACGAGAAAGTGATGGTAGGAGCGTTCCGTCCGCGGATGCTCTCGTTAAACCGCTGCAGGAATATCCGGGTGCAGGGGCTTTATTTCCACGACAGCCCGGCGTGGGTGATTCACCCGTATTTCTCCGATCAGCTTCTGTTCTGTAATCTGATCGTCGAAAATCCGGCGCAGTCGCCGAACACGGACGGGCTTGATCCCGAATCCTGCAGGGATGTTACGATCTGCGGCATTCGTTTCTCGCTTGGGGACGACTGTATTGCAGTGAAGTCCGGCAAAATCTACATGGGGCGGAAATATAAGACGCCGTCCTCGAACGTACACGTATATCAGTGCCTGATGGAGAACGGGCACGGCGCTGTCACGGTGGGAAGTGAGATGGCAGGCGGCGTGAATAACCTGATCGTCGAGAAGTGCCGTTTCTATCACACGGACCGAGGGCTCCGCATCAAGACGAGAAGAGGGCGCGGCAGGGATGCGGTGCTCGACAATATTATTTTCCGGAATCTTGAGATGGAACAGGTCATGACGCCCTTTACGGCAAATGCCTTTTATTTCTGCGATCCGGACGGCAGAACAGAGTTCGTGCAGTCAAGAGAGACATATCCGGTGGATGACGGAACGCCCGTTATGAAGCGTTTTTATTTCGAAAATATCACGGCGAAGGACTGCCATGTGGCGGCGTCATGGTTCGACGGACTCCCGGAGGCGAAAATTGAACAGATTACGATGCGCAATGTTGGAGTTTCCTTTGCGGACGATGCAAAATGTGATGTACCGATCATGTCAAACGGTGTGGACGCCTGCAGCAGGAAGGGATTGTTCGCCAGAAATGTGAAAAGGATGGTGCTTGAAAATGTAACGATTGAGGGCTGTGCGGGGGAAGAATTCGAGCTTTTCGGGGTGGACGAAATTATCCGAAAGTAATAAAATAGGAAGCGGAAAGGAGAACAAACGATGCAGCTTGGAATACGTTTACACGATATAAAAAAGGCACCGCTTGCGGAGCGGCTTGCGATCGCGTATGAGCAGGGCTTTACCTGCGGACATCTGGCGCTCTCTAAGGTGATTTCGGAGTACCCGGTGGATGACGGGGCCCTCACACCGGGGTATGCGATGTATTTAAAACGCATTTTTATGGAGAATAAGCTGGACGTGGCAGTACTTGGCTGTTATCTGAATCTGGCGAATCCGAATCCGATAAGCCTTGCAGGGATCACACACCGCTATATGGCGCACATCCGCTTTGCGTCGCTTTTGGGCGCGGGCGTTGTCGGAACGGAGACAGGCGCGCCGAATGAGGCGTATCAGTTCGAGGAGAGAAGCCATTCCGAGGAGGCGCTTGCGATTTTTATCAGGAATCTGCGCCCGGTCGTGGAGTATGCACAGAAGATGGGAGTGATCGTCGCGATCGAGCCGGTCTACAAGCATATTGTCTGCAGCCCGAAGCGCGCCAGAAGAGTGCTCGATGAGATTGCATCGCCGAATCTCCAGATTATTTTCGACCCGGTCAATCTGCTTGATATCTGTAATTACAAGGACAGAGAGGCGATCATTGCAGAGACGATCGAGCTGCTCGGCGAGGATATCGCGATGGTGCATATCAAGGATTTTCAGGTTTCGGATGATAAACTGGTATCGGTAGCGGCCGGAACGGGCGAGATGGACTATACGCAGATCATCCGCTTTATGAAGGAGAGAAAGCCGTACATCCATGCGACGCTCGAGAATACCGTACCGGAGAATGCGGTGGCTGCGCGTACATATATTCAGGGTCTATGGGATGAATGCGAGGTGCGAAATGTGGAATAAATTCTTTGATATGGACAATGTGGTATGGCGGACCATCGACAAGATCGGAAAGATATTTCTTCTAAATCTGTTGTGGCTGATCTGCTCGCTTCCGATCTTTACGATCGGAGCTTCCACAACGGCGTTGATTTACAGCAGCATGAAGCTTCACGATAACGAGGGCTACTGGCATGAGAATTTCTTTTCGTCCTTTAAGGAGAATTTTAAGCAGGCTACCGCTCTGTTTTTCCTTTACCTTGCCGCAGGCGTGCTCCTGGCGGTGGATTTTGTGCTCGGCAATCAGGCGGGAAGTACGTTCGGAATGCTGATGCAGTCGGCGGCCGGGATTCTTTTTGTGCCGTATTTCCTGTCGCTTTTGTATGTGTTCGGCGTGCAGGCGAAGTTCGTGAATCCGGTAAGAGCTACGATACGCTATTCCTTTTTTATGGCGCTTCGCAACATGAAGTATACGATCCAGATGGCGATTCTCGTGATACTGTTCGTGTGGGTGAATACGACGGTGCTGCTTTCAAATTTCCTGTCGCTCATTTATGGATTCGGGCTGATGGGATATTTCTTCGGGGCATATTATCGAAAGATATTTGCAAAATACATAGAGCCGCAGGCGGAAGTGCCGGGCGGCGAAGCGATTTAAGAGAAAAGCGAGCAGGATGCCGCATCGGGAGAGTGATTGCAGATGATGTAAGTATCATTTTCCTGATGCGGCATTTTTGTCCCGTCATTTTGCTTTTGGGCGCGCAAATGCATTTTACCGGCGCAGAATGCATCTTATCCCGTAAAGTTTTGAAAAAACGTTGTCTGGTGTTAAGGTAAAAGCATCAAGAGAACGGAGGAAACGAGATGGGAATTGTGATAAAGTTATTGTTGAGCGGTGTGGGCGCGGCGCTGATCGTATGGGGCGTCCGGGCAAAGCAAAGATTTGGGAAATGGAAGGCGAAGGTAATTGGAGGCGGTTTTCTTCTTGCAGCGGCGCTATTTGCCGTATTGCTTCCGAAACTGTTGTTCCCTGCATATGAAAGTCCTGCGGTCACGGGGGAGTACGCGGTCGAAACGGCGGAATATACGTGGGTGGATGAAAGCAGAACCGAGACTTATATCGATACGGGTGAAAAACGGAAGCTCACGGTGAAAATCTGGTATCCGGTGGAACAGCCGGAACATAGCTGTCCGCTCGTTGTATTTTCACACGGGGCGTTCGGTGTGATCGACAGCAATCATTCCACCTGTACGGAGCTTGCATCGCACGGTTATGTGGTGGCGAGCATCGGGCATACATATCATGCGATGTATGTGACGGATACGGACGGAAATACGGATTATGTGAATATTGAGTTCTTAAAGCAGGTGAATGCCGGAAACGGCCAAGCGGACGATCCCGAATCGGAAAGAGAGCGCTACGGGTACAGTCTGGAATGGATGGAAGTGCGCACGGCGGATGAAAATTTTGTGCTGGACCAGATTCTTGCGCGTGCAAATGCGGCAGGGAATGTGTCTGCGGGAGAAAGTGTGTACGCGGCAGGAACAGTGTCCGCGGCAGGGGAAGAGAACGTAGAGCCGTTCGCGTTGATCGATGTAGAGCACATCGGGCTTTTCGGTCACTCGATGGGCGGAGCATCTTCGGTTCAGGTCGCAAGGGAGCGGTCGGATATTGACGCGGTCATTGATCTGGAGGGAACGATGCTGGGCGAGTATGTCGGTTTTGCGGACGGAACAGAAGTATTTAATGAAGAGCCTTATCCGGTTCCGCTTCTGGACGTCAATTCGGCTGCAGTGGATGCGGAGGCGAGGGCGCTTCCCGGCGACGGCTATGTGAATTTCTATGTCGGGGAACGAGCTGCAGATTATCATTATGCGGTGATTGACAATGCGGGGCATCTGAATTTTACGGATCTGCCGTTGGTATCGCCGCTGCTTGCAGGGATGCTCGGTGTGGGAGAAGTAGATGCAAAGGAATGCATCGAGGAAGTGAATGCGCTGGTGCTTGATTTCTTTGATACTTATCTGAAGGAAGCGCCTGAAAAATAAATGGCAAAGAGGTTTTCAATGAAAGTCAGAATCCGGAAAATTGCGGAAAAAGAAGCGGAACAGGTCATTGTGGAGTGCGTGGAGATCACGCAGGAGATAAAGGATATCTGCGCTTATGTGGGGACGAAAGGCAGGGAGCTTGTGGGAGTCTGGAACGGAAGGAGCTTCCGGTTCCCGCTCGCGTCGGTGCTTTATTTTGAAGCGCTCGACGAGAAGGTGTTCGCCTACACGACAGACAGAGTATATGAAGTAAAACTCCGCCTCTATGAGGCGGAGGAGGCGTACGGAGCTTATCATTTTATACGGTGCTCGAAATCCGTGCTGCTCAATCTAATGCAGCTCGAGAGCATCAGCCCGGCGCTGAACGGGCGTTTTTTTGCACATATGAAGAACAAAGAGACGGTCATGATTTCGAGGGCATATGTGCCGAAGCTGAAAGCGGCAGTGATGGGAGAGGAGGAAAAACGGGTATGAGGTCAGGAAACAGACAATCCGCAAAAGGATTTTGGTCGGAATTTATGATGTCATTTTTCGTGTGTACGGCATGCATCTGTATTCTGGAAGGGATTCTCGGAATGATTTTCTTCCCGGAGCAGGGGTTTGGCTACGACGCATTTTTCTCACCGCCGCTGTTCGGTTTTGTGTCGGTACTGTTTGGAGTCGTAACATATTCTAAGAGGGAACTTACGATGCGGGAGGTCATCGTCCGCAGGTGTATCCATCTGCTTCTCATTGAACTGTTTGTAGTTGGAATCAATTATGCGGCGGGGACGATGTTTTCGACCGGATTTGTCATTGTGCTCGTGCTTGCGATCGCCGTGGTTTTTGTGGCGGTGTACGCGGTCTTATATGTGAATGATAAGAGGAGCGCAGTTCTGTTCAATGAGGAGCTGCGGAAGTTCCAGGAGAGGGCGGCGCAGGAAGAGGAGGCATAAAAGCCTCCTCTTTTTGCGCCGTAAAATAAATAACAAACAATTTCCGGTTGCAGAACAAAAGTGCGCTTCGTACACCCTCGTGTTTCAAATTTTCCGGCAGCGCAGCTTTTGTTCCGCGCGCGACAGCTGTGCATCTGTGCACGCAGTGATTTTATGCAATAGGACGCAATTTCCTATTGCATAAAAAATAGCATCTGTAATCGTCTGTTACAGATGCTATCACGGTCTGTTAAGCTCTTTCAACTTTACCGGATTTCAAACAGGAAGCACATACATATAATTTCTTAGGTGTTCCGTTCACTTTACAGTTCACACGCTTGATGTTTGATTTCCACATTCTATTTGATCTTCTATGAGAGTGGCTGACATTATTACCGAAATGAGCGCCCTTTCCACAAACTGCACATTTTGCCATGCTTTTGCACCTCCTTGCATATTCATAATCCCAGCATGCGGAACTCGTCCCGCATTCTATAGGTAGAACCTGCAAACAAACAGGCTCACAACATGATTATTCTAGCAGAAGAAAGTACATAATGCAAGTAAATTTTAAAAAAAATATAAAAAACGTAAAACAGGACTATGAATTTTCATAAAAAGCGGTTATAATAGCAATAAACTAGCGTTAATATGGCTTTGAAAGGAGCATCGTTATTCTATGAATGGACAAATGGAAACCCAGTGGGGCAAAGTTACAATAGATTCAGAAGTCATCGCAACCTACGCAGGCTCTGTTGCGGTGGAGTGCTTCGGTATTGTCGGCATGGCGGCGGTCAATATGAAGGACGGTCTGGTCAAGCTGCTGAAGAAAGATTATCTGACGCATGGAATAAATGTTGTCGTTGATGAAGAGAATAAAATAACGATTGATTTTCACGTTATCGTATCCTACGGTGTCAGCATCAGTACGGTTTCCGATAACCTGATTGAGACGGTAAAGTACAAAGTAGAAGAGTTTACCGGAATGGAAATCAAGAAAATTAACATCTACGTCGAAGGCGTACGAGTGATTGATTAAGGAGGATTTTGAGGTGGAAATCACTACGATAAATGCCGAAGCTCTTGGGAAAGCGTTTTTGGCAGGAGCTAAGAATTTAGAGGCGAAGAAAGAATGGATCAATGAGTTGAATGTCTTCCCGGTTCCGGACGGAGATACGGGAACGAATATGTCTATGACGATCATGTCGGCGGCAAAGGAAGTCGCTGCTATGAAGAACCCGGATATGAAGTCGCTTGCCAAGGCAATTTCTTCCGGTTCTCTGCGTGGGGCAAGAGGTAACTCGGGCGTTATTCTTTCCCAGTTATTCCGCGGCTTTACCAAGATTATTGCAGAGTATGACGAAGTGGATGTGCAGGTACTTTCCGACGCATTCCAGAAAGCGGTGGAGACTGCGTACAAGGCAGTTATGAAGCCGAAGGAAGGCACGATTCTTACGGTTGCTAAGGGGATGGCGAACCGTGCCGCAGAGATCTGTGACGAGACGAATGATCTGATTGCATTCTGTGAGGAAGTGATCAAAGAGGGCGATCATGTCCTTGGTAAGACGCCGGATATGCTTCCGGTCTTAAAGCAGGCGGGTGTTGTGGATTCCGGCGGACAGGGTCTGATGCAGGTAATGAAGGGCGCGCTCGATTCCCTGCTCGGCAAGGAGATCGACTACGAGATTCTCGCACCCACGAAAGAGCAGACGGGAGCGTCAGAGTCTTCCTATAATATTGAGGCGCAGGCAGCGCAGGAGATCAAGTTCGCATACTGTACGCAGTTTTTGATTATGTTGGATAGACCGATCACTACAAAGCAGGAGAACGGGTTCAAAGAATATCTTGAGAGCATTGGCGATTCGATTGTTGTAGTTGCAGATGATGAGATCGTGAAGGTACACGTACATACCAACGATCCGGGTCTTGCAATGCAGAGAGGTTTGACGTACGGAAGTCTTACGACAATTATTATCGAGAACATGAAGTTGGAACGTGATGAGAAGATTTCCGCCTTGAAGGAGAAGGAAATGCAGTCACAGACGTCCTCTGGTGCAAATCAGGCGGAGGCGTCCGAAGAACCGAAGGAGCAGGAGCCGCCGAAGGAGATGGGCTTTATCTCTGTCAGCATCGGAGATGGCATCAACGAGATTTTTACCGGACTGGGCGTCGATTATATCATTGAGGGCGGTCAGACGATGAATCCGAGTACCGAGGATATGTTAAACGCGATTGAGAAGGTCAATGCGAAGACGATTTTCATTCTCCCGAACAATAAGAACATTATTCTCGCGGCAAACCAGGCAGCGTCTCTGGTGGAGGATAAGAGGGTTATTGTGATTCCGACAAAGACGATTCCGCAGGGCGTTACGGCGTTGATCAATTATATTCCGGACAGTACGCCGGAGGACAACGAGGAGCGCATGAATGCTGAGATCGGTGCGGTCAAGACAGGTCAGGTAACCTATGCCGTGCGTGACACTGTGATTGATGATAAGGAGATCAAGCAGGACGATTACATGGGAATCGGCGACGCGGGGATTCTCTCGGTAGGTCAGGAACTTAACACTACCGTGCTTGATATGATCGGACAGCTCATTGATGAGGATTCCGCAATTGTCACCATTTATTACGGCGAGGAGATGAAGGAAGAGGATGCGAACGCGATCAGCGAGAAGCTTTTGGCGGAATATCCGGATGTAGAGGTGGAAGTTCATTACGGCGGACAGCCGATTTATTACTATGTGATTTCGGTAGAGTGAGAAGTATAGGAACGAAAGTGAGAAGTACCAAAAAGGTGGGAAGGAGATTTTGTGCTTGCACAATAAGTATTCTTCCCATCTTTTTTGATTCGGCGAACGCCAGAATCAACTTCGAACGTGTGGTATGGGTTCGGCGGATGCCGCAACAGGAGAGAGATTATGGAGAAAAAAGCTACATATGTAAACTGCCTGCGCATATTAAGTACGGTGCTATGTGTCTTGCTTTTGTTTGTGTTCGTGTCCGCCGGATGCGGTAAAGCTTACCGGAAAGGAACAGAACATTCGCGCATGCTTTCCGCTAGATGCAGCAACTGGGGCGAGGAATCGCTCGATGACGATTTCTGGGCGGATACACAGTGGACGGTATACTATGACGGCACGGTTGAGTGCTATGACGAGTATAACTTAAGCGGAGCGACGGAGATTGTTACATGGGAACTTGGCGATGCTGACTTTGAAGCGTTGTATCGTCTGCTGGATCAAAAGTTTTTACGGTACAAGAAAGGCCCCGATGCCTGTGACGGCACTGCGTGGAGTATGGAGTACTATGACGCGGACGGGACGCAGAAGCATTCGTTTACGGGATATACCTATGGAATTTCGGTGCTGGAGGAGATAGAAGAACTGCTTGCAAAGCCGGAGACTGTGAAGGAGGAGCAGATATGAACCGCAATTCGGCAATTACAGAAATCAAGGGCATCGGGGAAAAGACCGCAGCCCTTTTTCAGAAATTGAATATCGAGACGGTGGGAGATATCCTGCTTCACTACCCGCGCACTTATGTACAGTTCCCCGTGGCGAAGCAGGCAGGGGAAGTGACGGAGGGCGAGACTGCCGCCGTTATCGGCAGGGTCATGAAGGTGCCTGTGGTGCGCAGGACGCGCAGTATGCCGGTCACCGTCACGACGATCGGCGAGGCGGGGGCACAGTTGGAACTGGTATGGTTTCGGATGCCCTACATCAAGAGTCAGCTAAAGCCCGGGAATACGTATGTATTCTACGGAAAGGTGACGCGGAAAAATGGCAGGCTAGGGATGGAACAGGCGGTCATCTACACGGGGGAGCAGTACGCTGCCATGGAGAACGTATTCATGCCCGTTTACGGTCTGACGGGCGGTGTTTCCAATAACCTTGTCACCAAGACGGTGCGCGCCGCTTTTCTGGAAGAGAATCTGTTTCAGGAATATCTTCCATCCGAAATCCGTGATATGTATCAGCTCTGCGAGTACAATTACGCCATGAAGCAGATTCATTTCCCTGATGATATGGATACGCTGATTACGGCGCGAAAACGTCTGGTATTTGACGAATTTTTCCTGTTCATCTTAAGTATGCAGTATCAGAAGGAGAAGCGCGTCAAAGACGCGAATGAGTTTGAATTTATGGACGCCGGTTTCACGGACGGGTTGATCGCGAAGCTTCCGTATGAGCTGACGAACGCGCAGAAGGCGGCGCTTTTGGATGTACAGCGCGATATGAGGAGTCCCTATGTGATGCAGCGTCTGATTCAGGGAGACGTCGGTTCCGGTAAGACGATCATTGCATTTCTCGCGATGGCGGACGCAGCGCACAATGATTACCAGTCTGCGATTATGGCGCCGACCGAGGTGCTTGCCAGACAGCACTACGAGACATTCCAGAAGCTTTGTGAGCAGTTCGGATTAAAGATTCCTGTCGTACTCCTGACGGGATCTATGACGGCAAAACAGAAGCGCATGGCGTATGAGGCGCTGCAGCTCTATCCGAATGCGATGATCGTCGGTACGCACGCGCTGATTCAGGAGCGGGCGGTCTACGATAATCTGGCGCTTGTCATCACGGACGAGCAGCACCGTTTTGGGGTGCGCCAGAGGGAGACCTTTGCGGAAAAGGGGTGTCATCCGCATATTCTTGTCATGAGTGCAACGCCGATTCCGCGGACGCTTGCGATTATCATTTACGGCGACCTGGACATTTCCGTAGTGGATGAAGTTCCGGCGAAGCGTCTGCCGATCAAGAACTGCGTTGTGAATACCGGATACCGCGCCAAGGCGTATTCGTTTATCGAAAACGAGATAAAAAACGGGCATCAGGCGTATGTGATCTGTCCGCTGGTCGAGACGGTCGAAAGTATGGACACCGAGAATGCGACAGACTACGTGAAGAAGCTGCGTGGAATTTTCCCAGAGGAAATCAAACTCGGACTTCTCCACGGTCAGATGAAGCCCGAGCAGAAGAACAAGGTCATGGAAGCATTCATGAAAAATGAAGTGCAGGTGCTTGTATCCACCACTGTTGTAGAGGTCGGGGTCAATGTGCCGAATGCGACGGTCATGATGATCGAGAATGCGGAGCGGTTCGGACTCGCACAGCTCCATCAGCTTCGCGGGCGCGTCGGGCGTGGAGACGCGCAGTCTTACTGTATTATGGTGAACTGTTCGAGCAGTAAGACGGCGGAAAAGCGACTCAATATCTTAAATCAGTCTAACGACGGTTTTAAGATTGCGAGCGAGGATTTAAAGCTGCGCGGTCCGGGAGATTTTTTCGGCATCCGTCAGTCCGGGGAGCTTCAGTTTGCACTTGGCGACATTTATCAGGACGCTGCGGTCTTACAGCAGGCATCCGAAGCGGTGCGAAAGCTTTTGGAGGATGACCCTGATCTTAAAGAAGAGGAACACGAGAATTTGAGGCATTATTTGGAGCAGTTTCTGAAAAGGGAGCGGAATCAGATGAGCTTATAGCAGAGAAATTGCCGGATATGCTGGGAAGCGTTTCGAAAAAAGAAAGGACCGCATACGATTTATAATCGTATGCAGCCCCTTTTTCTTTTGCATTTTTCTGATTTTTCAGGTCGTTTACAGGATTACTTGCGGTAAGTTTTACTTGCGGTAAGTTTACTTACCTGCCATCTGGCGCTCCTGTGCCTCAATCATTTTCTTCACCATATAGCCGCCGACAGATCCGTTCTGCTTGGAGGTCAAGTCACCGTTGTAACCGTCTTTAAGCGGTACGCCGATCTCGCTTGCTACCTCGTACTTGAAACGGTCTAATGCACTTTTTGCTTCCGGGATTGCTGCTCTGTTCGATGAACGATTTGCCATGATTTGTTTCCTCCTTTGGTACGTTATATGCTCGTTTTCGTTTGTTATGAACAAGTGGTCGTTGAATGGAAGATGCGTTGTGTGATGCACTGCATTTCGTTTTCTCTGACGTTTTGTTCAAGGATAGTATGTGCACTGCAAAGAGGATTAAACATGCAGTTATTGTCAGAACATGAAAAATAAAGTAAAATAAAAAGAAGCAGATTGGAAAGGGAAAGAGAGCATCTATGAGATTAGCGGAGCACATAAGAGAGAAAAAGAAGCTTATCATCAACATACTTTTTGGGATATATGTTGCTGTGGTTTTTCGGATTACTGTGTTCCGCCCGGGATTCACATTCAGCCATTTCTTTGAAAACGGTAGTCTGAATCTGACTTTATTTCAGGGATATCTTCCAATGATAAAAGAGAGAAGATGGTTCATGTTCATTTATCTGTTCGTCGGAAATATTATCTGGTTCGTTCCGTTTGGCATGTATCTGGAGGGTCAAAGGAAATGGAAGCTTGCGGCAATTGTTTTGTGCGGTTTCCTGTTTTCACTGACGATCGAGACATCGCAGTATGCGTTTGGAACGGGATTTTCTGAACTGGACGATCTGATTTTAAATATGTTCGGTGTGTTTCTTGGAACTCTTTTTGTGCGCGGATATAGAGGTGTAAGTGCTTACAAGAAATAACTTTACATTTTTTGACAGATTCGTTATGATAAGGTTATATATGATTTATTAAGAAGGGATTTTAGGAGGAAAGTCCTGCACAGATTGCTGGGCATTGCTCCATGCAATGGCAGTCGCATTTTCCTTCGGAAAACAAGGAGGATTATCATGGACAAAATCGAGCAGTATATTGACGGGCTTTTGGCAAAGAGCACGCCGGATCGCCCAATCTGGAACATCGAGAAGATCTTGCAGGGTCTGAAATCGACATGGAATTACATCGACGGCTGTATGATTAAGGCAGTGCTTGAGATGTACGCCATCACGAAGGACGAGAAATATTTTAAATTTGCAGATGCATTTATCGATGCGAAGGTACATGAGGACGGTTCGATCGAGGGTTATTCGGTGGAGGAACTCAATATTGACAATGTAAATGCAGGAAAGACTCTGTTCGAGCTTTACGATCTGACCGGAAAGGAAAAGTACCGCAAAGCGATTGATCTTGTATACAGCCAGATCGGACAGATGCCGCGGACGAAGGAGGGTAATTTCTGGCACAAGAATATCTACCCGAATCAGGTATGGCTGGACGGGCTCTACATGTGTCAGCCATTTTATATGGAGTACGAAACGCGTTTTCATGACAAGAAGAATTATGACGATATTTTCAATCAGTTCTTCAACGTGGAGGAGCATATGCGCGATCCGAAGACCGGGCTTTATTACCATGCATACGATTCTTCCAGAGAAATGTTCTGGTGCGATAAGGTCACGGGCTTAAGTCAGAACTTCTGGCTGCGCGCGCTGGGCTGGTTCTCGATGGCGCTTCTCGATACGCTTGACAAGATGGATGCGTCCGTGACCAAACCGTACGAGCAGATAAAGCGGATTTTTACGGAACTGATGGATTCCATGCTTAAGTATCAGGATGAGAGCGGCATGTGGTATCAGGTCGTGAATTTCGGCGGTATGGAGAAGAATTATCTTGAGACGAGCGGCAGCTCCATTATGGCGTATGCGCTTCTTAAGGGCGTAAGGCTCGGCTTTTTGCCGGAGAACTATCAGGCGTATGGAGCGAAGGCATTTCATGGCATCTGTGAGAAATATTTGTCCGAGGACGCGGACGGCAGCCTGCATCTGGACAGTATCTGTCTGGTCGCGGGGTTAGGCGGCAAGCAGATGCGTCCGGGAACCTACGATTATTATATGTCTGAGCCGGTCGTAAAGGATGACGCAAAAGGCGTCGGTCCGTTCCTGCTTGCTTACACGGAGATGCGCAGAGCAGGACTGATCGAGGCGTAGCGAATCGTGAGGGAGTATAAAATACTAATTTGCGGGACATGAACCGTGACAGACAAAGTGAGGGCACAACTTATGAAGCAATCAACGAAATATCTGAAAATACTATGCAATTTTCTGGCGGCGGGAATCATATTATTTCTGTTGATTTTTGTCCTGCCAAGGCTGTTGGCATACTTTATGCCGTTTGTCATTGGGTTTATTCTCTCCCTGATAGCAAACCCGATCGTCCGCTTCCTTGAGAAAAAGCTTAAGATGAAGCGGAAATATGGTTCGGTGCTGATCATTGTCATTGTAATTGCCGTTATCGTGCTGATTTTTTATGGCGTGATCGCTGCACTTGTGGCTGGGCTTGAGAGTTTTGCCGCATATGTGCCGACCATGATGGGGAATGCGGGAAGAGAACTGATGCAGGCGGGAGAGCAGCTTGAAGCACTGCTCACAAAGCTTCCGTTCGTGCATGACATCAAGCTGGAAGAGATCGGCGAGACGTTAAGCGGCTATCTTTCAGAGTGGATGGCAGGCGGCGGAGAGCCGACAGTCTTTGTTATCGGGGATATTGCCAAACGAATTCCCGATATGCTTGTTGGCGTGATCGTAGGGCTTTTAGCGACGTACTTTTTCATTGCAGACCACGATAAGCTTTCGGGGTTGTTGGAGCGCCATGTGTCGGAATCCTTAAGACGGCAGACGCGCAGAATTACCGACCAGCTCGCGCGGGTGGTCGGAGGCTATTTCAAGGCGCAGTTTAAGATAATGGGCGTTATCTATGTGGTGGTGTTCATCGGACTGCTGATTCTCGGCGTCGATTATGCGTGGCTGATTGGATTTGGTATTGCATTTCTGGATATGCTTCCGGTGTTCGGAACGGGAACGGTGCTCTGTCCGTGGGCGGTGATCAAGTTTTTTTCCGGTAATTATATGACGGCGCTTGGGATGCTGATTTTGTATGCCGCTGCACTTGTAGTACATCAGCTTGTACAGCCGAAGCTGATCGGGGAATCGGTCGGAATGGATCCGTTTGCGGCGCTGTTCTTTATGTTCGTAGGCTATCGTATCAGCAATGTCGTCGGAATGATCGTCGCGATTCCGGTCGGCATGATACTGATCAATCTCTATGAGGTGGGAACGTTCGACACGCTGATCTGGTGTGTGAAGGAGGTTGTCACGGATTTTAATACTTTTAGGAAAATCACAAAGTAGCATATGAGGAAATCAAGGAGACAGCAGTGAAATTGAACGATACCCATATCTCTTTTTGGGTCTAAACGCATGGAGAGGAGCAGTATTTTATGTACAGAAGAAATGAAAGCAAATGTCTGGCGGCTTTTTTGCTTGCCGGCTGCATCACGCTTACCGGTTGTTCCGGCACAAATATCGGAGGTTCATCAGAAGAAGCGTTCGATTCCTATATGGACGAACTTTTTACGGACGAAATGACGGAGGCGGACACGGTGTCGCTTCACTACACGCTCGCCTATCCAGAGAATTACGGGATTGCGGATTATGACGTGACGCTCGGACACTATTCTGTAGAGAATTTCGAGGAAGGCTACGACGGGATGGAGGAGACGTTAAAGAAGCTTGAGCGTTTTGATGAAGAGAAGCTTACGACGGCACAGAATCTGACGCGCGATATTCTGATCGATTCCATCAGGACGGATCTTTCGGTGAAGGATCTGACGCTGTATCATGAGATATTAGGACCCACGACCGGATATCAGGCGGAACTTCCGGTCGTTCTTGCAGAGTATACTTTTCGCACCAGAGGGGATATTGAAGATTATCTTGCATTGACGGAACAGATGGACGAACTGTTTGCAGAAATCGTTGTATATGAGCAGGAGAAATCAAAAGCAGGGCTTTTTATGCCGGATTATGCGGCGGACGCGGTCATTGAACAGTGCGAGGAATTTATTTCCGACCCAGAGAACAATTATATGATTGAGATCTTTGACGACAAAATCGATGCGTTCGAGGGACTTACCGACGAGGAACGCGCCGATTATAAGGAGCGTAACCATACGATCATTACAACGGATGTAGTAAACGGTTATGAGACATTGATCGATGGACTGACGGCGCTTCGGGGAACAGGGACGAACGAGCTTGGACTCTGCTATTATGATGACGGAAAGAAATATTACGAGTATCTGGTGCGCACGGCGACCGGATGTGATGATTCGGTGGACGAACTGATTGCCCGCACGGACGACTTTATTAACGCCAGTCTGGATGAAATGTATACGCTTATCAGTGAAAAACCGGAGCTTTGGTATATGTATGCGGACTATACGTTCCCGATTACCGAGCCGGATGCCGTTATGGAAGATCTGACTGTAAAGGTGTCAAAGGATTTCCCCGCGCCGCCGGAGGTGAATTATACGATCAAATACGTGCATCCGTCATTGCAGGAGCATCTAAGTCCGGCCTTTTATCTTACGACGCCTATCGATGATCTCGAAAATAATGTTATCTATATCAATGAGAAATATTTTGACGGGGAAGATTCCAATATGGATGTCTATACGACGCTTGCGCATGAGGGATATCCGGGACATCTGTACCAGAACTGTTACACCGGAGCCTGCGGGCTGCCGCTTGTGCGCAATGTTTTGTCCTATCCGGGTTATTCAGAAGGGTGGGCGACTTATGTGGAGCAGTATTCCTACGGAATCAGCGGACTTGATGCGGATGTCGCAAAGCTTGCGTCGCTCAATAATGCAGCCTCCCTTGCGCTCTATGCGTATCTTGATATGAGCATCCATTATAAGGGATGGGACAGGGAAGAGGTCGCTTCCTATCTGGATGATTACGGCATTTCGGATGAGGAGACCGCCGATGAAATTTTTGAGACGCTAATCAGCGATCCCGCAAATTATCTGAGTTATTTTATCGGTTATCAGGAGTTTAGACGTCTGCGCGCCGAGGCAAAGGATTGGCTGGGGGATGCGTTTGTGCTGAAGGATTTTCACCAATTTCTGCTTGAGACGGGACCTGCGCCGTTCTATATTATTGAGGATTATATGCAGGACTGGGCGAATGAACAGAAAAATAAATAATTTGTTAAAGTGCCTGCCGCAGACAACCGCTTATGTCTGCGGCAGGCATTCTTTATTAAAACTTCGCATCTTTGTTAAGCTTTCACATCTTTATTAAGCTTTCACATCTTTATTAAGCTTTCACATCTTTATTAAGCCTTTACATCCTTATGCTTCAGCAGACAGATGCTGATTCCGGAGAACAGCAGGAAGAACAGGAGTGTGCTCACAAGGAAAGGAAGCACGCCGCCTGACAATTTGTCTTCGTAGCTGTTAGAGTTCATTCCTGTCATAAGAAGCGAATACGGCCACCAGAGTCCAAGACCGAGGTTTGAGAGGACGAGTCCGGCGCAGCCGCCCATAAGCGCAATGCCAATGGGAACCGCAAAGCTTCGGATGCACATGGACAAAAGGAGCTGCAGCGCGCCGATCGCGGCGGCGGCAAGCGTTCCACGAAGCGTCCAGAGAAAAATTTCGAGCGGCGGGAATCCTGGAAAGCCGACGTATTTCCCGGCGATGGCAAACAGGATGTAGACCCATAGCTGGGTGAACAGCGTCACTTTCAGAATGATGAAAAGCTTTCCGGCGAATATGCACGACCAAGATACGGGCATTGTCATCAGTATGTTCCAGTTGTGGTCCATATGTTCCAGACGCCACAGATAGGAGCAGTAAATACCGATCAGCGGCGCGTAGAACAGCAGTGAGTAGAAAAGCGTGAACTGGCTCCACAGCGAATACCATGCACCTGTGAGAATTTCCGTGTTCTGTAAATAATTGAAGATACCCATGATGGCCGGAATAACCGGAATTAACAGTGCTGCAAGCCAGACGACCGAGCGGCGGAGCTTTGTATTTTCCGCCTTTATACATAGACTGAGCATAAATCAAACCTCCCTTCTTAAGAAAATATACCGGCAGATAAGGTAAAACAGGACACTAAACAGGAGAAATCCCGCAAATTCCCCGACGGGAAGTGGAACAAACTCAAATGACATTTGACGTGAAACATCATCATAATTCATTGAATATGGCAGGAATGCGCCGAAATATCCCCACAGGATCAGCCTTGCGATGGCATGTGGGAAGAACATGGAAAACAGACCGAGAAAGGAACCAGCCAGTCCAACGATCAGCGGAAGAATCTGATTCTTTTGGCACAGCGACAGAAGCTGCTGCAGGATGAGCACAGCAGAACCCGCCGCGAACGTCGCTGCCATATGACGGACGAGCAGAGAAAGGGAGAACGTCTCCGTAAAATGGAACAGCGCGCCGCAGAACGGGAAAATAAGCGTTTCGCCAAGTACAAAAATCAGCAGATAAAAGATTTCATGCAGAAATTTAAAATCGTAGAAGCTGCCTTTTTTCTGCAGAGTGCACAAAAGCTTTAAGGTCTGCCCCTTGATCTCCATATCGCAGAGGCGGCTTGCAATTACCGAAATCATAATCGGCATAACGATGCAGTTTAAAAGCGGCAGTTCATAGAACAGATAGGCATAGCCCTGAGCTCGTTCATAGTCGCTCGGGTCCTTGCTGACATAGACTGCCCAGAGAAAAACGACAAAAAGAAATCCGAGGGGCACAAGAGAAAGATGCAGGCGGCGTCCCTTCTTAAATTCCACGGCGGCAGAATGCGCCCGATGGATGGTGTTCGTTGTTGTATTCATATGTTAGATGCTCCTTCCCACAAGACTAAGGAAAATATCCTCAAGACTTTTATTTTCTTCTTCGAGGCGCAGTATGCCGATGTCCGACTGATACAGCAGATGTCCCGCGCGCAGAATGATTTCCGGTTCACGGTTGTTTAAGTAAATGACTTCGCCGCGCTCCGAGAAGACGGGAAGTCCGGCCTGCTTTAGAAGAGCGAGTGCAGCGGCGTTGTCTGTCGCAAGCAGCTTCATACGGGCGCGGCTGTGTTCGTGGAGCACGGACAATTCATTTTGGAAGATCAGCGAGCCGTTGTCAATGATGCCGACATGCGTTGCCATCTGGTCGATCTCCGCAAGCAGATGGCTTGAGACGAAAACGGTCATGCCGTAGCGAACAGGCAGGGAGCAGATCAGTTCGCGCATTTCCTGAATGCCTGCCGGGTCTAGTCCGTTTGTCGGCTCGTCAAGAAGCAGAAGCTTCGGATGACCGAGCAGAGCGGCGGCAAGACCGAGACGCTGCTTCATGCCAAGAGAATAGTGGCTGACCTTTTTCTCCTGCTGTTTATCAAGATGCACAATCTGAAGAAGGTCGTCGATTTGTCTGGAATCGACCTGCTTTAACGAGGCGATCAGCGCCAGGTTTTCGCGTCCGGTCAGATGACCGTAGTAAGCGGGCGACTCGATCAGAGAGCCCGTATTCTTTAAAAGAGCAATCCGATTTTTCTGACTGACCTGTTTCCCGAGAACAGAGATGCTTCCGGCAGTCGGCTTGGTGAGTCCTAAGATCATTTTCATCGTCGTCGATTTTCCCGCGCCGTTCGGTCCTAAGAATCCGTAGATGCTGCCGGACGGTACGGTAAGATCCAGATCGGTCACAACGCTTTTGCCGTGATATTGTTTGGTAAGGGAAGTTGTTTTGATTACTGTTTCCATAAATCCTCCTTGTTTTCCTCCTTGTTTTCTTTCGTTTTGTGTGTTCTGCTTTGCTCCGGGCTGCCGGAACAGTAGAAAGCTTAACAACCACGGCTTAAAACGGACTTAGTGTTACCTTATTTTTACCTTAAGAATTGAGGGAAAGATTTTACAGGCGGAAGAAAAATGTTATCATGATAACATATAAAAGAGCAATCAATGGAAATCGGAGGAAGCATGAATATTTACAACTGTAAAATACTTCTGGTGGACGATAACAGAGAACTGGCGAAAATGACAGCCGATATTTTAAGGAAAAGCGGCTATGAGACGGTCGTTACCGCGTATAGCTGTGGAGAGGGCATGGACGCGTTCCGGCGTGAAAAGCCTGAACTTGTAATCTTAGATATTATGCTGCCGGACGGCGACGGCTTTACGCTGTTCCGCCGGATGCGGGAGACGTCCATGCTGCCGATTCTGTTTTTGTCGGCGAGGGACGAGGATAATGACAGACTTTTTGGATTGGGGCTTGGAGCGGATGACTACATCACAAAACCGTTTCTGCCGCAGGAGCTTGTACTGCGTGTAAATGCCATTTTAAAGCGGTCTTACTTTCAAAATCAGGAGGCTGCAAGGGAAGCCGATGTTATAGAACTGTCCGGGCGAAGAATTTCGCTGGAAAATGCGACGGTAGAATATCAGGGGGAGACGACGATGCTCACGGCAAAGGAACTTCTGCTGTTAAAAAAGCTGTATGCGAACCGTGGAAATGTCGTGACGTTTGACGCGATCTGTCAGGCTGTCTGGAATGATTCTTATTACGGGTATGAAAATTCTCTGATGGTACATATCAGACATCTGCGGGAGAAAATCGAAGAAGATCCGTCGCATCCGAAGTGGATTCTGACCGCACGCGGCATTGGTTATCGTCTGGCGAAGGAGTCATAACATGAAAAGCTTATGGAAAATCAGCAGGCGTTATATCTGGTCTGCGATTGTGATTACGGTACTTATCATTAATATCAATATGTTTGTCTTTGTCGGAGTCATGTTAAAGCAGGCAGGCATTGACAGCGGGCACGAGGGAAACATTGGCCGTTTCCTGATGGAAGAGATCAACAACTCGCTCCGGTATGAAGACGGTGCATGGAAGCTGACGGACGAAGGGCAGCAAAAGCTGGAGGAAAGTTCCTTTGTATGGGCGATGCTCTTAGATGAGCACGGAAATGTCGCGTGGAGCTATGAACTGCCCGAAGAGCTGAACCGCCGCTACAGCATTGCCGATGTGTCCGCCTTCTCCCGGTGGTATTTAGCGGATTATCCCGTCCGTATCTGGCGCGAGGACGACCAGTTGATGGTCTATGGGATGGGAAAGGAGGATGAGGTAAGAATCAGTGTGATCTATAGTTTCTCGTTGATGCAGAAACTGCCGGAGATTATAAAATATTTTTTGATTCTGAATCTGCTGCTTCTCTTTGTTCTGGCACTGTTCTTTGCCTGCCGCTTTTACCGGTCGATTCGTCCGATTGCACAGGGAATCGATTCCCTTGCAGCAAAACAGCCGGCGAGAGTGCCGCAAAAGGGGCTTACTGCGGAATTGGCGGTAAGGCTGAACCAGGCGTCAGAGCATTTACAGGAACAGGATCGCAGGCTTGCGAAGCGCGATATGGCGCGCACGGAATGGATCGCAGGCGTATCACACGATATCAGGACGCCTTTGACACTGATTACCGGCTATGCGGATGAGCTTGCGGCAAATGCGTTGCTTGGCGGGGAGGAACGGAGAAAAGCGGAACAGATTCAGGAAGCGGCTCTTGTGATCGGACAGCTCATTGCAGACTTGAATCTGACTTCGAAGCTGGAATATCAGACACAGCCACTGCGGATGGCACCGTTTTTCCCGGCAGTGCTTTTGCGGGAATGCGTTGCGGAATACTACAATCAGGGAATCGGGGATTCCTATGAGATAGCGGTAGAAATTGCTGCGGAAACGGAGCAGATACAGTGCTATGGTGATACCGGGCTGCTGCTTCGTGTGTTCCGCAATCTGATCGGAAACAGCATACGGCATAATTCGGATGGGTGCGTGGTTAATGTGCGTCTTTCAATCAGGGAAGATGGTGTGGAATATTTGTTTGCAGATAGCGGACCGGGAATCCCGGAGCGCGTGGTACGCGTTCTTAGGGAGGAGGAAGAGCATGCGGCGGACTGCGGGAAAAATACTGCGTGGAGTGAGAAAGGAGAGAAAGCAGAAATCTATGAGCAGAACCCTGTGCATGTTATGGGGCTTCGGGTCGCAAAACAGATTGTAATGGCGCATGGATGGAAGTTTGAATTTCGGAAGCGTGAGAGCGGAACATATGATGTGCGGATTGCGGTTTGCAAGATGCAGGAAGCAAATGATTTTTTGAACCGTTAAAAACGGGAAAAGGGAGCGGATATAAAAATATAGAGTATGAACAGTAAAATGCTGCATTCCGTTTTGGCGGGATGCAGCATTTTGTTTCGGGGAAATCTGTAAATGCTTTCATGTGTGATTTCACATTTTATGCACGGCGTCTAAGATTCCAGCAGCGTCAATTCCGAGATATCCGGGTGGATCGTCAGCGAGTAGTTCGTGTAGTAGACGACGAAGCCCGGCGCGCTGCCGTTCGGCTTCTTGATATTTTTCTTCTGGAGATAATCAATCTCGATCTTGTCATTCTCCCTGCCCTTGGAATAGTAGCCCGCAAGCTTTCCGGCTTCCTCAAATACGCGGTCGGGGAGCTCTTCGTTGTTCGACTTCACAATGACGTGAGAGCCCGGCATTCCCTTGGCGTGAAACCACCAGTCGTTTCCGGTGGCGAATTTGAAGGTCAGCTCTTCATTCTGGTAATTATTCTTTCCGACATAGATGTGGTAGCCGTCCGAGGAGAGATAGTGGAACGGCTTGCTCTTGACTTTTGCCTTTTTGTCGCTGCGTTTGCGCTTGATGTAGCCGTATTCCATCAGCTCCTCGCGAATCTGTACGAGATCGTCCTCCGTGAGCGCGATATCCAGGGAAGTCGAAATGCTCTCAAGGTGTTCGATTTCAGCGCGTGTCTCCTCCGTCAGATCGGTCAGCGCTTCGTAGGTGCGCTTTAGCTTATTGTACTTGTCGAAATATTTCTGTGCGTTCGCTTTGGCGTCAAGGGTCGGGTCGAGCGGAATCTTAATCATTTCGTTGGTGTAATAGTTGAGCGCTTCCAGTTCCTTGGCGCCCTCGGCAAGCCCGTAGCCGTAGGTGTGGATCAGCTCTCCGTAGACCTTATATTTATCCCGTTTTTCGGTGTCCCTTAGCTGCTTTTCCTGAAGCTGATATTTCTTGCGGTTGCGGTCTAGTGCCGTGCCTACGATCTTGCGTAGGTCTACGGACTTCTGGCGGATGCGGGTGTAAACGTTTTTCGCTGCGTAGTAGTGCTCCAGGACGGCGGAAATCGAATCATACTTCTGCATGGAGTACGCGGATGAGGCTCCGCTTGCTGCATGAGAAGCCTCATCTGCCGCTTGCAGTGCGTTTCCTGCTGTGCCAGCATCCGTATCCGCCGTTTGCAGTGCGTTTCCTGCTGTGCCGGCAGTCACCGAAACCGAATCAGTCTCGCCAACATATTCCGTGAGACGGAAACAGGAAAAGTCAACCGGTTCTTTGCCGTGGTTTACAATATTGGGGCTGTAATTATGATTCTTCACATCGTCCGTAAGCCAGATAAAATTATGAAAAAGATGCTTTTTTTCATCCGCGCTCAAAGCGTCGGTCGGAACGTCGCCGTCAATGGACGCGCGGTGGCAGATTTCGCTTGCAACGACGGGGCTTATTCCGGTAAACGACGTGTAAATTGCCTTGGTGACGGTCGCAGGCTTTGCCATGACGCTCTCCATAAAGGTGTCCTCAGTGACCTCGAGCGGATTCAGGCGGTCCTCCTGCGTCGCGGGCAGCACGTAGGTGCGCCCCGGAAGAACCTCGCGCAGCGAGCTCATCATCGAGGAAACGTGCTTGATGCTGTCGATAATCATGCCGTCGGAATTGCAGAAGATGATATTGCTGTGCTTCCCCATCAGTTCCACGATCAATGTCTTGGTGCACAGATCGCCCAGCTCGTCGAGGTGTTCGATCTCAAAATGAATGATGCGCTCCATATGCGGTTGATAAATGCGCGTGATGCGTCCGTTTGCAATATGCTTGCGCAGCACCATACAGAAATTCGGCGCAGTCAGAGGACTCGGCTTGTTCGTCTCCGTCAGATACAGAAACGGCAGGGAAGCGCTCGCGCTCATCGCAAGGCGGAACTGTCCGTTTGCCCCCTTTAGGGTGAAGAGCAATTCGTCGTTTTCCGGTTGCGCGATTTTACTGATTTTTGCGTTTAAAATGGTGTTGTTCAACTCATATACTAAATTGGATATCACAAATCCGTCTAATGCCATGATGGTACTCCTTCATAATCAATCTCTAAAAACAATATACCCATTATAGCATAGGAAGCGTGGAAGGTCACAACATTTTTGTTGACAAAAGAGAGGTCACAAACTTACACTTTACATTTGTGCAATAAGAGGGTAAATTAATAAGGGAATCCATATGGATTCCCCTATTTCCGTGCCAGACGGCAGGAATGGGATTATGAAAACAGGAGGCTTGTTATGGCAAAAGAATTACCAAAAAGAAGCGAAGTGAAAGAGGAATATACATGGAACTTAAGCGATATGTATGAATCGAAAGAGGCGTGGGAGCGTGAACTTGACGAGGTGAAAGCGCTTGCGTCTAAGCTATCTGCGATGGAAGGCGAGGTGGTTTCATCGGCAGAGAAGCTTTACAGGGTGTTGGAGCTAAATGCACAGATCGGACAGAAAATCGATCTTACATACAATTATGCAGAGCGTCTCTTCGATGAGGATCAGAAGAATACGGAGCATCAGGCAATGGCGCAGAAGGTCTACAGCACGGCGGTGGAGTGTGAAAGCAAGACTGCGTTTGTAGTGCCGGAAATCCTCGCAGCGGAGCCGGAGACGATGGAGGGCTTCTATAAGGAGAAGCCGGAGCTTGAACTTTACCGTAGGCAGATTGAGGAGATTCAGAGAAAGAAAGCGCATACGCTCTCTGCCGAGATGGAGAAGCTTGTCGCAATGACGGGCGAAATGTCACAGACGGCGGAGCAGGTGTACTCGATTCTTGGGAATGCGGATCTGATTTACCCGGAAATCGAGGATGAGAACGGTGAGAAGGTACGTCTTTCCCACGGCAATTTCGTACCGTTCGAGGAGTCGGCAGACCGCCGTGTCAGAAAGGATGCGTTCACACAGTTCTACAGCGTATACAAGCAGTTTGCGAATACGATAGCAGGGCTTTACAACGGACAGGTAAAGCAGCAGATTTTTTACGCAAAAGCGCGGAAATACGATTCGACGCTCGAGGCTGCCGTGGATGCCAACAATGTGCCGGCGAAGGTCTATCATAATCTGGTGGACACCGTGAATGCGAACATGGATAAGATGCACCGCTATGTGAAGCTCAGAAAGAAATGCCTCGGCGTGGACGAGCTTCATATGTACGATGTCTACACACCGATGATCGCGGATGCGGCAAAGAAGATTCCGTTCGAAGAGGCAAAAGAGACGGTACTTAAGGCACTTGCCCCGCTCGGCGAGGATTATGTATCGAAGGTCAAAGAAGGCTTTGAGAACCGTTGGATCGACGTCTATGAGAACGAGGGCAAGAGAAGCGGCGCTTATTCTGCGGGGGCGTTCGGCACACATCCTTATGTGCTGCTGAATCACAACGACACGCTTGACAATATGTTCACGCTTGCGCATGAGATGGGACATGCGATGCATTCCTACTACTCGAATGAGAATCAGCCGTACATCTATTCGCAGTACAAGATTTTCGTGGCGGAGGTCGCATCGACCTGCAACGAAATTTTGCTGATGGAGTATCTGCTTGCGCATACGACAGATCAGAAGGAGCGCGCTTATCTGCTGAATCATTATCTTGACAGCTTCAAGGGGACGGTATACCGTCAGACGATGTTCGCAGAGTTCGAGATGCGAAGCAATAAGATGGCGGAGGACGGCGAGAGCTTAAACGCCGACAATCTATGCAAGCTTTACTATGAGTTAAATCAGAAGTATTTCGGGGAGGATATGGTTTCCGATCCGGAGATCGCATACGAGTGGGCGAGAATCCCGCATTTTTACTATAATTTCTATGTGTACCAGTATGCGACGAGCTTCTCGGCAGCGGTAGCGATCGCGCACGGCATTTTAGAGGAAGGAGCGCCTGCGGTGGAGCACTATAAGAAGTTCCTCTCCGGCGGCTGCTCCAAGGCTCCGGTCGAACTGCTAAGGGAAGTCGGCATCAATATGGAAGAGCCGAAGCCGATTCAGGATGCGCTCGATGTATTCGGAAAGATTTTGGATGAAATCGAGACGTTAGTGTAGGCTGCTGCGTGATGCAAACATTGCAGGAAAACCAGAAGAGAGATAGGGAAGAAAATTGATTAACGCTTTTAAAAAGTGGAATACTCTGTTTATGGAAATTGCGTACAAAGTACCGCATATTCTGTAAGCAGGAGGTAATATATTCTATGACACAGGTAGAAGTGTTAATTGATTCGCCGGGGAAGGCGCAGAAGCTTTGCAATATATTGAGCCATTATAAAGGTTCGTTCGATCTGGCAAAAGGCAGCTATACCGTGGATGGCAAGTCCATCTTAGGCATCTGTACGATGGATCTTAAAGATCCGCTCACGCTCTCGATTTACGATGAGACAGAGCCGGTGCTCGAGGAAATCAAGGAATTTGTGGTAGGCAGTAAATGGAATCTAAGCTGAAACAATATTCCGATTGTATTCTATAGGAAGCATTATTTTCACACTTTATAACAGCGCGTTATTTCTTATAGAATAAAAGGCCCTGCAGGAAAGCAGCAATACTTGTGCTTTTCTGGCAGGGCTAATTTTGTGCCGCGGTTTCTTGCGGAAAGAAAATCTTTTTTTTTTCGAAAATGGTTAGATTTTACAGGAATTGCTTGATTTCACAGGCGAGGTTTTCTTCCATGGAAATCAGGCTTTCTGCTTTTTGTTTCGCTTCCCTGTCAGCGGCAAGATATTCGTTTAAATGCCGCTGCATGGTCTTGGTTCCCATGTTGCAGCCGTCCGTAATCAGACTGGCGCACACGCGGTCGCTGTCGTCTAATACGAGTCTGGCGTTTGTCTTCATCCAGGACATGCTCTTGGCAATGACGCCGGGATCCTTTGTAGAATCGCCGTATTTCTGGAGCAGAATGTGAAGTTCGTTCCCAAGCTTTTCGTGCTGGTGCTTAGATGAGGTCAGAATATCGCGGAATTTCTGATCCTTTGCAGTCTCCAAAATTTCATTTATGGAATAAACTGCCATCTGGGTCCCCGAATTGCATTCTTGCAGAAGGGAAATGGTATCTTTGTTGATCATAATGATGCCTCCTTTTGTTTCGGCATGAAATGCCTGAAATTAGTATCTGGTTTCCAATAGAAAATATACAGAAAAATCAGATCGGACGGTTTTGCAAAAAAGAAACCGTCCGTTGTTTTACGTTCGGGAGAGGACATGCTATGATAACACTCAAAGAAGCGCTTCTTAAGAAAATAAAACAGACAGGACAGTAAGGATTATATGTATATGTCCGCACATAAAGGAGAAAAATATGGAAAATCAGATCGGAGAAAAAATCAGTCAGAACCGTCAGAATCAGAAGATGACACAGGAGGAATTTGCGTCAAGACTCGGGGTGACGCCGCAGGCAGTCAGCAAATGGGAGCGCGGCTTAAGTCTTCCGGATATTGCGCTTGTGGAGGGAATCTGTCAGATCCTTCACATTAGTGCAAATGAATTGCTTGGAATTAAGACAGAGACAAAGGTGACGGAAAACGGAGACGCTTCCATGCAGGCGGAGATCAAGAGCCGCATGATAGCCGATCCGCTGCTTCTCGAAATCGGAGCAGCGTTCATTCCCGTAGTCGTGGAGGGGCTTAAGGGAAGCCTGATAAATGAAATGAGGAAAAATCTGGCCGCGGAGTACGGATATTTGATGCCGCTTGTGCGGATTCGTGACAACGAAGCGTTGAGAGAGGATGAGGTGCGCATTCTCGTGTACGGCGAGGAGGTTTATCAGGAACGGATGCTGCCCGATATGTCGTCATTTCCGAAGATGACGGAGGCGCTTTCCGCTGTCTGCCGAGAGAACTATGCGAAGATACTCAACAAATCGATTGTAAAGACAATGGTAGACAACGCAAAAGAATTATATCCGGGCGTTGCCGACGGGCTGATTCCCGAGCAGATCAGTTATCTGACCCTCGAACTTATCTTAAAGGAATTGATTTGCCGGGGAAAGAATATCCGCGACCTGATACATATTGTGGAAGGGATTGAGTGGGAAATCTGTGTAAAAAAAGAGACGGAAATTCCCAAAATCGCGGCGGCTGTCGGAAAGAAGATACAGTGAAATCCTGACTGACGAAAAGTAAGATCTGCATGGAAGCGTTTATCAAGACAATCCATGCAGATTGTCAAAAAATCCCCCGCTGTCATAATAACTGTCTTGTCAGATGTAAAGTTATATGGTATACTCTGTTAAGTTTCATGTATAAATCAGGTAAAGCAGGCTGCATGAAAGCGCAAGAGGAATCCGTAAAAGCTGCGGGACCTGCGAAAAAGAGGGATAACTATGAAAAAATTATATTATGATGTCGTCATTGCCGGCTGCGGAGTCGCCGGGCTTTACACGGCGCTTCACTTGGGGGCGGATAAGAGGATTCTGATGCTCTCGAAGGAGGATCTGGAAAGCTGCGATTCCATGCTGGCGCAGGGCGGCATCTGTGTGCTGCGCGACGAGGAGGATTACGATTCCTATTTTGAGGATACGATGCGCGCGGGACATTACGAGAACCGCAGGGAGAGCGTGGACATCATGATTCGCGGAAGCCGGAGCGTGATCGACCATCTGCTTGCCCTGGGCGTCCGTTTCGAGAAGAACCCTGACGGAACGCTCGCCTACACGCGGGAGGGAGCGCACTCAAGACCACGCATTTGTTTCCACAAGGATATCACCGGGAAGGAGATTACGACGACACTGCTTTCCCATGTGAAAAAGCTCCCCAACGTGACGATTATGGAATATACGACGATGACGGATATTCTGACGGTGAACGGCTTCTGCCACGGTCTGACAGCGAAGACGGCAGACGGGGAGACGCTTCATATTTATGCCGGAGACACGGTGCTTGCGACCGGAGGAATCGGTGGGCTTTATGAGCATTCCACGAATTTTCCGCTGCTGACCGGAGATGCCTGCCGGATTGCGGGCGAGCACGGAATCGAATTGGAGCACATGGATTATGTGCAGATTCATCCGACCTGTCTCTACAGTAAGAAGCCGGGCAGAAGCTTCCTGATTTCCGAATCCGCGAGAGGCGAAGGCGCAATCCTTTTAAACCACAAGGGAGAGCGCTTTGTGGACGAACTGCTTCCGCGCGACGTGGTGACAAAGGCGATCCATGAGGAAATGGAGAAGGAAGTCGTTGATTTCGAGTATCTCTCATTTGAGAAGGTGCCGGAAGAAATCATAAAAGGACATTTTCCCAATATTTACGAACGGTGTCTGGAAGAAGGGTATGACATTTGTAAAGAACCCGTGCCGATCGTTCCGGCACAGCACTATTTTATGGGCGGCGTGCATGTGGACAGCAATTCGCAGACGACCATGGAACACCTCTATGCAGTCGGAGAGACGAGCTGCAACGGGGTGCATGGGAAGAACCGCCTCGCGAGCAACAGCCTCCTGGAGAGTCTGATTTTTGCAAAACGCGCCGCGGCGCAGATCGAATTCACACAGAAAGGAAGAGAACACAATGAATCCAATTACAATGCAGCTTGTTGCTGACAAATACATTAAAATGGCGCTTGAGGAGGACATCAGCAGCGAGGATGTGTCCACGAATGCGGTCATGCCGGAATACAGAAAGGGTGACGTGCAGCTTTTGTGCAAGGAAGACGGTATTATTGCCGGTTTACAGATTTTTGAGCGTGTGTTTACACTGCTTGATGCGAATACACAGGTAGAGTTCTACGTAAAGGACGGAGAGGAAGTAAAGAAGGGACAGCTTTTAGCAGTTGTCACCGGAGATATCCGCGTACTTCTATCCGGCGAGCGCACGGCGTTAAATTATCTGCAGCGTTTAAGCGGTATCGCGACCTACACGAACACCGTTGCAAAGCTTCTTCGGGGGACAAAGACAAAGCTTCTCGATACCAGAAAGACGACGCCGGGAATGCGTATCTTCGAGAAATACGCGGTTCGTATCGGCGGTGGAAATAATCATAGATATAATCTCTCGGACGGCGTGCTTCTTAAGGACAATCACATCGACGCGGCGGGCGGCGTTGCCAAAGCGGTCGCCGCTGCAAAGGCATACGCGCCTTTTGTGCGCAAGATTGAGGTCGAGACGGAGAATCTTGACATGGTAAAGGAAGCCGTCGAGGCGGGGGCGGACATTATTATGCTCGATAATATGACGCCGGACGAGATGGCGGAGGCAATCCGCATCATCGCTGGGAGAGCCGAGACAGAGTGCTCCGGCAATATCACAAAGGAGAATATTGAGACGATTACGGCGCTCGGCGTAGATTATGTGTCCAGCGGCGCGCTGACACATTCCGCACCGATTCTGGACGTCAGTTTAAAGCATCTGCGGGTGTTGGAGTAATTGTGCAGTCGGGAAAGGAAAACGTCATGGAAAAGGAAATGACCGGTGCGGACAGAAGAAAAAGAATATTGTTTCTGATGCGTGAGTCGGATCGGCCGCTTTCGGGCGCACAGCTTGGCAGCCAGACCGGGGTCAGCCGTCAGGTCGTGGTGCAGGATATCGCACTTTTGCGCACGGAGGGATATCCTATTGTTTCCACGGCGAGAGGATATTTTTTGAATGAGCCGAAGCATGCGACGCGGTTAATGAAGGTGTACCACACGAACGAGCAGGTCGAGGATGAACTCACTACGATTGTAGACCTCGGCGGATGTGTGCAAAACGTTATGGTGAACCATCGCGTCTATGGCAGGATGGAGGCGGCGCTTAACATCAAGAACCGGCGTGACGTGCAGATGTTCTTAAACGACCTGCGGACAGGAAAATCCGTGCCTCTTTTAAATATCACTTCGGGATATCATTTTCACCGGATCGCGGCGGAGACGGAGGCGATCTTAGATGAGATCGAGGAGGCATTGCGCGGGAAAGGGTATCTTGCGGAGGTTTTGCCGTATGAGGCGGCGGAATCCTGAAATTTTAGATTCCTTAAGGGATTTTTAAGGATTTTATAGAGGTTCTTTTAAGGGTAAATCGATAAGATAAGAGGGTATTCCAGAATCTGGTAACAGATTCCGGGATACCCTCTTATTTTTGTGATTTAAAATAGTCGACGAGTTCATACACCAGGATAATCTCTCTTTCCGATAATTGAGAGACGTCGATTGTATTATTTGTCGGAAGACCCAGCAGATAATCAGTAGAAACGTGAAATAGCTGCGCCAGTTCGATCAGATAGGTCGTGGAGGGGACGGATATACCGAGTTCCCAGGCATTGACGCTGCTCCTCGTGATGCCGAGCTTCTTCGATAACTCGGTCTGCGTTAAATTGTTTGCTTCGCGAAGTTCCTTGATTTTATCTGCGATCATAACAAATCTCCTTTGGTGTATAGTAAAATAGTCAAATAGATATTGCATTATCAAAATGATAATTAAAATTGACAAGCAGGAAATATATGATAAAATAGATAACTGTACATAAGACTTTTGAGGATTACAGGAGGATGAATTCAAATGGCGGAGTTAAAAACACCGGATCATTACATTATAGACAAATATAAAAGCCTGCCGCGCGCTACGCTTTATGCATTTATCAGCGCTCTTGTCTGCGGTATGGCTGCGCATTTCTATATGTTTACGAACAAGCTTTATAACTATGACGAGCTTGTAAATACGCCGGGCGGATATGGCATCGGCGCGGAGCTTGGCAGATGGTTCCTTAAGATTATGGCGGACTGCAATTCAAGATGGCTTGGCGGAAGCTATTCGTTTCCTCTGTGGAATGGTATCGTATCGATTCTTCTGCTGGCAGCATCGGCAGCGCTTGTTGTCAGAATGTTTCAGATTAAAAGTCCGACGCTTGCAGCCTTAATCGGTGCTTTTATGACGGTATTTCCTGCGGTCGTGTGTATGTTCTATTTCATGTTCACGGCGGCGTTCTATTCGGTAGGAATTTTCTTAAGCGTGCTTGCGGCATATCTTGTCGTTCGTTTCCCGGGGAAGTTTTTGTATCATATCGCTGCGGTTCTTCTGCTCGCATGTTCGATTGGGACATATCAGGCCTATTTTGCCAACACTGCCTGCCTGTTTTTGATGGCATTTATTCTTTCCTGCGCCTTTGGTGAAGGAAATCCTTCTTTTCGGGAGAACTTTTTTGCGGCACTGCGTTATCTTGCGGTGCTGATCGGAGGTCTTATCCTCTATTTCCTGCTGAACCGGATGCTCCTTGTCTGCTGGAATGTCACAATGATGGATTATCAGGGCATTGCCTCGATGGGACAGCTTTCGCCGGGAAAGCTTCTTACATCGGCAGGAATATGCTATCAGTCATTTTGGGCGATGTTTTCCGAAAACGTAAAGTATTTAACTCCGACAAGCCTGCTTCGGAAATGTCTTACCTTGATCTGGCTCGTACTGGCGTCCGGAATCGTAATTTTTCTTTTGAGAGGGAAGCGGAGTGTGCCCGGAAAAATTCTGATGGTCTGCGCGGGCGTGCTGTTTCCGGCGGCATTATTTCTTATATATATTATGGCGCCGGGGGCTGCCGTTTATGCGATCATGCTGTATTCGGTCGTATTCTTTTTCGTATTTCCTCTGATATTTGTTGATCATTTTGTAATTTGCATGAATGGGTACGAGCGTGTAAAAAAGAGCATGCAGTGGGTGATTTTTTTCGCATCGGCGGCAATTATCGCGATTTACGTCTGGTACGCGAACGCCAGCTATATGTCGCAGGAATACACCAAGTACCATGATCTTGCCTACTATGAGACAATCGTGACACAGATTAAGAGTCTGGACGGATATACGGACGAGATGCATGTGGCTCTGATCGGAAATGGCGAGGTGGAGGATGAGACGAACTATCTCGGAGGATTGCTTGAGGATATTGTTTTGCAGGACGGGCGAAATGCTTCGAACGTCAGCGCCTACTCCAAGGCACACCTGATTACAAAATATCTTGGCTTTGCACCGGAGTTCTGCGGTTACGAGGAAACAAAGGCGCTTATGCAGAAAAAAGAGGTAAAGGAGATGCCGTGCTACCCCGATGACGGCTCGATCTGTATGATTGACGGAATTGTTGTCGTAAAGATGTCGGAGTACGAGTGAACGCAAAAGAATAAATCGAAACGAGGAGAAGTGCAGCATGGGAAAATCAAAGAAAATGGCAGTGTTGATGCTTGTTCTGACTGAAGTAATCTGTCTGGTGTTCGCGGTTTGGAAAATCTTTGCAGGTAACGGTTACATGGAGACTTTTGGCGCAGGAAAAAGAGAAATTCCGACATGGGAGAATCCCATTTCACTTCCGGCAGGTTCTTATCAGATGGATGTTGTCTATAAGACTGCATCCGAGGAAGCATGGCTAAGACCGATGACTGACAGCTCTGCGGGGACGGTCTACGGCGGCAAGGCGCTGCTTTTTCCTTACCATACCGAGGCCTCCTTCGAAGTTCGTGTCGGCATAGACGACGGGTGGTTCTATCTTGACGGCAGTACGGAGGACGATCTTACGATTTCGGAATTGACTGTGCAAAGGACGAATCGGGCGGAAACGGCGCGCTGTATTACGCTGCTTGTTGTGTTTGCGATTCTGGATGTTCTGCTTGTCCTTTGGTACAGGGGGATTTTTGCCGGAATGGACACGGCGCAGAGGAATGTCTTATTCGCGCTTGTGATGCTGTGGCTGCTTTCGTCACTGCCTCTTTTTGTCAATTATATGGTGACAGGACATGATTTTGCATTTCATATGATGCGCATCGAAGGATTGGCGAAGGGGCTGAAATCGGGACAATTTCCGGTCAGGGTACAGCCGGGCTGGCTGAACGGTTACGGGTATCCGGTGTCAGTGATGTACGGCGATCTGCTGTTATACATTCCGGCGCTTCTTCGCCTGGGCGGTTTTTCACTGCAGACGGCTTATAAGCTTTATGTGCTGCTTATCAACGCAGTCACCGTCGCCGCATCCTACGCCTGTGCAAAGAAAATCGGAAGGGGATGGAAAGCAGGACTTCTCGGAAGTCTTGTTTATACTTTGTCCGTCTACCGTCTTGTGAATATCTATACGAGATGCGCTCTTGGTGAGTACACGGCTATGGCGTTTCTGCCGCTCGTATTCCTCGGGATTTATCTCATACTGCACACGCAGGAAGTACGGCGCGGTTGTCTGTATATGATTGCCGGCTATACGTTGATCTTACAGTCGCATCTTTTAAGCTTTGAGATGACAGTGATTTTCTCGGCGCTTTACTGTCTGCTCTGCGGAAAAAAATTTTTATGGCGGCTTGGCAGTATCATAAAGACCGCGGGCGTTACGATCCTTCTGAATCTTAATTTTCTGATTCCATTTGCGGATTATATGCTTCGGGAGGATTTGTGGATCAAGGGAGGTACGCCGGAGAATATGCAGGCGCATGGTCTGTTTTTGCCGCAGTTATTCCAGTTATACGGTTCTACGGGGCTTGGATCTACAGATGCCTCCGGCGGAATACAGGCGGATATGCTGATTGGGCCGGGCGTTCTTATCACGCTTGCCGCCATCGTGTTTCTATGGCAGTATCTGGTATACAGAAAGAAATTAAAAGAAAAGGCGGACGCTGTGGGATGGGGAGAGCAGTGCAGACTGTTTCTTCTGCTTGCGCTTGCACTTTTTATGTCTGTGATGTTCTTCCCATGGAGATCGATCGGTGAAATTCCGGTGATAGGGAAGGTATTTGCTTCGTATCAGTTTGCATGGCGGTTTCTTGCGGCGGCGGTGCTTATGGGAACGCTTCTGTGGCTCTATCTTAGCGCTGACATGAAAGTGCTGTTTGGAAGCGAAACAGCCAAAAGGGTCGCAGCGGGGCTATGTATTTTCGCTGTAGTCCAGGGCCTGTGGTTCTTCAATGTACGATTGACGGAAAGCGACGCGACCATCGTGATGGATACGTCAGGCATCAATACGGTAAATGCTGTTTCAGGCGGAGAGTATCTGATACAGGGGATGTCAAAGGAGCATGTGACAGAGAGCGCGCTCACATGCAGCGAGCATGTGACGATTGCAGAGTACCGCAGAAACGGAAATCATTTTTGGGTGACATGTGAAAATCGCGCGGATACGGAGGGACGTGTGACGGTACCGCTGTTTGCCTATAAGAGCTATCGGGCGGTCGATACCGCGGAAGGAACGGAATTTCCTGTTGTATGGGACGCTTACGGCGCGGCATCGGTGACGCTGCCGGCTGGGTATCGCGGCGAGCTTGAAATCTATTACAGGGAACGCACAGTCTGGAGAATCGGGGAGTTCATATCGCTTGTGACGCTGCTTGGGTTGCTTGCGGTCTGCAAAACGAAGGCTAAGTCTTGACTTACCGGGAAAATAGATATATAATGAATCGAATTGGCATCGGCGAATGTAAAGTAAGGCAGGACAGATGTACGGTGCAGGTTAGACTATGTTGGGAGAGGCACATGATTAAGAGTATGACCGGCTTCGGACGCGCAGAGATTGCGGACGGCAGCCGTAAATTCACCGTTGAGATCAAATCCGTGAATCACCGTTATCTGGACGTCAATATCAGGATGCCCAAGAAGCTGAATTTCTTTGAGAGCGCGATCCGCAATCTCTTAAAGGAGTACATTGAGCGCGGAAAGGTTGACATCTTCATATCTTATGAGGACTATACAGAAGAGAATTACGCGTTAAAATATAACGAAGATATCGCGGCGCAGTATCTGGCATATTTACAACAGATGTCAGAGAAGTTCGGGATCGAGAACGACGTGCGTGTGAGCACGCTTTCCCGCTATCCGGAAGTGCTTGTGATGGAGGAGCAGAATATTGATGAGAAGGAGCTGTGGGCGGGTCTGGAACAGACGGTCCGCGCTGCGGCAGGGCAGCTTGCAGAAAGCCGGATCGCAGAGGGCGAGAGGCTAAGAGGCGACCTTATCGAGAAGCTTGACGGAATGCTTTCCTATGTTGACTTCATCGAGGAGCGTTCTCCGCTTATTCTCGCCGAATACCGCGCGCGACTGACCGAGAAGGTACAGGAACTTTTAGGAGAGCGTCAGCTTGACGAGTCAAGGATTGCCACAGAGGTCACGCTTTTTGCGGATAAGATCTGTGTGGACGAGGAGACGGTTCGCTTAAGAAGTCATATCCAGAGTATGAAGGATACACTCTTAGCAGGCGGCGGCATGGGCAGAAAGCTCGATTTTATTGCACAGGAGATGAACCGTGAGGCGAATACGATTCTCTCAAAGACGACGGATCTTAAGGTATCGGACGTCGGGATCAGTCTTAAGACCGATATCGAGAAGGTTCGTGAACAGATTCAGAATATTGAATAGGTATGGCTATGGCGAAGTTAATCAACATCGGATTTGGCAATATGGTCAACACCGATAAGATCATCAGCATTATTTCTTCCGATTCCGCACCGGCAAAGCGCCTGATCCAGAAGGGCAAGGAGCAGGAGACTTTGATCGACGCAACGCAGGGCAGGCGGACGAAGAGTGTCATATTTACGGAGAATAACAAAATCATTTTATCAGCATTACAGCCGGAGACGCTTGCCGGCAGATTTAACGGTAATGCCGCAGAGGTTTGTGATGACGCGAAAGAATAAAGGAATTTTGACAGTGGTATCCGGTTTTTCCGGTGCGGGAAAAGGTACGATCATGAAGGAACTGCTCGCAAAGTACGGGCAGAATTATGCGCTTTCCATATCGGCGACAACGCGTGCGCCAAGACCCGGCGAGAAGGATGGCGCGGAGTATTTTTTTAAGAGCCGCGAGGAGTTTGAGCAGATGATCGCAGCCGGAGAACTGATTGAATATGCACAGTATGTCGGCAATTATTACGGCACGCCGAAAGCATATGTTGGGAAGCAGCTTGAAGCCGGCAGGGATGTTATTTTAGAGATTGAGATTCAGGGGGCGCTTAAGGTGCGGGAGCAGTTTCCGGATGCGCTGCTGCTTTTTGTGACGCCGCCTAGTGCCGATGAATTAAAGAAGCGGCTCATCGGGCGCGGAACAGAGTCCATGGAAGTCATCGAGAACCGCCTGGCGCGGGCACTTGAGGAGGCAGAAGGACTGGAGGAGTACGATTATCTGGTCGTGAACGACGTACTCGAAGAATGCGTGGAGGAGGTTCATGAGATCATCCGAAACGAGCGCTACCGCGTATCGCGCAATGCAGACAATATCAGAGAAATGAGAGAAGAGCTGAAAGGCTTCACGCGCCGGCAGGACTGACAGCCGCCTGCGCAGGAAAGGAGATTTATTATGATACATCCATCTTATGTAGAGTTAATGAAAGTAGTCAACGACGAAGTTGAAATCGGGGAAGAGCCGGTAGTAAACAGCCGCTATTCGATTGTGATCGCGACCGCGAAGCGCGCGCGTCAGATTATTGCAGGAGACGAACCGATGGCAGATAAGGTTACCTGTCCAAAGCCCTTGTCGATTGCGGTTGAGGAACTGTATGAGGGAAAGGTCAAGATTATCCCGGAAGCGGCGGAGGATGAGGAATAGGAAGTTTGATATTCATGAATCGGGAAAGGATGATAGGTCTATCATCCTTTTTGGCGTTCATTTAGAGTGATGGAGACAAGCATGAAGTTATTATTTATTTCCCTGGGCTGTGACAAGAATCTCGTAGATACCGAGTTCATGTTGGGCATGATCCGGGATGCGGGCGGCATCGGCGGGGAACCGATTGTGTTGACGGACGATGAGTACGAGGCGGACATCATAATCATCAATACCTGTTGTTTTATAGGCGATGCCAAGGAGGAGAGCATCAACACGATCCTTGAGATGGCAGAGCACAAAAAGGATGCCGCATTAAAGGCGCTTATCGTGACCGGATGTCTTGCGCAGCGCTATCAGGATGAGATCCGAAAGGAAATCCCGGAGGTCGATGCGATACTCGGTACGAATTCCTATGAGGATGTCGTGAATGCGATCAGAAAGGCGTTGTCCGGCGAGTTCTACGAGAATTTTAAGGCACTCGAAGGACTGCCGCACATTACGGCAAAGCGGAGCGTAACGACAGGAGGACATTTTGCACACCTTAAGATCGCGGAGGGCTGCAACAAGCGCTGTACCTACTGTATTATTCCCTATATCCGCGGTAATTACCGGAGTGTTCCGATGGAAGAGCTTATCGAACAGGCGAGGGAGCTTGTCGCGGGGGGCGTTAAGGAGCTGATCCTTGTCGCACAGGAGACGACGCTTTACGGAATCGACCTGTACGGAGAGAAATCGCTTCACAAGCTTCTTGATGCATTAAGTGAGATCCCGGGACTTTTCTGGATACGCATTATGTATTGCTATCCGGAAGAAATCTACGATGAACTGATCGATACGATCGCAAATAATAAAAAGGTCTGTCATTATCTGGATCTGCCGATCCAGCACGCCAGCGATGCAATGTTAAAGTGCATGGGACGGCGCACAAGCAAAGATGATCTCGTTTCCATCATCACAAAGCTGCGGGAGCGGATTCCCGATATTGCGCTGCGCACGACGCTGATCTGCGGATTCCCGGGAGAGACGGAGGAGATGCATGAGGAGCTGATGCAGTTTGTCAACGACATGGAATTCGATCGTTTGGGTGCATTTACTTACTCGCCGGAGGAGGGAACACCTGCAGCGGAATTCCCCAACCAGCTTGATGAGGAGGTAAAGAAGGACTGGCAGGCAGATGTCATGGAACTTCAGGAGGAGATCATTTCCGATAAGAATGAGGAGATGACGGGCAGAGAGCTTTATGTCTTTATCGAGGGCAGGGTAAGTGACGAGAATGCCTATATCGGACGCACCTACCGGGATGCGCCGGATGTGGACGGCTATATTTTTATCAACACAGATGAGGAACTGATGACCGGTGACATTGTGCGCGCCCGCGTGACTGGGGCGTATGAATATGATCTGATAGGAGAATTGATATGAATTTACCAAATAAGTTAACGATTATGCGTGTGATTTTGATTCCGTTTTTTGTATTTTTCCTGCTTGCACCTTATTTTCCGGGCTACGGAAATTATATTGCGGTAGCTATTTTTATCGTGGCAAGCCTCACGGATCTGCTGGACGGAAAGATTGCGAGAAAGTACAATCTTGTGACGAATTTCGGCAAATTTATGGATCCTCTGGCGGATAAGCTTTTAGTGTGCTCTGCGATGATCTGTCTGATCGAGCTTGACCGTCTGGCGTCGTGGATCGTTATTGTGATCATTGCGCGGGAGTTCATCATCAGCGGTTTCCGCCTGGTGGCTTCGGACAACGGTGTTGTGATCGCCGCAAGCTACTGGGGCAAGTTTAAGACGACTTTCCAGATGCTTATGGTCATTGTGCTGATCCTTGACATTCCGCATCCGGCGTTTCAGATTCTGGGCGTTGTTCTGACGTACGTTGCATTGATATTAACGATCGTATCGCTGATCGATTATATTGCAAAGAATAAGGATGTTCTAAAAGAGCAGAAATAGAAGTTGTGGTTTAAAATGCCGGACAAAAACAGGGATAACCGATGAAAAAGTCTGCAAAAAAGCAGACATAGTTCGAAATGACAGACAGCAGGAAGGAACAGAATATGTCAGTAAAGAAAAGCTTTGGTACAGAGCCGGTGGAGGAATCCTTAGAATATCTTGTTTATAAGTTGTTGAAGGAACGCCGTTATACCCTGACTACCGCAGAATCTGCGACAGGCGGGATGATCGCGTCGACGCTTGTCAACGTGCCTGGGATTTCCGAATTTTTTACCGAGGGCTACGTCACATACTCGGATGCAGCGAAGGTAAAAATGATTCATGTAAATCCAAAGACGATTGAAAAATACGGGGTGGTGAGCAGCGAGACTGCCTGCGATATGGCAAAGTCCGCTGCCAGGACTGCTGGGTGCGACGCGGCGCTCTCCGTGACAGGCGTCGCCGGACCGGATGGCGGAACGAAAGATTGTCCGGTGGGACTTATGTATATCGGCTGTTATCTGAAAGGGAAGACGGTGACAGAGCGTTATGTCTTCGAGAAGAACAGCCGGAGAGAGCGGCGGGAGGCTGCTACCGAGGCGGCGCTTCGCCTGCTGATTACAATGCTTAAGGAGGAAAATCCTGCACGGCTTGCCGGACATTGCTCCATGCAATGGCAGTCGCATTTTCCTCCGGAAAACAAGGAGGATTCATTATGCGGATCATAGCGGGAACGGCGCGGAGCCTGCCACTTAAGACGGTAGAGGGGTTAGACACCAGACCGACCACCGACCGGATCAAGGAGACATTGTTTAACATTATACAGGATGAGATACCGGGCAGCTATTTCCTCGATCTGTTTGCGGGAAGCGGGCAGATCGGACTTGAGGCGGTAAGCCGCGGCGCGCGCTATGCGATCTTTGTGGACAGCGGCAAGAAGCCTGCCGCCTGTATCGAGGAGAATATTCGTTTTACAAAGTTCACAAAAGAAACGAAGGTCTATCCGATGGAGGCGCTTGGTGCGCTCCGCGCGATGGAGGGGAAGTACCAGTTCGATATTATTTTTATGGATCCGCCCTACAAGAAGGGCATCGAGCAGGAAGTGCTTCGTTATCTTGCGACGTCTTCCCTGCTGAAACAGGACACGCTGATGATCGTGGAAGCGGCGCTTGATACGGATTTTTCGTATCTTTCGGAGTATGGACTAAAGCTTGTGCGGCTGAAAACCTATAAGACGAACGAACACGCATTTATCCGAAGAGAATGAACAGTTTCGGCAAATCATGTTGCCCCAATAGGAGGAAAATCCTGCACAGCTTGCTGGGCATTGCTCCATGCATAGGCAGTCGCATTTTCCTTCGGAAAACAAGGAGGATTTATGAAACGAGCAATTTATCCGGGAAGCTTTGACCCGCTGACGCTTGGACATATGGATATTATCGAGCGTTCCTCGAGAATCGTGGACGAATTGGTAGTCGGCGTGCTCAATAACAGTGCAAAAAATTCATTGTTTTCTCTGGACGAACGTGTTAGTATGATAAAAGAGATGACGGATTCTATGCCGAACGTCACGGTATCGTCTTTTGATGGCCTGCTGGTCGATTACATGAAGGAGATTCAAGCGACGATTATCGTGAGGGGACTTCGGGCTGTGACCGACTTTGAATATGAGCTGCAGATTGCGCAGACGAATCATGTGGAGAATCCTGACGTCGAGACGATTTTTCTGACGACCAGTCTGCAGTATTCTTATTTAAGCTCAACAATTGTCAAGGAATTTGCATCCTATGGCGGTGATCTGACAAAGTTCGTTCCGGCAAGATTTATTGACAGAATATACGAGAAATATCATATCTCAAAATAAGGAGAAGCTAATGGCAAGTAGAATAGAACAGATTATAGAGGAAATTGAAGAATATATTGACAATTGTAAGCCTCAGACATTTTCCTCTTCTAAGATCATCGTGAACAGGGAAGAGATGGAGGAACTGTTAAATGAACTTCGCGTCAAGACCCCCGAGGAAATCAAACGCTACCAGAAGATCATCAGCAACAAGGAAGCAATCTTAGCCGATGCGCAGGCAAAGGCGGACGCGATTATCGCGCAGGCGCAAATCAAGACGGACGAGCTTGTCAGTGAGCATCAGATTATGCAGCAAGCGTATGCGCAGGCGAATGAGGTCGTCATGATCGCGACAAAGCAGGCGCAGGAGATTCTGGATAATGCGACGAATGATGCGAATAATATCCGCATGGGCGCGATGCAATACACCGACGATATCCTGCGTAATCTTGAAAACACGATTTCACATTCGATGGACACAGCAAAAGCTCGCCATGACGCTTATATGAGTTCTCTGCAGGGATTTCTTGACGTGGTGACGACGAACCGTGCGGAGTTGAATCCGACCGCGGAGGAGCCTGCTCCGAAGAAGACGGAGCCAAAGGCGGAGGAACTTCCGAAGATCGAAATTACTTCGGATATGCTGGGATAGCGCAGCGGCATCCGTTTTGGCAGGGAGTTGTCACTGCATATCAGACGGGAAACAGGAGTGTGACACAGCCTGCGAGAAGACCGGATACCATGGTAAGCAACAGTTTTGTGATACAGTATTTTTTCAGTGAAAGCCCGGTGCCGCAGATCATGGAACTTGTCTGTGCGATGCCGGAGAGTCCGCCGAATGCGGTAAAAGCCATCGCAAGGATATACTGTGCGGACGGCTTAAGACCGGAGGCTGGGAGCATACCGATTCCGTTGGTAAGTTCGGCTGCTCCGGTGAGAATCAGCCGGACCAAGGGAGAGAGCGGAAGCTTTCCGATCATCGAGGCGATCATGGAAAACAGCATAATATATCCACCGAGTCTGGTTAATGTTTCAAAGCCATTCATGATACCGGCATCTATGATTTTAAAATTCATTTGAGATCCAGATGCCGGTATTTTTTCTGTCATGGCTGCGCGGTGTTCTGCGCGGCGGCGTTCTCTTCCGCCGCAGACGATCAGGAGGACAAGCGGCGGAACATACAAGATCAGCAGGCTTAAGACGGAAAACTGCGGCAGTTTCAGCTGACCGCACAGGATGAAGCTTGTGATAAAGACCGGGCTGATATTGTTGGTGACGACAAAGAGGATATCCGCTTCTTTTTTTTCGAGCCTGCCGCATTTTAACAACTCCGCACAGTTCTTGCTTCCCATCGGAAAGCCGAAGAGAAATCCGGTGAGAAGTACGAAAGCGCCGTTTTCGCTGACCGGGAACAGCCTCTTAAGGAGCGGCGCGAACAGACGGTTGATGTACTGCAGATAGTTGGAGTAGATTAAAATATTAGAGAGAATCGCAAAGGGAAGCAGCGTCGGAAGAACCCGCTCATACCACAGCATCAGTCCTTTTGCCGCCGCGTCTACCGCATCCTTCGGAAAGAACAATATGTAACCGGTAAAAATCAACAAAGATAAGAATATCATTTTCTTTTTCATACTAAACTATATTATTAGCAGGAGGCTTCTATGAGTAAATTAGAGGAATTAAAAGAATTACAGCTACAGTCACAGAAAGTATTTGACTATTTTGAGGAGATCGCTGCGATCCCGCACGGTTCAAGGAATACAAAGGAAATCAGCGATTACCTCGTGCGTTTTGCAAAAGAGCACGGGCTTGTCTGTTATCAGGATGAGGCGAACAACGTCGTGATCGTACAGGAAGCGACGACAGGTTATGAGGATGCGGATGCGATCATAATTCAGGGGCACATGGACATGGTGTGTGAGAAAGAGAGCGGCTGCGACATCGACTTTGAGAAAGACGGTTTGCGGCTCTATGTGGACGGTGATTTCTTAAAGGCAGAGGGAACGACGCTTGGCGGAGACGACGGTATCGCCGTTGCCTATGCGCTTGCCATTATGGATTCGCCACAGATCGCGCACCCGCGCCTTGAAGTCGTGATTACAGTTGACGAAGAAATCGGTATGCTGGGAGCGGAAGAAATCGATCTTTCCATGCTAAAAGGGCATAAGCTTCTGAACATTGACTCCGATGTGGAGGGACATTTTCTGACGAGCTGCGCCGGCGGTATGACGGTGGAGACGGTGATCCCGGTGGAGCGTATCACGCAGGAGGGGCTTACGGCAAAGCTTACGGTCACGGGGCTTGCCGGCGGTCATTCGGGAAGCGAGATCGATAAGGAGCACGCGAACGCCAATATTGTGATGGGACGCGTATTAAAATATATTTCCGACCGCATGGAGCTCGGCGTAACGGCGCTCGCCGGAGGCTTGAAGGACAATGCGATTCCGCGTGAGTGTGTGGCCAAACTTCTGATTCCTGAAGAGAAGAAGGAAGAATTTGTCTCCTATGTCAAGAGTGTGGAGACAGAGCTTAAGAAGGAATTTGCGGCGTCGGATGCCGGGATTTGCCTGGCGAGCGCATTTGGCGGGAAGAAGCAGGCGGAAATTCTTTCCTACAGCGCAATGGCGCGCGTCATCTTTTATCTGCGCAATGTACCGAACGGCGTGCAGCATATGAGCCAGATTATGCCGGGACTGGTCGAGACATCCTTAAACCTCGGCATTCTGGAATTAAAAGGGGATGGTCTGTATGCGACCTCCTCCGTCAGAAGCAGCGTATCGACCAGAAAAGAAGATTTAAAAGATCGTCTGGAGCATATTGCGGAGTTTTTGGGAGGGGAGATTTCCGTGAGCGGAGATTATCCTGCATGGGAATACAGGGCGGATTCCGAAATCAGAGATACGATCAGCGCCGTGTATGAGGAGCTGTTCGGCGAGAAGCCGGTGTTCGAGGCGATTCATGCGGGCTTGGAGTGCGGTATTCTCTCCGGCAAGATCAAAGATCTGGACTGTGTTTCCTTCGGGCCCAATAATTACGACATTCACACGCCGAAGGAACGCCTTTCAATTTCTTCCACGGAGAAGGTGTGGAAGCTATTGGTAGAATTTTTGAAAAGAAGCAAATAAAAGCAGAGAAATAAAAGGAAGCTATGAATTTAAGACGTATCCGTTTGTTACTGTTACTGTTTGCCGCGATATTATGGAACGTTCTTCTGACCGGATATATCGAGGAGAAGGCACTGCAGATAAACTGCTTTTCCTATGAGACTGCATATCAGAATTTCAGAGATCATCAGGTGAAAGAAAAGGTGTTGGACGCTTTTTATGAGGCGGCGGACGCAGATATGGAGAAGTTCTCGGAACTGCTTACAATGTATTTTGCGACCGGAGATACGGTGACGGATGTTGACGTACTGGAACAGGACATCGCGTTCGTAAAAAAGTATAAGGCGGAGGAGTTCGACTGTGTCAAAGGATATGTCTATGCTGTCTGGAATGATCTTGCGCGTTTTCCGGTGGGAACGGTACAGTCAGATAAAGAAGCGACGGTGAGTTTTGCGGATAGCTGGATGCAGAGCCGTACCTTCGGCAGCGACAGAGGGCATGAAGGCTGCGACATCATGGCGTCCGTCGACAAACGGGGGATTTATCCGGTTTACAGCGCGACGGACGGCGTGGTCGAACAGATCGGCTGGCTGCGTCTCGGCGGTTACCGGATCGGAATCAGAAGCGAATCCGGCGCTTATTTCTATTATGCGCATCTCGCAGGATATGCGAAGGAGTTTGAAATCGGTGAGGAGGTTTCGGCTGGAACGTTTCTCGGCTACATGGGAGATACCGGTTACAGCGACATCCCCGGAACGACGGGAAATTTCCCGGTGCATCTGCATTTCGGAATCTATTTAAACGATCGGGACGGGAAGGAGTTTTCTGTGAATTCTTATCCGGCGGCGCGCTATCTGTGGGAGCGGCAGGAAGAGAAGCTGACAGAGTGAGAAGAGAGACGTGTATGGCACTTCGGTTGGACAAATATCTGACGGAGCTCGGCGTCGGAACGAGAAGCGAAGTTAAAAAGCTGATTCGGGCAAAGCAGATTACGGTAAACGGTGAGCCTGCCGTAAGACCGGAACAAAAGATCGACGAGCAAAAGGATGAAGTATGCCTGCGCGGGGAGAAGCTTTCCTACGCGGCATACGAATACTATTTATTTCATAAGCCGGCGGGCTGTGTCTCGGCGACGGAGGACACAGTGCACCGGACCGTCATGGACTATCTGACGGACACGGTCAGGAGCGATCTCTTCCCGGTCGGAAGACTCGATATCGACACGGAGGGACTGCTTCTCATTACAAACGACGGGGCACTTGCACATGAGCTTTTGTCCCCGGCGAAGCATGTCGAAAAGACGTACTATGCAAAGGTTGCCGGAAGGGTGACAAAGGAGGATGTCAACCTTTTTGAAAAAGGGGTTGACATCGGGGAAGATGCGCTTACAAAGCCAGCAAAGCTTGTAATTTTGTCGAATGACACGCCATATGCCGACGCAGAAAAAAGTTTGCCGGAGAGGGAAGAGAGTGGGGAGTCCTGGACACAGGAGCAGCCGGAGGATGGGATTCTCTCGGAAATCGAGCTGACGATCACCGAGGGAAAGTTTCATCAGGTCAAGCGGATGTTTGAGGCGGTCGGAAAGAAGGTCGTCTATTTAAAGCGTCTTTCGATGGGACCGCTTGTATTGCCGGAGGAACTTGCGCCAGGAGAGTACCGCCCGCTCAACGCGGGGGAACTTGCCGCGCTAAAATGCAGATGAGACAATAAAATGTTGATGAGATAAAATGAAAGAAGATTCAGGAGTAAGCAATGAGCAACGGATTTTTGCCAATCAGCAGATTGGATATGGAAAAGCAGGGAATAGAACAACTGGATTTCGTGTATGTGATCGGGGATGCCTACGTGGATCATCCCTCGTTTGGACATGCCATTATTTCGAGAGTTCTGGAAGCGCACGGCTACAAGGTCGGCATCATATCACAGCCCGATTGGAGAGATAAGGAGTCCATCAATATTTTAGGCGAGCCACGGCTTGGCTTTCTCGTGTCTGCCGGAAATATGGATTCAATGGTAAATCATTATTCCGTATCGAAAAAGCGACGGGCAGCGGATGCGTTCACACCGGGCGGCGTGATGGGGAAACGCCCGGATTACGCGACGATTGTCTATTGCAATCTGATCAGGCAGACCTACAAGCATATCCCGATCATTATTGGAGGAATCGAGGCGAGCCTCCGCAGACTGGCGCATTACGATTACTGGTCGAACAAGCTGAAACGTTCGATCCTTCTGGATTCCGGTGCGGATTTGATTTCCTATGGAATGGGGGAGAAGAGCATCGTAGAGATTGCGGATGCCTTAGACAGCGGTCTTGCCGTGTCAGACATTACCTTTATCAATGGAACGGTCTATAAGACGAGGAAACGCGAGGACATTTACGATGCAATCGAGCTTCCGCATTATGAGGAATTACTTGCAGATAAAGCGGTCTATGCGAAAAGCTTCTATACACAGTACTGCAACACGGATCCGTTCGTGGCAAAGCGTCTGTTCGAGACATACGACGATAAAATGTTTGTCGTGCAGAATCCTCCGGCAAAGCCGCTCTCACAGAGCGAGATGGATCAGGTCTACGCGCTGCCGTATCAGCGTACCTATCATCCGAACTATGAGGAGGCAGGCGGAGTCCCGGCGATTGAAGAGGTACGTTTTTCGCTTGTCAGCAACCGCGGGTGTTACGGCGGGTGCAGTTTTTGTGCACTGACCTTCCACCAGGGACGCATTATCCAGACGAGAAGCCACGAATCGATTCTTGCGGAAGCAGAGAAGATTATCTGGGAGCCGGATTTCAAGGGATACATTCACGATGTAGGAGGTCCGACGGCGAATTTCAGAGCGCCCGCCTGCGAGAAGCAGATGACGAAGGGCGTCTGTCCGAACAGGCAGTGCCTCTTCCCGACGCCGTGCAGTAATCTGAAGGTCGATCATTCAGATTACTTAAAGTTACTGCGAAAGTTAAGGGAACTGCCAAATGTCAAGAAAGTATTTATCCGTTCAGGAATCCGGTTCGATTATCTGATCTATGATGAGGACAGGACGTTCCTTAGGGAACTGTGCGAACATCATGTCAGCGGACAGCTTAAAGTTGCGCCGGAACATATTTCAGGCGCTGTCTTAGAGAAGATGGGGAAGCCGGGCGTGGAGGTCTATAAGCGGTTCGTTGCGGCATATCAGGATATGAACCGCAAGCTCGGCAAGAAGCAGTACCTTGTACCGTACCTGATGTCGTCACACCCCGGTTCGACGTTAAAAGAAGCCGTGGAGCTGGCGGAATTCCTGCGCGATCTTGGCTATATGCCGGAACAGGTACAGGATTTCTACCCGACGCCGTCTACGATTTCGACCTGTATGTATTACACGGGACTTGACCCGCGCACCATGCAGCCGGTCTATGTGGCGGTAAATCCGCATGAGAAAGCGATGCAACGCGCCTTGATTCAGTACCGCAACCCGAAAAATTATGATCTGGTCGTGGAGGCTTTGAAGGCGGCGGGGCGGACGGATCTGATCGGTTTTGACAAGAAATGTCTGGTGCGTCCGCGAAATATCGGTTACGGAAAGCAGGGAGCAGGCGGCAAAAATGCGCTTGCGAAAGGCACAGGCAAAACGGCGGGCGGACAGAAGAATGCACCGCAGGGGCGGGGCGGAAACGGACGCGCGGCACAGGAGCACGGCGGAAATCACAGTGCAGGTGTAAAAAAGAAAACCATCCGCAATGTACACCGCAAAAAGACCGGAAAGTAGAGGAAACAAATATGCGGGAATTTCGCATTCAGAGCAATGAGGCGGGACAGCGTTTTGATAAATATTTGAAGAAGCTGCTCTCCGAAGCGCCGAACAGCTTTGTATACAAGATGCTGCGCAAGAAAAACATTACGTTAAACGGCAAAAAGGCGGACGGCTCGGAAAAGCTTGCGGCGGGGGATACGGTGAAGCTGTTTCTTTCGGATGAAACGTTTGATAAATTTGCCGGAAAAGATAAAATTTCTGCACGGTACGAGAGCCTGAAACATTTGGGACAGACGTTAAGTGGTTCGGAGCGTACATCAAGAGATTCAGAAAGTACGTTAAGGAATTCAGAAAATACATTAAGAGATTCAGAAAGTACATTAAGAGATCCAGAAAGCACATTAAGGATTTTGGTCGGTGGGGCAAGGCGCTCACAAAGTGCACTTCCGGTACTTTACGAAGATGCGGATATACTGATCGTAAACAAGCCTGCGGGGATGCTCTCGCAGAAGGCGAAGCCTTCGGATGTCTCGGCAAATGAATATATTCTGCATTATCTGATTGAAAAAGGGGAACTGGACGAAGAAATGATGCAGACTTTTCTGCCGTCTGTCTGTAACCGTCTCGACCGGAATACCTCAGGCATTCTGATCGCAGGAAAGACCTTGAAGGGTCTGCAGGAAATGTCTGCGGCATTAAAGGAGCGGACGGCGCAGAAGTACTATCGTTGTCTCGTGAAGGGTGAACTTGGAGAGTGCGATTATATTCGGGGCTGGCTGAAAAAAGATGAAACGACAAATAAGGTGACGATATATAAAGATGCAGCAAACGTGCAGGATGCACAGCCGATTGAAACAGAGTATCGGCCGATTCACGTAAAGGGCGGCTATACGGAACTTGAGGTTCATCTGATCACCGGACGTTCCCATCAGATCCGCGCGCATTTAGCCTCCATCGGTCATCCGATCATCGGCGATCCAAAGTACGGCGACAGGAAGGTGAACGCATATTTTAAAAAGGAGTGTGAGATTACTTCTCAGATGCTTCACGCATACCGAATCGTGTTCGGCGACGGGCGAGAGATTGTTGCGCCCTGCAAAGAGGAATTTTCCCGAGTGCGAAAGAAGCTTGGCTTCTGATATGCCGCATTCCGTTTCAGTTAATCAGAAGCCATTTCTATAAGAGCTTTCCGGTACTTGCGTTGATGTGGCGCTTGATCGCGTCGAAGCTTTCTGCGCTCACATCATGCTCAATCTTGCAGGCGTCCTCGGCGGCAACTCTCGGATCGACGCCAAGCATCGTAAGCCAGTTCGAGATAATCGTGTGGCGTTCATAGATCTTTTCCGCGACCTCAAGTCCGGCATCGGTGAGATGAATATATCCCTCCGGGCTGACGGTAATATAGCCGTTCTCGCGTAGGTTCTTCATCGCGACGCTGACGCTTGGTTTTTTGAAATTCATTTCATTCGCAATATCAACGGAGCGCACATTTCCTAATCTGTGATTTAAGACCAGAATTGTCTCCAGGTAATTTTCGTTTGATTCATTCATAACCATCCTGCATATCTCCCCATTTATAAAAACTTACTGTGAAAGATAATACTTCACAGAGATTCCCTTCCCACTAATAGAAAAAGTATATCATAGCGGACGTCTTTTGACAAAGGGAATATTTTATCCAATTGGAAATTGGATGCAATCGGAAATTGCGCACTATTGTTCTTGTCTATGTAGAAAGAATACTATATAATGGAAAAGAAATGCATGAGGACACAAAAATGAGGAGGATGTTATGATCAGATGTAAGAAATGCGGCACGGAACTGCCGGAAAATGCAAAGTTCTGCGGTACTTGCGGTACACCGACAGAGGAGACGGCAAACACCGCAGCGGGGGCAGCTGGAGCTGCAAATGAGGCACAGGCGTTCGGATCTGGCGTACAGGACGTAGCTGCAAACGATACACAGACATTCGGTGCGGGCGTACAGGACGTAGCTGCAAATGATACACAGGCATTCGGTGCGGGTGTACAGGATGCAGGTACAGCGGCAGGAGCAGCAACCGCTTTTGGTGCCGGAGCACAGATGAATCAGGGTCAGCAATTTACAAACGGCGTACAGATGAATCAGGGTCAGCAATTCGCAAACGGAGCACAGATGAATCAGGGTCAGCAGTTTACAAACGGCGCGCAGATGAATCAGGGTCAGCAGTTTACAAACGGCGCACAGTTTTCACAGGCAGCGCCGAAGGAGACAGCCTCAGCATATTACGCAAGGCAGCCGTACACGCCGCCTGCGGATGACGCACAGGCGAATAAGGGCGTTGCTATCTGCGGATATTTCGGTCTGCTCTGGATCGTTCCGCTTGTCACGACAGCGAAGCATTCCCCATTTGCAAAGTTCCATGCAAATCAGGCGCTCATGGTATTCCTTACCTCGCTTGCGATACGGTTTGTCATATGGGTCTTCAAGACAATTGTGTTCGCGCTTACCTATTCATGGGTGGTTCGTACGTTTATGAGATGGATTTCTCTGGCAGGCAGCGCATGTTGTCTGGCGATGATGATTGCAGGTATTGTATTTGCGGCACAGGGCAAGATGAAAGAGATTCCGGTCATCGGACAGATCCACATCATCAAATAAGAGTTTCGGGAACTTACATAAGCAGGAAAGTTAAGAAGCAGCAACCGGGCAGACCGTTGCTGCTTCTTACAGGTGCGCCTTACGGCGCACGTTTCAGATGGAGGGAATATGGCGACTTGGAATTCGAGAGGTCTGCGCGGTTCGACATTGGAGGAATTTATTAACCGCACGAACGAAAAATATCTGGAAAACGGACTTGCGCTCATACAAAAGATACCGACGCCGATTACGCCGATCAATATTGATAAGGAGTCGAGACATATCACGTTAGCATATTTTGAACAGAAAAGTACCGTGGATTATATCGGCGCGGTGCAGGGGATTCCGGTGTGCTTTGACGCGAAGGAGTGCAATTCGGATACGTTCCCGCTTCAGAATATTCATGAACATCAGGTGGCGTTCATGGAGAACTTCGAGAAGCAGGGCGGTGTGGCTTTTTTTCTGATAAGCTTTACAAAGCGGGATGAATTTTATTATCTGCGCCTTGAAAAGCTTTTAGAATTCTGGAAACGTGCGAAGGACGGCGGCAGAAAGAGCTTTCGCTACGAGGAATTGGAACCGGAATTCTTTCTGCCAAAGGGCAGGAGTGTTCTGGTGCCTTATCTAGATACATTACAGAAAGATTTACTTACGAGGGATTGACAATTTATGGGATTTCCCATATAATATACAAAGTTTCATTTGCTAATATGCTACCTTATTATCACGTTAATGTATTGAAGCGACATAATATATATTATGACAACCAGATAGGAGAAGGTCTATGAAAAAAAAATTATTACACACACCGGAGGGCGTGCGGGATATTTATAACGAAGAGTACGAGAAGAAACTGATCTTGCAGGATAGTCTGAATCAGATGCTGCGTCAGTACGGGTATCATCCGATTCAGACGCCAACATTTGAATTTTTCGATATTTTCGGACGTGAAATCGGAACGACGCCGTCGAAGGATTTATATAAGTTTTTTGACAGAGAGGGGAATACACTTGTCTTAAGACCGGATATCACACCGTCGATCGCGCGCTGCGCGGCGAAGTATTTCGGCGAGGAGGATATGCCGATCCGCCTGTGTTATATGGGAAATACTTTTATCAACAACAGCAGCTATCAAGGACGTTTAAAGGAAAGCACACAGCTTGGTGCAGAGCTTTTGAGCGATCCTTCTGTAGATGCGGATGCGGAGATTCTTTCGATGGTGGTAGCCTGCCTTAAGACGGCGGGACTCCGTGATTTTCAGATCAGCGTCGGCCACGCGGGGTTCTTTGGCGGGCTGATGGAAGCGGCAGGTCTTTTGGAGGAACAGGAGGAAGAACTTCGTGAGCTTATCTCCAATAAGAACTTTTTCGGCGTGGAGGAATTTGTCGATACATTAAGCCTTGATGCGGACTTAAAGGAACTCTTTAAGATGCTTGGAACTTTCTATACCGGCCCGGATGAACTCTCCGGAGCGAAGCGCTGCGCGAAGGCTTATCCCCGTATTTTAGCGGCAATCGAAGAGCTTGAAGAGCTTCATGCAATACTCGAAGTCTATGAGGTAGCGCGCTATATTTCCTTCGAACTTGGGACGATCAGTAATTATCAGTATTATACAGGCATTATTTTTGCGGGATATACGTTCGGAAGCGGCGAACCGATCGTAAAAGGCGGACGCTACGACAAGCTTTTAACATATTTCGGAAAGGAGTCGGCATCCATCGGCTTTGCGTTTGTCATCGATCAGCTTATGGCGGCGCTGCAGCGGCAGAAGATTGACATTCCGGTCGAACATCAGGCAAAGCTTATCGTCTATCATCAGGAAAACCGCGCGGAGGCGATTTCGCAGGCGAAGGAACTGCGGGGAATGGGCGGCTGTGTGGAGCTTGCCCTGTGGGATAGCGCAAAGTCTAAGGATGATTATACCGCATATGCAAAGCGAAATCAGATTACAGAAGTCGAATTCTTATAGGAAAGGAATAGATTCATGGAAGATATGAGATACCTCACCTTTGCGCTTGGCAAGGGACGGCTTGCAAAAAAGACGTTGGAAATGTTTGAGAAGATCGGCATCACCTGTGAGGAGATGAAGGATAAGGATACCAGAAAGCTGATTTTTGTGAATGAGGAGTTAAAGCTTCGGTTCTTCCTCTCGAAAGGACCGGACGTGCCTACTTATGTGGAGTATGGTGCGGCAGATATCGGAATTGTGGGCAAGGACACGATTCTCGAAGAGGGGCGTAACATTTATGAAGTCCTTGATCTTGGCTTCGGAAAATGCCGGATGTGCATCTGCGGGCCAAAGAGTGCAAGAGAGCTCTTACAACACCATGAGCTGATCCGCGTGGCGACAAAGTACCCGCATATCGCGAAGGACTATTTTTATAATAAGAAGCATCAGACCGTGGAGATCATCAAGCTGAACGGTTCGATTGAACTTGCGCCGATTGTAGGGCTGTCCGAGGTCATCTGCGACATTGTAGAAACAGGTTCTACATTAAAGGAAAACGGTCTTGTGGTCTTAGAGGAAGTGTGTCCGCTCTCCGCGCGCATGGTCGTCAACCAGGTGAGTATGAAAATGGAAAATGAGCGGATCACGAAGTTAATTTCAGATCTTAAAACGGTTATGCAGTAGACTGATGCGGATGCTGAGTGAACAGTCACAACAGACGGAAAGGAAGGATACGGATATGAGAATCTTAAAGCTGACAAAAGATACACAGACGAATATATTGGAAAGTCTCTTAAAGAGAAGCCCGAACTCCTACGGGGAATATGAGGGACGTGTGAACGCGATCATAGAGGAGGTGCGTAAGAACCGCGATGCGGCGATTTTTTCCTACACAAAGCAGTTCGATGCGGCAGACATCAATGCCGGAAATATCCGTGTGACTGAGGATGAGATTAAGGAGGCTTATGAGCTGGTTGATCCGAAGCTTCTTGAAGTCATCCGAAAGGCGCTTGTCAATATCCGCGATTATCACGCGAAGCAACGTCAGTTTTCATGGTTTGACTCGGAGGAATCCGGCATCATCTTAGGGCAGAAGGTGACGGCGCTCGCCAACGTCGGCGTCTATGTGCCGGGCGGTAAGGCGGTCTATCCGTCCTCGGTGCTGATGAATGTAATCCCGGCAAAGGTGGCGGGCGTAAAAAACATTGTTATGACGACCCCGCCCGGACCGGACGGAAAAGTCTATCCATCCACACTTGTAGCGGCAAATGAGGCAGGCGTGGATGCGATCTATAAGGTAGGCGGAGCGCAGGCGATTGCTGCGCTGGCGTTCGGGACGGAGAGCATTCCGAAGGTGGATAAGATCGTAGGACCGGGCAATATCTATGTTGCACTCGCGAAAAAGGCAGTATTCGGTTATGTCAGCATTGATTCGATCGCCGGACCGAGCGAGATCATGGTGCTTGCGGACGAGACGGCAAACCCGCGGTTCGTGGCGGCGGATTTACTGTCACAGGCGGAGCATGACGAGATGGCGTCCGCAATCATGGTAACGACGAGCCAGAAGCTTGCCGAGGAGACGGCGGCGGAGATTGATAAGTTCGTCACGCAGCTTTCGCGAAAAGAAATTATAACGAAGTCTCTGGAGAATTACGGCTACATCCTCGTCGCTGACACGATGGAGGATGCGATCACGACGGTAAATGAAATTGCTTCCGAGCACTTGGAGATTGTGACGAAGAATCCGTTTGAGACGATGACAAAGATCCGCAACGCGGGCGCGATTTTTATCGGGGAATATTCCTCCGAACCGCTCGGCGACTATTTTGCAGGACCGAACCATGTACTTCCGACCAACGGTACGGCGAAGTTCTTCTCTCCGCTTAGCGTGGACGATTTCATTAAGAAATCAAGCATTATCTCCTACTCGAAGGAAGCGCTTGAGGCGGTTTATCAGGATATCGCGCAGTTCGCGGAGTGCGAGAAACTGACGGCACATGCGAATTCCGTTCGTGTACGTTTCGAGGATAAATAGAAAAGTGCCGGAATGCGATTTAATGATTTCTTTTTTGCATGATTCGTAATATAATAGAATTTAGAGACCCAAAATAAGGGAAAACGGACAGGAGGAACAGATTCCATGAGCAGAGCGGCTGATTGTAAGCGAAAGACCAAAGAGACAGACATTACCTTAAGCCTTGAACTTGACGGAAACGGGATCAGCGATGTGGAAACGGGCATCGGCTTTTTTGATCACATGCTCGAGGGTTTTGCGAGACACGGTTTCTTTGATCTTGCGGTAAAAGCCGAGGGGGATCTCGTTGTTGACGGCCATCACACGATCGAGGATGTGGGAATCGTACTCGGGAGCGCGATCGGAAAGGCGGTCGGAGATAAGAAAGGAATCAGGCGCTACGGAAGTTGCATCCTGCCGATGGATGAGACGCTGGTACTGTGCGCCGTCGATTTGTCCGGTCGTCCGTATCTCTCGTTTGACGGGGCTTTCACAGTGGAGCGGGTCGGTTATATGGATACGGAACTGGTGAAGGAATTTTTCTATGCCATATCCTACACGGCGGGGATGAATCTGCACATGAAGGTGCTTACCCCCGGAAACAATCATCATATGATCGAGGCGATGTTCAAGGCATTTGCGCGGGCGCTTGATGAAGCGACTTCCTTTGATCCGCGCAGCACGGACATTCTATCCACAAAAGGCAGTTTATAGAGAAAGGTATGAGACAGATTTATGGAGCAGAAGAATATCGTTGCAACGATTTACTTAAAAAACGGGCAGGCGGTAAAGTCGATCGACGACCCGACGCCGATGCCGGACGTTATTGAACTGGCGAGACTTTACAATGACAGCGGCATCGATAAGATCATCGTGTTCGATCTCTCGGATGACGATGAAGAGCATGAGAAAAATATTCACACGATTAAAAATATCAACCGCAACGTCGAGATCAAGGTATGCGCAGGGGGCAACATCAACCGCATGGAGGACATTAAGAAGTTCATCTATGCAGGCTGCCTTCAGGTCATTGTAAACGGTGCGAAGGCGGGCAGCATGGAGCTTGCCGAGGAAGCGAGCAAGCGTTTCGGCAAGGAACGCATTCTTGTGTCGGTCGAGAACGTAGACTTCGTGTTCAAGCACCAGAAGGAGATGAGCAACTATTTCCATGAGCTTCTCGTCTTAAACACGAAGGTACTTGAAGCGATCGAGAATCTTACCGACGTACCGTATGTGGTGTATTTTGATGAATGTGATTATGAGAAGATCATCGAAGTCTTAAAACGCCAAAATACAAGAGGAATCGCAGGCAGTTTTATCAATGATCCGGATACGGACGTCATGGAGATCAAGTCGCAGCTTTCGACCGCAGGCATCAAGATGGATAACTTTGAGCCGGCGTTAAAGTGGGAGGATCTTAAGACAAATTCAGACGGTCTTGTGCCTGTTATCGTCCAGGATTACCGGACGGAAGAGGTGCTGATGCTCGCTTACATGAATGAGGAAGCGTTCCGAACGACCATAAACGTCGGTAAGATGACCTACTATAGCAGAAGCCGTCATGAGCTTTGGACGAAGGGAATGACCTCCGGGCATATCCAGTTCGTGAAGTCGCTGACTGCCGACTGCGATTTTGATACGATTCTGGCAAAGGTTTCCCAGGTCGGCGTTGCGTGCCACACCGGAAATCCGACCTGTTTCTTCAACGACATTGTGAAGAAGGAGTATGTGGAAAAGAACCCGCTCAAGGTCCTGGAGGATGTCTACGACATCATTTTAGACCGCAAAGCTCATCCGAAAGAGGGCTCTTATACCAATTACCTGTTTGACAAGGGCATCGACAAGATTTTAAAGAAGGTCGGCGAGGAGGCAACCGAGATCGTTATTGCCGCGAAGAATCCCGACCCGGAGGAAGTCAAATACGAGATTTCGGATTTCCTTTATCACATGATGGTACTTATGGCAGAAAAAGGAGTTACATGGGAGGACATCACACAGGAACTGTCGCAGCGGTAAAACCGCCGCGGCTGGCATATATAGATTATCTGCGCGTGACCGCTACGGTGTTCGTTATTTTCGGACATACCGTAACGGTCGCGCGAACTTATGCAGCGCCGGGAACGCTGCTTTTTCAGGTATTGGAGATATTTAATTTCATATTTTCTTCCAGCAATCTGATGTTTTTGATGATCAGCGGGGCGCTGCTTCTTCCTGTCAGAGGGGAACGTTTACAGGATTTCTTTTCGCACCGTTTCTCGAAGGTACTGATTCCGATGCTGGTCTATTACATTCTGTATGTGTGTGCGAAGGAGGGCATCGGACAGCTTGCCCCGCAAAATTGGGGACTGATGTTAAAGCGCATCATAAGCGGGCCCCCGGTGGAAGCGCCGCATTTCTGGCTTGTGTACGTGATTATCTGGCTGTATGTGCTGACGCCGTTTCTGCGTTATCTGATGCAGAATATCCCGGATACGGTTATGAACGGTGTGATGCTTGTGATTTTCCTTGTGTGCGCGTTTGACACCTATACGCCGCTGTTTGGTGTAAACTTACATCTTTCCGGCATTGTGGATACGTTTGTCGGCGTCTTTATACTTGGATATTTCATTGCGGCAAGAAGCAGCCGGCGGGCGGAAAATATTCTGCTTGCGGGCGGAATCATTTCCTTTTTTATTACCGTCTATATCATAACAAACCTCGGCTGGTACGACGATTATATCTACAACAATGCGCCTACGATGATGCTGTTTGCTGCGGCGCAGTTCGTGTTGGTGAAGCGGATCGCAGCGGGGGAGGTGCATACAACGAAAGTGGTTCGGCTGATTGGAAAATACAGCTATTCGATTCTTCTGATTCACTGGGGCGTGCTGCATTTCGGCGTCAAGCAGATGCTGCATGTGGATGTGTTGATGGGCGGCGTCTGGGGCGGCTGTATTCTGATGGCAGTACTGACGTTTATCGGTTCTTTTGCCGGGGCAGTGATCTTAGATTACACGCTGATTTTGTGGGTACGGAAGGGACTCTCGGCAATTGCGTCATTGCTTCGTTCGATCATAGGGAAACTCAAGTCCCGTACATGATTTCGGGCTGGACATCATATAGTAAACAGAGAATGTATGCGGGGAATCAGTGAACGTGGTTATGACAGATTACGCGAGGGAGCGCAGAGAATATATTTCGCAGATTCGCAGTTCTTTTGGGGAAGATGCTGGCGAAATGCAGATGCATGGAAGAGGAAGGTACGGCAGGGAACAGGAGGACATAAGATGGCAGCGGCTGACGGAGCAGGAAGAGCGGCAGCCGGAGGGGACCGGACGGTGGATGCGTGTCCGATTTTTCGCGGCGTTTTCTTTATTCCTTCTCTTTTTCTTCTGGCAGAGCAGCGGAAAGGAACTGTATGGTATCACGCCCGCGAAAATGATTGACATGATCGAGGATAATCGGTATGATACAATCTTGCAGGAGTATGATGCTGTGCTCAAAGAAAGGATACTGGAATGACAAAATTAGCTTTATCCGATGAAATACTGATGAAAATTGATAAGCCGGCGCGCTATATCGGAAATGAACTCAACAGCGTAAAGAAGAATAAAAACGAGGTTGCAGTACGTTTTGTGATGTGCTTCCCGGATGTATATGAAATCGGCATGTCGCATCTTGGCATCCAGATTTTGTACGATATGTTCAATAAAAGGCAGGATGTCTGGTGTGAACGGGTCTATTCGCCGTGGCCCGATCTTCATGCGATCATGAAGGAGCAGAACATTCCACTGTTCGCACTGGAGTCGCAGGAGCCGATCAAGGACATGGATTTCCTCGGCATTACGATTCAATATGAAATGTGCTATACGAATATCTTACAGATTCTGGATCTAAGTCAGATTCCGCTGCTTGCCGCAGAGCGCGGGGAGGACGTGCCGATCGTTATCGGCGGAGGTCCGTGTACTTATAACCCGGAACCGATCGCAGACTTTTTTGACATCTTTTATCTGGGCGAGGGCGAGATTTCGTACGATGCGCTGCTCGATCTGTATAAGAAGATGCGGGCGGAGGGAAGGAGCCGGGCGGAATTTCTGCGCGAAGCGTCGAAGATTCCGGGCATGTATGTGCCTTCGCTCTATGAGACGACCTATCACGAGGACGGCACGATCGCGAACTTTGCCCCGATCGCGGAGGATATTCCGGCGACCGTCACCAAACAGCTTGTATTGGATATGACGGAAGCGGTCTACCCGGAGAAGCCCGTCGTTCCGTTCATCAAGGCGACGCAGGACCGCGTGGTCTTAGAAATCCAGCGCGGCTGTATCCGCGGCTGCCGTTTCTGCCAGGCGGGCATGGTCTACCGTCCGGTGCGCGAGAAGGACGTAGAGCGGTTGAAAACACTCGCCGTGCAGATGTTAAAGTCAACCGGACATGAAGAGATTTCTTTAAGCTCGTTAAGTTCTTCCGATTACAGCCGGTTGGAAGAACTGGTGGAATTTTTGATTGAGGAGTGCCGCAAAAAGCATGTAAATATTTCGCTTCCTTCGCTGCGTATTGATGCGTTTTCTCTCGATGTCATGAGTAAGGTGCAGGACGTTAAAAAGAGCAGCTTAACGTTCGCGCCGGAGGCCGGATCGCAGAGGCTTCGGGACGTCATCAATAAGGGCCTGACCGAGGAGATCATCTTGAACGGCGCGCAGATGGCGTTTGCGGGCGGTTGGAATAAGGTAAAGTTCTACTTTATGTTAGGGCTTCCGACCGAGACCAAGGAGGATATGCAGGCAATTGCGGAGCTTGCGAACGAGACGGCGGCGCGCTATTACGATACCGTTCCCAAGGAGAAACGGAACGGGAAATGTCAGATTACGATCAGCACGTCGTTCTTTGTGCCGAAGCCGTTCACGCCGTTCCAGTGGGCGAGAATGTACCCGCCCGAGGATTATATCGGGCGCGCGAAGGTCGTAAACGATACAGTCAAGGAGCAGCTTAACCGCAAGAGCATCAAGTATAACTGGCACGAGGCTGATGTAACGGTGCTCGAGGGTGTGCTCGCGCGCGGCGACCGGAAAGTGGGACAGGCTATCTTAAAGGTGTACGAGAAAGGCGGTATCTTTGACGCGTGGTCGGAGTTCTTTGATTATCAGAGGTGGCTTGACGCGTTTTCAGAGTGCGGCATCGACCCGGATTTCTACACCATGCGGGAGCGTTCTTTGGACGAGATTTTCCCGTGGGATTTCATTGACACGGGCGTTTCCAAGGAATTTTTAAAGCGCGAGTGGAATAACGCCATGGCACAGACGGTAACGCCGAACTGCAGAATGCGGTGCGCAGGCTGCGGTGTGCGCAAGTTTGGAGGAGGTGTCTGCTATGAAAATTAGAATCCGTTTTCGAAAATACGGTGTGATGAAGTTCATCGGACATCTCGACATCATGCGCTATTTCCAGAAAGCAATGCGGCGGGCGGAGATCGATATCTGCTATTCTGAGGGCTTTTCCCCGCACCAGATCATGTCGTTTGCGGCGCCGCTCGGCGTTGGAATTACGAGTGACGGAGAATATCTGGATATCGAGGTGCACAGCACGCGTTCCTCAGAGGAATCGCTGCGTACGTTAAATGAGACGATGGTAGAGGGCGTGGAGTGTACGGAGTACGTGAAGCTTCCCGACAATGCTAGAACAGCGATGTCGATTGTGGCGGCGGCTGATTATGACCTTTACTTTAAGGAGGGGTACGAGCCGCCTGTGTCACTGGAGACATTTGGGCAGGGACTTCTTGATTTTTTCGTGACTCCAAAGGAGGTGCTTGTCACCAAGCAGACGAAGAAGAGTGAGAAGGTCATGGACTTAAAGCAGCTTGTGTATGAGTTTGGCGTAGAAGAGCGACAGAGGGAGGACGGCGCGGTCGTTCCGTCTTTCTATCTGATGGTGTCCACGGGAAGCACGGACAATGTGAAGCCGGAGATGGTCGTAGAGACGCTGTTTGGCTCGATGGGACTCTCCTATGAGCCGAATGCCATCCAGATTCACAGAAGGGACGTCTATGCGGCGGTGGACGGCGGCTATGTCTCCCTCGGAAGCATGGGAACGCCGATTGGCTGAAGCTGATATGCAATTGGAGGTTTGGCGCAGATAAGAAAGACGGTGCGAATGAGCCAACGACAGGGGGCATATATGAATCGTTACATTGTTACCAAGGAATTTATCAGAGGGCAGGAATATCTTATTTCTGCCCTTTATAATGAAAAAAAACAGATGCTTGAGGTCACGCCTGTGCCGGGCGGCGAATCCTCGCTTCTTGGAAATATCTATATCGGAAAAGTAGAAAACGTGGTGACGAACCTGAACGCGGCGTTTGTGAAGATTACGCCGGAGCAGCGCTGTTACCTCCCGCTTACCGAGCTGAAAAATCCCGTTTTCACGAAGAAGCTTTCCGAAAAAAAAGCTCTTGTGCAGGGAGATGAGCTTTTGGTACAGGTGGAGCGTGAGGCGCTAAAGACGAAGGAGCCTGCCGTCACGACAAACTTAAATCTCAGCGGAAAATATGTCGTTCTTACGACCGGTAATAAAAGTATCGGCGTCTCCTCAAAGCTGCCGAAGAATACGCGGGAGCGTTTTAAAGAACTGCTTTCGGCAGAGGATCGCGATTACGGCATCATCGTCCGTACCAATGCCGCGAATGCATCGGATGAAGAGGTTCTTAAGGAACTTGATGAGCTTGAAGCGCGTTATAAGAGCCTCACGGAATCAGCGCAGTTTAAGACCTGCTACAGTCTTTTGTACCAGGAACCGCCGGAGTATTTAAAGCACATAAAGGACTTAAGGGAAGATGAACTGGAAGAAATCGTGACGGATGACCGCGCAATTTTCGAGGAAATCTGCGCGGCATATGGGGTCGACAGGGAAGAATTGACGACGAAGGGGAGCGTACCTGTTTTAGTGAAGGAGATTACCGCAGGAACGGGCGTTGTCCTCCGTTATCATGACGATCCGGGGATTACCTTATCCGCGCTCTACAGTGTGGGCGCACAGCTTAGTGGCGCCATAAGCGAGCGCGTATGGCTGAAATCGGGCGCTTACCTTATCATCCAGCCGACGGAGGCAATGACCGTCATCGACGTGAATACAGGCAAAAATGTGGCAAAGAAAGAGGTTTCGGAGAATTTTCTTCGTGTCAACAAGGAGGCGGCGGAGGAGATCGCAAGACAGCTTCGACTTCGCAACCTGTCCGGTATCATTGTTGTGGATTTTATGAACTTAAAGTCTAAGGAAGCCAACGCGGAGCTGTTGTCGTACTTTCGCGCGGCATTGAGAAACGATCCCGTTCCTACGCAGCTTGTCGATATGACAAAGCTGGGACTGGTCGAAGTGACACGCAAGAAGGTCAGAAAATCACTGCGGGAAGTGATCGGTGAGACACATAGTGATTGATTACCATATAAAATAAGCGGAATATTACTGCGAATGGCAAAATATTCCGCTTATTTTTTTTGTGTTGTTCTCCCAAGCAGATAATCCACTGACACATCATAATAATCCGCCAGCTTTATAAACACTTCAATAGGGATGTTGACTTTACCCAGCTCGTACTTTGAATAATTTGTCTGGGTAATATTCAGATAATTCGCCAATTCTTTTTGTGTTTTATCATTATCTTCTCTTAGATTTCGAATATTTTCAAATACCATGAATTATCCTTAACTTTCATTTGATTTTAGTATCTGTATTATAAAAAAGTTATATTATGACTATTGAAAAATAGTCGTATCATGACTATAATTAGATAGTCACAATACGACAAAGGATGAACTATTATGAAAAGTTACGGAATAAGAGAAAAACTGGAAGTGATTCCAAATTAACGATTTCTTATGAGAATCAGAATGCGGGCAAAAAATATCTGTTCTTTACCATTCCGTATGAACAGGGATGGACTGCAACGTTAGACGGCAAAAATATTAAAAAAGGAAGAAAAGCAAGGGTAAATGATAGAGCAAAATATTTTGGGTGTTTCCCACAAGGAGGAAAGTATGGTGGAGGAAAACGCTTTATGCGAGCAAAAAGAGCAGTCTATTTTGACAAATCTATTTGAACAGGTAAATGATTTGTTGAAGGACAGTGATGACACGAACGAAAAAGAACAAATAAAAAGAGCACTGCAAAATATGGCGTCTCCCATTTCCTATATCATTCTGGGAGACGAGGGAGTTGGAAAAACAAGCCTGCTTCAGACGATTTTTCAGGATATTTTGGATGTGTCTGATTGCATGGATGCGGATATTTGTGAGTATAGGTGGGGAGAACAGAAATTTTCAGTTGCTATACAGGACGGTTATGTTAGATATTTCCAGCCGACGGAAGCGCTGAGAGGTCTTTCTGTTATTGACACAAAAGGGTTGAAGAAAATGCCGCGAGGTTCCCTGGAAAAGACAGATGAACTTGCGAAATCATGTGATGTTGTAATGGCTGTCTTTGACGCAGGGAATATAAAATGCGCCAAACTGTGGGATGTACTGGAGAATATTTCTTCAAAGAGAATTCTATTTTTGGTAACAAAATGCGACCTGATTTCTGAAAAAGAACTTGAATCGAATATAGAAAAATTAAAGGGTTACATGCAGGAGAGCGGAATTGACGCGCCGATTTTTGCAGTGAGCGCTCTGGATGAGAAAGAAAACAACGAACACATGACTTCTCTCAATAAATTGCGCTCATACATAAGGGAGGAATTGATCGGGGAGCATCCCCTGTTGACAAAACAGGCGCAGAATGTGGAGAATACCAGGAAATTACTGTTGCAGCTGCACGATTCTTTTACGTTAAGGAAGAAACAGTATGAGTCGGATGCAGCTATCCTGCAAAAGATTAACCAATCTATGGATGCCTATGTCATGAAACATAAAGAGATAATCGACAGCTTTAACCGAAAACTTGCTGTCGAGATTGGGAATGATATTGATAATTATGAAAAGGAAATTATTTCCAAGATGGATCCTTATAAAATCAGGGAGCGTTTCAAAACGCAGGAAGATTTTGAATTTTATCTAAATATGGTCAACGACAATTACAAGACCATGATGAATGACTCTATTAACCGTAAGACCATGGAGACAATCAAAAGCTGTATGCATGACCTGGAAATCATTTTCCAGGAGGCGACAGGCTATTTTAATAAGCGGGAAAATATTCTTGACTTAAATGACCGTTTCTATGGCACGCTTTCAACAAGCCGCAAGCAAATGGTAACACAGACGAAAGAGACGATGGTGGCTGCAGAGCAGTTTTACAACACATTAAGCAACGCTTCGGAGACACTCTTTATGCAGATATGGGAGGAACGAAAGAAGTATGACCAGAGTATTAAGACGCACAGGGAACTTGCGCATACAGGCGGAGTGATAGCCGGGGGAGTAGCAGGGGCAGCATTTGCGGCAAAAGTGTTAGAGATTGCTTTACTTAGCGGTGGCGGTTTGGTAATAATTGGAATCGGTGGCATTCTGGGGGCGATTGTAATTAATGATATTGCAAAGAAAATGTATGCTCCTCATGCAGCACAAAAGATGGAGGAAAATACAAGGGAATGCATCGAGCAGTTTAAGGCGGAGGTCGCGAACACCCGGAAAGTGATGACGGAGCAGGTTACGATGCAGGTTACAGAGCTATTTGAGAATGAATTAAAGGCAATTGACAGTTGTTTTACGGAATTTCGGATGGCAGTCAATATTGATGAAAAAAGACTGCCGTTGCTGGAGGAAAAGCTGCTCCAGACAGAAAAACTATTGGAACAGCTTGAAAGCATATAGGGGAGGAAACGTGGGTGAAAGATAAAAAAGAAAAAGCGGAATTACTGGAATGGCTGAAAAGACTGAAAGAATATGCCGTGGATAACAGCCTTTCCATGAGAATCCGGGATGGTATTGACGACTGCATCGAGATGGCGGAAATGCGGAACCCGGATATGGAAGAAATAAAGTCTGCTGTGGAAGAGTTACTGGAAAGTATCAGCAATAAAGTAATGCCTCCTGCGGAAAAGAATACCCGGGAAGAAAATGGGATTTCCATAGAAGAAATCAGAGAACAGATAACAGGCATGGCAAGAAGGTGCCAGAGTGAAAACGCCGAATCTCTGCAGAATCTCGAAGAACGGAAACAGGCGGTAATTCAAAAAGCATATTTCGGGCTGCAGGAGATTACGCACTGTGAAGCCCATATGTATGAACTGAAAAATATTGACAGATATCTTCATTTTTTTGAACAGGTTAAAGTGAACTATGAAAAAGACGCCATGCATATATTTAAAGAGTTTTTAGATGATTTGGCGAATAATTATCGGTTTATGATAGAACACATGAAAAGTATGTTTCGCAGCATCGGCGGTGAAAAAGGAGGTTTCGGGAGCAGAAGATTTTATGAGGAACATGACCTAAGAAGGGAAGAAATTGCCGGAAAGCTGGAGACTGTGGCACAGAATTCTGATTGTGGCGGGACGGATATTGAGGAATTGGGCAACGCAACAAAGAAGAAAATAAGCAATATCGTACAGAAGAGTATTTTTAGGATGCGGTTTTTCATACTGTTGCCGATTCTTATTATTTTCCTTTTTTTTATAGCAAGATCCGTGCTGGTGTTTGTAAATATGGAAAATTCCCGGGAGAAGATGACGCAGGAGCAGGAAACAAATGAGGAATTGAATGTGCGGGATGTACTGTCTATAATTTCAAATCTTGCTGAAAGTTTCAGCTCATCAAAAGCTGTAAAATATAGTGAGAAATTGAAGAAAACAGTAATTATAGTTGCAGCGTTTATGCTTTTACTGCTTATCGTAATTTATGCAATGTATATCAAGTTACTGAAAGGGATGTGCGACAGGCGGATCTGCAACAGGTGTAACGTATATCTTCAATTGGAATGGTCGCAATTTAAACAAAGGGATCCCCTTATGCAAAAGATGGACAGCGTATTGCATGATTTGCAGGAGGAATATAACAGGCAGTATTTAGACCTGTTAAATCAATTATTCCGAAACACAGAGTATAATGTTTCCCATGGCAACAAAAAAGATCAGTTTGAAATACTGAAGGAAGAGTGGAGTGCAATAAAATAAGGATAGAGGAGAGGAAAACAATGGCTAATATTAATATTGCTACTGATAGTATTATAGGGATCATGAAAAAGATAAATCCGTTAGATGCAGGACATGCGATACCGAAGCAGGACAGCGGTCTGAATCTGAAAGCAATGAAAAAGGAGATTGATGAAAAACGGGCGGAACAGGCTAAAACATACGGCTTTATCGGTATGGAGGTGTATGATCTGGCGAAAGAAGATAAAATTGATATACCGCAGATCAAAAATTATCTTGAGAAGATAGATGAAATAAATAATGAAATACAGGAGCTTGAAACAAAGATCAAAGAACAGGAGAAACGTAACGCCGGCAAGAATATTTGTTCCTGTGGCTATAAGCTGAAACCCAGCGATAAATTTTGTCCTAATTGCGGGGAGCCTGTTCCGGGAATTGTCATTTGCCCCTGTGGCGCACAGCTTGATGAGAACGCGAAATTCTGCAGTTCCTGTGGCAGAAAAATGGAGGATATCATGAAGGAACAGGAAACGCCAAAAGAACTTCCCATGCGGGAATGTATTTGCGGCGCAAAGGTACCGGCGGGACAGTTTATGTGTATGGAATGCGGCAGAAAATTAGAAGACTGAAAAGCATATTCATTCAGCAGTAAAAGATAATTTACAGAAAGGAATGAACTATGGATATAAAGAAATCCGATAAGGTGAAAAATGAGAAAAAATCACATATTGTGATTCCTGTGAAGAAAGAAATAGATGCAAAGGAGCTTGTGAATTTGGTTGCATCCTTTATATGTTCCCATGAAGAGGTTCCCATACAGAATGCAACTATAGGACAGGAAAGTAATAATTATATTGTTCAGGTTAAGAAGTTAATAACAAATAAAAGGGGCAAGGTTCTTCAAGTTGAGACGACTACAGTTCAACTTAACATTATGCCTAAATCATGTATTGTTGACTTTTCATCGAGCAAAGAAGAAGCAGGAGAAAAATTCAAAAAAGAAGCGGGACTAACGTTGGCAGGTGGAGTAACTTGTGTTACATTTTTTCCACCAGCACTTATTGCACTACCAGCTGTGGGCGTCGCTTTAGCGGTAGATGGTTTCTCAGCGAAGAATAAAATAAAGAAATCCCATCAATTGCAAGACAATGTTTTTGCATTAATTTATGACTATTTGGGGTACGATCCGGATACACGGACAGAAAGATTTGACATAGAAAATATTAGTGCCAAAGGAAATGAAACGGCGGGAGCGGTGGTACAGACCTGTGAATGCGGGTATGTATTTAAACAAAAGATGCTGTTCTGCCCGGAATGTGGAAAAAAAGTCGCGGAAACTGTTGAAAGAACCTGTGAATGCGGAAATATTCTTTCCGAGGGAATAAAATTCTGCCCGCAGTGCGGAAAAAGTGTATCATAACAGTAGCTGCACGGTGTCTGATTTCTATGTTAATGGAAGTACAATTTCTACTGTAAAGGAGTCTCCCTCTTTTGTAGAAGAAAAGCTTCCATGGTGCAGTTCGATCATTTTGGCGGTGCTGCGCAGCCCGATCTTGTTGCTTGCAATTTGGGATCTGCCGGATTTTATGGCATTTTGCAGCGAGATGCCAATTCCTCCCTTCACCGGACGGCAGGAGACGGTTACAGGCTTTGCCTTATCCCCATATTTTATGATGTTGGAGAACAGATTGTTGAAAATCCGCTTTAACATTGTCGCGTCAGCGAGAAGAATACCGGATTTCACGGAAGATGATTCTGTGAAATCCGGGGTATATTCTATGGTGAAGCCGGTGAGCGAGAGGAAGTCCATGTTTTCCCGCAGACAGGAAAACACAATGCCAGTCGGCAGATCGCTTAGAGCAGGCTCCTCTTTATCCTCAAACACAAGTGCATATTCAAACATTTTATCTGTCATTTCGCGGATGTCATCGGCTTTCCTCATGCAGCGGTCGAGATATTCCTCCGCGAGGGCAGGATCATTTCTCTTTAATTTCAGTACTTCAAGATATCCCTTTAAAATTGTGAGCGGCGTCCGCAGATCATGCGACATTGCAGTGATGAGATCCTGATTGGCATTACGGCTTTCCTCTTCTCGGGCAATCGTTTCGGCAAGCGATGTGCGCAGATGGTCAAGCTCTCCTGCAAGCGTGCCGATTTCGTCGAAGCCGCAGGGGGAAATGGGGTGTGACAGATCGCCTCCTGCCATGAGAAGAATTTCGTCTTTTAAGCAGAGAATCTGTTTCATCCGCTTGCTGATATATCCCAGGACGATAAAGAGAAACAGGGCAACGCTGCAAAGCATGCAGAAAATGAAATAGGGATAGACGAAGAGCGTGTTGCGGTAATTCTGGATGTAGACGTCGTAGATACCATTTTGAAATACAATCTCATAGTTATGTTTTTCGTACATGTTGTGATTATAGATATCTGTCATGGATGTGCCCCAGTCGAGGAGCGAGTTGCTTCCAAGGAGATCGAAGACCTTGGGATAACAGCTTGCCCGGTACAGTCCATCCTCGCTACCGTAGACATAGACTCCCGTATAGTCGTCCGCAGTTGCAAAGAAGCCTTCCATCTGTTCGGAATGATTCTTGCCGCCGTCATATGCGGGAACTCTGTAGTTTGCTGCCAGTCCGCGCAATTCGCTCACAAATGCCTCTTCGTCAAAATGGAAAAAACCGGGCAGCTTCTGAACCGACTGCCAGGCAGAATTGATATTTATTATCAGGAAATAGCACACAAAGATGCTGACTGCCAGAGAAAAAACGAGCAGAAGCAGAAGCTTTATGCGGAATTTCATTGAGCGGATGCGTTTAATCACAGCGATACCCCTTTCCCCAGATGGTCTTGATCAATGTAGGATTTGCCGGATCCTCCTCAAGCTTGCGGCGCAGATTGCGGATATGTACCATAATGGTATTATTCGCGCCATAGTAGTAAACATCGTTCCAGACAGACTCATAGAGGCGTTCTGCCGAGAAAATCTGCCCACGGTGTGTGATGAGCAGAAGTAAAATGTCGTATTCGGTATCGGTCAGGTCTAACGGCTGATCGTTCTTATATACCTCGCGCGACGCAGGGCGAAGCGTCAGATTGCGGCAGGTAATCTCGTTCGTCTCTGCTGTCTGCGCTTCCTGTGTCTGTGGTTTTCCGCGATAGATCTGATAGCGTCTGAGCAGCGCTTTGACACGGCCGACAAGCTCGCTGTAAGAAAACGGCTTGGTGAGATAATCGTCGCCGCCGCTGGAAAATCCGAGTGTTTTGTCGCTTTCCTGTGATTTTGACGTCAGAAACAAAATCGGCACATTGGAGTGTTCCCGAATCTCGACGCATGCCTGATAACCGTTTTGTCCCGGCATCATAATATCCAAAATCACAAGATCAAAGTCCGCGTCGCGGGTCAGTTCCACAGCGCTTTTTCCGTCAGATACCTCCGTGATGTCATAGCCCTCGCCGGAGAGCAGAATGCGGATGATTTCACGGATTTCAGGGTTGTCATCTGCAACTAAAATCTTTGTCGTTTCCATGGTCATAATCCTTATCGTGATAGAGTCATATTCCAGGCTGCCGATTTCTGGTCAGAAATGCTGCGGCAGCTTCCGGCAGTATTATTATACATGAAAGCCGTGTCCGGGACAGTGAAATCTTGCAATCTTAAGGATTCTTTAGATTTATTATCTAAACTTAAGCAACAGGTTAAGGGATGATTTAAGAAGTATTCTTTACAATCTCTTTAAAAAGAACATGGAGCGTGGCCATGAAATTCTTTCTATATTACGTCTGAAAGAAGGAGATTGTAAGAATGAACGGCAGGGATGAAAAGAGTGATTATAAAAGAAATAAAGGTGCTTATTGTAAGCCAATGCTGATACTCACAGGATTGTTTGTGATAATGATCGCATGTCAGCTTCTGCGCGGGTGTGTCTACGGCTCTACGGTGGACTGGCTGTCACAGCACGTGGCGCTGGCGGAGACGATACGAAATGCATGTATCGATCGGAAAACGCTTCTTCCTTCGTTTTTATGGCTGGGCGGTGGGAGCAACGGATTTGATTTTTCCTATTACGGCTATCTGCGGCCGGATATTCTGATTGGCTGCCTGCTTCCCGCTATCCCGATGGTCTGGATTCTGATTACATATATGCTTTGCGGCTATCTGGCTTCGGTACTTCTGTGCTTTGTGTGGCTTCGCATGGAGACTGAGAGTGAGCGTCTGGCGTTCTTTGGAAGCGTTCTCTTTTTGTGTGCGGGCTGCTTTTTCCACACGCACAGACAGGTCATGTTCATCAACTATATGCCGTTTCTTCTTGCGGCGTTTATTTCCATCCGTAAGAAATGGTATTGCCGAACGATACTCTTTCTGGTGCTGGTCTATTGCAACAGCTTTTATTACGCTATTGCAGTGCTTGTTGCGGTAGGCTGGTACTGGTACCGCACCGAGGGAAGAAAATTTTTAAAGCATTATATTTCCTGCGCCGCAGTATCAGTAGGAATGACGGCAGTCCTGTTTTTGCCGACGTTTCTTGCGATTCTATTAAACCGGAGAGCAACGACTGCCGCAGACACGGTTCCCCTGTTTTTGCCCAAAATGACGTTCTTTTTGTACAGCCCTTATGGAATAGGACTTACCGTACTGTGCCTGTATCTACTGCTTTCCGGCGTCGCAAAAAAAGAACTGCGGACGGACAGCCTTTTCTTTCTGGCGGTATCGTCCTGCGGAATGTTTGCGTGGCTCTTAAACGGAACCTTATATACGCGCGGCAAGATCCTGATTCCGTTCGTGCCGCTCATTCTGCTGCAATGCATCCGCGTTTTGTCTGCGCTGTACCGTAAAGAGATGAAATGGAGACTGTTTCCGCTTGTATTGCTTTTGGGATGTCTGTACGCTAACCATGGCGGCAGCAGATTCGAATGGATGGCAGTCGATCTGGGTATCGTTGCCTGCTTTGTAACTGCGGCAGGAATTGCGGTAAAGAGAAAGCGGTCGCTGCCGCGCCATGCCTACGCCATCCTCCTGCTGATGCCGATGTTTTGCTGTATCAGTACGGCGCAAAGTGAGAGCTTTGTGACGGTGGGACAGCTTAAGGAGGCGCAGGAGGAACGCAGCTTCTGGGAGAATGCCATGGAGCAGACCGTAACGTCTGATGCGGCGGAAGCAGAACTTTACCGCTATGACAGTCTTTTGTCCCCGCTTAGTCTTGCAAACAGGGATGCGCCTGCGGCCGGCAGATGCAGTATGTATTCGTCCGTCACGAATCAAGCATATGCGGACTTTTTCTATCGTACGATGCAGACGCCGATCTCCATTAATAACAGGATAGCATTGCTTGCAGCGGAAAATCCCGTACTGCTTTCCTTTCTCGGCGTGAGGTATCTGGAAACGGGGGCTGGCGCCGTCCCGGAGAGCTATCATGTCCTGCGGGAAGAGAAGGGACGTGTACTTGCAGAAAATCCAGACGTCTTTCCGGTCGCTTATGCGGTTCGCGGGGAAGATGTGATAACGGAGGAGGCATTTGATAAGCTGAATTCGTATGAGAAGCTTGCGGCGCTGATGAAGAAAACGGTGATAGAAACCGGAACGGGTGCTGCAGCCGCACCTGAAGAAGTATCGACACTGGAAAAAGACGGAAATGCGGCGCAGGAGACAGATGCCGTGGTGCAGAAAGGGAGCACATATCCTGTACGGGAGATATCACCGCAATTTTCGGCGGTTACGGCGGAAGGAAATCTGTCGATTCAGCCGCTTACGGACGGTGCATACAAGATTACCGCAAGAGACGGTGCAGATGGTACGGCTGCCGGTTTGACGGCAGAACTTTCCGCGCCGATGGTGCAGGAACTTCTGCTTCTCGATTTTACGGTGGAAAATCAGACAAAAAAAGCGGTCGTAATCGACGTGAACGGAATACGAAACAAACTTTCGGGGAGCGGTGCACCGTATCCGAATGAGAATGAGACGTTTCACTATCAGCTTTCGGGCGAAGCGGACGGCTTGCTGACAAGACTTACCGTGATTTTCGAAAGCGGCAGCTATATCATTCGGAATATTCGCTGGCATACATTTCCCAAAGCACTGCTGACAGAGAAGGATTACACAAGCGTCGTTCCGGTCGCCGCCAGAGAAACTGAGATTTTTGCATGTGCCGTTACCTGCGAGGAGGACGGATATTTTGTGACTTCGATTCCCATGCAGCGTGGCATGGGCATTCGGGTAGACGGAAAAGCGGCTCCGGTTCTTACCGTTAATACCGCCTTTGTGGGGGCAAAGCTTTCGAGGGGGACGCATGTTGTTGAACTGACCTATACGCCGCCTGGCTTAAGAATTGGTTATGCGGTCAGCGCGGTCTTTGTTTTTGCTTTTGCTGCATGGCGTCTGATTCCATACCTGCGTGTTCGTCTGATTCAGGGTTTGCGGGCTTATGACGTGGACAATTCGGAAGGTTTATGTTAAAATATTTATAGTAGGAATTTTGCAGACACTACGGTAAAAGGCGGTCTGCAAACAGGATATTTTTAATGAATGAAGCAGAGAATGCCGATAAATAGATAAAATAGAAATAGATAAATTAGAGCGGAGCAGGAGGGAAGCTTATGATCGGAGCAGTAAATACGGGAATTCCATTAAATGCGGTGAGTGCGGCAGGCAGAGTGAGCAGTGTCGCAGAAGCGCGAAGCCAGCATATGTCACAGTCCGAGATCAAAGCACTGGAGCGTTCGGGGCAGATCGAGTGTGAAACCTGTAAGAATCGGAAATATCAGGACGGCTCCGATGAGATGGTTTCCTTTAAGGCACCCGGACATATTTCACCGTCCGCTTCGGCGGCGCGTGTCATGAGCCACGAACGCGAACATGTTGCAAATGCCAACGAGGAGGCTGCGAAAGACGAGAACGCAACGCTTGTTCAGGCAAGCGTGACGCTTCACACGGCAGTATGTCCCGAGTGCGGCAGAACCTATGTCTCCGGCGGCGAGACGACGACCCAGATCAAGTATCAGGAAGATACGCCCTACGGAGATAATTTTAAGAATTATGATGCGCCGCAGGTCATCGGACAGAATGTGGACTTAAGCGCCTGAAAAAAGTACCGGATTTCCTGCAAAAAACAGTTGACGTAATGACCTCGCTGTGTTATGATAACGAAGTATGCCGCACAGTGAGGTCTAAAAGTCTGTCCGTTTATGTGGGAGGACGGCACCACAACTGGCGAGTAATGATAATAGGAGGTGCCATATGTACGCGATTATAGCAACAGGTGGTAAACAGTACAAAGTATCCGAAGGCGATATCATTACCATTGAGAAGCTTGGTAAAGAAGCTGGTGAGAAAGTAACTTTCGATCAGGTCTTAGCTGTATCTGACAACGGAATGAAGGTTGGTTCTGATGTAGCGAACGCATCTGTAGAAGCGTCTGTCGTAAAAGAGGGCAGAGGCAAGAAAGTTATTGTTTACAAGTACAAGAGAAAGACCGGTTATCACAAGAAGAACGGTCACAGACAGGCGTTTACACAGGTTAAGATTGAGAAGATCAACGCTTAATCAAAGGAATTGTTATGACAAAGATAACAGTTTTTCGAAACCATGACGGAGCATACCTCGGATTTGATTGTCTCGGACATGCCGGATATGCCAGGGAAGGCGAGGATATTGTATGCGCAGGGATTTCTGCTTTAGTCATCAATACGATCAATTCCATCGGCATATATACCACGGAGAAGCATGAAACGGACGCCGACGAGGGGAGCGGGGAGATTCGTCTCCGTTTTCAGAAGCCGGCAGGACATGACGCGGAGCTTCTAATGAAGTCATTGGTTTTAGGCTTGCAGGGAATACAGAATACTTATGGGAATGATTATATCGTTCTGAATTTTAAGGAGGTGTAGGACATGTTGAATATGAACCTTCAGTTTTTTGCTCACAAAAAGGGAGTTGGTTCTACTAAGAACGGTCGTGACTCTGAGTCCAAGAGATTAGGAGCCAAGAGAGCAGACGGACAGTTCGTTAAGGCTGGCAACATTTTATACAGACAGCGCGGAACCAAGATTCATCCGGGCGTAAATGTAGGCATCGGCGGTGATGACACATTATTCGCTCTGACAGACGGTATCTTGAGATTCGAGAGAAAAGGAAGAGACAAGAAGCAGGCTTCCGTATATCCAGTAGCTGAGTAATAAGATGCAATGTGGACCCGACTATACGCAACCATTTCATGGCTGCGGCAAGTAGCCGGGTCTTATTGTGTATATATGAGGTAGAATATTATGTTTGCAGACAGAGCAACCATTATCATAAAATCAGGAAAAGGCGGCGACGGTCATGTGAGCTTCCGACGTGAGAAGTATGTGCCGGACGGCGGCCCGGACGGCGGCGACGGAGGCAAGGGCGGCGATATCATTTTTGAGGTGGACGACGGCTTAAATACACTGACCGACTACAGGCATCGCAGGAAATTTGCGGCACAGCCCGGCGAGGAGGGCGGCAAGAAGAATTGTCATGGCAAGAACGGCGCCGACCTCATCTTAAAAGTCCCCGCCGGGACGGTCATCAAGGATGCGGAATCGGACAAGGTCATTGCCGATATGTCGGGAGACAACCGCAGACAGATTATTCTGCGCGGCGGCAGAGGAGGTCTTGGGAATCAGCATTATGCTACCTCGACGATGCAGGCGCCGAAATATGCGCAGCCTGGCGGCGAATCGATTGAACTGGAAGTCCGGCTTGAACTTAAGGTCATTGCGGACGTGGGACTTGTGGGATTCCCGAATGTCGGAAAATCCACATTGCTGTCGCGTGTGACGAACGCACAGCCGAAGATTGCCAATTATCATTTCACGACCTTACAGCCGAATCTCGGTGTTGTCGACCTTGACGGAGCGAACGGCTTTGTCATTGCAGATATACCGGGGCTGATCGAGGGCGCGTCGGAGGGCGTTGGTCTTGGTCTTGAGTTTCTGCGCCACATTGAACGTACCAAAGTTATGATTCATATGGTGGACGCGGCAGGCACGGAAGGACGTGATCCGATTGCCGATATCAAAGCAATTAATAAGGAGCTTTCGGCATATGATCCCACGCTTTTGAAGAAGCCGCAGGTGATCGCGGCAAATAAAATTGATGCGATTTACGGCGACGAGAATGAGGTCATTGCAGCGCTTCGGACGGAATTTGAAAAGGACGGCATCAAAGTATTTCCGATTTCGGCAGTCAGCGGAAAGGGGTTAAAAGAGCTCCTCTACCATGTGAACGATTTGCTTGCCACCTGTAGTAAAGAACCGGTAATCTATGAACAGGAATTTGATCCGGCGCTTCGTTTCTTTAAGGATGAACCGTACACCATCACCCGTGCCGACGATGCGGCGTTCATTGTGGAAGGACCGAAGATCGACAAGATGCTCGGGTACACGAACATCGACTCTGAGAAGGGCTTCCTCTTTTTCCAGAAGTTCTTAAAGGAGCAGGGCATCTTAAAGGAGCTTGAGAAAATGGGCATTCAGGACGGCGATACCGTGCGGATGTATGGGAACGAATTTGATTATTATAAATAGAATCCATTTGCTAGAACAGCAGATGCAGATGTATATTGGGTAAAAAGCCCATTAACATGGAAAGGAATCGTTATGGAATTGACAAGCAAGCAGCGTGCCTATCTCGGCGGATGTGCAAACACGATCGACCCGATTTTCCAGATCGGCAAATCATCCCTGACGCCGGAGATGATTACGGCGCTCGATGAAGCTTTGGAAAAAAGAGAACTGATAAAAGTATCTGTTTTAAAGAACTGTGCGGATGATCCGAGGGAAATCGCCGCCGTTGTTGCAGAACGCACACATTCAGTCGTCGTAAAGGTGATTGGCAAGAAGATCATCCTGTTCCGTCAGGCAAAGAAGAATTCGAAGTTCAACCTACCAAAGTAAGTGCAGGATAGGAGATTGCATGAACAGGAAAATCGGGATTCTCGGAGGTTCTTTTGATCCGATTCACATGGGACATTTGAATATTGCTAAGAGCGCTTACCGGGAATTTGCGCTTGATGAGGTGTGGTTTATTCCGGCGGGACATTCTCCGAATAAGGATGAGGGGAAAATGACGCCCGCCGCGGTGCGCGTGGATATGACAAAGCTTGCCATTGCGCCGTATCCCTATTTTAAGCTTTCACGCATAGAAGTGGATGCGGAAGGGACAAGCTATACTTACCGGACGCTCACGAAGTTAAAGGAGCGGCATCCCGCTGAGGATTTCTTCTTTATCATGGGGGCGGATTCCCTGGATTATTTTGAACAGTGGAAACATCCCGAAATTATCTGTGAGAAAGCCACCGTGCTTGCCGCCGTGCGGGACGATATGGATATAGCGCAGATCAATGCAAAAATCGCGGCAATTCAGGCACAGTTTCCGGCGGTAATCTACCCGATTCGCGGAGGGCGCACGGAGGTATCTTCAACGCAGCTTCGAGAAATGCTAAAAGCAGGGGGGAAATCTTTGATGCTGCCGGACGCGGTATTTCATTATATTAGAGAGCGGCATCTGTATGGGTGTTAGCGTAACAGATTGATCAGCAGATTGTTCTATATAGCAGTTTTTGGAAAACGAAGAGGCATTGAGTAATGGAGACAAACGAGATTCGCAAGCGTTTAAAAAAGGAATTGGACAAGGGACGTTATGAACATACGAAAGGAGTCATGTACACGGCAGGCTGTCTCGCCATGGCGCATGAATACCCGATAGAACCGGCGATGCTGGCGGGCTTGCTGCACGACTGCGCGAAGTGTATTCCCAACGGGGAAAAGATCAGGCTGTGCGAAAAAAATGACATCCCGATCACTCCGGTGGAGTATGAAAGTCCGTTTCTGCTTCATGCAAAGCTTGGCGCATACCTTGCAGAAACGATTTATGAGGTGAAAGACCCGGAGATACTGCATGCGATTAAGGTACACACGACCGGAGCCGCGGACATGAGCGTACTTGATAAGATTATTTATATTGCGGATTTCATTGAACCGGGCAGAGATAAAGCGTCTGATCTTCCCAAGGTCAGAAAGCTTGCATTTGAGGATCTTGACGCCTGCATGGCGGAAATTCTCTGCGACACTTTAAAATACCGGGCGCAGATCGGCGGACCGATTGATCCGGCAACACAGCTTGCGTATGAATTTTACCGACAGTATCAGCGGATTTGAAAAAAGGAGAAACTTAATATGACATCAAAAGAATATTGTAAAGTGGCGATAGCCGCATTAGAAGACCGCAAGGCGGAAGATGTAAAGGTCATTGATATTCAGGAAATCTCACCGGTGGCAGATTACTTCGTGATTGCAAACGGAACAAACCAGAACCAGATTCAGGCAATGCGTGATGCCTGCGAGGAAGCATTGTACAAAGCAGGTCTAAAAGTCAAACAGATCGAGGGAAATTCGAACTCCACCTGGATTCTGATGGATTACGGCGATATCATCGTCCATATCTTCTCGAAGGAGGATCGCCTGTTCTATGATTTGGAACGTATCTGGAGAGACGGAAAAGTGATAGATGCAGGGGAATTGTAGAACCTGAAATCAGAGAACTGATCACTTCAAAAAGCGGTCGGTTCTCTGATTTTATTTATGTTTCGGAATATGGGCTTTCAGAGGTAAATCGGGATTTTGATGTGATAATTACATAGAAATAATTCGTAAACGATTCGTAGAGTCCATACATTTTAGCGGTAAACGATACATCGGTTGCTGATATAAGCCAACTAATTTATACTGGCAATCAGGAGGTGATGAAATGGACGCAATAAAATTTGGCTCATTTGTTGCCAGAGCCAGAAAAGATAAAAATATGACGCAGGCAGAACTGGCATCAAAAATAAAAGTGACCGACAAAGCAGTAAGCCGATGGGAACGTGGATTGGGCTTTCCAGATATAAATACGCTTGAGCCATTGGCCGAGGCTTTGGGAGTAAGCGTTCTTGAACTGATGAAATCAGAAAAAATTGAAACAGAGGATATCCAATGTGAGGATGCAGCGCTAATATTGAAAGACACGATACAAGAGGCAAGCAGTCAAAGACTTCTAAACAAAAAGCAATATCAGATGATTGCCATTGGAATAGCCGTTTTATTTTTGATAGTTAGTGTAGCGCTGATCTTTGCATTGACCCGTAGCAGATACGTTCCCCTTATCCAATGTGAGGATGCCACGCAGAGGACAAGTGTTGAAAGTATTCTTTTAAGGGACGGAATTCCATATAAGGTATTATCAGATGATTTGACGGTTACGGTTTTGGAGAAGTATCGTTCAAGTGCAAACATAACTTTAGGGGCAGAGGATATCAAGTGTGCTGCTTATACAACAGATAATGATTCTATGCTACAAATAAAACTTAAAGATGATATAATCGCATGCTTTGACGAAATTAAGAATGCCAATGTCATTATTAATACGCTTTCTGATGAGGAAAAATATATAGGTATATTGTTGGAATTGCAATCGGATTTGTCAACAGAAAAGATAGAGTATCTGGTCGCTGCTACTTTAGGAGCAACGGGAAATAAGAATGCTGACAATATTGTAATTGTTGATATAGACGGGAATGTTCTTTATTCAGGAGATAGCTGTAAGGATTGATAATAAAGTACGAGAAAATAGGGAAAACAGAAACAGAGAGCCGAACACTTTTAAAAGCGATTGGCTCTCTGTTTCTGTTTTCCCATGATGCAACTGAAAATCATGAAAGGAAACGGAAGATACCGAACACCTTTCCTAAAATCTGACAATCCTCAACAATGATCGGGTCCATGGTATCGTTCTCCGGCTGCAGGCGAAAATGTCCGTCTTCCTTATAAAAAGTCTTCACCGTGGCGGAATCCTCCACGAGAGCGACCACGATATCGCCGTTACGGGCGTCAGACTGCCTCTGGACAAGAATCTTATCGCCGTCATAGATGCCGACATTAATCATGCTTTCCCCCTTAACTTTAAGCATGAAAGTCTCCGCATTCGGTAAGAACTCTGTCGGAATCGGGAAATAGTTCTCGATATTCTCAACAGCCAAAAGCGGCTGTCCGGCAGCGACACTGCCGAGGATCGGAACATTCACGACCTCGCGGCGGGTCAGATTAAAGTTATCATCGATAATCTCGATTGCACGGGGCTTCGTCGGATCTCGTCTGATATATCCGTTCTTCTCAAGCGTCTCAAGATGGGAGTGTACGGAAGAGGTAGACTTTAAGTCAACCGCTTCGCAGATTTCACGAACAGCGGGCGGGTATCCTTTGTTCAGGATCTCCTGCTTGATATATTCAAGAATCTCTCTCTGCTTAGTACTAATCTTACCATATGACATATAACTACCTCCTGGTATCCTAAATCAACATTTTTCTAATTCCAGTGTAACATATCCTCCTTAAAAATGCAAACGTATATTCCGAAAATTTGTTCGAATTTCTTCTTGACAAACGAGTGTTCTGGTATTATGATTACAATATAAACAAATGTTCGTAACAGATGTTCGAGAAAGATATGCAGGAGGTACTATTATGAGAGGAAGAAGAACAGCGGTTTTAAATAGGCAGTTTGTGTTTGGGGTGTTTGTCATTTCATTAATTATTATCGGTTCTCTTATCTTTGGAGCAAGCAAGACGCAGGCTGCTCCCGCAGAACCCTCTTATAAATATTATACAAGCATACGGATCGAGCAGGGCGAAACGCTCTGGAACATTGCGAATGAGTATATGACAGAGGAGTATGCCAGCACCGGCGAATATATTTCAGAATTATGCGCTTTGAACAGGATTTCTCCCGATCATCCCATTCATGCGGGACAATATCTCACTGTACCATATTATTCAAGCGAATATTATGATTAGAGACGTGGATTTTAGAGAACTGCTATATATGGTCATAAATGAATTTAACGGCACAGACCATGAACGAATTTGACAGAATAAACAGGAGAGACATTTTATGAAGCGAAGGATATATTTTGATATGGACGGAACGCTCTCAAAATGGGAGAATGCATCGATAGAGATCGTAGCAAGACCAGGCTTTTTTATTTCACGGTCGCCGGTTTCAACAGTGATTGGAGCCTTGAAGTTATTGTTGGATGAGCCTTCCTATGATATATATATATTGAGCAGTGTGTACCCCAATGGCTATGCGGAGGCGGAGAAGCGGGAATGGAACCGGAAGCATACCGGCATACCCGAGGAGAAGCAGATTTATGTTTCTTATGGCACTCCAAAGGCACAGGCGTTGAGCGATTTTGGCGGAGTAAAGTCGAATGATATCTTAATAGATGATTTCAGCTTTAACTTAAAGGAGTGGCCGGGAATCGGTATTAAGCTCTATAACGGCATTAACGGGACAAAGGGATCCTGGCAGGGATTTTGTATTCACAGTAATATGAATTCGGGCAGTATGGCGACACAGATTAAAGCGATCATTGATAATACATAATATTGCCTGTTGTTGTCTGGCTCCGTTTGGTTGTCTTTTTCTGCCGAATACGCTATAATAGGTAAACGGGAATGAGTTTACGGAGGATGTGTATTTGGTATGATAAAGTTTATCTATGTAATATTAATGAATCTTTTCCGTGCGCCTTACATGATACCTAAGATGCGCCGGGAAGCGGATCATCCGGAGAAGTACTCGGAAGAGGAGCGCTATGAGCTGGCACGCCATGTGATTCGTCTGATGAAAGTCACAGGCGGAATACATACCAGGGCATTTGGAACTGAGAATCTCCCGGAAGAGGGCGGATATATGATGTATCCAAACCATCAAGGGAAATATGATGCACTCGGCATTATCTATACACACAGGAATCCCTGCTCCCTTGTGATGGACAAGGCGAAATCAAATACCATTCTTGTGAAGGAATTTGTGGATCTGGTACAGGGAAAGCGCCTGGACAAGAAGGATGTGCGTCAGGCACTTACGATTATCAACGAGGTGTCGGAGGAAGTAAAGGCGGGGAAGCGCTACATTCTTTTCCCGGAAGGGGGATATGATTTTAATAACAGAAATCATGTCTGCGACTTCAAAGCAGGGAGCTTTAAGATTGCGCTAAAGACAAAAGCCCCTATTATTCCTGTTGCGTTGATTGATTCCTACAAGGTATTCAACAGTTTCTGGATGGGACCAGTTACAACGCAGGTGCACTATTTAAAACCGATCATGTATGATGAATATGGAAAGTTAAAGACACAGGAGATTGCGGCTTTGGTCAGGGACCGTATTCAGGAAAAGATTGACGAGATATTACCGCCCAAAAGCGCCCCGGTATAAAGCCTGGGCGTTTTTTGATTCATTGGAATGAGTTTGCGTGCCGGAGGGAAAATATGGAACAGATGTCTTTATTTGATGACAGGAAAATAAATGCGCCGCTGGCGAGCCGTCTGCGGCCGGAATGTCTGGAAGATTTTGCGGGGCAGGAACATCTTTTGGGAGAAGGGCGAATGCTGCGTCAGTTGATTGAGAGGGATCAGATATCTTCCATGATTTTCTGGGGACCGCCCGGAGTGGGAAAGACGACGCTTGCAAGTATTATTGCCGGACGAACAAAGGCAGATTTTATTAATTTCAGCGCAGTTACCAGTGGGATCAAAGAGATCAAAGAAGTCATGCATCAGGCGGAAACCAGCCGGATGATGGGGATTCGGACAGTGTTGTTCGTAGATGAGATCCATCGTTTTAATAAAGCGCAACAGGATGCATTTTTACCGTTTGTGGAGAAAGGAAGTATTATTCTAATCGGTGCGACGACAGAAAACCCATCCTTTGAGGTAAATGCGGCGCTGCTTTCGCGCTGTAAGGTATTTGTTCTTCGGGCGCTTGAGGAGAAAGATTTGATGCGTCTTTTAAGACATGCGTTGAAGAGCCCGAACGGCTTTGGCGGCCAGCAGATTCGGATGACAGAGACACAACTGCAGGCGGTCGCACAGGTTGCGAACGGAGATGCCCGCATGGCGCTGAATACACTGGAAATGGCGGTGTTAAACGGCGAGCTTGATAAAAACGGAACAATTACCGTAACGGACGAGGGAATGGAGCAGTGTATCAGCCGTAAATCTCTGCTTTATGACAAGAACGGAAAGGAGCACTATAATCTGATTTCTGCGCTTCATAAATCAATGCGCAACTCTGACCCGGATGCGGCTGTCTACTGGATGCAGCGGATGCTGGAAGGCGGGGAGAATCCGCTCTATATTGCCAGACGTCTGATACGGTTCGCCAGTGAGGATATTGGTCTGGCAGACAGTCAGGCACTTGGGATTGCGGTTGCGGCATATCAGGCATGTCATTTTAACGGAATGCCTGAGTGCGACGTGAATCTTGCGCACGCCGTCGTTTATCTTTCCATGGCGCCCAAGTCCAATGCCCTGTATGTGGCATGTGAGGAGAGTAAGAAAGATATCCGCACTATGCGCACGGAACCGGTCCCGCTACAGATCTGCAATGCACCCACGAAGCTGATGGAGGAGCTTGATTACGGAAAAGGCTATGCGTATGCGCACGATTATGAGGATAAGCTCACCAAGATGCAGTGTCTCCCGGATGCACTGCGGGATAAAGAATATTACCGCCCAACTGCACAGGGCGCAGAGAAGGCGGTAAAAGAGCGGTTAGATGCGATCAGGGAGTGGAAACGTACACCTTAATATGCACGTCAGTCAATCTATATACTACATACATGAATATATCGGGATTTAAACATCCCGCAGCTTCACATATTTGGCAGCGCTCCGTCTACGGTCGTCGTCGATGGCTGCGTAATGCTTTCTGGTCGTATTGACGTCCTTATGTCCGAGCACATCCGCAACAAGATAGATATCGCCGGTTTCCCGATAGAGGGATGTGCCGTAGGTACTGCGCAGCTTGTGCGGCGTAATATGTTTTAAGCTGGTGACAAGTTTGGAATATTTCTTTACCATATTTTCCACGGAACGTACGCTGATCCTGCGGTTCTGCAGGGAGAGGAACAGTGCATTAATACTTCCATCCTCTGCGGTAATTTTCTGGCGTTCGACCATATAGTCAAGCAGCGCCGCACGGACTTCTTCGCCGAAGTATACAACAACCTCCGCGCCGCCTTTTCGATGAATTTTAATGCCGTTATTGCGGAAGTCCACATCCTCCATATCAAGACCAACGCACTCAGAAACACGGATGCCGGTACCCAAGAGCAGTGTCATCATAGCGAGATCCCGTGTTCTGGTACGGTCGTGATATTTCTGTTGGCGCGGTGTCAGACTTTCTCCTGATTCTACCTCATTCAGAAGGCGCGCGACCTCGTCAATATCAAGCCGTATAATCGTCTTATCGTGGATTTTAGGCATATCGACTTTGATAGCGGGATCGTTTTGGATCAATTCATTTTTAAAATAATAGCGGTAGAAAGAGCGGAGAGAAGCAAGTTTTCGCTTGATGCCGCGTTCGTCGTTGGTGTGCTCCACACCATCCTTTTCGTAATATTTTAAATAGGAAAGATATTCTTCAATATCCATAGGCGTAATTTGATCCAGGATGGAAAGCGGAAATTCCCGAATTTCCATTTTCTGGCAAATTGGATTTTGTGTGTGCAGATAATCAAAAAAGCATCCGATATCATAGGCATAGGCAATTCTTGTCCTGGACGAGGTTGTAGGCTCAATACCAATAAAGAACTGGCGGCAGAACGGCGGCAATTCTTCCAAAAGATGCCGAAGCTTTACTTCATTTTTGACATTGACATTTTCGTAATAAGCTTTTTCTTTCATTTTTCTTTCCTTTCTTAAGATGAAATAGACGAATCAAAGCGCGGCGGCCATCCGGGAATATTTCCTTCCACGATGGCGTGGAATAAGCGCTTTTTTGCGCCGGGATGATCTATGTTGATCTGACGGATCAGATTCTTTACATATTGCCGTTTGGTGCTGCCGTCCACCGGACATGGATTCTTTACGACCGGAAACTGCATTTTATTCTGAAATCCTTTTATCTCGGCCTCAGAAACATACATCAGTGGACGAATGACGGTGAGATTTGTACGGTCAAGGTGGGTAATCGGTGAAAATGAATAAAAACGTCCCTCGAAGATCATAGACAGAAAAGCAGTCTCGATCATATCGTCCATATGATGCGCGTAAGCGATTTTGTTGCAGCCAAGCTGTATTGCCTTGTCGTTCAGCGCGCCTTTTCGCAAACGCGCACAGAGAGAGCAGGGCGAGCCTTGTGCAGCATTTTTGCTCAGCGCTTGGTCTGATTGGGGCATCCGCGACGTCAGAAGCATTTCTGACGTCTGGTCTGATTGGGGCTTCCGCGATGACGAATACATTTCCTTCGCGAGGATTCCTGCAATATCGGTCGTGACAATGTAATATGGAACCTTCAGCCCATCACACAGTTCAGAAATGGGAGAGAGGTCGAAGTTTTCGTATCCGAGATCAACTGTAATCGCCGTAAGTGCAAAAGGCTTCGGATAAAAGCGTTTAAGATAGGCGAGCGCGTACAGAAGAGTGAGAGAGTCTTTTCCGCCGGAAATACCGACTGCAATATGATCGTTTTGCGCAATCATCTGATAAGCGTCAACTGCCTGTCTTGTATAACTCAAAAGGCGTTTTAATTCCATAAAAACCTCCGGAAAGATTGAAATAGCTTCAAAAAAAATTTATAATAACGAAGATAGATTTTTTATCTATGTTAATAATTTAACAAAAGGAGCGTATTCATTTATGAAATTTGTAATTCAGCGTGTAACCCATGCTTCCTGTACCGTAGATGAGAAAATCACCGGAGAAATTGCCGGAGGTTTTCTCGTGCTGATCGGTATTTCAAATACAGATACGGCGCAGATTGCAGATAAAATGGTGAAAAAGCTGCTTGGACTGCGCATATTTGAGGACGCACAGGGCAAAACAAATTTATCGCTTCAGGATGTAAACGGCGGTTTGCTCTTGATTTCGCAATTTACGTTATATGCAGATTGTCGGAAAGGAAATCGTCCTTCCTTTATCAATGCAGGGAATCCAGAGCTTGCAAATGAATTGTATGAATATATTATCGCGCGCTGCCGGGAACAGATCCCGGATACTGCCTGCGGAATCTTTGGCGCCGACATGAAAATATCGCTGTTAAACGACGGACCATTTACCATCGTGCTTGATTCCGAAGAAATCTGCTAAAATGTGCAAAAGCAGAAGAAGCGTATCGCCACAATAGTTATGCGAAAGTAACGTACTTTTTCCTATATTTATTATAACATTATTTGATGATAGATGCAATGCTTTATTCGCAAAACACAAGTTTAACGAATAGTTATGCTTCTTTTTTAACCGCCGGAGATTCTGGCTTAATCTGCGGCGGCTAAAGCTTATCGTGCTTATCCATACCGTTAGAATTGTCAGAGCTTTCCGTATTTCCGATGAAAAAGGCTTTGGAAACTATATCTATGCACAAATTTGCAAAAAGTTCGACTTTTCACCTTAAAGTCGAACTTTTGAGACATTTATAATTTGCAACAAAATGTAAACTGGGCATGTCCAAGTTCACATTTTTCCAAGCTGAAATCTGCAACATTTCCGCTCTGATTTACAAGAAAAGACCGCCACTTAATATCTCCAAAGTCGCGGTCTTACCATCATCCGAATGCCCTGTTGTACAACATTTTTGCATGTTTTCTTACTTTTTCT